>Ga0163162_10000003_pt1 | contig 698280 bp, 604 predicted proteins | sample S55metaG_FD_115310 | JGI IMG/M metagenome (GOLD analysis project Ga0163162, IMG submission 115310) | Switchgrass rhizosphere microbial communities from Kellogg Biological Station, Michigan, USA - S5-5 metaG | ecosystem: Host-associated > Plants > Roots > Rhizosphere > Soil | place: USA... | reverse complement strand
TCTTTTGGTTACTTTTCTTGCACGAGCAAGAAAAGTGACTCGCTCGCCCGCAGGGCGAGTGAAAGCTTTTGCTCCAAAAAAGAGCAGAAGCAAAGCCGCCCGCCCGCAGGGCGAGTGAAAGCTCTTGCTCCAAAAAAGAGCAGAAGCAAAGCCGCTCGCCCGCAGGGCGAGTGAAAGCTTCTGCTCCAAAAAAGAGCAGAAGCAAAGCCGCTGGCCCGCAGGGCGAGTGAAAGCTTTGCTCAAGAGCAGGAGCAAAGCCGTTTGGCCGCAGGCCCAGTGAAAGCCCTGCTTGGCGCAGGCCGGGGGAAGGGCCAGACAAGAAGACAGAACCGCCCGCAGGGCAAAGGCTGCCGCAGGCCAAAAAAACCGAGCGTCAGCGATATTTGTCCGGCACCGCCTGCACAGTCCCGCACTGCTTGCAGGTGCGGGCATCGACCGAGCGGTAGTAGCGCTCGAATACGGCCGGGAAATCCTTCTCGATGTCCTGCAGCACGAAGAATTCCTCGTAGAGTTTGTTGTTGCAGCGCTCGCAGTACCAGAGGAGGCCGTCCTTCTCGCCCGCGAGGCGCTTGCGCTCGATCACGAGGCCGACGCCGCCGGCCATGCGCTGCGGCGAGTGCGGAATGCGCGCCGGCAGGTAGAAGAGCTCTCCCGCGCGAATCGGAATGTCGCGCGCGTTGCCGTCTTCCTGCACCTTGAGCACCATCTCGCCCTCGATCTGGTAGAAGAATTCGGGGCCTTCGTCCCAGTGGTAGTCGCTGCGCGCGTTCGGTCCGCCCACGATCATCACGATGAAATCGCCGTCGACGATGCACTTGTTGCCGACCGGTGGCTTCAGCAGCGCGCGGTTGGCGTCGATCCACTTGTGCAGGTTGATGGGTGTGCTCGGCATGGTCAGGCTCGGCGAGTCGTTGGCGCGAGTTTAGCGCGATCCGGTCCGACGATCCGGTTGCGCAATGCGGGCACGCGTTTCAGTCGCGCTGCCCGCGATCGCGAGCGCAGCGGCGCGAATGCGATTCCGGCATAGGGCCGGGCGACGGTCATGCGTCAGCGTGGCTGCGAGCTTCCGGTCTTCCGAATGATGTGGCACCCCTGGTTTCGCGCCGCGTGAATCGTTTCGCGCGGCGTGAATCGTGGCCCGAAATGTCCCATACTCGTCCCGCGCGTGGCTCGAATCGTGTGCGCCCAGCCTCTAGTCTGGCCTCACCCCCAAGCGAGCGAGTGAACCACCATGAGCAAGACGAACACGAGCACCACGAACACAAGCTCTACAAAGACCGCGAATACTGCCGTGCTCAGCATCGACGTGCAGCAGTCGTTTCCCGCGCGCCCCTACTGGCGCGAAGAGGACGTCCCCGCGTTCAAGGCCAATATCACGCAGCTGATCGAAGGCGCGACGGAGCGCGGCTGGCCCGTCGTGCGTATCCTGCACGAGGAAGACGACGGTGCGTTCTCGCGCGCGAGCGGGCTCGTGAAGCCGCTCGATTGGATGCCGGGGACGCACGCGGTCGAGTTCGCCAAGCACGTGCACAACGCGTTCACCGACACCGGGCTTGACCGCTGGTTGCGCGGCCGCGGGATCACTCGGCTCATCATCGCCGGCATCCGCACCGAGCAGTGCTGCGAAACGACGACGCGTGTGGCGTCGGACCTCGGCTACGAGGTCGACTTCGTCGGCGACGCGACGCTCACGTTTCCGATGGTCGACGCGAAGTCGGGCAGGGAGTTCAGTGCCGCCGAGATCCGCGAGCGCACCGAGCTTGTGCTGCGCGATCGCTTCGCGCGTATCGCGACGGTCGCCGAGGCTTTGGCCGCTCCCTGACGAACCCACGAGGACGCCTACATGCTCGAGTTGAGACCCGGATGCGAACGGTGCGATCGCGATCTGCCAGCCGATTCGCCTTTCGCGAGGATATGCTCGTTCGAGTGCACGTTTTGCGCGGACTGCGCGGAGCGTGAACTCGCCGGAACCTGTCCGAACTGCGGCGGCGAGCTCGTATCACGGCCACGCCGGCCCGCGGCGAAATTGGCAAAGTATCCCGCCTCGACGCGGCGCGTTCACAAGCCGCCGATTGCCGCCGCCCCTGAGGCATCGGCGGCGACGCGCGGCAAGGCGAAACCGGCAGCTTCTGGCGAAACACCCGCGGCGCAGAACGGTAGCCAACGCAAGCTGCAGTCATCGGCCGCTGATGGAGTTCCCTGATGGATATATGGTTCGTCCTGCCGCCGAATCTCGTGCTGCTCGACTTCGCCGGGCCCGCCGATGCGTTCCGCGTCGCCGCGCTGCACGGCGCACCGTTTCGGCTGCGCGTCGCCGCGGTCGATGCGAACGCGTCGACGTCGCTCGGCATTACACTCGGCAATGTCGAGGCGCTGCCCGCGTCGCTCGCGGCGGATTCGCTGCTGATCGTCTGCGGTGCCTCCGACGACCTCGCGGCGCTGTCGTCGCGCGCGGGCCGCGCGCTCGTGCGCTGGCTGCGCGATGTGGGCCGGCAGCCTGCGCGCCTGGCCTGCATCTGCGCGGGCGCGTTGTTCGCGGCGCGCGCCGGACTGCTCGACGGCAGACGCTGCACGTCGCACCACAGCGAGATCGAACTGCTGCGCAAGGAGGTGCCGACCGCGCAGGTGCTCGACAGCCGCGTGTTCGTCGAGGATCGCGGCTGCTACACGAGCGCCGGCATCACGGCCGGCATCGACCTCGCATTGCACCTGATCGCGGAACTCGGTTCGGCCCAGCTTTCGGCCGAGGTCGCGCGGCACATGGTCGTCTACCTGCGGCGTGCGCCCGACGATCCGGCGTTGTCGCCCTGGCTGCAGTTTCGCAATCACATGGATGCCGACGTGCACCGCGCACAGGATGTGCTCACACGCGCCGCACAAGAGGACTGGCCGCTGCCGCGGCTCGCCGCGCATGCGCACGTCAGCGTGCGCACGCTGACGCGCCATTTCCGCGAGGCGACGGGGCTCTCGGTGCGCGACTACCACGCGACGCTGCGCTTCGCACTCGCGCGCCAGGCGTTGCGCACGGGCATGAGCGTCGAATCCGCTGCGACCGCAGCTGGGTTCGGCTCGGCGCGACAGTTGCGCCGGCTCTGGCGCGAGCAAACCGGCACGACGCCGCGCGCGGCGTCGCTATGAAAGCCTCAGCGGTCCGGTAGCGCCGCGATGCACTTCAGCTCGATCGCGATCGGCGTCGGCAGCGCCGTGATGCCGAGCGTAGTGCGGCAGGGCTGCGCGGTCGTGAAGTATTCGGCATAGACCTTGTTGTACGCCGCGAAGTCCGTCGCCATGTCAGTGAGGAATACCGTGACGTCGACGAGGTTTTCCCATTTCGCGCCGCTCGCTTCGAGAATCGCGCGGACATTCGCGAACACGGCGCGACACTGCGCGTCGATGTCGTAGCTCAGAAGGCGGCCCTCGCTGTCGTAGACGTTGCCGATGATCGCATTCGTCTTCGGGTCGCGCGGACCGACGCCGGACAGGAACAGCAGGTTGCCGACGCGGCGCGCGTGCGGATAAGCGCCGACCGGTTTTGGAGCGGACGACGCGTGGATCGCGCTGCGTTCGTCGCTCACGGCGATCGCCCCTTCGTCGATGCTTCACCGTTGGCGCTGATCTCGACGTTACGCGACGTCACGACGCGACCCTGTCGGTCGATCGCGCTGACGCGATACGTGCCCGGATACAGGCTCAGGCGGCTCACGGCGCTGCCCTGGTTTGTGAGCACGCGCTCGCTGATCGGCGTGTTCGGATCGATCACGTTGAGCACGACGCGATCAGCCGCAATCGCGTCGTCGCCTTCGTTCGCGTAGCGCGCTTCGATCATGCAGGGGAATTGGCCGCGGCACGCCTCGCTGCCGACCGCGTAGCTGACGCGGGTGCCGTCGAGACCGATCCAGTCTGGACGCCCGTCGACGATCGTCTGCGGCGGGAAGAACACGCTGACGTCATAGAGGTTCGGCTTGAGCGTCCACGGTTTGCCGGCGTCAGTGACGTAGACATAGGGGTGTGGGGGATGCGCTGCCTGCGAAGCGGCGAGGTAGTACGGATGGTCCTGATCGGCGCGCGAATGCTGGATCAGCATCGTCTGCTCGATCGCGAGCGGATCGATGCCGGTGTCCTTCTCGAAGAACTCGACCATGCTCGAACCACCGAGGTACTTGCCCGACTTCTGGATATGCGCGAAACCGGCATTGACGACGAGGCGCGTATTCGGGTCGTGTTTGAACAATTGCGCGAGGGTCGCGGCGCCCTCCTTCTCGCGCGGATCGCCGACGCCGGCATTCTCCGCGTCGTAGGCCACGACCTTGTAGCCGAGCCGCAGCGCCGTGCGCACCATTTCCCCGTAGATCGGCTCGCTGACGTAGAAGCCGCTCTTCGCGATCGCGTAACCACGCTTCTGCAGGTCCTTGTCGCCGACGTACAGCGTTTCGGCGGCGAACGTGTTGAATCCTTCCTGGCGCAAACGCGCCAGCAGCTCGACGGTCAGCGTGCGCGTGATCGGCGCGCTGTGCGCCTCGTTGAAGAAGATGGCCTTGCGACCGTGCGCGAGTTCGAGGATCACCTCGTCAGCCGGGCGCGCGCGGTAGCTGCCCGTGAGCGGGGAAGGGCCGTCGTCGGGCTGCACGGGCTGCGCGATCGAGAACGACTTGCGTGCGCCGTCGTAGTCGCCGATCCAGGTCTGGAACCACGACAGGTATTGACCGAAGATCAGGCGGAACGCGCGCTGGTCGTTCGAGTCGTAGTTGGTCTGCATCACCATGTACTGCGCGAGCAGGCCGGGCTGCTTCTGCGCGCGCTGCATGATCTCATCGGACTTGTCGGCCGCCGCGAGCTGCTGCCGCCGCCATTCGGACGGGCTGACCTCGCGCGCGGTCGGCGAGGTGCTGTCGTTGGCGAACGCGGGCGTTGCGAGCACGAGCAGGCAGGCCGCAAATCTCGGCAGGCTTGAAACAAGGTTTTTGCGCATCTCGAGCTTTCCGACTGATGAATCTTCGATTGAAGCTTCGCCCAAATGTCCGACGAAGCTTTTGACTCCGGGCGATGGCGATCGTTCCTGCGATGCTCGCCACGCCTTGCGTACAGCGAAACCGGCGGAAGTCATGTCAGGAAGTGCCAGTGCGTTCGAGGTCGCGCAGTGCGCGCGCATACGATTCGGCAAAATCGGCATGGTCGCTCAAATGCATGCCGAGATCGTTCACAAGGCCGTTGTCGAGGCTGTACACCCAGCCGTGCACCGTGAGGTTCTGCCCGCGATCCCATGCATCACGCACGACGGTGGTCTGCGCGACGTTGGCGACCTGCTCGATCACGTTGAGTTCGCAGAGGCGCGCGTGACGCTGCGCAGGCGTATTCAGAGCAGCGAGCAGATGCGAATGCTTCTGCGCGACGTCGCCAACATGCCGTAGCCAGTTGTCGACGAGACCGAGACGCGACCCTTCGAGCGCGGCCTGCACGCCACCGCAACCGTAGTGGCCGACGACGAGAATGTGTTCGACCTTGAGCACGTCGACCGCGAACTGCATCGTCGACAGGCAATTGAGGTCAGTGTGCACGACGACGTTGGCGACGTTGCGCTGCACGAACACCTCGCCGGGCGCCATGTCGATGATCTGGTTCGCCGGCACGCGCGAATCGGAACAACCGATCCAAAGGTATTTCGGCGCCTGCTGCGAGGCCAGGCGCGCGAAGAATTCGGGATCGCGCGCGCGCAGGTCGAGCGACCAGGCGCGGTTGCGTTCGAGTAGATGGATCAGGCTGGAATCGGTCTTCTTGGGCATGTCGTTTTGAAGAAGAAAGCGTGAGACACGGATTTTCGCGGATTGTCGCCGATAAGGGCGGATCGAGATTTACTTTTGCAGTCGCAATTTTTTTCGAGAATTCAATTCGGCCAACGCATTCTGTCTCCGAAGTATGAAAATGACTGGTTCGTAGCCCAATCACGCCAGATCCATTCTCGAAATTCTGTTTGCTCTATCCGCTTGCTATCCGCAGCAATCCGTGAAATCCATGTCGAGCGCTCTCAAGCTCAGAGCGCCACGCAGACGTTCTTCGCTTCGGTGAAGAAACGCATGGCTTCGAAGCCGCCCTCGCGTCCAACTCCCGAATCCTTGACGCCACCGAACGGCGTGCGCAGGTCGCGGCGCAGCCAGCAATTGATCCAGACGATCCCCGCTTCGAGCCTCGCGCCCACGCGATGCGCACGTGCGAGGCTGCCCGTCCATACGGACGCGGCGAGGCCGTATTGCGTCGCATTCGCCAGCGCGAGCGCTTCGTCTTCGCCGGCGAAAGGCTGCAGCGTCACCACGGGGCCGAAGATCTCCTCCTGATTCGTGCGGCAATTCATCGGCAGGCCTTCGATGACGGTCGGCGCGATGAACCAGCCGTCGCGGTTGCGTCCGCCAGGCCGGACGGCTTCGCCGCCCGCGAGGATGCGTCCGCCTTCATCGCGCGCGAGCGCGATGTGACCCATGACCTTGTCGAAGTGGGCGCGCGATACGACCGCACCGAGGTCGCTCGCCGCATCGCGCGGGTCGCCGACGCGGAGGGCTTTCACGCGGTCGACGAAAGCATGACGGAATGCGTCGTAGATCGACTGCTCGACGAGAATGCGCGATCCGCACAGGCAGATCTGGCCCTGATTCGAGAACGCCGAGCGTACGATCATGTCGAGGTTGCCGGCACTTGCGTCCCAGTCGGCGAAGACGAGTGTCGCGTTCTTGCCGCCCATCTCGAGCGACAGCTTGCGGAACTTCGGCGCGAGCGCCGCGGCGATCGCCGCGCCCGTGCGCGTCGAGCCCGTGAACGACACGGCCTTGATCGCGGGATGATCGACGAGCGCCTGTCCCGCGCCCGCGCCCTGACCATGCACGATGTTGAGCACGCCGGGCGGCAACCCGGCTTCGACGCATGCCTCGGCGAGCATCGAAGCGGTGAATGGCGTCACTTCCGATGGCTTTGCGACGACCGTGTTGCCCGCGGCGAGCGCCGGCGCGATCTTCCATGTGAATAGATACAGAGGCAGGTTCCACGGGGAGATGCAGCCGACGACGCCGAGCGGCTGGCGTAGCGTGTAGTTGATCGCATCCGCCCCCGCATGCGCCTCGCTCGCGAACTGCGTCGCCGCTGCGGCGAAGAAGCGCAGGTTCGAGATCGCACGCGGAATGTCGAGCGCGCGCGCAGCGGCCAGTGTCTTGCCGCTGTCGCGCGACTCGGCTTCGACGAATTCCTCGAAGCGCGACTCGATGACATTGGCGATGCGGTGAAGGAAGCCGGCGCGCGTCTCTGCGGGAAACATCGACCACGCCGGAAACGCGCGTCGTGCCGCTTCGACCGCGACGGCGACGTCGCTCGAGTCCGAATCGGCGCAGTGCGCATAGATGGCACCGGTCGCCGGCTCGTACACGTCGAGGACGCGGCCGCCCAGTGCGGGCCGCAACGCGCCGTCGATGTAGTTCGCGAGGGTGATGGTCGCGGCGGTATCCATGCCCGACACTTTAGCAGGCCGCAGCTGCGACTGCGTTCACGAAGCGGGTTTCGCCGCGTCGACGCGCAGCTCGCGATCGATCACGCTGTGTCCTTTTGCGTCGACCGCGGCGAGGCGGTATTTGCCCGGGCGCAGGAACAGCACGACCTGGCCCTTGCCGCGCTCGACGAGCATGCGGTCTGCCGGCACGGCCTTCGCGCCTTCAGCCGCATAGCGCGCCTCGATCACGCAGGGCAGGTGTTCATCGCTCAAGTCGAGGTCGATCGGTACGACCTCGCGCGTGCCCGCGAGCGTCAACCAGTCGGGTCGGCCGACGATGCCCTGCGTCGGCGGTGGCAGCACGACGCTGACGTCGTAATAGTCAGGCTCGAGGCTCCACGCGTTGCCGCTTCGTGCGCTGAGCAATACCGCCGGCGAACGAATCGCGAAACGTTGCACGATGCTGCGGTAGCCCTCGTATTCGCGTCGCCCGTCGATCGGGCGCAGCATGGTCTGGTCGACGCTGAGCGGATCGAGGCCGCTCATGCGCTTCAGCCGCATCGCCATCGGTTCCGCATCGAGATAGCCGCCGTGCTTGTGCACGTGCGCGTAGCCCGCGTGTACGAACAAGCGCGCATCCGGTTGCGATCGAAACACGCGTTCGACGAGGTGGCGTGCCTGTTCGTCCTCGCGCGCGGCCGTGTCCGAGCCCGACGTCGTCGATTCGTAAGGCACGACGACGAAGCCGAGCTTGAGAGCCGTGCGCACGATCTCGCCATACAGCGGCTCGCGCACGTAGACGCCCGAGGCATCGATCGGATAGCCGCGCACAGCGAGATCGCGATCGCGCTCGTCGAGACCTTCGGCGGCGAAATGCGTGAAGCCGAGCGCACGCAGGCGCGGCAGCAGCGCGAGCGTCAGCACGCGTGTCTGTGCGGCGTGATGCGCTTCGTTGACGAGGACGATGCGCCGTGACGTCGCGAGCGTGGCGATCGCCTGCGCGGCGTCGACCGCGTGGAAATCCGCAGGTGAGGGTGCCGGCGCCGGCACGCCACGCACGACGGCAACGCCGTAGGGAAACGTATGTGCTGCGGCTGCGTAGTCGCCGAGTTCGGCCTCCGTCGCCGCGAGCACCTGCGCGATCAGCTCGCGCAGTCCGCCCTGGCTCTGCGCATGGCGCGCGCGATAGAACTCGTACACCGCGAGCATGGATTTGAGCGCGTTCGCCTCGCGTTGCAGCGCGTTGAGCCGCTCGAAGGTGCCGGCGGTGGGATTCGTCGCGTTCGAACCCGTAGCGCTTGCGTTCGCATTCTTCGCATTCGTCGAATTGGACGGCGTGGCGACGTTTTTCTGGTCGCCCGCGAAGCTTGCGTCGTGCGAGGTCGCATCGGCTGATTGGGGAAGACTCGAACCCGCAGTGGCGGCATGCGCCGACTCAGCGCTCGCGCGGCCGGCAGGCGCTGCGTCCTCGCGCGGCGCCGCCGCACACGCGCAGAGGAAAACTGTCAGTGCAGCCGACAGTATGCGTCCGCGCGCCCGCATCAGAGCGAGGACGTGCGGCCGCCGTCGACCGGCACGTTGATGCCGGTGATGTACGCGGCGGCTGGCGTCGCGAGGAACGCGATCGCGTTGCCGACTTCGGCCGCCTCCGCGAAGCGCGCCATCGGAATCTCGTGCGTCATCGCGGCGTAGATTTCCTCGCGACTCTTGCCGGTCGCCTTCGCGCGCGTGTCGATGATTTCCTCGATGCGCGGCGTGTGCGTCGATCCCGGGAGCACATTGTTTACGGTGATGCCGAAAGGTGCCACCTCGGCGGCGAGCGTCTTCGCCCAGCTCGCGACCGCGCCGCGCGTCGTGTTCGAGACGCCGAGGCCGGGGATCGGCTGCTTCACCGACGTCGAGATCACATTGACGATGCGACCGTACCCACTCGTCTTCATTCCCGGGATGACGCATTCGGCGACGACGTGATTCGCAAGCAGATGGCGCCGATAGGCGTCAAGGAACGCATCGATCGTCGCGTTCGCGAGCGTGCCCGGCGGCGGCCCGCCCGAGTTGTTGACGAGGATGTGGATCGGCTGCCGCCGCGCGAGTTCTTCGACATGCGTGCGCAGCGCCGCGAGTTCGCCGGTGTCTGCCGCGAGCGTCGCGTGTCGTTGGTCGTCATGGGTCTTCGGCAGTTGTACGAGCGCGGCGTCGAGTTTCGCTTGCGTGCGCGCGAGCAGCGTCACGTCGGCGCCGAAGCGCGCGAGTTCGATGGCCGCGGCGAGGCCTATGCCCTGCGAGCCGCCACAGACGAGCGCATGCTTGCCGGTCAGATCGAGATCCATGTTTTTTCCTTCGCCGCCGAGATCGAAATGTGGGAGAAGCTGCGCGGCGAGGCCTAGCCAATCCGCACTGGCATCCAGTATAAGACACCGATCGCTGCGGACTTCCGACCTCCGCAACTTACTTCGCCTACAGGGGGCTCCATGATGCACTTGCGACGGTCCGTGCTTTCGGCTGCGGTGTTCTGCGCGCTCGGCGTTGCTTCGGCAGCCACTGCGCAGGACGTGAGCGTCACGCCGCCGAGCGGCGGCGGCTTCGTCGTCAAGGACAGCAGTGGCGCAGCGCTGCACTTCAAGGTCGACACGAACGGCAACGTCATCGTCCCGGGCCTCGCAGGCGCGACGCAGCAGTCCGCCGTCGTCTGCTTCAACGTGGCGACGGGCACGTTCGGCCCCTGCAATCCGGCGACGGCCGTCGGTCCGACGGGCGCCACGGGTCCCGCCGGCCTCACGGGCGTCACGGGTGCGACCGGCATCGCGGGCTCGACCGGCACCGTCGGTGCCGCCGGCGCAACGGGCACGACGGGCGCAGCGGGTATTCAGGGCGTGACGGGCCCGACAGGCACCACCGGCAGCACCGGCGCGACCGGTCCACAAGGCACGACGGGCGCACAAGGCATCGCGGGCGTGACCGGCGCCCAGGGCCTCACTGGCTTTACTGGTGCGACGGGCCCGACCGGCGCGAACGGCGCCACAGGCGGCACGGGCGCCACGGGCGGCACGGGCTCGACCGGCACCACCGGCGCCGTTGGCGTGACGGGTGCGACCGGGGCGAATGGCGTGACCGGCGCCACCGGCAACTGGGGTTCGACGGGTGCCACCGGCGCCTACGGTCTGACGGGCGCGACCGGTGCGACCGGCTCGACCGGCTCGACCGGCTCGACCGGTGCCACCGGCAACTCGGGCACGACGGGCGCCACGGGTGCCAATGGCGTGCCCGGCGCAGCCGGTCCGACGGGTCCCACCGGCCCGGGACTCGGCATGAACAGTTTCACGTTCGTCGCGTCGTTCACGAACCCCGGTCCGGATGCCGCCAACAATCCCAGCGGCATCTATTACCAGTCGCCCGTCACGGCAGGCGGCATCGATTTCGGCGGAGCGGGACGCGACCAGAGAGCCATCTACAGCGCCGCGACGAACAACTTCGCAGTCGCTCCGTCGACGTGCACGCTCAAGGCGCTCAACGTCGGCGCGTTCAACTACAACGTGAGCGGCGCGGAAACGATGACCCTCACCGTCATGAAGAACCTGGCCGCGACCACGATGACCTGCTCGGTGACGACGAATGGCAACGGCAGCTCGTGTGCGGATACGACGCACACCGTTGCGATTACGGCAGGGGACACGCTGAGCCTCAAGTTCACTCAGACGAGCACCACGCCGTACAACATGGTGACGACGACGCTGATCTGCCAGTGATCGTCGGCGCGGGTGCGCTCAGGCGTGCCCGCGCAGCAGCTTCTCGGTCATGAGCGGCAGCAGCTCTTCGTCGTTCTCGGCTTCCGGCGGCTCGACCGAGTCGAGTTCGAAGCCGAGCATCGTCGCGTCGTCGTCGTCGAGCCCGTCGAACGCGCGGAACTCGGCATCGAGCAGTGCCGTACGCGCGCTGTCTTCGTCGTCGTAACGCAGCGTTTCGCCTTCGGCGTTGAAGACCTCGGCGGGGCCCGCGTCGAGCACGCGCATGCGCGCCCAGATCAGGGTGTCGCCGAGCGTCGTCAGCCACCATTGTTCTTCGTAGCGCTCGTCGGAATCGGTCACGGTGCGATGCTCATGCGATCGGCGGGGAATGGCACGCGACAAAGTTTAGCGCGCCCGCCCGGTGCTGCCGAGGGGCCGTTCTCGTTTTCGTGAGGTTCAGTGCGCGACGCCCGCGTCCGCTGTAGTTGGTTGCGTGCGCGCGCGGATGCCGATCCAGCTGATCGTGGCGGCCGCGATGGCGAAAGCAGCGCCCAGCGCGAACGCGACGTGATAGCCGCCGTTGAGCGCGAGCGCGGGTGCGACATGCGCCGCGGCCAGCGCGTCGGTCCTTGCCGCGGCGAGGCTCGCGAGCACCGCGAGACCGAGCGCACCGCCCATCATGAAAGCGGTGTTGACGAGCCCCGAAGCGAGGCCGGAGTCGCGCGGATCGACGTCGCCCAGCGCCGCGAGCAGCACGGGATTGAACGCCATGCCGCCGCCGAGACCGAGCAGCAGCATGCCCGGCAGCACGTCGACGACGAAGCTGCCGTCGGCGGGTGCGCGCGCGAACAGGACCAGCGCGGCGCCCGCGAGCAGCAGGCCTGCCGCGAGCGGCAGCCGCAGCCCGAAGCGCATGACCATCTTCGCGGACAGACCCAGCGAGAAGATCGCCATGATGACGTTCGCGGGCACGAACGCTAGGCCGACCTTGAACGGCTCGTAGCCGAGCACCTGCTGCATGTATAGCGCAGAGAGGAAGAACCACGCGAACATCGACGCGGCCCAGAGCACGCCGACGATATTCGCGGTGGCGACGTTGCGCAGGCGAAACAGCGCGAGCGGCATGAGCGGTTCGCGCACCCGCGCTTCGATCGCGATGAACGCTACGAACAGGCCCACAGCGATGCCGAGCAGGCCGAGCGTCGCGGGCGAGATCCAGCCGGCGTCGTTGCCGTTGACGATGGCGTAGACCGCGAGGATCAGCGACGTCGTGATCGTCGCGGCGCCCGCGAAGTCGAGGCGCGGGTTCGCCGGCGCATTGTGCGTGTCGGGAACGAGGCGCAGCGACAGCGCGAACACCGCGACGCCGATCGGCAGGTTGACGAGAAACACCCAGTGCCAGTTCAGCATGCCCGTGAGCAGGCCGCCGAGCATCGCGCCAATGCTGCCGCCGCCTGCGCAGACGAAGCCGTAGATGCCCATCGCCTTCGCGCGTTCGTCGGGTTCCGGGAAAAGGTCGACGATCAGCGACAGCGCGACCGCGGCGACGACAGCGCCCGCGATACCCTGCGCCGCGCGCGCGACGATCAGCACGGCCTGCGTCGTCGCGAGCCCCGCGGCGAGCGAAGTGAGCGAGAACGCCGCGATGCCGACGAGGAACAGGCGGCGGTGGCCGTACAGGTCGCCGAGCCGACCGCTGAGCAGCAGGCAGCCGCCGAACGTCAGCACGTAGGCGTTGACGACCCAGGCGAGATTCGTCGGCGAGAAGCCGAGGTCGGCCTTGATCGACGGCAGCGCGACATTGACGATCGTCGTGTCGATCACGTCCATCAGCACGCCGAGGCAGAGCGCGCCGAGCGCGAACCAGCGGTGGGAGTTCGCGGCCGCGTCGGTTTGCGCGGCGGTTCCGTTGCGGGCGACGTCCATCGTATTTCTTGCCTGATGCTTAGCCTCGAGGGGTGCAAGCGTAACCGCTGCGCCAGAAATTTGCGTGACGATTCGTGCGTGCGCTGGCGATTTTCATGCGCCGCAGTGCTGCGCTTGGATCAAGTTGATCGCGATCAGATGGAACGACGAACCGTGGAGGCTCGAATCGACGAAGACACGTTCAATGAGCATGGCGTCCACGAAGATCGCGTCGACGCGATCCTCCTCGACCCGATCCTCATTGCCCCGATCCTCGTCTCCTCGTCGAGATGGATCAGGCGGTCATTCGTCTCGCTCGCGCAGCCGCCTCACGTCGGCGCGCAGCTGCTGCATCTCGTTGAGCAGCGATTCGATGTTGACCTCGTTCTTGAGGTTGACGCGGTAGTCGGTGTCCGCGCGGGCGCGATCCTTGCGCGACTGCCGGTTCTGGCTCATGACGATCAACGGCCCCTGCAGTCCGACGAGAATCGCGAGAGCGAGGTTGAAGAACTGGTACGGGTAGGGGTCGGGCGGCGAAGTCATGAACATCGCGCTGTTGAACAGGCACCAGAGCGCCGTGATCGCGACGACGAGGATGATGAATTTCCAGCTGCCGTTGAGCTCGGCGACGATGTCGGCGATGCGGTCGCTCCACGAGAGGTTCTTCTCGAATTCCGCGTCGACGTTCGTCGCCGCACGCGTCGACAGCAACGCGTTCGTCTCGCGCAGATAGCCGCTCAGCGTGCGTAGTAGCGCGGCGGCCGCGTGCGGTCGCTGCCCGAGAAAAGCCTCGAACGCCGTGTGCGGCAATTCGAGCAATAGGCTGTCCGCGACGGCGCGTGCACCCGCGCTGCGCGGTTTCTCGTCGAAGAGCGAGAGTTCGCCGAAGAATTCGCCAACGTGTGTTTCGCGCAGCGAAATCATGGTCGCCGTATCGCCGCGCAGGAAGATTTCGATGCGGCCGCTCGCGACGATGTACATCGTTCGGGCCCGGTCTCCCTGCGCGAACACGAGCTCGCCGATCGCGTAGCGCCGCTCCCTCAGGGTCGGCGCCAACGCGTCGAAGTCCTCGTCCGCGAAGCCGCGGAACAGGTCGACCGAGCGCAGCAGCGAATTCGTGTCCACGGCGGCTCGAGTTGCCTCTTTGTCAGGCTCGACGGTTCGGAACTCGGCGGATCAGAACTCGGCGGAGCCGGGCACGCGCGGGTAGGGAATCGCGTCGCGGATGTTCGACAGGCCGCAGATGTAGACGACGAGCCGCTCGAAGCCGAGGCCGAAGCCCGCGTGCGGCACTGTGCCGTAGCGGCGGAAGTCGCGATACCACTGGTAGTGAGCCGGGTCGAGCTTGAACTGCGCCATGCGCTTGTCGAGCAGGTCGAGGCGCTCCTCGCGCTGCGAACCGCCGATGATCTCGCCGATGCCGGGCGCGAGCACGTCCATCGCGGCGACGGTCCTGCCGTCATCGTTGAGGCGCATGTAGAACGCCTTGATCGCCTCGGGGTAGTTCATCACGACGACGGGGCGGCCGACATGCTTCTCGGTCAGGTAGCGTTCGTGCTCGGTCTGCAGGTCGTGGCCCCATTCGACCGGGTACTCGAATTTCTGCCCCGACTTCTTCAGGATGTCCACGGCATCGGTGTAGTCGATGCGCTCGAACGGCGCGGTGATGAACGCCTCCATGCGCTCGATGACGGTCTCGTCCTGGCGCTCGGCGAAGAACTTCATGTCGTCCATGCGCTCGTCGAGCACGGCCTTGAAGATGTACTTGAGGAAATTCTCGGCGAGCGTCGCGTCGTCATTGAGATCGGCGAACGCGATCTCGGGTTCGATCATCCAGAACTCGGCGAGGTGGCGCGCGGTGTTCGAGTTCTCGGCGCGGAACGTCGGCCCGAACGTGTAGACCTTCGACAGGCTCAGCGCATACGCCTCGACGTTGAGCTGGCCCGACACCGTGAGGTAGGTCTCCTTGCCGAAGAAATCCTTGTGCCAGTCGATCGCACCCTTGTCGTCGCGCGGCAGGTTGACGAGGTCGAGCGTCGAGACGCGGAACATCTGGCCCGCGCCTTCGGCGTCGCTCGCCGTGATGATCGGCGTATTGATCCAGAAGAAGCCTTGCTCGTGGAAATAGCGGTGGATCGCCTTGGCGATGCAGTCGCGCACGCGCGCGACCGCGCCGAACGTGTTCGTGCGCGGGCGCAGGTGCGCGACCTCGCGCAGGTACTCCATCGTGTGTGCCTTCGGCTGGATCGGGTAGGTCTCGGGATCGTCGACCCAGCCGACGACCTCGACCTTCGACGCCTGGATCTCGAACGCCTGGCCCTTGCCCTGCGACCTGACGAGCGTGCCCGTCGCGATCACGGCGCAGCTCGCGGTCAGCTTCGCGACCTCGTCGGCGTAGTTCGGCAGCGTGTTCGGCGCGACGACCTGGATCGGGTCGAAACAGGAGCCGTCGCTGACGTTGACGAACGACAGGCCCGCCTTCGAGTCGCGGCGCGTGCGCACCCAGCCCTTGACCGTGACCTCGCTGCCTTCCGCAACCGAACCCGACAGGGCCGCCTTGACGCTGACTGCTGACATGCCTTGAAACTCCCGCTGAAACGCCGCAAATAAGGATGGCAAATGATAGCGGAAGGAGCGTGCGCACGCTGTTTGCGCTGCCTACGGGTGTAGAATTCGAGCATGACGATCCAAATTACCGATGCCGCGCGCCAGCGCATGCAGAACTTCCTCGCCGCGCATCCGCAGGCGGCCGGGGTGCGTTTCGGCGTGCGCAAGACCGGCTGCTCGGGCTACGCCTATGTCGTCGACATCGCGGAAGGCCTCGCCGCCAACGATCGTGTGATCGAGCAGGATGGCGTCCGCCTCGTCGTCGACGACAAGAGCCTGCCGCTCGTCGACGGCACCGAGATCGACTTCGCTCGCCAGGGCCTCAACTCCGCGTTCGTGTTCCGCAATCCGAACGTCACGGGTGAGTGTGGCTGCGGCGAAAGCTTCACGGTCGACGCTGCTGTCTGACCCAAGCGCTGATGACTCCGGACGACGCCGCGCATCACGATCTCGCTCGGACGCCTCATTCCCGGACAAACCACGCCTTGCCCTGAGCCTCAGGCCCCCTCCTATGCCGACCGATTCTGTCCTGCCTGATCGGGCAATCGACTACCGCGCGATCAACTTGCGCGACAAGCTCACGCGATTCAACGAGCACTGGTCGCCGCGCGTGATCGCCGAGATGAACGATTACCAGTTCAAGCTCGTGAAGCTGCAAGGCGAATTCGTCTGGCACAGCCATGCGGACACCGACGAGGTGTTCTTCGTCGTCGATGGCGAGATGGCGATCGAATTCCACGACGGTCGCGTCGATCTCAAGTCGGGCGAGATGTTCGTCGTGCCGCGTGGCGTCGAGCACAAGCCTTTCGCGAGCGCCGAATGCCGCGTCATGCTCATCGAGCCGCGTGGCGTCGTGAATACGGGCGAAGCGGGCGGCGAACTCACGGCGCAGAACGACGTCTGGATTTGAGTCGACGCTTTCATCCCGCTGGAAAAGCTTTAATTATCAATATTTTGCGCTGCAGTGCCGTGATCGCGTCGACGCATCCCGCAAGCGCCCGGATTGTTGCGCCAATCCTCTGATTCCATTACAATTCGCGCCCCTTCGAAACGGCTGTCGGCCGACGAAGGCCTTGCCTCACCGCGGTTCTGAATCCGGCCGGGAGGCTGTCGCAGCGGAAATTCCTCCGCTCGATATCCACAAGGAGTTGCAATGCGTCATTATGAAATCGTGTTTCTGGTCCACCCTGACCAGAGCGAGCAGGTGCCCGCGATGATCGAGCGCTACAAGGTGCTGATCGAAGGCGGCAAGGGCAAGATCCATCGCCTCGAAGACTGGGGCCGTCGCCAGCTCGCGTATCCGATCAACAACCTGGCCAAGGCGCACTACGTGCTGCTCAACATCGAGTGCAGCGCCGACGTGCTCAAGGAACTGCAGACCGGCTTCCGCTTCAACGACGCGGTGCTCCGTCACCTCATCGTCAATCGCGAGAATGCGGTCACCGACCAGTCCTTCATCCTCAAGAACAAGGACGACAAGGGCAGCCGTCGCCGTGACGACGACGCCATCGGTTTCGGTGGTGAAGATTTCGACGAGCCGCGTGAACGCGCGCCGCGTCCGCCCCGCGTCCAGACCGAAAAAGCAGGAGCCTAAGCCATGTCGAAGTTTTTCCGCCGCAAGAAGTACTGCCGCTTCACCGCCGAGGGCGTGGTCGAGATCGATTACAAGGACCTCAACACGCTGCGTCAGTATCTGACCGAAACCGGCAAGATCGTGCCGAGCCGCATCACGGGCACGAAGGCGCGTTATCAGCGTCAGCTGACGAGTGCGATCAACCAGGCGCGTTTCCTCGCCCTGCTGCCGTACAGCGACGCGCACTGAGCAACACCTGCCTTGAAGCGAAATCGCGCGCCGCCTGCGCGCGATTCACGCCAACGGTGACGCCGCGAAAGGTGTCACTTCAATTGATCCGTCCGTGATTCGGACAGCAACAGTTGCGCCGCTGGACCATCGGCGGCGCTAACGAATCGGAGAAAGAAATGGAACTGGTACTACTGCAGAAAGTGAAGAACCTCGGTGGCCTTGGCGACAAGGTTCGCGTGAAGCCGGGTTACGGCCGCAACTTCCTCGTGCCGCAGGGCAAGGCCGTGCCGGCCACGGCCGCCAACGTGGCCGAGTTCGAGAAGCGCCGCGCCGAATACGAAGCAAAGGCGAACTCGATCCTCGGCGCCGCCGAGACGCGCAAGGCTGCACTCGAAGGCGCCGCGATCACCGTCAAGGCGAACGCGAGCCCCGAAGGCAAGCTGTTCGGCTCGGTCGGCCCGCGCGACATCGCGGAAGCGTTCAGCGCCAATGGTCACCCGCTCGAGAAGAGCGAAGTGGTCATGGGCGAGGGCGCGATCCGCCACACCGGCGAGTTCGACATCCACGTGCACCTGCACGCCGACGTCCACACGACCGTCAAGGTCACGGTCGTCGCCGAGGACTGATCTTTCGAGCCTCGCCGCAAGGCGAATGAAAAGGGCGCCCTCGTGGCGCCTTTTTTTTTGCCGCGGCTGCTCTCGCGATTGCAGATTCCTGCGTATTGGATTCCCTTTGGCTTGAATTGCGCCCGCGATCAATGCAACGGCGCGCCGCGCCAAGACACCGGAGCGGCTGTTCGCGGATGTGCGAAGCAGTCGACGCAGCGAATGCGCGCGCTGCCTCGTGCGTAGCACGAGCGCATCACAGGATCGCGCAAATGAGCGACGCCAGACCGAGCTGCCCGGCTCAGGCGCCGAAGCGAATGCTATGATTTCCGCTCGGTCTCGCAGCGGCGACGATGGCAGAATCGATCCAAATCCCCGGTTTCGAAATGCTGCGCACGCTCGGCAGCGGCGGGATGTCGGTCGTCTATCTCGCGCTGCAGCGTTCGCTCGATCGCAACGTGGCGATCAAGGTAATGAAACGCGTCGGCATCTCCTCGAGCGAGGAGGCCAAGCAGTTCGAGCGTCGCTTCCTGCTCGAAGGCCGGACGATGGCGGCGCTGCCGCATCGCAACATCGTCGCGGTGTACGACATCGTCACGAACGACGAGATCGCCTACATCGTCATGGAGTATCTCGACGGCGGCACGCTGTCGGACCGCATGCGCGGCGGCATGCCTCTCGGTCAGGTGCTGTCGGTCGTCGTGCAGACCGCAACCGCGCTCGAGTATGCGCACAGCCGCGGCATCGTCCATCGCGACCTCAAAGCATCGAACATCATGTTCCGCGACGGCACCGTGCCGGTGCTGACCGACTTCGGCATCGCCCGCCAGCAGGACTCCGCCGCGACCGCGCTGACCCAGGCCGGCATGATGGTCGGCACGCCGCAGTACATGAGTCCCGAGCAGATCAACGGCCAGATCGTCGATGGTCGCGCCGACCAGTACAGCCTCGGTGTGCTGTTCTACGAGCTGCTGACCGGGTCGCAGCCGTTCACGGGCGAGACCGCTCTCGCGGTGCTGATGGCGCATCTGACGAAGGAGGCCGCGCCGCTGCCGGCGGAATTCGCGGGTTTCCAGGACATTGTCAGCCGTATGCTGGCGAAGGATCGCGAGCAGCGCTATCCGAATCTCGGCGAGTTCATCACCGACCTCAAGGCGCACCTGACGCAGAACAATGCGTTGCTGCAACGCCTGCAGCTCAACACCGCGCAGAGCCTGTCCGATCAGCTTCACGACCTCGGCTTCGACGCGAACACGCCGTCGGCTGTCAACACGGGCGGATCGATGCCGCGCATCACGCTACCTTCGGCGACGACGCCTGCGGGGGGACGCAGCCAGGTGTCGCGCAGCACGCGCAAGCTGGCGACGCCGCCGCCGAAAAAGTCGGTGCGACCCTGGCAGTGGCTCGTCGGCGTCGTTGCGCTGTTGCTCGTCGTCGCCGGCATCTGGTTCGCCGCCGGGCGCAGGCACGCACTCAGCGACGATGTCCAGGAGTGGGTGTCGATTCGTCTCGAGCGTGCCGGCGATCGCATCGAACAAGGCCAACTGATCGGCGAGAACAGCGCGTACTCGGATCTGCAGGACGTGCTGCAGAAGGACGCCGAGAACAAGCGTGCCGCGGAGCTGCTCGACAAGATCGCGGCGAATCTCGGTGCCTCGGCGCAGACGTCGTTCAACGAGAACAACCTCGACAAGGCGCTCGAACTCAGCAACGAGAGCCTGCTCGTGCGCGCGGACAACGCCGCCGCGCAGGCGCTCAAGGCGCAGATCGTCGACGCGCAGCGCAACGCCAAGCAGAAGCAGCAGATCGCCGACCTCGTGCAGGCGGCAGAGAGCGCGAGCAAGGCCGGTCGTTTGTTCGGCGACAAGAGCGCCTACACGTTGTTGACGCGTGCGCGTTCGCTCGCACCGGGCGACGGCGACATCACGGCGCGCATCGCCGCGCTCGTCAAGGGCGAGCTCGACAAGGCGCAGCGCGCGCTCGATACCGGCGAATTTACGACGGCCACCAATGCGTTGACGGGCCTCGAGCCCTATCTCGAAAGCGAACCGGCCTTCGTCGCGATGAAGGCGAAGCTGCTCGCGGCGATGCAGAAGCAGCAGTCCGACAGCGAGATCGCGGCTGTGGTCACGCGTGCGAACGCGCAAATCCGCGCGGGCAAGCTGGCCGGTCCAGCGGGCGACAATGCGGCCGAATCGCTCGCCGATCTGCGCAAGCTCGCGGCGAAAGACGCGCGCACGAATGAGGTCGCGCGCGCGCTCGGCCTCGCGTTCTTCGCAGAGGCCAAGCGCCTCGATGCCGCGAACCAGGGCAGCCAGGCGATCAGCACGGTCGATCTCGCGCTGCAGGCCGATCCGCAGACTGCGGGTGCTGAAGACTTCAAGGCGCAGATTGAGAAGCGCCTCGGCCAGCGCGAGGCCGACATCGCTCGCGCGCTGTCGCTCGTGAGCGGCGCGCTCAACGAACAGCGCTTCGTACCGCCGGCCGCCAACGACGCCTACACGGCGCTGCAGAATCTGCTCAAGCTCGATCCGGAGAACAAGCAGGGCAGGGAACTGCTCGCGGAGTTGCCGAAGCGGATCGCCGCTGCCGCGCAGGCTCGCGCGGCGAAGGATGCCAATGGCGCGAGCGATCTGATTGCGGCGGCACTCAAGGTCTATCCACAGGAGGCCGCGTTGACGGCGCTGCAGTCGCAGCTGTCCGCGCAGGTCGCGCGTGAGGCAGCGGAGAAGTCCGCACGCGCGCAGCGCGATCGCGTCGCCACGCTGCTCGCAGGCACGTCACCCGATCGCGATAAGCTTTATGCAGCCGCGCGCGAACTCGCCGTGCTCGCCGCCGCGAACGATGCGAGCGAAGAGACGATCAAGCTGCGCCAGCGCCTCGTGACGTTGCTCGACAGCCGCTTGCGCGGCGTCGACTCGACCGCGGATTTCGATGCTGTCGCCACGATCGTCAGCGAAGGCAAGGCCGCGCTCGCCGCCGATGCGGGCTATGCGCCGCTCGTCGCGGCACTGCCCGGTTTGCGCGCGAAGATCGCCACGGCCGAGCAGGCGCGTGCCGACGCCGAGCGCGGCGAACTCGTGCTCAACGCCTATCCGTGGGGCAAGGTCGAGTCGGTGCTCGACGGCAACGGCAAGCCGGTCGCGCTGCCGGGCGAGACGGTGACGCCGCTGACACTTGCACTGCCGGCTGGCAGCTACATCGTCACCGTGCGCCATCCGAATGCGAAGCCGACGAAGGTCATCGCCAAGGTCGAGGCCGGCAAGCGCAACACCGCTAGCGCCTCGTTCCCGACCCTCAACGCAAAGGACTATTTCAACCGTGCGGGCTGGTAACGTGCCGACGCAGCGAACCACGCCACCGCGCCGCCGGCGCGGGCAGTGGCTCGCGCCTGTTGCGCTCACGCTCGCGCTGGCCCCGTCGTTCGTGCGCGCCGACTACAAGCAGGATTACGCACGAGGACTCGAGGCTTACAAGGCTGGCAAATTCGCCGAGGCGCAGACGCTGTTCACGCAGGCCGCGGCGGAGCATCCGGAACCCGCCGAACGCACGAAGCTGTACGGCATGCGCTTCGAACCCTATCTGCCGCAGCACTACCTCGGGCTCATCGCGGCACAGGCCGGAGATTGCGGGCGCGCACGCGCGCAATGGGGCGCCGCCGGCAACGCCGATGTCGTCGCGAAGATCGGCGACGCCGCCGCGGAGGAACAGAGCGCAGCGGCGAAATGCGGCGGTGCGATTGCGCAAAACAAGCCTGTCGCGCCGCCGCCGCCCGCGGCCGCGCCAGCGCCTGCACCCGCGAGCGCGCCGGTCGCCGCCGCGCCGCAGAAGCCGACGAGCAGCGAGCCGAACAAACCGGTCGTGCCCGCGCCGCCGCCGCCGACGGTCGCGGTCGTCAACAGGCCGAACGAACCCGCAAGCAAGCCTGTCGCGGAGACGACGAGCGAGAAGCCCGCGCCCGAAAAGGCCGCGCCGCCCGATCAGCTCGTCATGGCGTTCGACAGTTTCATCAACGGTCGCCTGGGCGAGGTCGCGCGCATCAACCCCGACGCCTATGCGGACGCGCGCGCGCGCTATCACGCCTACCTCGTGCGCAGTGGTGCACGCTACACGCTGGCACAACTCAACAACGATCAGGGTTTGCTCGAGTCCGCACGCGCCGACGCACGCGCGGCAAAGACGCTCAACGGCGGCGCTGCGCTCGATGCGGTCGTGTTCTCGCCGCGATTCCGCGAGTTCTACAAAGAGACACGCTGACGCTTTGCGCCGCGATGGCGCGAGGTTGCGCGAGTTCCACAAGGATTACGTCCTGGCGCTTTGCGTCGCGACGGCGCGCATTCGACCTGGACCCGCGTGGGCGCTGCGTGTCTCGCCACATGCCGCGAGTTCTGCAGGCTTGCAGGCATTGGCTTCGCGCCCGCTCCGCCACGGAGCAGGCGCGTGTGCCGGTTCCTGATCAGAAGCGATAGACAGCCGACAGCGAAGCCGTCTTGATCTTGTCGGACCAGTCGTACGCGGCGTCGAGCTGCAGGTTGTGCAGACTCGTGAACACCATGCCGCCGCCGAACGAGAAGTGCGTCTTGCCGCCGTAGCCACCCGCGAACACCACGGCCTCGGTGAGGTCGACACCGTTGCTCGGGTCCTTGTCGAACTCGATCGTGTGACGCGGGTCGTACCAGACGCCCGCGCGCAGGCTCAGCGGACTCGACATGCTCGCGAACGTGTACTCTGCGCCGATGTGCGCCTCGGTGCCGTTCGGCACGTTGAGGTGGTCGAGCGTCGACGCGGGGATGTCGAAGCTCGAATTGAGCTTGCCGGTCAGCTGCGAGTAGTACACCTGGTCGATGTCGGCATTGACGACGAGCTGGTCGGTGGGGTGATAGCTGACGCCGAGGCTGATCACGTCCGGCACCTTGAATTGCGCGTTGAGCGTCTGCACGGGCGTGATCCCGCCCGTACTGGTCGGCAGGAACACCGTTTCCTTGTAGTCGAACTTTGGCGCGACGCGGTACGCGAGACCCGCGCTCCATTGGTCGTTGAAGCGCAGGCGCAGGCCTAGCGTCGCGGAGAGGCCGTGATCGGATCCGCTGTCGGCAACGGCGTTCTGCAGGTTGTTGTTGAAAAACGCGCCGCGCAGCGAGCTCAGGCTGAAATCGTAGTACGAGAAGTCGAGGCCGACGGACAAGCGATCGTTGGCCTTGAGCGCGATCGCGAAGCCGTAGTCGACGATGTGCAGATCGGCGGTCGCGCCGAACGGCGTCACTTCCTGCGGGATGCCGTTGACGAGGTAGTTCGTCAGCAGCGTGCCGCCAGCCGAGAAGCTCGTGTTGAACTTCGCGAGTTCGTGGCGATAGAACGCGAACGACCAGTCGCCGCGCGGCAGCACGAGCGAGATGAACGAGGGCGAGCTGCTCGTGTTCTTCGTGTTGCCGAACGCGACGTCGGTGAGGACGTAAGGGTTGTAGGTCGCGCTGCCGCCCGAGGTGAACGGCGAATTGGTTTCGACGCGGCGGCCCTCGACCGAGACTTCGGTCTGCACGAGCTGCGTGAGACCCGCCGGGTTCGTGTACGCGGCCGTCGCATCGTCGGCGAGGCCGACGAACGCGCCGCCCATGCCGAGACTGCGGGCGCCGGGATTCGAGAAGCTGAAGGGAATCGCCGCGTTCGTTTCGAGGTCGGTGATCGCAAAGGCAGATTCGCTCGCGAGGAGGATGCTGCAACCCGACAGACCGCAGGCGATTGCCAGTGAAAGGCGCTGATTCATCGAAAAAATCCCCATTCAGTTAATGGCACAGAAAGTCTCGCCCCCCGCCAATAGATTACACCTACGACGAGGCGCGGGTATTGCACGGCGGGTTTCACAGGCTGCACCCCGCCGGCGTGGGTCCGGCGCGCTGCAGGCTGACGCTGCCGCTTTGTCCGGCGTTGCTGCCGGCAGTAAAGTTGTAATTCAGAGTAAGCGCATTGCAGTTACTGAACGCGATGTTCGCGGTGCCGACCTGCGGCGTCGTCACGGTGGCGGGCGCGTCGAAGAGGCCGCCCTGTGCGGAGTAGATGCCGATGCTGGAGAGCGTGCTCGCACCGACGTTGGCCGAGCCGATCTGCAGCGTGTACCAGCGTTGGCTTGCGCCACCGCCGATGCTCTGGCCGTTGGGTGCATAGGTGTACCAGGCGGCGAACGTGACGTTCTGGACAGGATTGATTTCGAACAGCACGCCTTGGCCGCTCGTGCTCGGCGCGTACCACGCACCGGAGAGCAGGAAGTTGCCAGGCGCGGTGCCGTTGCCGGCGCCGTTGGTCGGATCGCAGGTGACGTTCGCGCCGATGCGAGTCAGAGGGACGTTGCCGGTGGCGCCGCCGATGATCGAGTAGCTGAGACTGCCGTGCTGGCAGTCGCTGAAATTGAGCACGGCATAGCCGATGTGATCGGCCGCCACCACGGGTGCCGCATTGAAGTTGCCGCCGGTGGCGTTGTACAGATCGAGGTTGGCCGAAGCGCTGTCGCTCCTCACCTGCCCCTGCAGCGTGATCCAGCGCTTCTGCTCCTCGCCACCCACCGTCGTGCTGAACGTGAACCAGCCGCCGCCCAGCGTGCCGACGCCCGCGCCGCCCGTGTCGGGGTAGACCTCGAGGATGATGCCTTGGCCGCTCGTTGCAGGGTTGTACCAGGCGCCGGTCCAGCCGTGCTGGTCGAGGTTGCCCGAAATCGCGATGGGCGCGGTCTTGCTGAACTGCGCGCTCGACGGCGCGATGATCGGGCTGCCGGAATAGCCGCCGGTGAGATTGTTCGTCGAGCCGCTTGCGAACAGGACATCGCATGAGCCCGTGCCGGTGGCATCGAGCTTGATGAAGCAAACGAGCTTGCCGCTGTCGTCGGTGATCGTGACCGTGCCGGTGCTCGCGCCGGTCGCATCCGCGACGAGCGCCTTGCCCGGCGTCGTGACCTTGGCCGTGATCGTCGTCTTCGTGCCCGTGGCGACCGTCGTGTCGACGGCGCTCAGCGTGAGCACTGACGGCGTGGCATTGCAACCCAAGTACCACGGACTGCCGCCGACTGCGGTATCCCACGCCGCGCTGGTCACATGGTTGAACGCATTGTTGCATAGGGTCGAACCGTTGCCTCCAAGCGTCGCGGGTGGGAACGGCGGGTCACCCGACAGACCGTTGCCGCCGACCGAGAAATTCTGCAGCGCCGCCATGGCGGTGAGGTCGGGCGCCGGCCCGGTCAGGCGGTTCTGCCCGACCAGGAGTGCCGTCAGGTTGGGCGCGCCCGTGAGTGCGGGAATCTGGCCGGTCAGCTGATTGTCGTATGCGGAGAAGCTGAGCAACTGCCCAAGCCCGGAAAACGACGGGATCGATCCCGTCAGCGCGTTCGAGTGGGCGTCGAAGAACTGCAGGTTCACCGGAGGCGAGAGCGACGGGATCGAGCCGGTGAGCTGGTTGCGATCGATCGAATAGACGATGAGCGCGGGCGAGGCGGGCAAAGCGGGGATCGTGCCGCTGAACTCGTTGTCGCTGAGCGTGACGTAAGCCAGTTTCGTGAGGCCCGACAGGTTCGGCAGCGCGCCGCGTAGGCGATTGCTGCTGACGTCGATTGACTGCAGTTTCGCGAGGTTGGAGAGCGAGGGCAGCCCGCCGGTCAATCTGTTGCCGCTGACCTGGAAGGCGTCGAGAGAAGTGAGCGTGGACAAGTCGGGAATGTTGCCGGTCAGCTGATTGTTCGACGCAATGAACTGCTCCAGATTGGACAGGCCCGTGAGCGACGGAATCGAACCGCTCAGCCGGTTCTGGTGCACATCGACCAACTGCATGTGCGCAAACGCACTGAGCTCGGGGATCGAGCCGGTCAACTGGTTGTCGTACACCACAATCTGCTCGAGGAGCGCCAGGCCCGAGATCGACGGAATGGGGCCCGTGAACTGGTTGTCGTTGGCGGCGAACAGTCGCAGGTTGGTCAATCCGGAGAGGGAAGGCAGCGTGCCGGTGAGCTTGTTCCCGCCGAGGTCGATGAACTGCAGATTGCTCAACCCGTCGAGGGTCGGAAAATTGCCGCTCAGCTGATTGAACGCCGCCTGGAAGGTGGTGAGACTGGTCAACCCGGCGAGACTCGGTACCGAACCGGTGAGCTGATTGAAGTCGACGCAGACGAGCTGAAGGTTGGTGAGGCCGGCGAGTGACGGCAGCGGGCCGCTGAGCTGGTTGTCCAAGGCATAAAATTGCGTCAGCTTGCTCAATCCGCTCAGCGCCGGGATCGAACCTGTGAGCTGGTTGTTGCCGAGGAAGACGTTCTCAAGCTGGCCGAGGCCGTTCAGTTCCGGAATGGAGCCGGTGAGCGCGTTGTTGTCGAGGAACAGGTCCTGCAGCTGGGTGAGGTTTGCCAGTGGTGGCAGTGAACCCGAAAGGTTGTTGCTCGTTAGATTGATTTGCTGGACGTGATCGCCGGCGGCGGTGCAGCTGATCCCGTACCACGAGCATTCGCTGCCTGTGCTGCCTCCCCAACCCGAGTTCGTCACCCAGTGGGCCCCGCCCGTCTGCTGATAGATTGCGTCCAGCACCGCGCGTTCGGATGCAGGAATCGCAGCTTGCGCACTTGCCGCGAATAGCGCGCACGACAATAGGAAGAACCGCTTGAGTCTACGCAAACGCCCCTGTTTCATTTCTTTCCCCGGTGTGGTGTGGCGAGATCGCAATTGCACCCGCAACGGCGACCTCGGTCTTGGATCAATTGATGGATGGCGGAACGGGTTTTTGTCTCTCGTTGTCTTGAGGCATGCACGTTTCGTGCGCGCAGCAGATTCTGAGACGTATATCACATCAAAAGACGCGCATCGCCTCGGCGGCAACGCTAAAGGCTGCAGCCGGTGGGCACCGGACCGACCCGTTGCAGGCTGATGTTGCCGCTTTGCCCGGCGTTGCTGCCGCTAGTGAAGTTGTAGTTGAGCGTCAGCGCCGAGCAGCTGCCGAAGACGATGCTCGCGGTGCCGACCTGCGGCGTGGTGACGGTACCCGGGGCATCGAACACTCCGCCCTGCGCCGAGAAGATGCCGATGTTGGAGAGTGTGCTCGCGCCGACATTGGCCGAGCCGATCTGCAGCGTGTACCAGCGCTGGCTCGCGCCGCCGCCGATGCTCTGGCCGTTCGGCGCGTAGGTATACCAGGCGGCGACCGTGATGTTCTGCAGCGGGTTGATGTCGAACAACACGCCCTGGCCGCTCGTGCTCGGCGTGTACCACGCGCCCGAGAGCAGGAACTTTCCGGGTGCGGTGCCGTTGCCGGCGCCGTTGTTCGGATCGCAGGTGACGTTCGCGTCGAGACGGGTCAACGGGATGTTGCCGACGCGGCCGCTGCCGTCGGTGAACGAGTAGCTCAGATTGCCGTGCATGCAATCGGAGAACCCGATGGTGGCGTGCCCGACGCTGACGGCGCCATCGCCCGCATTGATCACGGGCGCGGCGTTGAAGTTGCCGCCGGTCGGCGAAATGATGTCGAGCGTGGCACTCGCGCTGCTGCTCGTGACGCCGCCGGTGAGGGTGTACCAGCGCTTCTTGTCCTCGCCGCCGGCGCTCGTGTCGAACGTGAACCAGCCGCCGCCGAAAAGGCCATTGCCGATGCCGGCGATGTCAGGGTAGATCTCGAAGACGATGCCCTGGCCCGAAGTGGCGGGGTTGTACCAGGTGCCGGTCCAGCCGTGCTGGTCGAGGTTGCCCGAGACGGTCATCGGCGTGGTCTTGCTGAACTGCGTGCTCGCGGGAGCAATATTTGGCGTGCCCGAGTAGCCGCCCGTGAGATTCGTCGTCGAGCCGCCAGGCAGCAGCACGTCGCAGGAGCCCGTGCCGGTCGCATCGAGCTTGATGTAGCAGATGATGTTGCCCTGGTCGTCGGTCACGCTGACCGTGCCGGTGTCGGTCGCGCCGCCCGCCGCTATCAGCGATTTCGCCGTCGCAATTTTTGCCGTTAATGTCGTGCGCGTGCCTGTGGCAACGGCTGTATCGACTGCTGACAACGTGACGTTCGAGATTGCCGCGTTGCAATTCGCGAACCAGGGCGTGCTTGCCGTCGCGGCGTCCCAGGCGGTATTGGCCGTGTGATTGAACGCGTTGTTGCACAGGCTCGAACCCCCGGCCTGCAGCGAGGTAGGCGGCGCGGGAACTTCGCCGGTGAAGCCGTTGTTGCTGAGGTCGATCTCCTCGAGACTCGTGAGACCGGCAAGCGTGGGAATGCGCCCCGTGAGGAAGTTGGCATCGACCTCGAACGTTTCCAGGCTATACAGCCCGCTCAAAGAGGGCAGCGAACCTGTGAGCTGGTTGCCGCCGACATCGAAATACTCGAGCGCGACGAGACCCGTCAGCGCCGGCACCGGGCCGCTGAGCTGATTGTCCTCGGCGCCGAAGTATTGCAGCGTCGCAAGGCCCGCCAGCGCGGGCAGATGGCCCACAAGCTGGTTGCTGCCGACATCGAAGTATTGGAGGGCGGGCAGGTTCGCTAGCGCCGGAATCGCTCCGCCTATCTGATTCGCTTCGGCGTCGAAATACTGCAGGTTCGCGAGGCCGCTCAACGCGGGCAGGCGCCCGACGAGCCGATTGTCGCTGACGTCGAAATACTGCAGGTTCGAAAGACCGGTCAGCGACGGCACAGAACCGCTCAGGCGATTGCCCTTGACGACGAAGCCGCGCAACGCGAGCAGCCGGCCCAGATCGGGAATCGTGCCGGTCAGCTGGTTGTCGTCGAGGTAAAGCGTGACGAGTTGCGAGTTGCTGCTCAGCGCTGGAATCGATCCGGTGAGAGCGTTCTGCCCCGCATACAGAAGCTGCAACTGGCTCAGCCCGCCGAGCGCAGGCAGCGGCCCTCGCAGGTTGTCTCCCGACAGGTTCAGGGCGACGACGTGTGCGCCTTGAGTGTCGCAAATCACGCCATACCAGCTGCATTCGCTGCCCGCGGTGCCGCTCCAGCCGCTGCTGTTCGTCCAGCCGGGTCCCTGGGTCTGCTTGTACAGCGTATCGAGGACCGCGCGTTCGCTTGCAGGGATGGCCGCAAAAGAGGGCAGTGCGGCTAATGCGCCGCCAATGGCAAGTGCAGACGAAATCGCGACGGTGCGGCAAATTCCCATGACATTTCCCTTGACCGAAAGCGGGGTGTTCGCTCCGTCGCGCGATTCGCCACGCCTAGAGATTGCAACCCGCGGGTGCGGCACCGGCCCGCTGCAGGGTGATGCTGCCGCTCGTGCCCGCGCTGCTGCCGCCCGTGAAGTTGAACGTCAGCGTCGCCGAGTTGCAGTTCTGGAACGTGAGCGTTGCCGTACCGACTTGCGATTGCGACGGTTTCGTCGGGTTGTCGAAGACGCCGCCGGTGCTCGTGAACACGCCGATGTTCGTGATGACCTTGCTGCCGGGAGTCAAACCGCCCTGCAGCGTGTACCAGCGTTGGCTTGCACCGCCGCCGACGACCGCACCGGACGGCGCAAACGTATACCACGCTGCTGCGAGATAGTTGCCTGCCGAATTGACGTCGAACAGCAGTCCCTGGCCGCTCGTATTCGGGTCGTACCATGCGCCCGACAGCTGGAAGACGCCCGGCGAGTTGCCGTTGGGTCCGCTCGTACCGCACGTCACGTTCGACGTAAGGCGCGTCAACGGGATGCTGCCGCTCCTGCCGTCGTTGAACGTGTACGCGAAGCTGCCGGTACCGCAATCGCTGAACTGCAGCGTGCCCTGGCCGACAGCGACAGCGGGAATCTTCGGCGTCGCATTGAAGTTGCCGCCCGTTGCCGCGTAGACCGTCACCTGCGCGTTGCCCGCGCCCGCAGGCGCATTGCCGCTGAACGTATACCAGCGCTGCTTGTCTGCGCCGCCCGCCGGCGCGACGTCATAGGTGAACCAGCCGCCCGCGAGAAAGCCGGTACCCGCGCTCACGAGGTCGGGGTAGAACGAGAGCACGAAACCCTGTCCGGTGGTCGCGGCGTTGTACCAGGTGCCCGTGAGGCCGAACTGGTTGAGGTTGAGCACGGAGCCCTGCACGGTCTGCGTCACCGTCGCGGAAGTCGAGCCGCCGTTGTTGTTGTCGCCCGAGTAGATCGCGGTCAACGAATGGCTGCCAGCGGTCAGCGCATTCGTCGTGCAGGTAGCGCCGCCGTTGCTCATCGCCAGGTCGGCGCAGAGAACGCTGCTGCCGTCGCTGAACGACATCTTCCCGGTCGGGCTAGCACCACCGAGCACCGTTGCGATCAGGTTGACCGCCTGTCCCACGTTGCTGGGGTTCGGCGTCGTATTGAGCGCCGTTTTCGTCTGCGGCACGACTGAAATCGTCTTCGTGATGCCGAAGATCGCGTAGTTGTTGTCGCCGTTGTAGAGGACCGTGATCGTCTGCGATCCGGAATCAGAAATCCTGCCCGAGCAATTGTTCGAGGGCAGCGTGACCGTGCAGACCGCAGCGGCGCCGTTGGTAATGCTGACGGTTCCGGTCGGCGTTGCCATCGACGGCGGTTGCGGCGTTATTGCCACCGAGAATTTTGCGGTTGCGCCGGCGACGACCGGCGATGGCGACACGGAGGCGGAGATATTGACCTGCCCTGAGCCCGTGGCCAGCGCTTGGAGGGCCACGACACTCGACATCAGCGCGACGAACACGCGCAGATATGCGGAGCAGCGCGAGGAAAACGGTTTGCGGACGCTGGGCAGCTGGTTCATGACGACTCTCCTGGAGCGGTCGATGCGACGAGAGCGCATATGCAGGCCGATTATATTCCCGGCCGCTTTGCCTACAATGCTTCAGCAAGACGCGCCGGGAATTTCCTGAAAATGATCGCGTTTGCGCCTGCGGGTTTCGTTGACGCGTTACGAGGGCAGTGTGTGAACCATTCGTCGCAATCGCGCTGGAGGGCAGGGTACACCGGATTCGCTGCGGCCACGTTCTGGTTCGCGCTCATCGTGCAATTCCTTTTGTCCTTGCAGCGTTCGTATGCGGCCGGAACGGGCGTGTTGCATGCGCTGTGGGCGTATTTCGCCTACTTCACGATTCTGACAAACCTGCTTGCCGCGTCGGCCCTGGCATCGCGCGTGCTTGCGCCGCAAAGCCGACTCGCCGTGTTCTGCGCGCGACCCGGCGTCATCGCCGCCCTCTTGGCCTACATGCTGCTTGTCGGCATCGCCTACCACCTGTTGCTGCGCCACACCTGGCAGCCCGAGGGCTGGCAGTGGGGTGCTGACGTGCTGCTGCACAGCGTCAATCCGGCGTTGTTCGTCGGCTACTGGTGGTCGCAGGGCCGCGGTGAGGCGATCGGCTATTCTGCAATCCTCATCTGGATTTGCTACCCGCTCGCGTACTTCGCTTACGCGCTCGCACGCGGGTTGGCCGGCGCGGGCTACGCCTATCCGTTCATCGATGTGGACGCGCTCGGTCTCGCGCGTGTCCTCGGCAATGCGGTTGCGATCGCCCTGGGTTTCGCATTCGTCGCGGCGAACCTCATCGCGCTGGGGCGTCGCGCTCCGCGCGAGCATTCGTCCTGAACAGCGCGAGCAGGAGCGGCGGCGTCACGACCGACGTGAGCAGCGACATCGCGACGATCAGCCCGTAGGTGCGCGCCGAGAACACGTTCGCCTCGAGGCCGAGGCTCGCGATGAGCACGCCGACTTCGCCGCGCGGCATCATGCCGACGCCGACGACGAGCGCACTGCGCCGGCCGAGTGCGAGCGCGCCGAGAAAGCCGCCCGCGAGTTTCGACAGCAAGGCGATCAGCGTGATCAGTGCGAGCGTGAGCAACGCGTCGGTATCCGCCAGTTGAGCGAGCTCCACTTTCGCGCCGGTCAGCACGAAGAAGAACGGCGTCATCAGCACGAGCAACGGGCGGGTCTGTTCTTCGAGTTCCTCGCGCGCTGAGGTTTCGGAAGCGACCATGCCAGCGAGGAAGGCGCCGATGATCGCGGCGAGCCCGAGCGTCGTCGACAGGAATGCGAGCACGAGGCACAGCGCGAGCGCGATCGAGAGCGGCGGGCCGACCTTGAACGGCAGCGGGCGCCGCGTCGATGCACGCGCGATGCGCGTGCCGAACAGCGCGATCACGATGATGAAGCCGACCGCTTCGGCGAGTACGAGCAGAAGCTTGCGGAACTGCACGTCCTCTCCGGCCTGCAACGCCGTGACGACGCCGAGCAGCAGCATCGCCAGGATGTCGTCGATCACCGCGGCGCCGAGGATCACGCGGCTCTCCTCGCGCTGCAGCATGCCGAGTTCCTGCAGCACGCGCGCGGTGATGCCCGCCGACGTAGCGACAAAGGCGGCGGCGACGAACAGCGACTTGGCCCAGTCGAACCCGGAGCCGTGCGCCCACAGCGATCCGAAGACGAACGGCAGGACGACGCCGAGCACGCCGACAAAAAAGGCGCTGCGGCCGACGCGCTTCATTTCGCCGAGGCGCGTCTCGAGACCGACCGAGAACAGCAACAGTACGACGCCGATTTCCGCGAGCACTTCGAGCGAGAGCGAGGGCGTGACCCAGCCCAGCATCGACGGTCCGACGATGCATCCCGCTGCGATTTCGCCTACGACACCGGGCAGCCGCAGCGTGCGCGCAACGAACGCACCGGCCTGCGCCGCGACGAAGACGGCGACGAGCGCGAGCAGGATGTCGCTACCGTGTGGCATGGCGGCGTTTGCGTTTTTTGTGAGCAAGCCGGATGCTACCGCATATTGAGAAATGCACGCAGGAAGCCCGCTTCTTGATTCAGCGCCCGAACGGAAGCGGGTAAAAAACTGGGGAGGGCGGCATGGCCGCAGCGAAGCGAACAGAACGCGAGCCGATGTCGAAGGTCGATACGGCGTGGTTGCGCATGGAGAGCCCGTCGAACCTCATGATGATCACGGGCGTGCTCATTTTTCGCGAGCGGCTCGATGTCGGCAAAGTGCGCAAGCTTCTCGCCGAGCGCTGGCTCGCCTTTCGTCGCTTCCGGCAGCGCGCCGTCGACACGGTCAGCGCGGCGTACTGGGAGACCGACCCGGACCTCGACATGGACTGGCACGTCCGCCTCGCCGCGCTGCCGGGCAAGGCCGACAAGCGCGCGCTCGAGAAATGGGTGAGCGACCTCGCGTCGACGTCGCTCGATCACGCGCGCCCGCTCTGGCAGTTCCACGTCGTCGACAACTACGTGCTCGAAGACGGCAAGGTCGGCAGCGTGCTGCTCGGGCGGATTCATCATTGCTATGCGGACGGCCTCGCGCTCGTGCAGGTGATGCTGTCGCTGACCGACGCCGCGCCGAAGGAAAAGCGTCAGGTCGAACTCGCGAAGGCCTGGCTCAAGAAAGATCAGGGCAGCGTGCTCGAGCGTCTGCTCGAACCCACGCGCGCGGGTCTGGCGAAGATCATCGCATTCGGCGAGAAGGCGATCGGCAAGGGCGGCCAGCTCGTGCAGGATCCGGCGCTCGCCGCAGCGATGGCGAAGGAGGGCGGCGAGATCGCGCGCGAACTCGCGATCGCGCTGAGTCTGTCCGACGATCCGCCGACCGCGTTCAAGGACGGCCCGCTCGGTTTCAACAAGCGCTGCGCCTGGGCCGAGCCGCTGCCGCTCGAGGACGTCAAGGCGGTCGGCAAGGCCTTGCGCTGCACCGTCAACGATGTGCTGCTCGCGTCCGCCGCGGGGGCGCTGCGCGGCTATCTGCTCGATATCGGCGAGAAGGTCGACGGCGTGACGATTCGTGCGACGGTGCCCGTCAACCTGCGTCCGCTCGAGCACGCGAAGAAACTCGGCAACCATTTCGGCCTCGTGTTCCTCGAGCTGCCGATCGGCGAAAGCAATCCGCTGCGCCGGCTCGAGCGCGTCGCCGCGAGCATGCGCGAGCTCAAGCGCTCGAAGCAGGCCGCTCTGACGTTCGGCCTGCTCGCCGCAGTCGGCATGGCGCCGTCGGCCGTGCAGCGCATGGCCCTCGAACTGTTCAGCCGCAAGGCCACGACCGTCGCCACGAACGTGCCCGGGCCGCAGATGCCCCTCTATCTCACGGGCCGCAAGGTCGACGAGCTCATGTTCTGGGTGCCGCAGAACGGTTCGATCGGCATGGGTCTGTCGATCCTGTCCTACAACGGCCGCGTCCACTTCGGCCTCATCGCCGACGGCCGGCGCGTGCCCGATCCCGATCCGATCGTGCAGCGCTTCGCCCGCGAGTTCGAAAAGCTCGCCCTGATCACGCTCATGGAAGATTGGGAAGTCGACATCGAATCGGGCGGCGCGGAAGCGACGCTGCGCCATTTCACGTAGGCAAATTCCTACGCAAACGGTCGGCAGGCGCCCATTTGCAGGGTCGGCTCGATTCGTACATAGTCCGCAACGAGGGGGCGATGACGAGGAATTGCCATGGCCAAGAAGCGACTCAACCTGGGCTGGCATCGCGACCTGCCCGACCACCGCGACTACTACTACTCGGCGTCCCTGGGAAAACTCAGGGCGATGCCGCCGAGGGTCGACCTGCGCAAGGGATGTCCGCCGGTCTACAACCAGGGCGATCTCGGCAGCTGCACGGCGAATGCGATCGCGGGCGCCGTCCAGTTCGACCGACGCAAGACCAAGCGGAAGCCCGATTTCATTCCGTCGCGTCTCTTCATCTATTACAACGAACGCGTGATCGAGCACAGCACGCGCTACGACGCGGGCGCGCAGCTGCGCGACGGCATCAAGGCCGTGGCGAAGCAGGGCGTCTGCAACGAGAAGGAATGGCCTTACGTCGATATCGCGCCGCCGACGGAGGATGCGCCGTTCCCGCCGAACGCGCCGGCGGGACAGAAGCCGCCCGCCTCGTGCTACACCGACGCTAAAAAGTATACGATCACCGCGTACATGCGCGTGCAGCAGACGCTCTCGCAGATGAAGGGCTGTCTCGCCGAGGGTTATCCGTTCGTATTCGGCTTCACGGTCTACGAGAAGTGGTACAAGAATCCGACGACGACGCTGCCGTTGCCCGGCGCAAACGAGTCTGTCGTCGGCGGCCATGCGGTGCTCGCGGTCGGCTACGACGATACGAAGGAGTGCTTCATTTTTCGCAACTCCTGGGGCGCGGGCCTCGGCGCGAAGGGCTATTTCTACATGCCCTACTCTTATCTGGCCAACCCGCAGCTCGCGAGCGATTTCTGGACGATACGCAGCGTCGCCGACTGAGGGTTCCTCGCGTGCGGCGTGACGGGTGCTAGCCCGTCGCGCTGCGCGGCAGGCGCAGGAACAGCAACGACGACGCGAGCGTGACGAGGCCGAGCACGACGACGGTCGCGTGGAACGCAGTGACGTAGTGCTCGCCCTGCGCGAGCCCGCCGGGCAGGAATGCTGCCATGAGCAGCGAACCGAACGCGACGCCGAAGCTGATCGACAGGTTCTGCGCGGTGCTGCTCATCGCCGAGCCCATGCTCGCCTGCGCGCGGCCGAGATCGACGAAGCCGAGCGTGTTGATCGCCGAATACTGGATCGACATCACCGCGCCGAAGACGAACACCTGCGCGCAGATGCGCCAGAACGGCGTGTTCTGATCGAACGTCACGAACGACAGGATCATGATTCCGGCGAGCGCCGTGTTGACGAGCAGCACGCGGCGGTAACCCAGATGACGGATGATCGTCGCGACGAACACACGCGTCGACAGCATCGCGATCGCCTGCGGCATCTGCAGCAAGCCGGCGGTCACCGCCGAGTAGCCGAAGCCGATCTGGAACAGCAACGTCAGCAGGAAGTACATGCCGCCGACACCGAGGCGCGTGCTGAAGCCGCCGTTGACCGCGATGCGGAAGCTCGGCACGCGCAACAGGTGCAGGTCGACGATGGGATGCTCGATGCGCAGGCTGCGCCAGGTGTAGGTCGCGAGCGCGAGCAGCGCGATTGCGCTGGCGAATTCACCCTGCCGGTACGCGCCGTCGCTGAATTCTTCGAGTGCCCATGACAACCCGCCGACGCCGACGCCGAACAGGCAGAAGCCCGCGAAGTCGAGCGGCACGCGTGTCGGCGCGCGGTAGTCGGGCATGTGCCTGCGCGTCATCCACAGGCCGACGAGGCCGAACGGCAGATTGACGAGGAAGATCATGCGCCAGCTGATGTAGGTCGCGAACAGGCCGCCGAGCAACGGGCCTATCGTCGGGCCGATGAGCCCCGGAATCGTCGCGAACGCCATCGCGCCGACGAATTCCGCGCGCGGGAAACTGCGCAGGATCGCGAGCCGTCCGACCGGCATCATCATCGCGCCGCCGAAGCCTTGCGCGATGCGCGAAACGACGAGCATGGGCAGGTCCTGCGCGAGCGCGCAGGCGAGCGAACTCGCCGTGAAAATGGCGATCGCGCCGAAGAACACGCGACGCGTACCATAACGGTCGGCGAGCCAGGAGCTCAGCGGAATGAAGACCGCGAGGCTCAGCGTATAACTCGTCAACGCGGTCTTGAGGCTCAGCGGTGCGACGGCCAGCGCATGCGCGATGCTCGGCGCCGCCGTGTTGACGATCGTCGAGTCGAGCATCTGCATGAAGAACGACGACGCCAGCAGCCACAGGAGGCTGCGCTTCGCGTGCGCGTCCAGCGGATCCGGCTCGAGAGGGTCGCGGGCGTGTGCATCACGCGCAAGCGGATCCGGAGCAACTGAACCCTCGACGTCCGTGCCCTTGGCGACCCTGTCCGCGGCGGGGGAATCCGGCGGAGGCAACGGCGTTGCGGCGGCCGGCAGTTCGGCGGCGACGGCGGCCTTGAGCGGCTCGGGCGCCCCGTTCTGCGAAGGCGAAGTCATCGGATGGATTATCGCACTCTTGACGTGAACGCATTTCTTTGTTGCAGTGCAATAAGCGCGGGAACACCGCGATCATCGGCCGAGACGCTCGAGTCGCAGACGAAACGGGATCGCGATGCCAGTCAGCTACGACGAAATGCTCGATGCCCGCGGCGCGCCGTGGCCGCACTATCTGGCGTTCGACCGCTGGCTCAAGGCAACGGCGTCGGCGCGTCTCGAGCAGAAGCGGCGCGAGGCCGAGGTGCTGTTCCATCGCGTCGGCATCACGTTCGCGGTATACGGCGAAAAGGAGGGGGCCGAGCGGCTGATCCCGTTCGACATCGTGCCGCGCATCATTCCCGCGGCCGAATGGCGCATGCTCGACGCGGGACTGCGCCAGCGCGTCAAGGCGCTCAATCTCTTCATCAACGACGTCTACCACGACCAGGAGATCCTCAGGGCAGGCAAGGTGCCGAAAGACCTGATCCTGCGCAACGCCGAATACAAGCCGGTCATGCAGGGGATGGACGTGCCGGGCGGCATCTACTCGCACATCTCGGGCATCGATATCGTCCGTGCGGGTCAGGGCGAGTACTACGTGCTCGAGGACAACCTGCGCGTGCCGTCGGGCGTGTCATACATGATCGAGAACCGGCGCATGATGATGCGACTGTTCCCGGAATTGTTCGCGCTGCATCCGGTCGCGCCGGTCGAGCACTATCCCGACCTGCTGCTCGACGTGCTGCGTTCGGTGGCGCCCGACGCCGTCGAGTGGCCGACCGTGGCCGTGCTCACCCCGGGCTTCCACAATTCCGCGTATTTCGAGCACGCATTCCTCGCGCAGCAGATGGGCGTCGAACTGGTCGAGGGCCAGGATCTGTTCGTCCGCGACGACACCGTCTACATGCGCACGACGCAAGGGCCGCAGCGCGTGCACGTGATCTACCGGCGCATCAACGACGATTTCCTCGATCCGCAGGTGTTCCGCAAGGACTCGCTGCTCGGCGTGCCGGGCCTGTTCTCCGCATATCGTGCCGGTCGCGTGACGCTCGCGAACGCGATCGGCGCCGGCATCGCGGACGACAAGTCGGTCTATCCGTACGTGCCCGAGATGATCCGTTTCTATCTCGGCGAAGAACCTATTTTGTACAATGTGCAAACGTATAAATTGCGCGACCGCGACGATCTCGCGTACGCGCTCGATCACCTGCACGAACTGGTCGTGAAGGAGGTGCACGGCGCCGGCGGCTACGGCATGCTCGTAGGCCGGTCGTCGACGAAGCAGCAGATCGCGGATTTTCGCGAACGCATCGTGGCCGACCCGGCCAAATACATCGCACAGCCGACCCTCGCGCTTTCGTCGTGCCCGACCTACGTCGCGCAGGGGCTGGCGCCGCGCCACGTCGATTTCCGCCCCTACGTCCTCAGCGGGCGCGAGATGCACATCGTGCCAGGCGGCCTGACGCGCGTCGCGCTTGCCGAAGGCTCGCTCGTCGTCAACTCCTCGCAGGGCGGGGGTACCAAAGACACCTGGGTACTCGAGGGTTAGCCATGCTCTGCCGCGCCGCGAACGACCTCTACTGGACGGGACGCCACATCGAACGGGCGGAGAACACGGCGCGCCTCATCGACGTCACCCAGCGCATCGCGTTGCTGCCCGAGCGCCTCGATCCCTGGCGCCACGATTCGGGCACGTGGCATCGCGCGCTCGACGCGCTCGGGCTGGTGGAGGCGTACACGCTGACGAACGGCACCGTCGACGCGCCGAAAGTGCTGCGTTTTCTCTGCCTCGATCCGGGCAATCCGTCTTCGATCCTCTCGTGCGTGCGCGCCGCGCGCGAGTCCGCGCGCGCGCAGCGCGGCGCCGTGACCCTCGAGATGTACGAAGACCTCAACGCGTCCTGGCTCGAGATGCGCCTGCTCGACGAAGTGCGTTTCGAGGAAGAGGGGCTGCCACATTTCATCGAATGGGTGAAGACGCGGTCGGCATCGTTCCGCGGCGTGACGATCGGCACGATGGGGCGCAACGATGCCTATCACTTCCTGCGGCTCGGCACGTTCATCGAGCGCGCCGAATGGTGCGTGCGCCTGCTCGACGTCAAGTACGGCGAATCGGCAGGGGCCGAAGCCGCCGAAGCCAACTCGGCCAGAGACTACTATCAGTGGAGCGCGCTGCTCTACGCGATGTCCGCGATGGAAGTGTATCGACGCCGCTATCGCGAAACGATCACGCCTGGTCGCGTGGCCGAGCTCGTCATCCTCAATCGCGACTCGCCGCGCTCGCTCGCAACCTGCAGCGAAGCCGTGCACAAGGCGCTGGCGACGCTCGCGGGCGCTGGCAACCACGAGGTCGTACGCCAGGCAGGCTCGCTGATGGCTGAAATGCATTTCGGCCGGATCGACGACGTGCTGCGCGAAGGCATGGAGGGGTTTCTTGCCCGCACCCTCTCGCGGCTCGAAAGCATCGCGGTGCAGATCGATCGCCATTTCCTCCTCACGCCCGAGGCCTTGCAACTGTACGGGGCATGATTGCCGCACGAGCCGGCGCGCGGGTTGCGCGGCGTGCAATGCTAGAATTCGCGGCCACTCGATCGGAGAACGTGCGTCGATGACTTATTGCGTGGCCCTCAAGCTCGACAAAGGCCTGGTGTTCGCTTCCGACTCGCGCACCAATGCCGGGGTCGACAACGTCTCGCGCTTCGAGAAGATGCACGTTTTCTGCGTGCCTGGCGACCGCGTGATCGTCGCACTGTCGGCCGGCAACCTGTCGATCACGCAGACCACGCTCAATCAGATCGAACGCCAGGCGCAGCAATATCCGCTTGCGACGAACATCTATACCCGTCGCTCGATGCATGATGTTGCCGAACTGGTCGGCGCGACGCTGCGCGACGTGCGCGCACGCGACGTCGGCTACCTGAGCCAGCACAACATCGACTCCTCGGGCAGTTTCATCATCGGCGGCCAGATCGCCGGCGAGGCGCCGCGCCTGTTTCTCGTCTACGCCGAGGGAAATTTCATCGAGGCGTCGGAGGACGCACCGTATTTCCAGAACGGCGAGATCAAGTACGGCAAACCCGTGCTCGATCGCGTGATGCGCAAGGACCTGCCGGTCGCCGATGCGGTGAAACTGACCCTCGTCTCATTCGACTCGACCATGCGTTCGAACATCTCCGTCGGCTTGCCGATCGACATGCTCGTCTACACGGCGGACAGCCTCAATGCCGAAGGAAAATTCCGCATCGAGGAAAACGACCCGTATTTCCGCGATCTCGGCAAGCTCTGGAACGACGGGCTCAAGCAGGCGTTCGCGAATGTGCCGGCGCCGCGCTGGAGCGATCTCGCTCGACCGCCCGGAACGCCGCCTGCGGCGCAGAAGTGAATCGCAGGGCCGCGCCCGCGCAACGTCGGTCCTAGCCGCGCGTCGATGTGGCTTGGCGACTGCGTGGCCGCGGCCGCATACGCACTTGGATGTGCACATTCGCCGAACCGTCAGCGGCGGGCACGTCTTTCACTTCGAGATAACCGCTCTGCGAGCGGACGAGTTCGCTGAGCTTGGCGTAGCCGTAGTTGCGCGCATCGAACGATGGATCGTTCTTGACGACGAACGAGCCGACCGCGCCGAGCGAGGCCCATCCGTTCTCCTTCGCGGTCGCATCGATCGCGTCGCGCAACAGCGGCTGCAGCGCGGCGATATCGGCGGCGGGCTTCGCGTCGTGATCCGAGGCGGGCGCCGCAGGCTGCGGACGCAGGATCTCGATGAAGATGAACTTGTCGCAAGCCGCGATGAACGGTTGCGGCGTCTTCTTCTCGCCGAAGCCGTAGACCTTGAGTCCGGATTCGCGGATGCGCTGCGCGAGGCGCGTGAAGTCGCTGTCGGACGAGACGAGGCAGAAGCCGTCGAGATCGCCCGTGTGCAGCACGTCCATCGCATCGATGATCAGCGCGGAATCGGTCGAATTCTTGCCCGACGTGTAGCTGAACTGCTGCATCGGCTGGATCGCGAGCTTGTGCAGCACCTCCTTCCAGCTCTTGAGGTTCGGGGTCGTCCAGTCGCCGTAGGCGCGCTTCACGCTCGCGGTGCCGTAGCGCGATATTTCAGCGAGCAGCTCGCTCGCGATCGACGCCGGCGCGTTGTCCGCGTCGATGAGGACGGCGAGTCTGTCGTTGTGCTTGTCGCTGCTCTGGGCGGCCATCTCGAACACTCCTCGCGCGGGGTATCGCTTGAATTCGTGCAGCGTTGCTCAGGGGGTGAGCGTCTTCCGATCCGGCATCCGCGAGATCAGAAGTCCCTTCCGGACGCCGCCCTTCGACAACAAGGCGCTCGCGGTATCGCTCGATCCGGCATTGTCGATCACTCGATCTGATCTTTCGCCCACGCCGCATCGAGCGCTTCCATCGCATCATGCGGCTTGAGTTTCGCCGCCTTGGCATACATCGCGGCGACGTCATCCTCGCGCGCGTCGCCATGGAGCAACAGCAGCGCGTTGCCGTACTCGACCCAGGCGATCGGCGAGTCGGCCGTGAGCTTGGTCGCTTCCTTGAGCTGCTTCTCCGCCTCGCCCGCGCTCGCACCGTAGGTGAGCTTCGCGAGCATGCCGCCGACCTTGCCGACGATTTCGGCGTGATAGAGGCCAAGCGCGGTGCGCGCCTCGGCATGCTTCGGTGCGAGCTTGAGCGCCGCGTCGAGCGATTCCTTGACCTTGCCGCCGATGCCCTGGGCGAGCGCCTTCGTGATCGAAATCGTCTGACTGTAACGGCCGAGCGCGAATGCGCGGCGATAGTGAGAATTGGCTTCGTCCGGCAACGCGTCGATAGCGTCGTCGGCGAGTTTGGCGAGCGCCTCGTAACGGCTGGTCTTTTCCTTGTCGCTGTCGACGAGGTAGGTCGCGTGGATGCCGCCGGCCTTGATCGCAACCGAATAGCCAATCGCTTTCAGCGCGACGCCGCTTTCGTAGGCCTCGTGGAAATCGCCGCGGTGAAAGGCACGCCACGCGTCCTGCAAGGCGCTCGCAATCTTCGCCGCGTCCTTGCCGCTTGCGCATTTCGGGTTCGCCTTGAGCAGCTTCGCGACGTGTTTTTCGTCGGGGAAGGCCTCCTGGTCGCCCGCATGCAGTTTCGCCCAGGCCTTGGCGAGCTTGTCGCCTGCGTAGTCGTAGTTCTTGTCCGCGTGCGGAAACGCCTTCCAGTTCGATTTCGCCATGACGGCCTCCGGGAATCCCGGGGCAAGCATCGGCCAAGCCTTGCGAACTTGCAAGATGGAAACGCGCGCAAAAAGGTAAACTCGCGCCATGACAGACAAGGCATCGAAATACGAACGCCGCGCCGCCGAACTGCGCGCCCTGCTCGACGATGCGAGCCATCGCTATCACGTGCTCGACGAGCCGACGATCACCGACGCCGAATACGACGCGGCGATGCGCGAACTCGAGGCGCTCGAGGCTGCACATCCCGAGCTCGTCACGTCGGACTCGCCGACCCAGCGCGTCGGTGCAGCGCCTTCGGGCGAGTTCGCCGAAGTCCACCACGCGCTACCGATGCTGTCGCTCGCGAACGCTTTCAGTGCGGAAGAGGTCGGCGAGTTCGTGCGCCGCATTCGTGACCGCCTCGACAGCGAGGCGCCGCTGAACTTTTCGGTCGAGCCCAAGTTCGACGGCCTTGCGATCAGCCTGCGTTACGAAAAGGGCGCGCTCGTGCGTGGCGCGACGCGCGGCGACGGCGAGACCGGCGAGGATGTGACCGCCAATTTGCGGACGATCAAGGCCATCCCGTTGCGCCTGCGCGGCGACGTGCCGAACGTGATCGAGATCCGCGGCGAGGTGTACATGCCACGCGCTGGTTTCGAGAAATACAACGAGGCTGCGCGCAAGTCCGACGGCAAGATCAAGCTGCTGATCAATCCACGCAACGCGGCTGCAGGCTCCCTGCGCCAGCTCGATCCGCGCGTCACGGCGCAGCGCCCGCTCGCGTTCTACGCCTATGCGATCGGCATCGTCGAAGGCGGCACCCTGCCGCCGTCGCACGCGCAGATGCTGCGCCGGCTGCGCGACTGGGGCCTGCCCGTGAGCGCGCTCGTCGATACGGCGATCGACGCGGCCGGCTGCCTCGACTACTACAAGCGCATCGGCGATCAGCGCGATCGCCTGCCGTTCGACATCGACGGCGTCGTCTACAAGCTTGACGATCTCCGCCTGCAGCGTGAACTCGGCTTCGTCGGGCGCACGCCGCGCTGGGCGATCGCACACAAGTTTCCGGCGCAGGAACAGACGACGACGGTCGAAGGCATCATCGTCAACATCGGTCGCACGGGCGCCGCGACGCCGGCGGCGAAGCTCAAGCCCGTGTTCGTCGGCGGCGTGACCGTGACGAATGCGACGCTGCACAACGCCGACCAGGTCGCTCGGCTCGACGTGCGCGTCGGCGACACGGTCATCGTGCGCCGCGCGGGCGACGTGATTCCAGAGGTCGTGAGCGTCGTGCAGGACAAGCGCCCGCCGCACACGAAGCCATGGCGCATGCCCGCGAAGTGCCCGGTGTGTGGTTCGGAAATCCTGCGCGAGGAGGGCGAGGCGGTCGCGCGCTGCACGGGCGGACTGTCGTGTGCCGCGCAGCTGACCCAGGCCGTCTTCCACTTCGCCTCGCGCCGCGCGATGGACATCGAGGGCTTCGGCGAACGTTACATCGAGGAGCTTGGCGAGCTCGGCTACGTGCGCACGATCGCCGACGTCTACAAGCTGTCACTGGACGACCTGCTCGAGATGAAGCGCCGCGCCGATGAGCGCGACGGCACGACGCCGGAGACTGTGAAGACCGGCAAGGTCGCGACGAAATGGGCCGAGAACCTCATCGAGGCCATCGACCACAGCCGGCGCACGACGCTGGCGCGCTTTCTCTACGCGCTCGGCATCCAGCACGTCGGCGAGAGCACCGCGAAGGCGCTCGCGACCTGGTTCGGCGAGATCGAACTCGTCCGTCACGCACCGTGGCCGATCTTGAAACTCGTGCCGGACATCGGCGGCGAAGTCGCGCGTTCCATCGATGCGTTTTTCTCGCAGGACGGCAACCAAAAGGTGATCGATGACTTGCTCGCAGGCGGTGTGACGATCACGGACGCGCACGCGCCGTCGCCGAAGTTGCGCGCCAAGCTGACGTTCGCGGAACTGCTCGCCGCGGTCGAGATCCCGAAAATCACCGCGAAGCGCGCCGAGCAGGTGGCCATGACGATCGATTCGTTCGAAGCGCTGCTGCACGCGAAGCCCGCGGCGCTCGAAGCGATCGGCCTGCCGGACGAGACGCTCGCGGCGTTGTCGGCGTATCTGCAAGACCCGGAACGTCGCACGCTGCTCGCGCGCTGCGCGAAGGCCGAAGCGCAGCTGCGCAAGGCGACCGCGGGCGTCGCGGCCGCGGCTGCGGGCCCGCTCGAGGGACAGACCGTCGTGCTCACGGGCACGCTGTCGTCGCTCACGCGCGACGACGCGAAAGCGCGGCTCGAGGCGCTCGGCGCCAAGGTGGCAGGCAGCGTGTCGAAGAAGACGAATTTCGTCGTCGCCGGCAGCGAGGCGGGCTCGAAGCTCGACAAGGCGCAGGAGCTCGGCGTCGAAATCTGGGACGAGGCGCGCCTCGGCGCATTCCTCGCCAAGCATGGCGGCTGACGCGCCGTTCGTCGCGTTGCGCTTGCGCGCGCGCCTCTACGCGATGATCCGGGCGTTCTTCGCCGCGCGCGACGTACTCGAGGTCGATACGCCGATTCTCTCGGCCGCCGGCAACACCGATCCGAACATCGAGAGCTTCGCGGTGCGCTTCTCGGGTCACGTCGACGCGGGTGCGCGTGAACGCTGGCTGCGTACGTCTTCCGAGTTTCCGCAGAAGCGCCTGCTCGCCGCGGGCGTCGGCGACATTTTCGAATTGGGACGCGTGTTCCGCAACGGCGAGGCGGGGCGCCGGCACAATCCCGAGTTCACGATGCTCGAGTGGTATCGCGTCGGCTGGGATCACGTTCGCCTCGCCGCTGAGGCCGTCGAACTCGTGCGCGCCGCGCTCGCGCTGGTCGAAAAGTCGGCGTCGCTCGCGACGCTGACCTACCGCGACCTCTTCTCCAGCGCCATCGGCATCGATCCGCTGGTGGCGCCCGTTGCGGAGTTGCAGGCCGCGCTCGAGGACGTGCGCGTCGACGGCGAGGGGCTGGGCCGCGACGACTGGCTCGACCTGCTGCTCACGCATCGCATCCAGCCGACGTTTCCGCGCGACCGCATCACGCTCGTGCACGATTACCCGGCGACGCAGTGCGCGCTCGCGAAGATTCGCGCTGCGGAGTTTCCGATTGCGGAGCGCTTCGAGCTGTATCTCGGCACGCAGGAACTCGCGAACGGCTATCACGAGCTGACCGATGCCGTCGAACAGCGTGTGCGCTTCGAGCGCGACAACCAGCGTCGCCGTGAGCGCGGCCTTGCGCAGATTCCGCTCGACGAGAATCTGTTGGCCGCGCTGAGCCAGGGTTTCCCCGACTGCGCCGGCGTCGCGCTCGGGATCGAGCGCCTGCTCATGGCGATGCTGGCCACGGACGATATCCGCGACGTACTCGCGTTTGGATTCGGCGAGGCCTGATTCGAAGGGTGAGGCCCATGTCGAGGGACGACGCCAGTCTCGAGGGGGAAGCCTGTGTCTAGAAACAAGACCCGGTTCGCAGGGCGATTCTTGTTCCTTGCTGCTTCGCTAGCGCCATCGAACCGATACAAGTCGTCCAGTTTTCGCAAGTTGGCTCGTGGCAGCGCTACAGATGGCGCATAGGCGACCGCAAGCAGCGATCATTCGCGCCTGACGAGACGCCAGAGATAGACGACGATTGCGACGTTGACCACAATCGCCGCGATCTTGAGCCAGGTGATATGGCGCGCGAGTTCGTAGACTTCGAACGGAATCAGCGATGCCGTCGCGAAGACTGTGAGGTACTCGGCCCAGCGCTTGCCGCGCCACAGCCCCCAGCCCTCGACGGCGAACAGCGACGCGTAGATGCACGCGGCGACGCCGATCGCAACGAAGCGGCGCGGGCCGAAGTCGAGCAACTCGTTCATCCAGCGGATGAAGACGCCGTGACCGGCACGCAACGGCAGTTCGGCGATCCAGTTCGCGGTCGCCTCGAGCCAGGGCGTGTGCACGAAGCCGAATGCGACGATCGCGAGCAGGAGCAGTCCCAGCGCCTTGAGAAACTTGTACGCGGCGATGTAGCGCAGCGCAGGATGGGCGGCCTGTGTCGTCGTCGTCATGCGAATGCGTCCTCGAGAAGTGCAGGGAATGTCCTGTGACGCCTCAGATCGAGCGTTCTTTCCGTTCGTGGTGGGGTATCGAACCATGAACGGCGATCTGGCGTGACGTTTACCTTCGATAACTCACGGCGAACGGCTCACAATCAAACTGGGGCGCTACGAGTTTCTGCGTGGCCGCGATGTTTACATTATCGCGACGCTCACAGTGTACGGTCAGGGTGGGGTAGAACCGCAACCGCGACTCGCCGCGACGACGCGCGCGCAAAATCGCGAGAACGATCCGTCGGTTCAGCGCGGGCGTCGTCAGAATTCGAGCTCGAGCGCGGCGCAGAGGTAGTCGATCATCGGCGCGATGCCCTTGAAGCCGTCGACGAGGATGCCGCGCAGTTCGCCCGAGCAGGCCTCGCGATCGCCGAACTCGCGCCAGGCCGCGAAGCTCTTGCGCTTGATGTCTTCGATGAGCTCATGATTCGGATCGTAGCCGCGCGGCGGCCGGCTCAGCGCGTCGCCGCCGAGCTCGAAGCTCTCGGCGAAACGCTTGTTGTGCACGGCTTTCTTCCAGCTCGCGGGGTTGTCGACAAGGAAGTCGCGCACGCGCCGCAAGGTCGGCGCTTCCGGATGCCACATGCCGCCGCCGACGAAATGCCGGCCGGGCTGGATGTGCATGTAGAACGTCGGTGCGGCGATCTGCTTGGCGCGCTCGTGTTGCAGCCGCGCGCCGAGCCAGGTCTTGTACGGCGTCTTGTCGTTCGAGAATCGCGTGTCGCGATAGATGCGGAACATCGAGCCACCCTGCGCGCGCGCATCGGCGCGGAAGTGCGCGCTGATCTTTGCGAGCGGTGCCGAGAGATCGCCGATGAGGCGCAGAAACGGATCGCGCAGGGTTTCCTCGAAGCGCGTCTTGTTCGCGGCGAACCACTCGCGATTGTTGTTGCGCGCGAATTCGCGCATGAGCGCGAGGCTCTTCGTCGTGAAATAGATATCGGCCATGCTTCGCCTCGACAATCCGGCCCGACACGTACGCGGGCGAGAGGCCGAATGATACACGTCGGCGTCGTCGAGCCGTCTCGAAGCACAACGAATCCACAGCCGCAGAATCGTGTCCTCTCAACCGCCGACCGGTGCCTGCTGGAACAGGGCGTTGAGCCAGCGCCCGTCGCGGCGCACGTACAGCGAGCTGACCCATGCCGGACTCGGCAGGGCAATCGAGCCGCAGACGGTTTTCTGTCGTGCGTGATAGACCACGAGTGCGGTATCGGCGGAAAGTCGCGTCACGCGAAAGCGCTCGACTGCATAGTCCTCGACCTTGCAGATCGGGCTCGCAACACCGGCGACGACGGACTTCTTGTCGGTGACGCCTCGCGGCCCGACTTCGACATGGTCGTCGCTGAGGAACGATGAGAAAAATGCAGCGTCATGCGCCTTCCACGCGGCCCACGACTGCTTCTCGAGTGCGATCAGCGCGGCTTCGACATCGTCCTGCGCACCGGGAACGGGAACGGGTGCTGGGAAAGGCCCGGCGCCGAGCGCAGGCGTCGCGAGCATCACGGCGCAGAACGCCGCGCTCAGTGAGAATTTCATCGTTATCCTCCCAACGCATTCACGATTTTTGCGTGCCGCGCATTCGCGATCCGCGACGCTGGTGCGTGGTCCCCGCATCGTCCTGCGAGAGCATACGGACGAGCGGCGCGTCGCGCTGTCCAAATCCTGCGCGATTCCTTGTCGCGGGGCAAATGCCCGGGAACGCGCGCGACGCGTCAGCTGCGTCGCGGACTCAGCGATACCAGGCGACGATCGAGCAGCGCTCGCCGTGTGTGACCGGCATGACTTCGTGCGTCGTCTCGGCGCGAAACGCGACGAGCGTACCGGCCTCGCCCGCGAATTCGAGCCGGCGATCCGCTCGCCAGTCGTGGAAGACGAGCGATCCGCCGCAGTAGGCATCGACGGCGGGCGCGTCCGACCGGTTGCCAAGGAAGATGATGACCGAGACACGGCGCGCCTCCGAATCCAGTCGCAGCAATCCGGTATTGCCGTCCTGGTGCGCCACGAAGAAATCGCCAACGCGATAACGCAGGAATTGCGGCTCTTCGCATTCGGTCAGCTCGATCGCGAAATGGCGGCTGGCTTCGTGCAGGAATGTGTCGAGTCGTCGGCGGATCAGCGCCAGCGTTTGCGCTGCCGGCGCGTGACGCAGCGCCCTGCGAATGTTCGCATCGATCGCCCCGGTCGCAGGCGTCGTTCCATAGACCGTCGCGGCGGCGCTTTCGCCCGCGCGCATCTGCGCAACGATGCGCGCACACTCGGCCGCGTCGAGAAAATTTGGGCGGATCAGCAAGTCGAAATGCGCGTGGAGGTCAGTAGCCATGTGGCGGCACAGGTTTCCCGGAGCGGCATTTTCCCACGGCGGAGGCACTGAGGCGGTTCTCGAAAGGCGCGTGGACACTTTAGCCGAATCGTCCGGGTTGGGCGGCGATGCGCGGTGGGTCGAGCCCTTCCGAGGGCGCATTCCGCAGTGGGCGAACACGTGGGATGATGCACCCTCCGTCATCTCGAAAGGAGCGCGTCATGCCGAGGATCGTGAAGTGCGGACTCATCCAGACCTCCATGGCGTGCAAGGTCGAGGAATCGCTCGAGACGATACGCAGCGCCAATATCGAGAAGACGCTCGCCTACATCGAACAGGCCGGCCGCGAGGGCGTGCAGATGCTGTGCATGCAGGAGATTTTCACCGGACCGTATTTCTGCGCCGAGCAGAATCCGCGCTGGTATGAAGCGGTCGAGCGCATTCCGGACGGTCCGACCGTCAGGCTGATGCAGGAGCAGGCGAAGAAACACCGCATGGTCATCGTCGTGCCTATCTACGAGGAGGATGAGCCGGGCGTCTACTACAACACCGCCGCCGTGATCGATGCCGACGGCAGCTATCTCGGCAAGTATCGCAAGCACCACATTCCGCATTGCCTGCCGGGATTCTGGGAGAAGTACTACTTCCGCCCCGGTAATCTCGGCTATCCGGTGTTCGAGACGAAGTACGGCAAGGTCGGCGTGTATATCTGCTACGACCGCCATTTCCCCGAAGGGGCGCGCGCGCTCGGACTCGGCGGCGCCGAGATCGTCTTCAACCCGTCGGCCACCGTGGCCGGCCTGTCGGAATACCTGTGGAAGCTCGAGCAGCCCGCGCACGCCGTTGCGAACGCGTATTTCGTCGGCGCGATCAACCGCGTCGGCACCGAGGCGCCGTGGAACATCGGCGAGTTCTACGGCCAGAGCTATTTCTGTGATCCGCGCGGCGCTTTCCTCGCGACCGGTTCGCGCGACAAGAGTGAGCTCGTCACGGCCGAACTCGATTTCGACAAGATCCGCGAGGTGCGCAACATCTGGCCGTTCTACCGCGATCGGCGTCCGGATTCGTACGACGCTCTCGTGGCGCCGTAGCAGCTCGCGTCAACGTCGTTCGTCGGCTGCGCCGCCTCGTTGCCGAGCGCGGATTTGTGCCGCGTCAGGTTGCGATAGCAGGCTGCGCCAGCGCACGCGTGCAGGGCGTAGCGGCCGCATTGGCGGACACCGTGCCGCGTCGCGATGCGAGAGGCGGGGCCCGCAACGATCCCGCCCGATCAAGGGCAAATTCGCGCCGACGCGATCGCGTACATGGTCCCCGTCAAGGCTTGCCGAGCTTCAACGTCGGCGAGGAGTGGTAGTCGTGGCAGGCGATGCAGGTCGTCGCGACCTTGTCCTTCACGTAGGCGCCGCCGTGACAAGCGAGGCAGTTGCTGATGCCCGGAATGAGCACATCGGCCGAGACTTTGGACGTGCGCGCTTCGTGGCAGTCCTCGCACTTGACCGTGCCGTGCTTGGCGTGCGTGAACTTCGCCGCGGCGAACCAGACGCCTGACACGCGTACAGGCGCAACCTGCCAGGTTGGATTGGCCGTGCTCGGCGCAGTGACCTTATGGCAGAGCGCGCAGCCAGTCGCGTCGGCCGCGCTCTGGCCGCTCGCGCCGGGCGCGGCGCTGCCCGCGCCGAACAGGTTGTTCGTCACCTGCGCGGTGCGATCGCGCGCCCACGCGAGCGCCTCGGCCTTCTCCTGCTGTGACAGCGGCGGCTGGCCGGGGCGGCGGCGTTCCTGCACGATCGTCGGCGCTTTCGCGTCGAGGTAACCGCCTTCGAGCGCGAATTTCGCGTAGTACTCGCTGATTTCGTAGATGACCGCCGCGACCTTGCCGTGCTGCACCTCGCGCGTGGGCGCGAGCGTGTCGAAACCGAGTGTGTGGCAGTCGTGGCACATCGTCTCGAAATCGACGGGCTTCATCTTCGCTCCGCCGGGTTCGGGCGTATGGCAGTCAGCGCAGTTCAGCGTGCGATGACCCTTCGGCGCGTTGAGACCCTCGGGCTTCAGGTGCTTTTCGTGATTGAACCTGAGGCCGGAGTTCTCCTTGAGATTCGCGGCAATCGTCACGCGCTGCGGCGCGAACTTGCCGTTGGCATCCCAGTTCGGCAGGTTGATCTTGAACTCGGGGTGCGCCTTGCCGAAATCCTTGACGTCTTCAAAGCCGCTCGCGTTCTTCGTGTGCGCCTTCAGGTCGGCGTGGCAATCGGCGCAGAGGCGCTGGTCGCGGCGGATGAGGCCGCGCAGGCCCTGATGGTCCTGATGACACGTGCGGCACTCCGCGTTGCCGAGCTCGGGCAAGTTGAACTTGACCGGATCCGCGTGCGCCGCAGTGTTCGCGTGACAAGCGAGACAGGCGTTGTCGCGCACCGTGCGGAAAGGGGTCTGATGACACTTCGTGCAATCGGAGGCGAAGAAGTGGTGCGCGGCATCGATCGTGCCGGGATTCCAGGCCTGCGTGCTCGGCAGCAACGGCGCGCTCCGCAGGAAATCTCCAAACGCCGGCTTGAAATGGCCGATCATCGGCAGGATCAGGCCGAATACCAGAATGCCCGTGAATAGGAGCCAGGATGGCCCGCGCTTGCGCAGCGAGGTCTGCGTGAGGCGCGTCGGTTTCGAGCGCTTCTCCTTCTCGGCCTTCTGCTCGCCCTTGTCGAGTGTCGATACCTCGATGCCGCCGTCGTAGTCCGCGGGCGGCGTCAGCAGCATGAGGCGTGTGTTGCCGATCTCGATCACCGCATCGACCGGCGCCGTCGTCGTGTAGATGATCTCACCGTTGACGCGGATGCCCGCGAGGATCAGCGATTCGATCTTGTATTCGCCGTTCGACAGCAACGTCACGCGTGCGTGGTTGAGCGCCGCGCGCAGGTCGGGCAGAAAGATCGCCTGATCGGCCGCGCGACCGATCGTGAGCACGTCGCCATAGTGGACGTCCTCCTCGTAGCTGACGGCACCCTTGCCCTTCTTCAGAACTCTGCGGATGAGCCATCTCACGATGCGCACTCTCGCTGTTGCTTGTCTTCCGAGCGCAAGCTGTCGCTTGCCCTGCGGGCAAGCGACCTAACCTGGGCATGACTCCGGGCATCCTGCCCTCCGCCGCTACGCGGCCGGCTACGCCGTTCGCGCCGCTCCTGCGGCGCAGTGCCCAAAAGTAGGCAAAAGGCCAGGCGCCGAACGCGGTGTTTCGCTGCGCATCGTGCGCAGCGAAATCCCCTGCGCTTCTCGGCTGGCCCGGGGTCGGCTGACAGTACATCCGTGTACAGACAGCCGACGCGCGCGCATCGTGCGCGCGCCCCTGCGGGCATTTTCCGGTCCAGCCTGCGATGCTCGGCACCGCGAACGGCGCCCGGTTTTGCTCCGTTGACCGTCCATCCCTGGACTAGTCCTTGAGTGCAGCGAATGCTCGACTTCGTATGCGGGGCTGAAGAAACGAGACTGGGCTTCCAGAAGCGGCTTGGCCTCTGATCGTGTTTTGCTCTGCGCTCTTCGGGTTCCCTTCGCGTTGCGGCGGCAGCGGGCCGCAATGCCCGAAGGGTCGGCGCGAGGGATCGCGCCGATTCCGCCGTCCGCGCAGGGATGTGCAGTCGGCGGAACACAGGCCCGCTGACGCGGACTTTTCGGGCCAACGGCCCGAAAAGCGCAATGCCAAGGGCGTGCTTTCTTTTGGTGACTTTTCTTTGCACGAGCAAAGAAAAGTTACTCGCTCGTCCGCAGGACGAGTGAAAGCTCTTGCTTTCCGCGAGATCAGACGAAGGAATTGTCCTGCGAGCGAACAAAATCATGCCGTGGTCACCAGTAGAAGAACGACGACACGATGTGTCCGATCAGCGCCGCGAGCAGCGCAAACGAGATCGGCACGTGGAAGTACAGCCAGATCTCCATGATCGCCTGATATTGCATGTCGCGCGCGACCCTGCTCGCGAGGCCTTTCTTGCGCGAGACCATGTCGATGAGCTTGCGCAGCGCCTCGGTCTGCTTGTCGTTCGCGTTGCTCGCGAGGAAGTCGACCATCGCGAACATCGTCGCGGTCTTGCCGCCGGAGCTCGCATCGGCGAGTTCCTTCTTCTTGCGTCGATCCTCCATCGCTTTCGTCAGAGAGGCGAGCGCGAGGTCGGAGCCGTCACGCGCGCGCAACTGCGACCAGACGCCGCCGCCGAGGCGTGTGCGCTCGATCGAGCGCAGCACGACGGCGTGGATCTTCGGATCGATGCCGTCGGCGAGCGCGAGCGCATTCTGGTCGATGTCGGCGATCTCCTCGAGCATCGCCTGGCGCGTGGCGCTCTCGCGGTTGCGCGTCATCAGCGTCGGGTAGCGCAGATAGGCGTAGACGCCGAAGAAGCCCGAGAAGATCACGACGAGCATGAGGACGAACGCGAGCGTGTGCAGGTTCCAGCCGACCTGAAAGCCAGCGTGTAACAACACGATCAGGATCAGCGACGTGCCGAGGTAGATGTGCGCCGATAGCCAGCCACGCAACGTGCCCGCGCTGTCGAGATAGCGGCGCTTGCGCACGCCGAACAGCATGAGCCAGACGATGAGGAGTGCGCCGATCGTGCCCAGCGTGTAACCGAGCCAGGTGCCGCCGTTCGGCGGACCGCCGGGATCGTGCCAGAGATACGCCACGAGCGAGCCCGCGGTCAACGCGACGCTGATCCACAGATAGCGCGATCCGCCGTAGCTCAGGATGGAGTCGTGGCTGGCCATCAGCAGGCAGGACTCGGGACTCGGCCAAGAGGCGGGACTCGGCACGCGGACGGGAGCACGCCGTGAGCGCCGCCGTGCAGATCGGTTTTTCTCGGCGGATGCCCGAGCGAGTAGCCCGGCTGTGCGCAGCATTTCCGAGTCCCCAGTCCCGAGCCCCGAGGCCCTGCTTTCTTATCGTCTTGACTGCGCATACGACGGAAACTCCTCGGGACTGATGCGGATCGCGGCGCCGGTCGGACAGGAGCGCACGCAGGCGGGGCCGCCGTCGACGCCCTTGCACATGTCGCACTTGACCGCCTTCTTCACCTCGCCGGCGGCGTGGTCGTGGGAATCGTACGGCGCCTCGCCGGGGCCGCTGCCGCGGCCGAACAGCAGCCACTGCAGCAGGCCCGGTTTCTTCGGCGGCTTGTACGACATGTGGATCACGCCGTACGGGCAGTTGCGCTCGCAGTTGCCGCAGCCGATGCAGTTGTCGGCGATGAATACCTCGCCGTTCGGCGCGCGCTTGATCGCGTCGGGCGGGCAGTCCTTCATGCAGTGCGGATGCTCGCAGTGCCGACACGAAGTCGGCACGTGCACGTTCGCGAACGTCGGCCCGGCCTCGCGGTCGAGCCGCGAGGTGCCGTTGTGTGTTTCCGCGCAGGCCTTCTCGCAATTGTCGCAGCGCACGCACAGCGACTCGTCGATCAGCAGGATGTCGGTCGCTTCGCCCGCGCCCTGGGCGACGAGGAACGAGATGATGTCGCCGCCGCCCGACAGCGCCTGCATCGCGAGATTCGCGGTCGTGCGCTGCCGGTATTCCTCCTGCAGGCGCAGCTTGAGCATCGGGATGCGCGAGACGAGCTTCATGAACGCCGAGCCGTCGAGACGGATCGTCTCGCTCGCGATCGCCGCCTTCGCGGTCGCGGAACGCTTCGCCTCGCCGAGCAGCGCCATCTCGCCGACGTAATTGCCGGCGGCGACGTAGCTCAGCACGACGTCCTTGCCGCCGATGTTGCGCGAGATCGTCAGCGAGCCGATGCGCACGAGGTGCAGGCAGTCGCCCGGCTCGCCTTCGTTGAACAGCACGTCGCCGGCCTGGAACTTCTGCAGCTTCGAGGTCTCGACGATGTCTGCGAGCTGGTCGGCGCTGGCCTCGGGTGCGAAGCGCGACTGGATCGCGCGCATGACGAATACCTTGTCGATCTCGCGCTTGACGCCTTCGACCGAATTGATGAGGCGGTTCATCGATCGCCGCGGCGTCTCGATCAGCACGCAGTTCGCGCCCGCGACGACGGTCGCCGAGCGGCGCCGGCCCGAGATCAGGCTCATCTCGCCGAAGAATTCGCCCTTGCGCAGCGTGACGGCGGTGTTCGCGGCCTCGTCGACCAGCACGCGCACGTCGCCCTCGACGATGCTGTAGAAGCTGTTCGTGTAGTCGTTGCGCTCGAAGATCTTCTCGCCGGCCTTCGGCGTGCGCACGTCGGAGTCGAGCATGAACTCGCGCAGCTGCAGCGGCGTGATCTGCGCGAGCACGCGGACGTTCTTCTGCACGCGTGTCAGCGCTTCATCGACGGAGCGGAAGCCGGGCAGGGCGGCGAACTTCGCCTTGAGGAGGGGCTCGTCGGCCGGCTCGACTTTGCCGCCCATGATGTACTCGACGACCTCGTAGCCCTGGTTCATCGCCTGCTTGATCAGCGGATAGCCGCCGAGCGCCCCGACGATGTAGAGGCCCTTCACGTTCGATTCGTATTGCGGGCTGATCGCCGGTACCGAAGCCGGGTCCTTGTTCGGAAACGTGACGCCGCAGCTTTCGACGAACCCGCGCGGCGCGGTCGCGCCGAGGCGAGCGATGACGCGATCGATGAGGATCTGCGCCTTGCCGTTCTTCGTCGCGAGGATCATGCGGCCCTTCTTGCGGCCGACCGTCAGCGCGTCGACGCGCGCGGGCGAGGAGTCGTAATAGCACTCGATGAGACCGTCGCCGATGGCCTTGAGAATCGCGTTCTCGTTGCCTTTCTTCGCACGGCCGAATTCGTCCTTGCGATTGATGATGACGACGTTGTTCTGCCGCGCGAGCGCAACGGCATTTTCGATCGCGGCGTCGCCCGCGCCGACGACGACGATCGTCTCGCCCTCGTACTCGTCGGGATCGTCGAGCTGATACTGCACGAAAGGCAGGTCCTCGCCGGGGCAGCCGAGCTTGCGGATGTTGCCCTGCAGACCGATGCCCATGACGACGAAGTCGGCCTCGATCGTCGCGCCGTTTGTGCACTTGAGGACGAAGCCCGCGCCTTCCTTCTTGATCGCGGAGACTTCGTGCTTGTATTTGACGTTGACCTTGAGCCGCGTCGCGGCCTCGTTCCAGCCGTCGAGGATCGTCTCGCGCGAACTCGCGGCGAACGGCACCGGCGAACGCAACGGCAGCACGCCGGGCTCGTCCATCACGAACTTGCCCTTCTGGTAGCGGTAGATCGTGTTCGAGAGATGATCTTCGGCCTCGAGCAGCACGTGCGGCTCGCCGCGCTCGGCCGCACGCGCCGCGGCGGAGATGCCGCCGGGGCCCGAGCCGACTATCGCGATCTTGAAGCGCTCCGCCACGTCCATCTCCCCGACTTTGGCCTTGCTTGCCCGCATGCGCAGCTTTCGCGAGGCTGCGCGGTCAGTTTCCGCACGTCGTCCGCAAAGCCGCGATTCACCGCGACCCAATCATAGCAATTCGCGCCATGGCGGCGCGGGTGTCTGCGCACGTCGCGAGTGTGACCGTGGCCGCGGCAATCTGCGAAGATGCGCACGGTTGCCAAACAACTCAGCATGAGAACCGCATGAGCCGCAGTCCCGAACAGTTTACGACGGTCGCCGCCTGCGTCGACCGCCTCATGGCGCACTGTGGCGCAGAGCTGCGCGTCGCCGCACCGCTCGGGCTCGGCAAACCGAACGTGCTCATCAACGCGCTGTACGAGCGCGTCGCGAACGATGCGTCGCTGCGACTCGACCTCTACACCGCGCTGTCGCTGGCCGTGCCGAAGGCGAAGAGCGACCTGGAGCGCCGCTTCCTCGGGCCCTTCGTCGCGCGTCATTTCGGCGCCGACTACCCCGATCTCGCCTACGTCGCGGCGCAGAAGGAAGGCAGGCTGCCCGCGAACATACGCGTGCAGGAGTTTTATCTGATGTCCGGGGCGATGCTCGGCGTCGAGTCGGCGCAGCGCAACTACGCGAGCATGAACTACACGCACGTCGCGCGCGATCTCGTCGATCGCCGCATCAATCTCGTCGTCCAGCTGATCGCGGCGCGCGAGGAGGAAGGCGCAATACGCTACAGCCTCGCCTGCAATCCCGACGTCACCGCAGATCTGCTCGACCGCATGCGCGAGGCTGGCGTCGAACGTCCTTACGTCATCGGCGTCGTCCATCCGGACCTGCCATTCGTCGGCAACGAGGCCGAGGTGCCCGCGACGTTCTTCGATGGCCTGCTGTTCGACCAGAGCTGTCGCCAGCGCCTGTTCGCGCTGCCGCGCGAGCCGGTCGACGCGGTCGAGTTCGCGATCGGCCTGCATGCGAGCGCGCTCGTGCGCGATGGCGGCACGCTGCAGATCGGCATCGGCGCGCTGTCCGACGCGCTCGTGCACGCGCTGTTGTTGCGTCAGCGCGACAACGGCGCCTGGCGCGCTGCGCTTGCCGCGGTCGGCGCCGACATGGCGGAGGAGGGCGGTCTCGTGGCGCGCATCGGCGGCCTCGATGCGCTGCGACGCGGCCTGTACGGCGCGAGCGAGATGGTCATGGATGGCTTCATGCATCTCGCGCGCGCGGGCATCCTCTCGCGCCGCATCTACGACGACATCGGCATCGAGCGCGCGCTCGCCGACGGCAACATCGAGGATGTGCTGCACGCGCATGCCGCCGACGCGCTGCACACGGCCGGCGCGCTGCCCGATCACGTCGACGAGCGCGAACTCCCGCGCCTCGTCGCGCTGGGACTCATACCCGAGGGCGCGCGGCTCGCGCGCGGGCTGCTCTATCTGGCGGACGGCACCGCGATCGGCACCGACCTGACCGGCGTCGAGACGCGCGCGCAATGGAATCGCGTCCTTGCGGGCCGTCGGCTGCGCGGCGGACGCTATTTGCGCGGCGCGTTCTACCTCGGCTCGAGCGAATTCTACGATTGGCTGCGCGGGTTGCGCGGCGACGATTTCGACGGCCTGTCGATGACGCGCGTGTCGGACATCAACCAGCTCTACGGCGGCCACGAGCAACTCGACGCGCTGCAGCGCCGCGACGCGCGCTTCTTCAATACCTGCATGATGGCGACCGTACTCGGCGCGGCCGTGTCCGATGCACTCGAGAACGGACAGGTCGTCAGTGGCGTTGGCGGTCAGTACAACTTCGTCGCGATGGCGCACGCGCTCGCGGATGGACGTTCGGTGCTGTTGCTGCGCAGCACGCGCATGCACGAGGGCCGGCGCGTATCGAATATCGTCTGGAACTATGGCCACACGACGATTCCCCGGCATCTGCGCGACATCCACGTGACCGAATACGGCACGGCCGACTTGCGCGGCAAATCGGACGAGGACTGCATCATCGCGATGCTCGCGATCGCCGACGCCCAGTTTCAGGATGAACTCGCCCAGCGCGCCAAATCGGCCGGGAAGCTGCGCCACGACTTCGTCATCCCATCGAAATGGAGGGAAAATACACAGCAAAAACTGAAGCTTGCACTGAATTCTTCGTCCATGAAGACACTGTTCCCGCTGTTTCCGTTCGGCAGCGACTTCAGCGATGTCGAGCAGAAGCTGCTGCCGACGCTGGGTCGACTGAAGGCGGTCTCTGCGACGCGTTTCGGCTTGGCAAAGCTCTTGCTTAAGTCCCTCGTGACGAAGCTGAAGATAGACGACGAGACAAGTGCCTTGCTCGCGCGCCTGGATCTGCAGCCACCACGTACCTTGCTTGAGCGCATCACGCGACGGGTGATTCTCGCCGCGATGGACTGAGTTGCGCTCGAAGTACGCGGCAACCGAGGCGTAGCGAAGGTTCTCAAGGTCATGAACAAGCAATTCGAACGTCTGCAAAGCCTGCTGCCGGAACGCGCCGAGCACGGCGCGAACGCGTGGTACCAGAACGCCAAGGCACTGCGCGAATGGCTCGCGAACCTGCCACTGGCCAACCAGAATCTCACCGCGCAGCAGCTGCTCGGCGTGCTCCGCGAAATGAACGAGGCGCGCGTCGATCCGCTGCGTCGCATCGAGGCGCTCGAGATGCTGCGCCGTCCGATCTTCGACGTCGTCGAGCGGCTCGGCATGCAGCTGCAGAGCGATTCGTTCCCGATGCCCGAGGCGCGCATGCGCGTCAGCGACACGATCCTCGAGTTCGAACGCGAGTTGACGACGGGTTACATCGCGATCGTATGCGATCTTTGCGCGCCGAGCGGCTCGGTGCCGTTCCTGCGCGGCAAGACCGTCGCGCTCGCGCTGACGCGCGCGATCCAGCACCAGTCCGCGCGGCTCTGGATCGCCTATCAGACCCATTGCGTACCACAGGTCGGCGTGTGGCAGAGCCTGCACGACCTGTTCCTGCTCGCCGTGGCGTTGCGCTGCGACGAGAAGGCCGAAGACGACCCGCTCCCGGGTCGCACGAAATTGAGTCCGCGCAGCGCCTACATGCAGGCCTTGTTGCACGCCTTCGCGAAGCCCTATCACTTCATTCAGAAGGAAAACGCCGAGCTGCGGGCCGCGCTGCCGGTGCTCGTGGCGCTGTGCGCGGTGCGTCCGGGTTACGCGCCCGAGGGCGCGATCGCGGTCTGCACCGATGGCGACGCGTCGCCGCCGGGGCCGGTACGCGGGCGCCATGTCGCGGTCGAGTCGCTGTGGCAGCTCGACGTGAGCGCGCTCCTGCGCAGCTTCGACAAGGAACTCGAGCGGCGCGCCACCGATGCGATCAGCGTTTCGATATCGTCGCCCGCCGGCAAGGCGGAGCTTTCGGTCGAGACGGTCGAGCGTCTGTCGAAGACCTGGCGCGGCCGGCGCGAGCGCGCCTACCCGCGCATGGCGGACACGGTCGCGATGGACGCCGTCATTGGTCTGCAGGCCGTGCACTACGTACTCGCGGGCGAGGTCGATTTCGACACGTTCCACAACCGCGTCCGTGCGGCAGGCGATGCGGGCGACGAACGCAACGCGATCTTCGCCCAGGCGGGCGCGACGGTCGTGCCCGCGCACGCGCGCGTCGTCGATCGCAGCATCGGCGGCTTCCGCCTGCGTTTCGACAGCAATGAGGACATCCGCGCGCGTGTCGGCGAAGTCGTCGCTCTCGCCCCGAGCGAGGCGGCGTCGCGTACCTGGATCGTCGGCATGCTGCGCTGGCTGCGCGTCGATGCGTTCGGCACGGTCGAGGTCGGCATCGAGACGCTTGGCCACGACGCCCGGGCCGTCAGCATCTCGAGCCTCGACATCCGTGGCATCGCGAGACCGCCGATGCGCGGACTGTTCGTCGTGCCGTCCAAGGCGGACGACGGCAAGCTCGATCCCTACGTCATCGTGCCGTTGCTGTTCGGTCGCGACGCGATCGCGGTCGAGATAAGCAGTGTCGAGCCGTCGGCGCGCGAGGGGGGCCGCATCGAGAAGGTCTCCGACATGCGCATCCGGCCGAACGGTGGCGTCTACTATGCCGTCGTCCTGCCGGCGCACGGCGCCGACGCGACCGACGCCGCCAACGACGCGGCCCTGGCGAAGCTCGTGGCGTTCCCGCAGCGCAGCGCCTGACGCGCTCGCTGCTTCCCCGCCGGGGATCCTCGGTTTACGCACCGCGATTGGCGGGCGTACATCGCGATTGAGTAAACTTCGCGCCTGTAGATGCAGGCCCCAACCCCATGAGCAGACTCGAACAGATCGGCACGGCCGTGCGGCGCAAAGCCGTCGGTGTGACCGTGGGCGGCGTACGCGTTGGTGGCGACGCGCCCATCGTCGTGCAGTCGATGACGAATACCGATACCGCGGACGTGGCTTCGACGACGAAGCAGGTGGCCGAACTCGCGCGCGCGGGCTCCGAACTCGTCCGCATCACGGTGAACACGCCCGAGGCTGCAGCAGCGGTGCCGAAGATCCGCGAGCGCCTCGACATGATGTCGGTCGGTGTGCCGCTGATCGGCGACTTCCACTACAACGGCCACCAGCTGCTCACCGGCGAACCGGCTTGCGCCGAAGCGCTCGCGAAGTACCGCATCAATCCGGGCAACGTCGGCTTCGGCAGGAAGCGCGACACGCAGTTTTCGACGATCGTCGAGATCGCGCTGCGCCACGGCAAGCCCGTGCGCATCGGCGTCAACTGGGGCTCACTGGACCAGGCTATGGTCGCTGCGTTGATGGACGAGAATCACGCGCGCGCCGTGCCTTGGGATGCCGCCCACGTCGCGCGCGAGGCACTGATCCGTTCGGCGCTCGAATCGGCCGCACGTGCCGAGGAGCTCGGCATGACGCGCGATCGCATAATCCTGTCGTGCAAGGTCTCGGGCGTGCAGGAATTGATTTCGGTCTATCGCGAACTTGCGGCGCGCGGCGACTATGCGCTACATCTTGGCCTCACCGAAGCCGGCATGGGCAGCAAGGGCATCGTCGCGTCGAGTGCGGCGCTTGCCGTGCTGCTGCAGGAAGGCATCGGCGACACGATCCGCATCTCGCTCACGCCCGAGCCGCAGGAATCGCGCACGCGCGAGGTCATCGTCGCGCAGGAGCTGCTGCAGACGATGGGCCTGCGCGCATTCACGCCACTCGTGACCGCGTGCCCCGGCTGCGGCCGCACGACTTCGGTGTTCTTCCAGGAACTCGCGAAGACCGTGCAGGAACATGTGCGCGCGAAAATGCCCGAGTGGCGCATCAAGTACGACGGCGTCGAGAACCTCACGCTCGCGGTCATGGGCTGCGTCGTCAACGGCCCCGGCGAGTCGAAGCACGCAAACATCGGCATCTCGCTGCCGGGCACGGGCGAGGCGCCGGCCGCGCCCGTGTTCATCGATGGTGCGAAGGCGATGACGCTGCGCGGCGAACACATCGCGCAGGAGTTCGTCGGCATCATCGAGGACTACGTCGCGCGCAAGTTCGCGCCGCGCAGCGCGGCGTGATGTTCAAATGGGAGCCTTTTCGCGCGGCGCAGCTGGCCTCGCTTTCGAATCGGCTACCCAGGGGGCGTGCGGCGGACTGCGCCGCGTGACTCGTGGCTACTACTCTTCGAATTCGCTCTTGCCTGCGGTCTCGCAGCGCGCGACCGGTTCGGCAAAACGGACGTCCTTGCGCGCGATCCAGCACTCGTCGTAGACCGAGCAGTAGCAGATGTCGATCTGGAAGCGTGCCTGCGCGTCGAAGAAGGCCTTTGCCTTCGGCGGATCGTCGAGCTTGACCATCTCGACGGTCGTTTCGCGATTGAGGCTCGGCGGCAGCACCATGCCGTTGATCGACGATTGCGCCGCGTGGAACGGCTCGTCGGGGCGCAGCACGGCGAAGATGTCGCGCCAGGTCTTGTAGGGCTTGCCGTCGAGGCCGACCACGACCGATTCGATCTTCGCGGGCCCGACGCCGTTGTTGTCGACGCGCCAGGTGAACGACTCCTGGCCGGCGCGGTGGACGTCGTTTTCCGAGATCATGAGATAGGGCCACACGCTCGCGCGCGACTGCTTCTGCATGAGCTCGGTCTGCGCCTGCATGAGGCGCGTCTGGTAGATGCTCGTGACGAGCGCGAGCAGGCTGAAAGCCAGCGCGGACACCGTGCCGATCTGCGTGAACCGTGCCCGCGCACCCGCGCTCTCGCCTTGCCTGCCGTCGCGGGTGCCGTCTTGCGTGTCGTTCGTGCTCATGCCGCTCGAAATGCCGGAGTGGGTGCGGCCGAATGTACCGTAGTCGCTCGCGTGGCTGCCAGTTGCCGAGGTCAGCCGGTCTGTCCCGATTCGCTCGCCGCGACGAGCGGATCGGTCGCGGTGCGCCGCGCGAGCATCGCCTCGCGGCGAGCGATGTACAGGTTCGAGCCGATGATGATCGCCGCGCCGAACGCCGTCGCCAGGTCCAGCGCCTGGCCGAAGACGAAGAACGCGACGACCGCGACGATCGGCAGCTGAACGAAATTGATCGGGATCAGCGCCGACACGTCGCCGGCCTGGTACGCACGCGTCATGAACACCTGGCCGAGCGTCGCGAGAAGGCCCGTCAGAATGACCCAGAACCAGCCGGCCGCGTCGGGCCAGGTCCAGTAGAACGACGCGGGTATCAGCGACAGCGGCGTCATGATGAGGGTCATGTAGATGACGACGGCATCGGGCGGTTCGGTGCGCGAGAGGAACTTGATGCTGATGTACGAGCCCGCGGCGATCGCGGCGCCCGCGAGCGCGACGAGCATGTCGAAAGGATCGCGTTCGATGAGTTCGGTCGTCGCGCCGGGGCGCAGGATCACGAGGATGCCGATGAAGCCGATTGCGACGGCCGTCCAGCGTCGCGCACGCACGATCTCGCCGAGCAGGAATACCGCGCCGATCGTCACGAACAGCGGTGTCGAGTACGAGATGGACACGGCCGTCGCAAGCGGCAGGTGCGCGACCGCCCAGAAGCTGCACAGCATCGCCATCGTGCCGAACAGGCTGCGCAGCAGGTACAGGCTGAAATGCGCGGTGCGCAGCAACGCGAAGCCGGGCTTGATCAGCAGCGGCAGCGAGAAGACGAGACCGAACAGGCTGCGGAAGAAGCCGGCTTCGAAAGCGCTCACGTGGGCGGTGGCGAGGCGCAGCGTCACGGTCATGCAGGCGAACAGCAGGGCGCTCGTCGCCATCAGCGCCGGGGCGTAGAACGCGGAACGAACGGGAATCTGCAACGCGGTCGCAGGAGAGGTTGCGGCCGCGTCCGAGGCGGCTGCCGATGCGCTTTGCATGGGCATATTGTAGAGCGAAGCGGCGCCCGCGACCCCTGCCACTCGTGCCGTTTGCGATGGGGCCACCTGCATGTACCATCGTTCGTCAGCCTGGGGAGACGACATGCGCCGCAACCGTTCTTTTCGCTTCGATTCCATCGTGAGCGCATGCGTCGCAGCCGCCCGTGCGCGGTGCAACCTGCCATCGCTGTTGCTCACCCATACTTGCCGCCGCTTCGCGACGACCTCGCTGACGGCCTGCGCGCTTGCGGCCGGCATGCTTGTCACAGGCGCCCTCGGATCGGACGCGGCCGCAGCGGGACCGCTGCCCGCGGCGAACGGCAAGTCAACTGTGCCTACCGCGCCGCCGCGCGCCGAAGGAGAGGGTCCGTACACGCAGCTGATCCTGCGCGGGGTCATCGTCATCGACGGCACCGGCGCGCCCGCGTTCGGTCCGGCCGACGTCGTGATCGAGGGCAACCGCATCGTCCAGGTCGAGGCCGTCGGCAATCCCGGCACGCCGATCAAGGAGAGCAAGCGACCGAAGCTCAAAACCGGCGGTAAGGAAATGGATCTCGCGGGCCACTACGTCATGCCCGGCATCATCGACATGCACGGGCACATCGGCGGCGGCGAGCAGGGCGTGCCGGCGGAATACGTTTACAAGCTGTGGATGGGCAACGGCATCACGACGGTGCGCGAACCGGGTTGCCTCAACGGCGTCGACTGGTGTCTCGGTGAGTACAAGCGCAGCCTCGCCAACGCGATCACGGCCCCACGCATCTTTCCGTACGCGGTGTTTGGCGCGGGCCGCGAGGCGCCGCTGACGACGCCCGAGGAAGGACGGCAGTGGGTGCGCGACATGAAGGCCAAGGGCATCCTCGGCATGAAGTGCTTCGGCTACCGGCCCGACGTGCTCGAAGCGGCGTTCGACGAGTTGAAGAAGCAGGGCATGCGCAGCGCGTGTCATCACTCGCAGACCGATGTCGCGCGCGTCAACGTGCTGACGACGGCGCGCTGGGGCCTCACTTCGATGGAACACTGGTACGGCCTGCCCGAGGCGTTGTTCGACGACCGCACGGTGCAGAACTATCCCCCTGCCTACAACTACAACAACGAGGCGGATCGCTTCGGCCAGGCGGGACGCCTCTGGGCACAGGCGGCGCAGAAGGGCAGCGACAAGTACGAGGCCGTGATCGCCGAGCTGCTCAAACTCGACTTCACGATCGACCCGACCTTCACGATCTACGCCGCGTCACGCGACCTCATGCGCGCGCGCCGCGCCGACTGGCACGACGAGTACACGCTGCCGCAGCTATGGGATTACTTCACCCCGAACCGCGATCACCACGGCAGCTTCTTCTTCGACTGGGGCACCGAGGACGAGGTCGCCTGGCGCGCGAACTACGTGCGCTGGATGGCGTTCGTCAACGACTACAAGAATCGCGGCGGCCGCGTCACGGTCGGCTCCGATTCGGGCTTCATCTACCAGATCTACGGCTTCGGCACGATCCAGGAGCTCGAGCTGCTGCGCGAGGCGGGGTTTCATCCGCTCGAGGTGATCCGCTCGGCGACGCTGTACGGGGCGCAGGCGCTCGGCGAGCAGAACCGCCTCGGCTCGGTCGAGCCCGGCAAGCTCGCCGATCTCGTCGTGCTCGAAGAGAACCCACTCGCGAACCTCAAGGTGCTTTACGGCACCGGTCACATCCGCCTCGGCGCCGACGGCAAGACGCAGCGAGTCGGCGGCGTGCAGTACACGATCAAGGACGGCATCGTGTATGACGCGAAAAAGCTGCTGGCCGACGTGCGCAGGATGGTCGCCGACGAGAAGGCGAAGCGCGGGATCGGCGCGTTGCCCCAGCCCTAGCGCCTGCCTGCACATGCACGCTGCCGGACGGATTCATCGCGGGCTGGCGAGGCGCCTGGTCGAGCGGGTCAGCGGCATTGCGGAAGCAGATGCCGCAAAGCAGCGTGACCCCGCGTAGATCTGGCCGTTCGTAAGCGCGGAGCAAGGGTCGAGCGCGCGGGCCGGTTGTTCCTGCTGAACAGCCTTGCTGCCGACGCCTTCTCGTTTCCGCGCGAATTCGCTAGGCTGGCGCTCCCGTCGTCCTTGTACCTCTCGTGACCGAGTTCTTCGTCGCCATTCCCGCCCGTTACGCATCGACGCGCCTGCCGGGCAAGCCGTTGCTGCCGCTCGCGGGCGAGCCCATGATTCGTCACGTCGTGCGCTGCGCACTGGCGGCGGGGGCGAAGCAGGTGGCGGTTGCCACCGATGATCAGCGCATCGCGAGCGCGCTGACCGCGAGCGGCGCCACCGTCGTGATGACGAGTGCAGAGCATGCCTCAGGCAGCGACCGCCTCGCCGAGTGTGCCGCGATTCTCGGTTGGCGCGACGACGTGATCGTCGTCAATCTGCAGGGCGATGAGCCACTCGCGCCGCCGAGCGGCATCCGCGCCGTGGCCGAGCTGCTTGCCCGGAGCGGCGCTTCGATGGCGACGTTGGCGACGCCCATTGTCGACGCGCCCGAGTTGTTCAATCCGAACTGCGTCAAGGTCGTGCGCGGCAACGACGACTCGGCGCTGTATTTTTCGCGCGCACCCGTGCCGTGGCCCCGAGACGCCTTCGCGTTGCTCGGCAGCGACGCCGGCGCGGCGAGCTGGGCGCAGTTGCCGCCCGGGGTCGAGTTCCTCCGCCACATCGGCATCTACGCGTACCGCGCGGGCTTCCTGCGCAAGTTCGCGGCGCTGCCCCGAACTCGTCTCGAACAGACCGAGTCACTCGAGCAGCTGCGCGCCCTCGAACACGGCCACCGCATCGCCGTAGGCATCGCGCCGGAACCGTTCCCGCCCGGAGTCGATACGCAGGCCGACTTCGAACACGTCGGGGCGTTGCTCGCCACGCGATGAGCAGGCGCACGCAAGGCATTCTCTTCGTCTGCATGGGCAACATCTGTCGTTCGCCGGTGGTCGAAGCCGTCGCGCGAGCGCGTTTCGCGCGCGCGGGCATCGACATCGCGGTGGATTCGGCCGGCACCGAGGACTATCACGTCGGCGAGCGTCCCGATTCGCGTTCGCTCGCGAGCGCGCGGGCGCGCGGTTACGACGCCTCGACGCACCGTGCGCGCCAGGTGGCCGCCGCGGATTTCGAGCGCTTCGATCGCCTGCTCGTGATGGATCGCACGAACCTGCGCGCGCTGCTCGCGATGGCGCCAGGCGAGGGCCATGATCGCGTCGCGATGTTCCTGCACGAGGCGGGCGTCGCCGCGCCGACCGACGTGCCCGATCCGTACTACGGCCACGCGGCCGACTTCGAGCGTGTGATCGATCTGGCGGAGCAGGGCGTCGACGGCTTGATCGCGCGCTTTCGCGACGCATATCCGAAGCGATGAGCGCGTCGTCGATCAACGAGTCAACGCAGCCCGCGGCAGAGCCGGCGGCGTTCGACGGCAAGGAGTTCGTGCGCACGCTGGCGGGTTCGCCGGGTGTCTATCGCATGTTCGACGCTGGCGGCGAACCGCTCTATGTCGGCAAGGCCGGCAATCTCAAGAAGCGCGTCGGCAGCTACTTCCTCAAGCCGAAGCTCGATCCGCGCCTTGCCAGCATGATCTCGCAGATCGCGCGTATCGACACGACGCTGACGCGCACCGAGGGCGAGGCTCTGCTGCTAGAGGCGCAGCTGATCAAGGCCCTCAAGCCGCGCTACAACATCCTGCTCCGCGACGACAAGAGTTATCCGTATATCTACCTGTCGGCTGCGGTCGATGCGACCGAGGACGCCGAGCGCATCCCGCCGGGGCGCTTTCCGCGCATGGCGTTCCATCGTGGCGCGAAGTCGGGCAAGGGCAGCTATTTCGGTCCGTTCCCGAGCGCTTGGGCCGTGCGCGAGAGCCTCAACCACATGCAGAAGCTGTTTCTCGTGCGCCAGTGCGAGGACAACTACTTCCGCAACCGTTCGCGCCCCTGCCTGCAGTACCAGATCCGTCGCTGCAGTGCGCCTTGCGTCGGCTTCATCGGCGCGGACGAATATCGCGACAGCGTGCGCCACGCGGCGATGTTCCTCGACGGCAAGAGCCAGGTCGTGACCGACGAGCTCATCGCCTCGATGGAGCGGGCGAGCAAGGCGCTCGAATTCGAGCGTGCGGCGCGCCTGCGCGACCAGATCGCGACGCTGAAGAAACTGCTCGCAAAAAACTACGTGCAGGGTGCGAGCGCCGATCTCGACGCTATCGCCTGTCGCATCGCGGGTGGCGTCGCCTGCGTGTCGGTCATGTATTTCCGCAATGGCGTCAACCTCGGTTCGCGCGACTTCTTCCCGAAACTTCCCGATGCGAGGAAGGAGGCGGAGGCGAGCCAGACCGACATCCTCACCTCGTTCATCGCCCAGTACTATCTCGACAAGCCGGTGCCGCGCGAGCTGATCGTCGAACACCAGCTCGACGACGCCACGCTGCTCGCCGAGGTGTTCGGCGCGCAAAGCGGCCATGCGGTCGAGATCAAGCACAGCGTGCGTTCCGAGCGCGCGCGCTTCCTCGAACTCGCGGGCAAGAACGCCGAGGCTGCGCTCGCTGCGCGACTCGCGAGCAATGAAACGCAGCGCGACCGCTTCGAGGCATTGCGCGACCTGCTGGGGCTCGACGAGCTGCCGCGCCGGCTCGAATGTTTCGACATCAGCCACACGATGGGCGAGGCGACCGTCGCATCGTGCGTCGTGTTCGGTCCCGAAGGGCCAGAGAAGTCGCAGTACCGGCGCTACAACATTGCCGGCATCGAACCCGGCGATGACTACGCTGCGATGAAGCAGGCGCTCGAGCGCCGCTTTCGTCGCGCCGCGCCCGAGGTCGAGGCGAAAAGGGGTCAGGTTCATTTTTCAGGCGGGGACGACACGGGATCGGTCATCACAGAGTCGAAAAATGAACCTGACCCCTTTTCGACAGAGCCGAAAAATGAACCTGACCCCATTTCGGCAAATCTGCCGGACGTTCTCTTGATCGATGGCGGCAAGGGCCAGGTGCAGCAGGCGATCGACGTGCTCGCCGACCTCGCGATCCGCGACGTGCTCATCGTCGGCGTCGCGAAGGGCGCCGAACGCCGCGCGGGCCACGAGACGCTGCTCATCGGCGCGACGGGCAAGAGCCTCTGGCCCGGCCCGGATTCTCCGGCGCTGCATCTGGTCCAGGCCGTGCGCGACGAGGCGCATCGCTTCGCGATCACGGGGCATCGCGCGCGCCGGCAAAAGGCACGCGAAACGAGCCGCCTCGAGGACATCGCGGGCATCGGCGCCAAGCGCCGCGCGGCGTTGCTGAAGCATTTTGGCGGCCTCGCGGGCGTGGTCAACGCGGGCGTCGAGGAAATCGCCAAGGTCAAGGGCGTGAGCCGCGATCTGGCCGAGCGCATCTATGCGTTGTTCCACGGTTGAACCCGCGGCGTCCGGCTGTGTCACACTCCACGACACGCGATTGTTCACGCTTCGTGCTGGCACCGTTTCTTAAAAACAGTCACGAAGCCGCGACGCGTATCGCAACCTGCCCGACGACGTGCGGCGGGCCGAAAGGAACAGGCACGGGACGTACCACGCATCGATGAAGATCACCTGGCCGACCGTTCTCACCCTGTTCCGCATCGGATTGCTGCCGGTGATGGTCATCGTGTTCTACGCGCCGTTCGCGGGCGCGAATGTCGCGGCCGCCGTGATTTTCCTGCTCGCGGCGTTGACCGATTGGCTCGACGGCTACATCGCGCGCAAGTTCGACATGTGGTCGGCGTTCGGCGCGTTCCTCGATCCGGTCGCCGACAAGCTCATGGTCGGCGTTACGCTTTTTCTGCTCGTTCAGGAGAACCCGACGCCGCTGCTCGCGATCACGAGCGCGGTGATCGTCGGCCGCGAAATCACGATTTCCGCGCTGCGCGAGTGGATGGCCGAGATCGGTGAGCGCACCCGCGTCAACGTGGCGACGATAGGCAAGGTGAAGACGGTGATGCAGATCGTCGCCATCGAAGTACTGCTCTATCAGCACGATCTCGAAGGCCTGCGCCTGTTCCACGCCGGCGAGACCATACTCGTCATCGCGGCCGCGCTGACGATCTGGTCGGCGTTCCTGTATCTGCGCGCCGCGTGGCCGGTGTTGCGCGACCAACGCTAAACGGCGTCTGCAGCGCGAGGCGCTGAGTTTCATCGCCTCGCGCGCTCTCGTGATGTCCGTCGAATGTCGTCAGACATCGTCACCGCCGTCAATCAAGATTGAGAACCCTGGAAATTCCGGCGGCACCTTCTCCGCGCAAAGTAGTACCCGGGGAAGTGGGGGCGGGGCAACTCATGCGTCGTGGATTTGCGCCGAGCGCGTCCGGCCTTTTGCTGAGACCTGGGCAGGCGCGTTCGCGACGGCACGCGCGGCACCTTGCTTGAGAACCGCTGCGTTCGAACGCAGAATCTGCAAGGCATGAAATCTGACGCAGAGATGAGCGCGAGGAAAACCGCAACCTTTGGCTGGCGCGTCTACGGTGTGGGCGTCATCGCGCTGGCCGTCGTTTGCCTCGTCTGGGGTGGCTTCGACCCGGGTCAACCCGTACCGAAGGACTTCCCCTACCGCGTGGCGCTGGCCTACGGGGCGTCGATATTCATGCTCGTTGCGGGCAGCGCAGTCCTGTGGCGTCGTACCGTGTCGATGGGCGCCGCGGCGCTCAGTGTCTACTATTTGTTTGTCGTCGTGATCCTCATGAACGGTCGCGCGATGCTGGCGCATCCCGGCGAATACGGCTCCTACAGCGGCGCGGCCGAACAACTCGCGATCGCCGCGGCTGCGCTGATCCTCTACGCCGTGAATGCGCGAATCGATGCGCCGCTTGCGGCGCGCCTGATTCGTATCGGCCAGGTGGCGTTCGGCGTTTGTGCCTTGCTGTTCGGTGGCGCGCACTTCGTCTACATGAATCTCACGGCGCCGCTCGTGCCGCAGTGGCTGCCGCCGTCGCAGGAATTCTGGGCGTGGACGACCGGGCTGGCGCACATTGCGGCGGGGCTCGCGATCCTCACGGGCGTGCAGTCGCGCCCGGCAGCGATGTTGCTGACGATCATGTACGCCTCGTTCACGCCGCTTGTGCACCTGCCGATGCTCGTCGCCGATCCGGCGAGTCACATCAACTGGGCCGAGAACGCGCTGAACGTCGCGCTGACCGGGGCGGCGTGGGTCGTGGCGGATTCGCTCGCGCCCGGGAAGCGCTAGGCCGAGATCGAGACATCCGCCGTCTCGAAAATCACGGCATGGCGTTGTTTCTGTTTTGCCGCCGAGCCGTGTCGAAGCGCCGAAGTTGCTGCCGGCTCGTTACCGGCTGGCCTTCGATGCGGCGCCAGCCGCATCATCCGGGCACGTAGGTATCGGGTTCGCCGAAGTCGAACGTAGCCACCGCGCCATCGATGATGCTGCCCTCGCTGTCGAAGGTGACGACGAACTTCTGCAGATTGAGCTCCCTGCGAATGCGGATCATCAGGTCGACGAAGCCGACCGCCTCGAGTGACTCGCCGTCTGCCGAACAGGTCCAGAGATTGCCGTCGCGTCTTACCGTCAGTTTTTCAGCCATTGATTGCTCCTTGCCACGCGTCTTGCCTGGGTGCAGTTGCAGTGTCGCAAAAAGCTGCCCAGCATGCGTTATCCGAGACTTGTTGGACCGCAATGTCAAGTTCGAGCGCTCGATTTGCCGCCAAGAGGCGGCATCGGGCCGACGCGTGACGATGACTGCAGCGAAGCGCGCCTCGGCTCAGTCCGGTGCCGCGCGCTCGCGGTCGAGCCACGCGCACAGGCGATGCAGGAACGGGATTTCCTGGTTTTCGAACAGGCGCGTGAACGCGGCCGGCAAAGGCTGCGTCTTCCATTCGAAATATCGCGCGTACGCCTGCGGGGAGGCCGCCACGGCACGCAGGTGACGCGCAAGCGTACCGGCGTCGGCGAAGCGACTGGCGTCGACATAGCTGTCCGGCGAAGGCGCGAAGTCGGCAATGTTCGGCGCTCCGAGGTAGACCGGCACGCAACCCGTCGCGAGACAATCGAACCACTTCTCGGTGACGTAGTCGTGGTCGATGCAGTTCTCGTAGGCGAGGTTGAAGCGATAGCGGCGCAGGATGTCGAGCTTGGTCTGGCGCCCTGCGTCGAGGCCGCGATGCGTGCTGCGCCAGCGGCCGTAGTGGTGCACGGGAAGGTGATGCTCCAGCGCGGTCACGTGCGCCTCGCGATCGCTGCGCGAGTGCCCGTTCGAGATCAGCGCGCAGACGAGCGCGTCGTCGTCCTTGTCTGCCGGCGGCGCGAACAGGTCGCCGAGACGTGTCGGGCTCGTGTAGTTGAGCGGAAAATCGCTGTCCTGATGGTAGCTCGCGACGACGTCGAGGCGGTCGAGCAGCGCAGGCGCACGCTGGCGTGGATAGTAGACGTCGCATTCGGCAGTGATGCCGATCCACAGCTGTCCCGGTGGTTTCGCGAGCTGCACGATGCCCGTGACCTGCGGCAGGTGGAATACGACGGCATCGGCGTGGGCCAGGTCGGCGCGGTCCTCGGAAACGTTCCAGCCGCGGACGCTGCCGCCAGCATCGGCCAGCCAGGACTTGTCGAACATCGGCGTCGTCAGCAGAAGGCTCGGCACAGCGGGCCAGCCCGCGAGGATCTGCCGGCGTCGCGCGCGTCGACGCCCGTCGGCGTCGCGGCCAGGCCAGCTCATCGCAGCAGCGGTTCCGATCGGCGCATGAATGCGCGCAGGCTGCTGGTAAAACCGTCCGCGCCGGCGCCGGCGCCGGCGGCGAGCCCCATGCGGCTACGCATCTGGATACACGCGGATGGCGTTGCGGCCTGGGGCATCCGTGCACGCAACGGCTGCAGGCGCCGTCGCGAGGCGGGTAGATGTCTTGTGCGGAGGAAGGCGCGCGGCCTCGAAGGCGATACGAATTCTGGCGTTGTCACTGGGCGCGTCGCGTGCATTTCGTGAAGTGGTGCCCGGAGCCGGACTCGAACCGGCATGACCTTGCGGTCGAGGGATTTTAAGTCCCTTGCGTCTACCGATTTCGCCATCCGGGCAGCGGGATTCGAAAGAGGTACTTCAACACAGCACGATGCCGTGCAGCAACAGCGGGGGCGGGAGATTCGGCGGCCCGCGCGTGACGCGGATCTGCGATTGGAGGCGAGGGTCGGAATCGAACCGGCGTACACGGCTTTGCAGGCCGCTGCATGACCACTCTGCCACCCCGCCTCAGCATCGATGGCTTGCGAAAGCGTAGCAACGCTTTCCGCAAAAAACAAAAACCTCGGCGGACCGAGGTTTTGCGGCTCGGGTCGCATCACAGTGCCGACCTTCGCCGATGAAAATGGAGCGGGAAACGAGACTCGAACTCGCGACCCCGACCTTGGCAAGGTCGTGCTCTACCAACTGAGCTATTCCCGCGCGAGCCCACCATCATACGATTTCTGCGCCGCGTGTCAACTCCGAAATGCGCTCCGTGCGACCGATGTCGCGTCGGCGTTCTTCATTTCGGTGATACAGGCGTCCTTCTCGGTCCACAGCCCATTGATCCACTCCTGGAAGCGCACGCGAAACGCCTCGTCATTCTCGTAGTCGCCGTGCAGCAGCGCCGCAGGGATGGGCAACTCGCGCACGCGGACTTTGATCTCCGCAACGCGGTTCGCGAGCATGTCGACGAGCGTCGGGATACCGGCCGGATAGACAATCGTCACGTCGATGACCGACTTGAGGATGTCGCCCATCGCGTCGAGGACGAACGCGACGCCTCCCGCGCGCGGCCGCAGCAGGTTGGCGTACGGCGAGGCTTGTTGCGCGTGCTTCTGCGCCGTGAAGCGCGTGCCCTCGACGAAGTTCATGGCCGAAACCGGCGTGTCGCGGAAGCGCTCGCAGGCCACGCGCGTTGCTTCCTTGTCGCGGCCGCGCAGTTCGGGATGCCTTTCGAGCGTCTCGCGCGAGTAGCGCTGCATGAACGGAAAATCGAGCGCCCACCAGGCGAGCCCCATCACGGGCACCCACTTGAGCTGCTGCTTGAGGAAGAACTTGAGGAACGGGATGCGCCGGTTCAGCGTCCGCTGCAGCACCGGGATGTCGACCCAGCTCTGGTGGTTGCTCAGCACGAGATACCAGCCTTCGCGATTGAGGCCTTCGGCGCCCTCGACGATCCAGCGCGTGCGCGTCAGCAGCCCGAACAAGAAACCGTTCACCGCGATCCATTGTTCGGCGATGACGATGAGCACGCGCGAGATCGCCTTGCGGAATGCGGCGATCGGCACGAGCGCCTTGATCAGCGCGAGCGACAGCAACACGGTCGCATGCACGAGGACGTTGAGGCCCACGAGCAGGAAAACGAGCGGGAGGCGGATCGGAAAAGGCAGGAAGGTGAGCATGCAAGGCGCTGGGTGATCGAAACGCATTGTAGGGGCAAGAGGTCGCGCGACGCAGCGCTTGTCGAACCGGTCCGCGTCCAGTTCTGCAGGATCGGCACGCCCGGAGGCGAGCAACGTGACGCGGCATTGCGCGCCGCGATCGTGCCGGTGCTAGCCCTCTTCCGGAGCGGTCAGCGCAAGCCAGCCGTCGCGGCCGAGCTTGCGCAGGGTCTCGATGTTGCGGCGATAGATGTCGCCGGTGTCGGGCATCGCGGCGACGGCCTTCTCGATGCTCGCTTCACGCAGCAGGTGCAGGATCGGAAAGGGCGAACGGTTGGTATGGTTCTCGATCGCGTGTGCGGTCGCATCGGCGAACTGGTAGTCGTGATGGAAGCTCGCGATCTGCAGTTCGCCCACGAGATCGAGCTCCTGGAGGCAGGCGTCCGCGATGTCGAGGAAATCGTTGTACTCGAAGAAGTCCTCGAGCACGTCGGGGTGAATCAGCAAGGTCGTTTCGACGACAGCGGCATCGGCGGCCTGGAGCGCCTGCAACTCTTCCACAAGATCGCCGAGGAGGCCCTCGGCATCCCGCGCCCGGCTCACGCGCATGCGCACGCGCCCGTGCGCGTAAGGCGCGCGTGCGAACGGGCACAGGTTCAGCCCGATCACGACGCGCTGCAGCCAGCGTGTGACCGACTCGATAACTTGCGCGTCTGCCGTCGTTGCGGCGTCGGGTGCGGGGACACCGGGTGTAGCCGGCTCGCTCATCGATCAACGCTCACGGATATGGGCACATTGAACGAGGCACATCGACCGGGCTGCATTCGAATGGAAAGCCAATGCTCAGATGCGCGCGACACGGAAACTGCGGCCCTTGATCTTGCCGGCGCGCAGGCGATTGAGCGCCTTGTCGGCGACTTCGCGCGCGATCGCGACGTACGAGCGCGTCGCGAACACGTCGATCTTGCCGACGGTGTCCGCGCCGAGGCCTGCGTCGCCCGTCAGCGCGCCGAGAATATCGCCGGGGCGCATCTTGTCGGTGCGTCCGCCGTCGATGCGCAGAGTGGCCATGGCCGCGACCAGCGCGTTCTTCGTGTTCGCCGCCAGCGGCGGCACTTTCTGCCAGCGCAACGGGCTGCCTTGCTGCTTTTCGAGGGCGAGCGCGCGCGGCATCTCGCGCGGCGTGCACAGGCTCAGCGCGAGTCCGCTGCGGCCCGCTCGGCCCGTACGACCGACGCGATGCAGGAAAGTGTCGAGGTCGGTCGGCAGCTCGTAGTTGATGACGGCGCCCAGATCCTTGATGTCGAGGCCGCGTGCGGCGACGTCGCTTGCGACGAGCACGCTACAGCTGCGGTTGGCGAAGCGCACGACGACTTCGTCGCGATCACGCTGCTCGATGTCTCCGTGTAACGCGAGCGCCGAGATGCCCAGTTCCGCGAGTGCATCGACGACGGTCTCCGTGTCGCGTCGTGTGTTGCAGAACACGACGCTCGATTCGGGACGGAAGTGCAGCAGCAACGCGGCGAGCGCCGCGGGCTTGCGCGCGAGCTCCGCCTCGAAGAACAGCTGCTCTACGGCGGGTTGCTCGATCGCGTCGGCGATGGTCACCTCGACCGGGTCGCGCAACGTGGCGCGCGCGATCGCGCGAATCGCGTCGGGATAGGTCGCCGAAAACAGCAGGCTCTGCCGCTTTGGCGGCGTCTTGCCGACGATCTCGCGGATCGCCTCCTCGAAACCCATGTCGAGCATGCGGTCGGCCTCGTCGAGCACGAGCGTCGACACCTTGGCGAGGCTCAGCGCGTTCTTGCGCAGCATCTCCTGGATGCGGCCCGGCGTGCCGACGACGACGTGTGGGTCCTTGCGCAGCGACGCAAGCTGCGGCCCGAGCGCGACGCCACCCGTGAGTGTCAGCACCTTCACGTTCGGCACCGCGCTCGCGAGTCGGCGGATTTCGCGCGCAACCTGGTCCGCGAGTTCGCGCGTGGGGCAGAGCACGAGCGCCTGCACCTTGAGCAGCGTCGGCTCGAGACGCTGCAGCAGGCCGAGGCCGAACGCGACCGTCTTGCCGGTGCCCGTGGGTGCCTGCACGATCACATCGCTGCCCGCGAGAAGCGACGGCAGGCTGCGTTCCTGCACGGGGGTCATCTCGGCGTAGCCGAGCGCCTGCAGCGCCTTCTGTAGTGGCGGCGAAAGCGGTAGTGAGGTGAAGTCGGTCATGCGCGGGTGTCTGCGGGCACCGCGCGCGGACAATGCCGCACGCGGTCACTGGCAGCGTCAGAGTGTCGGCGAGTCGTCTTGCAGCATCGCATGGCGCACGATCTTGATCGGCGCGAAACCCTGCTGCATGAAGGCGTCATGGAACTGCTTGAGGTTGAATGCAGCGCCCTGTTTCGCGGCGACGTCGGCGCGCAGCTTCTGGATCTGCAGCTTGCCCAAGGTGTAGTAGAGGTAGGTCGGGTCGCTCGTGCCGCGCTTGCTCTCGACAGTGCCCACGGCGTGCGACTGGTAGCCTTCCTTGACGAAGAAATCGACGGCCTGGTCGAACGTGAATTCGCCCGTGTGCAGCTTGATGCCGACGATGAAACGCGCGTTGCGCAGCAGTGCGTCCTGCAGCTGGCCGAGGCGCAGCAGCTTCTGCTGGCGCGCATCGTTCGGGAACAGCGACTGCGCGAGGCCCTCGTCGAGCATCATCTGCTCGCAGTAGTGCGCCCAGCCTTCGACGTTCGTGTTCGCGCCGAGCAGCTTGCGCACGCGGTCGTGGATCTGCTGCATCCAGAGGAACTGCACGTAGTGGCCCGGATACGCCTCGTGCGCGGCGACGACGGTGATCACCGGGTAGCTGAACTGCGCCATGAACTCGTCGACGCGCTTCTTGTCCCAGCCGGCCTCGGGCAGCGTGACGTTGAAGTAGGCTTCCTTCGCCTGCGTCTCGAACGGCCCGGGCGTGTCCATCGAGGCGAACGTCGTCGCGCGCATGAACGGAGGCGTTTCCTCGAGGATCGGGCGCACCGGTGACGGGATCGTGATGATGCCCTTGTCGGCGATGAACTTCGTCAGGCCGTCGAACGTGTCGCGGAACGAGTCGAGCAGCTTCTTCGGATCCGGGTGGTCCTTCGCGAGGTCCGCGAGCACCTGCTGCGGCGTCTTCGTCGCGTCGAGTTCCTTCGCGATCTTGGCGAACTGCGCCTGGTTCGCGCGCAGGTTCGCCATGTCGATTTCGACGAGCTTCGCGAGCGGGATGTCTACCATCTCGTCGAACTGCAGCTTCTTCGCATAAGTAGCCGCGCCGAGCCTGAAGTCGCCATTCGACTTCGGCAGCACATCCTTCTTGAGCCACGCGGCGTAGTCGTTGAGGGCGGCGATCACGCTCGCGTTGCTCGCCGCGAATTCCGTCTTCAGCGTCTCGTCTTCGACGTCCTTGAACGCTTCGGGCACGTCCTTCCTGAAGAACTCCGCGAGGCCCGGCAACTGTTCGAGGGCGATTTCCGTATAGATCTTCGGTGGGGTCTTGAGGTTCGCGCGCGCGGCGGCGAGTGCGCCGGGCATCTGCTTCTCGCGCGCGATCAGTACGCGCAGGCGATCGGCCGGCGGCGCGAACTTGCGCTCCATGATCGTGAACGCGCTGTTCGTGATGCCGCTCGAGTAGATGTCCGGATTCTTCTCCCACGGGCGGACCGTCTCTAGCGTCAGCAGCGTGCCATGGATGTAGTTGCGCACGAGGTCGAGATCGCCGCGCGTCATCTCGTCGAGTGGCTTGGCATCGATCGCCGCGAAGCGCGTGTCGAACGCGTGCAGTGCGGCGATCTCCCTGTCGATTTGCGCGCGCGAATAGTCGTCGAGCTGCGCATCGAACTTGTGCACGCCGGCAGACGTCGCCGCGGTCGGATTGTTCGGAAAGTAGTAGCTGTCGAAGAAGTCGTCGGCGAGCGAGGCGAACGCGGCGTTCGCCTGCGCGGCTGGCGGCGCGTCGGCCCAGGTCGTCGCTGCGGCACACACGAGCAGCGCCGTCACAAGGACCTTGCTCAACGCTGCCCTGCGCAACGAAGCTCTATTCAACGACGCCTTGTTCGACGCGATGCTGTTCAACACTGACATGACGGCTCCAGATGATGCGATCGAATGGTTTTCTCGTAGCACGATGTATTTCCGAATTGCGTGGCAGATGACATGTAGATGCAGTAGGCAGGAGGCGGTGATTGAACGGCGGCCTTCACGGCCGTGTCGAGTGCCGAAGGATTGCTGGGCGTCCGATTCGATGCGGGCCGTTTCCATGCGCGCCGGTTCGAGGTTGCGGTTCAATGGTTGCCGGCGGCATCTTCGACCACGCGAAATTTCCGGCCCTGGCGCGCGATCAGGCGCAGCGCGAGCGAGTCCGGAATCAGCTTGAAAAGGCCCTTGATCAGCCGGTTCATGCGGCCGTTGACGCAGACCACGTCGCCGCGCTCGACCGCCGCAAGCCCCTCGCGGACGACGACGTCGGCGGGCATCCACGCCCATGCAGGCATCTTCTTGGAGACCGTGCTGCGCGTGCCGTTCGCGTCGTGGAATTCGCTGTACGTGAACCCAGGACAGAGCGCCGTCACATGCACGCCGAACGCCTCGTTCTCGAGCGCGAGCGCCTGCGAGAACTTGATCAGGTACGCCTTCACGGGCGCGTACAGCGTATGCCCGGCCGGCGCCGGCACGTGGCCGGCGAGCGACGAGACGTTGACGATGCGCCCGTAGCGCCGCTCGCGCATGCCGGGCAGCAGGCGATGGCACAGTTCGGTCGGCGCGCTGACCATGACCTGGATCTGCGCGGCGTGCACCTGCCAGGAATTCGCGAGCAGCGTACCCGTGACGCCGTAGCCCGCGTTGTTGACGAGCATGTCGATGCGGTGGCCGCGCCGATCGAGTTCGTCGCAGATGATGCCGGGCGCGGTCGCGTCGCCGAGATCGGCGGCGATCCAGTCGACGTCGATGCCGTGCGCCGTCGCGAGCTCGGTGGCCAGCGCTGCCAGGCGGCCGCCGCGACGTGCCGTCAGCGTCAGCGCCGTGCCGCGGGCGGCAAGCTGGCGCGCGAATTCCGCGCCGATGCCGGCAGATGCGCCCGTGACGAGCGCCCTGCGCGGTTGCCGGTCGGGCGCTGCAGCGGTCGTGCTTCGCGTCGCGCTTGCCGTGGTCGTTGCGGCTGCGGTCGTGTCGGTTGCGCTCATGGTGCGCAAGGATATCAGCAGCATCGTCATTGCGGCCCGCTGCGGCCGCGTCCGTTGCGCGATCCGTGTATGCTGCGCGCGCCTCTGCACGGAGTACGACATGGCGCGCCGCAAACTCGTCGCTGGGAACTGGAAGATGAACGGCACGCGCGTGTCGGCACAATCGCTCGTCGATGCGATCGACTCGGCCCAACTCGCGGGCGAAACGGGTGATATCGACATCGCGGTGTTCCCGCCTTTCGTCTATCTCGGTGAGCTCGTCGCCCGTTATGCGAAATCGCGGATTGCATTCGGCGCGCAGGAGGTCAGCGAGCACCGGCCCGGTGCCTACACGGGCGAAGTTGCCGCCGGCATGGTGCGCGACATCGGCGCGACGCATGCACTCGTCGGCCATTCCGAGCGTCGTCAGTATCATGCCGAAAGCGACGAGCAGGTCGCGCTGAAGTTTGCGGCGGCGCTCGCGGCCGACCTCGTGCCCGTGTTGTGCATCGGCGAGACGCTCGAGCAGCGCAATGCCGACCAGACCGAGCTCGTGATCGGCAGTCAGCTCGATGCCGTGTTCGCGTGCAACGACGTGACGGCGTTCAACAAAGCGGTGATCGCCTACGAGCCGGTTTGGGCGATCGGCACAGGACAAACGGCGACGCCGGACCAGGCCCAGCACGTGCACGCATTCATCCGTAGCAAAGTGGCGAAGATCGATGCTACAATCGGCGGCTCGGTACGAATTCTTTACGGTGGAAGCGTCAAACCCGGCAACGCGGCCGAACTGTTCGCCCAGGCGGACATCGACGGCGGCCTCATCGGCGGCGCTTCGCTCGTAGCCACGGATTTTCTCGCCATCTGCGCCGCGGCGCGGTCGCGAGTGGACAACTGAATATGCTCCTGAATGTCTTCAACATCATCTACGTTCTCGTCGCTATCGCGATGATCGCGCTGATCCTCCTGCAGCGCGGCGCTGGTGCGCAGGCGGGCTCGGGCTTCGGCTCGGGCGCCTCGGGCACGGTCTTCGGTGCGCGCGGCGCGTCGACGTTCCTGTCCCGCAGCACGGCGATCCTGGCTGCGGTGTTCTTTGTGCTGAGCATCGCGATGGCCTGGTATCTCGGCCACGCCGGCGCGGCGAAGAGCAGCGACGACCTCGGCGTGTCGGGCGGTGCGGAAGCGCCGAAGACGACGATCACGGTTCCGGCGGCACCGCCGGCAGCCAATACCGATGTCCCGAGCGCTCCGGCGGCGGGCGCTGCAACGCCTGCGACGCAGCAGTCCGCGTCGGCAACGGATGTACCCGCGACGGCGGCGCCGGCACCTGCCGCCACGGCCGCCGCAGCGACCGGCGACAAGAAGCCGACGGACAAGAAGGGCGACGACGCGAAGAAGCACTGATCGCGCCTGCACGAAAAGTCGAACGGAAAAATTCAACCAGGCACTCGCGCGCTCGCGCCGAGTATTGCAAAATATGCCTAGACGAGATCGCTCGCGGTCTCACGTAAGAACAATGCCCAGGTGGCGGAATTGGTAGACGCACTACCTTGAGGTGGTAGCGGCGAAAGCTGTGGGGGTTCGAGTCCCCCCTTGGGCACCATCCACTCGTTCGGACCGGTCGCAGGACAGGTCCGAATCTCAGAGAACCCGCCACCGGCGGGTTTTTTGTTGTCCGCTGAATGTGCGGTGGACGCCGCACCGATCCGGCGCGACCATGACGGCTGGCGAGGAAGCGGCCGGCAGGTGAGCGATTCGTATCTGCGCGCTTCGCAGTTGAGGAGAAAGCGCCATGTCCAAGCGAAAGCCCGCGAACGGGAAACCGGTGTGGGTGGAGTATCCAGAGAGCGTCCACGTCCCCGCGCGCTATGACGCCGTGAAAGACGCCTTCGTGCTCGAGAACGGCACGATGGTAGCGGCCGCGGAAGTTGGACGCTGGAGTCGACACAAGCCCGGCGAAGAGCACAGGCGGGGCGAGAAGAAACCGGTCAAGCAGCCAAACATCGTCGTGAGGTTCATCGCGGGCGCGTTGCAGGTCATCTTCGACCTCTTCTGATCCACATGTCCGGAATCGACCTGCTCTTATCCGGCCTGGCCTGGTTCGAGCTGCTCTGGTTGGACAAGTTCTAATCGGACACCTCCTGCAAAGCACTCCGCACTTGCCGCAGGGCTTGGGTCTGCCACGCGCAAACGACGCGCCCCGCGATTGTCGCTGTGCCACGTGTGTCGCCGATATCACCGCGACCCGTTGCGACGTTCCGCGGCCCATGCCTCATGCGATCGTCCGAATCGCGTCTCGTCGACGGCTGCAAATCCGCATTGGCGGAAATCGCCCTGGGGATCGCGCACAAACACAAGTTGTTGCATTGCGCAACCGTTGGCAAGCAAGCATGCCGGGCCGTATCATGTAGCGGTTCGGATGCCCCGGTTCGATAGTCCTCGCCGACCGACCCAAGGCCGATTCGCGCGCACCGCGATTTTTGCGGCGACGGCGAAGCGTCCGCGTCGATCTGGCGAGTGGAGGCCGCGCGATGGCGCGTGGCCGCTGATGCGCCACGGGAGGCGCGGAGGCTTGGTGTGTTAGCTGAGTATTTGCCGATTCTGCTGTTCCTCATCGTCGCCGGTGGCATCGGCGTCGCCCTGCTCGTGATCGGCGTCCTGCTCGGTCCGCGCAGCGCGAACAAGGAGAAGGCGTCCGCGTACGAATGCGGCTTCGAGGCCTTCGAGGACGCGCGCATGCAGTTCGACGTGCGCTACTACCTCATCGCGATCCTGTTCATCATCTTCGATCTCGAAATCGCGTTCCTGTTTCCGTGGGCCGTCGTGTTCAAGCAGATCGGCATCGTCGCGCTGATCGAGATGGCGATGTTCCTCGCGTTGCTGCTTTTGGGATTTGTATACTGCTGGAAGAAGGGAGCCCTGGAATGGGAGTGACAGACACCACCGTCCGGAAGAACCTCTTCCACAATCCGGTGCCGACCGGCCCGGTCGACGACATCCTCCGTCCCGATGGCGACAACCCGCTGCTGCAGCGCGGCTTCATGACGACCTCGGTCGATGCGCTCGTCAACTGGGCGCGCACGGGTTCGATGTGGCCGATGACGTTCGGCCTCGCGTGCTGCGCCGTCGGGATGATGCACGCGGGCGCGGCGCGCCTCGACCTCGACCGCTACGGCGTCGTATTTCGCCCGAGCCCGCGCCAGTCCGACGTGATGATCGTCGCCGGCACGCTCGTCAACAAGATGGCGCCCGCGCTGCGCCGTGTTTACGACCAGATGCCCAATCCGAAGTGGGTCATTTCGATGGGCTCGTGCGCGAACGGCGGCGGCTACTACCACTATTCGTACGCGGTCGTGCGTGGCTGCGATCGCATCGTTCCGGTCGACGTCTACGTGCCCGGCTGCCCGCCGACGGCCGAAGCGCTCATCTACGGCATCCTGCAGCTGCAGAAGAAGATTCGTCGCAGCGAATCGGTCGCCGACCGCAACAAGACAGACTCGAACAAGATCTCACGCGTATGAGCGAAGCAGGCCCCACGACGCTCGTGCAGCGTATCGGCGCGACACTCGGCGACAGAATCGTCGCGGTTACCGAGGCGTTCGGCGAGACCACCGTCGAAGTGCTGCCGGACAACTGGCTCGCGGTCGCGCAGGCTTTGCGCGACGACGAGGCGTTTCACTTCGAACAGGTTGTCGACGTCTGCGGCGTCGATTACCTGAGTTACGGCCAGGCCGAGTGGGACACGACGGACGTCTCGTCCACGGGTTTCTCGCGCGGCGTCGAAGGCGAGGGCCCCGGACGCTTCAAGTGGTCCAATCGCCCGCAGATCGGCGTCGGCCACCGACGTTTCGCCGTCGTCGCACATCTGCTTTCGATCAAGAACAACCAGCGCGTCCGCATCCGCTGCCACGCGCAGGATGACGCGTTGCCGACCGTGCCGTCGCTTACCGACCTGTGGCCTGGCGTGAACTGGTTCGAGCGCGAGGCGTTCGACCTGTTCGGCATCGTCTTCGAAGGCCATCCCGACCTGCGTCGCATCCTCACGGACTACGGCTTCGTCGGTCATCCGTTCCGCAAGGATTTTCCGCTGATCGGCAACGTCGAGGTGCGTTTCGACGAGAAGCTAGGCCGCGTGATCTACGAACCCGTGACGTCGGTCGAGCCGCGGGTGCTCGTGCCGCGCACCGTGCGCAACGATTCGCGTTACGACCAGGCGCAGGCGGAGGCGGGGAAGTGACCACGTTTTTTTTGGCGGGACTAGGGACCCGGGAATCGGGGTTCGGGAGAAAGGCAAAAGCGTCGCAGGCCCGGCGCTTTTGCCTTGCTCTTGCCTTTGCGCGTCCCGCGTCCCGCGTCCCGAGTCCCGGCCTTACCGAATCCCGCGTCCCGGGAATTTGCGCATGACCTCCGCCTCCACCGAAATCAAGAACTACACGATCAACTTCGGGCCGCAGCATCCCGCCGCGCACGGCGTGCTGCGCCTGGTGCTCGAGCTCGATGGTGAAGTGATCCAGCGTGCCGACCCGCACGTGGGCCTGCTTCATCGCGGCACCGAGAAGCTCGCCGAGTCGAAGCCGTTCAATCAGTCGATCGGCTACATGGACCGGCTCGACTACGTGTCGATGATGTGCAACGAGCACGCTTACGTGAAGGCGATCGAGACGCTGCTCGGCGTCGAGGCGCCTGTGCGCGCGCAGTACATCCGCACGATGTTCGACGAGATCACGCGCATCCTGAATCACCTGATGTGGATCGGCTCGAACGCGCTCGACCTCGGCGCGATGGCGGTATTCCTGTACGCGTTCCGCGAGCGCGAGGAATTGATGGATTGCTACGAGGCGGTGTCGGGTGCGCGCATGCACGCGACCTATTACCGTCCTGGCGGCGTCTATCGCGATCTGCCCGACCGTATGCCGCAGTACAAGGAATCGCGCTGGCACAAAGGTGCCGACCTCAAGCGGCGCAACGCGTGGCGCGAAGGCTCGATGCTCGATTACCTCGACGCCTTCACGAACGATTTCCCGCATCGCGTGGACGAATACGAGACGCTGCTCACCGACAATCGCATCTGGAAGCAGCGCACGGTCGGCATCGGCGTCGTTCCGCCCGAGCAGGCGCTGGCGTGGGGCATGACCGGACCGATGCTGCGCGGTTCGGGCATCGAGTGGGACCTGCGCAAGAAGCAGCCCTATGCGATGTACGACAAGATGGATTTCGATATTCCGGTCGGCGTCAAGGGAGACTGCTACGACCGCTACCTCGTCCGCGTCGAGGAGATGCGCCAGTCGAACCGCATCATCGCCCAGTGCGTGAAGTGGCTCAAGGCGAATTCGGGCGAGGTCATGCTGCGCAACTTCAAGGTGTCGCCGCCGCGTCGCGAAGAGATGAAGGACGACATGGAAGCGTTGATCCATCATTTCAAACTGTTCACCGAGGGCTACAGCGTGCCGGCGGGTGAAACGTATGCAGCGGTCGAGGCGCCGAAAGGCGAGTTCGCCTGCTACCTCATTTCCGACGGCGCGAACAAGCCTTTCCGCGTCAAGCTGCGCGCGCCGGGATTCGCTCATCTCTCGTCGATGGACTCGATCGTGCGCGGCCACATGCTGCCCGACGTCGTCGCGATGATCGGCACGTACGACGTCGTGTTCGGCGAGATCGATCGGTGAGCTTTGCAGAGGCCAAGACCGGACTCGGGACTCGCAATTCGGGACCCGGGGACACACAGAAGCATCGCAGCGTGACTGCCTTGTGTTTTCCCGCGCCTTGTCGCGTATCGCGTTCCGAGTTTCGAGTTCTTCCGTTTTCCCGAGTCCCGCGTCCCGAGTCCCGAGTCCCGTTTGCATGAAAGCGACCAACCACTACGCCGAAGTCAAGGACGTCGACCCGCTGGTCGCGCTCGACGCGCATACGCGCGAGCACATCGATCACTGGCTCACAAAGTTTCCGCCGGACCGCAGACGCTCGGCGTTGATCCAGGCGCTGTTCGCCGCACAGGAACAGAACCACGGCCATTTGACCGATGAGCTCATCACCGCGGTCGCGAAATACCTCGACCTGCCCGCCGTGTGGGCGTACGAGGTCGCGACGTTCTACTCGATGTTCGAGACCTCGCCCGTGGGTCGCAACAATGTCGCGGTCTGCACGAACATCTCGTGCTGGCTCAACGGCGGCGAAGACATCCTGCGCCACTGCGAGAAGAAGCTCGGAGTGAAGGTCGGCGAGAGTACGGCCGACGGTCGCGTCTATCTCAAGCAGGAAGAAGAATGCCTCGCAGCGTGCTGCGGGGCGCCGATGATGGTCGTGAATGGCCATTATCACGAGAACCTGACGCCGGCGACGGTCGATCAGATCCTCGACGAATTGAAATAAGACTCGTCATTCCGGGGCGCCGCAGGCGAACCCGGAATCCAGCGACTCTGTTCGGTCGCGACGAGAGCAGGACGAGACACTGGATTCCGGCTTCCGCTGGAATGACGGCAAGAGATTCAAAGGCAACAGATATGGCATTCGGCCCCGCACCGCAGGAACACCAGGTCGTCTACACGACGCTGCACTTCGAGCAGCCGTGGTCGCTCGACAGCTATTCGAAGGTTGACGGTTACAAGGCGTGGAAGAAGATCCTCGCCGAGAAACCCGAGCCCGCGACGATCATCGACGAGCTGAAGAAGAGCTCGCTGCGCGGCCGCGGCGGCGCGGGCTTTCCGACGGGCCTGAAGTGGAGCTTCATGCCGAAAGGCACGATGCAGAAGTATATTTTGTGCAACTCGGACGAGTCCGAGCCGGGCACCTGCAAGGACCGCGACATTCTGCGCTTCAATCCGCATGCCGTCGTCGAGGGGCTCGCGATTGCGTGCTACGCGACGGGTTCGACTGTCGCCTACAACTATCTGCGCGGTGAATTCCACCACGAGCCGTTCGAGCATTTCGAGGCGGCGCTCAAGGAAGCGTACGCCGCGGGCCTGCTCGGCAAGAACATCGGCGGTAGCGGCATCGACGTCGACATCTATACCGCGCTCGGCGCGGGCGCGTACATCTGTGGCGAAGAAACCGCGCTCATGGAGTCGCTCGAGGGCAAGAAGGGCCAGCCGCGCTTCAAGCCGCCGTTCCCGGCCGGGTTCGGCCTCTATGGCAAGCCGACGACGATCAACAACACCGAAACCTATGCCTCGGTGCCGACGATCCTCAACAAAGGCGCCGACTGGTTCCTCGCGCAGGGCAAGCCGAACAACGGCGGCCCGAAGATCTTTTCGGTCTCGGGCCACGTCAACAAGCCCGGCAACTACGAGATCAAACTCGGTACGCCGTTCAAGGACCTGCTCGAGATGGCCGGCGGCGTACGCGGCGGACGCAAGCTCAAGGCGGTCATTCCGGGCGGCTCGTCGATGCCGGTGTTGCCTGCCGACACGATGATGGGCATCACGATGGACTACGACGCGATCCAGAAGGCCGGTTCGGGCCTCGGCTCGGGCGCGGTGATCGTGATGGACGAGACGACCTGCATGGTGCGCGCGTGCCAGCGCATCGCACGCTTCTACTACGCCGAGTCGTGCGGCCAGTGCACGCCGTGCCGCGAGGGCACCGGCTGGATGTACCGCATGCTCACGCGCATCGTCGAGAACAACGCGACGATAGAGGACGTGCAGATGCTCAAGCAGGCCGCGGGCCAGATCGAAGGCCACACGATCTGCGCGTTCGGCGAGGCCGCCGCATGGCCCGTGCAGGGCTTCCTGCGCCACTACTGGAACGAGTTCGAGTACTTCGTGAAGAACGGCCGCTCGATCGTCGATTCGGCGTTGGGGGTGGCGGCATGAATACGATTTATGCGGGATTCGGGACCCGGGAATCGGGACCCGGAAGTGCGTGCGCACCGCACTCGTTAAGTCGCGCGTCCCGGGCGGCGCCCTTGCAAGGCTTGTCGATGCGCGCTTTTGACCGAGTCCCGAGTCCCGAGTTCCGAGTCCCGGGAGCACTGGCATGAGCGCCCAACCCACCGCACCGGCGGCGCCGCCTGACTTCGTCAACATCGAGATCGACGGCAAGCCGCTGCAGGTGCCGAAGAACTCGATGATCATCGCGGGTGCCGACAAGGCCGGCATTCCCATTCCACGCTTCTGCTATCACGAGAAGCTGCCGATCGCGGCGAACTGCCGCATGTGCATGGTCGAAGTCGAGATGGGCGGCAAGCCCATGCCGAAGCCGCAGCCCGCGTGCGCGACGCCGGTCATGGAAGGCATGAAGATCTTCACGCAGTCGCAGCGCGCGTTGTCCGCGCAGCGCAACGTGATGGAATTCCTGCTGATCAATCATCCACTCGACTGCCCGATCTGCGACCAGGGCGGCGAGTGCGAGTTGCAGGATCTGTCGGTCGGCTACGGCCGCTCGGTCTCGCGTTTCGCCGAGCGCAAGCGTGTCGTGCCCGACGAAGACCTGGGCCCGCTGATCGAAACCGAGATGACGCGCTGCATCCAGTGCACGCGTTGCGTGCGCTTCATGACCGAGGTCGCGGGCAGTCCCGAACTCGGCGGCATGGGACGCGGCGAGAATCTCGAGATCGGCACCTACATCGGCAAGACGATCGACAGCGAACTTGGCGGCAACATCATCGACGTCTGCCCGGTCGGCGCGCTCACGAACAAGGTGTTCCGCTTCAAGGCGCGCGCTTGGGAGCTGATCGCGCGCGAGTCGATCGCGTGTCACGACGCGCTCGGTTCGAACCTGTGGTTGCACACGCGCCGCGGTGAAGTGTTGCGCAGCGTGCCGCGCGACAACGAAGACATCAACGAGTGCTGGCTGTCGGATCGCGATCGCTATTCGCACGAGGGCCTGTACGCGAACGATCGCGCGCTGAAACCGATGATTCGCAAGAACGGCGAACTCGTCGAGACCAGCTGGGAGGAAGCGATCGCGTTCGCGGCCGACGGGCTCAAGAAGCACGGCGCCGATCTCGGCGCGCTGGTCGCGCCGCTGACGTCCAGCGAAGAAGGGTTCCTGCTTGCGAAGCTCGTGCGCGGCCTCGGCAGCGACAGCATCGATCATCGCCTGCGCGTGGTCGATTTCGCCGATGGCGCGGCCGGCGCGACGTTCTCGATGCCGCTCGCCCAAGTCGAGAAGGCGAACGCAGTGCTCCTCGTCGGCAGCAACCCGCGCCACGACCAGCCGCTGCTCTCGCATCGCATTCGCAAGGCGTTCAAGCGCGGCGCGAAGATCGCCGTGCTCAATCCGCTCGACCACGATTTCAATTTCCACGTGAGCGCGAAGCACGTCGCGCTGCCTGCGCAATTCGCAGCCGAGCTCGCGGCGCTCGTCGCGGCGGCGGGCGAGGGCGCTGCGGCGCCGTCCGGCGAGATCGGCGCGGCGGTGTCTGCGGCGAAAGTCGGCGACGCGCACCGCGCGACGATCAAGACGCTGCGCGACGCGGCTTCCTCGGTGATCGTGTTCGGCGACTACGCCGTGCAGCACGCGCAGGCCTCGTTGCTGCGTGCACTCGCAAAGCAGCTCGCGGCGGCGACCAACAGCGCGTTCAACGAAGTCGCGTCCGGCGCAAATGCGGTCGGGCTCGCGCGCGTCGGCGTGCTCCCGCGCGGCGATGCCCGCGACGCGAGCATGATGCTGGCGCAGCCACCGAAGGCGCTGATCACCTATCACGCGGGCTCGCAGGACACGAGCGCCCCCGCGGCCTACGACAAGGCGCGCAGCAGCGCGGCGTTCGGCGTCTACATCGGCGCCTACGCGTGCGCGGGCGTCAAGCGCACCGCGCACGTCGTGCTGCCGATCGGTCTGCCGCCCGAGATCGACGGCACGTATGTCAACGTCGACGGCACCGTGCAGACGGCCGCCGCTGGCGCGAAGCTGCCCGGCGAAGCGCGCCAGGGCTGGCGCGTGCTGCGCGCGCTCGGAACGCAACTCGGGCTGCAGGGCTTCGACGCCAACGACGTGGCCGAGGTGCGCGCGGCGATGGCCGCGTCGCTCGGCGCGGCGTGCGAAGCCAGGAGCGGCAAGGTCAACACGGCGACGCTGTCTGCGTCGGGCCTGCAGCGCATTTCAACGGTGCCGATCTATCGCGCGGATCCGGTACTGCGCCGCAGCGCTTCGCTGCAGGCGCATCCGCTGACCGGTCACGCCGCCGTCGGTCTGCATCCGGAGGATGCGCTGGCGCTCGGGCTCGCGCACGGCGCGCAGGCGAAGGTCTCGGCCGGTGCCGTGGAGTCCGTGTTGCCCGTCGTGATCACGCGCGCGGTGCCGCGCGGCGGCGTCTGGGTCGAAGCGACGTGGTCCGAGGCGCGCGCGCTGCCCGGCGACGGCGTGGCTCTCACTGTGGCGAGGGTTTGATCGTGTACAACTGGTTCCATGCCAACATCCACGATCCGCTTCTCGGCTTCGGCGCGCCGGGACTCGTCGTCTGGCTCGTGCTCTGCGTCCTCGCGATCTCGGTGCCGGTGATTCTTTCGGTCGCGCTTTACGTCTGGTGGGAGCGCAAGGTGCTCGGCTGGATGCACGTGTGCATGGGGCCGAACAGCGTCGGCCCGGCCGGCCTGCTGCAGACGTTCGCCGACGTGTTCAAGCTGCTGCTCAAGGAATATCTCGTTCCCGAGAAGTCGAGCCATCTGCTGTTCGTGCTCGCGCCGCTGCTCGCACTCGTGCCGGCTTTCGCCGCGTGGGCGGTGATTCCGTTCGACCAGAAAGTCGTGCTCGCCGACGTCAACGCGGGCCTGCTCTATCTGCTCGCGATGACGTCGATGGGCGTCTACGGCATCATCCTCGCGGGCTGGGCGTCGAACTCCAAGTACGCGTTCCTCGGCGCGATGCGCTCGGCTGCGCAGGTCGTGAGCTACGAAATCGCGATGGGCATGTGCCTCGTCGGCGTGCTCGTCTGTGCGGGCAGCCTCAACCTGTCCGATATCGTGCGCGCGCAGATGGCGCACGGCGTCGCGAGCTGGTTCTTCATCCCGCTGTTCCCGCTGTTCGTCATCTACTTCGTCTCGGGCGTCGCCGAGACCAATCGCGCGCCGTTCGACGTGGCCGAGGGCGAGTCGGAAATCGTCGCGGGCTTCCACGTCGAGTACTCGGGTGCACCGTTCGCAGTGTTCTTCCTCACCGAATACGCGAACATGATCCTCATTTCGTTCCTCGCCGCGACGCTGTTCCTCGGCGGCTGGGGCGCGCCGCTGCCCGAGAGCTGGGGCGTGCCGCTCCTGAGCTGGTCGGGATGGTACTGGCTGTTTGCGAAAGTATTCGTGTTCGCGTTCTTCTACCTGTGGTTCCGCGCAGCGTTCCCGCGCTATCGCTACGACCAGATCATGCGCCTCGGCTGGAAGGTGTTCATTCCGATCGCGCTCGTCTGGATCATGGTGGCGGGCCTGCTCTCGTATTTCGGCATCGTCGGTCATGGAGGTGCGCAGTGAGCGCCGTTGCCCGCTATTTCAAGAGTCTTCTTCTGCTCGAGCTGCTCAAAGGTCTGGGCCTGACCATGAAGTACATGTGGAAGCCCAAGTACACGATGCGCTATCCGATGGAGAAGATTCCGCAGTCGAACCGTTTTCGCGGTTTGCATGCGCTGCGCCGCTATCCGAATGGCGAGGAGCGCTGCATCGCTTGCAAGCTCTGCGAGGCCGTGTGTCCGGCGCTCGCGATCACGATCGATTCCGAACAGCGCGCCGACGGCACGCGCCGCACGACGCGCTACGACATCGACCTGTTCAAGTGCATCTACTGCGGCTTCTGCGAGGAGAGTTGCCCGGTCGACTCGATCGTCGAGACCAACATCCACGAATATCACTTCGAGAAGCGCGGCGAGAACGTCGTGACGAAGACGCAGTTGCTGGCGATCGGCGACCGTTTCGAGAAGCAAATTGCAGCGGCGCGCGCGCAAGACGCGGCGTACCGCTAGAGGCGACGCATGAGCATCGAATTGATCCTGTTCTACGTCTTCGCGGCCGTGCTGGTCGCTTCGGCGCTGGCGGTAGTGAGCGTGAAGAATTCCGTGCATGCGGCGCTGCTGCTCGTGCTCTGCTTCTTCACGAGCGCAGCGCTGTGGTTGTTGGTGCAGGCCGAGTTTCTCGCGGTCGCGCTCGTGCTCGTCTACGTCGGTGCCGTAATGGTGCTGTTCCTGTTCGTCGTGATGATGCTCGACGTCAAGACCGAGCCACTGCGTGAGGGCTTCATTCGCTACCTGCCGCTCGGCGTCGTCGTCGCACTCGTCATGCTCGGCGAAATGGTCGGCCTGATCGGCACCAGCGCGATGCGCTTCCCGGCACCGGTCAATCCCGCTGGCGCCTCGAACACCGCGTGGCTCGGCAAGGCACTGTTCTCGCAATACCTGCTGCCGTTCGAGATCGCTGCGGTCGTGCTGACGGTCGCGGTCATCGCCGCGGTGATGCTCACGCTGCGCCATCGTTCAAACACGAAGCAGCAGAATCCCTCGCGTCAGGTTGCGGTCAAGGCCAGCGAGCGCGTGCGCATCGTCAAGATGCCAAGCGCGGCCAAGATGCCCGGTGCGGCACACCCGGAGGCGACGCCATGACCTGGCTTCTTGGCGACATCACGCTCGCTCATTTCATCGTGCTCGGCGCGATCCTGTTCTGTATCGCCGTTGCCGGCATCTTCGTCAACCGCAAGAACGTGATCGTGCTGCTGATGTGCATCGAACTGATGCTGCTCGCGGTGAACACGAATTTCGTCGCGTTCTCGCGCTTCCTCGGCGACGTGTCGGGACAGGTTTTCGTTTTCTTCATCCTGACCGTCGCGGCTGCGGAGTCGGCGATCGGGCTCGCGATTCTGGTCGTGCTGTTCCGCAATCGCGCGACGATCAACGTCGCCGAAATCGATGACTTGAAGGGATAGTGTGTTTTTTCCTTCTCCCTCCGGGAGAAGGTGGCGCGAAGCGCCGGATGAGGGTTGGGGTTCGGCGCGCCGTCGCGCCAAAGCCGGACCCTCACCCCAACCCTTCTCCCGGTGGGAGAGGGGCAAGTAGGAAACAAGGGAATTGGCATGAGTTTGAGTCCAACAATTTTGCTGATCATCGCGCTCGCACCGCTCGTCGGCGCGATCGTCGCGGGCCTGTTCCGACATCAGGTCGGGCGCGTCGGTGCGCACACGGTGACGATCGCGGGCGTCGCGCTGAGCTGCGTGCTGTCGTTCTACGTGCTGTATCAGCTCCTCTCGGGCGCGCCGACTTACAACGCGAATCTCTATACCTGGCTACAGGTCGGCAACATCGATGCGCACGTCGGCTTCCTCGTCGATCGCTTGAGCGCGATGATGATGGTCGTCGTCACGTTCGTCTCGCTGATGGTGCACATCTACACGATCGGCTACATGGCCGAGGACGACGGTTACCAGCGCTTCTTCAGCTACATCGCGTTGTTCACGTTCTCGATGCTGATGCTCGTGATGAGCAACAACTTCCTGCAGCTGTTCTTCGGCTGGGAAGCAGTCGGTCTCGTCTCGTACCTCTTGATCGGCTTCTGGTTCAAGCGGCCGACCGCGATCTTCGCCAACCTCAAGGCGTTCCTCGTCAATCGCGTCGGCGACTTCGGCTTCCTTCTCGGCATCGCGGGCGTGCTGCTGTATTTCCACACGCTCGATTACGCGAAGACATTCGAGCAGGCGACGACCGTCTCGGCCGCGACGATGGAGATCTTCAGCGGCCATCCGTGGTCGGTGATGACCGTGATCTGCATCTGCCTGTTCATCGGTGCCATGGGCAAGTCCGCGCAGGTGCCGCTGCATGTCTGGCTGCCCGACTCGATGGAAGGTCCGACGCCGATCTCGGCACTGATTCACGCCGCGACGATGGTCACCGCGGGCATCTTCATGGTCGCGCGCATGTCGCCGCTGTTCGAGCACTCGGAGACCGCGCTGACGTTCGTGCTCGTGATCGGCGCGACGACCGCGTTCTTCACGGGCCTCATCGGCATCGTGCAGAACGACATCAAGCGCGTCGTCGCGTATTCGACGCTGTCGCAGCTCGGCTACATGACGGTCGCGCTCGGCGTGTCGGCCTATTCGGTCGCGATCTTCCACCTCATGACGCACGCGTTCTTCAAGGCGCTGCTGTTCCTCGGCGCGGGCTCGGTAATCATCGCGATGCACCACGAGCAGGACATGCGCTACATGGGCGGCCTGCGCAAATACATGCCGATCACGTGGATCACCGCGTGGATCGGCACGCTCGCGCTGACCGGCATGCCCGGGTTCGCCGGCTTCTATTCGAAGGACGCGATCATCGAGGCGGCCGAGGCCGCATCGGAGCACGGCGGTCTCGCCCAGCACTATGCGTATTGGGCAGTGCTGCTCGACGTGTTCGTCACGGCGTTCTACAGCTACCGGCTGCTCTACCTCACGTTCCATGGCCAAGAGCGTTTCGTCGTCGGCCACGGTCACGCCGAAGCGCACCATGGGGCAAAGGCAGTCGCTTCGCACGCGCATGACGCGCACGCGAGCGACGCGCATGCGCACGAGACGCATGCGGAGCCTGGTGATGCGCACGATGATCATGGGCATCACGAGCCCGGTCATCTCGAACACGCGCCGCACGAATCACCGTGGGTCGTGACCGTGCCGCTGATCCTGCTCGCGATCCCGTCGGTGATCATCGGTGCGATCGCGTTCGCGCCGATGCTGTCCGGCGACTTCTTCGGCGCGGCCATCGTCCGTGCGGGCGAGCGTGCTGAGGAGGGACATGAAGCGCTGAACTGGTTCACACAGATGCTGCACGGATTCGCCGGCTTGCCGTTCTTGTTCGCGCTCGCAGGTTTCGGGCTCGCCACCTATATTTACCTGTTCAATCCGGGTGTAGCCGACAAGGCAAAGAAGGCGCTGCACCCGCTCTGGACCGTGCTCGACCGCAAGTATTGGTTCGACCCGATCTACCAGGCCGTGTTCGCACGCGGCAGCCTGCTGCTCGGTCGCGCGCTGTGGAAGGGCGGCGACGTCGGCGTGATCGACAACGTCCTGATCGACGGATCGGCGAAGGCGGTCGGCCGCATCGCGACGGAACTCAAGCCCGTGCAGAGCGGATTTCTCTATCACTACGCGTTCGCAATGATTCTCGGCCTGGTCGTGCTGCTCGCCGGGTTGTGGTGGGTCGTGCGCATCTGATGCGTACCAACAAGAAAATGACGGGCACTCAATAATGCAATCCACTTGGCCTCTGTTGTCGCTGCTGATCTGGGTGCCCATCGTGGGCGCCGCGGCGGTGCTTGCGCTCGGCGAGCGTGCGAACACGGCGCGCTGGCTCGCGCTCGCGGTATCGCTCGTCACGCTCGTCATCAGCATTCCGCTATTGACCGGCTACGACGCGTCCGCCGGCACGATGCAGTTCGTCGAGAGCCACGTCTGGATCGGCGCGATCCAGGCGAACTACCACCTCGGTGCGGACGGCATCTCGGTCGCGCTGATCGCGCTCACGACGTTCGTCACGGTGCTCGTGATCCTCGGTGCGTGGGACGCGGTGCACGACAAGGTCGGCCAGTACCTCGCCGCGTTCCTCGTGCTCGAAGGCCTCATGATCGGCGTGTTCTGCGCGCTCGATGCGCTGCTGTTCTACGTGTTCTTCGAGGGCATGCTGATCCCGATGTTCATCATCATCGGCGTCTGGGGCGGCCCGCGGCGCGTCTACGCGACTTTGAAGTTCTTCCTCTACACGTTCTTCGGCTCGATCTTCATGCTGATCGGCCTGATCTATCTCTACCTGCACGCGCACAGCTGGGAGCTGTCGCAGCTCGCCGCGCTGCCGCTGGCCGGCAACGTGCAGGCATGGCTGTTCTTCGCGTTCCTGATCGCGTTCGCGGTTAAGGTGCCGATGTGGCCGGTGCACACATGGTTGCCGGACGCGCACGTCGAGGCGCCGACCGGCGGCTCGGTGATCCTGGCCGCGATCATGCTGAAGATCGGCGGTTACGGTTTCCTGCGCTTCTCGCTGCCGATCACGCCCGACGCGTGCATGCAGTTCGGCTGGCTCGTGATCGCGCTGTCGCTGATCGCGGTGATCTACGTCGGCTTCGTCGCGCTCGTCCAGGAGGACATGAAGAAGCTGATCGCTTACTCGTCCGTCTCGCACATGGGCTTCGTCACCCTCGGCGTCTTCATCTCGCTCGCGCTCGTCCGCGTCTCGGGCAACAAGGACGCGGCCTACCTCGGCGTCTCGGGCGCGATGGTGCAGATGGTCTCGCACGGCTTCATCTCGGGTGCGATGTTCTCGTGCGTCGGCGTGCTCTACGACCGCATGCACAGCCGCATGATCAAGGACTACGGCGGCGTGGTGAATACCATGCCGTGGTTCGCCGCGTTCGCGGTGTTCTTCGCGATGGCGAATTGCGGCCTGCCGGGCACGAGCGGCTTCGTCGGCGAATTCATGGTGATACTCGCGAGCTTCCAGTCGAATTTCTGGATCGCCGCGCTCGCCGCCTTCACGCTGATCATCGGCGCGGCGTACACCTTGTGGATGGTCAAGCGCGTGATCTTCGGCGCGGTCGCCAACGACCACGTCGCGCACCTGCAGGACATCAACGGGCGCGAGGCGCTCGTGCTCGGCGCATTTGCGGCGGCGACGCTGCTGTTCGGCATCTGGCCCGCGCCGCTCACCCATCTGCTCGACGCGTCGGTCAGGCAGATTGCCGACCATCTGCTGATCAGCAAGCTTTGAGACGGGACATTCGTCAATGAATTTCAATCCACACGATCTCGTCCTGCTGCTGCCGGAGAATTTCCTGCTCGGCGCGACCTGCGCGATCCTCCTCGTCGATCTGTTTCTCAAGCAGGCGCAGCGCAACGTCACCCATTGGCTGTCGATCGCAACGATTCTCGTCACGATCGTCCTGATCCTCATCGACCACGATCCGACGCCGTTCGCTTTCGGCGGCATGATTCGCCACGACGCGGTCGCAGCGATATTGAAGGTCTTCGTGCTCGGCGTGGTCGGCGCCGTGTTCATCTACGCGCGCAGCTACCTGCGCGATCGCAACCTGTTCGTCGGCGAGTTCTATCTGCTGTGCCTGTTCGCGACGCTGGGCATGATGTTGCTCGTCGCCGCCGGCAACCTCGTCATGGTCTACCTCGGCCTCGAGTTGCTCACGTTGTCTTCGTATGCGCTTGTCGCGATGAATCGCGATTCGCGCATCTCCTCGGAGGCCGCGATCAAGTATTTCGTCCTCGGCGCACTTGCGTCGGGCATGCTGCTGTACGGCATGTCGATGATTTACGGCGCTACGGGCACGCTCGATCTGCAGGGAATTCGCGCGGTGACCACACTCGCGGCGGGTGGCCCGCACCAGACGCTGCTCGCGTTCGGCGTCGTGTTCCTCGTCGTCGGCATCGGTTTCAAGTTCGGCGCAGCGCCGTTCCACATGTGGCTGCCCGACGTCTACGAAGGCTCGCCGACCGCAGTCACCGTGTTCATCGGCTCGGCGCCGAAGATCGCTGCGTTCGGCATGGCTTATCGCCTGCTCGAAAACGGACTGACGGCGATGCAGCCGCACTGGCATGCGATGCTCGGAATGCTCGCCGTGTTGTCGCTCGGCATCGGCAACGTGCTCGCGATCGCCCAGACCAACCTGAAGCGCATGCTCGCGTATTCGACGATCTCGCACATGGGCTTCCTGTTGCTCGGCCTCGCGAACGGCACGCCGTCCGGGTATGCCGCGGCGATGTTTTACGCGATCGCCTACGCGGTCATGTCTGCGGCGGCCTTCGGCGCGATCCTGCTGCTCGCCCGCGCCGGCTTCGAGGCCGAGGAGATCGATGACTTCAAGGGCCTCAACCAGCGCAATCCCTGGTACGCATTCATCGTGCTGCTCGTGATGGCGTCACTCGCAGGCATTCCGCCGCTGTTCGGATTCGCGTCGAAATTCCTCGTCCTCAAGGCCGCAGTCGACGCCGGCATGCTGTGGCTCGCGCTCGTCGCGATCGTCTTCGCGATCATCGGGGCGTTCTACTATCTGCGCGTGATCAAGGTGATGTACTTCGATGCGCCCAAGGACGCTTCGGCGCTCGTGCTGCCGCGCGATATCGAACTGCGCTGGCTGCTGTCCGTCAACGGCATTGCGCTGTTCGTTCTCGGCATCGTCTGGGGGCCGTTGATCGGCTGGTGCTACACGGCGATGGGCGTGCATTGATCTTCGTATGACTCGCTACGCGTCATGGCTGTCAGCGATTGCACTCATCTCCACCTGCGCCGGCGCGCAAACCGTCTACAAATGCGTCGATAAATTCGGCAATCCGATTTTCAGCACCGATCCCTGCGGCAAGGATGCGCAGCAGGTGACGGTCGTGCCCGCTTCCGGCCGTGATCCGCCGGCGCCGCCGCCATCGGCACATTCCACGCCAACGACCAAAAAAAGCGACGCCGACACGAAAGACGAACGGGAATGCCGTCGTCACGCGGAGTCGTTGCGCATCGGCGGCGCGCAAGAGCGAATCGCGGAGCTCGAAGCGCGCAAAGCCTCGCTGCAGAAACAGCTCGATGCATCGCGCAACAAGTTCGTGCAGACAACCTACGAGGCCAATCTGCGCCAGCAAATTGTCGACACGGAGTCTGCGATCACACACGAGCGGATTATCGAGATGCCACGCGAAATGCAGGCAGATGCCGAGTACCGGCGTGCGTTGGTCGAATGTTCGGTGGCTGCAAGGGGCAGGCATTGATCCACGCCCGTCGGCTGATCGCCAAGGCTCGGGTTTTCTTGATCTCCACGAAAACAACCCCATATCCGATCTCACGTCGGCCGATGGAAAGATTCCCGGCGTGGGCCGTGCGCGGATTGTGGGCCGTGCAATTCGTCCATTGCGAAATCGACCGCGTGCTCGCGTGACGTGGGCGAGCGGAAGGACACTCTCCGTACCCACGTGTTCATGAGCGAACCGAGATCGAACTTGCAAATCCAGAGCGATTCCCACTAGAATTGCGGTTCGGCTGATGCGGGGTGGAGCAGTCTGGCAGCTCGTCGGGCTCATAACCCGAAGGTCGTAGGTTCAAATCCTACCCCCGCTACCAGACGCAGAAAGGCCTCCTCGTGAGGTCTTTTTATTTTGAAGTGCGGGTGTTGGTTTCGCAGGATGCGGAGCGCCGGTTGTGGATGAAAACGGCGAACTATGGAATGGGCCTCGTGCCCATTTTGCGTTTTTGAGGGTGCGAAACGGCGCTTTCTGGCGCGGGCCGCACTTGGGTGGTCGAGGCGATGCGGAACGAGCAACTGACAGAACTGGTGGCACCCGCGATCGCGGACCTGGGACTCGAATGCCTCGGCGTCGAGTACAGTCCGTCGCACGGCAATTCGCTGGTGCGCGTGTACATCGATTGCGCCGAACGCGCGGTGACGGTCGATGACTGCGAAGCCGTGAGTCGCCAGGTCTCCGCGCTGTTCGACGTCAACGATCCGATCCAGGGCCGCTACACGCTCGAGGTTTCGTCGCCGGGGCTCGATCGGCCGCTGTACACGCCGGAACAGTTCGCGCGTTTCGTCGGCCAGCAGGCGAAGGTCGAAGTAAACCTGCCGCTGAACGGCCGGCGTCGCTTCAATGGATCGATTCTCGGCGTCGAAGGCGACAACATCCAGATCGAACAAGACGGCGTCGCGGTGAGCATCTCCGCTGGCAACGTGGGCAAGGCGAAGCTCGTTCCCGAATTCGCGGAACCCGTGAAGCCGGGCAAGAAAGGTCAGAAGCCGAAAAAACAGTAGAAAGTGACGAGGCTGGAAGCGAGTGCACAGCGGGTGCAGGTCGAGCAGGTCGAATTTGAGTCAGGCAATACGGAACAGGAAGTGCGTAGATGGAACCGTTGCCGGATCGGCGGTCGCGGCGAGAACGCGGTCGCGACCGGACTGATGGAAGCATTGACGATGTAGTCGAAGCCCGCGAGTCGGGTTCCGTTACAAGAAGGGTTTTCTAAGATGAGCAAAGAATTGTTGTTGGTCGCGGACGCCGTAGCGAACGAAAAAGGCGTCGATCGCGAAGTGATTTTCCAGGCCCTCGAGGCAGCGCTCGCGTCCGCCGCGAAGAAGCGCTATCACGACGAGGACGTGTCGACGCGCGTCGTCATCGATCGCCACAGCGGCGAGTACGAGACGTTCCGTCGCTGGGAAGTCGTGGCCGACGATGTCGTCATGGAATCGCCGGATCGCCAGATCCGCCTCATGGATGCGGTCGATACGAAGGCCGACATCGAGGTCGGCGAATTCGTCGAAGAACATATCGACAACCCGGACTTCGGCCGCATCTCGGCGCAAGCCGCGAAGCAGGTCATCGTGCAGCACGTGCGCGAAGCCGAACGCGCGCAGGTCGTCGAGGCATTCAAGAATCGCGTCGGCGAACTCGTCACGGGTGTCGTCAAGCGCGTCGAGCGCGGCAGCATTTATCTCGATCTCGGCGGCAATGCCGAAGCGTATATCCCGCGCGACAAGTCGATTCCGCGCGAAGCGACGCGCGCCGGCGACCGCGTGCGCGGCTATCTCTACGAGGTTCGCGCCGAACAGCGCGGCCCGCAGCTGTTCGTCTCGCGCACCGCGCCAGAATTCATGATCGAGCTGTTCAAGCTCGAGGTGCCCGAGGTGGGCCAGGGTCTCGTCGAGATCAAGGCCGCCGCGCGCGACGCGGGTGACCGCGCGAAGATCGCCGTGCTCGCGCACGACCATCGCACCGATCCGATCGGCGCGTGCATCGGCATGCGCGGTTCGCGCGTGCAGGCCGTGTCGAACGAGCTCAACGGCGAGCGCATCGACATCGTGCTGTGGAACGAGAATCCCGCGCAGTTCGTGATCAACGCGATGGCGCCGGCCGAAGTGCAATCGATCATCGTAGACGAAGACAAGCACTCGATGGACATCGCGGTCGCGGAAGACAAGCTGTCGCAGGCGATCGGCCGCGGCGGCCAGAACGTGCGTCTCGCGAGCAAGCTGTCCGGCTGGCAGCTCAACGTGATGATGCAGGACCAGGTCGCGGCGAAGTCGGAAGCAGAGCAGGAGGCCGCGCGCCTGCTGTTCCAGGAAAAACTCGAAGTCGACATGGAAATCGCCGGCATCCTCGTGCAGGAAGGTTTCACCACGGTCGAGGAAATCGCCTACGTGCCGACCGCGGAACTGCTCGCGATCGAAGGCTTCGACGAGGACATCGTCGAGGAGCTGCGTGCGCGTGCGCGCGACGCGCTGCTGACGGCGGCGCTCGCGGTCGAAGAGAACATCGAAGAGCACAAGCCGGCTGCGGATCTGCTCGCGGTGCCGGGCGTCGACGAGGCGACGGCTTACGCGCTCGCGCAGCACAAGATCATCTCGCGCGAGAATCTGGCTGATCTCGCGACCGACGAGCTGGTCGAACTCGCGATCGACGGCGTCGACGAGAAGCGGGCGTCCGCGATGATCATGGCTGCGCGCCAGGCGGACGCTGCGTAGTCCGCCGGCGTTATTCGGGATACGGGTGTTGCCTGCAGGAACGTTTATGAACGTCTAAGCACAACGAGGCTCGTCCTTCGGCTTGAAGCCGACGGACAGCGAAGAAAACAGGTTCGGCGCGATCATGCGCGCCAAGCCTTGAGGAGAAAGCAAAAATCATGTCGGACGTAACGATCAAACAACTCGCCGGTGTACTCGGCATGAGCGTGGACAAACTGCTGACGCAGCTTGACGGCGCCGGCATGAAATTTTCGAGCCCCGAACAGGTCGTCTCGAACACCGAGAAGGTGAAGCTGCTCGGCTTCCTGCGCCGTACGCACGGCAAGGGCGAAGCGAGCACGGTCGAGGACAATGCTCCGCGACAAGTCACGCTCAAGCGGCGCACGCTCAGTGAAATCACGGTCAACCAGGGCGCGACGCGCGGCAAGACCGTGAACGTCGAGGTGCGGCAGAAGCGCACCTACGTCAAGCGCAGCGAGATCGAGGCCGAACAGGGTCCGAACGCCGAGCGCGAGGACGCGCTGAAGAAGCTGCAGGAATCGGCGCTCAAGCGCGAGACCGAAGAGATCACACGCCAGGACCAGGAGCGTCGCCGTCTCGAGGAAGAAGCGAAGCTCCGTGCCGCAGCAGAAGCGCGCGAGGCGGAAGCCCGCGAGCAGGCGCGCCTTGCCGCCGAGAAGGAAGCGGCCAAGGCTGTTGCCGTCGACAAGCCCGCCACCAAGACGGAAACGGCCGCAACGCCAGCCGCGCGCAAGCCCGCCGAAGCCCCGCGCGCGCGTCCGGCGCGCCCCGGCGAAGCCGAGGCGGCAGCCCATCGCCATGCGAAGCCGAAGCACGGCTCGCACCAGATGCGCGACGACGGCGAGGATGCACAGCGCTACTTCGGCGCCGAACTGCATCTCTCCGATGAGGGCCACGCGCGCCGCGGTGCGATCAAGAAGAAGCCGCGTCGCCAGGTCGAGCAGGCGCGCACGACGAGCGGACAGCACGGCTTCTCGAAGCCAGTCGCGCCGATGACGCGCGACGTCGCGATCGGCGAGTCGATTCTCGTCTCCGATCTCGCGCAAAAGATGGCGGTCAAGGGTGCGGACGTCGTCAGGGCGCTGTTCAAGATGGGCGTCATGGCGACGATCAACCAGCCGATCGATCACGACACGGCCGTGCTCGTCGTCGAGGAGCTCGGCCACAAGGCCGTCAAGCTCGAAGAAACCAACGCGGAGACAACGCTCGCAAAGGTCGAGATCGTCGGCGACAAGGCACCGCGCCCGCCGGTCGTCACGATCATGGGCCACGTCGACCACGGCAAGACCTCGCTGCTCGACTACATCCGTCGCACGAAGGTCGCCGCCGGCGAAGCGGGCGGCATCACGCAGCACATCGGCGCGTATCACGTGCAGACCGACAAGGGCGTGATCTCGTTCCTCGACACGCCGGGCCACGCCGCGTTCAGCGCGATGCGTGCCCGCGGCGCGAAGCTCACGGACATCGTCGTGCTCGTCGTCGCCGCGGATGACGGCGTCATGCCGCAGACGATCGAAGCGATCAACCACGCGCGCGCGGCGAAGGTGCCGCTGATCGTCGCGATGAACAAGATGGACAAGCCCGAGGCGAATCCGGATCAGGTCAAGCAGGGTCTCGTGCAGCATGAAGTCGTGCCCGAAGAATGGGGCGGCGATGTGCGCATCATCCCGGTCTCGGCGCGTACCGGCGACGGCGTGGACGATCTGCTCGATGCGATCCTGCTGCAGGCCGAGGTCATGGAACTCACTGCAGTGATAGACGGCCTTGCCACGGGCGTCGTCGTCGAATCGAGCCTCGACAAGGGCCGTGGCCCGGTCGCGACCGTGCTCGTGCAACAGGGTACGCTGAAGAAAGGCGATTTCATCGTCTGCGGTGTCGAGTACGGCCGCGCGCGCGCACTGTTCAACGAAGCCGGCAAGCAGGTCGATTCGGCGGGTCCGTCGATTCCGGTCCAGGTGCTCGGCCTGTCGGGTGTGCCCGACGCGGGCGACGACTTCATCGTGGTGCAGGACGAACGCCTCGCGAAGGACGTCGCGCTGGAACGCCAGCACAAGCGCCGCGACGCGCGCCTGCTCAAGCAGGCCGGCAATCGCATGGAAGACATGGTTGCGCAGATGGGCCAGGGCGAGGGCCAGCAGACGCTCAACATCGTCGTCAAGGCCGACGTGCAAGGTTCCGCGGAAGCGCTGCGCGACTCGCTGACCAAGATCGGCAACGAGCAGATCAAGATCAACGTGATCTCGTCGGGCGTGGGTGGCCTTACCGAATCCGACGCGACGCTCGCGGCGGCATCGAAAGCGGTGATCATCGGCTTCAACGTTCGCGCGGACGCTTCGGCGCGCAAGATCATCGAGATGAACGATCTCGACCTGCGCTACTTCTCGATCATCTACGACGTCATCGACCAGGTGAAGCAGGTCGCGTCGGGTCTGCTCGGCAACGAGATCCGCGAAGAGATCATCGGCGTCGCGCAGGTGCGCGATGTGTTCCGCTCGTCGAAGTTCGGCGCGATCGCGGGCTGCATGATCATCGAGGGTACGGTCAAGCGCAACAAGCCGATCCGCGTGCTGCGCGACAACACGGTGATCTTCCAGGGCGAACTCGAGTCGCTGCGACGCTTCAAGGAAAACGTCGAGGAAGTGCGCAACGGCATGGAGTGCGGCATCGGCGTCAAGCAGTACAACGACGTCAAGCCGGGCGACCAGATCGAGTGCTTCGAGCGCATCGAGTTTGCGCGTACGCTATGACGATGCTGCGCATCGCTGATCTGCAACGAGGATGGGCTCGCGCTGCGAGCCGGTCCGCCGCCGCGGTGCGCGATTCGCGATTGGCGGCTTGCGAGTAGTCGAACAGAACATGCCTTCCCGCTCATTCACACGCTCGGATCGACTCTCGGCCGAACTGCGCCGCCTGCTCGGCACGATGGTGCACGAGGTCGTGCGTGACAACGCGCTGCCATCGATGAGCGTGTCCGACGTCGAATGCACGAAGGATTTCGACGTCGCGACAGTCTGGGTCACCGCGCTGCTGCCCGATCAGGCGAAGGAAGGCGTCAAGGCGCTCAACGAGATGGCGAAGGAGTTCCGTCGCGAACTCTCGCGCACGATGACCGTGCGTCGCGTGCCCGAGCTGCGCTTCAAGTATGACGACTCGGTCGATCGTGGCGAACGCATCGAGGCGCTGCTGCGCGAGAAGCCCGCCAAGGACTAGTCACGCGAGCTTGCCGGCAAGAAAGCGCCTGCAGCGATGCGTAGGCCGTGATGCCGATGAGGCGCCCTGCAAGATTTCCGCATCGAGTTTAGAAATTCCGGTCGCTTCGCAGCGCCGGTCGTCGTCGTCGATCGATGCTCATCCGTCTGGCGAATCGTGGCAGCGTCGACTCCACCGACAACACTCCGATAATGCCGGACCGCGCGCTCCGCTCACTCCCATAATTTCCCCTGATGAAACCCTCTCGAGCCCATGCCCCGCACTGAATTCCGCGACGTCCACGGCATCCTGCTGCTCGACAAACCGCAAGGCCTGAGCTCGAACCAGGCACTGCAGAAGGCGCGGCATCTCTTCGCCGCGCGCAAGGCCGGTCACACGGGCAGCCTCGACCCACTGGCCACCGGGCTGTTGCCGATCTGCTTCGGCGAAGCGACGAAAGTTGCGGGCCATTTGCTAGGCTCGCGCAAGGCGTATGCGGCCGAGTGCCGGCTCGGCGTGACTACGACGACCGACGACGCGGAAGGCGAGGTGGTCGAGACGCGCCTCGTGCCGTCGTTCGGTGATGACGATCTCGAGGCGGCGATGCAGCCGTTGCGCGGCCGCATTGCGCAGACCGCGCCGGTCTATTCGGCGCTCAAGCAGGGTGGCGTGCCGCTGTACAAACGCGCGCGCCGCGGCGAAGACGTACAAGCGCCGACGCGCGAGGTCGATGTCCTGCGCTTCGACGTCGTCGCGCGCAACGGCGACGTGCTGCGCCTGCATGTCGAATGCGGCTCGGGTACCTACATTCGCAGCCTCGTGCGCGACCTCGGCGAGAAGCTCGGCTGCGGCGCGCACCTGACGTCGCTGCGACGCTTGTGGGTCGAGCCGTTCGTCGTGCCGGCGATGCACACGCTGGCCGGCCTCGAAGCGATGCTGGCCGCTGGCGGTACGCCCGCGCTGGACGCGATCCTGCTGCCTGTCGAGCGTGGCCTCGCGGCGCTGCCGCGCATCGTGGTCGCCGACGATGAGGCGTTGGCGTTGCGCCAGGGCAAGCGCATCGTACTGCCGGCGCAAGGCGCACAGCCGCTCTGCTGCGCGATGGATGGGGACGGCCGCCTCGTCGCCCTCGTCGAAATCGCCACCGCAGGCGAGGTACGCGTAACACGCGGATTCAACTACTAGAATATATTTAAAAAACAATAAGATGAAAAGTTTATATGCGGTCGTCATGAACTGGAGTCGATGCCCGAGGCGGGCGTAGTTCGGTTCGATCCCGCGTGTCCGCAACGACGCCGCGCAACTGCAATTCCGCCAAAAACCGGTTACAATAAGGGGCTTTATCTCGTTCCGGTTCAAAACCGGGTTTCTTTGACGCGGATCGCGCTTGTTGCCCTCGTGCCAAGCTGAGCCGCGCCGTACGTAACAGCAAAGGCAATCATCATGTCTCTCTCCGTTGAACAAACCAGCAAGGTCATTGCGGACTATCGCCGCGCGGCCAACGACACCGGCTCGCCCGAAGTGCAGATCGCGCTTCTCTCGGCCCGCATCGAGCATCTTTCCAAGCATTTCGCCGACCACGACAAGGATCATCATTCGCGTCGCGGCCTGCTCAAGATGGTCAACCAGCGCCGCCGCCTGCTGACCTATCTCAAGACGACCGACAATGAGCGCTACAAGACGCTGATCGAGCGCCTCGGTCTGCGTCGTTGAGGCACTCGTAGCGTCCAGTTGAAAACACATTGCGGCCATCCTTCGATGGCCGCATTTTTTCCATAAGCCGTGGCGATCGGTCGCCACCAAGTAATCGAGGAGCCACACCGTGGCGAAAGTAACCAAATCGTTCCAGTACGGAAATCATCAGGTCACGCTGGAGACGGGCGAAATTGCCCGCCAGGCCTCGGGCGCGGTCATGGTGTCAGTGGACGGCACCGTCGTCCTCGTCACCGTCGTCGGCGCCGCGAAGGCGCGCGAAGGCCAGGATTTCTTCCCGCTCACCGTCGACTATGTCGAGAAGTTCTACTCGGCCGGCCGCATCCCGGGCGGCTTCTTCAAGCGTGAGGGCCGTCCGACCGAGAAGGAGACGCTGACCTCGCGCCTGATCGATCGTCCGGTGCGTCCGCTGTTCCCGGAAGAGTACAAGAACGAAGTGCAGGTCATCGCGCAGGTCATTTCGCTCAACCCCGAAATCGACGGCGACGTGCCGGCGATGATCGGCGCGTCGGCGGCGCTCTCGCTCGCCGGCATCCCGTTCAAGGGTCCGATCGGCGCGGCGCGCGTCGGCTATGCGAACGGCAAGTACCTGCTCAACCCGACCAAGACCGAACTCGAGACCTCCGATCTCGATCTCGTCGTCGCCGGTACCGCCAATGCGGTGCTCATGGTCGAATCCGAAGCGAAGCTGCTTTCGGAAGACGTCATGCTCGGAGCGGTCACGTTCGGTCATCGCGAGCTGCAGAAGGTCATCAACGCGATCAATGAGCTCACGGTCGAAGTCGGCACGAAGCCGTCGACCTGGGCCGCGCCCGCGAAGAACGACACGATGATCTCGGCGCTCAAGGAAACGATCGGCGGCAAGCTCGCCGAGGCGTTCCAGGTGCGTGACAAGCTGCAGCGCCGCGACGCCATCTCGGCGATCAAGCAGGACGTCATGCAGTCGCTCGCCGGTCGCGCCGAGGCCGAAAGCTGGGCCGCTGCCGACCTCGGCAAGGAATTCGGCGAACTCGAATACCGCACGCTGCGCGACAGCGTGCTCGACACCAAGGTGCGCATCGACGGGCGTAAGCTCGACGACGTGCGCCCGATCAGCGTCCGCGTCGGCGTGTTGCCGCGTACGCATGGTTCCGCGCTGTTCACGCGCGGCGAGACGCAGGCACTCGTCGTCGTCACGCTCGGCACGACGCGCGACGCGCAGATCATCGACGCGCCCGAAGGCGAGTCGAAGGATCCGTTCCTGTTCCATTACAACTTTCCGCCGTTCTCGGTCGGTGAAGCCGGTCGCTTCGGCGCACCGAAGCGCCGCGAAATCGGCCACGGCCGCCTCGCCAAGCGCGGCGTGCAGGCCGTGAAGCCGACGATCGAGGCGTTCCCTTACGTGCTGCGCGTCGTCTCGGAAATCACCGAGTCGAACGGGTCGTCGTCGATGGCCTCGGTCTGCGGATCGTCGCTCGCGATGATGGACGCCGGCGTGCCGCTCAAGGCGCCCGTTGCGGGCATCGCGATGGGCCTCGTCAAGGAAGGCGACAAGTTCGTCGTGCTGTCCGACATCCTCGGCGACGAAGACCATCTCGGCGACATGGATTTCAAGGTCGCCGGTTCCGCCGACGGCATCAGCGCGCTGCAGATGGACATCAAGATCGACGGCATCACCGAAGAGATCATGAAGGTCGCGCTCGCCCAGGCCAAGCAGGGTCGCCTGCACATCCTCGGCGAGATGAACAAGGTCATCTCGACCTCGCGTGCGGAGATGAGCGAGTTCGCGCCGCGCCTCATGACGATGAAGATTCATCCGGACAAGATCCGCGAAGTCATCGGCAAGGGCGGCACCACGATCCGCGCGATCACTGAAGAGACCGGCGCGACGATCGACATCAACGACGACGGCACGATCATCATCGCCTCGGTCAACCGCGAAGCGGCGCAGGCCGCGAAGGCGCGCATCGAGCAGATCGTGTCCGACGTCGAGCCGGGCCGCATCTACGAGGGCAAGGTCGCCAAGCTCATGGACTTCGGTGCATTCGTCACGATCCTGCCGGGCAAGGACGGTCTCGTCCACGTCTCGCAGATCTCCAATGAGCGCGTCGAGAAGGTCTCCGACAAGCTCAAGGAAGGCGATGTGGTCAAGGTCAAGGTGCTCGAAGTCGACAAGCAGGGCCGCATCCGCCTGTCGATGAAGGCCGTCAACGAAGAAGTGCCGGCCGCCTGACGGTCGTCACACGCGAACGAAAAAGCCCCAGCTGCGCTGGGGCTTTTTTTTGCCTTGAAGCCCGAGCCGTGCCGGGGATTTCCTGCCGTGCAATCGGTGGTGGTGCAGCGGGGTGTCGCGCTGACCAAAGTGGCGGATGAGACCGACGCGGCTGCCCGCTTCGAGTGCGTGCATCGTCGGTTCCTTTGCTCGTGTTCCTCCGCGGCGACCCCGTGCACTGCGTTCAACGATGCAGACGCCGCCGGCCTACTCGCTCGAGGCTAACGACTGTCGACTGCCCCGGCAGTGCCTACGCGCAGCGAAAACCACGGTAGATCGCCATACGCGTCCGCGACGACCCAGGCGCCGGCCGCGATCGCGAGCGAGATGAAGAACCCCGTCCACTGTGTGCGGTCGGGAGGCATCGCGAACAAGCCCGGTCCCCAGACGAGCAGCGTGATGATCGTGAGCATGGCCGCTTCGGCCGTCGCGGCGAGGCGCGGCACTACGCCGAGCAGCAGCGCGACGCTGGCGACGAGGCTGCCGGTGCCGGTCAGATAGGCCCAGCCGAGCTTCCACGGCATCCATGCGGGCACGAACGCCGCAGTCTGCTCACTGTAGAAGAAGTGCGAGAGGCCGATCATCGGCAGCGACAACGCGAACAGCAGGCGGGCGTTGCGGGTGCCATTCGCGCCGCTGGCGAACCGCGGCGCGGCGCCGGTGAGGCCACGGCTCGCAGTCGTCCATACGATCCACGCACCCGTAAAGACCACCGCGATCTCACCAAAGCCGAGCCAGGTCGCTTCCATCGTCGGCGCGACGACGACAGCAGGCACCTTCAGCAGCAGCAGCCAGAGCAGCAGGAAGATCGCAAGCACGCCCGAAGAACGGCGTGCGACGAAGGGCACGAGCATGCCGACACCCGCGGCGAGTTCGATCGCGGCGCAGAGATAGGCGAGCAGCTGCCGGCCGGGCAGCCCTTCAGGTACACGCTGCCAGACCAGTGCGAAATCGGCATGGATGAAGCCGATGACGCCAAGGCCTATCATGGTGATCGCGAGCAACGCGCGCGACCAGCGCAGCGCCTGCGTGGCATCGGCCGGGGATTCTGCGGGTGTCGCGAAGCGCGCGCTTCGTTGTGCCGCGGAATGATTCATGTGCCGCCTCCTGTGCGCCGTTGCGCTGCATGTGGTGAATCATGGACGTGAAGGTGGACAATCCCGTCGCTGATGCGCGACGAGAGGCGAGTGCTCCGCATCGCCCGGGTGCATTGCCCGAGGCGAAGCGTGCTCCCGCTGGCTTCGGCGCGTTGCGAGCGGGCTGAGCGCCGGCCCTTTGACGCTCGCTCGTACGCCGGTGTCCGCGCGCGGTCCCGACGTAAGCCGGCCGTCATCGCGGAACAAGCGAGCGCGTTGGAACGAACAAGCATCGCGAACATGAATGACACGAGTACGGAGCTATCGAAATGCGCAGCCTGAAGTTGGTCTTGCTAGTCCTTTTCCTGCTATCGGCCGCGCAGAGCGCCTTCGGCGCCGAAGGCGTGCGCATGACCTGGATCGTCGACGGCGTCGAGCGCGAAGCGCTGGTTTTCGCGCCGACGGCGGAATCGCCGCGCGGCACTCATCCGCTGATTTTTGCGTTCCATGGTCACGGCGGCAACATGAAAGGGGCGTCGCAGTGGGGACTGCATGGTCATTGGCCGCAGGCGATCGTGGTCTATCCACAGGGGCTCGACACGCCGAGCGTCCTCGACCCGAAAGGACGCAAGCCCGGTTGGCAGCGACTCGCGGGTGACCAGGGTGATCGGGATGTCAGGTTCACCGATGCGATGCTCGCGACGATGCGGCAGAAGTTCAAGGTCGACGATCGGCGCGTATTCGCAACCGGATTTTCGAACGGCGCATTCTTCACGCTGCTGCTGTGGATAGAGCGCAGGGACACGTTCGCTGCGTTTGCGATCGTGGCCGGTGCCCTCGACGCGTCGCAGCATCTCACGATGGCCAAGCCCGTACTGCACATCGGCGGCAAGAAGGATCCCCTCGTGACGCCTGCGAAATTCGAGCCGACGATCGCAGCCGAGCGCCAGGTCGACGGCGCGCTCGGTCAGGGCCAGTCGTGCGGAGCCGACTGTACGCGGTATATCGGCAGCAAAGCCGAGGTACGAACGTTGATCCACGCGGGTGGTCACATCTACCCGCCGACGGCTGCCGAATCGACCATCGCTTTCTTCAAGCAGGCCGCACAAATCACTCTGATCGACCGCAGCGCCGCGCCTGCATCGGCGGCGATATCGGCTACGGCGCCCAGCGACGTCGGCGAGGTCGTTTTCTACGACAGCCATGGCGCGCAGCTCAAGGGCTATCTCTACAAGCCTCAGGGCAACGGGCCGTTTCCGGTATACATGTGGAACCACGGCGGCGAGCAGCAACCTCCTCCCGGGGGGAAACTCGCGCAGTTCTGGGTGCCACAGGGCTTCGTGCTGTTCGCCCCGATCCGCAGCGGCCACGGCGACAACCCCGGCGCGTATATCGGTGCCGAGCAGAAGCAGATCCAGGATCCGAAATCGGCGGCTGGGTTCGCCAAGATCGTCGCGCTGCACGAGCGTGCGAATGACGACGTCGTCGCCGCCTACGAGTGGATCGCCAAGCAACCCTATGTCGATCCCAAGCGCATCGTCGTCGCGGGCGGTTCGTTCGGCGGCATCCAGGCGCTCCTGACCGCCCAGCGCGACGCCCGCGATGGCCTCGGCGTGAAGTGTGTCGTGTCGATGTCGCCGGCTGCAGAGGGTTGGAGCACTTCGAACTGGGCGGACCGGCTCGGCAAGGCAGTGGCGGCTGCCAAGGCGCCGATATTCCTGCTCCAGGCAAGCAACGACTACAGCCTCGGACCGAGCGAGGCGCTAGGTCCGCGCATCGACGCGAAAGGGTTTCCGAATCAGCACAAGCTATTCCCCGCACATGGCGATGCGCACGATCACGTGCAGGGACACGTCGGGTTCATGTCGGATCCTTCGGCGTGGTCGGCCGAAATGCTCAAGTTTGTGCACGACTGCGGCGCCGCAAAGTAGTGAGCGCTGCGCGGCAACACGGCTAGCCGCCGCTTTGGCGCGCCCGGAGGCTGCGTGCTAGCATCTTCGACCCTCCCGGAGATTGCGTGCATGAGTGACGGCAAACCTCTCAACGATTGGGTGAAAGACTGGGAAGCGCTGCAGCATCAATATCTTGCAGCATGGTCTGATCTCATGCAGAAGACGGCGCCTGCAGCGCCCGCGCCGCCGCCGTTCTCGATGCCGTTCGGCAACATTCCGGGCATGCCTGGTGCGGGCCAGAGCGCTGGCGCCAGCGCGACCCCCTGGCACGAGGGCCTCGAGCAGTGGGCGCGCCTGTTCGGCAAGCCGGGTGGCCAAAGCGAGACCGTCGAACGCATGGTCGAAAGCGGCAAGGCCTACGTCGAGATGATCAAGAACATGCTCGGCGGCGCCGGCGCGTCGATGGGCGCCGCGAATCCGGGACAGCCGTGGATCGACGCGATGCGCGGCGGTTTCGGCGGCGCAGCGCCATTTTCGATTCCGGGTGTCGACGCCGCCAACAATCCGTTCCTCAAGGCCGTGCACGACATCGCCGGACGGGGCGCGCAGGCGCTCGGCGACCTGCCTGCCGCATTCGCGCCGTTCCTCGCGCAGTTCCGCCAGGAGAATCTCTCGTGGCTGCGCATGCCCGCGTTTGGTCTCGCGCGCGAGCACCAGGAGCACTACCAGCGCACGGCGCTCGCGTTCGTCGACTATCAGGAAGCGCTGCGCAACTACAACGCGCTGTTGCTGAAGGCGAGCCAGCGCGGACTCGAACTGCTCGAAGACAAGCTCGCCGAGCGCTCCGAGCCCGGCCGTGCGATCGATTCTCCGCGCGCGCTGTACGACCTCTGGGTCGATGCGGCCGAGGACGCGTACGCCGAGATCGCGCTGTCCGACGAGTTCGCCAAGGCCTACGGCGAACTCGCGAATTCGCAGATGCGCATGCGCGCGCAAATCCAGGCCGAGGTCGAACGCATCGGCACCGACCTCGGCATGCCGACGCGCAGCGAATTGAACAGCGTCCACCAGCGGCTGCACGATTTGCGCCGCGAATTCCGCGACGTCAACGGCGAATCTTCGGCGATCGCCGATCTTGAAGCGCAGATCGCCGAGTTGCGCGCCGAGGTGGCGCGACTGAAGTCATCGGCCGCGTCGAAGCGACCCGGCGCCGCGGTGCCCGTCGTCGAGGCGGCCATGCGACCGGCCGCGGCGGCGGAGCGCGCGCCCGCGACGAATGTGAAACCGAGTAGGACGCGAGGGAAGAAGGCGGCGACCGCGCGCGCGCGTACGCGCACGCGCCGCTCGGCTGCCGCGACGAATCCTGCCGTTGTCAAGAAAGCCGCGCCCGTCGTCGCGTCCAAGTCTGCAGCAGCGACGAAACACGAAACGGCGAAGGGCGGCGCGACGACGGAGAAGGCGTCGTTCGGCGACGCGATCGCGGCGATGCGCAAGCGCGTCGCGAAATCGGGACGCAGGAAGTCCGCGGCGGCGAAGGTATTCCTGCCCCAGAAGGCAGGCGAGTCGAAGAAGTCGTCGCGCAAGTCAGGCAAACGGAAGTAGGGCAGCGCCATGAATCCGATCCATATCTCGCCGCAGAAGGCGTTCGAGGAAGCGACGAAATTCCAGCAGAAGCTCGCGGCCGGGCTGAAGACGCTGCGCGAGCTCGACGAAGTCGACTACGGCGCGACCGAGAAGGAAGAGGTCTATCGCGAGGACAAGCTCGTCCTCTATCGCTTCAAGGGCAATAACAAGCCGACGGCCAGGACGCCGTTGCTGATCACGTACGCGCTCGTCAATCGGCCGTACATGGTCGACCTGCAGGACGACCGCTCGCTCGTGAAGAACCTGCTCGCGCTCGGCGAGGACATCTACCTGATCGACTGGGGCTATCCCGACTTCTCCGACCGCTACCTCACGCTCGACGACTACATCAACGGCTACATCCGCCGCTGCGTCGACGTCGTCGCGAAGCGTCACAAGGTCGACAAGATCAACCTGCTCGGCATCTGCCAGGGCGGCGCGTTCAGCCTCTGCTTCACGTCGATCTACCCGGAAAAGATCCGCAACCTCATCACGATGGTGACGCCGGTCGATTTCCATACGCCCGACAACATGCTCGCGCACTGGACGCGCAGTCTCGATGTCGACCTGTTCGTCGACACGCTGGGCAACGTGCCCGCCGACCTCATGAACTGGTGCTATCTGATGCTGAAGCCCGTGCGGCTCAACCAGCAGAAGTACATCGGCCTCGTCGACATCCTCGACGACAAGGTCGAGCTCGAGAACTTCCTGCGCATGGAGAAGTGGATTTTCGACAGCCCCGACCAGGCCGGCGAGGCATTCCGCCAGTTCATCAAGGACTTCTACCAGGCCAACAAGCTCATCGAGGGTGGCCTCAGGATCGGCAAGAAGTCGGTGGACCTGGCCAACATCGACGTGCCCGTGCTCAACATCTTCGCCGAGCAGGATCATCTCGTGCCGCCGGCCGCATCGCGCGCGCTGCGTGGACGCACGGGCACGGACGATTACACCGAACTCGCGTTCCGCGGCGGCCACATCGGCATCTACGTGTCGGGGCGCGCGCAGCGCGAGGTGCCTAGCGCGATCCACGAGTGGCTCGCCGCGCGCTAGGTCCGGCTTGCTGGACGATCCGCGCCATCGCGCGGATAGTGCCGATAAGACCTGCTCAGCCGCAGCTGTCGATCGTCATGTTGTAGGCAATGTAGAGCGTTGATCAGCGTGATCGGAAGAAGCAGGTAGTCCGCCCGGGCGGGTCACGGAGACGGCGGGCGTGTCGAGCAGGTCGTGGTAGCTGATGCGGGAACCGGTGACGGTGATCGTCTCCAGCGCCTGGCCGCCGTCTTGTGCGAGTGCCGTCGCATGCGCGGCAACCGTGGCCAAGGCGATTCCGATCCGTCCGAATATGTGCCCCCTGCGCATCCCCGTAGCCGAGTTCGACGCATGCTACCGCAAGGAACATGGATGTGCTGCGCCTCCGCGACCGACGAAGGCGCGGAGGCGGGGAAAGGTGCCTCGAGCTCCTATTCGCGCTCGCGCCAGGCCTGCAGCGCGAGACGCAGGCTGTCGAACTGTCGCGACACGGCGCGGCAGGCATCGCAATAGGCGAGATGAATCCGCAGGCGCAGCCGCCGCGCGACGGACAGCGGCTCGTCCTGGCTTTGCGAGAGCAGGCGCGACGCTTGCTGGCAGGTGATTCTTATCATTGGACTCTTTGCGAGACTATGCACGGCCAAAGCCGCCCTGTTCGAGACACGTCCGCAGCATCATGCGCGCACGATAGAGTTGTACCCAGACGTTGGACGCGGTGATCTGCAAATCCTTACAGAGCTCGCTCGTCTCGCTGCCGAATACCTCGCGCAGGACGAACAGCTGGCCGATGCGCTTCGGCAGCTTGTCGACGCAGCGTTGCACGGCGACGAGAAACGCATCCTGCTGCGCGAGTCCCGCGGGATCGTCGACGCAGCTCGGCTTGTCGAGGTAGTGGCCGCTCGCGTCGAACAGGCGATCGAGCTGGTTGTCGTCGCCGTCTTCGCCCGGTACTTCGAGTGGCTGCTCGCGCCACTGCTTGCGTAGCAGGTCGATGATGCGGTTCTTGAGGATCGTCGTGAGCCAGGTGCGCAGCGAGGCGCGACCCTGGAAGGTATCGCGGCGTTCGAAGGCCTGGGTCAATGCGTCGGAGACGCAGTCTTCCGCAAGATGGCGGTCGCGCAGTTCGAGCTGGGCGATGCGCAGCAAGTAGGGTCTCTCGCCCGCGAGAATCTCGAACGTGATCGCGCCGGCGTCGGCGTTTCGCGTGGTGTCCTGCATGTGGAAGAGTCCTGGGCGGCCTGGCGTGCTGCCCCGGTCGTCTCCGGCAGCAGCTTGCGTCGCGGCACATGATAGCCAATATCGCGTCGCGCGGGACTTGCGCAGGGAGTTGCCGCGATCTGTCGAGTTTACGTTTGGTGTCGACGCAGCATGTCGGTTGCGCGCCAGCGCAATCGTCCGCGACGGGAGCGGGTTCTGCGCCCAAGCTTCCGCCGGCGCGCAAGGCGTTGCCGCGCAGACTGCGTCGGACTGCCTCGTCAGTCGGCGCTCCAGACCGCCAGCTGCATCGGTTCCGCGACGCCGGCGACCGTGCAAGCGTGCCGTGTCTCGAAGCCTGTGGTGGGCGCCTGCGCATCCTGGGTGGCCGCGAGCGCTACGAGCGTCGCTGGCGCACAGGCACGCGCGGATTCGACCTTGTTGTGCTTCTCGAGCTTCGCCGCAAGGTTCACGGTTTCCCCGATCACGGTGTACTCGAGCCTGCGCTCGACGCCGATGATGCCGAACGTCACCGGCCCATGCGCGACGCCGATGCCGATCGCAAGCGCGTCGAGTCCGCGTGACTCGCGCTCTCGCGCCCATCGCCGCGACGCCTCGAGCAGGGCGCCGATGCAGCGCAACGCGTCGGCGGCGTAGGCGGACGACGCGCGCACCGCGCCGAAGCTGGCGAGGATGCCGTCGCCCATGAACTTGTCGATGTTGCCGCCGTGGGCGCGCACGACCGGCAACACGACGTTCTGGTACTCGCTGATCAATGCAATGAGGTCCGCCGGCGACAGCGACGCCGAAGCGCGCGTGAAGCCGCGCAGGTCGGTGAACATGATCGCCGCCTCGCGCATCACGCTCTGTCCGGCCATCGGCGCGAGGTCGGTCGTCGTGATCTGGTCGGCGACCTCGCTGTCGAAGAAGCGCGACAGCGCATCGGCCGACTGACTCGAAGCGACGGCGCGTGCGAGCGTCAGGCGCGCCCGCGCGAGCGCGATGGCGAGCACTGCGGTGACGATCAGGATCGCGGAGACGCGGATGATTTCGTCGTGGATGTCGATGCGCCCACTGGTCGCCGCGACGACGAAGTCCATCGTCTGTCCCGCGGGGCCGGCCTCGTGCCAGGCGCAGAGCGTCAGGACGGTCCAGCCGGCCGCCGCTGTCAGGCCCGAGAGCCAGACCCAGATCGGCTCGAAACGCAGCGCGCGCAGCGCGATCAGCACGAAGATCGCAACGAACAGCGCATTCTTGAGCGCGACCGACAGCGTCGTCTCATATTGTGGCGCGAAGCCCCAGAGCATGCCGAGCATCACGACCATCTCGGCGACGACCGATGCGGCGAGCACGGGATCGGTCAGTTGCCAGCTGTACGCAAACCAGGCGCGCAGCGCGATCAGCACGACCATCGCGAAGATGCCGAGCGGCAGCGCCGCGATCGGTGCGTCCGGGCTGAAGCCGCGCGGCGTGAACGTGTACGCGAGCGCGGCGGCGCCGATGACGGCGATCTGCGCAGCGGCCACCCAGCGCTCCGACTCGCGCTGGCTCGCGGCGATCGCAGCGGCAACGCGCGGCAATGTCGGCATCGCGGTACCTTGCGACCCGAGCCAGCGCGCAAGCAACGCCGTCACGGCGATTGCTCTTCGAGCGTGCCGCCGGCCAGGCGCAGGCAGGTGCCGCGCGGTACGGCGATCCATTCGCGTCGGTCGACGTCCGTCTCCGCCTGCTTCGCGCACGAATGCACCGCGTTCGCGCAGTCGTTGCTGCTCGCGCGGGCGACGCCGTAGCAGCGCTCGCGTTCGCCCACGCCGGGCCCGGTCTGGCGCACGCTCATCGCCACGGCGGCGATCATCGCGCCTGCAACGGCGATCATCGCGCCGGCGTTGATGGCATCACGCTTGTTCATCGGCATGTCCGTTCATCGTGGCAATGTTTCCGCAAGTGTACGCAAGGAGAGGGCGGACGGATGCAGGCCGAATCCGCGCTTTGGCGCCTTCACACGGACCCTCACAGGAACTCCGCGTCGAGATCGACCGACGAGCGCCTGCCGATATCGCTGAAATGCGCCTGCAACCAACGCTCGGTGACGGTGCTGCCGCTGTCCTTGAGGCTGCGCAGGGCGCGCCAGTCGGGGCTCATCTTCGAGGCGACCGAGTGGGCGGTCATCGCCGCGTCGTCGCGAATCGAGTGGATCAGCATCTGCTTCATCTCGGAGGCCTTGAGCTTCTTGCGGTCGATCAGGCGGGTCACGAACGCGATTGCGCGCATCTCCCGCATCAGCGAGGAATTGAAGCTGATTTCATTGATGCGATTGAGGATCTCCGGTGCGGTCTTCGGCACGCCCGGGCGCACGATCGGATTGATGTGGACGATCACGACGTCGCGGCTCTGCGACTCGTAGATCAACGGGAAGATCGCCGGGTTGCCGATGTAGCCGCCATCCCAGTAGTGCGCACCGTCGATTTCGATCGTCTGGAACAGGAACGGCAGGCAGGCCGAAGCGAGCACCGTGTCCGCAGTCAACTCGCTGCGCTTGAAGATGCGCACCTTGCCGGTCTCGACGTTCGTCGCGCAGAGGTGCACGTCGACCCCGCGCGTACTTCGCAGTCTCGCGAAATCGACATGCGCCTCGAGCACGTCGCGCAGCGGATTGAAGTTGAACGGGTTGAGCTGGTACGGCGAGAACACGCGGGTCATCGTGTCGAACATCCAGTAGAACGGCGACTGTTCTAGCGGCAGCGGTCGGCCCCAGAGATCGGTCAGCGGTTGCACCGGACTGTATTTCGCGCCCGCATCGGCGATCGCGCGCCAGAAGGCGTCGAGGCGCGAGCGCGCGTGATCCTTGCTGCCGTCCGTGAGCGCATCGGCGAGCACGACCGCGTTCATCGCACCGGCGCTCGTCGCGCTAACGGCCTCGATGTCGAGGCGTCCGTCGGCGAGTATCGTGTCGAGCGCTCCCCATGCGAACGCGCCGTGAGCGCCGCCGCCCTGCAACGCAAGGTTGATCGGCTTGGTCGCGTTGGGTTTCCGGCGGCGAGCAGCCATGCGCTTCCTTCGACGGTTGATGCGTGGGCCATCCGCCATCGACCGGCTCGAGCGGTTCAACGATGTCGCGGCGTCGCGAGCAAGATACACCGCCTGCAGGCGGTTTTCGCGTCCTCATTCGACGTGCGCGTGGACGATTCCTTACGCTGCCGAGCCATCTGCACAACGGCAGGCTCCCGCGATTCAACGGTCGGAAGCAGGGCACGGCCCCGCGCGCTGCGCTAGAGTGCGCGCATGCGATCCCGTGCTGGCGCCGAATTTGCCTCCGAAGCCGTCGCTGCGCCTGTGGTCTCGCGAGCGTCGGCCGTCGGCATAGGCCTGCGCACGCCGCACTATGTCGAGCTGCTCGAACGCGAGCGTTGCGCCGATTGGCTCGAGGCGCACAGCGAAAACTACTTCGGTGACGGTGGCTTCGACCTGCACGTGCTCACGCGCTTGCGCGAGCGCTATCCCGTTAGCCTGCACGGCGTGGGTCTCGGACTGGGTTCGGTCGCGGGCTACGAGACGCAGCACCTCGCGAAACTCGCGCAGCTCGTGCGCCGCGTGGAACCTTTCCTCGTATCCGAGCACCTCTGCTGGGGTGCGACGGGCGGGCGCGCATTCAACGACCTGCTGCCGCTGCCGCTCTCGCGCGAGGCACTCGAACTCATGGTTTCGCGCGTCGGTGTCATGCAGGACGCACTGCAGCAGCAGGTGCTGATCGAAAACATTGCGAGCTATGCGCGCTTCGCCGGCGACGATTACGACGAGGCGGGATTTCTCAATGCGCTCGCGCAGCGCAGCGGCTGCGCGATCCTCCTCGACGTCAACAACCTCTACGTCAACCAGATCAATCACGGCGTGGACGCGATGGCGCAGATTGACGCGCTCGCGCCGCGTGACGTGCGCGAGATCCATCTTGCGGGACACCTGCGCGAGGGCGACTTCGCGATCGATCATCATGGCGCGCATGTTGCCGACGAGGTTTGGGCGCTGTACGAAAGGGCGCTGCGACACTGTGGCGAGGTGCCGACGTTGATCGAATGGGATACCGATATCCCTGCGCTCGATGTGCTGTTGGCCGAGGCGCAGCGCGCGCGAGTGCGCTCGGGAGGAGGCAAGCGTGTCGGCGTCGCTTGAACGGCAGCAGGCGGAGTTCGCTGCGGTGCTGATCGATCGTGCGCCGGTCGCTGCCGCGCGAATCGGTACGGAGCGCAGCGGTGGAGCGCTGACGGGTGCATCACCGAGCGGTGCGGACACGACACCGAACCTCGATCGTCTTCTGGTCCATCCCGAGGGCGCGCGCGAACGCCTGGGCTTGTATCGCGCCGGCATCGCTGCCGCGCAACGCCGTGCGCTCGCGAACGCGTATCCGGTCGTGCGCGCGCTCGTCGGCGAGGAATACTTTGCCGGGCTCGCCGACGCCTACGGCCGGGATCATCCGAGCACGAGCGGCGACCTCAACCTGTTCGGCGCAAGTCTCGCGTCGTTCGTCTGCGGCGTCCCGGGTGTTGCGTCGCTGCCGTACCTCGCTGATGTGGCCACGCTCGAATGGGCCGTGCATCGCGCGTATTTCGCTGCGGATGCGGTGCCGTTATCGGGCGAGCACTTCGCGACGCTGACGCCAGAGGCACTCCTCGCGCGGTGCTTCGCACTCCATCCTGCGTGCGCGTGGGTGGCCTCCGAGTTCCCGATCGTGACGATGTGGCAGGCGCATCAGCGCGACAGCGGCGTCGCGCTGCCGGTCGATACGAGTCGCGCGGAGACGGCGCTCGTCGTGCGGCCACGCTGGCAGGTGGAGGTGTACCTCGCGAGTGTCGCTGAGGCAGCGTTTCTCGCCGCGCTGCGCGAGGGCGAGACGTTGGAGACGGCCATCGCGGCCGGAATGGCGACCGGTGAGACCTTCGATTTCGCCGCGGCACTCGTCCGCTGGCTCGACGCCGGTGTGCTCGTCGCCTAGCGTTTTGAAACAGCGGTCGCGGCCGACATCGCCACTGGCAGGGCTTCGTCTTCGCCGCCGCGCTCGTCTGCGGCTCGATGCCGGGTATGTCCCATAGCGTCGCGAATGCCGAAATCGCATGCCGCGAGCCGCAGGCTTGCTAAAATGTACCGTCAAATCCGAGGGACACGCCCGTGAACGAAATCCTGTTTCATGTCCACAAGATCGGCGTGACGCCGTGGAAACTGATCGGCTACATCGGCGTGTTCCTGTTCACGGCCCGCTGGTTCGTGCAGCTGTACGCGACGAAGAAGATGCGCAAGGTCGTCATGCCGATCTCGTTCTGGTGGCTGTCGATCACGGGCAGCGCGCTGCTGCTGACCTACTTCACCTGGGGCAAGAACGATTCGGTCGGCGTCATGTCGAACCTGTTCCCGGCGTTCGTCTCGGTCTACAACCTCGTCACGCACATCCGCCATCACAAGCCCGAGGTGATCGAACCCGGCAGCGCTGAAGAGACGTAGTCGAGGTTTGCGCGCGGCCGCCGCAACCGTTCAGACGGCGGATTGCAGGCGGTGCACTCCGCCCGCGCAAGACACCGAAGCGAAGCAGCCCTCGCGACCCTTCGACTTCGGGCTGCGCGCCTTCGCGCAGGACAACGGAAATTCGCGGGCGTGCGTTTCTACGCGCGGGGCAAGCGGAAAGTCACGGGCTCTGCCGACTGTCGGAGCAGTCGCTTACTCGGGATCGTAGTCGAGATTCGGCGCGAGCCAGCGCTCGGCCTCCGCGAGCGTCCAGCCCTTGCGCTTCGCGTAGTCCTCGACTTGTTCCTTGCTGACGCGGCCGAGCACGAAATACTGGCTGCCGGGGTGGCTGAAATACCAGCCCGACACGGCCGCCGTCGGATACATCGCGAAGCTCTCGGTCAGCTCGATGCCGGTGTTCTTCGTCGCCTCGAGTAGCTCGAACAGCGTGCCTTTCTCGGTGTGGTCGGGGCAGGCGGGATAGCCCGGCGCCGGGCGGATGCCGCGGTATTTCTCGGCGATCAGTTCGTCGTTGGCCAGCGTCTCGTCGGTCGCATAACCCCAGAACTCCTTGCGCACGCGTTCGTGCAGGCGCTCGGCGAAGGCCTCGGCGAGACGGTCAGCGAGCGCCTTGAGCAGGATCGAGGAGTAGTCGTCGTGATCGCGCTCGAATTCCTCGAGCTTGCGCTCGATGCCCCTGCCGGCCGTCACGGCGAAGCCGCCGATCCAGTCCGCCTTGCCCGATTCCTTCGGCGCGACGAAGTCCGCGAGACAGAAGTCGGGGCGGCCGGGCGGCTTGTCGACCTGTTGGCGCAGGAAATGAAGCGCTGCTTTCCCCTCTCCCGGCGGGAGAGGGTGCCCCGAACGGGCGGGTGAGGGTTCGTTCTTGTCGGTGGCTCGATCCGAGATCGGATCCTCACCTCCGGCACCTCTCCTGGCGGGAGCGGGGAGAATGGTGATTTCAATATCGTCGCCGACACGCGCAGCAGGCCAGAAGCCGATCACACCCGAGGCGGTCAACCATTTCTCGGCGACGATCTTGGCGAGCATCTGCTGCGCGTCGTCGAACAGCTCGCGCGCCTGCTTGCCGACAATCTCATCGTCGAGAATCTGCGGATAGTGGCCCGCGAGTTCCCACGTGTTGAAGAATGGCGACCAGTCGATGCGCTCGATGAGTTCGGCGAGCGGATAGTCGTCGAACACCGTGATGCCGGGCGTGCGAGGCGCGGGCGGGACATACGTCTCCCAGTCGCCAGAGAACGCCTGGCCGCGCGCGTGTGCGAGCGAGACGAGGCGCTTGGCCGGACCGCGATCCTTGTGCCGCTCGCGGATGTCCGCGTACTCGGCGCGCACCTTCGCGAGGAAGTCGTCGACGAGTTCCTTGGAGATCAGCGACTGCGCGACGCCGACCGCGCGCGAGGCGTCCTTCACCCACACGGTCGGAGACTTGTAGTGCGGTTCGATCTTGAGCGCGGTGTGCGCGCGCGAGGTCGTCGCGCCGCCGATCAGCAGCGGCACGTGGAAGTCCTGCCGCTGCATTTCCCGCGCGAAGTGGCTCATCTCCTCGAGCGACGGCGTGATGAGGCCAGAGAGGCCGATCATGTCCGCCTTCTCGGCGCGTGCGGCGTCGAGGATCTTCTGCGCGGGCACCATCACGCCGAGGTCGACGACGTCGAAGTTGTTGCAGCGGAGCACGACACCGACGATGTTCTTGCCGATGTCGTGCACGTCGCCCTTGACCGTCGCGATGACGATCTTGCCGTTCGACTTCGCCACGTCGCCCGTGCGCACCTTCTCGGCCTCGATGAAAGGCAGCAGGTAGGCTACGGCTTTCTTCATGACGCGGGCCGACTTGACCACCTGCGGGAGGAACATCTTGCCCGCGCCGAACAGGTCGCCGACGACGTTCATACCGTCCATGAGCGGGCCTTCGATCACGTCGAGCGGGCGCGTGCTGAGCTGGCGCGCCTCCTCGGTGTCGCCCTCGACGAATGCGTCGATGCCGTGCACGAGCGCATGGCTCAGGCGTTCGCGCACGGGCAGTTCGCGCCACGCCTGCGTCTCGACTTCTGCGCCGCCCTTCTTGCCCTTGAAGCGCTCGGCGGTTTCGAGCAGGCGTTCGGTGCCATCGGCACGGCGATTGAGCACGACATCCTCGACGCGCTCGCGCAGTTCCGGATCGAGGTCGTCGTAGATCGGCATCGCGCCCGCATTGACGATGCCCATGTCCATGCCGGCCTTGATCGCGTGGTACAGGAACACCGAGTGGATGGCCTGGCGCACGATCTCGTTGCCGCGGAACGAGAACGAGACGTTCGAGACGCCGCCGGAGATATGACAGTGCGGCAGCGTTGCCTTGATCTCGCGCGTCGCCTCGATGAAGTCGACCGCGTAGTTGTTGTGTTCTTCGATGCCGGTCGCGATGGCGAAGATGTTCGGATCGAAGATGATGTCCTCGGGTGGGAAGCCGACTTCCTCGGTCAGCAGCTTGTAGGCTCGCGCGCAGATTTCGACCTTGCGCGCCTTCGTGTCCGCCTGGCCCGTCTCGTCGAACGCCATGACGACGACGGCCGCGCCGTAATTGAGCACCTTGCGCGCGTGCTCGAGAAAGAGTTCCTCGCCTTCCTTGAGCGAGATCGAATTGACGACGCCTTTGCCCTGCAGGCAACGCAGGCCGGCTTCGATCACGCTCCACTTCGACGAGTCGACCATGACGGGTACGCGGGCGATGTCGGGTTCCGAGGCGATGAGGTTGAGGAACTTCGCCATCGCCATTTCGGAGTCGATGAGGCCCTCGTCCATGTTGACGTCGATGATCTGCGCGCCGTTCGCGACCTGCTGGCGCGCTACCTCGACGGCCTCGTCGTAGCGGTCTTCCTTGATCAGCTTCTTGAACTGCGCGGAACCCGTGACATTCGTGCGCTCGCCGACGTTGACGAACAACAGTTCGGGCGTGACGACGAGCGGCTCGAGACCGGAAAGGCGGGTGTAGCGGGGCGAATCACTCATTTTGCGGTTTCTTCTCTTTTTCCGTCATTCCCGCGAACGCGGAAATCCAGTGTCTGTCGCTCTTGTTGCGCTGAAAAACCAGAGTCGCCGGCTGCCTCGGCTTTTGAAAACCCCGCTTTCGCGGGCATGACGAGCGCCAGGATCAAGACCGCGCAATTCGTCATGCGGCGGCGGAATCCAACGCCGGCAGCGCGCGCGGCGTCACGCCGCGCACCGCATCGGCGATCGCACGGATATGCGCCGGACTCGTGCCGCAGCACCCGCCGACGAGGTTGACGAGGCCGCTCGTCGCGAACTCGCCGACAGTCGTCGCCATCTGCTCGGGCGTCTCGTCGTATTCGGCGAACGCGTTCGGCAGCCCCGCGTTCGGATGCGTCGATACGTAGCATTCGGCGACGTTCGCGAGCGCGTCGACGTAGGCGCGCAGCTCGCTCGCGCCGAGCGCGCAGTTGAGGCCGATCGACAGCGGCTGCGCGTGGCGCAGCGAGTAATAGAACGCCTCGGCGGTCTGGCCCGACAGCGTGCGGCCCGACATGTCGGTTATCGTGCCCGAGATCATGATCGGCAGGCGCGCGCCGCGGCGCGCGAATTCCTGCGCGATCGCGAAGACTGCGGCCTTCGCGTTGAGCGTGTCGAAAATCGTCTCGACCATGATGACGTCGGCGCCGCCGTCGATGAGGCCGCGCGTCGCCTCGCGATACGCGGTGTCGAGTTCCTCGAACGTGACATTGCGGAAGCCCGGGTTGTTGACGTCGGGCGAGATCGATGCCGTGCGGCTCGTCGGCCCGAGCACGCCGATCACGAAGCGCGGCTTGTCGGGCGTCTTCGCCTCGAACGCGTCGCAGCACTCGCGCGCGACCCGCGCGCCCTCGCGATTGAGCTCGTAGGCAAGATGCTCGAGGTGGTAGTCGGCCTGGCTGATCGTCGTCGCATTGAACGTGTTCGTCTCGATCAGGTCCGCGCCCGCATCGAGGTAGGCGTTGTGCACGGCCTTGATGATGTCGGGCTGGGTCAGCGAGAGGAGATCGTTGTTGCCCTTGAGGTCGCAGCCTGGCCCGTGATGCTCGTGCAGATGGTGCGCGTCGCGGCCGTCGTCGGCGAAGCGCTCGCCGCGATAGCCGCCCTCGTCGAGCTTGTAGCTCTGCAGCATCGTGCCCATCGCCCCGTCGATCACGAGGATGCGCTGGGCGAGCGCGTCCAGCAGTTTCTGCGCGCGCTCCGGATGCAGCCAGGGAAGGTTCTTCATTTACTTGCTCCAGATCAGAAAGGCGGCGACACGGATTTCACGGATGTGAATCGACAAGAGCGGATTACAGAATTTTCAAAGCAGGGCTCTTTCGATGAGAGATCCGCTTCTATCCGCGAAATCCGTGTCAAATGCCTCAGGCATTCTTCTTCGCCAACAACGACAGCACTTCGAAATGCGGTGGCCGACGTTCGCGCGTGATGCGCTCGCACTGCAACACCTTGAGGCCGGCCTTGCGTGCGAACTCGCGCAGGTCGGCCTCCTTGAAGCCGAGATTGCGGTGATCGAACGGCTCGACGGCGGTGCGATGCGCATGCCGCGCGAGCGTCGTCGCGAGCAGGCGGCCGCCCGGGCGCAGCACGCGCGCGGCCTCCGCGATCGCCTTCGCTGGCGACTCGCTGTAGGTGAGGGCATGCATGAGCAGCACAAGGTCGAAGCTGCGATCTTCGACGTCGAGTTCGTGCATGTCGCCGAGGCGCACGTCGACATTGGCGAACGACCTCAGGCGCACGCGTGCCGCCTGCACGACGCGTTCGCTCGTGTCGACGCAGACGATCGCGTGCGCGTGCGGCGCCAACAACTCGGCGAGCGCGCCGTCGCCCGAGGCGATGTCGAGTACGTCACCGGTCTCGATGAGACCCGCGACGGCGCGGGCCAGCGCCTCCCAGGTACGACCCGGCGAGTAATGCCGCTCCATGTCGCCGGCGACGCTGTCGGCCCAGCCTTCGGCGCGGGCGCGTTGGGCGAGGACGGTCGGCAGGCGCTGCGCGTCGTCCACGATCAGCGCGTCCTCGACGTTCGCCCGCAACGCGTGCAGCAGCGCCGCGGATTTGGGCTCGAGCTCGCCGTTGAAGCGATAATAGGCCGACACGCCCGCGCGGCGATCGCGCACGACGCCGGCTTCCTTGAGCTTGGCGAGGTGGGTCGACACGCGCGGCTGTGCGAGGCGCAGGACGCCCGACAGCTCGGCGACGGTCAGTTCCTCGCGTTCGAGCAGCGCGATGAGCCGCACCCGCGTCGGGTCGGACAGCAGGCGCAGCAGGGCGGAAGTCGAAGCAAGGTCCAACAATTTATCCTTTCATCTTGATTGAAAGATGGATGTGCCATCGTATACTTGCAACCTCGTGCAGTCAATCGCTGTCCAAGCGTATAGCCTTCCGTTTGTCGCGGGCCGAAACGCGCTTTCTCGTAACGCTTCATGGACGTTTCGATGGCAGTTTTTCAAAGGAAAATCGTTGCGGATGAATGGTCGTTTTGCGTCGTGGTTCGTTTGCCTGCTCGCGTTGTTCGTCAGCGCGCCGACGGCTGCGGTTGAAAATGAAGCGCTCGAGAAATTCTGGACGTCCGGCGCGGCGCACGTGCCTTATCGCGCGATCGTCACGCCCGGGCGCGACGGCGACGAGATGCTGCCGCTGATCGTCTTCCTCCACGGCGACTGGCAGGACGGCACGAACAACGAATCGCAACTCGTCGGCTACGGCAACGGTTCGATGGAGCTGATCGACGCGGCGTTGCGCAGCCATGTGCCGCTCGTCTACGTCGCGCCACAGACGACCGGCGGCTATTGGCCGCCCGAACGCGTGGCGGAAGTGGTCCGCGACGTGCTCGCGCGCTTTCCGGTCGATCGCCGCCGCGTCGTCCTGACCGGCATCTCCGACGGCGGCACGGGCGTCTGGGACGCGCTCAAGGCCTGGCCGACCTGTTTCGCCGCGGGCGTGCCGATGTCGGGCATGACCGAGACGAGCGGGCTCGCGGCGATCGTCGGCGTCCCGCAATGGATCTTCCATGGCGGCAAGGACAACGACACCGACGTCGAGAAGGGCTACGGCGGCGAGATGGTCGGCTCGCGCGCGGTCGTGCGCGCGCTGCGCGCGATGGGCGGCAAGCCGGTCTACACCGAATATCCGACCGAGATGCACGTGATCTGGCATCGCGCCTATGCGACGGACGGGTTGCTCGCGTGGATGCTGAGCCAGCGCAGTCCGGCGAAAGGGTGCGATCTCGGCATAATGCAAAGCCGATAGAATCCGCCACCTGGCCGGCGACGGCGATGCGGAGACGACTTTGCTCGGAAAGCTGCGCTACAAGATCGGCATCATGCGCAAGGCGCTGCGCGAGCCGGAGCCGAAATTCGCGTTTCCACTCGGCCATGCTTGTTCGCCTATGGGTTCGCCAGAGGAACTGCGCGCACGCGAGGACGGCCTTTGGGCGGGCGCCCGACCCACACCCGGCATCGATTTCGACGCCGTGGCGCATCGCGCATTCGTGCGCGGCCTCGCCGACACGCGTGCCGCCTACGACTATCCCGACAAGGCCGAAACGGGCTACTTCAGCGAAAACGAATACTTCAGCTGGCTCGACAGCCGCGTGCTCGTGGCGATGATGCTGCAGGTGCGCCCGCAACGCATCGTCGAGGTGGGTTCGGGCTTCTCGTCGCTGCTGATGGCCGACGTCAACACGCGGCGGCTCGGCGGCACGGTCGGCATCGTCTGCATCGATCCGCAGCCGCGCACCGAAATCCTCGGCACGCCGGGCATCGAGCGTGTCATCAACGAGCAGGCGCAGCGCGTGCCTACGGATACTTATCTGAGCCTGCGCGCCAACGACATCCTGTTCATCGACTCTTCGCACGTGTGCAAGACGGACAGCGACGTCGCCTTCCTCGTACTCGAAATTCTGCCGCGACTGGCGCCAGGCGTCATCGTCCACTTTCACGACATCTTCATTCCGTTCGAATATCCGAAGGACTGGGTGATCGACGAGAACCGGTCGTGGAACGAGCAGTACGTCGTGCAGGCGTTTCTCGCGATGAATCCGTCGTATGAGGTGCTTTTCGGCTCCGCATTTGCGGGCGCGAACTGCCGCGAGGAACTCGAAGAGGTATTCGGTGCGGGAGCGCCTCCCGCGCACGGCGGCTGCAGCCTGTGGTTGCGGCGCCGCGATACCTAGCCCGCGGCCCCACTGCGCAAGGCTGGCGAACCCGCTAAAATCGCGCCTCGGCCTTGGCGCGCCTGCGATTTCCGTCGTGCGCGACGCCGCGCCATCGCCCCCTCAAGGAGTTTTGTCGTGGATTTCAATTTCACCGAAGACCAGCTTTCGATCCAGGCCATCGCGCGCGACTTCGCGCAGAAGCGCATCGCGCCCGTCGCGGCGGAGTTCGACGCGAAGGGCGAGTTCCCGCTCGAGAACATCCGCGAGATGGGCCAGCTCGGTCTCATGGGTATCGAAGTGCCCGAGGCCTACGGCGGCGCTGGCATGGATTCGATCTCGTACGTGCTCGCGATGGTCGAGATTGCCGCGGCGGACTGCGCGCACTCGACGATCATGTCGGTCAACAACACGCTGTACTGCAACGGCCTGCTCAAGTTCGCGACGCACGAGCAGAAGCTCAAGTACGTCAAGCCGATCGCGTCGGGCGAGGCCATCGGCGCGTTCGCGCTGACCGAGCCGCAGTCGGGCTCCGACGCGACAGCGATGAAGATCCGCGCGGTCCGTCAGGCCGACGGCAGCTACGTCGTCAACGGCAAGAAGAGCTGGATCACGTCGGGACCGGTCGCGAAATACATCCTGCTGTTCGCGATGACCGACCCGGCGAAGGGCGCGAAGGGCGTCAGCGCGTTCATCATCGACACCGCGCGCGAAGGCTTCCATCGCGGCAAGACCGAGCCCAAGCTCGGCATCCGCGCCTCGGCCACCTGCGAGATCGAATTCAGCGACTACCGTATCCCGGCCGAAGATCTCATCGGCACGGAAGGCGAGGGCTTCAAGATCGCGATGGGTGTGCTCGACGCGGGCCGCATCGGCATCGCCTCGCAGGCCGTCGGCCTGTCGCGCGCCGCGTACGAGGCGACGATCGCTTACTCGAAGGATCGCAAGGCGTTCGGCCAGGCGATCGGCAGCTTCCAGATGACGCAGGCGAAGATCGCCGACATGAAGTGCAAGCTCGATGCGTCGTACTGGCTCACGCTGCGCGCCGCATTCGCGAAGGGCCAGGCCGAGAAATCCGGCGGCCGTTTCTCGACCGAGGCAGCCGTCGCGAAGCTCACGGCGTCGGAATCGGCGATGTGGATCACGCACCAGGCCGTGCAGATCCACGGCGGCATGGGTTATTCGAAGGAGATGCCGCTCGAACGCTATTTCCGCGACGCGAAGATCACGGAAATCTACGAGGGCACGAGCGAGATCCAGCGCATGGTGATCGCGCGCAACGAGACCGGTTTGCGCTGACCCGGGTACGCAGTTGCCGAGAGGGCGCCTCGACTGAACTTGGACACTTCGCTCGCGTAACTCGATCGCAACACGCGCCCGCATGCCTCGTTTTCCAAACGGGAACTGAACTATCTCCGCGTCGTGTGTGTCACTGTGACCCGAGTGACGGTCCGCAGCGACTCGCCCGACAGTGACGCGCGCTGTGGTTGGACTATCGGGGTTGCATGGAGAGCCCAAATGCTGATGCGCATTCTGTTCTTGCTTTGTCTTTTGTTGGGCGGCGGGCAGACCGCCTCCGCCAATGTCGTTCGAGTCGCCGACGGCGATTGTGACGGACTTGCGAATGCGGTGAGCGCTGCATCTGCGGCCGGAAGCAACACGACGATCCAGCTGGCGCGGGCCGGAAACTATCCGCCCTGCGTCGGCAAACTCGCTTCAAGGGTCGACTCCGCGATGGATGTCAGCAGCCCCTCTGGCAGGGATTTTTCTACCAATCTCGCCATCGACGGACAAGGCGCGCGGCTGCAATACGTCAATCTGGATGTGGTGCACGCGTCCCTGACTTTGAGGAATGTGGTCATCGGTTCCGCGACTGCAGAGGGCAGCGGCGGTGTAGCCTGCTTCAATGAATTGGTGATAGATGGAATTTATGTTCAAACCGTCACGCCAGTGTGCAATTACGGCAATCTGATATTGGAGAGCGTCACGTTCGATGGGCTGAAACTGCCCGACGTCATAGCGTTGAAATTTCCGCTAGAAGGGGGGAGTCCTGGCGACGCGAGCCTGATAGGAAACTCGGGGCAACTCGTCATGCGCAACGTGACGATTTCCAATATCAGACCGTCCGTCCTTCGTTCCAATATCATCGATAACAACCTAGGTGGCAAAGTAGAAGTATACAATTCCACCTTCGCCAATTCGCAGTTCGGTGGCGTTAGCGGCGTGGCGATCAGTTCCCTATCGTATCGAAGCGATTTACCGGCCTCGTCGACGACGATCGCAAATTCTCTGTTCGCTGGGAATTCGACACCCACCTGCGATCAGGCTGCGACCTCCCTCGGCGGCAATGTGGCGGCGGATGCGACCTGCGGCTTCTCGAGCACAAGCAGTGACAGAGTTGCCCTCCCGCTGGTCCTGGGCGCGTTCGCCAACCACGGCGGACTCGTACCAACCGTGGCGATCGACGGCGGCGGCCCGGCCCATGGGGCAGGCGTCGCGCAATATTGTGAGGCCCTCGACGCACGCGGCTACACACGCTCGCCGCACGGCTGCGACGCGGGCGCGTACGAGTACGGCGGCGGCTCGGGCGCTCTGACCGCGAGCGGGCTCAATGGCTTCTATTTCGATCCCGACGCGAACGGCCACTACGTCTCGCTGCAGCGCATTCACGACAACGGCGACATCGCGATCGTCTGGAGCGCGTTCGATGCGAGTGGCAATCAGGCATGGGTCTACGGCGTGGGCCAGCTGACGAACAAGCATATCCACGCGAGCATGTCGCAGAACATCGGCGGCGTGCTGCAGGCCGGCGGCCCGCCGAAGGGATCGAGCGTGCGTCCTTGGGGCACCGTCGACATCGACCTCACGAGTTGCGCGCTCGCCCAGTTCACCTATCAGTCGGGACTCGACGGCTTCGGCAGCGGGCAATTCCCGCTGACGCGACTCGCGTTCGTCTCCGATTTCGGTTGTAGCGACTGAGTTTTGACTCGGGGCGGCGCGCAAAGTCGCGTGCGCCCCGCGGGCCTCTCCGACTCAAGACAGTTGCGCCGACAACCGCCGGCGCCCCGCCGGCGCCTGTCCGCCGGGAATCGACCCTTCCCGGAAGGCCCGCGAAATTCGCCTGCGTCGCGCCGGGATTCGACCACCACTTCGCGCCAGGCGCTCGCCAGCTTTTCCTGCGCCAGCCGATGTGCTTTCGACGGCGGCTTCGCCGTGTCCTGATACGCGAGCGCACGCTTTGCCGTCCATCACCGCGCGTTCAGACAAATGCGAGGAATATGTGGACTAACGCTCGGCGAGGCGACTTCGTGTGCTAAGGCGATGCATCCGGTAGACGCCGCGGCGGAACAAGCCGGCAGGAGGAGCAAGGCCAGAAAGGACGCGATGTCGCAATACGAGACGGGGTTGGCAGTAGGGGCCATGAATGCCGCGCATAAATTCTCGCGGCACTCTGGCCAAATGGGGTCGTACCGCTCGGCGTGCGCGCGAACGCGATGCGCCCGGACGGCTAGCGAGATGCTTCGACATCAGGAGAGGGTGTATGAAACGCGTAATGAGTAGGGCAATTGCAGCGCTGTTGCTGGGCGCGACGTCGTCGGCGTTCGCCTACGACGGTTTCGCGACCGGCAACGTGAACCTGCGTGCGGGTCCGGATATCGAATATCCGATCGTGACGACGATTCCGGCGGGCGCGCCGCTGTCGATTCAGGGCTGTACCGACGCCTGGGAATGGTGCGACGTGATCTTCGCCGACACGCGCGGCTGGGTCGCGGGCAACTACATCCAATACGAATACAACGATCAGCCCGTGCTCCTGTCGGGATACGGCGCCGCGATCGGCGTGCCGATCGTGTCATTCGTCATTGCCGACTACTGGGGTCATTACTACCGCAACCGCCCGTTCTGGGCCGAGCACGAGCATTGGTACGCGCATCCCTACGTGCGTCATGCGCCGCCGGCCGCGTTCCATGGCCCCGTCCACGACTGGGGCCATGATTACCATGCCCACGGCTACTCCGGGCACGGTGGCGATTACCACGACTCGCACCACGGCGGTGGCGACTACCACGACGCGCATAACGGCGGCGGCGACTACCACGGTTCATCGCACGGCAGCGCCGACTACCACGCGACGTCCGGTGCGGCCTACTCGCCGTCGCACGGCGGCACGGAGTACCACGGCACGCAGCATGCGCCGACGACCGCGCACACGGACACGCACGCGACGCAGCAGGTTTCGCACAACGTGCAAAACGGGCAGCAGCCGCAGGGCCAGCACGCCGACGCCTATCACGGACCGACAGGCCACACGACGACATCCGCCGCACAGCAGGTGCACGCCGCGCCGGCTGCACAGCAGGTGCATGCGGCGCCCGCGGCACAGCATGGATCCTCGTCTTCGCACGAGAAGTCTTCGTCACACGACAAACATGACGACAAGGACCATGGTCATCGCTGAGCGATAACCGTCTCCGAAGCGCCGCCCGCGGAACGGGCGGCGCTTTTTTTTTCGAGAAACGACGGCGCCGTCGGAGGATTCTCTTCGGTGCGTCAGGTCAGTGCGACAGGTCGATCGAATAGACCGCCTTGCCGTCACCGAGGTCCTTGACCCAGGCAACGTTCGTGAGCCCGGCTGATTTGGCGATGTCGAGCTTGCCTGCGGCCGACGTGAAGACCACGGAACCTGCGGTCTTCACCGGCACGAAATGCCAGTTGTGCTCGTTGCCGAAGCGCGCGCGCGTGATCTCGCCGATGCCGCGGATGAAAGCGATCAGCACCTCGCGGTTGCCGTCCGGCGCCGAGACCACGATCGACTTGCCGTCGAGCCCCGGGAAGCGGCCGCCGCCCGACGCGCGATAGTTGTTCGTGACGACGACGAAGGTTTGGTCGTTCTGCACGGGCGCGCCGCGATAGCGCAGGTCGACGATGCGCTGTCCGACGGGCTGCGTGACGTCGATCGAATAGGTGAGGTCGCCCTGCAGTACGTCGAAATCGTAGGTCGGATAGTGCGAGTTGACGAGCTCCTGCGCCTCGCGTTTCGCAGGGTCGATGCGATTGAACCAGTTCGCCGACTTCTCGAGCCATGCCTTCACGCCCGCGCCATCGACCTTCACGGCGGAAAGGGTATTCGGATAGAGATAGAGATCGGCCGCGTTGTTGATCGCGAGCGCGCCGGCTGGCACGTCGGTGAAGTCCTCGGCGCCGCCGAAGCCGGCCTTGAACGGCGCTGCGGCGCCGAGCACCGGCACGCCGGCGAGTTGGGGCATGTTCGTCTTGATGTATTTCTCGACGTAGTCGCGTTGCGCGCGATTGACGATCGTCTGCGCCGAAGTGTCTCCGGCCGCGACGAAATAGCTCGTGATCGGATAGTCGCTGCGGCCGATCGGCGTCTTCACGTAGGCGACGGCGCCTGCGTGTTCGTGTTCGACGAGCGGGCCGATCGCCGCGTCGGTGTCGACGTAGCTGCCGTCGGCATTCTTGACCGATCGCACCTCGGAGTGGGTCGTCTCGCGATCGACCTGCCAGTGGCCGTCGCGGTACACGAGCGCGAGATCGATCACGCCGATGTTCTTGCCGAAATAGTTGCCCATGACGGCGGGTACGCCGCGCACGAAGCCGCGCTGGTTGTCGACCTCGGGCATGTGCGCGTAGCGCGATTTCGCATCGCCGGGGTTCGGGAAGATCGCGTGCGAGTGGCCGAGCAGCAGCGCGTCGATGCCTGGCACGCCGGCGAGATGCCAGCCGGCGTTCTCGGTGTGGATCGTGTACGACGACGGATCGAGTCCGGCGTGAACGAGCGCGACGACGACGTCGGCGCCGGCTTTGTGCATCTCCGGCACGTATTTCTGCGCGGCTTCGACCATGCCCGTCACCGTGACCTTGCCTTCGAGGTTGCGGCGATCCCAGTCCATGATGCCGGTCGGCGTGAAACCGATCACGCCGACGCGCAGCACGACCTCGCGCGTCTTGCCATCGGGCGTGTGCACCTTGATCTTGCGTTCGAGGATTCGCCACGGCGTGAAGATCGGCGCGCCGCTCTTCGCGTCGAGCACGTTCGACAGCACGAGCGGGAAATGCGGGCCGTGGCACTGCTTGCGCGCGACACCTTCGATCGCGAAGGGCGTGCCCGTGACCTGACTCAGAAACTCGAGACCATAGTTGAACTCGTGGTTGCCGATCGTGCCGGCGTCGTAGCCGATCGCATCCATCGCCTTGTAGACCCCGAGTTCCTCACTGCAAGGCACCCGTGTCACGAGCGCCTGATAGTCGGCGAGGATCGTGCCCTGGATCGTGTCGCCCGAGTCGAACGTGAGGCTGTTTTCGAACTCCTTGCGCGCAGCTCTGATCAGCGTCGCGGCGCGTTCGAGACCGAGATTCTTGTCCTCGGCGAGCTTGTAGTAGTCGTAGCTCAGGACATTCGTGTGGATGTCGGTCGTTTCGAGCAGGCCGATGCGCGCGCGCGTCTCGGCGGGTGGCGCCGCGTTGCGCGAGCCCTGCATGGAGCACGCCGCCAGCATCGCGGCGGCGAGGAAAGGAAGAACGCGCGGAACGCGGCCGGTCGGATTCATGTTGCGTGGTCCACTTCTGGAAAACGACAAGTCTAGCGCGTCGTTGGAGTCGCCTGTATTGCGGCAATTGAGGAATGCGGCACCGGGCACGTTCAGCGCGTGCAGGTCCGGCCGGCAGGGGAAACTGCGCGATGATTGCTGGCGGCGGAGGTTTCGCGATGGCGCCGCGGCTGCGCGGCCGACGCATTGCGGCGCGCAGCGCCGAACGCTGCCCGGAGCAGCGCGGCATCGTTCGACAGTGGGCGCCGCAAGGGCAGCAGAAGGTCATATCCAGCGGCCAATTTACGGGCCTTCTGCTAATCTTGCCCGCCTTCTCCGACAGATTGCCGTTTCGATGACCGTCCGCACCCGTTTCGCCCCCAGTCCGACCGGATTCCTGCACATCGGCGGCGCGCGCACTGCGCTCTATTGCTGGCTCGAGGCGCGGCATCGCGGCGGCGAATTCATCCTGCGCGTCGAGGACACCGACCGCGAGCGCTCGACCGACGCCGCGGTGCAGGCGATCCTCGACGGCATGCGCTGGCTCGACCTCAACGCCGACGAAGGCCCGTACTACCAGACGTTGCGCATGGAACGCTATCGCCAGGTCGCCGAAGATCTCATGCGGGCGGGCAAGGCCTATTACGCCTACGAGACGCGCGAGGAACTCGAGGTGATGCGCGCGCAGCAGATGGCGCAGGGCGTCAAGCCGCGCTACAACGGCCGCTATCGCGACAGCAGCGAGCCATTGCGCGACGATCCCAATCGTGTAATCCGCTTCAAGAACCCGCACGGCGGCAGCGTCGTGTTCGACGACAAGGTGAAGGGTCGCATCGAGTGGAGCAACGACGAGCTCGACGACCTCGTGATCTTCCGCTCCGACGGTTTCCCGACCTACAACTTCGCCGTCGTCGTCGACGACATCGACATGCGCATCACCGATGTGATCCGCGGCGACGACCACGTCAACAACACGCCGCGGCAGATCAACATCTACCAGGCGCTCGGCGCGCCCGTGCCCGCATTCGCGCACCTGCCGATGATCCTCGGCGCCGACGGGCAGAAGCTGTCGAAGCGCCACGGCGCGGTCAGCGTCATGCAGTACCGCGACGACGGCTTCCTGCCGCACGCGCTGCTCAACTACCTCGTGCGCCTCGGCTGGTCGCATGGCGACCAGGAAATCTTCTCGCGCGAGCAGATGGTCGAACTCTTTGACGTCGCCGACGTCAACCGCGCGGCCGCACGCTTCGACCTCGAGAAGCTCGCGTGGCTCAACCAGCAGTACCTCAAGAGCGACGATCCGCTCGAACTCGCGCCGCATTTCGAGTGGCATTTGCGCATGCAGGGGCTCGATCCTACCCATGGCCCCGCGCCGGCCGACGTGATCGTCGCGCTGCGCGAACGTGCGCAGACGCTGCGCGAGATGGCCGAGAAGGCGCACGTCTGGTACGGGCCGATCACGCAGTGGGACGACGCGGCGATCGCCAAGCATCTCAAGTCGCCGACCGCGGTGCCCGCGTTGCAGGCCGTCCAGTCGCAGCTCGGCACCGTGAAGGACTGGACCGTCGAAAACGTACATAAGGCGATCCAGGACGCCGCCGCGGCGATCAACGAGGGCATGGGCAAGGTGGCACAGCCGCTGCGCGTGGCGATGACCGGCACGCAGGTTTCGCCGTCGATCGACCACACGGTCTATCTGGTCGGACGCGATCGCGCGCTGAAGCGCATCGACGAGGCGCTCAAGCGCGCGGGCGCATAGCAGGACAACGATATGACCTGCGATTTGTCCGCGCTGTCGAAGGTCCAGGATGCAGGGGATCCCGAGCAGGCCGCAGAACTGCTGGCCGAGTGCACGGCAGTACTCGCCGATCCGTCACTGTGGATCTGGGCGATCGTGTTCACGATCGTATGCGGCGTCGTCGGCGCACTGATCGGCAGATACAAGAACGCCATCGCGCGCGACACGATGCTCGGCCTGGTGCTCGGGCCGTTCGGCTGGGTCATCTCGCTGATGCTTCCCACACGCAAGCCGCAACCGAAGTGCGCAGCCTGCGGCAAGGCCGTCGACGCGGGCGACAGGCACTGCCGTCATTGCGGCGCATCGTTGGCCCGGACGACTGCGCCGGCAACGCGATGATCCTGCGCACTCTGCGACGCGGATTTCGTCTCATCGCCGTCGCGACCGTTGCTGCCGGTGCGACAGGTGTCGCAGTCGTCGCATCCGCGGCGACGGACGACGCCGCGGCGATCGACGGGTTCATCGCCGCCCAGGCCCGGCGCGAGCGTGGCGCGGAATACCGCGAGGCGCGAAAAGTCGCAACGGGCAGCCTCACGTCGGATGCGTCCGCCACCTATACGATCGTCCTCTACACGATCGAAAGCCAGGGCGGAAGCAACAACCACCTGCAATATCTGGCCGTGTTCGCGCGTCGCGGCGGCAGCCTTGCGCCGGTCACGCATGTCGAGGCGGGCGGCAAGTCGGGGCGCGCAGTGGATCTCGCCGCGATAGCGGACCGCGCGATCGTTCTCACGACGCTCGACTATGCGGCGAAGGACCCGTCGTGCTGTCCGAGCATCAAGGGCAGCACGCGCTTCGTTCTCGTCGGCGGGGTGCTGCGCGAGCAGCCCCCGCGGCTGAAGATAAGCCCAGCGCGCCGCGTCGCGGCGCCCGAGCGATCGGCGGCGACGGTCTTGCGCGAAGGCGCAAACATCCCCACTTCGGGTAGTATGATCATGAAATCCGCAACGGGGCAGCCGATGTCCGCCAAAGCCGCCAGCGCCCACCAACACCATCATGACGCCGACGCGTTCGTGCGCGAGGTCACCGCGGCCTGCGAGCTGCGCGGCCTGCGCCTGACCGAAATCCGCCAGCAGGTGCTCGACCTCATCGCGAGCTCGGAGAAACCCGTCAAGGCCTATGACCTGCTCGATCGCCTCAAGGACGATCGCAGCAACGCCGCGCCGCCGACGGTCTATCGCGCGCTCGATTTCCTCATCGACAACGGCTTCATCCACAAGCTGCAGTCGATCAACGCCTACGTCAGTTGTCATCACCCGAGCGTCGTGCACCACGTGCCCTTCCTCATCTGCGACGTCTGCGAATCGGCGACCGAAATCTGCGACGAACGCGTCGCGAAGCTGCTCACCGATCAGGCGAAGACGCTCGGCTTCCGCACGCGCGAGCAGACGCTTGAAGTGCACGGGGTCTGCAAGCGCTGCGACAACGCCTGATAGCGCGTGGTACCCGACGGCGCCAGCGCAGAGTTGGGCCAAGCGAATCCGCTGTTCGACCATGCGTGGTATCTCGCTCGTTATGCCGATGTCGCTGCGGCGGGTGTCGACGCGTGGTCGCATTTCCTGCGTCGCGGCGCCGCCGAGGGACGCGACCCCAATCCGCTGTTCGACAGCGACTGGTATCTCTCGCGCTATCCCGAAGTCGCGCGCGCTGGCCACAATCCGCTGCTCCACTATTGGCAGCACGGCGCGCATGCGGGTTACGAGCCCAACGCGCTTTTCGACGGCGCGAGCGTGTTGCGAAATGCTGTCGCGCAGGTGGGAGCGACGAACCCGCTCCTGCACTACCTGCGCCACGACAGCAAGCGCTGGCGCGACACGTCATCGTTGTTCGACTCCGCCTGGTACGCGCGCTCGAACCCGGATCTCGATTTCGCCACGTTGCCACCGCTCGCCGACTACATTCAATTCGGACAGGCGGAAGGGCGCACGCGACTGCCTCCCGACGCGTCGAGCGCGCCCCCTGCGGAGGCGCCGCCTGACGATGCTGGCGCGCGCAGGCGCTTTGTCGTCTACACGGCGATCGTCGATGACTATGACGCGCTGAAATTGCCCACCGTTGTCGCGCCCGATTGCGATTATGTCTGCTTTACGGACCGCGACATTTCCTGGCAGGGCATCTGGGCGCGGCGACCGATCGAATGGAAGCATGCGGACCCCGTGCGCATGTCACGGCAGCCGAAGGTCAACCCGCACGAGTATTTCCCCGACCACGAGATGAGCCTGTGGGTCGACGCGAGCATCCGCCTCGATTGCAAGCCCCACGAGTTCGTGCCGTCATTCGACGGCTGGGACGTCGCGGCGTTCAGGCATCCGTTTCGCGACTGCGTCTACGACGAGGCCGCCCGCTGCATCACGCTGGCGAAGGACGACCCGGACGTCATCGACGCGCAGATGCAGCGCTACCGCCAGGCGGGAGTTCGGGAGCACAGCGGGCTCACCGAAAACGGCGTGCTCGTGAGGCGGCACAACACGCCGACGGCGATTCGATTCGCCGATGCGTGGTGGCGGGAGCAACTGCACGGCAGTCGTCGCGATCAGTTGAGCTTCGGGGTTGCCGCGCGGCACGCAGGCGCGCGCCTCGCATCGCTCGGCCCGGTTGGCAACAGCGTGCGCAACGACGCACGCGTCACCTTCTTCGCGCACAAGCAGCAGAGGCCGCGCTGGTAGCGCCTCGGCGGCCCGATCACCGCACGCGCGGAGCAGCGCTGACTACGGCGCGGCGGCCTTGATTGTGGCTGCGGCGCGCGCAAGGGCCTCGACCTTCTGCCAGTCGCCGGCACGCAGCAGGTCCTTCGGGCTCAGCCACGAACCGCCGACGCAGACAACGTTCGGACTCGCGAGGAATTCCGGCGCCGTCGCAGCCGTGATGCCGCCCGTGGGACAGAACTTGATGCCGGGCAGCGGCGCAGCCCATCCGCGCAGCAGCGAGACGCCGCCAGCGGGCACTGCAGGAAAAAACTTCTGAAAGCGGTAGCCACGCTCGAACAGCGCCATCGCCTCGCTTGCCGTGGCGGCAGCCGGCAGCCATGGCAGCACGCTCGCGTCGGCAGCAGCGCACAACGTGTCGGTCGCGCCCGGCGAAACCGCAAACTTCGCGCCCGCGCGTTCCGACGCGCGCAGGTCTTCGGGCGTGAGCACAGTGCCCGAGCCGACGACGGCGCCTTCGACCTCGCCCGCGATCGCGCGAATCGCATCGAGCGCAACCGGCGTACGCAGCGTGATCTCGATCGCGCGAATGCCGCCTGCGACAAGCGCCTTCGCGAGCGGAACGGCGGCGCTGATGTCGTCGATCACCACGACCGCGACGACGGGCGCGAGCTTCAGCGTCGCCTCGACTTCGTTTTGCTTCTTTTCGATTGCACTGGTCATTCGTAGTTTCCGGAAAATACGCTCGCGCCCGTGTCGGCGGTGCCGACGCGTCCGCGGAACAGGGCGAACAGTTCGCGGCCGAGGCCGCTGTGGTGCTTTGCGAGCGTTGGCGACGCCGCTGTCGTCCGCGCCGCGAGCGTCGCGTCGTCGACTTTCACCTCGAGCGTCCCGGCGACGGCATCGAGGCGAATCATATCGCCATCGCGTATCCGGCCGATGACACCGCCGCTCGCGGCTTCGGGCGTCAGGTGGATCGCCGCGGGAATCTTGCCCGACGCGCCCGACATGCGGCCGTCCGTGACGAGCGCGACTTTGAAGCCGCGATCCTGCAGCACGCCGAGCACGGGCGTGAGCTTGTGCAGTTCTGGCATGCCGTTCGCGCGCGGACCCTGGAAGCGCACGACCGCGACGAAATCGCGATCGAGCTCGCCGCGCTCGAACGCGGCCTTGATGTCGTCTTGTTCGTCGAACACGGCGGCTGGCGCTTCGACGACCTGGCGATCGTCGGGCACCGCTGAGACCTTGATCACCGCGCGGCCGAGGTTGCCGGTGAGCGCACGCAGTCCGCCGTCGGTGCGGAACGGATTTGCTACCGGGCGCAGCACCGTCTCGTCGTAACTTGCCGGCGCAACCGGCACGTAGCCGAGTTCGCCGTCTTCGCCGAGCAGCGCGTGACGACGATAGCGGTCGAGGCCCTTGCCGTCGACCGTGAGCACGTCGCCGTGCAGCAGGCCTGCGTCGAGCAGCTGCGCGATGAGGAAATTGAGGCCGCCTGCGGCATGGAACTGGTTCACGTCGGCGCGACCGTTCGGATAGACGCGAGCGAGCAGCGGCACCGCGCTTGCGAGCGCGTCGAAATCCTCGAGCGTGATGACGATGCCCGCAGCGCGCGCGATAGCGACGAGGTGCAGCAGGTGGTTCGTCGATCCCCCGGTCGAGTGCAGGCCGACGATCGCGTTGACGATCGCGCGCTCGTCCACGACGTGGCCGACAGGCGTGTACTCGTCGCCGAGCGCGGTGATGCGTGCGGCGCGTTGCGTCGCCGTTACGGTCAGCGCGTCGCGCAGCGGGGTGTTCGGGTTGACGAAACTCGCGCCCGGCACGTGCAGGCCCATGAACTCCATGAGCATCTGATTCGAATTCGCGGTGCCGTAGAACGTGCAGGTGCCGGGCGCGTGGTACGACTGCGCCTCGGCTTCGAGCAGCTCCTCGCGACTCGCCTTGCCCTCGGCGTGGAGCTGGCGCACCTTCGATTTCTGGTCGTTGCTGATGCCCGTCGGCATCGGGCCAGCGGGGACGAAGATCGCGGGCAGGTGACCGAAACTCAATGCGCCGATCAGCAGGCCCGGCACGATCTTGTCGCAGATGCCGAGGTACAGGGCGGCGTCGAACATGTCGTGCGATAGCGCGACCGCCGTCGACAGCGCGATCACGTCGCGCGAGAACAGCGACAACTCCATGCCGCCCTGGCCTTGGGTCACGCCGTCGCACATGGCCGGCACGCCGCCGGCGACCTGCGCGGTCGCGCCTGCCTCGCGTGCGGCGCGACGAATCAGCTCGGGGTAGCGCTCGTACGGTTGGTGTGCCGACAACATGTCGTTGTAGGCCGTGACGACTGCGATGTTCGCGCGCACGTTCGCGCGAATCGCCGCCTTATCGTCGGTACCGCATGCGGCGAAACCGTGCGCGAGGTTGCCGCATGAGAGTCGCTTGCGGTGCGGGCCGTGACCGCGTGCGCGCTCGATGCCTTCAAGATAGGCGTCACGCGTCGGCTTGCTGCGCTCGACGATGCGCGCAGTAACTTGCTGGAGCAGGGGATGCAGGGGCATGGCTCAAATAATCCTGGGGCGCCCTCAGGGGCACCAGTAGACCTGCAGCGGCGTGCGCGCGCTGCGTATGACTTTGGCGATCGGCAAGTCGTTTGACTCGTGCACCGCGTCCCAGAGCACGCGGCGCTTCTGCGGCCCTTCGATGTGCAGGTAGAGCCTGTGGCTGTCGAGGATGACCGGCAGCGTGAGCGTCACGCGCGGCTCACCCGCATCGGGCGCGCGCATGCTCGCCACGAGTGCCTGCGTCGCGGGATCCATCGCCTGTTCGAGATTGTTGCCGCCCGGAAAGAACGACGCGGTGTGTCCATCCTCGCCCATGCCGAGCACGATCGCGTCGAACGGCAGGTCGAGCAGCATGACGCGCATCGACACGACCGTCAGCGCATCATCAGGGTCGGCGGCGCCTTGCTCGAACAGCGGTACGAACCGCGCTGCGGCGGCCGCGTTCTGCAGCAGATGCGTGCGCACGAGGTGTTCGTTCGAGCGCTCGCTCGTCGGCGCAACCCAGCGCTCGTCGACGAGGGTGACGGCAACGTTTTTCCAGTCGATTGGCTGGGTCGATAGCGCGGCGAAGAAGCGCACCGGCGTGCGTCCGCCGGAGACCGCGAGCAGCGCGGTGCCGCGTGCTGCGATCGCGGCGGAAAGGTCGGCCGCTATCGCGCCCGCGAGTGCGCGCGCGAGTGCGTCGCCATCGTCGAATTCGTGATTGCCCGTCGTGGTCATTGCTGGATTTTGCCTACGCCGCGTCCTCGTCGTGCCAGGTGCGGCCATCGCGTTCGATCAGCGCGACCGACGCGCTCGGCCCCCAGGTGCCGGCCGTATAGGGCTTCGGCGCGTCGGGGTTGGCCGCCCAGGCGGCGAGGATCGGGTCGATCCACTGCCAGGCGGCTTCGACTTCGTCGCGGCGCATGAACAGCGTCAGGTTGCCGCGCACGACGTCGAGGATGAGGCGTTCGTAGGCGTCGGGCTGGGCGACGCCGAACGCTTCGGCGAAGCTCATGTCGAGCGGCACCTGCTGCAGGCGCAGACCCCCGGGGCCTGGCGACTTGATCATGAGGAAGAGTTTCACGCCCTCGTTCGGCTGCAGGCGCAACACGAGGCGGTCGGGCGTGATCGGCCCGGCGGCGGAATCGAAGATCGAGTGCGGCACGCCGCGGAACTGGATGATGATCTCGGAGACTCGCGTCGGCAGGCGCTTGCCTGTGCGCAAGTAGAAAGGCACGCCGGCCCAGCGCCAGTTGTCGACTTCGGCCTTGAGCGCGACGAATGTCTCTGTGTTCGACGAGGGCTTGCCGAGGTCCTCGAGGTAGCTCGGCGCAGGAGCGCCGTCGGCGGCGCCCGCGCGATACTGACCGCGCACGGTGTTGAGGATCGCGTTGGTCTCGTCGATGCGCTTGAGCGAGCGCAGCACCTTGAGCTTCTCGTCGCGCACCGCGTCGGCATCGAGCGAGGCGGGTGCCTCCATCGCGACCATGCAGAGCAGCTGCAGCAGATGGTTCTGCACCATGTCGCGCAGCGCGCCGGCGGTATCGTAGTAGGGACCCCGCTTCTCGACGCCGATCGTCTCGGCCACCGTGATCTGCACGTGGTCGATGTGCGCAGCGCGCCACAACGGCTCGAACAGGATGTTGCCGAAACGCAGCACGAGCAGGTTCTGTACGGTTTCCTTGCCGAGGTAGTGATCGATGCGGAAGACCTGCTTTTCGGAGAAGACGCTGCCGACCTCGTCGTTGATGCGCGTCGCGCTCGCGAGGTCCTTGCCAATCGGCTTCTCGATCACGACGCGCGCATTGCTGCCGTTGAGACCGTGCGAACGCAGACGCTCGCAGATGCCGACGAACAGGCTCGGGCTCGTCGACAGGTAGAACACGCGGATCCTGTCGCTGTTGCTCTTGACCTTCGCGGCGAACTCGTCCCAGCCGGCGTCCTGCGTCGCATCGAGGCCGAAGTAGTGGACGATGCCGAGGAATTTCTCGAGCAGGGCCGGATCGGGCTGCTTGACCGCGCGCTGCACGGCTTCCCTGACGGCGTTGCGATACGACTCGTCGGTGTCCTTCGTGCGCGCCACGCCGAGGATGCGGCTCGTCCCCGGCACCTGGCCGTCGGCGAAGCGGCGGTACATCGCGGGCAGCAGCTTGCGCATCGCGAGATCGCCGGTACCGCCGAAAATGACGAGATCAAAGGGATCGACCGAAATCATCTGCACCACGACAACACCTCGCGCATTCGCCTACCTCCGTGACATAAAGTTGATAATACCACTCTCATACCAGTAATTGCCAATATGCGCGAAAGGGTGGATTCAGGCCTCGTATATCCCCGGATTATTCGTCGATATGGCTGGTACTGGCAAAAGTGGTATTATATTGGTATGATCTGCGAATGCAGACCGCTTTGCTCAGCGAATATCGCAAGCTCGACGAAGGCGCGGCAGCGCAGCGCTCGTTGGCCTACCTACGCCTGCGTCGGGCGATCCAGAACACGATCGAGTCGGGTGCCTTTCCGCCAGGAGAGCCGCTGCCGAGCGAACGCGACCTCGCGCGCGACCTCGCGCTGTCGCGCGTAACCGTGCGCAAGGCGATCGGCGGCCTCGTCGAAGACGGGCTGCTCACGCAGCGTCACGGCGCGGGCACGTTCGTCGCCGATCGCATCGTGAAGTCGTTTTCGCGCCTCACCGGATTCACGGATGACCTGCGCGCGCGTGGCCTCAAGCCGCGCGTGAAATTCCTCGAGCGCAGCGTCGGCGAGGTGACGCCCGAGGAGGCGATGGCGCTCAATCTTTCGCCCGGCGCGAACGTGATCCGCCTGCGCCGGCTGCGCTTCGCCGCCGACAAGCCGCTCGCGCTCGAATCGACCGTCGTGCCGCAGGCCGTCATCGACGATCCCGACAAGATCAAGCTCTCGCTCTACGATGCGCTCGCGCAGATCGGCTGCCGCCCGACGCGTGCGCTGCAGCGCCTGCGCGCCGTGGCCGTGGACGAGACGCAGGCGCCGCTGCTCGATCTCGCGATCGGCAGCCCGGCGCTCGCGATCGAGCGACGCGCGTTTCTCGATGACGGCCGCGTCGTCGAATACACGACGTCGATCTATCGGGGCGACGCCTACGATTTCGTCGCCGAACTGCACGGCGAATAACCCCCCAACCCGTTCGAACCTTTGCCATCCGCCCAATTGCGCTAACATGCGAGTCGCCATGACAACGATGTCAAACCCGATCCAGCAAGACGAGATCCTGCAAGAAAATACCCGGATGTTCCGTGAGGCCGGCGAGAGCGCCGATGCGGTCGAACGTCAGCTCGCCGCGAACGACGACGTCGTCAGCGGCCTCGCGCGCCGTCTGCAGGCGTCGCCGCCGCGTTTCATCGTGACTTGCGCGCGCGGCAGCTCCGATCATGCGGCCACTTTCGCGAAGTACGTATTCGAGACGCAGATCGGTCTCATGACCGTTTCGGCGTCGCCGTCGGTCAGCTCGATCTACCACACCGAACAGCATCTCGCCGGCACGGTCTATTTCGCGATCTCGCAGTCGGGCAAGAGCCCCGACCTCGTTCGCCACGCACAGGCTGCGAAACGCGCGGGCGCGTACGTCGTTGCGCTGGTCAATGTCGAGGACTCGCCGCTCGCCGACGTTGCCGACACGATCGTGCCGCTGCGCGCCGGGCCTGAAACAAGCGTTGCCGCGACGAAGAGTTACCTCTGCGCGCTGTCGGCGATCGTGCACATCGCAGCGCGCTGGAAGGGCGACTCCGCGTTGCTCGCGGCGCTATTGGCGACGCCCGCGGCGATGCGGTCGACCTGGAACATGGATTGGACCGCGCTCGTCGAAGGTCTCGTCGACGTGCGCAACCTGTTCGTCGTCGGCCGTGGGCTCGGTCTCGGCGCCGCGCAGGAAGCCGCGCTCAAGCTCAAGGAGACCTGCGGCCTGCACGCCGAGGCGTTCAGTGCGGCCGAGGTGAAACACGGGCCGATGGTACTCGTCGACAAGGATTTTCCGGTGCTGTTCCTGACCCAGGCCGACGAGTCGCTTGCGGGCACGCGCGAACTCGCCGACGAATTTGCCGCACGCGGCGCGAAGGTGTGGATCACGTCGACGGACAAGAACCAACGCTACGCGCTGCCGGTGGCCGCGGCGCCGCATCCCGTATGCGCGCCGCTGATAGCGATCCAGGGTTTCTATCGCGCGGCCAACGCGTTGTCGTTGCGACGCGGGCGCAATCCAGACGTGCCGCCGCACCTCAACAAGGGTACGCAGACGGTCTAGGCGCAGCACTACTACAGGTCGGAAACGTCGTCATGAATGCTGACTCGCCACTGTCCGCTCTGCTCAACGCGCGCGTGCTGACCGCGAACGGGTTCGAATCCGGTCGCGCGGTGCTCGTCGCCGCCGGCAAGATCGTCGCCGTCGTCGATGCGAGCGACGCGCGCGTCGCCGGTGCGCACAAGCACGATCTCGGCGGCGCGAGTCTCGTGCCGGGCTTCATCGACACGCAGGTCAACGGCGGTGGCGGCGTGCTGTTCAACGATGCGCCGACGGTGGAAACGATCAGGCGCATCGCCGCGGCGCATCGCCGCTTCGGCACGACCGGGATGCTGCCGACATTGATCAGCGACGACGCCGATGTGATGCAGCGTGCGATCGCCGCGGTCGACGAGGCGGTCGCGGAGGATGTGCCCGGCATCCTCGGCATCCATCTCGAAGGTCCCTATCTCGCGACCGCGCGCAAGGGCGTGCACGATCCGCGCAAGTTCCGTGTGCCCGACGCGCGCGAGATCGAGCTTGCGGGATCGCTGCGCCACGGCAAGACGCTGCTCACGGTCGCGCCGGAATCGATCGGCGCCGACGTGGTGCGCGCGCTCACCGCGCGCGGCGTCATCGTCGCCGCAGGACATACCGCGGCGACGTATGCCGAAATTCACGCGGCGCTCGCCGCTGGCCTGCGCGGGTTTACGCATCTATACAATGCGATGACGCCGTTGTCGGGGCGCGAGCCGGGCGTCGTGGGCGCGGCCCTCGAGGATCGCGCGAGCTGGTGCGGCATCATTGTCGACGGCCATCACGTGCATCCGGCCTCATTGCGCGTGGCGCTTGCGGCGAAGCCGCGCGGCAAGGTATTCCTCGTCACCGACGCGATGCCGCCGGTCGGCTCGGACTCGCCGACGTTCCGCATCAGCGGCACGACCGCGACCGTGAAGGATGGCCTGCTCGCGACGCCCGAAGGCACGCTCGCGGGCTCGGTGCTCGACATGGCGCAGGCAGTGCGCAACACCGTCGAATGGCTCGGCGTGCCGCTCGAGGAAGCCGCACGCATGGCGTCGACCTATCCGGCGCAGTTCATCGGCCTCGGCGACTCGCACGGCCGCATCGCGCCGGGCTATGCCGCGGACCTCGTCGCGCTCGACGCAGAACTCGGCGTCACGGCAACCTGGATTGGCGGGCAGATGGAAGCCTGCGCGTGACGCGCGAGCCCGCAGCGAAAGCTCTGGGCGTGAAAAACGATGCGGACTTCCTTCTGCGAAGTTGCCGATCCATCGCGCGTGCGAATCGGCATTTCAATCACGATGCAGTGCAGGTTCAGGCCTGTGCGCAATGATCCCTGTACCACGCGGCGGCACCCGTCAGCCCGAGCTGGCCATGTTCGATGAGCCACACGGGCACGTGTTCGATCGCCTCGCGCAGCGCGCCCTTGTTGAGATAGCGCGGCACGAAATTGGTTGTCGGAAGGAACGAACGGATGCGTGAGGGGATGCCGCCGGCGAGAAACACCGCCTGTGCGTTGTAGGTCAGCACGAGGTCGCCGACGAGGCTGCCGAGCAGGTTGCAGAACACGTTGAGCGTCGCGATCGCCTGCGGGTTCGCGTTCGCGAGTGCGGCGGTCGTGATCTCCGCGGGCGTCTTCAGCAGCGGCGCGACGCCGTGCAGTTCACAAATACACTCGTATACATTGAGAAGCCCGGGGCCGGACAGGGCGCGCTCGCGGTCGACATGCGGCCAGCGCTTGAGCAGCTCGCGCAGGATGTCGATTTCGAGATCGTTGCCGGGCGCGAGCGAGGCGTGGCCCGACTCGGTCGAAATCACCGTGCCGAACGGCTTGGTCGGAACGCGCAGTGCGGCACCAAATCCCGTGCCGGGCCCGAGCACGAGCGTCGCCGCGTTGGCGACCGCGACCGGCTTGCCGGTCAAGAGCTGTGCGCCGCTCACGTCGATGTGCGGCACCGCGTGGGCAAGCGCTTCGAAATCGTTGATGATCGCGAGATCCTGCAGGTCGACCGCGTTGCGCGTCTGCGACAGCGAGACGCGCCAGGGCAGGTTGGGATTGATCAGCGTGTCTCCGTCCTGCAGCCCCGCTATCGCGATCGCCGCGCGCTTGATCTCGCCATTGCCGAACGTCTCAACAAACGTGCGCAGGACCGTGGCGAGGTCGGGGTACTCCGCGCAGACGTACTCCGAGTAGTTGAGGATCGAAAGCTTGCCGTCCTCGAAGCGGACGAGCGCCACGCGGGCGTGGGTGCCGCCGATGTCCGACGCAAGAAACGGGGCATCGCAGGGATTCGCAGCTGTTTTCGGGCTCACGCGGAGGGTACCTGTGGTGGGCAGCGGTGCCGCGTCGGCGGGGCTGCCGCAGCGGCGGGAGGGTAAGCGATCGAGTGTGTGCAGCGCTGTCGGCCTTGTCAATGATCGTGGCGGCCGCATCGCTCGGGGTACGATGAACCGGCCCAATCCGCGGTGCGAGCTCGCCTCGGGGGCTGTCCGAGGCGATGCTCTCCGCAGCGAATACGTCTCACAGGTCGCCCTCCCGGGGGGGGGGGCGGCCGCACGGGATCACCTTCTCCGCGAACAATGGCCGGCAGGCGATGTGTGGTTCGCGGCGGATTGGCTTCCCGCCGGGGCGGAAGGCCTCCGTGTGCCGCAAGCTCAGGTTCTGGTTTATTTTTCTTCTCGAACCGGCTATAATTTTTGGTTCCCGATCCTGGTGCCGCCTTCGTTGCGGTGGATTTGCGAGGTTTTTGCCCCGCATCCGGATCCGGGAGACATTCCAAACCCGATAAATTCTCCGAGAAATAAACATGGTCAAGATTCGTCTGTCCCGCGGCGGTGCCAAGGGTCGTCCGTTCTATCACGTCGTCGTTACCGACCAGCGCAACGCGCGCGACGGTCGCAACATCGAACGCCTCGGGTTCTTCAACCCGGTCGCCGCCGGCAAGGAAACGCGCCTGCAGCTCGACACCGCACGTGTCGCCGAGTGGGTCGCCAAGGGCGCCCAGCTGAGCGACAAGGTGCGCGTGCTGCTCAAGGAAGCCGGCAAGGCCAAGACTGCCTCCTGACGTTTCGTCTCTGCGCCGGCCGCGAAATTTTTGATCATGGCCGCGCGAGGCGACGTCAAATTGCTTCTCGGCAAGATTGTCGGCGTCTTCGGCGTTGAAGGCTGGGTGAAGATCGAATCGTACGCGGAACCGCGTGCGAGGATCTTCAAGTACCGTCCCTGGTTCGTGACCGGTGTGGCGGGCGGCAGCGAGAAGGAATTCGATGGCGCCGACGGGCGCGCTCAGGGCAAGGGCATGATTGCGCGGTTGCCGGGCATCAATGATCGCGATGCCGCTGCTTCGCTGCTCGGTGCCGAGATTCGTATCCTGCGTTCCGTCCTGCCGAAGCCCAAGCGTGGCGAGTACTACTGGATCGATCTCGAAGGTCTCAGCGTCGTCACCGTGGAAGGCGTCGAGCTCGGCCGCGTGAGCCATCTCTTCGCGACCGGGGCCAATGATGTCCTCGTCGTGCGCGATGGCGAACGCGAGCGAATGATTCCCTACGTCACGGGTCAATTCGTGCGTGAAGTCGATCTCAGCGGCGGACGCATCGTCGTCGACTGGGATCCAGAGTTCTAGACGCGGCGATTCTCGAAGATCGCCGGGCGCGAAAAGGAGTAGCGGTGCGTATCGATGTCGTCACGCTGTTCCCGGAGTTCATCGAGGCGAGCGCCAGGGTCGGTGTCGTCGGCAGGGCGCAGGAGCGCGGTCTGCTCGAAGTACAAAGCTGGAACCCGCGCGATTTCGCGACGGACAAATACCGGACGGTCGACGAGCGGCCGTACGGCGGTGGTCCCGGCATGGTGATGCTGATCGATCCGCTGCGCGACGCGATCAAAGCGGCGCGTGCGGCCGGGGCGGAAAAGCCTAGCTCGAGCGAGGCGAAAGCGAGCGAAACGAGAGTCATATACCTGAGTCCGCAAGGAACGCGGCTCGATCAGGCGAAAGTCAGGGAGCTAGCGGCGCGCGACCGATTGATCCTGTTGTGCGGGCGCTACGAGGCGGTGGATGAAAGATTGATCGAGCACGAGGTCGACGAGGAGATTTCGATCGGCGATTACGTGCTTTCGGGCGGCGAACTGGCTGCAGCGGTGCTGATCGATGCGATCGGTCGGCTGCAGGATGGCGCGCTGAACGACGCGCAGTCGGCGCAGCAGGACTCGTTTTCGGACGGGCTGCTCGACTGCCCGCACTACACCCGGCCCGAAGCGCATGAATGGGGCAACGTGCCGGCAGTACTGATGTCTGGCGACCATGCGGCGATACGCCGCTGGCGCAAGAAAGAGGCTTTGGGGCGCACTTGGCTGCGACGCCCCGACTTGTTGGCAAGAAAGCAGCTGTCCAGCGAAGAAAATAAATTTTTGCAAGAATATCAACAAGATAACAAATAGTAGTGAAGTTGACCGTCAAAACGGTCGAAAAGTCGGCATATAATCCAACCCAATCTCGAGCCCAGTGTTATGAGCAATCTCCTACAACAATTCGAAGCCGCCCAGATCACCCGCAAGCTGCCCGACTTCGGGCCCGGCGACACCGTCGTCGTCAACGTCAAGGTGAAGGAAGGCAATCGCGAGCGCGTCCAGGCCTATGAAGGCGTGGTCATCGCCAAGAAGAATGCGGGCCTCAATTCGGCCTTCACGGTGCGCAAGATCTCGCACGGCACGGGCGTCGAGCGCGTGTTCCAGTCGCACAGCCCCGCGATCGATTCGGTCACGGTCAAGCGTCGCGGCAAGGTGCGTGGCGCCAAGCTGTATTACCTGCGTGGTCTGGAAGGCAAGAAGGCGCGTATCACCGAAGACCTCAGCAAGCACGCTGGGGACGAGTAAGTTTCTACCGCTGCGATCTGAATCGATCGCGCGAGTACCGCCTTGGAGCATTGAGTCGCGTCTGTGCTCCTCGTCCAAAGCGGCCGTCGGCAACGACGGCCGCTTTGTCTTGTCTGCGAAAACCTTTTTTCAAGACCTCAACTGGCGCGGCCATCCGGCAGCCGCGCTGGCGGATCGTCGCGGCTAGCGCGGCGACCAGAACGATTCGCCAGCCGCGACGAACTCGACCGGCACTTCCGGAACCAGCGGCCTGAGCCATTGCGCGCAGGCACGCATGCCGAGCTCCTCTGATGGCTCATGGCCGAGCAGGATCAGTCCCTTGCGCTGCGTCGGTGGTGCGTCCTGCGCGTAAAGAACCGTCTCCCATTCGGCGGATTCTCCCGCGACGAGCGCCTGCACGCGCTTGTCGCGCAACGCGGTGATCTGCTGGATGCGCCCGGACGCGCCAGGCAGGAACGCGAACGATGTCACCTCGAGCGATGGATCGCCGACGACGCGCAGCATGCGGATGTTCAAGCGCTTCTGAATATCCGCCGCGAGCGCTTGCAACGTGATCGGCTTCGTCGTGAATCGGTGCGGATCGATCCTGTCCTGAGCGCCTTGCCAGCCCAACGCGGCGACCATGCCCTGCAGGATCAGGTCGGGCATGCCCGGCGCCACATGTGCGTGATCGTGGAAACGCCACAGCACGAGGTGGTGTTGGTCGATGTAGTCGCGTTTGCGCTGATACGCAGGATCGTCGGCGAGCCAATCGGTGTCGTCGGTGTGGTTGTAGAACACCGGCTCGTGCGAAATGATCAGGTTCTGGTGGTGTGCGACGGCACGCTCGAGCACGTCCATCGTCGCGCTGAAGGTCGTCGCGATACCGGTCACGGTCGTCTGCGAGTTGCCGGCCTTGAACGTATCGACCGTCGTCGCGTCGTGCCAGGCGCTGGCACCGCCGGTGGCTTGCTGGATGCGCGCGATCACTTCCGCAGCAGTCGGCGCATCCCTTGCTTGCGCAGATCCCGCTGAGAGGAGCAAGGCGACGAGGCTGCGGCGAATGATCGTGACCTGTGCACGCATGGATCGCGTCTCCGGGCGGGAATGCCCCGATACTCTAGTGCAACTCATCGCGCCGCCACAGCGGACGGCGCCAATGGTCTGCATCGGTCAAAACAGGTGGCGGAACAACCAGTAGAGCGATCCCGAGAGCAGGATCGCCGCGGGCAGCGTGAGCACCCAGGCCATCAGCAGATTGCGCAGGGTCTCGATCTGCAGCCCCGACTTGTTCGCGGCCATCGTTCCCGCGACACCCGACGACAGCACATGCGTCGTCGACACCGGCAGGCCGAACATGTCTGCCGCGGCGATCGTGCTCATCGCCACGAGTTCGGCCGACGCGCCCTGCGCGTAGGTAAGGTGCGACTTGCCGATCTTCTCGCCGACCGTGACGACGATGCGTTTCCAGCCGACCATGGTGCCGAGACCGAGCGCGATCGCGACGGCCACCTTGACCCATAGCGGAATGAACTTCGTGGCGTCGTCGATCTGTTTCTTGTAGGCCGCGAGATTGCGCTTCGTGTCGGCATCGAACACCGCGCTGTGTGAATCCTTGGCGAGGAAGCGTATCGCCTCGGACGTGAGATACATGTCGTTGCGGACGTTCGCGACATTCTCCGCCGGCATCTTCGCAAACGTGCCGCTCGTCTTGACCTGTTCGGCGATATCGCCGGTGATTGCGGCTAGCGCAGGTACGAGGCTCTCGTTCCACGCGTGGCTGCGCACGTATTCCGATAGCGTCGCGCGCGTGTCGGCGGGCGCCGGCGCCATCGCATACTTGTTCAGCGACTGCTGCGTCGTCGTCGCCATCGCGATGAACGGCGTCATTTGCTCGACCGGCATCGCACGATTGAGCGCGTAGGCCATCGGCACGGTGCCCACGAGGATCAGCATGATGAGGCCCATGCCTTTCTGACCGTCGTTCGAGCCGTGGAAGAACGACACGCCCGTGCAGGTCAGCACGAGCAGGCCGCGAATCCACCACGGCGGCGGCGTGTTGCCCTTGGGCGCGTGGTAAAGCTCGCGATTCCTGACCGTCCTTTTCAGCACGAGAAACAGCAGCGCCGAGAGCACGAAACCGAACACGGGCGAAAGCAGCAGGGTCTCCCCGACCTTGAACGCCTGCGCCCAGTCGACGCCGCTCGTGCCGTCGCGGCCGTGCATCATCGCGTTGGCCACCCCGACGCCGATGATCGAACCGATCATCGTGTGCGACGACGACGCCGGTAGTCCGAGCCACCAGGTGCCGAGGTTCCACAGGATCGCCGCGATGAGCAACGCGAACACCAGCGCGAAACCCGCGCCCGAGCCGACCTGCAGGATCAACTCCACGGGCAGCAGCGTGATCACGCCGAACGCGACCGCGCCGCTCGAGAACAGCACGCCGAGGAAGTTGAAGAAGCCCGACCAGATCACCGCGAAGTTGGCCGGCAGCGAATGCGTGTAGATCACCGTCGCGACCGCGTTGGCCGTGTCGTGGAAACCGTTGACGAATTCGAACGCGAGCGCGATGAGCAGTGCGATCCCGAGCAGGATGAACGGCAGCCACGCCGTCGCGTGCGCGCCCGTGGCGCTGATGTCGTGAAACAGGCTGTAGCCCGTGAAGGCGACGCCGACGACGAGCAGGATGGCGAATGTCACGCTGGTGAATGCACCGGGTTTACCGTCCAGCGTGGGGCGCGAGGAAGGCGACGACGGCAAGGTTTCGGCGGCGAGCGTGCTCATGACATCGGTCCGGTGGCGAACGGGAGGCCGCTATCGTCTGCCGCGAATGTTCCCCGCGCGTGACAGCCCGCACGCAAGAGGGCGCGTCGAGCTAGAATCGCGCCCCCGCGCCGCGATGTTCGCGCACTTGAAATCTTGCGCGAACGCCCGCAATTCCAGCGCAACCCATTGAATATAAGGAAACTTCGCGTATGACCGCCGCCCCTGAGACACGCAAGTTCGAGGCTGAAGTCGCCCAGGTGCTGCACCTGGTGACGCATTCGCTCTACTCGCACAAGGAGATCTTCCTGCGCGAGCTCATCTCGAATGCCTCCGACGCGTGCGACAAGCTGCGATTCGAAGCACTCGGCAAACCGGAACTGCTCGCCGGCGGCTCCGACCTGCGCATCGACATCAGCGTCGACGCAACGGCACGCACGCTGACGATCCGCGACAACGGCATTGGCATGTCGCGCGACGAGGTCGTCGCGAACATCGGCACGATCGCGAGCTCGGGCACGCGCAAGTTTCTCGAGGCGTTGTCTGCGGAACAGAAGGCCGACGCGAACCTGATCGGCCAGTTCGGCGTGGGCTTCTATTCCGCATTCGTCGTCGCCGACAAGGTGACGCTGACGACGCGCAAGGCCGGCGCCGACGACGCCCGTGGTGTGCGCTGGGAGTCGGCGGGCACGGGCGAGTACACACTCGAGGAAGTGAGTGCGCCGCGCGGCACATCGGTCACGCTGCATCTCAAGGCCGACGAGGACGAATTTCTGCAGAGCTGGCAGCTGCGCAGCCTCATCGCACGCTATTCCGACCACATCGGCTTTGCGATCCGCATGCCCAAGGAGAAGGACGGCGACGACGCCGACAGCGCGAGCGCGGAATGGGAAGTCGTCAACCAGGCGTCTGCGCTGTGGACGCGTCCGAAGGCGGAGCTCAAGGACGAGGATTACCAGGCGTTCTACAAGCACATCGCGCACGACTACAACGACGCGCTCGCGTGGAGCCACAACCGCGTCGAAGGCAATCAGAACTTCACCTCGCTGCTCTATGTCCCGTCGAAGTCGCCGTTCGACTTGATGATGGGCGCGCGCGACGAACGCAAGGGACTCAAGCTCTACGTCAAGCGCGTCTTCATCATGGACGCGGCAGAGCAGCTGCTGCCTGGCTACCTGCGCTTCGTGCGCGGCGTCGTCGATTCCGACGACCTGCCGCTCAACGTGAGCCGCGAAATCCTGCAGCAGAACCGCAATCTCGAGAAGCTCAAGGCGGCGTGTACGCGGCGCGTGCTCGACTTGCTCGACAAGCTCGCGAAGGACGAGCCCGAGAAATTCGCCACCTTCTGGCAGGAATTCGGCGCCGTGTTCAAGGAAGGTGTCGCCGAGGACTTCGCGAACAAGGAGCGCATCTCCAGACTTCTTCGCTTCGCCTCGACCCACAGCGAGGGCTCGGCGCAAACCGTCTCGCTCGACGACTATATCGGCCGCATGAAGGCGGATCAGGAAGCGATCTACTACCTCACCGCCGACGGCTACAACGCAGCCAAGGGCAGCCCGCAGCTCGAGGCGCTCAAGGCACACGGCATCGAAGTGCTGTTGATGTACGAACGCATCGACGATTGGATGTCGACGTACATGACGGAATACGCCGGCAAGAAGCTGCGCAACGTCGCGAAGGGCGATCTCGACCTCGGCAAGCTCGGCGGCGCCGATGCCGAGAAGCGCGAGGAGGCCGCGAAGGCCGCCGAAGGCGTCGTCAAGAAGCTCAAGGATCTGCTCGGCGAGCGCGTGCGTGATGTGCGCGTGAGCGCGCGGCTGACCGATTCGCCGTCGGTGCTCGTGCTCGACGAACACGACATGGGCCTCGCGATGCAACGGTTGATGAAGCAGGCCGGTCACGACGTGCCCGCGAGCAAGCCTGTGCTCGAGATCAATCCGGCACACGCGCTCGTCAAACGCCTCGAGTCCGAGCAGGACGACGCGAGAGCGACCGACCTTGGCCTCATCCTGCTCGAACAAGCGCAGCTGCTCGAGGGCGCTTCGCTCGACGATCCATCGGCTTACGTGCGCCGCGTCAACGCGTTGCTCGCGGGCGCATAGCGCACACGATCAACCGCCCGCGCGGCGTATGTCGTGCGGGCGGTGAGTTTTCGGTGACGCAGGCCGCGGATCGAAGCGATTGGCAAGATCCGCGGAGATGCGCCGCACGAGATGGATCGGTCGGGCTGATTCCTTTCGAGCCGACCGGCTCAGGTAGCGTCGTGAAAGATGATGCCGAGCGTCTGTCGGCGGCCATAGCGCACGCGGCTGACGCCGTGACGAAGGTTCACGCGATACGGGCCGCGCGCACCGTGAACGGGGCGGTGGTGCACGGCGAAGATCACCGCATCGCCTTGCCGCAGCGGCACGACCTCGGCGCGGGACTGCAGGCGTGGTCGCTGCTCGGTCAGCACGAATTCGCCGCCCCTGAAATCGCGCTCTGGCGCTGACAACAGAATCGCGATCTGCAACGGAAATACGTGTTCGCCGTAGAGATCCTGATGCAGGCAGTTGTAGTCGCCTGCGCCGTATTGCAGCAACAGTGGCGTCGGCCGCAGCTGGCCCGCGGCGTGGCAGCGCGCGATGAAGTCGTCATGCTGCGGTGGAAATCGCGCGGGCAGTTCCATCACGTCATTCCAGCGGTTCGCGATCGGCGCGAGGTACGGATAGAACGCCGCGCGCAGCGCGGCGACCGGCGGCGGCAGCGGGTAGCGGAAGTAACCGTACTCGCCGCGGCCGAAGCCGTGCCGCGCCATCACGACACGGCTGCGGAACAACTCATCGTGCGCGTATAGCGCAGCGAGACCGCGGCATTCTTCGCGCGACAGCAACCCATCGACCTGGCTGTGTCCGCGGTCGTCGAGTTCCGTTGCAATGCGATGCCAGTCGAGGCGCGCGACGCGACCTTCGACGACATGCTCTGGCGCCGCTTCTACGATGTCAGTCTCGTCGGTTTCCGTGCAATCCACTGCGTGCGTGCTCATCTGCGACGCCTGAGCGATCATGCGCCAGCCTCGCGATCGAGCAGCGCGCGCTTGCGCTCTACGCCCCAGCGATAGCCCGAGAGCGCGCCATCGTTGCGCACGACGCGGTGACAGGGAATCGCGATCGCGAGCGAATTTGCGGCGCAGGCCTGCGCCACCGCACGTACGGCCTTCGGTGCGCCGATGCGTTCGGCTATCTCGCTATAGCTCGCGGTCGTGCCCGCTGGAACCTTGCGCAAGGCGTCCCAGACGCGCTGTTGGAACGCCGTGCCGCGCACGTCGAGCGGCAGGTCGAAGCCGAGCGCGGGAGATTCGACGAGCCCGACGACGCGAGCGACGAGGCGTTCAAACTCGGCGTCGCCGCCGATCAGCGTCGCCTGCGGGAACTTGTCCTGTAGATCGCGGGCGAGCGCATCGGGGTCGTCGCCGAGCGTGATCGCGCAGACGCCGCGTTCGCTGCGCGCGACGAGGATCGCTCCCAACGAAGACGCGCCGATCGCGAAGCGGATGCGGGCGTTGGCGCCGCCGCGTCGATAGTCGGTGGGCGTCATGCCGAGCAGCGAGTCGGCCTTCTCGTAGAAGCGCGCATTCGAGTTGTAGCCGGCGTTGTAGATCGCATCGGTCACCCGCGTCGCGCTGTCGAGTTGCTCGCGCACGCGTGTCGCGCGATGCGCCTGGGCGTAGGCTCTCGGTGTAACCCCCGTGACCGCCTTGAACGTACGGTGGAAGTGGTAGACGCTCATGCCGGCGCGCTTCGCCAGCGCATCGAGGTTAGGCATCTCGTCCGCGTTCTCGATGAAGCGGCAGATTTCGGTGATGCGCGCGGACTGCTGATCGGCCAGCGCGGCCTCGTCGGGGCGGCAACGCTGGCACGGACGGAAGCCGGCACGCTCGGCGTCGGCGCGCGTTGCGTGGAAGGCAACGTTCTGCGGAAGGGCGCGCCGCGAAGCGCAGGAAGGCCGGCAGTACACGCCGGTCGTCTTCACCGAATAGAAGAACGTGCCGTCGGCGTGTTTGTCGCGCGCGACGACGGACGCCCAGCGCGGGTCCGCTTCGATCTTGTTCGCGGCGGCGCCGGCCAGGCCGAGCTTGGCGTGTTCGCGGGCGTTGCCTTCTAGCAAGGAATCCTTGAGCAGGGAATCTTTGAGCATGGCGTTCATCGGTATGCGCTTCCTCTTGGATTGGGATGCGCTCACGTTACGCCGCGCCTCGGCGCCGCGCGCTCCGGCTCTTGCTTTCGAATTCTTCAATCCACGCTGCCTGCGATGTTGGTTTCGACTTTGCGTGCGTGCCGCCGTTCGAACCACGGATGCACGAGCACCGAACCTATGATGATGGCGACGCCGAGATAGAACGCAAGGTCGAGCTCCCGTTGCTCGCCGAACAGCGGAATCGCGAGCAGGAGTGCGTAAACGGGCTCGAGGTTGACGGCGAGTTCGACGGCGAATGCACTCAAGTGCCGCAGCGCGACAAGCGACAGCGTGAACGGTACGAGCGTGCACGCGAGCGAGAGCACGAGCAGGTAGAAGCCGTCATGTGCCGAGGGCAGGGCGAAGATGCTGCCCACGTGCGGAACGAGCGCGGCGCCGAGCCAGAGGAAGGCGGCGCCCGTGCCGAGTTCGACCGCGGTCACGGTAAACGGATCGGCATGTTCGACGAGGCGTTTGTTGCAGGCGCCGAACAGCGCGCAGAGAAATGCGGAAATCACGCCCACGAGCACGCCGAAGCGCATCTGGTCGGGAATGCCGCCGACGACGAGTGCCACGCCGGGAATGACGCCGATGCCGATCCACAACTCGTGCCAGCGGAACTGTCGTCCCGCGATGCGCGGTTCGAGCACGGCGAGGAATACGGGCGCCACGGCGATGCAGGTCGCGCCGACCGAGGCGTTGGCGAGCTTGATCGCCGCGTAGAAGGTCAGCCAATGCAACGCGATCACGATGCCGACTGCGGCATAGGCGCCGAGCAGGCGCGGCGTCATCGCGCGCAGTCCGCGCCAGACGCGCGGCACGACGAGCAGTGCGGCAACAACGAGCAGCATGCGCCAGCGCACGAGGTCGAGCGCCGCCAGCGAAATGGTCTTGCCGAGGATTGCCGTGAATCCCCACAGCAGCACACAGAAATGAATCTGGAACTGCGCCTTGCGCAGCGCTTGTGGCGACGAAACGGGGTTGGCGGTCGTGGTCGAGGACATGCGCTACTATTGCGGGATGGCAAACGTAACTCTACCAGCGAACACGGTCCGCTCGAATCTCGAACAGGCGATCTCATGCGGCAGCGGCGCGATCCGATTGCAAACCAACGCTTCGAAATTTGTCTGCTCGACACCATCACCCGCACATCGGCCGCGGTCGAGCTTGCGCAAACTGATCGTCGCGCTCGCGGTGTCCGTCGTCCTCACAGCCGCGCTTTCGGGTTGCGCGCCCGTCCGGCCGTCGCCTGAAAATGTGCAGCCGACTTCGCCACAGCGCACCAAGCGCGAACCGGGTCGCTATCTCGTCACGCGCGGGCAATTCACCGAAAACGTCACCGAACTGCGCGCGGCGCCGCCGCCCGACCTTGCCGAAGTGAGTGTGGGAACGACCGTTCGCGCAGACGAGCGCAAGCTCGCGGCGCGCAGCTTCGTGCGCATTGGCACCGGTTGCTACCGCAAGGACGATGACGCGGCGCGCGACTGGATGCTGCGCAACGGCACGCGTGTCGGCGCGGACAAGATCCTGTTTTACACGCAGCCAGCGGATGCGAAGGCTGCCGAGGCGTACACGGAGGAAGCCGGCGTCGCGTGTGCGGAAGAGGGAGCGGCAGCCGACGAGGAGGGCTGGCCTTTCGTCGCCACGTTCTATGTCCGCTACCGCCTGCCGTTCGGCGCGCAGTTCCGCAGCATGACCGCGACCGAACTCAAGACGATCGGCGTCGACGGCGGTGTCCAGCTCGGCGCCATCGTCAACGGCACGCCGGCCGCGGAGGCGAATCTGCGCAGCGGCGATTTCGTCGTCAAGTTCAACGGCGCGCCCGTGCACGATCGCAATGCGTTCCAGGAATTGTTGCGCGCAAACATGGGCAAGCGCGTCACGCTGACCGTCGCGCGCAACGGCGATCAGTTCGACCGCATCGTGCGTCTCGGTATTATCGCCACCGCCTCCGAGAAGTGACGGTCCATCGCATCGCTGACGATCGAACTCGCTACGATTCAACTCTGTCCAATCCGACATCGACTTCAAACGGGGGGAAACACGATGCGTTCGATGCTGACGCTGGCCGTTGCGGCTGCAATTCTCATGACAGGCGCGTCGCACGCGCATTCGGCGGATGCGCCGGCGACGAAGCCGCTCACGACGACCGACGTGCTCGCTGCGTCGAAACCGGCCGAGTGGCACGCGCTCGATCCGGAAAACACCTTGTACCTCGAATTGCAGACCGGGCGCGTCGTGCTTGAACTCGCGCCGGCGTTCGCGCCGAATCACGTCGCCAACATCAAGGCGCTCGCGCGTGAAAAGTATTTCGACAACCTCGCGATCCTGCGCTCGCAGGACAACTACGTCGTGCAGTGGGGCGATCCGAATGCCGACGCGCGTGCCGGCGACAAGAACCCCCCGCGCGCAATCAAGTCCGCGAAAGCCAGGCTCAACGCCGAGTTCACGGTGGCGCCGGTGAGCAAGGTGCCGTTTACCGCGCTGCCCGACGTCGACGGGTATGCCGCGCAGACCGGCTACTCGGGTGACTTTGCGAGTGCGCGCGATGCGAAGCTCGGTCAGGCCTGGCTCACGCACTGTTACGGCACGCTCGGCGTTGGTCGCGATGTCGACGTGAACTCCGGCGGCGGTACCGAACTCTACGTCGTGATCGGCAGCTCGCCGCGCTGGCTCGACCGCAACATCACGGTCGTCGGTCGCGTCATCAAGGGCATGGAGTTGCTCTCGGTGCTGCCGCGCGGCACCGGTCCGCTCGGCTTCTACGAGAAGCCCGAGCAGCGCGTGCCGGTCCTGAGCGTACGCGTCGCTGCGGACGTGCCCGAAGCCGAACGCAGCCACCTCGAGGTGATGCGCACCGACTCGGCCTCATTCAACAATTTCGTCGAGGCACGCCGCAATCGTCGCGACGACTGGTACAAGGTGGCGGCGGGGCACGTCGATGTCTGCGGCGTCTCGATTCCGGTCCGCGAGATTGCGGGGACCAAGTAGCGCAGCTCGCGAGCGTCATTCGACAATCCGTGATCTCCGGGCGCAGGTCTGCCCGGGAGTCGCGATGTATCTATGAAATCTATCGAATAGGCATTCAACGGAAACGCAGGGGTGAGCGGTTCGATCCATGTGCATGGAGAAAGCAATGTCTAAGTCGGGAGCGCCGTTGGCGACAGAGTTCCGCTGGGGTGCCTTACTCCTTTGTGGCGTGTTCCAGGTATTTTGCGGACAGATGGCATTGGCTTCCGGTTTCATACCGACCGCGTCGATGACCATTGATCGTGGGTCGCACACGACCACGCTGTTGCCTTCGGGCAAGGTACTCGTTGCGGGCGGCCAAAGCTGGCAGTTCGGCTCACAATCCAGCGCCGAGTTGTATGACGTCTCATCGAGCACCTGGGCGGCGACGGGTTCACTCGCGACGCCTCGCGTAGGTTTCACCGCCACGCTGATGAAAAACGGATTGGTGCTCGCTGTTGGTGGCAACACAGGTTTGGTCGGCGAGCCCGCCACGAGCGCATTTCTGGCGAGTACCGAACTTTATGATCCAGCCGCAAGTGCCTGGGCGCCTACGGCTTCGATGGCGACTGCGAGGGATTGCCATACGGCCACATTGTTGCCGTCAGGAAAGGTCCTGGTCGTCGGCGGCTATGGCAACGCAGGTTATCTTTCGAGTGCTGAGCTGTATGACCCTGTGGCCAAGACGTGGAGCTCGGCGGGGACGCTCGCTCATGCCCGCATGAATCATTCCGCGGTTCTGCTGGCCTCCGGCAACGTGCTCATCGTCGGCGGCCAGGACGCCGCCAGCCATACGGTCGCTGCGGCGGAGCTTTACGATCCCGTTGCCAACTCCTGGGCGTCTGCAGGATCACTGGCGCATGCACGCTATCTGCAGACCGCGACATTGCTGATCTCGGGCAAAGTGCTTGTCGCGGGGGGGTACGACTTCAAGGGTACCCTGACGAGCGCCGAGTTGTACGATCCGACACTAAACACCTGGATCGCAGCGGGCTCCCTCCTTGAGGGGCGCGTAGAGCAGTCCGCGACCATGCTTCCGTCCGGAGAGATATTGGTTGCCGGAGGCTATGGGGAGGATGGCAATCCCCTAGCGAGTGCCGAACTCTATCAACCTACGAGCGATACATGGATTGCCGTCGGATCTTTGGGTAACGCACGGGCTGCCCCGTCATCGACACTGTTACCCTCGGGCCAGGTGCTGTTTGCCGGAGGTGAGACTGGCAATCGCGATCTCAGCTCGGCAGAGCTGTTCGACTCTGCGGCGGGCGCGTGGACTGGGATAAGCTCCCTGACTACGGTTCGCGCGGCGCACAGGGCAACAATACTTCCGACTGGTAGTGTGCTGATCGTCGGTGGTTCGGTGTTGAACGGCGCTGTTGAAGTCTACGACCCGACAAACGGCGTCTGGTCCGTCGCCGCGTCTCTGCCGGGATCAAGCGAGCGTGAGGATGCATCGGCAACGCTTCTCCCATCCGGTAAGGTGCTCGTTGCAGGCGGATACGATCCGGGTACGTATCTCTCCGACGCACACGTCTATGATCCTTTTGCGAACACTTGGTCCTCGGTCGGTGCACTCAGTGTCGGCCGCATACAACATACTGCCGTGCTGCTCCCATCGGGTCACGTGCTCGTTGTCGGCGGCAGCAATCTCGCGGGCTACATCGCACCGGCGGAGCAATTCGACCCTTCCACGAACGCCTGGACCAGCGCGGGTTCGCTCGCGACCCCGCGCCTTGGTCATACCGCCACCTTGCTGGCTTCAGGCAAGGTCTTGGTGATTGGCGGGACTACGCCCGGAGTACCTCCTCACTTTGACCCAACAGTCAGTTCCGTCGAAATCTATGATCCGGTGACGGACAGCTGGTCTTCGGCGAGCCCGCTCCCTGTCGCTCGCACCATGCATAGCGCAACCCTCCTGCCTTCCGGCAAGGTCTTGGTCGCCGGCGGTCAGACCTCGACCGGTCCCTACAGTTATGACCCGATCGATACCGCAGTCATCTACGACCCAATTCTCGATACTTGGTCACCGGCAGGTTCACTGTCGTCGCCTCGATTCTCACATACAGCGATTCTTCTTCCCTCAGGCAAGGTCCTCGTGGCAGGTGGCGCCGATGTTGTCGGGTATCAGACCGCGGAATGCGATATTTACGATCCGACGACCAACTCGTGGTCAGTGGCTCCGCCCCTCAAGTACGCAAGGTCCCAGGCGACGCTGACGCTGATGCTGTCGGGAAAGGTCTTAGCTGCCGGTGGAGCCTTCGACGGCTCCCTCACCTCCGAGGTTTACGACCCGGGCCTGACACCGGATCTCTCGAGACTGCCGAAGCTGAGTGCAGTCAGCTCGTTTCTGCTGCAGTCGAGCGCGCTTGTCGCGACGGGCAGCGGCTTCAATCCGATGCTGGAAGGGGGCGGCGGCGGATTGACCTACGGCTCGCCCACCAATCTGCCCGTAGTTCAGGTCCAGCGAATCGACAATTCGCAAACGCGCTTCATCCTCAACGATTCGTCGGTCTCGATGAACGACAGTCTCTTCACCGGAAACTCTGCCGCATTGGCCGGTTTCCCCGCGGGTCCCGTTCTGGTCAGAGCTTGGGTCAACGGCATTCCCAGCGCCGCGCGAATGACTGTCCTGGCAGTGGCGGCGGGGGCGCCGACTGCGCCGGTGGCGACCGGTGGCGAGTTGCAGGCCTCGGTGCAATTCGCGGCGCCGCTATCCAGTGGCGGCGCACCGATCACGAGCTACACGGCGACGGCGGCACCCGGCGGCGCAATCGCTTCTTGCGCGAGTCCGTGCAGCACCATCTCGTTCAGCAAGCTCGATCCCGGTACGTACACATTTACCGTGATTGCCCATAGTATGGCCGGCACTGGTATTCCATCGTCGCCGAGCAACGCGGTGTTGGTGACCAAGGCGACCAGCACGATTGGACTCGCGTCGTCTCTCAATCCCAACACTTTCGATCAAGGCACCGTATTCGCCGCAACCGTGATCGGGCAAACGCCAACGGGCACTGTTCAATTCCTCGACGGCGGCAAGCTGCTCTGCAGCGTTCCCTTGAACGCCAACGGAGCCGCGACATGTGTTGGGCTAGGCATGTCGGTCGGCACGCATGCGATCACGGCGACCTATGCAGGCGACGCCAGAAACAATGGCTCGGCGTCGACGCCGCCGCTTTCGCAGCAAGTAAACAAGGAGGGGACGACGAGTTCGCTCACCTCATCGCTCAATCCGAGTGCGTTCGGCGCAAATCTGCAATTCACTGGCGCCATCACCGGCGCGAGCCCGACCGGTACGATGACCTTCAGCGACGGTAGTACGACCCTGTGCGTGGCGACCTTGTCCGGCGCAGGGACTGCTACGTGCGCTGCGTCAGCACTGCCGGTCGGGGCGCACTCGATCGTTGTCGCATACAGTGGTGACGGAAATTACAGCGCATCGACTGCCACGTTGATTCAGGGTGTCGTCGCGGCGTCTTCGACGCTGAGTCTGTCGATCACGCCGAACCCTGCGATACTCGGCCAGCAGGTTCAGATTTCCGCGACCGTGGGGTTGTCCCAGTCGACAGGTCAAATGCCGTCGACGCGTACCGCAGGCTTGATGGCGAATGCAACGCCGACGGGCATCGTCACGTTCATGGACGGCGCGAGCAAACTCGCAGACGTCTCGCTTCTGGCCGGCGTCGCGACCTACACGACTTCGAGCCTCGGGCTGGGCAGTCACACGATCACTGCCAGGTATTCCGGGGACGCCAACGTCTCAGCGGCGGCATTGACTGCCGTGCTCGATGTAGTCGATCCAGCCGTTGCTCCGGCTCGGCTATTGGACGTTCGCGGACTGCTGCTACTGCTTGCTGCGGTGCTACTCGTTGCCTGCTATCGACTCCGTCTAGGCCTCGGTCGCATGGCTCAGTAGCCGTCCGTGCAAGTAGCGCCGGCAATACCCGTTAGGCGCTTGAGCGTCATGCTGCCGTTGCCGTAGCCGAGGCCCGAGACGAAGTCGACTCGCCCCGCGTTGCAATCGGAGAACGTGAGCGTGAGCGTGCCCCAAAACGGCTTCTCGATAGCGGTCGGATCGAAGTTCGGAATGAAGCGGCCGCCGAGCGTCTGGTTGGCCGCGACGATCGCCTGATTGCCCTGGATCGTGCCGACGCCGCCGAACCAGGCCTGCCCGCCGTTCGGTGCGAACGTGTACCACATCGCGGCGAGGCTCGTGTCGGAGATGACTTCGAGCATGAGGCCATGACCCGACTGCGCGGGGTCGTACCAGCTGCCAGTGAACGCGGGCGTGATGAGGCGTGGCGCGCCGTCGCTGATCAGGTAAACACCCTTGTTCGCATCGGCGACGTAGAGATTGCCCGATTCGCCTTCGCCGAACGTCGTGATGCCGAGGCCGCTCGCCAGCAGGACGCTCGTTTGCACCTGTCCGCCCGCGCGCGTCAGCCCCGAGATCTGGCCCGAGCAATAGTCGCCGTAGAGATAGGTGCCGCTCAGCGCGGAATAGGTGCTGCCGCGGTAGACGTAGCCGCCTGTGATCGAGCATCCGGGACCGTGTTTGTAGACGCTGATCGGCGCGGTCAGACCCGCCGTTGCGCAGCTGCCGGCGAAATTCGCATTGCCCTCGCACAGGTTCCAGCCATAGTTCTGTCCGCCCGCGCTGCCGGCCGCGAGGAAATCGATTTCTTCGGTCGTGTCCTGGCCGACGTCGGCGATGAACAGGTCTCCCGTCTTGCGATCAAACGCGAATCGCCAGGGGTTACGCAATCCATAGGCCCAGATCTCGGGATTCGCGCCGGCCATCGTGCGAAACGGATTGCTGGCCGGGATCGCATAGCCCGTCGCCGGCGATACGTCGATGCGCAGCAACTTGCCGAGCGATGAGCCGAGGTCCTGGCCCGTATGCAGCGGGTTGCCGGAACCGCCGCCGTCGCCGACGCCGGCATAGAGGTAGCCGTCGGGGCCGAACGCGAGCTTGCCGCCGTTGTGGTTGGCGTAGTCCGAGTGCGGGATGCTCAGCAGTACCTCGCGCGAGGCGGGATCGGCGACATCGGCAGACGAGCCGCTGACGTGCAGGCGCGCGATCGTGACTGCGCCGTTGGTGGCCGTGTAGTAGACGTAGAAGCGGCCGCTCTGCGCATAGTCTGGCGCGAACGCGAGGCCAAGCAGGCCGCGCTCGCCGTCGCTGGCGATGACGCTGCCGAGGTCGAGGAAGGGCTGCGCGAGCAGCTGCCCGCCGCGCAGGATGCGGATCGTGCCTACCTGCTGAACGAGAAAAAGGCGGCCGCTGCCGTCGTGGGCATTGGCGATTTCAACGACCCCCGTCGCATTGCTTACCTGCGCGATGTGCAGATCGATGGCCGCCGCGGTGCGCGCGGCGAGGGACAGGGTCAGAGAGAGCAGCACCGTGCCAATGCGCATGTGAACCTCCAGCTCGCCCCCGCGTCCTCATGATAGCCACGGGTGGCGTTAAAAATCCGGTAGCTGCGTCGCTCAAGGCCTCCCTGCGATTGAGGCAGGGCCGACCCAAAAAGCTCGACCTCGGCCGCCGCCGAGCGATGCACTCTTCTTTCCATACCCAAACCGGGACGACCGGTTTCAGTCATCGCAGGGCCCAAAGATGCGAGAGGTTGACATCTGCATGTGCCGCAACTACCTTGCGCGCAACTTTTCAGAACGAGGCCGTCCTTCCGTGGACCCTTGCAGTAGTACCAAAACTGCAGCCCAGCCAGTCTTCCACCGCGGATAACGTGTCCCTCTAGGCGCGTGATCCGCTGCAGCGGAGCGCGTCGATCAAGCCGCCAGCGTGCGGTCTCGTCGCCCAACTGTCATGGAGCACTGGCAGGCTGCCCGATTTGTTTCGGGAGTCTTACATGCTCAATCTGTCATCCGTTTCCATGCTGATCGGCGGCAATGGTCGCAGCGTCGCGAAGAGCGAGGCTGCGGCGCGCACGGCCGCCGAGTTGCTCGCGCTCGCGCGCATGGAGTCGGCCGACGCGCTGCACAAGCTCAACCCAGACGGCAAACCGCTCGATCCCGAACAGGTCGAGGCGCGGCTCGAGCAATTCGGCCCGAATGTGGTTGCGCAGGAAAAGAAGAAGCACGTCGTCATCGAGCTGCTCGAGCGCTTCATCACCAATCCGATCAACATCCTGCTGACGGTGCTCGCGACGATCACCTGGCTGACCGGAGAGGAGACGAGCGACAAGATCGGCGCGCTCATCATGTTCGCGATGGTCGTGATGGCGGTATTCGTCGCGCACTTCCAGGAGGCGCGCTCGAGTCGCGCGGTCGAGCAGCTGCGGCGCATGGTCAGCAACACGGCGACGGCGAAGCGCGAGGTCGAGGAGGTGCCGAACGACGGCGCAACGGCTGACAGCGACGACGAACTCGTGGCCGTGCGCAGCGTGAAGAAGATCGAGGTGCCGATCGATGGCCTCGTGCCCGGCGATCTCGTATTCCTCTCGGCTGGCGACATGGTGCCTGCCGACTTGCGGCTGCTCAGCGCGAAGGACCTGTTCATCAACCAGTCGGCCCTGACCGGCGAATCGATGCCGGTCGAGAAGTTCGCGGGCGCCGACGCGGTGGCGAAGACCGCGCTCGAGGCGGGCAGCCTGTGCTTCATGGGCTCGAACGTCGTCTCCGGCAGCGCCACCGCCGTCATCGCCGCGACAGGCGCGAACACCTACTTCGGCGCGCTCGCAGGTTCGCTCGTCGGGCAGCGCGTCGAGACGAGTTTCGACAAGGGCGTCTCGCGGTTCGCCTGGCTCATGCTGCGCTTCATGGCTGTCATGGTGCCGATCGTCTTCCTCGTCAACGGGCTGACGAAGGGCAACTGGTTCGAGGCGTTCATGTTCGCGGTTGCGGTCGCGGTCGGCCTCACGCCCGAGATGCTGCCGATGATCGTCGCGATCAATCTCGCGAAGGGCGCGCTGAAGATGGCCAAGAAGGAGGTCATCGTCAAACGCCTCAACGCGATCCAGAACTTCGGCGCGATCGACGTGCTGTGCACGGACAAGACCGGTACGCTGACGCAGGACAAGGTCATCCTCGAGCGCCACACCGACATCTACGGCGACGAGAACGAGAAGGTGCTCGAGTTCGCCTGGCTCAACAGCTACCACCAGACGGGCCTGCGCAACCTGCTCGACGTCGCGGTGCTCGAAGCGGTCGGCGCCGAAACGGTGCAACACCTGCACGCCGAGTACACGCTCGTCGACGAGGTGCCGTTCGATTTCACGCGTCGGCGCATGTCGGTGATCGTGAAAAACCAGGCGGGCAAGCATTTCATCATCGCCAAGGGCGCGGTGGCCGAGACGCTAGCGGTCTGCACGAGCCTCGCGCACGAGGACAACTACCAGGCGCTGACGCAGCAGAAGCTCGACGAGGTGAAGGCCGTCGCGCGCGACATGAACGACGACGGGTTCCGCGCGCTCGCGCTCGGCGTGCGCGAGATCGAGGTGAAGCCCGCCTATTCGCGCGATGACGAGAAAGACCTCACGATGATGGGCTTCGTCGCGTTCCTCGACCCGCCGAAGGACAGCGCGGCCGAGGCGATCCAGGCGCTCAACGCGAACGGCGTCGCGGTGAAGATTCTCACGGGCGACAACGACGTCGTCACGCGCAACGTCTGCCGCCAGGTCGGCATCCAGGTCGACAAGTACCTGACCGGGCCGAAGATCGAGGCGATGAGCGACGAAGAGCTAATGCTCGCGACACGCGACACGCCGGTTTTCGCGCGCCTCAACCCGCAGCAGAAGGTGCGCGTGATCCAGGCGTTGCATCGCGACGGTCGCGTCGTCGGCTTCCTCGGAGACGGCATCAACGACGGCCCAGCGCTGCGCGCGGCCGATGTCGGCATTTCGGTCGATACCGCAGTCGACATCGCGAAGGAATCGGCCGACATCATCCTGCTCGAGAAGAGCCTGCTCGTGCTCGAGGAGGGCGTGATCGAGGGCCGCAAGGTGTTCGGCAATATCTTGAAGTACATCAAGATGACCGCGTCGTCGAACTTCGGCAACATGTTCTCGATGATCGGCGCGAGCGCGCTGCTGCCGTTCCTGCCGATGCTGCCGGTGCAGATACTGCTCAACAACCTGCTCTACGACTTCTCGCAGACCGCGGTCGCCTCCGACGAAGTCGACCAGGAATACCTCTCGCAGCCGCGGCAATGGGACCTGAAGGGCATCGCGCGCTTCATGTTCTGCATCGGCCCGATCAGTTCGATTTTCGACTACGCGACGTTCGCGCTGCTGTGGTTCGTGATCGGCGCGAACGCCGTCGAGCACGAGCGACTGTTCCAGACCGGCTGGTTCATCGAGTCGCTGCTGTCGCAGACGCTGATCGTGCACATCATCCGCACGGGACGCGTGCCGTTCGTGCAGAGTTGGGCGAGCCTGCCGCTGACGATCACGGGCGTCGTCATCTGCCTCGTCGGCATCGCGCTGACCGCGCTGCCGTTCGGCGCCTGGTTCGGTTTTGCGCCGCTGCCAGCGGTCTACTGGGCCTTCCTCGCGCTGATCCTCGTCAGCTACATGGCGCTGACGCAGTACGTGAAGGCGCGCATGATTCGTCGCTTCGGCTTGATCTGAGGTCGACGAAACTGCTGCCTCAGAGCGTGTCGAGTCGCGGTGGCGGCGGGCTCGAGAGCGGCGCTCAGACGTTGCGCAGCGCCGGAAACGCGTCGAGCAGATCGAGCACGCGTCCGCAGTGCCGGGCGTTGTAGCCGGGCAGGGCATTGACGGTCTTCTGGAACGCGGGGCTGTCGAGTATCTCGAGCACCGTGCGGGCTTCCGGATTCTCGAGCGCGCTGCGCGGGCAGACGAAGAAGTAGCGTTCATGCACGAGGCGGATGAATTCGAAGCCGAAGCGCTTGGCCGGCGTCTCGATGCCGAATCCGGCGTCGGCCATGCCGCTCGCGACGTAGGCGGCGACGGCGGCGTGAGTGAACTCGCCGTTGTCGTAGCCGTCGATCGCGCGGCCGTCGATGCTTTCCTTTTCGAGCAGCAGGTCGAACAGCGTGCGCGTGCCCGAGTCGATCTGGCGGTTGACGAAGCGGATGTCGGCGCGCGCGAGGTCGGCGATGCCGCGGATCTTCTTCGGATTGCCCGGCGCGAGCATCAGGCCCTGCCAGCGCGTGGTGAGGTCGAGCACGAGATAGTTGCCGCGCAGCAGCTTTGCGAACGAGCGCAACATCGGCGTCTCGAATTCGCCGAGCGGCATGTGCAGGCCAGCGAGGTCGCAGTTGCCACGCGCGAGCGACGCCAGCACTTCCTGGCTGCTGCGGTACTTGAGGTCGGTCGCGATGTTGCGCCGGCCGAGTTCGCGGTGCAGCAGCTCGACGGCGAAGCCGTGACTCGCGTGGATGCGCAGGATCGCCTCGCTCGGTGCGTAAACGCGTTCGAACTCGACTTCGATCTCGGAGCCCAGACTGTCGAGAAGCGGCGAGAGGCGCGCCGAAATGCGCTTGTCGGCCCAGACGAGCTTCTCGCCGAGCGCGGTCAGCGTTGCGCCGCTGCCGCGCGTCGATGTGACGAGCGTCGCGCCGAGCGACTTCTGCACTGCATTGAGCATGCCCCATGCGTAGCGATAGGAGATCTCCGCGCGCGAGCAGGCGCGCGCGAGGCTGCCCGTCTCATGGATGCCGACGAGCAGTTCGACGAGGCGCAGCGGTGCGGCTGCGCCGTCGCGCGCGTGCAGTTGCCATTGTGGCCTGATCGTTACCTTGAACATCGCGGATGCTTGCTGCGCTGCGGTAGGAAATAAGCTTTATGAAGCATATTGTGGTCCAACTGTTTGCGCTATGTTGCTGGCGTCGCCAGTTTGCCGTGGCGGCAACAAATATGTGCTGTGAAGCCTATTAAAAATCGCCGCCCACGCGGCCAAACGGGAGGGAGGATGTCGAGCATATCGGGTGCAATACCGGGCGCTGGGGAGGCGCCGGGAATCCTCGCAAAGGAACGCACGATCGCACCAGCCGGATACAACCGCTGGCTCGTGCCACCGGCCGCACTATGCATACATCTGTGCATCGGCATGGCCTATGGTTTTTCGGTCTTCTGGCTGCCGCTGTCGAAGGCGGTCGGCATCACGAAGGCGGTGGACTGCCCCGCCGACATGGGCTTCTTCGATTCGCTGTTCGCCACGACCTGCGACTGGAAGGTGTCGACGCTCGGCTGGATGTACACGCTGTTCTTCATCTTCCTCGGCTCGGCTGCGGCCCTATGGGGTGGCTGGCTCGAGCGCGCGGGGCCGCGCAAGGCGGGTTTCATTGCCGCGCTGTGTTGGTGCGGCGGTCTCGTCATCTCCGCGCTCGGTGTGTACGTGCACCAGATCTGGATGCTGTGGCTCGGCTCGGGCGTGATCGGCGGCATCGGGCTGGGACTCGGCTACATCTCTCCGGTTTCGACCCTGATCAAATGGTTCCCCGATCGGCGCGGCATGGCGACCGGCATGGCGATCATGGGATTTGGCGGCGGCGCGATGATCGGCTCGCCGCTCGCGGACATCTTCATGAAGCATTTCGCGACGCCGACCGACGTCGGTGTATGGCAGACGTTCCTCGCGCTCGCGGTGATCTACTTCGTCTTCATGATGGCCGGCGCGTTCGGCTACCGCATCCCGCAGCGCGGCTGGACGCCCGCGGGCTGGACGCCGACGGTGAACAAGCAGAGCGGCCTCATCACGCAGCGCCAGGTGCACCTCGACAAGGCTTGGAAGACGCCGCAGTTCTGGCTGATCTGGGGCGTGCTCTGCCTCAACGTCAGCGCGGGCATCGGCGTGATCGGCATGGCATCGCCGATGCTGCAGGAAGTATTCGCCGGCAAGCTGCTCGGCATCACGGCCGCGTTCAACGAGCTGACGGTCGAACAGAAGGCGAAGATCGCGACGATCGCCGCCGGCTTCACGGGCCTCTTGAGCCTGTTCAACATCGCGGGGCGATTCTTCTGGGCGTCGATGTCCGACAAGCTCGGCCGCAAGCTCACGTACTTCACGTTCTTCGTGCTCGGCATCGTCCTTTACGCATCGGTACCGACACTCGGTCACGCGGGCCAGGTCGCATTGTTTGTCGCGGCTTTCGGCATCATCCTGTCGATGTACGGCGGCGGTTTCGCGACGGTGCCGGCGTATCTCGCGGATATCTTCGGCACGCAGATGGTCGGCGCGATCCATGGGCGGCTGCTGACCGCGTGGTCGGCGGCCGGCATCATCGGGCCCGTACTGATCAACTACATCCGCGAATTCCAGCTCGCGCACGGCGTCTCGAAGGCGCTCGCGTATGACATCACGATGTACATCCTGGTCGGTCTGCTCGTGCTCGGCTTCATCTGCAACTGGCTCGTCAAGCCCGTTTCCGAGGACAATTACATGACCGAGGCCGAACTCGCCGCGGAACTCAAGAAGGCGCACGAAAGCACGGTCGTCGCGCCGCCGACGAACACGGCAGCCGCTTCGAGCTCGCCGGCGATGCTCGTCGTCGCGTGGTTGTTCGTCGGCATTCCGATTCTCTGGGGTGCGTGGATCACGCTCGAGAAAGCGTTCGTGCTGTTCAAGTAAGACTGTTGTTCAAGAAAGACGAGCACCCGGCGTCCGCGCGACGCCGGGTGCGACTTGCGGAGGTTGGAAGAAATGCCGAAAGGCGCAGAGAAGATTGCGATCAAGCTCGATTCACGGCGGCGCCCGGAAATTCCCCTGCAGTTCGACGCTGCCGTGCGCGCGGGGGTGACAGCGCATCGTGAGGTGGCGGGTGCGTTGCTGCCGATCCTGCACGCGGTGCAGGAAGCCCTCGGCTTCGTGCCGCCCGAAGCGCTCGCGTTGATCGCCCACGAACTCAATCTCACGCGCGCGGAAGTACATGGCGTCGTAACCTTCTACCACCATTTCCGCAGCACGCCGCCGGGACGGCACACGGTACGGCTCTGTCGCGCCGAAGCCTGCCAGGCGCTCGGCGCGCGCGCGCTCGAGGCGCATGCGAAGAAGTCCCTCGGCGTCGGGTTCCACGAGACTACGAGCGACGGCGCGCTCACGCTCGAACCGGTCTACTGCCTCGGCAACTGCGGCTGCGGGCCGTCGCTGCTCGTCGATCACGACGAGTTGCACGCGCGCGTCACGCCGCAATCGTTCGATGCGCTCGTCTACGGGTTGAGGAACGCGGACGGGGTGGCGAAATGACAGGCATCTCGAACGTCGCAAGGTTCTACGTGTCCGGCGACGCCACCGCGCGTGCGCTCGGGGCGGATCACGTCGTCGCGGCGATCGCGAGCGAGGCGAAGCGGCGCCACATCGCCATCGACATCGTACGCAACGGGTCGCGCGGCATGTTCTGGCTCGAGCCGCTCGTGGAGGTTGTCACGCCAACAGCTCGCGTCGCCTATGCGCCGGTCGCCGTGGGCGACGTGGCAGCACTCTTCGACGCGGGCTGGCATCGTGGCGGCGCACATGCGCTGCGCCTCGGCGCGATCGAGGAGCAGCCGTTCTTCAGGCGCCAGGAACGCCTGACCTTCGCCCGTGTCGGCGTCGTCGATCCGGCGAGCGTCGACGACTACATCGCGCACGGCGGCTATCGCGGTCTCGCGCGCGCGCTCGCGATGGCGCCGGCTGACATCGTCAAGGCCGTCACCGATTCCGGCCTGCGCGGCCGCGGCGGCGCGGCGTTCCCGGCCGGCATCAAGTGGAGGACCGTGCACGACGCCGAGGTTTCGTCCGAGTCCCGAGTCCCGAGTCCCGAGTCTCGGCCATCGAAGTACGTCGTCTGCAACGCCGACGAAGGCGACTCGGGCACGTTCTCCGATCGCATGCTGATGGAGGGCGATCCGTTCAGTCTGATCGAAGGCATGACGATCGCGGGCATCGCCGTGGGTGCGACACAGGGTTACATCTATCTGCGCAGCGAGTATCCGCACGCGCACACGGCGCTGCGCACGGCGATCGCGGCCGCATATGCTTCCGGCTGGCTCGGCGCCGACGTCAACGACAGCGGTCGGCGCTTCGATCTCGAGGTTCGACTCGGCGCGGGCGCGTACATCTGCGGCGAGGAGACCTCGTTGCTCGACAGCCTCGAAGGCAAGCGCGGGCAGGTGCGATTCAAGCCGCCGCTGCCTGCGATCAAGGGCCTGTTCGGCAAGCCCACGGTCATCAACAACGTGATCACGCTCGCCTCGGTACCGACTATCCTCGACAAGGGCGCCGCGTTCTATCAGGAGTACGGCGTCGGCCGCTCGCGCGGCACCTTGCCCGTTCAGCTCGCGGGGAACCTCAAGCGCACGGGGCTGGTCGAAAAGGCATTCGGCGTGACACTGCGCGAATTGCTCTACGACTACGGCGGCGGCTCGTTCAGCGGTCGCCCGATCCGCGCGGTGCAGGTCGGCGGCCCGTTGGGTGCGTACATGCCCGAGTCGCAATTCGACACGGTACTCGACTACGAGGCGTTCGCCGCGATCGGCGCGATGGTCGGCCACGGCGGCATCGTCGCGTTCGACGACACGGTCGACATGCTCGAACAGGCGCGCTACGCGATGGAGTTCTGCGCGGTCGAGTCGTGCGGCAAGTGCACGCCGTGCCGCATTGGTTCCGTCCGCGGCGTCGAGGTGATCGATCGCATCCGTTCGCATCGCGACACCGGCATGGACGGCGAACGCGAGCGCGATCTCGTGCTGCTCGACGACCTCTGCGGCACGATGCGCAACGGTTCGCTGTGCGCAATGGGCGGGCTGACGCCCGATCCGGTCGTAAGCGCGATCAAATATTTCCCGGAAGACTTCAGGAAAAGTGCATGAGGTGGGAAGACCTTTCGACACGGATTGCACGGATGGAGACGGATCGACACGGAGAAGAGCTTAGCAAGTTGTAAGAAGGCAGAGGTGATGACCGGCCAAGCGTTCGACTTGGCGAAACGTTTTTCAGCGACTTGTTTTCATTTTTCGATCGCTTTGATCCGGTTTATCCGCGAAATCCGCGTCGACGCTTCCGCTCTTCCCAAAGAAGCACGAACGAAGTAAAGAGGTAGAAGCCATGTTGTCGATCGTCGAACTCGATTTCGGTACGCCTCGGGCGAAGTCCGCGCAGCAGATCGCGCTGACGATCGATGGGCGCGAGGTAAGCGTTCCCGCGGGCACGTCGGTGCTGCGCGCCGCGGCCGAAGTGGGCATCCAGATTCCAAAACTCTGTGCGACCGAACTGCTCGATGCGTTCGGCTCGTGCCGCCTGTGCCTCGTCCAGATCGAAGGGATGAAGGGTTATCCGGCGTCGTGCACGACGCCCGTTGCCGTCGGAATGAAGGTGACGACGCAGAGCGAAAAGCTCGGCGACATCCGCCGCGGGGTGATGGAGCTCTACCTGTCGGACTATCCACTCGACGAAGCGCACCCGGACGTCGCCGCGCACAGCGAACTCGCTAAGATGGCCGCGCAGATCGGCGTCAGCGAAGTGCGCTACGGTTTCGCCGGCGCGAATCACACGCGCGAGAAGCAGGCCGATGGCGCGCTCAATCCGCTGTTCCGCGCGAAGGATGAATCGAATCCGTATTTCACCTTCGACTCGTCGAAATGCATCGTCTGTTCACGCTGCGTGCGCGCATGCGACGAGCAGCAGGGCACGCTCGCGTTGACGATCCAGGGGCGCGGCTTCGACTCGGCGATGGTCGCCGGGCAGAGTGAGTCGTTATTCGATTCGGAATGCGTGTCGTGCGGCGCCTGCGTGCAGGCCTGCCCGACGATGGCGCTCACCGAGAAGTCGATGCTCGCGGAGGGCGCGGCCGAGCGCAGCGTCGTCACGACCTGCGCGTATTGCGGCGTCGGCTGTTCATTCCGCGCCGAGTTGCGCGGCAACGACATCGTGCGCATGGTGCCGAACAAGGACGGCGACGCGAACCATGGTCATTCCTGCGTGAAGGGGCGCTTCGCGATCGGTTACGCGACGCATCGCGACCGCATCACGAAGCCGATGATTCGCGCGAAGATCTCCGACGCGTGGCGCGAGGTCTCCTGGGAGGAGGCGATCGCGCACACGGCCGCCGAGTTCAAGCGCATCCAGGCGAAATTCGGCCGCGACTCGATCGGCGGCATCACCTCATCGCGCTGCACGAACGAGGAAACCTACCTCGTGCAGAAGCTCGTGCGCGCGGGCTTCGGCAACAACAACGTCGACACCTGCGCGCGCGTCTGCCATTCGCCGACGGGCTACGGCCTCAAGAGCACGCTCGGCGAGTCGGCCGGCACGCAGAACTTCGACTCGGTGATGCAGTCGGACGTGATACTCGTGATCGGCGCCAACCCGACCGACGCGCATCCGGTGTTCGCCTCGCAGATGAAGCGACGCCTACGCCCCGGCAAGGACGGCAGGCCCGCCGCGCGGCTGATCGTCGCCGACCCGCGCCGCATCGATCTCGTGCGCACGCCGCACGTCGTGGCCGACTACCATCTCGCGCTTCGACCCGGCACGAACGTTGCGCTGATCAATTCGCTCGCCCACGTCATCGTCGCCGAAGGGCTCGTGAACGAAGAGTTCGTGCGCGCGCGCTGCGAGGGCGATGCCTTTGCGAATTGGCGCGCGTTCGTACTCGAGGAACGCAATTCGCCCGAGGCGATGGAAGAAGTCACAGGCGTGCCTGCGGCGGACGTGCGCGCGGCCGCGCGCCTTTACGCGACCGGCGGCAATGGCGCGATCTACTACGGCCTCGGCGTGACCGAGCACACGCAGGGCTCCACGATGGTGATGGGCATCGCCAATCTCGCGATGGCCACGGGCAACATCGGCCGCGAGGGCGTCGGCGTGAATCCGCTGCGCGGGCAGAACAACGTGCAGGGTTCGTGCGACATGGGTTCGTTCCCGCACGAATTCCCGGGTTATCGCCATGTCGGCGACACCGAGGTGCGCACGCAGTTCGAGCGCAACTGGGGCGTCAAGCTGCTGGCGGAGCCAGGCTTGCGCATCCCGAACATGTTCGAGGCCGCGCTCGACGGCGAGTTCAAGGGCCTCTACATCCAAGGCGAGGACATCGGCCAGAGTGACCCGAACACGCAGCACGTCACTGCGGCGCTCACGTCGATGGAGTGCGTCGTCGTGCAGGATCTGTTCCTCAACGAGACGGCGAAGTTCGCGCACGTGTTCCTGCCGGGCTCGACGTTCCTCGAGAAGGACGGCACCTTCACCAACGCCGAGCGCCGGGTCTCGCGCGTGCGCAAGGTGATGGAGCCGGCCGGCGGCTACGCCGACTGGGAGGTCACCCAGCTCCTGTCGAACGCGATGGGCTATCCGATGCACTACACGCACCCGGCGCAGATCATGGACGAGATCGCGTTGCTCACGCCGACGTTCCACGGCGTCAGCTTCGCCAAGATCGACGAGCTCGGCAGTATCCAGTGGCCGTGCAACGAAGCGCATCCGCAGGGCACGCCGACGATGCACGTTGGCGAGTTCGTGCGCGGCAAGGGCAGGTTCATGCTGACCGAATACGTGCCGACGACCGAGAAGGTCAACGGTCGATTCCCGCTGATCCTGACGACGGGCCGCATCCTCTCGCAGTACAACGTCGGCGCGCAGACGCGGCGCACGCTCAACAACCTCTGGCACGACGAGGACCGGCTGGAGATCCATCCGCACGACGCCGAAGACCGCGGCATCGTCGACGGCGACTGGGTCGGCATCCAGAGTCGCGCGGGCGAAACCGTCATGCACGCGAAGATCAGCGAGCGCATGCAGCCCGGCGTCGTCTACACGACCTTCCACTTCCCGTTCTCGGGCGCGAACGTCATCACGACCGAAAACTCCGACTGGGCGACCAACTGCCCCGAATACAAGGTCACCGCGGTACAGGTGTCGCGCGTCACGCAGCCGTCGGACTGGCAGAAGCGCTATCGTGCGTTCAGCGAACGCCAGCAGGAGCTGCTCGACGATGCCTTCGTCGCCAGGTAACCGCGAACAGCCGCTGCCGCAGGGCGCGGTCGGCCGCGATGTCGACCGCCATCGCGCGGGCGGCGTGACGCGCGTGCGCGATGCCGTCGCCGAGGAGATTCCGGTCGCGTTCGTCTACAACGGGCATCCGCACGCGGTGATGATGGCGTCGCCGCTCGATCTCGAGGACTTCGCGCTCGGCTTCTCGCTGAGCGAAGCGATCATCGACGATGCTGCGCAGTTCGAAGCGGTCGAGGTTGTCGAAGCGTTGGCGGGCATCGAACTGCGCGTGACGATTCCAGCGGAAAAAGCAGCGCTGCTCGGCGAGCGCGTGCGCGAACTCACCGGTCGCACCGGTTGCGGTCTCTGCGGCGCGCAGACGCTCGACGCGGCGGTGCGCCATCCTGCGGCTGTCGCGAACGCGCCCGAGGTCGACGAGGGCAGCATCATGGCCGCGCTGCTCAAGCTGCATGACCTGCAGCCGCTCAATATCGTCACGGGCGCCGTGCACGCGGCGGCCTGGGCGCTGCACGACGGTGTAATCGTGCAGGCGCGCGAGGACGTCGGCAGGCACAACGCGCTCGACAAGCTGATCGGCGCGCTGATGCGCAAGAACGTCGACCTGCGCGAAGGCTTCCTCGTCGTCACGAGCCGCGCGAGCTACGAGATGGTCATGAAGGCGGCGAGCGTCGGCATCGGCACGCTCGTCGCGATATCGGCACCGACCGCGCTCGCGATCGCGCTCGCGCGCGAAACCAACGTCACGCTCGTCGGCTTCGCGCGCGCGGAGGGCTTTTCGGTTTACGCGAACGCCGAGCGCGTTCGGCGCCGCGCCTCGGCGCAACGGAGCATTGCAACATGAGAGACAGCGCCGAGCGCCTCGTGGCGATGGCCAACGACATCGCGAACTATTTTCATTCGGATCCCGACCGCAACGCGGGCATCGACGGCGTCGCGAACCATATCCGACGCTTCTGGGATCCGCGTATGCGCCGGAAGATCGTCGCGCATCTCGCGGAGCACGGCGGGGCGGGCCTCAACGACATTGCGCACGCGGCGATCATGCGCCTCGCGGCTTCGTCGGCGGCGGTTTCGCCGGGACCAGCCCCGGTATAGCGCGCGGGCTCGCTCCTCGGCGCGATTGTTGCGGCGCAGCGGCTCTTCTACCACAACCGGCCTGAATTTGCCCCGGTCGAGGCCACCGCGACCGGCAGCGGCCGTGCCATGAATTCGCTTTATAATTCGCGGTCTATCCCGCGGTGCTGCCGCGAAACAGGAACACACTTGGTCATGAACGCGAAACTGGTACCCGCGGGCTCCCTGGTCGACTCGATCCTCGCTGAACTGCAGCCCCACCTGTCCGCCGCGCAGCGCGCGCAAGCGCAGGTATTCGTCCAGCAATTTTTCAAGCGTGTCTCCGACGACGACATCGCGCTGCGCACGCCGGCCGGCTGGGCCGCGCTGATCCGCGGACTGTTCGATTTCATCAGCGTGCGCAAGAGCAGCACCCCGGCCGTACGCGTGTTCAATCCCAGCGTCGAGAACGAGGGCTGGGAGTCCAGCCACACGATCGTGCAGATCGCGACGAACGACATGCCGTTCCTCGTCGACTCCGTCGGCATCGCCGCGCAGCTGTCGAAGGTGCTGGTACACAGCGTCATCCACCCGGTGTACTTCATCGCCCGCGACGCCGGCGGGCACCTGCTGAGCCTCGCGGTCGACGACACCAACAAGGGCAGCGCCGAGTCGATCATGCACGTCGAGGTCGACAAGCTCACCGAGCCGGGCGACATCGAGAAACTGCACGCCGCAATCAATGCGGGATTGCATGACGTGGCGCTCTGCGTCGAAGACTGGCCGGCGATGCGGCAGAAGATGCGCGACATGGCCGAGGAGCTCGGCAAATGGCGCCTGCCGCTCGACGCCGAGGGCGTCAACGAGGCGCAGGAATTTCTGCGCTGGGCCGCCGAGGATCATTTCACCTTCCTTGGCTACCGCGAATACCACGTCGTCAAGAAGGACAACGACGAGGTGCTCGAAGCCGCGCCGAAGAGCGGGCTCGGCATCCTGCGCACAGCCGATCGCGCCGTGGCGCCGCGCACGCTCAAGGGTCTCGTCGCGCACGAGCTGCGCCAGTCGGGCAAGGCCGACGCGATCATCCTGACGAAGACGAACTCCCGCTCGACCGTGCATCGCTCGGGCTACATGGACTACATCGGCGTGCTCGAATTCGACGCCGCCGGCAAGCCGCAGGTCGAACACCGCTTCCTCGGCCTGTTCGCGTCTGGCGCGTACTCGCGCCGTCCCTGGGAGATTCCGCTGGTGCGCCGCAAGTACGAGTCGGTCATGGATCGCTCGGGCTACAAGCGCGACTCGCACTCGGGCAAGACGCTGCGCAACATCCTCGAGACGCTGCCGCGCGACGAACTGTTCCAGTCGGGCGAGAACGAACTGTTCGAGACGGCGACCGGCATCATGGGGCTGCAGGGTCGCGCGCGCTCGCGCCTGTTCGTGCGCCGTGACAAGTATGGCCGCTTCTTCTCGTGCCTCGTGTTCGTGCCGCGCGACCGCTTCAACACCGACATGCGCGAGCGTATCGAGGCGATGCTCAAGCGCGCGTTCCACGGCGAACGCCTCGATTCGACGATCCAGATCGGCGAGTCGGCGCTGGCGCGCGTGCACATGGTCATTCGCCCGAAGCCCGGCGACAAGCCCGATTACGACGTTTCGGAACTCGAAGCGAAGATCGGCCAGATCGTGCGCAACTGGCACGACGAGTTGCGCGAGATTCTCGTGCGCAAGCACGGCGAGGAGAAGGGTTTGCGCCTCGCGAATCGCTTCGGCAAGGCGCTGCCGGCCGGCTATATCGAGGAAGTGACGGCGCACATCGCCGCGAGCGACGTCGAAGCCGCAGCGGCGCTGCGCAATGCCGACGATATCCGCATGTCGCTGTACCGCTCGCGCGGCGAGAAGGACATGCTGCGTTTCAAGCTGTTCCGCTACGGCACGCCGATCACGCTCACCGAAGTGCTGCCGATGCTCGAGAACATGGGGCTCAAGATCCTCTCCGAGCACCCGTATGAGATGCACCTCGGCGACACGACCGTCATCATCCAGGACTTCGAAGTGCAGCCCGCGGGTCGCTTCGATTTCGACCTCGATCAAATCCGCGACACGTTCCAGTCGAGCTTCGAGCGCATCTGGCGCGGCCAGACCGAAAGCGACGGCTTCAATCGTCTGATTCTCGGCGCGAACATGGATTGGCGCCAGGTCGCCGTGCTGCGCGGCATCTGCAAATACCTGCTGCAGACCGGCGTGCCGTTCTCGCAGACCTACATGGAAGAGACGCTCAACCGCTATCCGCTCATCGCGGGTCTGCTCGTTGAGCTATTCGAGGCGAAATTCGATCCCGCGCGCGAGACGTTGTCGAAGGCCGCGCTCGAACAGGCGAAAAAGCGCCTGCAGAAGGAACTCGAGACGCTGCTGCCCGAGTCGATGGACAAGCATCACGGCACGATCGTCGAAGCGCTCGTCAATGCACGCGGCGAGTCGCGCGAAGTGCAATACAAGGCCACGGTCGACGCGATCAAGCAGTTGCTCGACCAGGTCGCAAGCCTCGACGAGGATCGCATCCTGCGCGCGTACCTCGCGCTGATCGGCGCCACGCTGCGCACGAGCTATTTCCAGGCGCCCGGCGGCAAGCATCGCGAATACATCGCGTTCAAGTTCGATCCGTCGAAGGTGCCGGACCTGCCGAAGCCGCGCCCGTATCGCGAGATATTCGTCTATGCGCCGCGCATCGAAGGCGTGCACCTGCGCTTCGGACCTGTCGCTCGCGGTGGCCTGCGCTGGTCCGATCGCCGCGAAGACTTCCGCACCGAGGTGCTCGGCCTCGTCAAGGCACAGATGGTCAAGAATACGGTCATCGTGCCGGTCGGATCGAAGGGCGGCTTCTTCGTCAAGCGCCCGCCTGCAGGTGGCGACCGCGATGCGCAGCTCGCCGAAGGCGTGGCGTGCTATCGCCTGTTCATCAACGGCCTGCTCGACATCACCGACAACCTCGTCGAAGGCAAGGTGACGCACCCGAAGGACGTCGTGCGCCACGACGGCGACGACCCGTATCTCGTCGTCGCCGCGGACAAGGGCACAGCCACGTTTTCCGACATCGCCAACGCGATCTCGGCCGAGCACGACTACTGGCTCGGCGACGCGTTCGCCTCGGGTGGTTCCGTCGGCTACGACCACAAGGGCATGGGCATCACCGCCAAGGGCGCGTGGGAATCGGTCAAGCGCCACTTCCGCGCACTCGGTCGCGACTGCCAGAGCGAGGACTTCACCTGCGTCGGCGTCGGCGACATGTCCGGTGACGTCTTCGGCAATGGCATGCTGCTGTCGAAGCACATCCGCCTGCTCGCCGCGTTCGACCACCGCCACATTTTCCTCGACCCGAACCCCGACGCGGCGCGTACCTTCGTCGAGCGCGAGCGCATGTTCAAGCTGCCGCGCTCGTCGTGGGCCGACTACGACCACAGCCTCATCAGCAAGGGCGGCGGCATCTATCCGCGCAGCGCGAAGTCGATTCCGATTCCCGACGAAGTGCGCAACGCGCTCGGCATCGCCGAAGGCGTCACCGCGATGTCGCCGAACGAACTCATGAATGCAATTCTGAAGGCGCCGGTCGACCTGCTCTGGAATGGCGGCATCGGCACGTACGTCAAGGCCGAAACCGAGACGAACGCCGACGCGGGCGATCGCGCCAACAATGCGATCCGCGTCAATGGCCGCGAACTGCGCTGCAAGATGGTCGGCGAGGGCGGCAATCTCGGCTGCACGCAACGCGGCCGCATCGAAGCGGCGCTCAATGGCGTGCTGCTCAACACCGACTTCATCGACAACTCCGCAGGCGTCGACACGTCCGACCACGAGGTCAACATCAAGATCCTGCTCAACGATGCCGTGCAGCGCGGCGAGTTGACGATGGACGCCCGCAACAAGCAGCTCGCTGCGATGACCGACGAGGTCGAACGTCTCGTGCTCGCCGACAATTATCGGCAGAACCAGGCGATCAGCCTCATGGAGCGCATGTCGGTATCGCGCCTTGGCTCGAAGCAGCACTTCATCCGCACGCTCGAGGCGCAAGGCCTGCTCGACCGTCAGATCGAGTTCCTGCCGAGCGAGGCCGAGTTCGCCGAACGCAAGGCGCGCGGCCTCGGCCTGACGCGGCCGGAGTTGTCGATCCTGTTGTCGTACTCGAAGATCGTGCTGTTCCAGCAGCTGCTCGACTCCGACGTGCCGGAAGATCCGTACCTGTCGAAGGAGCTGCGGCGCTACTTCCCGGTGCCGCTGCAGGAGAAGTATGCGGCGCACATGGAGCGCCACCGCCTCAAGCGCGAGATCATCGCGACCGCGGTGACGAACTCGATGGTCAACCGCATGGGCGCCACGTTCGTGCTGCGCATGGGCGAGGACACGGGCAGGACACCCGCGCAAGTTGCGCGAGCGTTCAACATCGCGCGCGAAGTGCTCGACGCGCGCTCGACCTGGGCACAGATCGAGGCGCTCGACGGCAAGGTATCGGGACAGACGCAGATCGACGCGCTGCTCGTGATCTGGCAGTGCCTGCGCGGCCTGACGCGCTGGCTGCTCAACCATTCGGGCGAGTCGCTCGACATCGCTGCGGCGGTGTCGAAGTACCACCCCGGCATGCAGGAGCTGCGCAAGCACCTCATCGACGTCATCACGCCGGCCGAACGTGCGCGCTTCGACAAGGAAGCGCTGCGCTGGCGCGAGGCGGGCTTCCCGGAGGCGCTCGGCAACGATCTCGCCGGCCTGCCGACGCCGGGATCGGGCCTCGACATCATCCTCGTCGCGGCCGAGCACAAGCTCGCCATCGCATCGGCGGCAAAAGTATATTTCGAACTCGGCGAGGCGCTGAACCTCAACTGGCTCATGGAGAAGGTCGAGGCGCTTTCCGTCGAATCGCGCTGGCACGCGATCGCGCGCGGCTCCCTCCGCGACGAGCTCTACGCGCAGCACCGCGCGCTGACCGCGCAGATCCTCGAGTCGGCCGGTGGCGCGAGCGCCGAGGCGGTCACGCGCTGGCTCAACCGCGACGATCCGGCGCTGCGCTTCACGCAGGCGATGTTCGCCGACATGCGCTCGCAGGTTGTCACCGACTACCCGATCGTATCGGTCGCGGTACGGCGGCTCGCGCAGCTCGTGCAGGCAGGGCAGCACTGAGTCGGTGACACGCTAGGATCGCCGGTACGCGCACGCGCTTACCGGCCTCGTGCATCTCGGTCGGTTCGCGCGCGTGCGTTCAAATGTGCGCGACGCCGCATGGCGGGCCAAGCTGACCCGCGGTCCGCTCGCCGGAGTTACTTCGCCTGCAGTTACTTCGCCGCTGGCAGGAAACGCACCTGCACGCGCTGGCCGATGCGCAGGTCCTGTGCATCGATTTCGAGCACGCATTCGACATCGCGCGCGTCGGTTGCTTCCTCCGTGGCCTCGAGCAGCTTGCTCGGGCCGAACACGTCGCCAATGCGTGTCACGCGCGCACGCCAGGTCTTGCCGGGCGAGGCGACGCTCGAGACTTCGGCGAGTGTGCCGACTTGTACGTTGGCGACGAAACCCTCGTTAAGCTCGGCGCGGACGATGCGCGGCTTGTCCGGCAGCAGCTCGACGAGCTGCCCCGACTGTGCCGAAACGATATCACCGACATGCGTGTTCACAGTGACGATGCGCCCGGCGACCGGCGCGTGCAGCACGCGCGCCTGCAGTTCGTATTCTGCGGCCTTCACCTTCTGCTTCGCGGTCTCGATGCCCGCGTCGGCGACGGCGATCTCGGCGCCGAGTTCGGCCAGCGCCTGGCGCGCGTCGTCCGCCGACTGGCCGCTCGTCGCACCGGCGCTCAGCGCCTCATTCACGCGCGCGGCGCGCGTGCGTGCGGCGGGCATTTTCGCGCGCAGCAGCTGGGCCTGGGCGTTTGCGCTCACAAGCTCCGCGTGCGCCGCGTCGGACGCGATCTGCGCGGGACGGGGATCGAGTGCGACGAGGACGTCGCCGGCCTTGACCGCGGCGCCAGCCACGATGGGCACTTCGCTGACGAGTCCGTCGCGCGCGCTCGCGAGGTGGATGAGTCCGCCTTCAACGTCGACCTTGCCGCGTGCGATCGCGACGAAAGTCGGCGCGGGACCTTGCGCAGAGCTTTGCGCCGCGGTCGTGGCGCCGGTAGCCGGTGGTGCGGTGGTCTTGCCGCAAGCAGCCAGCGACAGAATCATCGTGGCCGCGCAAACGTAAAGACAATGCCCGCAGCTCGATCGACGCTGCGCCACCGGGGCGGCTGGCCTTCGCGTTTGCGCGAACGACCGGAATGTTTGGCGGAACAGACTCATGCTCGGGAACCCAGGGATTGCGCGTTCGACTCGCGGGAGGGCGAAGGGGCAGTGCCATTCTGCACGATATCGGACAGGATGCGTCCATCCTGCATCGTGATGATGCGGTCGGAGTCGGCTGCGAGGCGCGCGTCATGGCTCACGCAGACGACGGTGGCGCTGTACACGCGTGCGACGCGGTGCAAGGCGTCGATGACGTTCTTGCCGTTGACCGAATCGAGCGCGCTCGTCGGCTCGTCCGCGAACAGGAACTGCGGCTTCTTCGCGAGCGCGCGCGCGATCGCGATGCGCTGCTTCACGCCGCCCGAGAGCTCGATCGGTCGCAGGTGCGCGCGCGACGCGAGGCCTACTTCCTCGAGCGAGGCGAGCGCCTGGTTGCGCACCGCGTGCTTGGGCAGGCCCAGATAGTCGAGCGGCAGCATCACCTGTTCGAGTGCCGTCAGCGCGGGGAACAGGTTGAAGCCCTGAAACACGAAGCCCGTGTGTTCGAGACGGAACTTCTCGAGATCGGCGCGCGATTTGCGCCACAAATCCTGTCCCAGCGCCGAGACACTGCCGCTGTCGGGCTTGAGCAAACCGCTCAGGATCGCGAGCAAAGTGCTCTTGCCGGAGCCCGACGGGCCGAGGACCAGCGTCAATTCGCGCTCGGCGAGACTCAGGCTCATGCCTTGGAGCACGCGCGTCTCGACCTTGCCCGAGGTGTAGGTCTTCGTGACCGATTCGGCGACGAGCGCGGTCATGAGCGGCGTGCTCGCGCATTTGCACCGCCCGCTTGCGCATGAAGCGCATGCGCAAGCGCGGTGGACGGGGCCACGGTGGGCGAAGGAGACCGGATGGCACCCTCCTCGCTCATCGCAGCAGGTTCGCCGGTTCGAGGTGATTGATCGCGCCGACCGCGAGCAGGCCGGAAATCAGCGCGATTGCCATCACGAGCACGGCGCAGGCGGTCGCGGCGAGGTAGTCGAACGCGATCGGCACATCCTGTCCGTGTGCGAGTGCGGCGAGCGAGACGCTGACGATCGTGCCGAACAGGATGCCGATCGTGCCGACCCAGAATGCCTGCTCGAGAATCACGCGACGCAACGCGGCGACGCCGGCGCCGAGCGCGTTGAGCATCGCGTATTCGCGTACCGAGCTCGCGACCGCCGCGAACAGCGTCTGGCTCGTGATGACGACGCCGACGAGAAATACGACGCCGGCGAGAAACAGGAAGCCGAGACCCGCGCCCGTCTCGAACATCCAGTAAGTCGCCGCGTTGTAGGCGAATTCGTCGTGCGTCCACACAGCGAAGCGGTGCATGGCGCCGACCTCGGCGAGCCGCGCGCGCACCGCTTCGGCGTTGCTGCCCGGCGCGAGACGGGCGATGTAGTAGGCGATGTTGTCGCGGTCTGCAGGATCGGCGACGAGGCTGCGCGCGGTGGCGATCGAGGTGACGATGTTGACGCCGCCGAGCGCGCGCAGGCCGTTGGCCGCGGCCGCGATGTGCACGCGATGGCCGTTCAGCGTCGCGCTGCCGCCGATGTCGAGCCCGAGCTTGGGCAGGTCGGCCGCGTCAACGATCACGGCAGCGGGTTCCAGTAGTCTCGCGCGCTGTTCCTGCGTCAGCACGCGCGCGAACATCATGCCCTGCGAATGCGGGTCGATACCGGAGACGAATACCGATACGCTGCCGCGCGCCGCGGGACCGCGCCAGTCGCCGTCGATCCATTGGAACGGCTCGACCTGCACGACGGCAGGATCCATGCGCAGCCACATCTCGGTATCGCGCGGCACGGGTCGCCCCAACTCCACGCTCTGCGTACCGGGATAGCCGGCCCAGATCTCGCCGTCCGAACGGCTCACGTAGACGCCGGCACTCGAAAAGATGCCGAACATCAGCGCCGTCATCATGAGCAGCAGCAGGCCCGAGAACGCGACCGCGAGCGCCGCGGGCAGGAACTTGCGCCATTCGTAGATCAGTGTCTTGCGGGCGAGGCCGACGATCACTTCGCGGGCTCCGACGCAGGCTGTGCGCCGCCTTCAGGGCGCGTCGCGGGCAGCGCGCCGCCGAGCGACTTGTACAACCCGACATAACTCAGCGCGCGTTCGCGCAACGCGGCACTCTGGCGCATACGGCTCTCGGCGAGCGTGAGTGTCGCGTTCGCCGCGTCGAGGTCGTCGCCGAGGCCTATGCGGCGCAACGTCGCGGCCGAGCCTGCCGCCTTGCCGGCGCTCGCGAGTTCAATGGCGCTGCCGGCCAGGGCCTGCGTCTTTGCCGCGAACAGCGCTAGCGCCGTATCGGCCTCGGCGACACCTTCGAGTACGGCTTCGCGATAGGCGAGGACCGCCGCGGACAACGCCGCCTCGCGCGCGTTGACGACGTCGCGGCGCGCGCCCCAGTCGAAGATCGGAATCGTCACCGAGGGGGCGATCAGCGGAATGGCCTTGTTCGGATGGTCGAGATCGCCCGTCAGCGCGGTCGACGAGATCAGCGTGCCGACGATGCTGAAGCGTGGGTAGAGATCGGCGCGGGCGATGCCGAGCTCACCCGCGGCGCGCAGCACGGCTTCTTCGGCGCGGCGAATCTCCGGGCGTGTGCGCAGCAGATCTGCGGGCGTCTCGCGCACGGCTATCACGGGTAGCACCGGTTGCGCGGCGGCCTCATCGAGTGCCGGCTCGGCGAGATCCTGCGCGAACGTGCCGAGCAATACCGCGAGTGCCTGACGCGTCTGCGCGAGCGTCGCTTTGCCGTCGGCGGCGTCGGCCTGCGCCTGCGCGAGATCGGCGTTCGCGCGGTCGACGTCGTTCTGCGCGCCGAGGCGCGAGCGCAGCCGCGCCTGCGTAACGGCGGCTTGCGTCTGCCGCGTGCGGACGACGTCGCCGAGCACCCCCACTCGCGCCTGCGCGGCGCGCAGTTCGACGTACTCGCGCACGACTTCGGCAACCAGCGATACTCGCGCCGCTGCCTCGTCGATCGCCGCGGTATCGAGATCGGCCCGCGTCGTGCGCCGACTCGATTCGCCGCGGCCGAACAGATCGAGCTCCCAGGTCGAGTCGAAGCCCATCTCGATGTAGCCGGTCTGTCCGCCCGGCGCGGTTTCCGGATAGACGCGGAAATTGAGGTTCGGCCAAAATTCGCTGCGCGAGCGGTGGTGCAGCGCACGCGCCGCGCGCAGGCGCTCGCCCGCGATCTTGACGTTGAGATTCTCGCGCAATGCACGCTCGACGAGGCCGTCGAGCGTCGGATCGGCGAACGCGCGCCACCAGTGTTCGAGGTCGGGCTGCAGGCCTGCAGGCGCTGCCGTGGCCGCGCTGTGCCACGACGAGGGCGTGTCCCTCGGCAAATCGGGCAGGCGGTTGTCGACGTGGCACCCGCCGAGCAGCAGCGTGCCGGCGAACACCATCGCCAGCGGTGTCGCATATCGGCGCGCCCGCTCGCCGCTACCGATCAGAGGGTCGGCCATCAAGATTCCGCGTCGCTCGCTTGCATCGGATCGGGTTCTACGGATCGGGTTGGATCAGGCTGCTGGGTCAGACTCTGCGATGATCAGCGTGTCGCTGATTTCGCCGCCGCGAGATCGACCACGAGCACGACGAAGCTATCGGCGACGACCTGCGGACGCGCGTGCGGATCGGCGCCGGCCGGCTTCTCCTCGAATTGCGCCGTCGGCAGGTAGATCCTGCGGCTGTCTTCGTCGAGCGTCAGCGTACGCGCGCCACGCTGTGTCGCGAGCGTCTGTTGCGGTTCGAAATGGTTCGCATCGACTTCGCGGATCAAGCTCAGCGTGCCTTCGCCGTTGGCGCTGAACACCGTCTGCGTGGCCGCGTCGAATTCGGCACCATCGCTGCCCGCGCCGATCGGCACGCTCGCGACGGACTTGCCGGAGTCGACGTCGGTGACGACGATCACCTTGTTGCCGCACGCCGAGAAGGCGCGGCGATGCTTTGCGTCGAGCGCGAGCCCGGTCGGCTCCTCGCAGCCCGGCAACGCGGCGTAGGATTTGAGCTTGGCCGCGCGTGCATCGAGGACCGCAAGTTCGCCCTTGTCCTCGATGTTCACGAATACGCCGCCGTGGCCGTCCGCGCGCCCGAACTCGGGTTTGCCGTCGAGTGCGATCGTCGCGACGACCTTGTTGTCGACCGCATCGATCACGGTCGCGCTGTGGCTGCGGCCGTTGAACGCGAACACGCGTTTCGTCGCGGGATCGAAGAGGATCGCGTCCGGATTTTCGCCGGTCGCGACGCTCGCGAGCACCGCGTTGCTGTGCAGGTCGAACACCTTGACGACGTTGGCCTTGCCGCAACTGATGTAGCCACGACCGAGTTCGGGAGCGAGTGCGATGCCGTGCACGCCCGGCGTGTCGGGGATTTCGGCGACTTCCTGGCCGCTCGTCGTGTCGACGACCTGCACGCGGTCTGCGAGAGCGAGATAGAGCCGGTGTGATTTTGCGTCGATGCTGGGGTAGTCCCAGCCGCCTGCGCCTCCGAGGGAGAAGCGCGTCGCGACGCGAGCATCGCCCGCCGCCGCATGCGCGCAACCGAGCAGCGCGACGCCGGCGCAGGTCAATGCGGCTGCCAATGTACGTGAATTCATCATCTTCGGGCTCTGCGGAGAAGGTAAGCCCGATTCTAGCAACACTCGGTAGCGGCGCAGCAAAAATGCCGCGTTCCGGTAGAATCGCTGCGCACCCACCGCGCGGAGTCGTCGTGACCGAACAACGCCAAGCCGACAAGGCCATCGCCTTCGTCGCCAGCCGCACGGACGAGGCGCAGTCCGCGCTCGCCGACATCCGCGCGCGCTACGCAGAGGTGCCGCTCGATCAGGCCGAGGTCATCGTCGCGCTCGGCGGCGACGGCTTCATGCTGCGCACGTTGCACAGGCATCTCGCGCTCAACCGTCCCGTCTACGGCATGAAGCTCGGCACGGTCGGCTTCCTCATGAATCAGTATCGCGTCGACGGGTTGCTCGAACGGCTCGCACGCGCGCAGGCGACGACGCTCAAGCCGCTCGTCATGGAAGCGGTCAGCGAGTCCGGCACGACCGGCATCTCACTCGCATTCAACGAAGTGTCCCTGCTGCGCCAGACGAAACAGGCGGCGCACATCCGCGTGTCGCTCAACGGCGTCGTCAAGATCGACGAGCTCATGTGCGACGGCGTGCTCGTCTCGACGTCGGCCGGCTCGACCGCGTACAACCTGTCGGCACACGGACCGATTCTTCCACTCGGCGCCGACGTCCTCGCGATGACGCCGATCAGCCCGTTCCGCCCCCGGCGCTGGCGTGGCGCGATCCTGCGTGCTGGCACCGAAGTGAAGTTCGAGGTGCTCGATCCGTACAAGCGCCCCGTGAGCGCTACGGCCGATTCGAACGAGGTACGCGACATCGTCGAAGTGACGATCCGCGAATCGCGCGACAAGACCGTGAACCTCCTGTTCGATCCGGAACACAACCTCGAGGACAGAATCCTCAACGAGCAGTTCGCCTATTGATGGTCGACGACATGCGCCTGTTCGCGCAAGGTCGAAGGCTCTGTTGATGCCATGACGGAAAACCAGGCCATTCCCGCCACAGACGAGAAGCTGATCGTCGCAATCACCTCGCGCGCACTCTTCGACATGGCCGAAAGCCACGCGTTGTTCGAGAGCGCGGGCCTCGACGCGTTCCACGAGTACCAGACGCGGCGCGAGAACGATCCGCTCGCGCCGGGCATCGCGTTTCCGCTCGTGCGCAAGCTGCTGCGCCTGAATCCGCCGAAAGATGCGACGAATCCGTCGCCGGCGCGCGTGGAAGTGATCCTGCTGTCGCGCAACTCCGCGGACACGGGTCTGCGCATCTTCAACTCTATCGAACACTACGGCCTCGACATCGCGCGCGCCGCATTCACGAGCGGCGCGCCCACCGCGCCGTACGTGCGCTCGTTCGGCGCGCAGCTGTTCCTTTCGGCCAATCCCGAGAGCGTCGCGCGCGCGCTCGACGAAGGCATTGCGGCGGCGACGATCCTGCCGTCGAAGGCCCCCGCGCTGACGCACGATCAGGTGCGCATCGCGTTCGATGGCGATGCCGTGATCTTCGGCGACGAATCCGAACGCGTATCGCAGGAGCAGGGCATCGAGGCCTTCCATCGCAACGAAATCGAGCATGTCGACAAGCCGCTGTCGGGTGGCCCGTTCCGCGCGTTCCTGGCGGCACTGCATCGCTTGCAGGAGGCATTCCCAGCGGACGGTTCGCCAATCCGCACGGCGCTCGTCACGGCGCGTTCGGCGCCCGCGCACAAGCGCGTGATCCTCACGCTGCGCCACTGGGGCGTGCGCCTCGACGAGGCGCTGTTCCTCGGCGGTCGCGACAAAGGGCCGTTCCTGGAGGCGTTTGGTGCCGACATCTTCTTCGATGATTCGCAGCACAACGTCGAGTCCGCGCGCCAGCATGTCGCGACCGGGCACGTGCCGCACGGGGTTTCGAACAAGCGCTAGAGAAACGCCGGCCGTCGGCGCCGGGATATTCCCCGATGATTCGCAGCACAACGTCGAGTCCGCGCGCCAGCATGTCGCGACCGGGCACGTGCCGCATGGGGTTTCGAACAAGCGCTAGAGAAACGCCGGCCTTTGGCGCCGGGATATTCCCCGACGATTCGCAGCACAACGTCGAGTCCGCGCGCCAGCATGTCGCGACCGGGCACGTGCCGCATGGGGTTTCGAACAAGCGCTAGAGAACGCCGGCCGTCGGCGCCGGGATATTCCCCGATGATTCGCAGCACAACGTCGAGTCCGCGCGCCAGCATGTCGCGACCGGGCACGTGCCGCATGGGGTGTCGAACGAACGCTAGCGGGCCCCCGAGTGGAGCAAGCTGCGTGTCGAGCGCCTGGAACCGACCTAGAACGCCCCGAGCGCGTCGATCTTCGCTTCGATCCGGCGCTTGTCTTCGTCGGCCAGAGGCTTGTGCCAGTGCGCGAAGAGGCGCGGATACGCGGTGGCGACGAAGCCCGAGGCGAACGCGACCTCCAGCGCGCGTACGTCACTCGAATAGCCGAGGAACGCGTCGCAGCAATCGGCGTACTTCCGGAATGCGTACTTGAGGATGAGGTGATACACGCCACCCGCGGCCTTGAGCGCGGCCAGCTCTTCGGGCTGCATGCGCTTGATCGTCTCGCCGTTGCTGCAGGAGCCGCCGGACAGGTAAACCTCGTCGTGCGGACGCATGTGCGAATAACCCGCGACATGGTAAGCGCCCGCAGGATCACGATAGAGCGCGGCGATGTGGCGACGGAAGTCCGGCGGCGGGTGCGCGAACTTGCGCCGAAACAGGTCGCCGATCAGGAATTCGGCGTCGTCGATTTCGGTGATCGTGAAGAAAGGGCTGAGGCTTGCGGGAACGACGTCGAGGGCGGGCTGATCCATATCGATATGCGGGTTTCGGGGCGCAAAGGGTAGTCCAGTTGCGTGGCGAACCCAAGCTCTGCGGGCGCGAGTGGCCCCGTGGGCGATAGGCTTTCCCGACATGGCCGACGCCATGTGGTGTCGATCTGCGCAATCCAGTGCGCGCTCCCGCGATACGACAACGCCCGTTGGGGACGAGGAGATAGATGCGGGCCGCGTTTCGCTGCATACGCTAACATTTCGTTTTTGACCGGGTGCCGCTCTTGCCGCCAAAGCCATCATCCACACCGTCCTGGAGTGCGACGGGACGCGCCTGGCACGTTGCGAGTGCGATCTTCTGCGCGCTGATGTGCGCGTTGCACGTGCGCGCGGGACTTCTGAGCGGCGGGCTCCCGGACTTCTGGCGCGACATGTATTGGGGAACGGCGATCGCATACGGCGAACGCTTTCCGCTGACCGGGCCGCCGATCAATCAGGTGCTCGAACTTGGGCCGTGGTGGTTCTATGTGCTCGCCGTGCCGCTGCGGTTGTTCCACAGCGTCGCGGTGGCCTCCGCGTTCATGCAGCTGCTCGCGGCACTCAAATACGTGCTCGCATGGCGTCTCGGGGCGCGCGCAGTCGATGCCCGTTTCGGCTTCGTCCTGACCGTGTGCACCGCCGTCGCTGGCTGGTCGACCGCGGCGTTCTGGTTCCCGAGCCATCCGGCGCTCGTCGAGACGACCGTGCTGCTGCTCGCGTTCGTTTTCTGGCGCTGCTGGAAGTCCCTGACCGTTGTCGGCGCGATTCTCTACGGCCTTGCGGCGAGCGCCTGTTTTCACGCGCATCCGACTACCGCGACGTATATCGTCGTCGGCGGTTTCGCGCTCTTGTATAGATACCGGTCGATGCGCGCGGCGGCGCTGCTCGCGCTGGCCGGAACGATCTTCCTCGCGAGTCTGCTGCCGCCGTTTCTCGACCCCAGCGTGCCGATCGCGGGTGGCCCCAAACCGCTCGGGTCATATACGTCCAACGAGATCGCGGTGAATTTCGCGAGGCGCGTGCCCGGTTTGTGGCTGGGCATCTGGATCAATGGCGCCTGGATGGGCTTCACCGCGATGACGAAATGGCGCCTTGGCGTGATCCATCTTGCCTGGGGCGTCTACTGCGTGCTGCTCGGGTTTGCGGCGGTGGGCGTGTCGCGGCTTGAGCGCGAGCACCGCTGGCTGCGCAAGTGGTTTCTCGGCGCGTTCGTCTATGTCTTGATGCAACTCGTCTTTCTCGCCGTCATCCGCAACTTCACACCGATCTGGATGGTGAGTTCCTGTTTGCCGCCCGTGACACTTTGTCTCGCCATCGGCTGGTACGGCTGGCTTTCCACGAATCCCCGCCCGCTGCGTGCCCTCGGCATCGGCGCCTTCGCGGTGTATGGATTCCTCGTCCTCGTGCCATTCTTGCTGTTCCAACGCGATATCCAGCAGATGCGCGAGCTCACTGCGAATACGTTGTACAACATCGACGAACGCGCCGACGGTTACAGCACGAACGCGGTGCCGTTCACGTCCGTACGCGACATGGATGCGCTAGCGCCCGCGCTCTGTACGCCGCTCGCACTGCACGGGCGGCTCGGTGCGGCGATCGAGAATGCCTACGCGGTGCCGGAATGGAACGCATGCGGGCGTTGGCCGGAGTTCGTGTTCTCCGGTGCGGGCGACGACAGGCCACATCTCGTGGGCATTCCCACGCGGGCAGCGACAGCGACGGGCATCGCGCCCGATCGCGTCGTGGGTCACATGGCGCTGTACCGCAACGTGCGCGTGATCGCGCCTGCGGCGGGTGTCCCGCTCTCGCCGTTGCAGCGGATGCAGGTGAGTCCCGTGCGCGCGGAGAGCGCGCCGCAGCCACTGGCGTACGAATTCGACGCGACTGCCCGGGACGTCATCGTGTTGACGCAGCGCTTCACGTTCTCGGGCGTCAAGGTGCGCAGCGCGGAGGTAAACGGGCTGGCCGCAACATTGCTGCATACCGACGGCAAAGCCTGGATCTACGGCTGCGTTGCCTGCGCAAAGGCCGACAGGGCGCACTGGCGTCTCGCGCTCGAGGGTGTCGAGGCGAATCTCGACCTCGTCCTCGTGCAGGCGCCGCCGCAAGTTGCGCTGCAATGACGTTGCCGCGATGCTTCTAGGAAGCCCGCAGTAATCGTTCGAGATCGCCGGGCGCCTCCCAGTGCTGGCCGCAGACGAAGCGCGGCAGCGTCCAGCGATTCGACGTCTCTTCGACCGGCCGCGGCTCGGTCGTGAAGGCCGCGCGCATGCGATGCTCGCGAGCGCAATTCGGAAAATAGTCGCGCACGAGGTAGTCGTTGCTTTCGCCGTACGGGTAGGCGAACAGGCTCGTGCGCCGCGTCGGGCAGCGCGCGTCGAGCCAGTCGCTCGCGCGGCGGATCTCCGCGTCGGCCTCGGCGTGCGTCGCGATCGTCGTGAACGTGCCCTTGCGCTGCTCGCGTTGCACCGTGTTCGCGAGCGTCGCGTGGTTGTGGTCCCAGCTGTGGCTCTCGATCGCGAGCAGTCCTTCGCGTGCCGCCTGCGGCCACCATTCGTCGCCCCACCAGCCGCGTCCGATCATGCAGGTGTGGTCGAGTTCGGCGCGTGCATCGGGCGAGACGATCACGAAGCTTGTCGCATGTGCGGGCACGCGCTCGCGCGCAGCGAAATCGCGCAGGACGTTTGCGAGCGAGCGTTGCATGCCAAAGGCAGGATGCTCGATGTCCTGCCAGTCGAACCAGGAGCCGTCGTCGCACGTGATCGCGACGGCGTTTTCGACCGCGCTCGGCGGCGCGTCGCCGAGCAGCGCGTCGACGACGAGCGCGAGCGGCACGATGCGCCGGCCCGCGCGCGCGATCACACGCAGGTCGTCAGCCAGCGCGACGTGGTCGTTGTTGCTGTAATCGTTTCCAGCGATGTTCATCGCGTGGTAAGTCAGAATTGGTACCTTCATTTCAGGACGATTCTGGATGGTGACTCGGCCAATGTGTAGCCCATAGAATAGTGGGTTATCAAGCCGAAAACCGTCCCGGAGCTTTTCATGCCTGCCACCGCGCTCAATCCCGCCGATCTCTACGACGTCCGTTCGCTGCTGAGCGAAGAGGAGCGCATGGTGCAGGACACCGTCGCCCGCTTCACCGACGAGCGCGTGTTGCCGATCATCGGCGACTGCTTCGACAAGGCGGTGTTCCCGATGGAACTCGTTCCCGAAATGGCGGAATTGGGACTGCTCGGCTCGTCGCTGCCGACCGAATACGGCTGCGCCGGCCTCAACGCGGTGAGCTACGGCCTCATCTGTCAGGAACTCGAGCGCGGCGACTCCGGCCTGCGCAGCTTCGCCTCGGTACAGTCGTCGCTGTGCATGTATCCGATCTACGCGTACGGCAGCGAGGAACAGAAGCAGCGCTGGCTACCGCAGATGGCGCAGGGCAAGGTCATCGGCTGCTTCGGACTGACCGAGCCGCACGGTGGCTCCGATCCCGCGAACATGAAGACGCATGCGAAGCGCGATGGCGGCGACTGGGTCATCAACGGCGCGAAGATGTGGATCACGAACGGCAACCTCGCGCACATCGCGATCGTCTGGGCGCAGACCGAGGACGGCATCCAGGGCTTCATCGTCGAGAAGGGCACGCCCGGATTCGCCGCGCAGGAAGTGCACAAGAAGATGAGCCTGCGCGCGTCGGTCACCTCCGCGCTGTTCTTCGACAATGTGCGCGTGCCCGACGCGAACCGCCTGCCGAACGTCAAGGGCCTCAAGGGGCCGCTCGGCTGCCTCACGCAGGCGCGCTACGGCATCACCTGGGGACCGATCGGTGCGGCGATCGCCTGCTTCACCGAGGCGACCGAATACTCGAAGCAGCGCATCCTGTTCAAGCGCCCGCTAGCCGCGAACCAGGCCGTGCAGCTCAAGCTCGCCGACATGGCGCGCAGGATCACGCTCGCGCAGCTGCTGTCGCTGCAGCTCGGCCGCCTCAAGGATGCCGGCGCGATGCAGCCCACGCAGGTTTCGCTCGCGAAGTGGAACAACTGCCGCATGGCGATCGACATCGCGCGCGAGGCGCGCGACCTGCTCGGCGGCGCCGGCATCACGACCGAACACTGTCCTATCCGCCACGCGCTCAATCTCGAGTCGGTGATCACCTACGAGGGCACCGAGACCGTGCACCAGCTCGTCGTCGGCCGCGAAGTTACCGGCATCAACGCGTTCTGAGCGAACCCGTCCTGACATGTCGACACGCAACGCCGCCTTGATGTTCGCGAACACGCTGCTCGCGGTCGTCGCCGCGCTGCTCGCGTATCACTATCTGGTCGATCGCGAAGGTCGCGAGCAGATGCTCGCGCGCATGCACGAAGACAACGAGGCGACCAAGCGCGAGCTCGAAAGGGTGGCGAAGGAGGAGGCGGGCATTCGCGACGCGTTGACGAAGTCGCCCGACCTGGCGGGTGCCGCCGACGAGAAGAGCCAGCTGATCCGCGGCGACTTTGCGGCTGCAGCGGGCAGCATGAAGACGGCGATCGCCGAGTACTACATGACGAATGGAAAGATGCCGGCATCGAACGCCGACATGGGGCTACCTGCTGCGGATCAGTATCGCGGTAAATCGCTCAAGTCGGCGACCGTGACCGCGGATGGCGGCATCGAATTCACGTTCGACGCCGCATCGGGTGTCGATGGTGGCCACGTTCGGCTCATTCCCGATATTTCGCGTGCAGGCGCGATGGGCGTGCAGTGGCGTTGCGAGACGCCGGACTATCCGTTGATCAAACGCGCCTTGTCGGTGTGCGAATACAAACCCGTCGAGGCCGCGGGCACGCAGGCGATCAAGGCGCCGGAGTCAGGCAAATGAATGTCGTCGATGCCCGCGCCCGCGAGCTCAAGGTCGAAACGCCCCGACTCATCCTGCGCTTGCCCGAGATCGCCGACTTCGATCGCTACGCGGAACTGTTCTGCCATCCGACCGCGGCGAAACATATCGGTGGCGGCGTGCAGCGCGGCGATGCCTGGCGTCGCTTCCTGCAGATGCCCGGCGCCTGGATGCTGCAGGGTTTCGGCATGTTCTCGGTGATCGAAAAGGCGAGCGGGCGCTGGGTCGGCCAGGCGGGACCATGGCAGCCCGACGGCTGGCCGGGCACCGAGGTCGGCTATGCGTTTCATCACGATGCATGGGGAACGGGCTATGCGACCGAGGCCTGCGCGGCCGCGATCGACTGGGCGTTCGCAAATCTCGGCTGGAGCAGGGTGATCCACTGCATCGCGCCGGAGAACACCGCGTCGCAGGGCGTCGCGCGCCGCCTGGGTTCGACGAACACCGGCCCGGGCAAGCTGCCCGCGCCGCTCGACACGCATGCGATCGACATCTGGGCGCAGACGCGCGAGGAATGGCTCGCGCGTCGCCGCAACAACGAGGTGCAATGAATGATCACCGTCTACGGTTACTCGCCCTCGGGCAACTGCCACAAGCTGCGCATGCTGCTCTCGCACCTCGGCCGCGAGTACAACTGGGTCGAGGTCGACAGCGCGCACGGCGCGACGCGTACGCCCGAGTACCTTGCGAAGAATCCGAACGGCAAGGTGCCGATGATCGAACTCGACGACGGCAGCATCATGACCGAGTCGAACGCGATCCTGTACTGGCTCGCCGAGCACACGCCTTACTTCGCCGGCGACGCGTGGCAACGCGCGCAGACGCTCGCGTGGATGTTCTTCGAGCAATACAGCCACGAGCCCTTCGTCGCGGTCGCGCGCTTCATCTGCGGCTGGACGCCGATCGATTCGCCGCGCCGCGCCGACCTGGCGAAACTGCGCGAACGCGGCGATGTGGCACTAGCGGTCATGGAAAAACATCTCGCGGCGCACGAGTGGTTCTCGAGTCTCGGTTATGGCATCGCCGACATCGCGCTGTTCGCGTACACGCATTGCGCGGAGGACGGGGGCTTCGCTCTGGCGAAATTCCCCAACGTCGTCGCCTGGCTCGCGCGCGTGCGTGCGCAGCCCGGCTTCGTCGCGATGCCGCCGTATGCGGCGGAAAATGTCGCTCTCATCGCAAAGACAAGAATGCAGGCCGGATGACAACCCCGTGAAGTGATGCCGTCCCTCGCACTTTTTCCCGTTCGTCCTGAGGCATCGAAGGACGAACGGCCTGTCTGACAATCGCTGCGTTCGTGAGTCAATACCACGAACCGAAGTGGTCATGAAAAGAACAACGGTCAATAGAAAATGAACGCCATCCCGACTCCCATTCCCGCGCGCCACAAGAACGTCAACCGCGCCGAGGTCTGCGACCAGAACTTCAGCGAGTTCGTGCAGAACTGGCATGGCGAGGTCGCGCGCGACGCCGCGCTCGACCAACCCGTGCTGCCCGGCAGCCTGTGCACGCGCGGCGATTTCGTCGAGCTGTTCGATTCGCAGCTGATCAGCCGCCACCTCGACCTCATGGCGCGCGTGCTGCGCGTGAAGAACAAGGTGTTCTACACGATCGGCTCGTCGGGACACGAAGGCAACGCGATGGTCGCGCGTCTCACGCGGCACACCGATCCCGCGTTCCTGCACTATCGCAGCGGCGCGTTCATGGCCGAACGGTTCCGCAAGCTGCCGGGCATGGATCCCGTCATGGACTCGGCGCTGTCATTCGCCGCGAGCAAGGACGACCCGGCCTCGGGCGGCCGCCACAAGGTCTGGGGATCGAAGCCGCTGTGGGTGCTGCCGCAGACGTCGACGATCGCCTCGCACCTGCCGAAGGCGCTCGGCACGGCCGTCGCGATCGAGCAGGCCAAGCGCATCGCGCATCAGCTGCCGATTCCCGACGACTCGATCGCGATCTGCTCGTTCGGCGACGCCTCGGCCAACCACGCGACCGCGCAGACCGCGTTCAACACGGCGGCCTGGACCGCGTACCAGAAGCTCGCAGCACCCGTGCTGTTCGTCTGCGAGGACAACGGCATCGGCATTTCGGTGAAGACGCCGACGGACTGGATCTCCGCGAGTTTCTCGCAGCGCCGCGACCTCGACTATTTCCGTGCCGACGGCCTCGACCTCGCCGAAGGCTACGAACAGGTCGCGCGCGCGGTGCACCATTGCCGTACGACGCGGCGCCCGACGTTCCTGCACCTGCGCACGACGCGCATCATGGGCCACGCGGGCACCGACTTCGAGATCGAGTGGCGCAGCGTCGAGGAACTCGTGGCGGTCGAAGCGACCGACCCGCTGTTGCGCAGCGCAGCGATCGCGCTCGAGGCCGGCATCTACACGAAGGAACAACTGCTCGCGCGTTACGAGGAGATCCGCAAGCGTTGCTTCGCAGCCGCCGAAGAAGCCGATCGTCGCGCGAAGCTGACCGATCTCGCCGACGTCATGGCACCGCTCGCGCCGTACTCGCAGACGAAGGTGACAGCCGAGGCGAAACGCGCGGACTTCGAGACGCAGCGCGTGAAGGCTTTCGGCGGCGCCGACAAGCTGCCCGAGAAGCTGCCGCCGCGTCATCTCGCGATCCAGATCAACAACGCGCTGCACGACCTGTTCTGCAAATATCCCGAGGCGCTGCTGTTCGGCGAGGACGTCGCGCAGAAGGGCGGCGTCTACACGGTAACGAAGGGGCTGCACAAGGCGTTCAAGAACGCGCGCGTGTTCAACACGCTGCTCGACGAGACGATGATCCTCGGCCTCGCGCAGGGCTTCGCGAACATGGGCATGTTGCCGGTACCCGAGATCCAGTATCTCGCCTACTACCACAATGCCTGCGACCAGATCCGCGGCGAGGCGGCATCGCTGCAGTTCTTCTCGAACAACCAGTATCGCAACCCGATGGTCGTGCGCATCGCCGGCCTCGGCTACCAGCGCGGCTTCGGCGGACATTTCCACAACGACAACTCGATCGCGGCGCTGCGCGACATTCCGGGGCTCGTCGTCGGCTGTCCGTCGCGCGGCGACGACGCGGCGACGATGCTGCGCACGCTCGCGGCGCTCGCGAAGGTCGATGGCCGCGTGAGCGTCTTCCTCGAGCCGATCGCGCTGTACATGACGAAGGACTTGTACGAGGCCGGCGACGGCCAGTGGCTGACGACCTATCCGTCCGCCGACCAGGCGATGCCGCTCGGGGAAGGCCGCATCTACGCGTCGACGAAGTCCGGCAACGGCGACGACGACCTCGTGATCTTCACGTACGGCAACGGCGTGCCGATGAGCCTGCGTGCCGCGCGCGAGATCGAGAAGGCGCAGGGCTGGAGGGTGCGTGTCGTCGACCTGCGCTGGCTCGTGCCGCTCAACGAGCCGTTCATCGCCGCGCAGGCGAAAGCGGCGAAGCGCATCATGATCGTCGACGAAGGTCGCCACAGCGCGGGCGTGGGCGAAGGCATCGTGACCGCGATCGTCGAGGGCGGTGCGGGCGCGAAGCCGCTGCACCGCGTCGTCGGTGCGGACACCTACACGCCACTCGCGGGCGCGGCATTCCTCGTGCTGCCGGGCGAGGCGGATATCGTTGCGGCGGCAAAGAAGCTCGCCTCCTGATCGCGCATCCCGGCGCAGAATGAAGCGCGAAGCCTGTCTTCGCGCGCCGATAGTTGCCTAGGTCGTGCGGTTCGGATTGGCGTCCCGTGGCACCGCGACCTTCGCGCCGTACTCGGCTGCAGGCCGGTTTTGAGCGCTCTTGTCATATCGGTCGCGCGCGATGCGGCGGCGGCCTCGCCCGCCTGATGCAGCGCCGACGTGACTTGCGGTGACGCGCACGGCGGCTGGCCGAACTTCAATCCCGTCGGGACATTGCAAAGCGTGCGGGACGGCGACCGGGCGCGGCTATCGTGCCGGTTGGCGAGTACCGCCGGCGCGATCGCACCGATTCGCTGGAGCTTGCCCCGGTGAATCGCCTATGATTCGACCAATGAGCCAGGGGCAGTCCCTTACGATCCTGTTTGCCGACGTCAGCGGCAGCACGAAGCTGTTCGAAACGCGCGGCAATCTCGAGGCGCGGCGGCTGGTTTCGGCGGTGCTGAACGCGCTCTCCGAGGTGACCCAGCAGCACGGCGGCCGCGTGATCAAGACGATCGGCGACGAAATCATGTGCACGTTCCCCGGGCCGATGCAGGGCATGCTCGGGGCGATCGACATGCAGAAGCGCGTCGCACAGGACCCCGACTTCGCGGTCGAGAATCTCGCGATCCGCATCGGCCTGCACCACGGCGAGACGCTGATCGAGGACAACGACGTCTACGGCGACGCGGTAAATACCGCCGCGCGCATGGCTTCGCTCGCGAAGCGCGAACAGATCATCACGACTGCTGCGACGGTCAAGCTGCTGACCAACGTCGGCATGCTGCGCACGCGTTCGATGGGCCAGGCACGTGTCGCCGGCAAGCAGAAGCCGATCGATATCGTCGACGTGCAGTGGCAGGAAGACACCTCGAACGTGACGATGGTACAGCGCGCGATCCGCGTCGACGCCGAGGACGAGCCCAAGATCCGCCTGCAATTGCGCTATCGCGGCAAAGCGCTCGACCTCGATGAACTCGCGCCGCCGTTCACGCTCGGCCGCGACCCCACCGCGACGCTCGTCGTCGATGCCGAATGGGTCTCCCGATTCCACGCGCTGATCGAATACAAGCGCGGCTACTTCGTCGTTTCAGACCGCTCGACGAACGGTACCTACGTGAAATTCGGCGAGGACGACGAGCTGCGCCTGCATCGCGACGAGCTGCGCCTGCGTCGCAACGGCACGATCAGCCTCGGCCAGACGATTGCGCTGAACCCCGAGCACCTGCTCTATTTCCAGTGCGTCGAGTAGCGCGTCGCAGCGCCGTTTCGGCGATGCGCGGTGGCTTCAGATGATCAGTGGCTCCGCCTCGAGGTGTACGCCGAATCGCGTCGCCACGGTGTCCTGAATGCGGCGCGCGAGCGAGAGGATTTGCGCACCCGTTGCCTTGCCGTAGTTCACGAGCACGAGCGCGTGCTGCGTCGAAACGCCTGCATCACCTTCTCGTAAACCTTTGAATCCGCAAGACTCTATGAGCCATGCGGCGGACAGTTTCATGCCGCCTTCGAAAGCCGGCCAGGCGGCCATCTGCGGATGGTCGGCGCGCAGTTCGGCGCAGCGTTCGACTGTCACGGTCGGATTCTTGAAGAAGCTGCCCGCGTTGCCGATGAGGGCGGGGTCGGGCAGCTTGCGCGTCCGCACACGGACGATGGCCATGGCCACGGCCTTGGCATCGGGCGTCGTCACGCCCATCGCGGCGAGTTCCTCGCGCACGCCGGCATAGTCGACGCGCAACTCGCGCTCGCGCGGCAGCACGAAGTCGACGCTCGTGATGAGATAGCGGCCGGCCTCGCGCTTGAACAGCGAGTCGCGATAGCCGAATGCGCAGGTCGCGTTGTCGAGGCTCACGTTCTGCCCTGAGACGCGATCGTACGCGTTCACCATGGCGATGAATTCCTTCACCTCGCTGCCGTAGGCGCCGATGTTCTGAATGGGCGCCGCGCCGACACGTCCGGGAATCAGTGCGAGGTTCTCGAGCCCGACGTAGCCCTGCGCGAGCGACCAGTGCACGAAATCGTTCCACGTCTCGCCACCTGCGCAACGCACGAGCGCCGAATCGCCGCGGTCTTCCATGACGGCCGCGCCTCGTGCGCCGATCGCGACGACGGTGCCGGGCCAATCGCGCGTGAGCAGCATGTTGCTGCCGCCGCCGAGCACGAGCACTTCATCGCCGTAGCGGGCGCGTACGTGCGCGAACATCTCGGGCAGTGTATCGACGCTATCGACCTCGACCAATGCCGCAGCGGTCGCATCGACGCGAAACGTGTTGCGCGCGCGCAGCGAGGCCTGTTCGGTCACGCGCCAGCCCGTGAGGCGTTGCGTCGATGCGATGTCGTTCATCGCGACTGCCCTACCGATCGTATCGCCTCGACTGATTCAGCGATCAAGCCAGGCCCGCGGAAGACGAGGCCCGTGTAGAACTGGACGAGGCTTGCGCCCGCATCGATTTTCGACGCGGCGCCCCTGCCGTCGACGATGCCGCCGACGCCGACGAGCGGAATCCTGCCGCCCAGGCGCCGCAGCATGCCGGCCAGCACCTTGTTGGCCTGTGTGAGCAGCGGCGCGCCGGACAAGCCACCGGCCTCGTCCGCATGGCGCGCGCCCGCGACCATGACGCGCGCGATCGTGGTGTTCGTGCAGACGAGTCCGTCGACCTCGGCCGCGAGCAGGACGGAGGCGATCGCGTCGAGCTCGGGTTCCGCGAGGTCGGGGGCGATCTTGAGCAGCATCGGTTTGCGTGCGCCGTGTTGCGCCGCCAGTTGTTCCTGGCGTTCGCGCAGCGTGCCGATGAATCGACGCAGCGTTTCCTCTTCCTGCAGGTCGCGCAGCCCTTGCGTGTTCGGCGACGAAATATTGACTGTGACATAGCTCGCGCGCGCGTACACGCGCTCGAGGCAGTGCAGGTAATCGTCAACGGCGCGCTCGTTCGGCGTGTCCTTGTTCTTGCCGATGTTGATACCGAGGACACCCGAAAAGCGCGCGCGCTCGACGTTGCGCACGAGCGCATCGACGCCGCCGTTGTTGAAGCCGAGACGGTTGATCACGGCCTGGTGCTCTGGCAGGCGGAACATGCGCGGTTTCGGATTGCCCGCCTGTGCGCGCGGCGTCGTTGTGCCGATCTCGATGAAACCGAAGCCCAGCGAAGCGAGCGCATCGACGTGCGCGCCGTTCTTGTCGAGGCCGGCGGCGAGGCCGACCGGATTCGGAAAGTCGATGCCGAAAACGCGCGTGGGCAGTGGCGCGGGCCTGGCCGCGAGAAGTGGGTTGAGCCCCGCGCGATACGCGGCCTCGATCGACGTGAGTGCAACGTCGTGCGCGCGCTCGGCGTCGAGGCAAAACAGGAAGGGGCGTGCTAGCGAGTACAAGTCGGCTTAGGGACGGGCAGGGAACGGACGGGCGATCGAAAGACAGCGCAACTCTGCAGCCGTGCTCATTTCGCCGGCAGCCTTCGCTGGGCAGCGTTGCGCTTTTCGGCGAGTTCGACCATCGTCTCGATGCGAATCAGGCGTTTATCGATCTCGTTAGCAGCGTTGGCGAGCTTGTCGACGCTCTTCGACATGCGGTCGAGGTCGTCGCGCATGCGCAATACGTCCTTGAGTACGGCGATTGCATCGGCCAGCGCGCCCATCAGCGCTTCACCCTGCGCGAGGCGATGCTCGCGAGCGCGCGTTCGACCGCCGCATTGGCACTGCGCAGGCTCTTGCGCATCGACGGCATCGCTTGGCGCAGTTCGGCGGTCAGCGTGGCGAGCTCGCGCGGGTCGTCGATCGAGGTGACACCGTAGGCGTGCACGGCCTGGCGCACGAGTTCGCTCATCGTCACGCCGCGGTCGTCGGCGAGACTCTTGAAGTGACGCTTGTCTTCGGGCGAGATCAACAACGTCAGGCGTTGGCTTTTCATGGGCGGCCTCCCAGCGGGGACGATTGCAAGAACATGTTAATGATATGCACATGATAATGGCATGTGCATGCCATTTCAATTGCGAGCAGGGGCCGCCGATATGCTATTCAGCGGGCAGTGAACCCACGAAGATGCGCGTGTCGTAGTCGATGATGACGCGGCCGGCGCTCTGCGTCGCGTCGAACAGCTCGCGCATCGCGACGAGCATGACCGAGTGCCGTGGTTGCCCAGGGAGCGGTGCATAGGAAGAGGACTGCGTCCGACCGACGAGGCCATCCCAGTCCAGCTGTTGCGCGTGCTCGAAGGTTGTCGCGCCGCGGAAGCCTGCCCCGAACCAGGCGACCATGCTGTCGGCGTCGGCGTAGCGCTCCGCATCGGTCACATAGTCGTTGCCGTATTTGACGAGCAGGCGTTCGTAGCCTTCAAGAAACCGCGTATCCGCCAGGCGACGCGTGTTCCAGTAGATCGCGGCGAGGCCGCCGGGACGCAGGATGCGCGCCCATTCGCGCCGGACCGCGGTCCTGTCGAACCAGTGGAAGGCCTGCGCTGCGGAGACGAGATCGATGCTCGCGTCGGCGAGTGTCGTCGCCTCCGCCGTGCCGTCGACCGCGCTGAAGCGTGCACTACCACCGAGCCACTCCTGCGCCGCCGCGCGCATCGGCGCGTTCGGCTCGACCGCGACGACCTCATGGCCCGCGTCGAGGAACATCTTCGACGAGATGCCCGTGCCCGCGCCGATGTCGGCGACGAGCCAGTTCGCGTCAACGCCGTGTTCGCTGCGAAGCCAGGCAAGCATTGCTTGCGGGTAGCCGGGCCGGTAGCGCACGTAGTCGGCGACGCGGTCGCTGAAGCGCGAGGTTGAATCCATTGGAGGGTCGCTGGGCGACATTCAGTGGGAGTTGCCCGCACGGCGAGCGAAAACCCCTCAATGGTGATAGGCGACAACGCCAAGCAGGACGAGGGCGACGCCGCAGATGAGAAGTGCGGTGAGCGCAAGATGCAGGTAGCCGAGGATCAATCCGGCGAGCGCCATGCCGTCCCCTTCGATGGTGCCGGGTGGGGCGCGGTGAATCTCGGCGCGCGCCATGTGGCCGCAGATCACGGCGATGATCGCGCCGAGGAATGGCAGCGCGATCCAGCAGATGATGCCGAACATGAGGCTCAGAATCGCGGACGTACTCGTTTGCGTGGCTGGAGTATTCATGCTCACCCGTTGCGGTTGGACACGAAATCGCGCTGCGTGTTGCAGGGACTCTAGCTCGAGCTGGGACTCGAGCTGGAGTTGGTATTCGAACTAGAATTCGAACTTGATGCCCTGCGCGAGCGGCAGCGAATCCGAATAGTTGATCGTGTTCGTCTGCCGGCGCATGTACACCTTCCATGCGTCGCTGCCCGATTCGCGGCCGCCGCCGGTTTCCTTCTCGCCGCCGAACGCGCCGCCGATTTCCGCGCCGCTCGTGCCGATGTTGACGTTGGCGATGCCGCAGTCCGAACCCGCGGATGACAGGTAAGCTTCGGCTGCCTTGAGGTTCTGCGTGAAGATCGACGAGGACAGGCCCTGCGGCACCGCGTTCTGCATCTCGATCGCCTGCGCGAGCGAGTCGAACTGCATCGCGTAGAGAATCGGCGCGAACGTTTCGGTCTGCACGACCTGGTCGGTGTTCTTGAGTCCGCTGACGATCGTCGGCAGCACGAAGTTGCCGGCGCGATCTGCCAGCGCCTTGCCGCCGGTCTCGATCTTGCCGCCGGCCTTTATCGCCTTGTCGATCGCGCCGAGGAAGCCGTCGACGGAGGCCTTCGAATTGAGCGGGCCCATGAGCGTGTTAGCGAGCGTCGGGTCGCCGATCTTCTTCTCGACCTGCTGATACGCGCCGACGAGCTTGCCGAGCACGTCCGCATAGATCGACTTGTGGATCAGCACGCGCCGCGTCGTCGTGCAGCGCTGGCCAGCGGTGCCGACCGCGCCGAACACGATCGCCGGGATCGCGAGTTTGAGGTCGGCCGACTCGTCGACGATGATCGCGTTGTTGCCGCCGAGTTCGAGCAGCGAGCGGCCCATGCGCCGCGCGACGCGCTCGCCGACCGTGCGCCCGACCGCGGTCGAGCCCGTGAAGCTGATCAGCGGGATGCGATGGTCGTCGACGAAGGCCTGCGCAATCTCGACGCCGGCGTCGTTGAACAGGAAGAAGATGTCGGGGAAGCCGCCGGCCTTGAGCGCCTCGTTGCAGATCTTCATCGACGCGATCGCACTGAGCGGCGTCTTCGGCGACGGTTTCCAGATCGAGATGTCGCCGCAAACGGCCGCGATGAACGCGTTCCACGCCCACACGGCGACCGGGAAGTTGAACGCCGAAATCACGCCGACGAGGCCGAGCGGATGCCACTGCTCGCTCATGCGATGGCCCGGGCGCTCGGAGTGCATCGAGTTGCCGTAGAGCATGCGCGACTGGCCGACCGCGAAGTCGGCGATGTCGATCATCTCCTGCACCTCGCCGTCGCCCTCGGGCTTGATCTTGCCCATCTCGAGCGCGACCAGCGTGCCGAGTGCGTCCTTGTGCTTGCGCAACGCCTCGCCGCAGAGACGCACGGCTTCGCCGCGACGCGGCGCGGGCGTCGTGCGCCAGATCGCGAACGCGGCCTGCGCGCGCGCGATGATTTTCTCGTAGTCGCTCGCGGACGACGCGTGCACGCGGCCGATGACGCTGTGGTCGCTCGGGTTGATCACCTCGAGCGTGCCTGCGTCGTCGGTCTTCGACCATTCGCCGTTGCCGAGGTAGGTGCCCGACTCGGTCGCGTTGAGGCCGAGTGCCTTGAGAATCGGAGAGGTCATGCGGATTCCTGATGCGAGGTATAACCGCCAATTATAGACGACGGCGCCGCTCCGGGCATTACCACCGGCATGCGCGCGGCCAATGAAATCGTATACATTCGCATCGTCCCAGCCCCGAGATGGACCTGCATGCCTGCCGACACACCGCCGACCGCGATTCGGTCGCGCCCGTTCGATCGTGACCTCTGGATTCTCGTCGCGCTCGCGACGCTCAAGCTGATCTGCCACATCGCCGCGAACGGCCAGTACGGTTTTCACCGCGATGAACTGCAGACGATCAGCGATGCGCGGCATCTCGACTGGGGCTTCGTTGCCTATCCGCCGCTGACCGCCTTCCTCGGCCGCATCGAATGGTCGCTGTTCGGCGCGTCGATCGCGGGCATACGCTTCTTTCCCGCGCTCGCGCAGAGCGTCGTCTTCGTCGTCGCGGGCCTCATGGCGCGTCGTCTCGGCGGCGGCCGCGCGGCGATGTTGGTCGCGGCTTTCGCGGTCGCGCTGACGCCAGTTTCGCTGTCGGCGAGTTCGCTGTTCATGTACGTGAGCTTCGACTATCTCTGGTACGTGCTGGCGGCGTTTTTCGTGATCTGCCGCATCGAGAGCGGCGACGTGCGCTGGTGGATCGCGATCGGCGCGGCGATCGGCCTCGGACTGATGACGAAATACACGATGGCCTTCTTCGCGGCCGGCATCGTCGCGGGCGTCGTCTTGACGCCGTGGCGCGAGGATTTGCGCAGCAAGTGGCTGTGGTTCGGCGTCGCGATCTCGCTCCTGATCTTCCTGCCGCATATGGTCTGGCAGGCGCGGCACGACTTCGTCACGCTCGATTTCCTCAAGTTCATCCACGCGCGCGACGTCCGCATCGGCCGCGCCGACGGTTTCTACGTCGATCAGTTCAACAACATCTCGACCAATCTGTTCACGCTGCCGTTGTGGCTGATCGGCCTGTACCAGGCGATCTTTGCGGCGCGCGGACGCTATCGCATCCTCGCCTGGATGGCGGTCGTGCCCTTCGCGATCATCGCGCTCGCGAAGGGCCGCGGCTACTACACGGCGCCGCTGTATCCGATGCTGTTCGCGCTCGGCGCGGTCGCGCTGCAGCGCTGGCTGGCCGCACGCGAGTCGGCAGTCGCGCGGCGAGCGGGCTGGAGCGTCGCGATCGTACTGTTGGTCGCCTCGACCGTCGTCGTGCCGGCCGTGATGCCGTTGATTCCGGTCACCTCCTCGCACTTCGCCTTCGTCAACCGCAAGAACGGCGATTTCCGCGAGGAGTTCGGCTGGCCCGAACTGACGCGCGAGGTCGCGCGCATCTGGAACGGCCTCACGCCCGAGGAGCGTGCGCACGGTGGCATCTGGGGCAGCAACTACGGCGAGGCCGGTGCGCTCGAACTGTATGGTCCATCGTATGGCCTGCCGCCCGTGATCAGCGCAGTCAACTCTTTCTGGCTGCGCGGGCCGCCCGATCCGGTGCCCGATGTGCTGGTCGTCGTCGGCGCCGACCGCAAGGATCTCGACAAGCCCTGCACGACGGTCGAACTCGCGGGCCACACGGGGAACGACGCGCACCTCGAGAACGAGGAGACCAAATGGCATCCCGATATCTTCATTTGTCGCGGCGTGCGCAAGCCGTTGAAAGAGCTGTGGCCGAAGTTGCTCGAGTTTGGTTAGGCGGTTGCTGAAGGAGTGAAAGGCTGCCCCGGGCGCCAGTCGCTCGCGGCGAGCCGGTCGAGCATCGCGACGACGAGGCTGCGAGCCTTCGGGTCGTGGATCGGCAACACGACCGTGTCGCCTGCGCGTGCCCAGGTCAGCGCGGCCGCCGCGGCGCCGACCTCGTCGAGACAGGTGACGATTCGTTCCTGAGGCACGGCGTTGCGCAGCAGTTCCTCATTGAGGATGCGGGCGACCTCGCCGGTTGCGCGCCCGCGCAGATGGCTCTCGATGTCCTTGAGGACGATGAGCGCGGGCGAGAACGACGCGGCGGTCGCGGCGAGCTTGCGGATGTCCGCGTCCTCGCGATTGCCGGCCTGACCGAGGACGAGTGCGACCCTCCCGCCGGCTGTCGTGGCGCGCGCGACCGCGAGCAGGCCGCGCAGTCCGTCCGGATTGTGCGCGTAGTCGACGAGCGCCGTCGTCGTGCCGAAGGTCCAGCGCATGAGCCTGCCGGGATTGTCGCGATGTTCGCCGCCGAAGCGTGCGAGCACGCTGGCGATCGTGTCGACCGGCACGCCGAGCGCGCTCGCGACGAGGCACGCGCCAGCGATATTTGCGATGTTGTAGACCGCGGTGCCGTGCATCGTCAGCGGCATGTTGGCGACCATGCCGAGCGAGTGCTCGCCACCATCGCGATGCAGGATCAGTTCGCCGTCGCGCATGCCGCAGGTATGAGCTGATCCTCGCTGAGCGCGGAGATGGGAGTGATCGGCGTCGACCGCGAACCAGGCGAGGCGCGACGAGAGCAAGGGTGCGCGCTCGACGAGCGCCGCGTCGTCGGCGTTGAGCACGAGCACGCCGTCGGCGCCGAGCGCGCGCGCGACGACGAGCTTGGTATCGGTCAGTTCGTCGAGGGTGCCGACGCCGTACTCGCCGAAGTGGTCGGCGCTGATGTTCGTGATGATCGCGGCCTGTGCGCGCTCGACCGCGAGGCCGCGGCGCAGGATGCCGCCGCGCGCGGTTTCGAGCACCGCGGCGTCGGCGCGCGGCTGGCGCAGCGCCGCCCGCGCGCCTGCGGGGCCCGAGTAGTCGCCGCTCGCGATCGTTTCGTCGCCGATGAAGACGCCGTCGGTGCAAGTGAATGCGGTGCGGCGGCCGTGCGCTTCGCACATCGCCGCGACGAGGCGCGTCGTCGTCGTCTTGCCGTTCGAACCGCTGACGAGCGCGACCGGGATCGCGTGCAGCGCGTGCCAGGGCAGGGAGTCGATCGCGGGCAGCGCCGCGATCGGCCAGCTCCGGGCGCCGCTGCCTTCGCCGATAGTGAGATCCTCGTCGTCGAGCAGCACGGGCAGGTGGCGCTGATGCGCTTCTGCGATCAGTACAGCGAGATCCGAATGATGCTCTACCGCGGCCGCGAGTCGCAGCGTGTGCAAAGCGATGTCGTCGTCGCCGATCGGCGCAAACGCCGGCGCATGGAACAAACCATCGATCCGCGTCGCATCGCCTGCGCTCCAGGCATGCAGGAACGCCCACTCGTTCACCTCGGTGGCGACGAACAGCTGGTCGATCGGCGCGGTCATCGCGAAGCCGTTGCCGCCGCTCTGGCGACGCACGAGCGTCTCGACGGGCGGCCAGTTGAGAAAGGCGGCCGCGAATTCGACGCGTTCTCGCCAGATTTGCACGAATGCGTCATCAATGCGTTCGTCGACGAGCGTTTCGAGCAGCGCGCAGGGTTTGGCGAAATACAGGTTGATGCCGGTGAGACGGCGCGAGTCTTCGTACGGCAGCGGTGGCATCGGGTGCTTCAGCACGAGGAGCCTGGGCACGGCACGGTGGCCGTGGATGCGGGAGAGTTGCTTCGATCTGCTGCCGAAACCGCTTCCACCGATGCTGAAACTGCCGACACTGCATTCACCGAGATGGTTTGTTCGTCATCGTGGGCGATGCAACTGCCGTACCACGGGTCTTCAGTCTTCGGCATCGCGCGCGAAGCGGATGCCGCGCTCGTCGCGGATCAAGCCATCCATTTCGGCGACGGCGCGTTCCTCGATCGCGGGCTCGATCGCCGCGGGCTCGGGCGTGCGCTGCGCGGTCGCCGGCGCCGTGCCTTCGGGGCGGAACTTGATGATCTGCTTCCACGAGCGCGTGAGCGCGTCGGCGAACACGAGCAAGAGGTCGCCGTGCCGCCCGTTGCGCAGCGCGTAGTCGATCGCTTCCTGCTCGTCGGGGATGATCGTGATCGCCTTTTCCGGCACGTCGCGCGCGCGCAGGGCGTTCGCGATGATGCGCGGCACTTCGTCGCCGCTGCGGCCGCGCAACGCGTCGTCGCGGCGGCAGATGTAGTGATCGAACTTGCCGGCGACGGCGGCGGCGATGTCGACGAGGTCCTCGTCGCGCCGGTCCCCGGGGCCCGCAAGCACGACGACGCGGCGGCCGCTGACGTCGAGTCGCTTGGCGAGATCGGCCATCACGCCGACTGCGTGCGCATTGTGGCCGTAGTCCATGAGCACCTTGAACGGATGCTCGTTGAACACGTTCATGCGGCCCGGCGCCTGGAAGAACGTCGTGTCGAACGTGCGCAGACCCTGGCGGATCGCATCGAGCTTGATGCCCAGCGAGAACGCCATCGCCGCGGCGACCATCGCATTCTGCACGTTGTGCAGCGCGCGGCCCTCGAGCGTGGCCGGAATCAGGTGCGTCCACATGAGCGGCAGGTGGCTGCCCTTGTCGTACAGCGTGATCATTGCGCCGTTGACGCCCGCCTCGAGCGCGCAGGCGCGGCCGCCCGCGCGCACGTGCTCGCGCACGAGCGCGTGCGAGGGGTTCATCGTCACGTAGCAGATCACCTTCGCGTCGGTGTAGGCGGACATCTTGAGCACGTTTGGATCGTCGGCGTTGAGGACCGCGCACTCGGTTGCCACCTCGATGACGATGCGTTTGACTTCTGCGAGCTGCTCGAGCGTGTCGATGCCCTTCATGCCGAGATGGTCGGACTGCACGTTCAAGACCGCGCCGACGTCGACCTCGGGCACGCCCATGCCCGCACGCAGCAGGCCGCCACGCGCGGTCTCGAGCACGGCGATGTCGATGTGCGGATCGGACAGCACCATGCGCGCCGACACCGGGCCCGTCATGTCGCCCTCGACCGTGCGCTGGCCGTCGATGTAGACGCCGTCGGTCGTCGTCAGGCCCGGCGTGAAGCCGGCCATCTTCGTGATGTGGGCGAGCATGCGCGCAGTCGTTGTCTTGCCGTTCGTGCCGGTGATCGCCGCGATCGGCACGCGCGACGGCGCGCCAGGCGGAAACAGCATATCGATGACGGGACCCGCGGCGTCGCGCGGCGTGCCCTCGCTCGGGCTCACGTGCATGCGGAAGCCGGGCGCCGCGTTGATCTCGCAGATGCCGCCGCCGATGCTCTTGTAGCTCTCGGCGATGTTCGGCGAGAGGAAGTCGACGCCGCCGACGTCGAGGCCGATCGCGCGCACCGCGCGCACGGCCATGTCGCGGTTGTCGGGATGGATGATGTCGGTGACGTCGGTCGCGGTGCCGCCGGTCGACAGGTTCGCGGTCTTGCGCAGCGGCACGACCTGGTCCTTGGCGGGTATCGAGTCGACCGTGAGGTTCGCGCGTTCGAGCATGAGCGCAGCTTCGCGGTCGAGTTCGAGCCGCGTGAGTACCTTCTCGTGGCCGACGCCGCGGCGCGGGTCGGCATTGACGATGTCGACCAGCTCGCGCACGGTGCGCTTGCCGTCACCGACGACGTGGCCCGGCGTGCGCTTCGTCGCCGCGACGAGTTCGTTGTTGACGACGAGCAGGCGATGGTCGTCGCCCTGCAGGTAGGTCTCGACGATGACCGAGCTCGAATGTTCCTTCGCGGCGCGGAAACCCTCGGCGACGTCCTCGTCCTTCGAGATCGCGATCGTGATGCCACGGCCGTGGTTGCCGTTGTAGTGTTTGGTCACTACGAGGCCGCCGAGTCGGCGCGCCGCGCGCATCGCGCCTTCCTCGCTGCGCACGAGTTCCTGCTTCGGCACAGGCAGGCCCAGCGAGGCGAGGATCTTGTTCGTCTCCTCCTTGTCGCTCGCGAGTTCGACGGCGACGTGCGGCGTGCGCCCGGTCACTGTCGCCTGGATGCGCTGCTGGTACTTGCCGTGGCCGAGTTGCACGAGCGACTGCTCGTTGAGACGCAGCCACGGGATGTTGCGCTGCTCGGCCGCGCGCACGAGCGAGGCCGTCGACGGGCCGAGCGCGCGGCGTTGCGCGTAGCGGATGAACTCGTCGCGCGCTGCGACGAAGTGCCAGTCATCGGGCACGCTGCCGCGCGTGCGCAGGTGATCGGGCAGCAGCGACTCGATCAGGCGCAGGCCGAGTTCGCCGGCCGCGATGCCTTCCTCGCGCTGCGCGTACTCGTAGACGACCGTGTAGACGCCGGGGCGATCGTCGCCGATGCTGCGCGTCTTGCCGAAAGTGACCTGTTCGCCGGCGACGTTCTGCAGCTCTATCGCGACGTGCTCGAGCACGTGGCCGAGCCAGGTGCCTTCGCCCTCGCGCATGCGGCGGATGAATCCGCCGGGCTCGCGGTACGAGCAGCCGTGCTCGGCGAGGCCGGGCAGCGCGGCGACGAGATGGTCGATGAACGCGTCGCCGAGCCTGGCCGTCGGCCAGGCCTCCAACGCCTCGAGGTCGAGCTCGAGCTTGATCACCGGGAAATGCGCATACAACGACGGTCCGACGTAGACCGACCGGTCGAGGATGCGCATGCGGATTCTCCTGGCGGGTGTGCACCGCCAGCATGCACAAAAATCAGTGCTTCGCCAATGCCCCGGCCGACGCCTTGCGCGTCTGCAGGTTGAAGGTCGCCCCGGCCACGAGCACGTGCACGGTCAGGCCCAGCAGGCAGACAGGGTCGCCCTCGTCGGCCTGCGCCATCGAGGAGAACTGCAAGCCGCCCGCGTCGACGACCGTCACCGCACCCGAACCTTCGACCTCGAGCGTGTTGTCGGGGCCGATGAAGGCCGCGGTATCCTCGTCGAGGCCGATGCCGACCGCGAACGGGTTGTAGGCGAGGGCGGTCACGAGGCGGCCGAGACGGTCGCGCTGGCGGAAATGCTGGTCGATGACGAAGCGGTTGGTCAGGCCGAGGCCTGGTGCGAGGCGCACGATGCCCGCACGCGGGCTCGAACCCTCCTCGCCCGACGCGATCATGTGCTCGGAGAGGATGCTCGCGCCGGCGCTCGTGCCGCCGACGGTGATGCCTCGGGCGTTCTGCCGGCGGATCAGCGTCGCCGCGGGCGTGCCGCCGAGAATCGTCGAGATGCGCAACTGGTTGCCGCCCGTGAAGAAGATGCCACTCGCCTGTTCGATCAGCTGCAGGCGGTTGCGCTCCTCGGTGTCGCGGCGCGTGTCGAAATCGAGCGAGTTCACGCGGGCGGCGCCGAGCTCGGTGAAGATGGTCTGGTAGCGCGGGCCCGTGTCGGCGAGCTGGCTCGCGGTGGGAATCACGACGATCTCGGCCTCGTCGCCGCCGCAGATCTCGACGAAACGGCGCAGGATGCTCGCGTCGGCGGCCGCCTTTTCTTCGGCACCGCCGATGGGGACGATCCAGCCGCGCGTGTCTTCGGCGGCGACCTTGCTGGGACTCATTACTGTACTTCGCTCTGTGTCTTCGGGTCTGACTAGTGCGATTGACCGGGCAGGCCGATTCGCGGCCGCGATCTTACCGGGTTCGCTGTGCGGCCGCAGCCATCCGCGCGCGCCCGGGGTGCCCGGTCCGCGGCTCGCCCCTGCACATCGGCCCGTTCGCCCGGCATCCGCGCCCGCGATCAGTCCTCGATGATCGCGGGCGTCGTCTTCAAGACCAGCGCAATTCGGTTCTTCCAAACCGACCTTTCACACGCGGCGTTTCAGGTCGAACCGATCGAGATTCATGACCTTGCTCCATGCCGCGACGAAGTCCTTCGCGAACGTGGCTGCACCGTCGTTCGAGGCGTGGACTTCCGCGAGTGCCCGCAGCTGCGAGTTCGAACCGAAGACGAGGTCGGCGAGCGTGGCGGTCCAGCGCAGATCGCCACTCTTCCGGTCGCGTCCCTCGAACACGTTCGCGTCCTGCTCGGAGCGTTGCCATGCCGTGCGCATGTCGAGCAGGTTGACGAAGAAGTCGTTGCTGAGCACGCCAGGGCGTTTCGTGAAGACGCCATGGGGACTGTGGCCGGCGTTCGCATCGAGCGCGCGCAGGCCGCCGATGAGCACCGTCATCTCGGGCGCGGTCAGGGTCAGCAGGTTCGCCTTGTCGATCAGCAATTCGGCTGCCGCGCCTTCCAGCCCCGTGCGGGCGTAGTTGCGAAAGCCGTCGGCCTTCGGTTCGAGCACGCTGAAGGATTCGGCGTCGGTCTGCGCTGCGCTCGCGTCGGTGCGTCCCGGCGAGAAAGGCACCGTGAGGTCGTGGCCGGCCTGCTTCGCGGCGGCCTCGATCGCAGCGCAGCCGCCGAGCACGATCACGTCGGCGAGCGATATCTTCTTGCCGCCCGACTGGGTGCTGTTGAATTCCTTTTGCACGCCTTCGAGCTTGGCGAGGATCTGCGCGAGTTCGGCCGGGTCGTTGACCACCCAGTCCTTCTGCGGCGCAAGCCGGATGCGCGCGCCGTTCGCGCCACCGCGCCGGTCGCTGCCGCGATACGTCGACGCGGCGGCCCAGGCCGTCCTGACGAGCTGCGGGATCGACAGGTCCGCGGCGAGCAGTTTCGCCTTGAGCGCGACGACGTCGTTCGCATCCACCAGCGCGTGATCGGCGGCGGGGACCGGGTCCTGCCAGATCAGCGCTTCCTTCGGCACCAGCGCGCCCAGGTAACGCGCGATCGGGCCCATGTCGCGATGGGTCAGCTTGAACCAGGCGCGTGCGAACGCGTCGGCGAAGGCCGCCGGGTCGGCCATGAAGCGGCGCGAAATCTTTTCGTAGGCGGGATCCATTCGCAGCGCGAGATCGGCCGTCGTCATCATGGGCGCGTGGCGCTTCTTCGGATCGTGCGCATCGGGCACCGTATCGGCGCCCGCATTGCCCTTGGGCTTCCACTGATGCGCGCCGGCGGGGCTCTTCGTCAGTTCCCACTCGTAGCCGAACAGCGTTTCGAAATAACCGTTGTCCCATTTCGTCGGGTTCGGCGTCCACGCGCCTTCGATGCCGCTCGTGATCGCATGACCGCCGTGTCCTGCACCGAGACTATTCTTCCAGCCGAGGCCGAGTTCCTCGACGTTCGCACCCTCGGGTTCGGCGCCCACGTGCTTGACGTCGCCCGCGCCGTGGCACTTGCCGAACGTGTGGCCGCCCGCGACGAGTGCGACGGTCTCCTCGTCGTTCATCGCCATGCGCGCGAAGGTTTCGCGAATGTCGCGTGCCGACCCGACCGGATCGGGTTTGCCGTTCGGACCCTCGGGATTCACATAGATCAGACCCATTTGCACCGCCGCAAGCGGATTGGCGAGTTCGCGATCGCCGCTGTAGCGCTCGTCGCCGAGCCACGTGTTCTCGCTGCCCCAATCGATGTTCTGCGGCTCCCAGATGTCGGCGCGACCGCCGCCGAAGCCGAAGGTCTTGAAGCCCATCGATTCGAGCGCGACGTTGCCCGCGAGGATCATGAGGTCGGCCCACGACAGCTTGCGCCCGTATTTCTGCTTGATCGGCCAGAGCAGGCGCCGCGCCTTGTCGAGGTTGCCGTTGTCGGGCCAGCTGTTGAGCGGCGCGAAGCGCTGCTCGCCCGCGCTCGCGCCGCCACGGCCGTCGGCGATGCGATAGGTGCCCGCGCTGTGCCAGGCCATGCGGATGAACAGCGGTCCATAGTGGCCGTAGTCCGCGGGCCACCAGTCCTGCGAGTCGGTCATGAGCGCATGCAGGTCCTTGATGACGGCGTCGAGGTCGAGGCTCTTGAATTCCTTCGCGTAGTCGAAGCCCTCGACCATCGGGTCGGACAACGACGAGTGTTGATGGAGGATGCTCAGGTCGAGCTGGTTGGGCCACCAGCCCGCGTTCGATTGCGCTTTGCGCTTGCCGCCCGAGACCGGGCACTTCGATTCGCTTGCCATGTTTTTCTCTCCTTCGCGAGGTTCGGATCCACCTGACGGATCATCGTCCTCGAACGTGAAAAGGTGAAGTCGATTCTCATGATCAAGTCGATAGATGGCGCCTATCAAATTTTCGCGCCATTGGGGCTGCAAGAGTCCGCAGAAGAGCAGGTGGGTGCGCCGCGGCGTTGCCGATCGAAGTCGATTCGACGCGTCGATCTGTCTGGCGGAACGAGTCGTGCGACGGTCGCGAGATTGCTGTCAGCGCATCGGCTCCTCGCGATCGAGCGCTATGGCAGGGCTCTGTGCTAGTGAAGCCCCGGCACGCCATAGACGAGCACCATGATCAGCGTGAGCGCAAAGATCATGACCACGGGATAGCCGACCAACAGCACTACCTTGAGCCACTGCCGGCGAAACTCGCAAAAACCGAGGCCGATCCAGCCTGCCAACGCGCTGCCTATCACCGCGGGTCCAAGCAACGAGCTGTCGGGCCACCATTTGAAGGCCGCTGCGGTAACCAACAGCGGACCCAGCCATGCGGCTATTGGCAGCGCGATTCGCATTGTTTCGTGCCGACGTGATTGCAGACGGTAGCCACCGGTTTAGTCAAGCCTACTGACAGCTGCTGTTGAGAGGCTGGAAACTTGCGTTGTATGAGAATGCACGAGTCGCCACACCAAGCGTTGCAAACTGGGCCGAAACCCCGCTCCGAATCAGAAGTGCACCACGTCCTTGATTTGGTGGCGGCCCGGACACGATTCGAACGTGCGACCTCGCCCTTAGGAGGGGCGCGCTCTATCCAACTGAGCTACCGGGCCGGTCTACAAAAAAACATGCGCGCAGAACGCGTCGCGTGCGCGACGGCTGGGTGACCGGTTGCCGGCGCGGCGCAAGATTTTCGCACGAAACCGGGTCGTCTGCGTCGCAGTCACTTTCGCTCGTGAGAGGGGGTAGGACATGGGGCTCGGTCCGGCGCGGCGATATACGTTTTTGCTGGCGATTTGAATTCGGCTGTGCGAGATTGCCGCCCCAGCGAATCTGCACCGATCCCAGCGGCAACGATCCAAATCTGCACCGATCCGATCTGCAGCCATCCGATCGCACCCCATAGATCCGCACCCAGTCTGCCTCCAACAAGATCCGCAGCCAATCAATCCGCACCACCCGAACCCCGGAGACGTCATGCAAATCTCGATGTACGAAATGCTCGTTCCTACCGCCAACCGCATGCTCGGCAACGTCTCGGCACTGCTCGACAAGGCCGAGGCCTTCGCGGCGCAGAAGAAGATCGAGCCCTCGGTGCTGCTCAATTCGCGCCTGGCCCCCGACATGTTCACGCTCACGCGCCAGGTGCAGATCGCCTGCGACATGATCAAGGGTGGTGCGGCGCGCCTCGCCGGCCTCGAGGTGCCTTCCTTCCCCGACACCGAGACGACGATCGCGGAGCTGAAGGCGCGCATCGCCAAAAACCTCGAGTTCATCAACGGCATCGATGCCGCCAAGTTCCAGGGCAGCGAGGACCGTGACATCGTGCTCGCGATGCGCTCGGGCGAGCAGCGTTTCAAGGGCCTGAATTACCTGCGCGACTTCGTCCTGCCGCACATGTATTTCCACGCGACGACGACCTACGCGATCCTGCGCCACAACGGCGTCGAGATCGGCAAGGGCGATTTCATCGGCAAGTAGTTCCGCTCGGGCGTGCATGGCAAATGCCTGCAGTAGCCCGATTCCTGGTGCTTCGGCGCCAGCAGAGTCGGGCGCAGGCCAGACTCGTCTGTCATGCCTGCCGTTGCGGGTCGCGTCCCGGCCAGGTCCGCAGTGCGACGTCGGCAACCGCATGCAGTTCGGCGCGCGTCGCGCCGCCGGCAGCCTGCACCGTGATGCCGTAGATCATCACCGAGAGGTAGCGAGCGAGATCGGCCGGGCTCGCCTCGGCGGGCAGATCGCCCTCGGCCTGCGCACGCTTGAGGCGATCGCGGATGATGCGCTCGCCGACCCTGCGGCGGCGGGCGAGCTCTTTGCGGATTGCCCCGGATTGCGGCGAGCAAGCGAGTGCGCCCTGCACCCCGAGGCAGCCTGGCGGATTTCGCTTGTCCCCATGCAGGTCGGCCGCTCCCTCGAGCAACGCGCGCGCGTACGCGTACGCGGTCGGCTGTGTCAGCGCCGCTTCGCGATAACCCGCGCGCGCCTCGTAGAGATCGAGCGCCTGCAGGAACAGCGCCTCCTTGCTCTCGAATGCCGCATACAAGCTCGGGCGCGTGAGCCCGAGCTCGCGCGTGAGGTCGGCGAGGGAAGTGCCTTCATAGCCTTGCCGCCAGAACAGCCGCATCGCCCGCTCGAGGGCTACATCGACATCGAAAGTTCGTGGGCGACCCGTCATCAATGGAGTTCCTGCGGTTTTGTGCACACGCGTCCGTAGATATACCCGTTGACAACGCCAGGCAAGGGTGTCGATACTAATTATACCGATCGGTACATAACTAAGGTCGGTGGGCTCGCTGTAAGCCTGCCGTCAACCGCAAGCGCCGCAGGTCAATCCTCTGGAGGAATCATGTCCTGGAAAGCATTGGGTCTCATCGCTCTGCTGTTGTCCGTTGCCACGATTCCCGCCATTGCGGTGCAGTCGTTCCCCGACGGATTCAGCACCAGGGAAATCCCGAGCAACGGCACGACGATTCATGTACGCGTCGGCGGCAGCGGCCCCGCCGTCGTGCTGCTGCATGGCTACGGCGATACCGGCGACATGTGGGCGCCGCTCGCCGCGGCGCTCGCGCGTGAGCACACGGTGATCGTGCCGGATCTGCGCGGCATGGGGCTGTCGGCGGTCGCCGACCAGGGGTTCGAGAAGATGAACCAAGCGGCCGACGTTGCCTGCGTTCTCGATGCGCTGCAGGTGCAGCGCGCCGATGTCGTCGGCCACGATATTGGCAACATGGTCGCGTTCGCGTTCGCCGAACGCTATTCGACGCGTACGAGCGCGCTCGTGATGATGGACGCACCGGTGCCCGGCGTCGGGCCCTGGGACGACATCCTCAAGAGCCCGCTGCTCTGGCATTTCCGTTTCGGCGGGCGCGACATGGAGCGTCTCGTCGCGGGTCGCGAGCGCATCTATCTCGATCGCTTCTGGAACGATTTTTCGGCCAACCCCGGCCGTTTCGACGAAGCGTCGCGGGCGCGCTACGCAGGACTGTATGCAAAGCCGGGGCGCATGCACGCCGGTTTCGCGCAGTTCGCGGCGTTCGACCAGGACGTGATCGACAACCGCGCCGCCGTCGCGCGCGGGAGGCTGCAGATGCCGGTGCTGGCGATCGGCGGCGACCACTCGCTTGGCGCGACGATGGCTCACATCATGCGCTTCGCGGCGGATGACGTGCACGAAGTCGTCGTTCACGACTCCGGGCATTGGCTGATGGAGGAGCAGCCCGCGGCAACGGTCGCGGCGATCGTCGAATTTCTTGCCACCGGCAGTGCCTTGGCGCCCCGCGCGCTCGACGTCGCCCAGATTCGTGCCTTGGTGCCGGCGGGGGCGGGCGCGGGCACCTCGGGCGTGAGCGGCATCGAGACCGTCGTGCTGTCGGGCGATCCTGCGAAGTCGGGGCCTTATGCGATCGAATTGAGCGTGCCGGCCCGGACGCGCATCGCCGCCCATTCCCATCGCGACAATCGCCAGGCGATCGTCGTCTCGGGCGAATGGCACTTCGGTTACGGCAGTAAGTTCGACGAAAAACAAGCGAGCGTACTCGCGGCCGGTTCGTTCTACACCGAGCCTGCCGGGGTGCCGCACTTCGCCTTCACGGGTGCCGAGCCGGCGAAGGTCTTCATCAGCGGCACGGGACCGAGCGATACGAAATTCGTCGACGTGGAGCCGCCTTCGCAGTAGTCGAAAGTGCGAGAGAAGACACACCTAATAAATTGTTGTACAACGATATTTTCGGGCGGAGACCGTGGGCCAGTCGAAGACCTGACACAGGCCTTTCGCTACTAGGACTTTTGTAAAAATTGGGTTATTATCAAAGCACTGTGTGTGCACGGTCACTCGTTTCGTGGCCAGCGAATCCAACGTCCACTTGCTGGTCTTTTGATCCGCTCCATTGCTGAACCGCTGGTTTCCTTGCATCCCAGTAAGTCGTCCCGCTTGAAGGGGACTCGTCTGTTTTGTTACGTGGAGTTCTTATGTCGGATCGTGAGGTTGGTACTGTCAAGTGGTTCAACGACAGCAAGGGTTTTGGCTTCATCAGCCGTGAAAACGGCCCCGATGTGTTCGTGCATTTCCGCGCGATTCAGGGCACCGGTTTCCGCACCCTGCAAGAAGGTCAGAAAGTGAGCTTCAAGGTTGTGCAGGGCCAGAAAGGCCTGCAGGCCGACGAAGTTGCACCGGCCTGATCTCAAGAAAAGACTGATCGATATCCCGTTGTAAGCGCATCGACGACTGAACTCGTCGATGCGTTTTTTACTCGTCGCACGTAAACGGTTACATCTGCTTACGCGCGGCCGGCGCGCCGCGCATGCGATCCGCATCGGCGCCGCCTCCGGACGATGCGCGGCCTTCGCCGCCGCATCGCCGGATTGCGCCCCTTCCTAAAACCGACCGCTGCGGAAATCCTCCACGGCCTCGATGATCTGCGCCTGGGTGTTCATGACGAACGGGCCATACTTGGCCACGGGCTCATTGAGCGGCTTGCCGGCGACGAGGATGAGGCGCGCCGCTGCCTGCGGCGCCGAGACGCGCACTTTGCCGCCGAGCGTCGTTACGCCGAGGTCGCCGCGAAGCAACTCGCTCGAAGCGCCTTCCCCCACTTTCGCTACGCCCTCGTAGACGTAGACGAAGGCGTTGTGCGCCGCGGGCAGTTCGATGTCGGCACTCGCGCCGGCATCGAGATGCAGGTCGAGATAGAGCGGCTCGGTCGCGATGTTGTCGACGGGTCCGCGCACGCCCCCCTGTTCGCCGACGAGTACTCTCGCCTTCACGCCGGGCGTCAGCTGCACTTCTGGAATGCGCTCCGGTGCGATGTCCTGATAACGCGGAGCGGACATCTTGTCCTTGGCGGGGAGATTGACCCACAGCTGGAAGCCCTGCATGAGGCCTTCCTCCTGTTCGGGCATCTCGGAGTGGACGATGCCGCGGCCGGCGGTCATCCACTGCACGCTGCCGGCCGTGAGCAGGCCGCTGTTGCCCTGGTTGTCGCCGTGGCGCATGCGTCCGGCGAGCATGTAGGTCACGGTTTCGAAACCGCGATGCGGATGACTCGGAAACCCGGCGATGTAGTCGCCGCTCGAATCGGAGCGGAATTCGTCGAGCATCAGGAAGGGATCGAGCATCTCGAGCCGTGGCTGGCCGATGACGCGATTGAGTTTGACGCCCGCGCCGTCGCTTGCGGGCATCCCGCGGACGATGCGCGCGACGTCGCGGAAAGTCGTACTTGTCGCCGTGACAGGACTAACGCTGGCCATGTGGCCTCCGAATCTGGGTGATCGCAGCAATATAGGCCCGAACGGAATGAATGCCAGCCGGGATGCGCGAACGCATCGTTCCGCAGGCAGAACGACAATCGCTTCGCAGGCGGGCTACACTCGACTAATGACGATCGCACACGAACTCGAAGCGAAGATCCACGACCTCGGCGACGGTTTCATCGTCCGTCGCTTGCTGCCGCATCTGCAGGCCCGCCATATCGGCCCTTTCGTTTTCTTCGACCACATGGGGCCGGTGTCGTTCGCGCCGGGCCGCGGCATGGACGTGCGCCCGCACCCGCATATCGGCCTCGCTACCGTGACCTATCTGTTCGAAGGCGCCATCCGCCACCGCGACAGCCTCGGCAGCGTCCAGGACATCCGAGCGGGTGACGTCAACTGGATGACGGCCGGCCGCGGCATCGTCCACTCCGAGCGCACGCCCGATGCCGAACGCGCGGCGGGACAAGATCTCCACGGCATCCAGATCTGGGTCGCGCTGCCGCAGTCGGCAGAGGAGATCGACCCGGAATTCCACCATCACCCGGCTACGACGCTGCCGCTGATCGCGGGCGCTGGCGTGCAGCTGCGCCTCGTCGTAGGTTCTGCGCTAGGCAAGACTTCGCCCGTACGCACGTTCGCTCCGATGTTCTATCTCGCGGCCGAATTCGCGGCGGGCGGTCGCTTCGTGCTGCCGGCGGAGTACGCCGAACGCGCCGTTTACGCGCTCGACGTCGACCTCACGATCGCCGGCGAGCGCCTCGCGGCGGGTCGCATGGCCGTGCTGGCGCCCGGCGGCGATGTCGAGATTACGGCGGCGGCGCCCGCGCGCGCGGTGATCTTCGGCGGCGCGCCGCTCGACGGCGAGCGGCACCTCTACTGGAATTTCGTTTCGAGTTCGCGCGAGCGCATCGAAGACGCGAAACGGGACTGGTCGAACCAGCGCTTCGCCGCCGTGCCGGGCGAGACCGAGTTCATCCCGTTGCCGCCGCAGAAGGCCTAGGCGTTCCCGTCGATGCCCTCATCGCCGCGGCGACTGGAAGCGGCGCCCACTCCGAGGAACGCCTCCGCGATTGCGGCCTGTCGAGAGCGCAAGCAACGCCAAGACCACGAAGATGGCGGCCAGCGATCTTTGCTGCGAGTACTTCGCCGACAATTCCAGCCTGCGGATTCTCAGCGGTACTGCTGGTGACACTCGTCGCAGACCTTGCCGATGACCTGCACCTGCGGCGCGAGCGCGCGGCAATCGGCGGGTGACGCGGCCGCAGCCGCGTCGATCGCGGTCGTGAGGCGCGCGCTGAATTCGCGAAACGGCGCGTCCGGCGTTGAGTCGGGATAGAGCGCCGTGTCGATGTCCGCACCGACCGCGCGCAGCTGGGCGAGCGCGTGCGCCGACGCCGCGGCATCGCAGCGGCCGGTCCGCAGGCTTTCGCGCAGACCGGAGTAGTGATGCTGCATCACGTCCATGAGGCCGCGTGAGTAGGCGTCGCGTTGGCGCAGCGTGTTGCCGACGATGGTCGCGCCCATCGCGCCGGCGAGCAGGCCGATGAGCATTGCAATCAGGAACTTCATTCGCTTTCCAAAGGGATGACGGCGCGCCGGTAGGCCGCCGAGGGGCCGCTATAATACTTCGATGAACGCACGATTCGCCGGTATCGACCGACTCTACGGCAAGGGCGCCGCTGCGCGCCTCGCGGACGCGCACGTCTGCGTCGTCGGCATCGGCGGTGTCGGCTCCTGGGCGGTCGAGGCGCTCGCGCGTTCGGGCGTCGGCGAGCTGACCTTGATCGACGGCGACGACGTCTGTGTGTCGAACACGAACCGGCAGCTGCACGCGCTCGAGGGCGAATACGGCCGCGCGAAGATTGCCGTGATGGCGGCGCGCGCGCGTGCGATCAACCCGGCGATCCGTGTGCACGAGGTCGCCGACTTCCTTTCGCCGAAGAATCTTTTCGAGCTGCTCGCACGCGATGGCGAGCGCCCGTTTGACGCCGTGCTCGACGCGTGCGACGCACTCAAGACGAAGGTCGCGATGATCGCGTTCTGCAAGCGGCGCAAGATTCCGATCGTCGTCTCGGGTTCGGCCGGCGGCCGCCTGGACCCGACCCTCGTGACCGCGCGCGACCTCTCGAAAACCGAGCACGACGCGATGCTCGCGATCGTGCGCCAGAAGCTGCGCGACGACTACGGCTGGACGCGCAACCCGAAGCGCTACTTCGGCGTGCAGGCCGTGTTTTCGCGCGAGAACGTCAACTACCCGCAGAAGGACGGCAGCGTCTGCAAGACACGCGGCGTCAGTGCCGAGACCGGTCTCAAGCTCGATTGCTCGGGCGGCCTCGGTGCGGCGACGCACGTGACGGGCACGTTCGCGTTCGTCTCGGTTTCGCGCGTGCTGGCGAGGCTGCTCGAAGCAGGCAACGAAGCGAAGGCCAATGCAAACACGCCGGCCTCCGCACATGCGCGCGCGGTCGCCACGGGCGAGGCTCACGAAATCGGCTAGACTCGGCGGCGCAGACGGGGGGCAAGGTCCTGAGCAAGCACGAAAATTCGAAAACGGATCGCGCGACACTGCTCGAAAGCTCCGCCGTGCAGCAGGAGAAGCGCAGTCCGCGCCTCATCGTCGTGAGCGGTGTGATGCTCGGCCACCAGGTGGAGCTGTCCGGCGAAACCGTCGTGATCGGGCGTGCGAGCGAATGCGCGATCTCGCTTCCCCACCCGAGCGTCTCGCGCCGCCACTGCCGCATCTGGTCCGAGGACGGCCGCTATCACATCGAGGACCTGAGCTCGACGAATCGAACTTTCCTCAACGGCGAGGCGATCACACGCGCCGACCTGCGCGACGGCGACCAGATCGGCGTCGGTCAGAACGCGCTCAAGTTCTTCGTCGGCGCGAGCGTCGAAGCACGCTATCACCGCGAACTGCTCGATCTCGCGATCTACGACGGGCTCACGGGTTTCTACAATCGCCGCCACTTCCGCGCGCTGCTCGACGAGGAAATCGAGAAGGCGCGGACGACCGCCGTGCGCCTGTGCTTGTTGATGCTCGACCTCGATCACTTCAAGGCGCTCAACGACGAACATGGCCACCTCGTCGGCGACCAGGTGCTCGCGGCGATCGCCGAAGTGCTGCGCGAAAGCGCGCCGAAAACCGCGCCGATCGGCCGCCTTGGCGGCGAGGAGTTCGCGCTGCTGCTGCGCGATGCGTCCCTGCGGGAAGCCTGTGATCTTGCGGAAATCCTGCGCGCTGCAGTGAGTGCGCGCACGGTCAACGTCGGCAAGCAGGTGCTGCGCGTGAGCATCAGCATCGGCGTTGCGATCCTCGCCGACGGTGCAGACAGCGCCGGATTGCTACGTGCGGCCGACGAACAGCTTTATCGCGCCAAGGAAGCCGGGCGCAACCGGGTCGCGAGTCAGGGTTAGATCGCGGAACGAAACCGGGTCGCGAGTCAGGACCAGATTGCGCGACGAATGGAACTTGACGCGCTAGCCCGCGCTCGCCGGTTTCGGATCGAGCTCCGCGCGGCGCTTCTTCCATTCCTCGAGGCGATCGGCCTTGCCCCAACCGGCGTAGAGATCGGTGAGCGGCGCCATGTATTCGTCCATGCGCCAATGCTTCTCGCCGAACTCGCCTTGTTTCTGCGCGACCGCATCGAGCAGCACGGGTTCCGCCTCGGCGTAGCGCTTGCCGCGCACGAGCGCCTTGCCGAGGCCGAACTCGAGTTCGGCGGTGACCTGGTGCTTGTCGCCGAATTTCTCGCGCGCATCCGTGACGGCCTGCTGCTGGGTGGCGATCGCCCCTTGCACGTCGCCGACGTCGAGCAGGTAGTTGCCATAGTTATGGCGTGCGCGAATCGTGTTCGGGTGCTTCTCGCCGTATTTTTTGATCTCGCCGTCGAGCGCGCGTTTGTAGTAGGGGCCCGATTCGGCGATCTTTTCGGGCGAACCCTGCTGGCGCAGTGCGCCGCCGAGGTTGCTGACGATGTTGAGCGTGAAGCCGTGCTCGGGGCCGTAGATCTTCTCGCAGATCGGCAGCATCTTCTGCAGGATCGCCGCGCCGTCGGCGTAGCGGTGCGATTCGAGGTAGAGGATCGCGAAGTTGTTGAGAACGTCGAGCGTCTTCGGGTCTTCCGCGCCGTATTTCGCCGTGTCGCGTGCGACGACGTCCTTGAACACCGACTCCGCTTCCGCGTAGCGCCCCATGTAGTCGAGCACCGATGCGCGCACGGTCATTGCCGACAACAGCAGGTCGCTGTCATCGCCCTCGACGCGCGCGATGACGGGCAGCAGCGCGACGAGGCGCTGGTCCGCCGCAGGCAGATTGCCGAGTTCGGCATCGCATTGCGCGACGTCGACGGCTGCATCGAGCGTGTGCCTGTCTTCGTCGCCCGAGGCCTTCTGCAGCGCGAGCAGGTTCTGCGTATGCAGTTCGCAGGACTCCTTGAGCTTGCCCGCGTAGAACATCTCGCGGGCAAGTTCGTGTTCGAGCAGCAGCGTGGGCACGGCCGTCGCGCCGAGCGCCTGCTTGCTCAAGTTGTAGGCGTGTTCGGTGTGCTGGATCGCGAGCTTGGGTTCGGACAGGCTGCTGTACGTCGCGCCGATCGCGCCTTCGACCTCCGCGAGCACCTGCGGTTGCGCCGCCAGTTCCTTCTGCGCGCGCTCGGCGGCGTGGTCGAGGATGCGGTGCAGCAGCGTCTTGTCGAGATCGCGCGCGACCTCGGGGCTCACGCCCGCCAGCAGCGTCGTCAGGAACCGCGAGGTCTCGCGCGCCTTGCTCGCCTCGAGCGTCGCTCTTGCGGCGGCATCGCGTGCCTGCAGCATGCCGTAGATCGCAGCGCCCGCGCCCGCGATCAGCGCCGCCGCGACGAGGCTCGCGGCGACGAGCGCGAGGCGGTTGCGCGACGCGAACTTGCGCAGGCGGTAGGCGGCGCTCGCGGGCACCGCGTGCAGCGGATAGCGAGTCAGATAGCGCTCGATGTCGTTGACGAGCGCTTCCGCCGAGGCATAGCGCTGCGTGCGGTCGGGCTGCAGCGCGTTGACGAGAATCCAGCGCAACTCGGCGGGAATTATCGCTACTTCGCGCGCGAGGGCGCCGATGCGCTCGTTGCGTGCCTCAGTGGTGCCGGTCAGCGATGCCAGCAGCGCCGCGTGCAGTTCGCTATTGTCGAGCCCCGCGGCGACGACGCGCTGCGCAAAGGCCGAGGGTGCGAGTAGTTCGAGCAGCATCACGCCGAGCGCGAAGACGTCGGTGCGGATGTCGATTTCGCGCAAGCGCCCGAGCGCCTGTTCGGGGCTCATGTAGCGCTGTGTGCCGGCGCTCTGTGCGAACGCCGGGCCGCCGCTGTCGGCCACGCCGATCGCGACGCCGAAGTCGATGATCTTCGGCGCAGGCTGGCCGTCGACTCTGGCGACGAGCACGTTGCTCGGCTTCAGGTCGCGGTGGATGACGCCTTTCTGATGGGCGTGATGCACGCCGCGACAGATGCGACCGAACAGTTGCAGCTGCGCGATCAGCGACGGCTGCGTCGCGGTCACGTATGCGGACAGCGTAGGTCCGTCGATCCATTCCATCGCGAAGAACGGGAAGCCGTCGCCCGTCGTGCCTGCGTCGTAGACCTTCGCGATCGCGGGGTGGTCCATGCGCGCGAGCGCCTGCCGCTCGACCATGAAATACGCTTCGGCGAGGCCGCCCTGCAGTTGTCCGCGAATGAGCTTGAGCGCGACGCGGCGCTGGATCGGCTCGAGCTGCTCGGCGAGGTAGACCGTGCCCATGCCGCCTTCGCCGAGTTGCCGCTCGATGCGGTAGGGGCCCAGGCGCTGGCCCGCGACCAAGCCAGGGCCGGTGGCCACCGATAGCGGATCGGAATCGACGACGGTGGGCTGGTCGGGCGCGCTGACCGCGTCGCCGCCCGCTGCCGGCGAGGCGCCGTTCGGCGGTGTGTGATTCGATGGGTTCATCTGCCGTCCCCCCGGCGCGAATGTCGGGCAAGTGTAGACCGCACGACGCGGCGTGCAATAGATATGTCGCGCCGTGCACACGCGGCTCGGGTCTGCGCGAAGGGGCCGAGATTCGCATCGAGACGATTCCGCAGCGCGCGCCTCCCAACCGCTCGGTCCTGTTCGTTCATCCGCGCCGATCAGATGGCAGTGGTCGGCCTGGCCTTGTCTGTCCAGTTCGATCAGTCGAGCGGGATCATGCGCACCGATTCGTTCGCTCCGTTCGAGTCCGGCCCTTCAAGCGGCCTGCGCGAGTCCGAATACGCGTTCGGCATTCCGTGTCGTCGCCGCAGCGATTTCCTCGGATGTCGTGCCGCGCAATGCAGCGACGCAAGCGCAGACATCGGCGAGCAGCGCCGGTTCGTTGCGCCCACCCTGGTGTCCGTGCAGCGGTTGATCGGGAGAATCGGTCTCAAGCAGCAGGAATTCGAGCGGCATCGACGCGACGATGTCGCGCAGACGGTGCGCACGCTCGTAGGTGATCGGGCCGCCCAGTCCGATACAGAATCCGAGCTTCCACAACTGCTGCGCCTGCTCGCGACTGCCGGAGAAACTATGCACGACGCCTGCGTTGACACCGGCGCTGCGCAAGGCTTGGGTCACCTCGTCGACTGCCCGGCGCGCGTGCACGACGACGGGCAACTCGAACTCGCGGGCGAGCTCGAGCTGGGCGCGGAAATAGGTTCGCTGCGCCTCGGCGTCGAGGCCGTCGATGAAGAAGTCGAGGCCGCATTCGCCGACCGCGACGGGCCGCTCGCGCTCGATCCAGCCGCGCAGTTCCTGCAGGTGCGCAGGCGCGTGCTCGGCGAGATACATCGGATGCAGGCCGTACGCGGGGAACAGGCCGCGTTCGGCGGCGCACAGGTCGCGCAGTTTCGCGAAGCCCGACAGCGCGATCGCGGGAACGATCTGCCGCGTCACGCCAGCGGCGCGCGCGCGCGCGAGCGCGGCCGCGCGATCGACGTCGAACTCGCCCGTATCGATGTGCGTGTGGCTGTCGACGAGTTCGATCACTTGATCGACCCTGGCGCGTCTACGTCTAGTGCAGCAGCAGCCACTGCGCGAGACCCAAGAAGAGACCCATGCTGACGACATCGGTCGCCGTCGTTAGGAAGATGCTCGACGCCATTGCCGGGTCGGCGCCGGCGCGCTTGAGCGCGAGCGGCACGATGGTTCCCGCGATGCCGCTCGCCACGCTCGACAGCGTCATCGCGACGAAGGTGATCAGCGCGAGCAGCATCGTGTGCGTGTTGTGCTGGAGGCGCGCGATCACGAACATTGCACCCGCAGCGACGACGCCGACGAGAGCCCCGTTGAGAAAGCCGAGCCATGCCTCCTTTACGATGAGCGCATTTGCGCGACCCTTGCGAATCTCGTTGAGCGTCATGCCGCGCAGCGTAACGGCCAGCGCCTGGCAGCCCGTATTGCTGCATTGGCCCGAAAGCACGGGCAGAAATACCGCGAGCAGCACGATCTGGTTGATCGTTTCCTGAAACAGGCCGACGACGCTCGCCGCGACGAATGCGGTCAGCAGATTGAGCTGCAGCCAGGGGTGGCGGAATTTGAGCGAGCGCGACCAGGGCGTCGAAGTGCGTTCCTCCTTCTCGACACCGACCATCGAGCCCGCCTGCGCGCTGATCTCGAACGCCTGCTGTTCGAACAGCACCTGCCCGCGCACCTGACCGATCAGCCGGCCTTCCTGATCGCAAACGGGGTAAACCGGAAAATGCCGCGTCACGACCTCGCGCATCGCGTCGACGGTACTCGTCTGCGGCTGCAGCGAGAACGGCGCGCGCACCATGACGTCCGCGAGTGGTGCGTCAGGCTGCGCATAGAGCAACTCGCGGAACGTGACTACGCCTACGAGACGGCGTTCGGCGTCGACGACGAAGATGTAGGTGATGAGCTGGCTCTTGACCCGCTCGCGCATGGCGTCGACGACCGCTCGCGCGCTCGTCTCCGGCGTGAACACAGCGGGTGTCGTTTCGACGAGTCGGCCGACGCTGCCTTCGGGATAGTGCCAGTCCTTGAGCCATTGCTCGCCTTCGCCCGACAAGGTCGACGCGGCGATGCGCCCCCGCCGCTCGGGCGTGAAGCGGCTCAGGATGTCGATCGCGTGGCCGGGACCGAGCTCGGTCAGAGTGCGGGCGATTTCCGCGTCGGACAGTTCTTCGAGTTTCTCCATCGCAACCTGCGAGTCGAGGTCGCGTATGCGCTCGCTCAGTCGCGGCTTGTTTGCTTCTTCAGATGCCATGATCAGCCTTCTTCCGCGTCCCCAAACCCATTCCCGGATACGTTCCCTTCGGATGCTACCCTGAATGTTCGGCGTAGCTCAAAAAAGCGACCACCGCTGAACGTCAACAGGTCTGCCGCTCGTGCGTTGGCGTCGTGAGAATTGCGTTGCATGAGCGCCGCCTGACGCACTCCTTGTGCCCGCCGGTCGATTCTGCAATCGTTCACGCGCGGCTCTACAAAATGGCAACAGATGGCTGCATGCATGCAGGTCATGCATCGCAAATTTCGCTCAATCGAGGACATGAACATGTTGCGCAATCGAGGACTCATCGTCTTGATGCTCGTCGGGTTGTTCGGACTGAACGCATGCGTCGCGCCGCCGCCGCACCAGCGCGTCGTCTACCGCGACCCGGCATCGCAGGGTTATGGACCGCCGCCGGGTTATGCGCAGCCGCAGGGCGCGCCGCCACAGGCGAGCAATTGCTATGCGTGCGGCTACATCCGCGGCATCGACCAAGTCGAGATTCGTCAGCAGAACACGGGCGGCGGCGCCGTCCTCGGCGCGATCATCGGCGGTGTGATCGGCAACCAGTTTGGCGGCGGCAGCGGCAAGGCCGCGGCCACGGCAGCTGGCGTGGTTGGCGGCGCGATGGTCGGCAATTCGGTCGAAGCGAACAACTCTCGCGCCGGTTCGGGTTATGCGTGGCGCTATTACGTGCAGCTCGACGACGGCCGCCAGGCGACCGTTTCGCAGTATGACAACCCGGGCTACCACGTCGGCGATCGCGTCGTGATTCGCGGCCACGGCAGCGGCGGTCATCTGGAATGGCTGCGCGAATAAGCTTGCGCAAATTGCTATGAGACGGGCGCTTCGGCGCCCGTTTTTTTAGGAGTCGGGCGAACGCGCGGTGCTAGACTTTTTCAATGGATGTCGCCAAACGCATCTTTCGCCACAACGCGGGGCGTGATCCGGATCTCGTCGCGCGCAAGTATGCGCGCATCGCCAGCGACCCCTTCCTGTTCCTGCGCGGCACCTGCCACCTGTTCTACGAGGACTGGCACGGCGGTCGAGAACTCGACCGCGCGCCGCGCAGCTGGATCTGCGGCGACCTGCACCTCGAGAATCTCGGCTCGTACAAGGGCGACAATCGCCTCGCATACTTCGACCTCAACGATTTCGATGAAGCCGCGCTCGCGCCATGTACCTGGGAGATCGCGCGCTTCCTCGTCAGCCTGCACCTCGCGGCGCGTTCGCTCGCGCTCACGTTGCGCGAGGCGCGCGCGCTGTGCCGCTGCTTCCTGGATGCCTACGGCGCGACGCTGGAATCCGGCAAGGCGCGCTGGATCGAGCGCTCGATAGCGCAGGGCATGATCGGCGCATTGCTCGATCAGGTCGCGTGTCGCAAGCGTCGCGATTTCCTCGACCGGCGCACGCAGCGCGACGGCAAGCGCCGCAGTTTCATCGTCGATGACGATCGCCTGCTCGCGATGGCGCCAGCCGACCGCGACGCGCTGTTCGCCTGGTTCGAACGCTTCGCCGCCCGCCAGGACGACCCCAAGTTCTTTCGTCCTATCGACGTCGCCCGGCGTGCCGCGGGTACGGGCAGCCTCGGACTGCGTCGCTACGCGGTGCTCGTGCGCGGCAAGGGTTCTCCGAATGACAATTTTCTGCTCGATCTCAAGCCGGCCGGCGAATCGGCTGCCGGCAAGCGCCTCGCGCGCCTGCAGCCGGACTGGGACAGCGACGCGCAGCGTGTCGTCGCGATCCAGCAGAGAATGCAGGCGATTTCGCCGGCGTTCCTGATGCCGGTGCGCTTCGCGGGGCGCGATTGGGTGCTCAAGGAGCTGCAACCCTCGCAGGATCGGCTCGATCTCGCTGCCGTGCAGGGCCGGGCGCCGCCGTTGCTCGAGGCGATCGGCACGATGGGGCGCCTCGTTGCGTGGTCCGCGTTGCGTTCGAGCGGCCGCCAGGGCTCAGCCCGCGCCGACGATTTCATTGAATGGGCTCGCGCGGGCGACTTCGTCAAGCCGCTGATCGCTTATGTCGAGGACTGCACGACGAAAGTCATGCGCGATTGGCGATCGTTCCGGTCAAATTGGCAGGAACTTGAGGCGGAACGCGCTTCGTCACCGCGGCCGACGCGCGCTTCGCGGAAGCGGAGTTAGCTGGGCCGGGTCCGGCCTGGTGAGTTATCGAGCGCGCAGGCAACGAACGGGGTTGCCGGCGAGAGATGGCGCAGAGTCAGTCTGCGCGGTAGAAGCTGTGATCGCCGATGCGCGCGAGCGGGCTACCTTTGGCCCACGGCGGGGCAGGTGTGTTCGACGCGAAGAAGTGGTCAGCTTGTGGAACAACGGTCGGCCGCATCTGCGGCGGCAGAGACCACAACGCGAAGGCGATGTTCGCGATCGCCCACGATCGCTGCAAAGAATCCACTTCTTGCAAAATGTAATTTTGCGGCATTGTGGATAAAGCAAATTGTCCCGGCGCGGTCAGCACGGCGCATACCGAATTTCCCCATTGACCGTTCTGCGCACGGCGCAGCGCCACCTCGGCAACGGCGAGCTGGCCGGCCACGGATTCGCTGCGGGCTTCGAGATAGAGGGTACCGGCCATGCAGGCACGATCGGCGACGGGCTGCGGCAACACTGACGCAAGCCAGAGCAGAAACGCTAACTTCATAGGGTTCTCAGTTGCAGACAAAAATGCATGCAGCCACGAAAACGGTGTCGCGTCGTTGGCGCGCCAGCTCACGATTTCGCAGGTTGTTGCTACGCGGACTTGCGTAACGTGGTCTTCGGACTGCCTTTCGGCGCCGTGCTGCGGCGCACTCCCGTGGGCCGTAGCGAATGTGACGTCATGAGACGACGGCACAGCAAAATTTGTGCGGTGAAGCATACGCGAAAAGTCGTCTCGCGACAATCCGAGATGTTAAGACGACGCGAAGCTGAACGGCTTCGTTCAGGAATAATTAAGCATTGGCTAAAATGCTAAATTGCAGCTATTTCGACATTTGCAAAAATATATAAAGAATCTATATATACAAATATAGAATGGTACATCTATGAATTCGCGATGCGAGCACGCCTGATTTCGATCACGTCGATGCCGCCATCGCGAGCCGATATCTGTCCCGGCTCGATGCCATCGCGCATCGCTGTGAGCGCCGCAGCCTTGGCCGGGCTGGCGGTTCGGAATCCCGGTTCCGCGCGCCACGCAGTAGAGACCACGAGCGCGCCGTTTTCGCCCTCTGCCGGAAGCCAGGCTCCCGGCGCGGGCAGGTTCGTGGCGGCAAGCTCGAGGCGGTGCAGCCAGCGCTTGTTGCCGCCCTTGAAGTGCAGCCGCGCGATCACTTCCTGACCTGGATAGCAGCCCTTGCGCACGCTGATCGCGCCGAGCTCGCCTAGCCCGAGCCAGTCGGGTAGCAGCTTGTCCTCCAGCGCTTCGTCGAGCACGGGCAAGGCGGCGTCGATGTCGGCGAGGGTGTGTGCGTTTTGTGCGGCGGCGGAGTCGTCGGCGGCGACGGCAAGCGCCTGCGGCGCCAGCAGCAGCCAGCGCGCGGGTTCGCCCGGAAGGGCGATGGCCATGCAATCCTCGTCCTCGGCGATACGCATGCCCGTGGGCGTCGGCAGGTGTGCGCCGACGTCCTCGGCGCTGCCCGTCGAGAACAGCTGCATGCCATCGCGGACACGAATGGCCAGTTTCGCGCGCATGACGTAGCGCGCGAGCGCGTCGCGCAGGCGCAGCGCCGAGCCGCCGCGCAACAAGAGAAGGAGCCTCGTGTCGGTCACGCGCAAGAGGTGGAAGAGGGCGCGCACGCGGCCCTGCGGCGAGAGCCATGCGCTCCATTGCCACGTGCCCGTAGCGAGTGCGGTCGTATCGCTGCTGAACTGGGCCTGCGCGAAAGCGAGCGCGTCGTCGCCTTCGAGTTCGATGATCTGCGGGTATTTCAGTCGGATAAGCATGTCGTTGCCGCGATGAATGAGTGGCCCGGGTCGAACGCCGGTTGTGCGACCGGGCCCGAGTAGGTGTCGAACGTACAACATGCCCGACTTTCGGCGCTATAATTTTGCATCGCAACGAATCTTGTGTGTCGTTGCAAACATTCAAGTCAGCGGAAAACACCCCAGAAATGTCCAGCGCGCAGGATTCGAACGAAGCAGCCGCCATCCCCGACGCGCCACCCGTGGGAGCGGCCGAAACGGCGAAACCGGCAGCGCCGACGCCGGCACCGAAGGAGATCGGCGGCCGCGGCGGCCTCGACCCGGTGCGCTACGGCGACTGGGAAAAGAACGGCCGCTGCATCGATTTCTGATCGCTCCGCCTACGTTATTTTCGCAATCACGTCATCGAAATCCCGTCCCATCGAATTTCGCTTCACGAACGCCAGCCGCATTCCCAAGGATCGCCGTATGCCGCAAGCCGCTCGCCCACTTTCGCCGCACATGCAGATCTATCGCTGGCCATTGGCGATGGCTCTGTCGATCATCCATCGCGCCACCGGCATCGCGCTCGCGGTCGGCGCACTGCTGATCGTCTGGCTGTTGCTGGCGCTCGCCAACGGGCCTGAGAGCTACGCTACTGCGCGTGCGTTCTGCGGCTCGTGGCTAGGCCTCGCGCTGCTGTTCGGCTGGAGCTGGTCGCTGAGCTTCCACCTCGCGAATGGCGTGCGCCACCTGTTCTGGGACGTCGGCAAGGGCTATTCGATCCAGCAGGCGAAGACGAGCGGCGTCGTCGTCGTGGTCTTCAGCCTCGTGCTCACGGCCCTGATCTGGGCCTGCGTCTTCGCCAGTGGAGGCAAGGCATGATCCCCGGAATGCAACGTGGCGACCTGCAGACGCCGCTCAAGCGCGTGCAGGGGCTCGGCTCGGCCAAGTCGGGCACCCATCACTTCATCGTGCAGCGCGTGACCGCGGTCGCGCTCGTGCCCTTGACTATCTGGCTCATTTTCCTCGCACTTGCGCTCGTGCGCGCAGACTACGCGCATGCGCGCGCGATGCTGCATCACTCGTTCGCGGCCGTCTGGCTCGTCGCGCTCATCGTCGCGGGTTTCTGGCACGCGCAGCTCGGGCTGCAGGTCGTCATCGAGGATTACGTGCATGCACGCTGGCTCGAGGCGCTGTCGCAGCTTGCGATCAAATTCATTTGCGCCATCGGCGCGCTCGCGGGCGTGATCGCGGTTGGCCGCATCGCGCTCGCCTGACAAGAAAAAAAAGGGACAGGAATTACATGGCTGCGTACAAGATCCAGGAACACAAATACGACGTCGTCGTGGTCGGCGCGGGCGGCGCGGGACTTCGCGCCACGTTCGGCCTCGCGGCGAAGGGGCTCAAGACCGTCTGCCTGACGAAGGTGTTCCCGACGCGTTCGCATACGGTCGCGGCGCAGGGCGGCATCTCGGCCGCACTCGGCAACATGGGCGAGGACGACTGGCGCTACCACTTCTACGACACCATCAAGGGTTCGGACTGGCTCGGCGACCAGGACGCGATCGAGTACATGTGCAAGGAAGCGCCCGCCGCCGTGATCGAGCTCGAGCACTACGGCGTGCCGTTCTCGCGCACCGAGGAGGGCAAGATCTACCAGCGCCCGTTCGGCGGCATGACGACGAAGTACGGCGAAGGTCCGCCCGCGCAGCGCACCTGCGCCGCGGCCGATCGCACGGGCCACGCGATGCTGCACACGCTCTACCAGCAGTCGCTCGCGCACGATGCGCAGTTCAAGGTCGAATACTTCGCGTTGGATCTCATTTTCGACGACGAGGGCGCCTGCCGCGGTGTGCTCGCGCTCGACATGGCCGAGGGCTCGCTGCACCTGTTCCGCGCGCACGGCGTCGTCCTCGCGACGGGGGGCTACGGCCGCGCGTATTTCACGGCGACCTCCGCGCACACCTGCACGGGCGACGGCGGCGGCCTTGCCGCGCGCGCGGGCCTCGCGCTGCAGGATATGGAGTTCGTCCAGTTTCATCCGACCGGCATCTACGGCGCCGGCTGCCTCATCACCGAGGGCGTGCGCGGCGAAGGCGGCATCCTGCGCAACTCGAGCGGCGAGCGCTTCATGGAGCGCTACGCGCCGCACTACAAGGATCTCGCCTCGCGCGACGTCGTCTCGCGATCGATGACGATCGAGGTGCGCGAAGGCCGCGGCGTCGGCGAGCACAAGGACCACATCCTGCTCGACCTCACCCATCTCGGCCCCGAGGTCATCCACGAGAAGCTTCCCGGCATCGCCGAGAGCGCGCGCATCTTCGCCGGCGTCGACGTGACGAAGGAGCCCATTCCCGTATCGCCGACCGTGCACTACAACATGGGCGGCATTCCGACGAATTATCACGGCGAAGTCGTGCAGAAGGCCGGCAACGATCCCGACAAGGTCGTGCAGGGTCTCTACGCGATCGGCGAGGCGGCCTGCGTCTCGGTGCATGGCGCGAACCGCCTCGGTTCGAATTCGCTGCTCGATCTCGTCGTGTTCGGGCGCGCGGTCGCGAACCGCTGCGCCGAGACGATCAAGTCGGGCGCTGCGCACAAGATCCTGCCCGCGTCGGCCTGCGACAAGGGTCTCGCGAACCTCGACAAGTTGCGCAACGCGAATGGCTCGAAGCCGACCGCCGAAGTGCGCCTCGACATGCAGCGCACGATGCAGAACGACGCCGCGGTGTTTCGCACCTCGAAGACGCTCAAGGAAGGCTGCGACAAGATGCAGAAGGTCTGGGACTCGTTTTCCGACGTGCGCGTCAGCGACCGCTCGCTCGTGTGGAACTCCGACCTCATCGAGACCTACGAACTGCAGAATCTGCTGTACAACGCGGTCGCGACGATCAACTCGGCCGAGCAGCGCCACGAGTCGCGCGGTGCGCACGCGCACGAGGACTATCCCAACCGCGACGACGTCAACTGGCAGAAGCACACGCTGGTCAAGATCGACGACAAGGGACATTGCAGTTTCGACTTCCGCCCGGTGCACATGAACACGCTCACCGACGACGTGAAGCCGATTCCGCCGAAGGCGCGCGTGTACTGATACGTCCGAAAATCTTCACGCAACGTCATGGTCTGAAATCTCATAGGGACGCAAAAGTGGCCGAATTCACTCTCCCCAAGAACTCGAAGGTCCAGCAGGGCAAGAAATTCCCCGCACCCGCGGGCGCGAAGAACGTGCGCACGTTCCGCGTGTATCGCTGGAACGAGGAAGATGGCCAGAATCCGCACATCGACGAGTATGAAATCGACATGGATGCGTGCGGACCGATGGTTCTCGACGCGCTCATCAAGATCAAGAACGAGATCGATTCGACCCTGACCTTCCGGCGCTCGTGTCGCGAGGGCATCTGCGGCTCGTGCGCGATGAACATCGACGGCAACAACACGCTCGCATGCACGAAGGCGATCGACGACTGCAAGGGCGACGTCAAGGTCTATCCGCTGCCGCACATGCCGGTCGTGAAGGATCTCGTGCCCGACCTCACGCACTTCTACGCGCAGTACGCGTCGATCAAGCCCTGGCTGCGCACGCAGACGCCGCCGCCACCTGATGGCGAGCGGCTGCAGTCGAAGGAAGACCGCGCCAAGCTCGACGGCCTCTACGAGTGCATCCTCTGCGCGTCGTGCTCGACCTCGTGCCCGAGCTACTGGTGGAACAGCGACAAGTATCTCGGCCCCGCGGTGCTGCTGCAGGCGTATCGCTTCATCGCCGATTCGCGCGATGAGGACACCGGCGCGCGTCTCGACGACCTCGAAGATCCGTTCAAGCTCTACCGCTGCCACACGATCATGAACTGCACGAACACCTGCCCGAAGGGATTGAACCCGGCGAAGGCCATTGGCGAGATCAAGAAGCTCATGGTGGAGCGGAAAGGGGTCTGAGGGGCGGGTGCGGGACTCGGGGCTGGGGACTCGGGACCGGGGCCCGGAAGAGCTGACCACGGACCGGTAAAGCGTCGGGAATCGGTACCCGTGAGAGCTGGGGCAGCGTACGCACGCTCCCCGCAAGGAGGCAGGGTCGGCTGCGGCGCCGACCGCAGCGTCGAAGGCATACCTCGAGATTCGGCGATGGCCGACACCGGCGATCGCCAGCCTGCCGTCGCGATCCTTCTCGCACGCCTTACAATCGGGCGGCAAATCCGGCAAATCAACTTCGGGGGAACGACGCACATGGAGCCACGTCTGATCTTTTGGCCGGCTGTCGCGATGGTGCTGCTGACGATCATCGTCACGTTCAAGATGTTCTTCGAACGCCGCGGCCAGATCCGCGCCGGAGGCATCCGTTGGCGCGAGGTCGCGACGAGCAGCCTCATGAACGCGCGTCTCGCCGATACGCGCGCGGCCGACAATTTCCGCAACCTGTTCGAGGTGCCGACGCTGCTCTATCTCGCGCTCGTCGTCGCGTTCGTCACCGCGCAGGTCAACGCGTTGACGCTGACGCTCGCGTGGCTGTTCGTCGCGTCGCGCTACGTGCATAGCGCGATCCACTGCGGCGGCAATCGCATCCGCTACCGCCTGCCGGCGTTCTTCTTCGGCTGCATCGTGCTCTGGGTGTTCTGGGGCGCGCTCGCTTTTGGCCTGTTGAAATGAGCGAAGGCGGGCGCCTGCGCTGGCGTTGCCGACGAGGTATGCGCGAACTCGATCAGCTGCTCGGCTGGTATCTCGACCATCGCTACGCGAAAGCCAACGCTGCCGCGCAGAGCGCGTTTGCGGAACTGCTCGAACAGCCCGATCCCGAACTTTGGCACTGGCTGAGTGGAGAGTGCGCGGCACCGACCGTCCCATGGCGGCAGATCGTCGATGAGATCCGTTCCCGCGATCGCGTTTGACTATCGGCCGTCGCGCTGGCTGTTCGCCGCGCTCGTTCTCGCGGCGACGCTCGCGCTGCTCGCGGTCGCGATGAGTGGACTCGCCCTGCAGATGAAGCTGGCCATCGCGCTCGCTGCCGTCACGTATGCATCATGGGCGCTGCGCCGGTTCGTGCTTGCACCATTCGACCGCGTGACCTGGCATGCGGCCGGCCACTGGCGCCTGCGCGGCGCCGACGAGGAGGAACGGGGTGGGGAACTCGTCACCGCGACGACGCTAGGGGCGTTCATCGTGCTGAGATTGCGCGTCGGCCCGAAGCGCGTCGTCTCGCTGCCGCTGCTTTTCGATAATTGCGAGCGGGAAACGCGGCGCGTCTTGCGCGTGCGCCTGTCGAGGGGTGACGGCGACGCCTGATCGGCGGCGAGTCGTCTCGGCGGTTCGTTTCGCATGGCCAAAAAAAAACCGGTCCGCGGTATCGCCGCGGTCCGGTTGTCCAAATTGCGTCCGTGCGTCTGTGCTCCGTTGGAGTGTGCTTGGGAGTCCGCTTCAGGACTCTTTTCCGATCCTTCCGTCAGAAGCGATATTCGGCGCTGACCGAAACGAGGTTGGGATCGAGCTTGAGGTTGTCCTTGTCGGCCTTGAAGTAGTCGTAGTTGAGGCCGACCGAGAAGCGGTTGCTGAAGTCGTAGCCGAAGCCGGCACCGGCGTAGTACTTGGTGCTCGTGTCATCCACATAGGCGTAGGTGGTCGTCAGAGGCTGCACGCCGACGGTCACCGGGGCGAGGCCCTGCACGTCGGCGCGGAACAGGCCGGCGCGACCGGACAGGTACCATTCCGGCGTGAGGTTGAAGTGGCCGTTGACGCCCGCGGTCCAGCCTTTCACGGTGGCGCGGCTCGGGCCGACGCCGACGAAAGGATCCTTGGTATTGAACTTGCCGAGGTCGGTGTAGCCGCCTTCGATGCCGAGCGCGACGTTCGGATTGATCGCCCAGCGATAACCGACGTTGCCGCCGAAGGCCGTGTCACTGTCGTCGTACGGACCCTTGCTCAGGTTCGACTGACCGACGTTGCCGTTGATGAAGAAACCACCGCTTCCGTTCGCGGGATCTTGCGCGTGACTCAGGGCAGGAAGGGCAGCGAAAGTGGCGCCCGCGAGGGCGACAGCCAACAACGTATTTTTCATTTGAAGTTCTCCAAATCAGTAGCGCAAACCGCTACAAAAACACCGACGGCACATGCGATTTGGCGCTTGTACGGCGATCGGCGATCGCATGAAACGACAAGCACCTCGGTGTCAGACAGGAGGTGGGGCAGCAGAGTGCAATTTCAATACCGAACAGTTTAGAAATGATTCAGGTAAGTGACCGGAACGTTCAGGAAGGCGTGCGGTCCAACCCGATGCTGTCGCGCGACGTGTAGAATCCGCGCGGTCGCAAAAGTTGCAGCCCTCATTCGAAAACGGATTTCCCACGAGCTAATGTTCCGCCCGCTGCAACTCTTCATCGGCCTGCGCTACACGCGCGCGAAGCGCCGCAATCATTTCATCTCCTTCATCTCGCTCGTGTCGATGCTCGGCATCGCGATCGGCGTGATGGCGCTGATCGCCGTGATGTCCGTGATGAACGGCTTCCAGGAGGACCTGCAGCAGCGCATCCTCGGCATGGTCGCGCACGCGACGATGCAAAGCGCCGGCGACGGTATCGAGAACTGGCAGGACACGATCAAGAAGGTCGAGACGAGCGAACACGTCGTCGGCGCCGCGCCGTTCATCGAGGCGCAGGCGCTGCTGCGCGGCCGCCGCACGGCACCGGCGATCCTGCGCGGCGTGATCCCCGATCAGGAGCCGAAGGTTTCCGACATCGGCGAGAAGATGCTGAGCGGCAAGCTCACCGATCTGAAGCCGGGTAGCTACGGCATCCTGCTCGGCAACGAACTCGCGATGATGCTCGGCGTGCAGGTCGGCGACAAGGTGACGGTCTACGCGCCCGAGATCAACGTGACGCCGATCGGCGCGGTGCCGCGTTCGAAGCGCTTCGATGTCGTCGGTATCTTCTCGGTCGGTTTCGCCGAGTACGACACCGGCGTCGGCATCGTGCACATGGATGACGCCGAGAAATTGTTCCAGACCGATGGGGCGAGCGGCATCCGCCTGAAGCTCGACGACATGCTGCGCGCCTGGCCGATCACGCGCGAACTCGCCGCGAAATTCGACCTCTACCGCATCACGACCTGGGAGCAGGGCCACGCGAATTTCTTCAGCGCGGTGAAGATGGAAAAGCTCGTGATGTTCATCATCCTCTCGCTGATCGTCGCGGTCGCCGCGTTCAATCTCGTCTCGACGCTGATCATGCTCGTGACCGACAAGCAGGCCGACATCGCGATCCTGCGCACCCTCGGCATCTCGCCGAACAGCGTCATGGGCATCTTCATGGTGCAGGGCGTGATCGTCGGCACTTTCGGCATCCTGATCGGCCTCACGGGCGGCGTTCTGCTCGCCTGGAACATCCCGGCGATGGTCAAGTGGATCGAGAAGACGTTCCACGTCGAATTCCTTTCGCCCGACATCTACTACGTCACCGAAGTGCCGTCGCAGCTGCACTGGAGCGACGTCGGCTGGGTCGCGGCGATCGCCTGGGTGTTCTGCCTGATCGCGACGATTTATCCGGCCTGGCGCGCAGCACGCACCCAACCCGCGGCGGCGTTGCGCTATGAATGATGTCGACACTCAAAGGCCGAGGGACGGTATGTCCACAGCGGGCGCAGACTCTTTCTTCCTGATGATGCAATCGCATGGCTGACGTCGTTCTCCAGGCCGTCGGGGTCGCCAAGACCTATGACGAAGGCGGCTTGCACACCGAGGTGCTGCGCAACGTGAACTTCTCGCTCGCGCGTGCGTCGACGCTCGCGATCGTGGGCGCGTCGGGCGCGGGCAAGAGCACGCTGCTGCACATCCTCGGCGGGCTCGACACGCTGTCGGCCGGCGAAGTCGAGGTCGAGGGCCGCGCGCTGTCGAAGCTTTCAGACCGCGAGCGCGGCGACGTGCGCAATCGTTCGCTCGGCTTCATCTACCAGTTCCATCATCTGTTGCCGGAATTCACCGCGCTCGAGAACGTCGCGATGCCGCTGCTGATTCGCGGCACGCCGATTCCCGATGCGCGTCGCAGCGCGCGCGAGTTGCTCGAGCGCGTCGGCCTCGGCAAGCGTTTCGAGCACAAGCCCGGCGAGATGTCGGGCGGCGAGCGGCAGCGCTGCGCGGTCGCGCGCGCGCTCGTCACGCGCCCGGCATGCGTGCTCGGAGACGAGCCGACCGGCAATCTCGACGAGAAGAATGCGGCACAAGTCTACGCGCTGATGCTCGAACTCAACCGCGAGATCGGCACGAGCTTCGTGCTCGTGACTCACGACCGCGCGCTGGCGGGGCGCATGGACCGCGTCGTCGAGCTGCACGAAGGGGAGCTCGGCGGAGCCTAGCCGCCGGCGGTTGACCTCCGGCGTCGAAGAAGGCGCGGCGGAAGGCGGTGCACCCGGGAACTCGCGTGCGGGTCCCTGAGCGCATGCCCGCACGATCATCGACAACGTCGTCGAACCGTACGCCCGCCGCGCAGAAGTGGATGCGGCGAGACCGAGACGAACAGGAAACCGCGGTTCGATCAGCGCGCGGCACCGGCGGTGCTTCGAACTGCACGCCGGGGAACTCGTCGATGCCTCACACCTGTCGATTCCCCCCTTTGACGTCGAGACGAGATCGAGGCGGCGCCTGTAGTCCGTCGTCCGAATGTCGCGATGAGGCGTTGGGCGATGGTGTCCTGCTGGAGGTTCTTTCGAGGTCGTCCGCGGTACGACGGCCACGATAGGCGAGGACGGACAGCCGATGTCGGGCGTGGACGACGGCACGCGTCTGCGCGGGGCGAGACCATGGAACGGTCATGAAAGCATTCGCGTCCGATCTTTTCAGCGGCGTCACAGCAATCGCGTTGCTGACAGGCGCCGTGGCGGTGCAGATGTTGCCCGCGTTGCCACCGCGACTCGTGACGATGACGCTTGCTTGCGCTGCCGTTTCCCTGCTGATCGTTGCGCCGCGCTGGCGCTGGCTCGGCTTCGCGCTGCTCGGCGCCGCCTGGACCATCTGGCGCGCCGACCTTGCCCTCGCGCAGCGGCTGCCGACCGAGTTCGAAGGCCGGGACTTCGTCGTGACGGGCACCGTGCGCGGCCTGCCGCGCGTGCAGGACGACTCGACGCGCTTCGAGCTCTCAATCGAAGACGCGCGCATCGGACAAGGCAGCATCGAACAAGTCAGCATCGAAGACGCCAGCGGCAGGGCCCCGTTGCCGCTGCGCGGGACGTTGCGCGTGTCGTGGCACGACGACGCGCCCACGGTGCAGCCTTGCGAACGCTGGCAGCTGCATCTGCGCCTGAAGCGACCGCGCGGCATCGTCGATCCGGGTGCATTCGATTTCGAGCGCTACGCGCTCGAGCAGGGCATCGTCGCGACCGGCTACGTGCGCGAGGATGCGGCCAACCGCGTTCTCGGGGAACGCCTGCCTTGCGTGGACCGCCTGCGCGCGCACATTTCGCAGGGCATCGCGGACACGCTCGGACCGGGTCCTGCCGCAGACCTGCTGCGTGCGCTCGCATTCGGCGACCAGCAGGCGATGAACGACCACGAATGGGCGGTTGCGCGTGCGACCGGCATTCCGCATCTGATCGCGATCTCGGGACTGCACATCGCGCTGTTCGCAGGCTTCGGCGTGCTGCTCACGCGCGGCTTTTGGAGACTCGTTCCGCGCCTCACGCTGCGCTGGCCCGCGCCGCAGATCGAAGCGATCGCGAGCATTCTTTGCGCGCTCGCGTACGGCACGATCGCCGGCCTCGGCCTGCCGACGCGGCGCGCGCTCGTGATGATCGGCGTGCTGCTCGCGGCGACACTCGCGCGACGTTCGCGTTCGCCGAGTCACGGCCTTGCGTTCGCGACGATCGTCCTGCTCGCGATCGACCCCGCGTGCGTGCTCAGCGCGGGTTTCTGGCTGTCGTTCTTCGGTGTCGCCTGGCTGTTGTTCTGTCTCGGCGCTCGCGCAGAGTCGCGCCATGGCTGGCGCGAACTCGTGCACGCGCAAGGCGTCGCGAGCATCGGCTTGTTGCCGCTCACGATCTGGTTCTTCGGCCAGAGCTCGCTGATCGGACCCGTGGCGAATCTCGTCGCGGTCCCGGCGATCTGTTTCTTCATCCTGCCCGTCACGGTGCTCGGCGCACTGCTTCAACTCGTCGTGCCGGCGGCAGGGGCGCTGCTGCTGCACCTCGCCGGCTGGGCTATGCAAGCGCTGTGGTGGCTACTCGAAAACATGGCGACCTGGCCTTGGGCGCTCCGCTATTTTCCCGAGCCCAGCATGTCGACGCTCGCGTTCGCGATGCTCGGCGCGCTCTGGCTGCTCGCGCCTCGCGGCGTGCCTCTGCGCGCGCTCGGCTTGCTGTTGTTCCTGCCCTTGCTCGTTCCTGCCGGCGAGCCGCTCGCCGACGGCGAGTTCGAGGTGCTCATGCTCGACGTGGGGCAGGGTCTGTCGCTGGTCGTGCGCACGCGCGAGCACGTGCTCGTCTACGATGCGGGTGCGCGCTTTCCCTCCGGCTTCGACTTCGGCGAAGCTGCGGTCGTGCCTGTGCTGCATGCGCTCGGTGTTGATCGAGTGGATCGCCTCGTCGTGAGTCACGGCGACAACGATCACGCGGGCGGCGCCGAGGCGGTACTCGCGGCATTTCCGGCGTCGGCGGTGGTCGCTGGCGAGCCCGAACGCCTGCGGCTGCCCGCGACGCAGTGCCTCGCGGGCGAGAGCTGGCGCTGGAATGACGTCGGCTTTCGCTTTGTCCATCCGCATCCGCCTCTCTCCGCGCGCGACAACGATCGTTGCTGCGTCCTCGAAATCCGCGTGGGGGAGAGCGCGGTCGTGCTGACCGGCGACATCACGTCGGCGGTCGAGTCGGAGATTGCCGCTGCGCTTGTACCAGTCCCCGGGCATCTCGTGCTGCAGGTACCGCACCACGGCAGCAAGACGTCGTCGGCGGAGGAATTTCTCGCCGCGTTGCGTCCGCAGCTCGCGCTCGTCTCGACCGGATACCGCAACCATTTTCATCACCCGAGTGCGGCGGTGGTCGCACGCTATGACGCCGATGACATCGCGTTGCTCGACACCGCTGTCGAAGGATTCGTTCGCGTGCGCTTCTCGGCGACGGCGCTACCGCGCGTGACCGAGCGTGGGCGCCGCGATCGGCATCCCTATTGGCGCGAATGACACGACGGCTCGTGGGCACGGTGCCGCAGGAGCGGCGCGTACGGCGCAGCCGACCCAGGAGCGGCGAAGGGGCATGGATGCCCGCAGGCCGAGAATCAACCCGATCCCGGCAGGGTGCGGAAGCCTCGTTCGCAAAATGCGCGGAAGCGGGCACCGTCCGCCGCGCAGCAGCAAGTAGAAGGGATGCCTGAACCGCACACCCGCGGGGCGGACCCGCCCCGGGGAGAGCGAAACCCCGCACGCGCCGGAGGCGAAGAAACAGCGGCGAGGGTCGCACCCCGGCGAGCGGTTCCGCTGTTATCATTCGTTCGGAAATTCAAAACCCTACCTGAGAGAGTTCACGTGTTAGAAATCCTGATGGCGGGCGGCTGGGCAATGCTGCCGATCCTGGTGTGCTCCGCCGTGGCAATCGCGATCATCCTCGAACGATTCTGGTCGCTGCGCCGTTCCGCCGTCATACCACCGACGCTCGGCACCGAGGTGCGCGAGTGGGCGCGCACGCGCAAGCTCGATCCGCAGCACGTCGAAGCGTTGCGCGGGACATCGCCGCTCGGCGAGATTCTCGCCGCGGCGCTCAGCGTCCGCCTGCGCTCGCGCGAAATCATCAAGGAGCGCGTCGAGGATACCGGCCGCCACGTCGTCCACCGACTCGAACGCTTCCTCAACACGCTCGGCACGATCGCGCTTATCTCTCCGTTGCTCGGTCTCCTCGGGACGGTTTTCGGCCTGATCAAGATGTTTTTCGCGGTCATGGTGTCCGGTGTCGGCGATCCGCTGAAGATGGCCGGCGGCATCGGCGAGGCGCTCGTCTGCACGGCCGCGGGTCTCTGCGTTGCGATACCTGCATACTTCTTCCATCGCTATTTCCGCGGGCTCGTTGCCGATTACGTCGTCGACATGGAGCAGCAGGTGATCCTGCTGATGGACGAACTTGCGGCGCACGCCGAGCCGGTGGAGGCGCCTGCCGCGCCGCGCGTCACGAGACCGCGCAGCGCCGCGCCGCCGCGTCCGCAGCCTTCGGAGCACGCCTGAGATGCGTCTTGCGCGCGCGCGCCAGGACGATTTCGAGATCAACGTCATCTCGCTGATCGACGTGATGCTGACCTTGCTGATGTTCTTCGTCATGACGACGACGTTCGTGCAGCATTCGCAGATGAAGGTCGCGTTGCCCGAGGCCTCCGAGACGACGACCGAGACGCAACGTGACGCGTTGATCGTGCTGATCGACAGCAACAGCCACTACTTCATCGACAACAACGAAGTGCTCAATCCCGCGCTCGACACGATCAAGGAAGCGATCACGCGCGTCGCCGGCAACGACCACAATCGCCCCGTGATCCTCCGTGCCGATGCGATGACGCCGCATCAGGCGGTGGTCACCGCGATGGACGCGCTCGGCCAGCTCGGCTTCGTACACCTCTCGATCGCGACGACGCGCACGAAAGACGCCGCCGGCGGAGCCGCAACGCGGTGAGTGCGGCGTCGACCGTTGCGGCCGTGCAAATCTCCTTCATGGAAACCTACCGGCGCTTGCTCGGCTACCTCTGGCCGCTGCGCTTCACGGTGCTGTTCGCGTTCGTCGGCATGGCGCTCGACGCGGCGTGCGGGTCGGCGTTCATCAAGTTCATCAAGGACATCATCGATTCCGTATTCACCGAGCACGATCCGTTCTGGATCACGTGGATGCCCGTCATCATCATCGCGCTGTTCGTCGTGCGCGGCATCGCCACCTACATCACCGACTACGGCATGGCCCGCGTCGCGCGCGGCATCGTTCACCGCTTGCGCAACGAGGTGTTCGCCCGCTACCTGCAGCTGCCCGCGAGCCACTTCAGCGAGGAGACCTCGGGGCAGATGATTTCGCGCCTGACCTTCACGGTCGAACAGGTCGCCGGCGCGTGCACCGATTCGCTGAAAATACTCGTCCTGCATTCGCTCAGCATCATCGGTTTCACCGCGGTCATGCTCTATTACAGCGCCCGCCTGACGGCCGCGTTGTTCGTGCTCGCGCCGCTGATCGCTGCGATCGTCTACTTCGTCGGCCGTCGCTATCGGCGGATCGGGCCGCGCATACAGCAGTCGATGGGCGAGGTGACGGGCACGATCGACGAGATCGTGCTCGGCCAGCGTGAGGTCAAGATCTACGGCGGGCAGGAGTACGAGCGCGCGCGCTTCGAGAAAGTCGCGGACGAGAATCGTCGCCTCAACCTCAAGGTATCCGCGACGAATGCGCTGTCGACGTCGCTCGTGCAGATCGTCGCTGCCTGCGCGATCGCTTCGGTCATCTTCGTCGCGACGCGGCCTGGCATCATCAACCACATCACGTCGGGTCAGTTCATGTCGGTGATCACGGGCATGAGCGTGATGCTGACCTCGCTCAAGCAGCTGACGACGGTGCAATCGAGTCTCAACCGCGGCGTTGTCGCGGCGCACGACCTGTTCCGTCTCGTCGACACGCCCGCGGAGGTCGATCTCGGCACGTCGGTCGCCGAAAGGGTTCGCGGCGAGATCGAGTTCCGCGGACTGTCATTCCGCTACGCCGGGCAGCACATTGCGGCGCTCGACGGCATCGACCTGCGCTGTGCGGCGGGCACGGTCACCGCGCTCGTCGGCCGCTCGGGCAGCGGCAAGTCTAGCCTCGTCGGCCTCGTGCCGCGCTTCTACGAGCCGACCGCGGGCGAAGTCCGCCTCGATGGCCACGCGCTGACCGAGTACCGGCTCGCTTCGTTGCGCGAGCAGATCGCCTGGGTCGGTCAGAACGTCGTGCTGTTCAACGACACGATCGCGCGCAACATCGCCTATGGCGCGCTCGGCGGCTCGTCGCGCGAGGCGATAGAGGCCGCGGCGCGGGCGGCGAACGCGATGGAGTTCATCGAGCGTCTGCCGAAAGGCCTCGACAGCGATGTCGGCGAAGGTGGGGCGTTGCTGTCGGGCGGCCAGCGTCAGCGCATCGCGATTGCGCGCGCGATTCTCAAGAACGCACCGATCCTTATCCTCGACGAGGCTACCTCGGCGCTCGATACGGAGTCGGAACGCTTGATCCAGGACGCTTTGAAGAAGCTCATGCACGAGCGCACCGTGCTCGTGATCGCGCATCGCCTGTCTACGATCGAACATGCCGACCAGATCGCGGTGCTCGAGGCGGGACGCATCGTCGAGCGCGGCAGCCACGCGGAGCTGATCGCGCGCGGTGAGCGCTATGCTGCCTTGTACAAGATGCAGTTTCGCGACGAAGACTAGAAAACGACGGGGGAGCGATGCAAGGCAAGCCGGTCGAACTCGTTTCCACGCTGACATGCCCTGCCTGCGGCGCGGCGACCCGCGAGACGATGCCGACGAACGCGTGCATCTATTTCTACGCGTGCCCGCATTGTGCGGCCGAGCTCAAGCCGAAACCCGGTGACTGCTGCGTGTTCTGTTCGTATGGGTCGGTGGTCTGCCCGCCGAAACAGGACGGTGGTGTGCGCGCGTGCTGCTGACGATGCTCGCCTGATGCCGCGCCTATGACGACGCTATCAGAGCGCGACCTGCAGGCCGTCTGGTACGGAGGCAAAGCGCCTTCGCTGACATTGCGCGTGCTCGCGGCGATCTACGCGGCGCTCGTCGCGCTGCGCCTCGCGCTGTATCGCAGCGGTGTGTTGCGCAGCCGTCGCTTGCCAGTGCCGGTCATCGTGGTCGGCAACCTGACCGTCGGCGGCGCGGGCAAGACGCCGCTCGTGATCGAACTCGTTCGCGCGTTACGCACACGCGGGTGCAGGCCCGGCGTCGTGAGTCGCGGCTACGGCGGTTCCGTGGCGGTGCCGACGCTGCTCGACGACGCGAGCATGCCGGCGCAATGCGGCGACGAGCCCGTGCTGATTCGGCGCATGACCGGCGTACCCGTTGCGATTGCCCGTGAACGCGTGCGCGGGGCGCAGCTGCTGATGGACGCGGGCTGCGACGTTCTGATCGCCGACGATGGCCTGCAGCACTATGCGCTCGCCCGCGATATCGAGATCTGCGTGATCGACGGCGAACGCCGCTTCGGCAACGAACGTCTGCTGCCGGCGGGGCCGCTGCGCGAGCCGCTGTCGCGTCTGGCTGGCTTCGACTTCCGCATCTGCAACGGCGGCGAGGCACGCCTCGGCGAGGTAGCGATGAGGCTCGTCGGCGATCTCGCGGTGCCGGTGGCCGGTTCGCCCGCCGCGGCGAATTCCGCGCACGAAAACGGCGCGCAGCCGCTCGCGCAATTCGCGGGCCGCCGCGTGCATGCGGTGGCGGGCATAGGCAACCCCGCGCGCTTCTTCTCGATGCTGCGCGGGTTCGGCATCGTCGTCGAAGAACACGCCTTCGCCGATCACCACGCGTTCGTGGCGGACGACTTCGCGTTCGGCGACGATGCCTCGGTGATCATGACGCAGAAGGACGCGGTCAAATGTGCTGCCTTCGCACGCGCGAACTGGTGGCAGGTGCCGATACGAGCGGTGTTGCCGGCGGGGTTCCTCGACGAAGTCGTGGCCCGCCTCGGGCAAGCCGAAACCCGAGCCACCCGCGCCTGACTTGCGCCCCGACGAGGCCAGCGCGCATCGCGAGGGCCCGCGAGCAACCGGGACCGAGGCCGGATGCGGTGTGATGTCGGGCGCCGTCGCGAGCGCGTGGCGACGCGCCCGTTAACGGCCCGAGTGTCGTCGCACGGCTTGCGCCGGGCGCATCAACCCTTCACGTCGCTCCTGCTCGTTCAGGAATACTTGCGGATGAAGTCGCGCACCCGCGGGTAGACGCCTTCGCGCCAGCGACGGCCGCTGAAGATGCCGTAGTGGCCAGCGCCCGGCACCGTGAAGTGGAGGCGATTGGCGGACTTGATGCCTTTGCAGAGTTCGTGCGCGGCTTCGGTCTGGCCGAGTCCCGAGATGTCGTCGAGTTCGCCCTCGATCGTGAACAGGGCAGTGCGCTTGATGTCCTGCGGCTTGACGAGTTCACCGCCTACTTCCCAGGTACCGAGCGGCAGCGCGTGTTCCTGAAACACGGTCTTGACCGTGTCGAGGTAATACTCCGCCGGCATGTCGAGCACCGCGTTGTATTCGTCGTAGAACTTGCGGTGCTCCTCGGCGTCCGCCTCGTCGCCGCGCAGCAGGTCCTGGTAGAACTCCCAGTGCGAGGAGAAGTGGCGGCTCGGGTTCATCGCGACGAAGCCCGCGTGCTGCAGGAAGCCCGGATAGACACGGCGCCCGGCGCCCGGGTAGTTCTGCGGCACGTCGTTGATGACGTTCGCCTCGAACCACTCTATCGACTGCGTGCTCGCGAGGTCGTTGACCTTCGTCGGACTCTTGCGCGTGTCGATCGGCCCGCCCATCATCGTCATCGTGCGCGGTGTCGTTTCACCGGCCGAGGCCATGAGCGAAATCGCCGCGAGCACGGGCACGGTCGGCTGACACACCGAGATCACATGCAGGTTCTCGGCGCCGATGTGGCGGATGAATTCCCGGATGTACGCGATGTAGTCGTCGAGATGGAATGGGCCGTTGTCCAGCGGCACCATGCGCGCGTCGATCCAATCGGTGATGTAGACCTTGTGATCCTGCAGCAGCGAGCGCACCGTGTCGCGCAGGAGCGTCGAGTGGTGGCCCGAAAGCGGGGCGACGACGAGGACCGAGGGATCCTGTTTGAGTTCCTCGAGGGTCGAGATCTCGTCGCTGAAGCGCTTGAAGCGCAGCAGGTTGCAGAAGGGTTTGGCGAGCGCGACCTGCTCGACGATCGGCACTTCGTTGCCGTGTGCGTGCACCGAGCGGATGTCGAATGCGGGCTTCTCGTATTCATTGCCGAGTCTGTAGAGCAGCTCGTAGTTCGCGGCCATGCGATTCGCGCCAGGCAGGTGCGACAGCCAGCTGTCGGGCGAGGACAGCAGCTTCGCGCTGCTTTCCGAAAGCGCCAGCAGCGGGTGGAAGAGGGCGCGATTGAATTCGTGCAGGTGGTACAGCATGGTGGTCCCTGTTTTTCGACACGGCGAACTTGCAGCGGCGGACGTGAATCGGCGGATACGAGACCCGCGGACGGTTTTCCGCAGCGCAGCATTGTGGCGCATTCGCGCGCGCAATGCGATGCCTGGCCCAACCAACCTTGGACTTCGCAGCGATCGTGCGGCGGTTCACATTCCATACGGTCGCGCGCCCGGCAATTCACGCCAGGCCAACGGTTTGCGCCGCTTTTCTTGCGACGGGTGCGGGCGTAGACTCGCATGCAAGCGGCACGCCGATGCGATCCGGGGACGGATCGCCTTGCGAGCGCGGGCTCGACCCGGCTCGCACATCGAGAGCGCCTGGAAATGCGTGCTCTCGGCGGAAAATGAACGGACGGCCGCAACAGGTGGAGGGTGTGGGTGAAGCCTACCGATATTCGCGTACCCGATTATTTCCATAAAGTCGTCGATTGCCAGTGGGCTTGCCCCGCCCACACACCGGTTCCCGAATACATACGACTGATCGCCGCCGGGCGTTATTCCGACGCCTATCTCGTCAACTGGAAGTCCAACGTCTTTCCCGGCATTCTCGGCCGCACCTGCGACCGTCCGTGCGAACCGGCATGTCGTCGCGGGCGCGTCGAGGAGAACAACGGCGCGGCGGCGAAGGACGGCAAGGCCGAACCTGTCGCGATCTGCCGCCTCAAACGCGTCGCCGCCGACAACAAGGACGCCGACACGATCCGCGCGCGCATGCCGAAACCCGCCGCGAAGAAGAACGGCAGGCGCGTTGCCTGCATCGGTGCCGGCCCGTCGGCGTTGACCGTCGCACGCGACCTCGCGCCGCTCGGCTACGAGGTCGTCGTATTCGAGGCCGAGAAGAAGGGCGGCGGCTTCATGCGCACGCAGGTGCCGCGCTTCCGCCTGCCCGAGGAGGTGATCGACGAAGAAGTCGGATACATCCTCGACCTCGGCGTCGACTATCGGGGTGGCCAGCGCATCGAGTCGATGAAGAACGTGCTCGCACAGGGCTTCGACGCGATCTTCGTCGGTTCGGGCGCGCCGCGCGGCCGCGACCTCGACCTGCCGGGTCGCAGGGAAGCCGCGAAGAACATCCACATCGGCCTCGACTGGCTCGCCTCGGTCTACTTCGAACACATCAAGAGCATCGGCCGCCGCGTGATCGTGCTCGGCGGCGGCAACACCGCGATGGACTGCTGCCGCTCGTCGCGCCGCCTCGGCGGCGAAGAGGTCAAGGTCATCGTGCGCTCGGGTTTCGACGAGATGAAGGCGTCGCCGTGGGAGAAGGAAGACGCGATGCACGAGGGCATTCCGATCCTCAACTACCTCGTGCCGAAGACGTTCGAGCATCGCGACGGCAGGCTCGTCGGCATGACGTTCGAGAAGGTACGCGCGGAGAAGGACGCGAAAGGCCGCCGCCAGCTCGTGCCGACCGGCGAGCCCGACGAGTTCGTCGAGTGCGACGACGTGCTGATCGCGGTCGGCCAGGAGAACGCGTTCCCCTGGATCGAGCGCGACATCGGCATCGAATTCGACCAGTGGGGCATGCCGAAGGTCGACGAAGTGACGATGCAGTCGTCGCATCCGCAGATATTCTTCGGCGGCGACGCCGCATTCGGACCCAAGAACATCATCTGGGCGGTCGCGCACGGCCACGCCGCGGCCGTGTCGATCGACAAGCAGCTCAACGGCGAGAACATTCGCGAGAGACCCGACCCCGGCGTGACGCTGATCTCGCAGAAGATGGGCATCCACGAGTGGAGCTACGACAACGACATCTCGGCCGACCAGCGCTTCGCCGTGCCGTGGCGCGAGAAGGCGCAGACGCTGAAAAGCATCAAGGTCGAGGTCGAACTCGGCTTCGACGCGCAGACGGCGTTCAACGAGGCGCAGCGCTGCCTCAACTGCGACGTGCAGACCGTGTTCACGAAAGACGCCTGCATCGAGTGCGACGCTTGCGTCGACATCTGCCCGATGGACTGCATCAGCTTCACGGAGAATGGTGAAGAAAGCGCGCTGCGCACGCATCTGACCGCGCCCGCGCTGAACCTGACGCAGGACCTCTACGTTTCCGAAACGCTGAAGACGGGTAGGGTGATGGTCAAGGACGAGGACGTCTGCCTGCACTGCGGCCTCTGCGCCGAGCGCTGTCCGACCGGCGCGTGGGACATGCGCAAGTTCCTGCTCGAGACGACGCAGGCGGGCCCGGGCTGTCGCAAGCCGGCGAAGCGGGAGGCCGCGTGAACGCCCCGACGACCAACAAGATCCAGCCGATCGCGGCGATCAACGACTTCGTCGTCAAGTTCGCCAACGTCAACGGTTCGGGCTCGGCTTCGGCGAACGAGCTGTTCGCGCGCGCGATCCTGCGCATGGGCGTGCCGGTCAGTCCGCGCAACATCTTCCCGTCGAACATCCAGGGGCTGCCGACCTGGTACGAGGTGCGCGTCAACGAGCGCGGCTGGGTCGGCCGTCGCGGCGGCGTCGATCTCATGGTCGCGATGAATCCGCAGACCTGGGATGCCGACGTCAAGGAGATCGAGCCGGGCGGCTACCTGTTCTACGACTCGACGCGGCCGCTGCCGCCGTCGAAGTTCCGCGAAGACATCCACGTGATCGGCATGCCGCTGACCGCGATCTGCAATCGCACGTACGCCGACGCGCGCCAGCGCCAGCTGTTCAAGAACATCATGTATCTCGGTGCGCTGTCGGTATTGCTCGACATCGACCCGCGCGAGATCCAGCGCCTGTTCGCCGAGCAGTACAAGGGCAAGGAGAAGCTCCTCGACTCGAACGTCCAGGCGCTCAACCTCGGGCGCGAGTACGCGCAGCAGCACCTCGTGCACGCGAGTGCGCAACTCGAGAACAGTCCCGCGACAGCGGGCCCTTCGGCGAGCGCGACAGCCGTGCAGTTCGGCCTCAAGGTGCGGCGCGCGGACAACGTCGGCGACCGCATCTTCGTCGACGGCAACGTCGCCGCGGCGCTCGGCTGCGTCTACGGCGGAGCGACCGTATGCGCGTGGTATCCGATCACGCCATCGTCGTCGCTCGCCGAGGCGTTCCAGAAATACTGCATGAAGTACCGCGTCGATGCCGAGACCGGCAGGAACAACTTCGCGATCGTGCAGGCCGAGGACGAGATAGCGTCTATCGGCATGTGCGTCGGCGCCGGCTGGAACGGCGCGCGCGCGTTCACGACGACGTCGGGCCCGGGCATCTCGCTGATGAACGAGTTCATCGGCCTCGCCTACTTCGCGGAAATCCCCGTCACGATCATCGACGTACAGCGCGGCGGGCCTTCGACCGGCATGCCGACACGCACGCAGCAGTCCGACGTGCTCGCATGCGCGTACGCGTCGCACGGCGACACGAAGCACGTGCTGCTGTTTCCCGAAGACCCGCACGAGTGCTTCGAGTTCTCGGCACAGGCGCTCGACCTCGCCGATCGACTGCAGACGCCGATCTTCGTCATGACCGACCTCGACATCGGCATGAACCAGCGCCTGACCGCGCCGTTCGCGTGGGACGACGCGCGCGAGTATGACCGCGGCAAGGTCATGACCGCCGAGGAACTCGAGGCGGGCAAGGACTTCGGCCGCTACAAGGACGTCGACGGCGACGGCATCCCGTTCCGCACCTATCCGGGCACGCATCCCGAGAAGGGCGCCTACTTCACGCGCGGCACCTCTCGCGATCCGTACGCGCGCTATTCGGAACGCGGCGCCGACTACCTCTACAACATGGAGCGCCTCCTGCGGAAGTTCGACACCGCGAAGGCGCTCGTGCCGCAGCCGCTGCTGCGCGTCACCGGCGAGAACGCGCGGTACGGCGTGATTTTCTACGGCTCGACGAGCCCGGCGATGTCGGAGGCGATCGACGCGCTCGGCCGCGAAAGCCTCGTGTTCGACACGCTGCGCATCCGCGCGTTCCCGTTTCCCGAAAGCGTGCACGATTTCGTCAAGGCGCACGACAAGGTTTTCGTCGTCGAGCAGAATCGCGACGGCCAGCTGCGCACGCTGCTGATCAACGAATTCGGCATCGACCCGGCGCAGCTCGTCGCGATACTGCATTTCGACGGCACGCCGATCACCGCGCGCTACATCTCGCGCGAAATTGCCAAGCGCGTGCAGGCCGAGGTCGTGACGCCGCTCGGTCGCGACAGGGTGGCGTGATGCAGGCTCTCTTCGAGAATCCGAAACCGCAGCGCGGGCCGGCGCTCGCGATCGCGCTGTTCGCGGCGCTTTGCACGAGTGCGACTGTCGGCGCCCAATCGGCTGCAGCAGGCACTGGGGAGGCAAGCGCCGCCCCGGCGGAGGCTGGCGCCCGGCGCGGCACGATGAACATCCAGCCGGGCATCGACACGACCGATCGTTTTTCGGGCGGCTGGAAGATTGCGACGAGCGAAGCGGCGCCCTGGGTCGACAAGCCCGGCATGATCGAGGAGAGCGAGGTCAAGCGTCTCGTCGGTGCGAACGTGGAGATCTCGAAGAAGCGCATCGACGGCCCCGCGCCGCTCGCGTGCAGGATGCCGCACTACGAGGTCAAGCGCTACAGCGCCGAGGGCCTGTTCGAAGGCGGCCTCGGCGAGATCGCCGACGCGAAGATTTCGGCAGACCAGATCGCCACGAAGCTCGGCTTCAAGGCGCGGCCGATTCCGAGCCTCGTCACGGGCTGCGAAGCCGAAATCGAATACCACGCGATCGACAACGATCACCTGATCTTCGCGCTCAACAACAGCCTCTACCGTCTCACGCGCACACGCGCGGCGCCTGCAGCGAGCAAGCCATGACCTATATCGCGAAACCGAAGCTCCATCACCCGACACTCGCCTGCAACGCGATAGGCTTCACGCGCCGCGACTACGAAGGCAAGATTTCCACGTTGTGCGCCGGTTGCGGACACGATTCGATCTCGGCGGCGATCATCCAGGCCTGCTGGGAACTCGACATCGAGCCGCATCGCGTCGCCAAGCTCTCGGGCATCGGTTGCAGCTCGAAGACGCCGGACTATTTTCTCGGCCAGTCGCACGGATTCAACACGGTGCACGGACGCATGCCGTCGGTATTGACCGGTGCGAATCTCGCCAACCGCGATCTGCTCTACCTCGGCGTGTCGGGCGACGGCGACTCGGCGTCGATCGGCATCGGCCAGTTCGTGCATGCGATACGCCGCGGCGTGAACATGGTCTATATCGTCGAGAACAACGGCGTCTACGGTCTCACGAAGGGCCAATTCTCCGCGACCGCCGACCAGGGATCGAAGTCGAAGAAGGGCGTCGTCAACACCGACAGCCCGCTCGATCTCGTCGGCCTCGCGATGCAGCTCGGGGCGACGTTCGTAGCGCGCGGGTTCTCGGGCGACAAGAAGCAGCTCGTGCCGCTGATCAAGGCCGCCATCGCGCACAAGGGCGCGGCGTTCATCGACGTGATCAGCCCCTGCGTCGCGTTCAACAATCACGCGGGCAGCACGAAGAGCTACGAATACGTGCGCGAGCACAACGAGGCCGTCAACCGTCTCGATTTCATCGACGTGCGCGCGGAGATCACGGTCGACTATGCCGAAGGCGAACTCGTCGATGTGACCCAGCACGACGGCAGCATCGTCCGCCTGCGCAAGCTCAACGCGAACTTCAACGCGCACGACCGCGTCGCCGCGATGAACTACGTGCACGCGCGTCAGGCCAAGGGCGAGGTCGTGACGGGACTGCTCTACGTCGATCCGGAGGCGCACGATCTGCACGAGCACTTCAACACGACCGAAGTGCCAATCAACCGCCTCGGCGCGAAGCAGTTGAGTCCCGGCGCGGCGAACCTCGCGAAGATCAACAACTCGCTACGCTGAGCGCTTACTCGCGCGACCCCGAATCGGCGACGTCGGCGCGCGTCTCGTTCGCAGCGTCGCCTGCGATTCGATCGTTGCCGCTGCGGAAATCTGCATAGAGCTTGTCGAAGTCGCTCGCGGTCATCTTGCGCACGAACACCGCCGCGAAGACCACGCGGAACAAAGCGAGCAGTGCAGTGAGTTCGACGCTGACTAGCGGACCGAGTCGCGTAGGCCAACTTTCCGCCTGGGCGATCGTTGGCATGGTGCCGACGACCAGCGTGACGAGCAGTGCCAGGAACGACGATGTGATGGGCATGAACTGGTTTGCATACCACGCTCGCATTTTCGCGTCGCTTTCTTCTGCGCTGAGAAGGGCGCGACCCGCCGTGATCGCCAGGTAGGGGATGAAATAGAGCATCGCAGGCGAGAACAGCGATTCGAAAAGCGTCACCGTCATCTCGAAGATCATGCCCTCTGGTTTCTGTCCGGCATGGCGCAGCGTCAGCGTCGTCACCGTCAGTGCGAGATAGAGCATGAAAGCGAGCATGAAAATCATGCCTTTCTGCGCGCGGAAACGTTGCGACTTCACTTTCTCGTTCGGTGAGAGAAACGCGATTCCGCCGTACGTTATCGACAGCATTTCGATCACGGAGACGAGCACCACATCGAACAGGGTCATACGCTGCGTCGCGACGAGCCAGACCAGATAGATCTGTCCGCAGGCGAGAGGCAACAGGGCGAGAATCGCTTTGCCGGCGCTCGGCTGCCAAGTGGCGGAATTGTTCGGATCCATCGCGGCCGTCCCCTCGTGGGTACGGCGTTATTGAAGCGGAAAAAGCGGCGAGGTGCCAGCGCGGCAGCGACGAAAATTGCCATGGCCGACCGTGCGTGGGATCGTTGCGGTCTCCAAGCTGGATCGAAATGCCGTGGCCGCCAAGAACAGCCTCATTGAAAAGACTGCAACGCGAGAGGAAAAAAAATATGATCGCGGCTACTTCGACAAGTGGTACCGCGACCCGCGTCATGCGGTGAACTCGCGTGCGCTGCTCACGCGCAAGGTCGCGCTGGCGGTGTCGGTCGCCGAGTACTATCTCTGCCGGCCGATACAGAACGTGCTCGACGTCGGCTGCGGCGAAGGCGTCTGGCGCGCGCCGCTGAAGAAACTGCGGCCGCAGGTCGAGTACCTCGGACTCGACAGCAGCGAGTATGCGATTGCGCGCTACGGCAGGGCGCGCAACCTGCGCCTCGCGACGTTCGGCCAGCTCGGCGAGCTGCGTTTCGACCAACGCTTCGACCTCATCGTCTGCTCCGACGTGATCCACTACGTGCCGAGCGCCGAACTGCGTCGCGGCCTCGCCGGCATTGTCGACATGCTCGACGGCGTCGCTTTCCTCGAGCTGTTTACGGCTGCCGATGCGCCCGACGGCGACAAGCACGCGTACATCGCGCGTTCGCCGAAATGGTATCTGTCGACATTTGCCAAGGCCGGGCTCACGCCCTGCGGCTCGCACTGCTATCTCGGCGCGCGGCTAGAGACGGTCGTATCGGCCCTGGAAATCCCGGCGGGCGCTACCCGGCGCGTCTGAGGCTTCGGTCTCGGGTGCATGCCTCGAGTCGACGGTTCACGGCAGAAGGCGCAAAAAAAAAGCATCGCCGCAGAACGCAGCGATGCCTTCCAATTCACCATTTTCTCGGTCGCGACTCGCGGGACTGAAGGCGTTGATCAGTCCTGCGAGTAGCGATCGGAGCCGCCCATTACGCCTGCCGCGTATCGCGCTGCCCACGCCACGAACGCTGCTTGTTCGCGGCGGCGTGTGGCTTCTTCGTGCCATTCGCGTGCGGACGGCGCGCATGGTTCGGATTGCGCGGACCGTTACCACGCGACGGGCGACCCGAGCCGCCGCCGCCGTTGCCTTCGAGCTGCAGCGTTTCGCGAGCGACGAAGCCTTCGACATCTTCGATCGTGATCTCGGACTTGAGCAGGCGGCGGATGTCGCGCAGCAGGCGCGACTCGTCGCGCGCGACGAGCGAGATCGCGAGACCCTCCGCGCCCGCGCGGCCGGTGCGGCCGATGCGATGCACGTAGTCCTCGGCGACCATCGGCAGGTCGAAGTTGATCACGACCGGCAGCTGGTCGATATCGAGACCGCGGGCGGCGATGTCGGTCGCGACGAGCACGGTGACCTTGCCGTTCTTGAAGTCGGCGAGCGCACGCGTGCGCGCGCCCTGGCTCTTGTTGCCGTGAATCGCCGCGGTGCGCAGGCCGGCCTTTTCGAGGAACGTGGCGAGCTTGTCGGCGCCGTGCTTGGTGCGGCTGAAGACGAGCGTCTGGCGGCGGCTGTCCTGCGCCATCAGGTGCAGCAGCAGGTCGCGCTTGCGCGACGCGTCGACCGGATGGACGACGTGCGTGACGCCGGCCGCGACGCTATTGCGGGCAGCGATCTGCACTTCTTCCGGATCGCGCATGAAATCGCGCGCGAGCCGCTTGATCTCGTCTGCGAACGTCGCGGAGAACAGCAGCGTCTGCCGATTCTGCTTCGGCAGCGCGGACAGGATGCGCTTCATCGCCGGCAGGAAGCCCATGTCGAGCATGCGATCGGCCTCGTCGAGCACGAGAATCTCGATCCCCGACAGGTCGACCGTGCGACGCTCCATGTGGTCGATCAGGCGGCCCGGCGTGGCGACGAGGATGTCGACGCCGCGACGCAGCGCGTCGATCTGCGGGCCCATGCCGACGCCGCCGAAGATCATCGCGCTGTGCAGGCGGATGAACTTGCCGTAGCTGCGGAAGCTCTCGTGCACCTGCGCTGCGAGTTCGCGCGTCGGCGTGAGGATGAGCGCGCGCGGCTTGCGCCGGCCCGTGACGGGCGCGTTCTGCCCGTTCGGGAAGAGACGCTCGAGCAGCGGCAGCGCGAACGCGGCCGTCTTGCCCGTGCCGGTCTGGGCGCCCGCGAGCAGGTCGCGGCCGGTCAGTGCGATCGGAATCGCGGCGGCCTGGACGGGGGTGGCGCTGTCGTAGCCTTGTTCGGCGAGGGCGCGCAGGAGGGGGGACGAGAGTCCCAGGGTTTCGAAAGACATGTGAATCAATACTCCGTTGAATCCGCGCACGAGCGCGGACGCACGGCCACGCTCATGGCGTGATCGCGCGATGAAAATTCGTGGCGTTCCCGATGAACCGCGCCGCGGTGAAGGCGATCCTCTGCAAAATGCAGGGTCGCAGGGGCGTCGAAACCGAAGTGGTGCGGTGAGATCGTCGCGGGCGTGGCGCCAGCGTTGCGACTCGACCTTAAGGGAAAAAACGGAGGGACGACGCAAGTTGCGAGGTGAAGTATACACGCGCGAGGCCGCCGCGACAAGGCGAAACGCCCGTTAACCCATGGAAGCAGGCGAATTGCGCCCGGGAAAAGCGTTACCCTTGTCTGGTTTTCTCCCGGTAGATCCGATCCAAGAAGTCCATGCGTGTAACGATTGAAATCGAGGCGGCGGACGTCGACCGCTTCAACGACGCGCTGGCGCGTTCGCGTCGCGTCGCCCGCAGCGCGGACGAAAGCGACATCATCGACGCCGCCAAGCAGGCGCTCGATTCGCTGCCGCTCGCGACCGCGCCTAACTACGTGCGCAAGCGCCTGGGCGGCGTGCAGACGTTGATCTCGATGCTCGAGGATGAAGCCTGGGCGCTGCCCCGTGCGCCGCGCATCGAAGTGCTGACCGCGCTCGTCTATTTCAGCGACCCCGAGGACCTGATCCCCGACGATGTCGAGGTGATCGGCCTGCTCGACGACGCGATCATGCTCGAACTCGCGATGCGCGGCCTGCAGCGCGTGCTGCGCGCCTACGCATCCTTCTGCCGCTACCGCGACGCGCTGGGGCCGCCGCCAGCCGCGCCTGCGGGACGACACGAGCATGCGCTGCGCCTCGCGCGCAAGCGGGACAAGTTGCGGCTGGGCTTTGCCGAAGTCGCAGGCGAGCCGGCGCAGCGACAGGTCTTCTGAACGGCCGCGCGGTCAGAGCGGGACGCGGCGAGCCCCGACAAAGTGTTTCGCCCAGTAGGGGTTCGCGAGGTAATCGAGCCGCACGGTGCCGCCTTCGTTCGGCGCGTGCAAGAAGCGCTCCTGACCGACGAAGATGCCGATGTGGCTGACGCCGTCGCCGAACGTGTGGAAGAACACGAGGTCGCCGCCCTGCAGACGGTCGCGCGGCACCTCGGCGAGCCCGGCCGAGTAGATGTCCTTGACGACGCGCGGCAGCGATATGCCGGCGATCTCGCGGAAGACGTAGCCGATGAGTCCGCTGCAGTCGAAGCCGCTTTCGGGCGTGTTGCCGCCCCAGTGGTAGGGCGTGCCGACGAGGCCGATCGCGCGGAACAGGATGTCGTTGGGCGTGGCGATGCCTCGTTGCGCGGCTGGCGGATAGCGCGCGGGCGGCAGCGGCGCGTGCCGCGGCTGCGGGCCGGAACAGGCCGCGAGCAGCACGGCCAGCGGCAGGGCGAGACGGGAGAGGCGCACGCGCAGCAACTTCGGCCAAAGCGGCCGCGCTGTCAATGGCCGCTTGCGCCGCGCGGCCGGGCCGGCTGCCGGTTCCCGCTATACTCTGTGCCTCATCCACATCGCAGAGCAGCGGAACCCAAGAAAATGAAAGCGGAAAAGAACAAGGTCGTCACATTCCACTACCACCTGACCGACGAAGACAGCGAGACCATCGATTCCTCGCGCGAGGCCGAGCCGCTGACGGTGCTGTTCGGCCACGGCGCGATCATCCCGGGTCTCGAAAAGGCGATGGACGGGCATGTCGCGGGCGACCGTTTCGACGTCAGCGTTCCGCCCGAACAGGCGTATGGCCTGCGCCGCGAGGACTTCACCCAGCGCGTGCCGAAGAAGTACTTCCGCAACGCCGATCAGCTCAAGCCCGGGGACAGCACGGTTCTCGGCACCGAACAGGGGCATCGTCCCGTGGTCGTTCTGAAAGTCGGCTCGAGCGTGATCGATGTCGATCTCAATCATCCGCTTGCCGGCAAGACGCTGAAGTTCGACATCGAGATTACCGACGTGCGCGATGCGAGCGCCGAGGAAATCGAACACGGGCACGTGCACGGCGCCGGCGGACATCATCACTGACGAGTAGCGGATCGAGGAATCCTGCCGCGGCCGGCGCGTCGGGCGCTCTGGCTCGACCGGACAGCGGGATGGTCGGCGATGCGAGCATCGTGCGCCCATCTCGCAGCCGCGACGCGGCGGTGCGGGTTTGCGTGTGCTGCCTTCACGAGGGGTAACCTGAGATGCGATCAAACTTCGTATTGACTGTATTCGCCGCGCTGGCGCTTTCGGCGTGCGTCAAGCCGACCGTGCCGGCAGCGAGCTACGACATGATCATCCGCCACGGCAGCGTTTACGACGGCAGCGGCGGCAAACCCGTCGTCGCCGACGTCGGCATTCGCGGCGATCGCATCGCGACGATCGGCGATCTTTCTGCCGCGCACGCGGGGCGCGAGGTCGAGGCGCGCGGCCTCGCGGTCGCGCCAGGTTTCATCAACATGCTGTCCTGGGCCGCCGACACGCTGTTCGCCGACGGCCGCTCGATGTCGGACATCAAGCAGGGCGTCACGCTCGAGGTCTTCGGCGAGGGCACTTCGCTCGGCCCGATGACGCCGCAGATGCGGGACGACGAGCAGAAGAACCAGATCGACATCAAATATCCGATCACCTGGCTCGGCTTCGGCGAAGGCATGGACGCGCTGGTGAAGCACGGGGTCTCGCCGAACATCGCCTCCTTCGTCGGTGCGACGACGCTGCGCATTCATGAGGTCGGCTACGCGAACCGCGCGCCCGACGCCGCGGAACTCGCGCGCATGCAGGACCTCGCTCGCACGGCGATGCGCGAAGGCGCGCTCGGCATCGGTTCCGCGCTGATCTATGCGCCGGCCTTCTACGCGAAAACCGACGAACTCACGGCGCTCGTACAGGCGGCGGGCGAGTCGGGCGGCAGCTACATCTCGCACATCCGCAGCGAAGGCAACCGTCTGCTCGAGAGCATCGATGAACTGATCGCGATCGCCTCGGCCGCACGCGTGCACGGCGAGCTCTACCACTTCAAGGCGGCCGGCCGGGACAACTGGCCGAAGCAGGCGCTGGCGATCGCGAAGATCGAGAAGGCGCGCGCGGCTGGCCTCGACATCTCGGCGAACATGTACACCTACACGGCCGGTGCGACGGGACTCGACGCCGCGATGCCGCCCTGGGTGCAGGAAGGCGGTCTCGACGAATGGGTGAAACGACTGCAGGAACCCGCGACGAGAGCGCGCGTCATCAAGGAAATGCAGATGCCGACCGACGCCTGGGAAAACCTCCTGATCGCGGCGGGCAAGCCCGAGAATGTGCTGCTCGTGCAGTTCAAGAATCCCGCTTTGAAGCCGTTGACGGGGAAGACGCTGGCGGAGGTCGCGAAGGCGCGCGGCAAGTCACCCGCCGAGACGGCGATCGATCTGGTCGTCGAAGACCACAGCCGCGTCGGCACGGTCTATTTCCTCATGTCCGAAGACAATGTGCGTCAAGCCGTCGCGCTGCCGTGGATGACGTTCGATTCGGACGAAGGATCGTATGCGCCCGAAGGCGTGTTCCTGCTGTCGCAACCGCACCCGCGCGCGTACGGCACGTTCGCGCGTGTGCTCGGCAGATATGCGCGCGACGAACACGTCATCACGCTCGAGGACGCCGTCCGCCGCCTGAGCGCGCTGCCGGCGCACAACCTGAAACTCAAGGAGCGCGGCGAATTGAAGCCGGGCTATTTTGCCGATATCGTCGTGTTCGACGCGGGCAAGATCGGCGATCACGCGACGTTCGAGCAACCGCAGCAATATGCGACGGGAATGGTCGATGTGTTCGTCAATGGCATGCAGGTGCTGAAGGACGGCGAGCACACCGGTGCCAAGCCAGGCCGTTTCGTGCATGGCCAGGGCTGGGACGGAAAGTAGGGCGGGCAGGGGGCGTTTTGCGATTGATCGACGTGGACAAGGGGCCGGCAGCACGCGGGGTTGCCAGCCGGACCGACTGGCACCCGTGACGGGCTGGCACTGACATGTACTCACGCAAATCCGACGTGCTGATCATCGGCGGCGGCGTGATCGGCCTCGCCTGCGCGTACTACCTGCTGAAGGCGGGGCGCGGCGTGACGGTGATCGAGCAGAACACGCTCGCGAGCGGATCGTCGCACGGCAATTGCGGCACGATCACGCCGAGTCATGCGCCGCCACTCGCGCAGCCCGGCATGATCACGAAAGCGCTCAAATGGATGTTCACGCCCGATGCGCCGTTCCGCGTCGCGCCTAGATTCGATTTCGAATTGTTCGAATGGATGATGCAGTTCGCCACGCGTTGCAATGCACGCGACTGCCGTCGAATCACCACGGTCAAGGCGCCGCTGCTGCAGCGTTCGCGCAAGTTGCTCGGCGAACTGGTGCAAGCGGAGAAGCTCGATTGCGAGTTCGCCGAGAGCGGCACACTCTACGTCTACCGCGACGCGCGGGCCTTCGAGGCGGAAAGCAGCCTGCCGAAGTTCCTGGCGGAGTTCGGTCTCGACATGCAGACCGTCTCCGCGGCGCGCTGTCACGAACTCGAGCCCGCGCTCAACGACTCGATCGTCGGCGGCTATCTGAATCCTGGCGACGCGCGCCTGCGTCCGGATCGCTACGCGGCCGAGCTGGCCCGGGCGATCGCGGCGCTGGGCGGCGTGATCATAGAATCGACCTGCGTCACAGGGTTTCGCAAGGACAACGATCGCATCGTCGGCGTGCTCACCGACCGCGGCGAATTCCAGGCCGATCAATGCGTGTTCGCGGTCGGAGCGTGGTCGCCGGTCGTCGCAGCGCAACTCGACCTGCGCATCCCGATCCAGCCCGGCAAGGGTTATTCGATCAGCTATTCGCTGCCGAGCCTCGTGCCGCGCATCCCGCTGACGCTGAAGGAACGCAGCGTGTGCGTGACGGCTTGGGAGTCGGGCTACCGATTAGGCAGCACGATGGAATTCGCCGGCTACGACACGAGCATGAACCGGCGCCGGCTCGACGCGCTCAAGCGCGGCGCGGCCGAATACCTGATCGAGCCGGAAGGGCCGGCCGTGGTCGAGGAATGGTACGGCTGGCGGCCGATGACCTACGATGACCTGCCGATCATTGGCTTCTCGGCGCGCTGGAAGAATCTCATGCTCGCGACCGGTCACGGCATGCTCGGCGTGACGATGTCGGCGGCAACCGGCGAGATCGTTGCGCAGCTCCTGACCGGCAGCGAGACCGCGCTCGACCCGGCGCCCCTGTCGCCGTTTCGTTTCGGAATATAGACGTGGCGAATCGCGAAGTAGAGACGTATACCCTGCACGCCGGCACGGCGCCGCTGCTCGTTTCGCTGCCGCACGACGGCACGGCCGTTCCGGCGGAGATCGCGGCGCGATTCCTGCCTGCGGCCAGGCGCGTTCCAGACACCGACTGGCACGTGTCGCGGCTATACGAATTCGCGCGTGAGCTCGGTGCTTCGATCATCGTGCCGAAGCACTCGCGTTACGTCGTCGATCTCAACCGACCGCCCGACGACGTCTCCTTGTATCCGGGGCAGAACACGACGGGTTTGTGTCCGATCGTGCAGTTCTCGGGCGAGCCTGTGTACCTCGACGGCGCCGAACCGACGCCCGAGGAAGTCAACGCACGAGTCGATCTCTACTGGCGGCCGTATCACGCCGCACTCGCACGGGAACTCGCGCGCATCCGCTCGCAGCACGGCCGCGCCGTACTTTGGGACGGACACTCCATCCGCAGCGTCGTGCCTTTCCTGTTCGACGGCCGCCTGCCGGACTTCAATCTCGGCACCGCCAGCGGAAAAAGCTGCTCAGCGCAACTCCAGCAGCGCCTCGGCGCGATACTCGCCGCTCAGGACCAGTACACGTCAGTCGTCAATGGCCGCTTCAAGGGCGGCCACATCACGCGCCACTACGGCGATCCGGACAACGGAATCGACGCGGTCCAGCTCGAACTCGCCCAATGCAACTACATGGACGAAGACAGCTTCGCCTATGATGCGGCGTCCGCCGCCGGCGTGCAGCGCCTCATCCGCGAACTGCTGCTGAATTGCCTGCGCGCGGCGTGATCCACGATCGCCCGGAGCCCGATCTTTCGATGAACCAACCCGACGACCCGCTGCGCCCGAAAATTCGTGCGATCGAAACCGCGATCGCCGAACGCAGGCTCGACACCGCGGCTGCCGCCCTCGACGAACTTCAACAGACCGCAGCGAGCGACGTGCGCGTGCACCTCGCGGCGGCGCTGCTCGCGGGTGCAGCGCGCAAGCCCGATGACGAGATCGCCGCGCTGCGGCGCGCGGTCGCACTGGTACCAGGATGGCCATTGCCGCGTGTCGAACTGGCCAAGGCGCTCGCACGCGCAGGTGCAATGGAGGAAGCCGTCGCTGCGATCCGCGCGGCTGTCGCGCTGGCGCCGACCGACCTTTCGCTGCTCGAAACGGGCGTGGTCATTGCGAACCAGGCCGGCTACGACGCCATTGCGCAACCGTTCCTGCAGGCGGCGCTCGTCCTGAGGCCAGACGATTGTTCGATCCGCAAGGCGCTTGCGCTATGTCTTTCGAAGCAGCAGAAATTCGCCGAGGCCGAAAGGCACTGGCAAATCGCGCTCGAGCAGCAGGGCGACGATCCATTCTCGCTCGGCTGGCTCGGCACGTGCCTGATGGGCGTCGGCAAACGCGCGGAAGCGTGCGTCGTGCTCGAACGCGCCATTGCGCTGGACCCGAGCAATCCCATGCCGCGCTTCAGCCTGGCTGTCGCCCGTGGCGAGACGCCGCGAACGCTGCCCGCACAGGTGACACGAGACCTGTTCGACGGCTTCGCCCGCCGGTTCGACCGGGAACTCGTCGCCGAACTGGGATACCGCGTGCCCGAACGCGTGGCCGCCCTCATACGCCAACGCTCCCCCGCACTCGACATCGAGATTCTGGACCTGGGCTGCGGCACGGGACTGCTCGGCGCGTACCTCGGCAAGATCCGGGGTGAATTCGTCGGCGTGGATCTGTCGGCCGGCATGCTCGCAGAGGCGAGGAATCGTGCGCTCTACACACAGTTGCGCCAGGCTGATCTGCTCGACGAACTAAAGCGCACGCCGGCGCAATCGTTCGATTACGTGGTTTCGAACGATGTGTTCATCTACGTAGGCGACCTCTCGGAAGTCATCCCCGCGATCTTTCCGACGCTGCGCAGCGGCGGCGCATTCGTGTTTTCCTGCGAGACCGCGGCGCCGGCGGAGGGCGCGTTCGTGCTGCGGCCGAGCAACCGCTACGCGCATTCGCTCGCCTCTGTCGAGAGGCTTTGCCGCGAGGCCGGCTTCGCGAGTTTCACTTCCGAGCCCGTCGCTTTGCGGCTCGAGGGCGCCGCGGGCGCCATAGCCGGCTTCATCGCGACCGCGCTGCGGGCATAGGCCGCGAATTCCAGCCGGCCTAAACCTCGAGCGAGGCGAGGTCGCCCTTGGTCTCGAGCCATTCCTTGCGGTCGGCGGCGCGCTTCTTCGAGAGCAGCATGTCCATGATCTTGTGCGTGCCGTCGTCGCCGGGTTCGCCGTTCTGGTTGCCGACAGTCAACTGCACGAGGCGGCGCGTGTCGGGGTCGATCGTCGATTCGCGCAACTGCGACGGATTCATCTCGCCCAAGCCCTTGAAGCGCGTGACGTGTACCTGGCCCTTCATTTTCTCGCGTTCGATCTTTTCGAGCATCGCGTCGCGTTCGGCCTCGTCGAGGCAGTAGAACACCTGCTTGCCCACGACGACGCGGAACAGCGGCGGCATCGCGACGAACGCGTGGCCGCTGCGCACGAGCGTCGGGAAGTGCTTGAGGAACAGCGCCGACAGCAGCGTGGCGATGTGCAGGCCGTCGGAGTCGGCGTCGGCGAGGATGATGACCTTGCCGTAGCGCAGGCCCGAGATGTCGTCCTTGCCGGGATCGCAGCCGATCGCGACCGCGAGGTCGTGCACTTCCTGCGAGGCAAGCACGGAACCCGATTCGACTTCCCACGTGTTGAGGATCTTGCCGCGCAGCGGCAGGATCGCCTGGAAATCCTTGTCGCGCGCCTGCTTCGCGCTGCCACCGGCCGAATCGCCCTCGACGAGGAACAGCTCGGTGCGCGTGAGGTCGCTCGACGCGCAATCAGCGAGCTTGCCGGGCAGGGCCGGCCCCTGCGTGATCTTCTTGCGGACGATCTGCTTCTCGGTCTTGAGGCGCAAGGTCGCGCGCTCGATCGCGAGCTGCGCGATCTTCTCGCCGATGTCGACGTGCTGGTTGAGGTACAGCGAGAAGCCGTCATGCGCCGCGTTCTCGACGAAACCAGCCGCGTCGCGCGACGACAGGCGCTCCTTGGTCTGGCCGGAGAACTGCGGCTCCTTGATCTTCAGCGAAAGCACGAAGCTCAGACGGTCCCAGACGTCCTCGGGGGCGAGCTTGACGCCGCGCGGCAGCAGGTTGCGGATGTCGCAGAACTCGCGCAGCGCGTCGGTGATGCCGGTGCGCAGGCCATTGACGTGCGTACCGCCCTGCGCGGTCGGAATCAGGTTGACGTAGCTTTCCTGCGTCAGGTCGCCGTCGGGAACCCAGGCGAGGACGAAATCGACCGCGCCCGTGTCGCGCTTGAGCGACGTGTGATAGAGGTCGGTCGGGATGCATTCGACGCCGACGAGCATCGAACGCAGGTAGTCGCGCAGCCCATCCTCGTAGAACCACTCTTCCTTCTCGCCCGTGGCCTCGTCGGTGAGGCGCACGGTGAGACCGGCGCAGAGCACGGCCTTCGCGCGCAGCACGTGCTTGAGTTTCGCCAGCGAGATCTTCGGCGAATCGAAGTATTTCGGGTCCGGCCAGAAGCGCACAGTCGTGCCGGTCTGCTTCTTCGGCACCGTGCCCACGATCGAGAGATTGCTCGCGCGGTCGCCGTTCTTGAAGTTCATGCGATAGACCTGACCGTCGCGGCGGATCGCCACTTCGACGCGCGACGACAACGCGTTGACGACCGAAACGCCGACGCCGTGCAGGCCGCCCGAGAACTCGTAATTGCGGTTCGAGAACTTGCCGCCCGCGTGCAGGCGCGTGAGGATCAGCTCGACGCCCGGGATGCCTTCCTCGGGGTGGATGTCCACGGGCATGCCGCGACCGTCGTCACTGACCTCGACCGAGCCGTCATCGTGCACGACGACGTCGACCGTCTTCGCATGCCCGGCGAGTGCCTCGTCGACGGAGTTGTCGATGACTTCCTGCGCGAGATGGTTCGGGCGCGACGTGTCGGTATACATGCCCGGGCGGCGCTTGACCGGCTCGAGGCCGGACAGAACTTCGATGTCTGCGGCGTTGTATCTGCTGCTCATGTCTTTCGTGGCTTTGCTCTTGTTGAATGCCTGCGCGGTCGCTGCGACTCCAAACCGAGTCGGCGGCCGCGCGCAGTGTGGCGAGTGCGTGCGCCGCGATCAAGTAGCCGACTGGCGTATCGCGATTCCCAAGCCATTCGGACAGCCGGTCATTCCGATGGCTAGCGACTTCGACCGTTGGGACGGCGAAGCCGCTCAGGCGGACTTGCGCAGTACGACGCTCGCGAAGCGGGCGCCTTCGGCCTCCGCGCGCTGACCGTAGTCCCATGCCAGCGTCTCCCAGTGCAGCCCCGCGGCCGCGCCGAAACGCACGAGTTCCTCGGCATGGTAGGGCCGTATCGTCTCATCGGTTGCGATTTCGTCGACAACGGCGCCACGCGCGTCGAGGACGCGATAGCGGCGTTCGATGCGATTGCTGCCGTCGGCGTGTGCCGTGATGCGCTTGTGGCGTTCGAGGAAGCCCGTGCCGTGCGGCCGGCGATAGTCCTGGCGGAAGTCCGCGAAGCTCGCAACGGGCTGCGGCACGAACGCATCGAGCACAAGGCAGCCGCCTGCGGCGACGAGGCCGGCGATTGCGCGCACGGCGTTCGCCGCGGCATCGCAATCGCGCAGGTAAGTGATCAGCGAGTAGGGCATGAGGACGACCGCGAACGACGCGCTGGCGCCACCGAGCAGCCCTGGAGCCGCGAGGTCAGTCTGCAGCACACGCGGTTCGAGGCCGTGTGCGCCGGCGTCGCGACGCAAGCGACGCAGCATCGGCAGGGAACGGTCGGCGCCAGTCGCATCGACGCCCGCACGCAGCAGTTCGATGAGGATGCGGCCGGTGCCGCAACCGAGCTCGAGCACGCCGCAAGCAGCCGCAGCCAGCGCACGCTCGCGCACGCAAAGGTCGCGATACCAACCGATATCGTCGAACGGCATGCTCTGGCCCATGTCGGTCGCGTAGACGTCGGCGATCGCGTCGTAAGACCAGCGTGCTGCTGCGCTCATCGGCTCGTTTCGTCCTTCGTCTGCGCCTCGGCGCGATCGATCATCTTCTGCTGGCCGATGCCAGTTGTCGATACAGCGCGAGTTGTCGGTCGGCGATCGCGTCCCAGGTGTGCCGGTCGAGCTTCGCGTCATCGGCGCGCTCGAGCGCGCGACGCTTCGTCGCGTCGGCGAGCAGCGGCACGATGGCGTCGCCCATCGAGGCGATGTCCGCGGCGACGACGAGTCCGCGCAGGTCGTCGGCGCCGAAGCCACGCGTGCCATCCGCCGTGCTCACGCAGACGCGGCCCGCGAGCAGCGACTCGATCAGCTTGATCGACGAGCCGCGAATACCGGTCTGCGGGTTGATCGTGAGCGCGCATTGCTGCAAGTACGGCGCGGGATCGACGAACGCCGAGACCACCTCGACGCCCTCCTGGCGCAGGCGCGCGTCGCGCGCGACGACCGCGGCCGACTCGACGCCGCCGAGGATCGTGAGACGCAATTGCGGAAAGCGGTCCCTGAGGTCAGGCCAGACCCGCTCGACGAATTCGAGGATGCCGTCTCGATTCTGCGCGTAGCGGAAAGGCCCCATGAAGAGCAGGCGCGGCGAATCGGGCGACGGCTGGTAGTCTGCGCGCCGATCGATCGCGCCGTTGCCGATCAGCGCGCTGTGCGGATGCGTCAGCAGCTCGACGTCTTCGTGCGAACAGGCGCTGACGGCGTCGTAGCGCGCGATCGCCCGTATTTGTTCGACATCGTCCTGTTCGGTATCGACCTGCCCGGCGTCGCTGGCGTCGCCTCGCAGATAGACGTCGTGCAAGGCGAGCAGCCAGCGTCGGTCGCCGTGATCGACTGCGGAACGTTGCTCTGCGAGCAGCGCCAGTTCCATGAATTCGACTTGGACGACGTGCGGATCGTAGAGCGTGATCATGCGTTCGAGCTCGCTGCGCAGCGCGGGCCAGGCGTGGCGTCGCATGCGCTGGGCGAGCGTCAACGGTGCTTCGCCGATGCGGTCGCCTCTGCCCTCGACGAGCCGCGTTGCGCGGACTTTGCGCAACCACGGCGTCGGGTCCGGCGTGTACAGCGAGCGCTCGTCGCCGAGCAGGAAAAAATCGACGCGATCGGAGAGACGGCTCACGAGTTCGGCGATGCGGCGCGCGCCTCCGTGCGCGGGCGGGAACAGCGCGAACGGCGAGACGAGCAATACGCGCGGTCGCGCGGGATCGCTGTGGCGCGTCGCTGGCGCGGGACCATAGTAGCGGCCCGTCGTGATGTCTTCGTAGCGGAAGCCACGCAACCGCAGCCTGTGCGCGGCGAGGCGCAGGCGAAACGTGCGCAGCGCCCGCGCGCGCCCCGAAAACTCGGACCAGTGCCGTGGCTCGGTCGCGGCGATGCGGCGGATGTGTTCGATCGGCGCGAGTCCGGTCCAGGCGTGGCGCATGTCGAACCATTGTGCGTTGCGACGCATGACGCGGTCGATTTCGTCGGCGGCGTAGTAGCGGTTGACGGTGCCACGATGCTGATGCCAGGCGTGCGAGAGCGGACAGAACAGCACCTCGAAGCCGTCGCGCCAGGCGCGCACGCCCCAGTCGACGTCTTCCCAGTAGAAAGGCTGGTATTCGCTCGACTCGCGCGCGTAGCGGCGCAGCACGGCTGTCCGGCACAGCGACGAGCCGCCGCCTGGATAGAGGTTGCCGCGGGTGAGGCCGCAGTCGGGATCGGGTTCGCGCTCGTAGACCGTCGGCGTGTCGTGGTGCGGATGGAAATCCGACCAGCCCGTCTCCTCGCGTCTGCGCGTCGCATCCTCGAAGAAGATCTGCGACGTTACCGCGAACACATGCGGCTGCCGATATGGCAGCAGCTCGACGAGCGCGCGCCGGTCGAGACGCATGTCGCTGTTGAGCAGGTAGGTCCAGTCGTGGCGCGCCGCGGCAAGACCCGCGCAGATCGCGCCGTTGTAGCCCAGCGCTCGCTCATGGAACTGCCATTCGAATCGTGGATGTGCAGCGCGCAGGCCGACGTAGTACTGCGCATCCGCGCCGTTGACGACGACGACGACCTGCACGGGTTCGTCGATCTCCGCGCACGCGGCCGCGAGCGCGGACAGCGTCGTCGCGAGCAGGTCGGGTGTGCCGCGTTCGGGCACGACGATCGTGATCCCAGGCGCGAAGCGCTGCGAGCGGCCGCCGCGCGGCCAGCGCAGCGGCAACTTCGGTGCGAGCCAGTCGGCCGCACGCATCGCCGCGAACAGGGGCAGGAAACGCAACAGGAAAACCGCGCGCTGCAGGCGCGAGACGCGCCGCCGGGAATCGGTCATACGAGGGCCGCGGCGCTGGGTCGTCGCGCGTCGTTGCCGGCGATGCCGGCGTACCAGCGCAGCGCCTGTTCGGCGAACATCGTGCACCAGACGTTTGCCTGGGCGCCGGAATCGGCGTTGAAAATGACGAAATCGCGATCACCGATGCGCGCGAGCAGCGTTGCCGCGAGGCGATCGAGTATTTCCATTCGCGGCGCGCCGTTCGCGCCGAGTTCGCGCAGTACGAGAGCGACGCGCAGGGCCTGCGCGATGATGTCGTTGCGCACGCGCACATCGCCGGAGCCAGCCTGCGCGCTTGGCGCGTCGCAGGTTTCCGGCAACGAGCCATCGGCGAGCGTGAGGGCGAGGCAACGGTCGAGCAACACGGCGACCGCATCGGCACGGTCGGGGCGCGACAGCAGCAGGCCTTCCGCGAAATACAGCGTCGGATGGAGCATGTCGAGGTCGATGTCGGCGGCACGCGGCGCCCAGGTGTCGCTGTCGCGCGCGCACGCGCGCGCGAGCGCATCGGGCAGGCGCGCATGGCGGCCGCTCAATGCCGCGCGCGAACTTGCTTTCACGAGAAACGGGCCGCCGAGCGTCGACCAGCGCGCGGGCAGAGGATGCACGCCGCGCAGCTGGATGGCGGCGCGCAACACGTCGCCATCGACGAACTGCTGCAGGTGCGCGTGCAGGGCAGCGCGCAGCGCTGCCGGATCGTCGACGAGACTCGCCTCCGCCACAGCGTCGACACCGCGCAGCAGCATCGCGAGGTCGAAGAAGAAAATCGCATCGTTGCGCCAGTCGTGTTTGCTGCCGTCGAGGTAGATGCGCGTCTGCGGCGCGCTGCCGGCCTGGCCGAAGCCGCGCATCGACCAGGCGAGCGCGAGGCGTGCACGTTCGCGCAGCGCCTCGACCGACTCGTCCGCTGCGACATCAGCGAGCCAACTGAGGTAGTAGCCCGTGATTTCGGCGTAGACGTAGCGCGGCGTTCCGTCGGCGTCGAGCGTACCGGCGACGCCACCGGCTTCGTCGCCGCTGCGCAACTGCGCAGGTCCGTGCAATAGCCATTCGCGCAGACGCGCGGCGGCGACCCGCGCCGGATCGGCAAGCGCGGCGTCGGTCGCGTGCGAGGCAGGATTCTTCAATGACATCGACACCGTTGTGATCATTCAAGCCGCGGCCGTGAACGCAGCGGCTTGCGCGCGGCCGCCGAAATGCGAAAGCACGCCAGCGATCGCGGCACCTGTGTGACCATCGCCAAACGGCGCAAGTTCGTCGAAGGCGATCTTCGCCGGTCGCGGCGCGCGCAACAGCTCGTGCGCGGCAATGACGATGTCGCGCTGCACGACAGGGACGAGCTTCGCGATGCCGAGCGCGAGCGTCTCCGGGCGTTCGGTATTTTCGCGCACGACGAGGATCGGCGTGCCGATATAGGGCGCCTCTTCCTGGATGCCGCCCGAGTCGGTGATCGCGAGCGTGGAATGCGCAAGCAATGCGATGAAGGGTCTGTAATCGAGCGGCTCGGTGAGCACGACGCGCGGATGGCCGGCGAGATGGCGGCGTATGCGCGCGCCGATGGCCGGGTTCGGATGCACGGGGCAGACGACGCCGACGTCCGGCTCGGACTCGAGCAGCGCGAGAACCGCCGCGCACACCGTGTCGAGGCCGCGACCGTAGTTCTCGCGACGATGCAGCGTCAGCGTGATGAGCCTTGCGACCGGCGGCAGTGGAGGCAGCGCGGCAGCCGGCTGCGCGAGCGTTTCACGCAGGATGTCGATCGCGGTGTTGCCGACGCGATGGATGTGCGCGGCGGGGACGCCCTCGGCCAGCAGGTTGTTCTCGGCGAGGCGCGTCGGCGCGAAGTGCAGCCGGGCAAGCTTGCCGATCGCGCGGCGAAAATATTCCTCGGGAAACGGACGCAGCGGATGATCGGTGCGCAGGCCGGCCTCGACGTGCGCGAGCGGCAGGCCGAGGTCGCGGGCGGCGAGCGCCGTCGCGTAGGCCGTGGTCGTGTCGCCCTGGGCGACGAGCATCGTCGAGCGCTGCGCGCGCGCAGCGTCGCGAATGCCTGCGCGCAGCGTGCGCAGCGTCGTCGACAGCGATCCCGGCGCAACCTGCGGCGCCTCGATGTCGGCGGCAAGATCGAGCTGGGCGAGGCTGCGCCGCACCATCTGCACATGCTGCCCGCTGTTCATGAGCGTCGCGCTGACGTCGGCGTCGTGTTGAACGGCGTTGCTACGCAGGGCGGAGATAACGCTGGCGAGCTTGAGGCACTCCGGACGGGTGCCCGCGATCAGCAGGATTCGCGATGCGTCCTGCGCTTGGATAGTCAAACTGGCCCCTGATTCAAGACAAGATGTTCGAGATCTTCAACATGTATCGCAATTGTGAAGATTACTTACAATTCATTACACTCTCAAGGATACACGCAACAGCCGGAATCGCCTGCCAAATGGCGCCCAAAATGCCTCGAAATCGTCGCGTTGGCGGCAATATCGGACTCGCGGCAGCGCACAAGAGCCTGTAAACTATCGCTTTACCAGCATCGGAATTGCTGCGGCATGACCCCCCTCATATTCGTTACCGGCGGCGTGGTGTCCTCTCTGGGCAAGGGCATCGCCTCCGCGTCCCTGGCCGCCATCCTCGAAGCCCGCGGCCTGCGCGTGACGATGATGAAGCTCGATCCCTACATCAACGTCGACCCGGGCACGATGAGCCCGTTCCAGCACGGCGAGGTGTATGTCACCGACGACGGTGCGGAAACCGACCTCGACCTCGGCCACTACGAGCGCTTCGTGCGCACGCGCCTCACCGGCCGGAATTCGATCACGACCGGCAAGATCTACGAATCGGTGATCCGCAAGGAGCGCCGCGGTGATTATCTCGGCGCGACCGTGCAGGTCATCCCGCACATCACCGACGAGATCAAGCACAGCATCTTCGAGGCGACGCGCGGCTTCGACGTCGCGCTCGTCGAGATCGGCGGCACGGTCGGCGACATCGAATCGCAGCCGTTCCTCGAGGCGATCCGCCAGATCCGCATCGAACATGGCATCGACAAGTCGTTGTTCATGCACCTGACGCTCGTGCCGTATATCAAGGCGGCCGGCGAGATCAAGACGAAACCGACGCAACATTCGGTCAAGGAACTGCGTTCGATCGGTATCCAGGCCGACGTGCTGCTGTGCCGCTGCGAGTCGCCCTTGCCCGATACGGAGCGGCGCAAGATCGCGCTGTTCACGAATGTGCCCGAGAAGGCCGTGATCAGCGCGGTCGACGTCGACACGATCTACAAGCTGCCGCTGTGGCTGCACCAGCAGGGGCTCGACGACATCGTCGTGTCGCAGCTCAAGCTCGACGCGAAGCCCGCGAACCTCATTGAATGGGAGCGCACCGTCGACGCGGTCGAGCATCCGAAGCACGACGTGAATATCGCGATCATCGGCAAATACGTCGAGCACAAGGACGCCTACAAGTCGCTCAGTGAGGCGCTGCGTCACGGCGGCATCAAGCAGGCGACGCGCGTCAACCTGCAATGGATGGAATCCGAGGACATCGAAGCGCGCGGCGCCGACATGCTGCACAACGTCGACGGCATCCTCGTGCCGGGCGGGTTCGGCAAGCGCGGGTTCGAGGGCAAGATCGCCGCGGCGAAGTACGCACGCGAGAACCGCATTCCCTACTTCGGCATCTGCTACGGCATGCACGCGGCGGTGATCGATTTCGCACGCACCGTCGCCGGGCTGCCTGGCGCGAACTCGAGCGAGAACGAAAAGCATTGCGCGGATCCGGTCATCGCGCTGATCACCGAATGGAAGACCGCGAGCGGCGCCGTCGAGCAACGCAGCGAGGAGTCCGACCTCGGTGGCACGATGCGTCTCGGCGCGCAGGAATGCCGGCTCAAACCCGGCACGCTTGCGCGCGAGCTGTACGGTCAGGACGTGATCCGCGAGAGGCATCGCCACCGCTACGAGTTCAACAACAACTACCGCAAGCGCTTCGAGGAGCTCGGCCTCGTGATCTCGGGCGTGTCGATGGACGACCTGCTCGTCGAGATGATCGAGCTGCCGGTGCAGAAGCATCCGTGGTTCGTCGCCGGTCAGTTCCATCCCGAGTTCACCTCGACGCCGCGCGAAGGTCACCCGCTGTTCAACGGCTTCGTTCAGGCCGCGCGCGACTACAAGGCCGTGCGCACGGCGCCGAAGTTCGCGGAAGCCGTGGCATGAAGTTGTGCGGGTTCGAGGTCGGCCCCGAACGGCCGCTGTTCCTGATCGCGGGCACCTGCGTGATCGAGTCCGAGCAGATGTCGCTCGACACCGCGGGCAAGCTCAAGGAGATCACGGGCAAGCTCGGCATTCCGTTCATCTACAAGTCGAGCTTCGACAAGGCCAATCGAACGTCGACCGCGAGCTTCCGTGGCCTCGGCATGGAAGAAGGACTGCGCATCCTCGGCGAGGTCAAGCGCCAGATCGGCGTGCCCGTGCTCACCGACGTGCACGAATACACGCCGATGAACGAGGTCGCGGCGGTCGTCGACGTGTTGCAGACGCCAGCGTTCCTGTGCCGGCAAACCGACTTCATCCAGAACGTCGCGCGCGCGGGCAAGCCGGTCAACATCAAGAAGGGCCAGTTCCTCGCGCCGTGGGACATGACGCACGTCGTGCAGAAGGCGAAGGCGACCGGCAACGAGGCCATCATGGTCTGCGAGCGCGGCGCGAGCTTCGGCTACAACAATCTCGTTTCCGATCCGCGCAGCCTCGCGGTGCTGCGCGACACCGGCTGCCCGGTCGTGTTCGACGCGACGCATTCGGTGCAGTTGCCGGGCGGGCAGGGCGGCAAGTCGGGCGGCCAGCGCGAATTCGTGCCGGTGCTGTCGCGCGCGGCCGTCGCGGTCGGCATCGCCGGCATCTTCATGGAAACGCATTTCGATCCCGACAAGGCGCTCAGCGACGGCCCGAACGCGTGGCCGCTCGGCAAGATGGCGGCGCTGCTCGAGACGCTCGTCGAACTCGATCGCGTCGCCAAGAAGACGGCTGCCGCGGAGTTGCGTTGACGCGATGCTCGGCACTCACGATCTTGTCCTGTTCGTCATTTCCGGCCTCCTGCTGAACATCGCACCGGGGCCGGATACGTTCCTCATCATCAGTCGCAGCACGACGCAGGGCACACGCGCCGGTCTCGCGGCTGCGTTCGGCATCGGCACGGGCACGTTCGTCCACATTTTCGCTGCGGCGTTCGGCATGTCGGCGATACTCGCGACATCGGCGGCGGCCTTTACTGTCGTCAAGATTCTCGGTGCTGCGTATCTGTTGTATCTCGGCGTGACGCTGCTGTGGGCGAACAAGACGACGCAGGCGAGCGCCGCGCGGCCGCGCGTCGCCGCGCTGCCTCTGCGCAGGATATTCGTGCAGGGCTTTCTGGCCAACGTGCTGAACCCGAAAGTTGCGTTGTTCTTCCTCGCCTTCGTGCCGCAGTTCATCAGCGCCGATGCGCCGAGCAAACCACTCGCGTTCGTGTTCCTCGGCACGCTGTTCAATTTCAACGGCATGCTCTGGGCCAGCTTTGTCGCCGTGTCTGCGGCTGCACTAAGCCGCAGGCTCGAAGCGAGCGCGGCGTTGGCTGCCTGGGGCAACCGCCTGATCGGCTCGCTGTTCATCGGGCTCGGCATCAAGCTCGCCTTCAGCGACCGGCATTGATCAATCCATTCCGCAAGAATCTCAGAGACGACTCATGACCCAGATTACGCAGATCTTCGCCCGCGAAATCCTCGACTCGCGCGGCAATCCCACGCTCGAAGCCGAAGTGACGCTCGCCGACGGCTCGCTCGGGCGCGCCGCGGTGCCGAGCGGCGCCTCGACCGGTTCGCGCGAAGCGGTCGAACTGCGCGACGGCGACAAAGCGCGCTATCTCGGCAAGGGCGTGAAGACCGCCGTCGCCAACGTCAACGCGACGATCGCGAGTGCGCTCAAAGGTTTCGATGCGCAGGACCAGAAAGGCCTCGACGCGAAGCTCATCGCGCTCGACGGCACCGACAACAAAGGCAAGCTCGGCGCGAACGCGTTGCTCGGCGTTTCGCTCGCGGCCGCGCACGCAGTTGCTGCGTCGAAGAAGCAGCCGCTGTGGCGTTATGTCAACTCGTCGCTCGCAGGCGGCGCGCCCTTGCATCTGCCCGTGCCGATGATGAACATCATCAACGGCGGCGCGCATGCCGACAACAACGTCGATATGCAGGAATTCATGGTGTTGCCGGCCGGCCTGCCCACTTTTTCCGAGGCTTTGCGGGCGGGGGTCGAGATCTTCCACGCGCTCAAGTCGGTGCTGAAGAAGCGCGGCCTCAACACGGCCGTCGGCGACGAGGGCGGTTTCGCGCCCGATCTGAAATCGAATGAGCAGGCGATCGAGACGATTCTCGAGGCGATCGGGCAGACCGGCTACAAGGCCGGCAAGGACGTCTATCTCGGCCTCGACGTCGCGAGCTCCGAGTTCTTCAAGGACGGCGCCTATCACCTCGAAGGCGAGGGCAAGGTGCTGACGCCCGCGCAGCTGATCGAGTTCTATGCCGACTGGTGCGCGAGGTATCCGATCATCACGATCGAAGACGGCATGGCCGAGGGCGACTGGGACGGCTGGAAGGCGCTCACCGATCGACTCGGCAAGAAGGTCCAGCTCGTCGGCGACGACCTGTTCGTGACGAACCCGACGATCTTCCGCGAGGGCATCGACAAGCACATCGCCAACGCGATCCTCATCAAGGTCAACCAGATCGGCACGCTCAGCGAGACGCTCGAGGCGATCGCGATGGCCGACAAGGCCAACTACGCGGCGATCATTTCGCATCGCTCGGGCGAGACCGAAGACGTCACGATCGCTGACATCGCGGTCGCGACGACCGCGACGCAGATCAAGACCGGCTCGCTGTGCCGCTCGGACCGCGTCGCGAAATACAACCAGCTGCTGCGCATCGAAGGCGCGCTCGGCGCGGCGGCGAAATATGCCGGTCGCAACGCGTTCCCGAACCTGCCAGGCCTAGTGGCCTGACGCGGCGCCGGGGCGACGCTTCTGCAATGGCATTTCGAACGTGTTGAGACTCGTCGCGCTCGTCTTGCTGGCATTGTTGCTCGCCCTCGGCGTGAAGCTCTATGCGGGTGAATGGGGGCTGCGCGAGATCGCGCGGCTGAAGGCGCAGATCGAGGAGCAGAAGGCCGAGAACGCGCGTCTCAAGCAACGCAACGACACGCTCGCGGCCGACGTCGAGGATTTGCGCAGCGGCAAGGAAGGCATCGAGGAACGGGCACGCGCCGAGCTCGGCCTGATCCGGCCCGACGAGGTCTTCTATCAGGTGGTCGAACCCGATAGCCTCGAAAAAATGCAGGCGGAAAAAAAGAAGAAGGACGATGCAGGCCACTGACGCGCTCTGGTGCGTCGTGCCGGCGGCCGGTCGCGGTACGCGCGTCGGCGGCGACGTGCCGAAGCAGTACCTGCCGCTCGCCGGCAAGCCGTTGCTGATGCACACGCTCGAGCGGCTGGCCGCGCATCCGCGCATCGCCGGGCTCGTGCTCGTGGTCGCGCGCGCGGACAGCCACTGGCAGGGACTCGCCGAGATCGCCGGAAAGCGCGTCCTGCTCGCCGAAGGCGGGGGCGAGCGCGCCGATTCGGTGCTTGCGGGCCTGCAGGCGTTGCGCGCCGAAGTTGAAGACAAGGATTTCGTGCTGGTGCACGACGCGGCACGTCCGTGCGTGCGCGCCGACGACATCTCGCGACTGATCGCACTCGGCGTTCCGGCCGGCGGCGCGCTGCTCGCTGCGCCGCTGCGCGACACGCTCAAACGCGCCGATCGCGACGACCGCAGCGTCGCCACGGAGCCGCGTGAAGCGCGCTGGCGCGCGCTGACGCCGCAGATGTTTCGTTACGGCGAACTCGTCGCTGCGCTGGTGTCGGCGAAGTCCACCGGCGCGCAGGTTACCGACGAGGCGATGGCGATGGAAGCGAGTGGACATCGGCCCTTGCTTGTCGAGGGCGCCGAAAGCAATATCAAGGTGACGACGCCGGCCGATTTCGCGTTGGCTGAATTCCTCATCGCCCGTACGCTTCAGGAGAGCTGATGTTCCTAGGTCACTTCGGCCTCGCGTACGCGGCCAAGCGCGCAGCGCCGAAGACGTCGCTCGGCACGCTGTTCCTCGCCGCGCAGCTCGCCGACCTCGTCTGGCCGTTCCTGCTGCTCGCCGGTGTCGAGAAGGTGGACATCGTGCACGGCGCAACGCCGTTGCTGAATCTCGATTTCACGAGCTATCCGTATTCGCACAGCCTTGCGGATCTCGTGCTCGCCGGCGCGCTGCTCGGCGCCGTGCATTTCATCGCGCGTCGGCGCCTGCGCGACGCGCTGATCCTCGCGCTGCTCGTGCCCAGCCACTGGCTGCTGGACCTCTTCGTGCATGTGCCGGATCTGCCGCTGTATCCGGGTGCAGCCACGCGATTCGGCTTCGGCGTCTGGCAGTCGCTGCCGCTTAGCCTCGCGCTCGAGTTCCTCGTGTTCGGCGGCGGTATCGCGCTGTACATGCGCGCGACCGAGGCACGCGACGGTGTCGGCCGCTGGGCAGGCTGGAGCCTCGCGGCTTTCATATTGCTCGCTTATCTCGGTAGCCTCTTCGGCGGCGCGCCGCCCGACACGCGCACGCTCGCGTATTCGGCATTGATCATGTGGTTGCTGCTGCCGTGGGCCGCGTGGGCCGAGCGGCATCGCGCGCGGAAGGAGTAGAGACATGCGTATCGGCCAGGGCGTCGACATTCATGCGTTCGGAGCGGGCGATCACGTCGTGCTCGGCGGCGTGCGCATCGAGCATTCACACGGCGTCATCGCGCATTCCGATGGCGACGTCGTCATCCACGCGCTCTGCGATGCGATCCTCGGCGCGCTCGCGCTCGGCGACATCGGCACGCATTTCCCGCCTTCCGAAGAACGCTGGCGCGGTGTCGACAGCCGCGTCTTCCTGCGCCGCTGCGTCGAACTGATGCAGCAGCACGGTTATGCGCTCGGCAACGCGGACATCACGATCGTCTGCGAACGGCCGAAGGTTGCGCCGCATGCAACCGCGATGCGCGAGCATCTCGCGCTCGACCTCGGCTGCGGTGTCGGCAGCGTCAGCATCAAGGCGACGACGAGCGAGCGTCTCGGCTTCACGGGCCGAGGTGAAGGCATCGCCGCATTCGCGATCGTGCTGCTTGTACCGCACGGCGCATGAGCGACTCGCCATCTGAGCTGCCTTTCGCGCATGGCGGCCCGCCCTTGCGCGGAATCCTGCGCAGTTCGCCGGACGACTTCTTCGTCGACGAAGCGCTCGGATTCGCGCCGGACGACGTCGGCGAACACGTGTTCCTGCGTGTCGAGAAGCGCGGCGCGAATACCGATTGGGTCGCGCGGGAGCTCGCGCGCATCGCGGCGATCGACCCGCGCGCGGTCAGCTACGCGGGGCTCAAGGACCGCAACGCGGTCACGCGCCAGACCTTCTCGCTGCACCTGCCCGGGAAGCGCAGCGAGCCCGACTGGCTGGCGATCGAGCACGCCGAATTCCGTGTGCTCGAGGCGCAGCGCAATTCGCGCAAGCTGCAGCGCGGCGCGCTCGAGTCGAACTTCTTCCGCATCGTCGTACGCGAGGTCGCCGGCGATCGCGCGGCCGCGGAGCAGGTGCTGCGGTCGATCGCTGCGCGCGGCGTGCCGAACTATTTCGGCGAACAACGTTTCGGTCGCGACGCGGGCAACCTCGATCGCGCCCGCGCGATGTTCGCCGGGCGCCGCGTCGAACGGCACGAGCGGGGTCTCCTCCTTTCGGCCGTCCGTTCGCACCTCTTCAACGAGGTGCTTGCGTTGCGCGTGAAGAGTGCAGACTGGGATCGCGGCCTCGAGGGCGACGTGTGGACGCTCGCCGGAACGCAGAGCATCTTCGGCCCGCAGCCGCTCGACGAGACGCTCGCCGCGCGTTGCGCCGCGGGCGACATCAGCCCGACCGGGCCGTTGTGGGGCGAGGGGGCCCTGCGCACGACGGATGCCGTTGCCGACCTGGAACTGGGTGTCGCGCAGAAGCACCCCGATCTCGTCGCCGGGCTCGAAAAGAACGAACTGCGTCACGCACGCCGCTCGCTGACCTTGCGCCCGACCGAACTGCAATTCTCGTGGCAGTCCGAGAACGATTTGCAGCTCGAATTCCGCTTGAGCTCTGGCTCGTATGCCACTGTGCTGCTTAGGGAATTGATTGCCGCCGCGATCTGAATTCGAGAGCGAACGGGGGCAAGATGGGCCCTTTTCGCGGCAGTTGCAAAACGCCCGGCAATCCCACAAACTGTGAAGCAGTTCACAAATAGCCGAAGGTCGGTCGATGCCACGGATGCGTGGCATGGGCCTTGCACAATGCACCTCTCGTGAAATCACCCGAAGGGGCGGGTTGATGCCGAACAAACTTCCTGACGCGAACGGCGAAAGTCGAAGTGCGCCCACGGCCGTGCTGCCTGCCTCGACGACGGGCGATGGCGCGACGGCGAAATCGATGATGCGGCACGTCACGCTCGCCGGCCTCGATCCCGACCTCGAGAATCGGGTCAAGGCGGCATGCTGGCGCCTTTCCGCGCAGGGCTACGACATTCGTCTGCACGCATGGTCCGGCGTGCAGAGCGACCTGCTCATTCTCGGCGGCGTCGACAACAACCGACGTTTGCTCGACGCCGCGAAAGCGCGGCGCGTCCCCGTATTGCGCTTCGTCGCGGCCGGCGACCAGGCAGTCGAATCGACGCATATCGTCGCGGTTTCTGCGAGCGTCGAGCAGATCGCAATCGCTCTGCGCGCGCTGTTCGATCCTGCCGTCGAATCTTCGCAACACCCGGTATTCCGCTCGCGCAACGAGAAGGTGAGCGGTCTGCTCTGGCTCATGGTCGAAAAACGGCCGCAGAGCGGTGCGATTCATGCGATTTCCGAGTCCTACGAGGTATGGCTCGTTCCGGGAAAGATGCAGATCTGGGCGCGTACGCACAGCGACATCATCGGCGCGCGCGAGCGCCTGCTGAGTTCGAAATGGATGTTCCAGCGTGTTCGCGCAGGGCGGGTGCCCGACGGCCCACACCAGCACTTCGACGAATTCTTCCTCGATGCGTGCATGCGCGCGTCGCATCGACTGCCGCGTTTCCCGCGCGGCAACTATCGTCTGCGCCAGCATCTCGATATCGCCACGCTCGACACCGCATCTGTCGAGATCGCCGCGCTCGCGGCGCAGTTCAGTGTGCGAGAGGGCGTATCGACGGCGGATCTCGGCGCGATCGCGGATGTCGGCCAGCACCATGCGAACGCCTTCCTCTGGGCGACCCTCGCGAGCGGCGCGCTCGAGCGCTGCCGCGGCGATGACGCCGAGGCCGTGATGCCCTCGCTGTTCGACCGCCTCCGCGCGAGGTTCGCGCGCATGACGCGCTGAGCGGCGCAACGCTGCGCGTTGCGACGCCGCGCCGCATTGTCGCGTCCTTGCCAATGCCGAGGCACGGGTGCCCGCGCGGGCGCCGCCTCGAGCGCGGAGGCAGTCATGAAGAAGCTGATTGGCGTGGCAGCGATGGCAGCGTGTCTGTGCGGCTGTGCGGGCAAGGAGACGCGCTACAACCCCGAGAGCTGGTACTCGCCGAGCGATGTCGATATCGGCAAGATCGCGGCCGTGAACCAGTGGGCACAGGTTCATGGGGCGACGGTCATGTGGATCAACTATCCGCCGAAGCCGAAGGAACTGCAGAGCAACTGATCGTTCGCCGCCGCCGACCGTCCTGCGCGAGCGCGGGCTAGCGCTCGCGTTGCAGCAGGACGATCGTCGCGCCCGTGCCGCCCTCGTTGGGCTTCGCCGAGGCGTAGGCGAGCACGTCGGCGCGCCGACGCAGCAGACTGTCGACGAGCCTCTTCAGAACAGGGCCCTCGTTGCGCGAGCGCAGGCCCTTGCCGTGGATGATGCGCACGCACAATTTCCCCGCGCGTTTGCATTCGGCGAGGAAGCCGGCGATCGCCGCACGTGCGACGGGCGCGGTCATCTGGTGTAGGTCGATCTCGTCTGCGATGCTGAACTGTCCCCGTTTGAGTTTGCGCAGCAATGACGGTGAATGGCCGTCCTTGAGATAGCTCAGTTCCTCGCCGACTTCGATGAGTGCGGGATCGATCGCCGAATCGATCAGTTCGCCTGGTACGCGGGCTTCGTCGAGCTGCGACTGCCGCGGTTCGGGCGGCGGCCGCTTGGTGGCGACGTCCGCGATGCGCGCGGGCGCGAGCGGACGCACAGGGCCGATCGCATCGAGGAAAAGACGGCGGTCCTCATCGCCGTCGCCAGACGGCGGCGGCGTGGTCGACTTCGGCGGACGCCTAACGCGCACGGCGCCTGCGCCGCGCGATTTGGACATGACCAGCGCCCAGCAGGGCGAGCAACGCGCGCCGCGATGCCATGTCCGCGCAGGTTGCTGCAAGTGCGTCGCCGGCAATCTCGCGCGTCGCCGAAATGAGCCGCGCGAAGCGCAGCGAGCAGGGCCAAGCATCGCCGGCGGCGAATAGCTCCGCAACGCGATCGACACGTCGCCAGGCAAAACGTGTGAACGGATTGCGCAGTAACGTCGCGCCCGGCAGCGCGCGCAGTAGCGCAGCCTCGCCAGTCACGCGGTCGGGCGGCACGGCCATCTGCGCGCTGCGGTAGCGCGTGATGAAGCGCCCGAACCAGTGTGCGAAGGTCGCATCGTCGACGTTCGCGAACTGCGGTAGCGCGGCGCGCACGCGACGCACCGCCGCGTCGTCGATCTCGCCCGGCTCTTTCGCCGGGGCGAGGTCGGGGTCGGCGTAACGCTGCTCTTCACCGAGCGGTTCGGCGAGGAACTCGGCGAGATCGAGCAGCAATTCGGATTGTGCTGGTGCGCGCATGCCGATCGACCAGGTCATGCATTCGCCGATCGCGATGCCGTCGTGCGGCACGCCCGGTGGCAGGTAGAGCGCGTCGCCGGATTCGAGCAGCCATTCGTGGGTCGGGCTGAACTGCGCCAGCAAGCGCAGGTCGCTGTCCGTGCGGAATTCCTTGCTCGCTCTCGCGTCGGTGCTGATGCGCCAGCGGCGCCAGCCCATGCCCTGCACGAGGAATACGTCGTATTGATCGACGTGCGGGCCGACGCCGCCACCGTCGGTCGCGTAGCTGATCATCACATCGTCGACGCGCCAGGTCGGAACGAACGAAACGCGATCGAGCACTGCTGCGACATCCATGTCCCACTTGTCGACGTCCTGCACGAGCAACGTCCAGTTCTTCTTGCCTAGGCGCGCGAAGTCGCGTTCGCGGAACGGGCCGCTGCGCACGCTCCAGCGGTCGTGGCGCGGATCGTGGCTGACGATGCGCACGAGCGCCGCTTCCTCGCAGGCGAGTCCGGCGAGATCGTCCGGGCTCACGCTGTCGAAGCCGTCCGTCGCGAAGCCGCGGATCAGCAGCGGCTTCTTCTGCCAGAACTCGCGCAGGAAGCGCGCCGGCGTCATGCCGAGCGGCAAGTTTTTCGATCCGCGTACTTCGATCACTTCGTCTTGCCTCGTTCCTTCGCAATGCGTGCGTCGAGTCGATCCGCGGCACCGGCCGCGTAGCGGCGGCAGGCGTCCTGGTCGACGAGCGCGGCCTTCGGCTGCCTGCCGACGCGGTCCCACAGATCGCTCGCGTCGGGGTGCGGCGTCACGAGAATGTCGCACGGCAGGACGGCGATTGTCGCGATGCTCTTGCGGAAAGCCGCCACGTAACCGGGATGCGCGGTTTCGTCCGAGTATTGGAACACGTCGTCGGAAATTGCCGTCAGGCTGTCCGCATAGACGATGTCAAGGCAGCGCTGCTGCTCGCACGAGCGCCACGTCCACGTCGTGCTTCCGGGCGTATGCCCCGGCGTCGCATGTGCCGTCAGTTCGTTCGAACCGACGCGGATCGTCTCGCCGTCCGCGATGCGTTGCACGTTCGCGACCGGCGTATAGGCCGTCGCGGACAGGAACTGCGGGTCGCTGCGGTCGCCGCGGCCGCGTTCGAGTGCGGCTGCAGCCGGGGCGCGTGCGGCGACGATCGCGTGCGAATCGTGCTGCAGCTTCGCGATGCCGCCGACGTGGTCGTGGTGTTCATGCGAGTGCAGGATGTAGCGGACGTCTTCGACGCGGAATCCGAGCGCGCGGATGTTCGCTTCGATCAGCGCCGCATCTTCCTCGACATCGCCGTCGATCAGGACGTGTCCATGGTCGGATGTGACAAGGATCGAGCTGAGTCCGCACGTGCCGACGTACCAGGTGTTGCCGTAGATGCGCCACGGCGTCGCGGGCTCGGTCCATTTTGCGTCGGGTCTGGACGCCGGAGTCGGCACAGCGGGCGCTGCAACCTTCGCGGCGCCGGCGCAGGTCGTTGCAGAAAGGGCGAGGGCGGAAAACAGAAGAAGAGCGCAACGCATCAGATGGGTTCCCGGAGTGGCATCGCCGTGATTGTTCTGCGGCGATCCGGCGAGCGTCTAGATTTTTTCGGCCAATTCGCTGGCAAGCCCGACGTAGGTCGCGGGCGTCAGCGCGAGCAACGCCTCGCGTGCGTCGGCAGGCAGCGTCAATGACTCGACGAACGCGCGCAGCGATTCACGCGTGATGCCCTGTCCACGCGTGAGGGCCTTGAGCTGCTCGTACGGTTCCGGCAGGCCGTAGCGGCGCATGACCGTCTGCACGGCCTCGGCGAGCACTTCCCAGTTCGCATCGAGATCGGCGGCGAGCCGCTGGGGATTGACGCTGAGCTTGCCGATACCGCGCAGCAGCGCCTCGAGCGCGATCTGCGTATGACCGAACGCCGTGCCCAGTGCGCGCAGCACGGTGGAGTCGGTGAGGTCGCGTTGCCAGCGGCTGATCGGCAGCTTCTCCGAGAAGTGCGAGAACAGCGCATTGGCGACGCCGAAGTTGCCCTCCGCATTCTCGAAGTCGATCGGGTTGACCTTGTGTGGCATCGTCGATGATCCCACTTCGCCCGCGCGCAGCGCCTGCTTGAAGTAGCCGAGCGAGATGTAGCCCCAGGTGTCGCGGCAGAAGTCGATCAGCACCGTGTTCGCGCGCCGCACGGCGTCGCCGAGCTCGGCGATGCAGTCATGCGGTTCGATCTGCGTCGTGTACGCATTCCACGAGAGCCCCAGCGATTCGACGAAACGCTGCGACAGCGCGAGCCAGTCGACGGCGGGGTAGGCGACGTGGTGCGCGTTGTAGTTGCCGACGGCGCCGTTGATCTTGCCGCTGAGCTCGACTTGGGCGATCTGCCGTCGCTGGCGCTCGAGTCGCGCGACGACATTTGCCAGTTCCTTGCCGAGCGTCGTCGGCGACGCGGTTTGCCCGTGCGTGCGCGACAGCATCGGCTGCGCGGCCTGAGCGTGCGCGAGTTCACGCAGTTTCCCGCTCACCGCGTCGAGCTGCGGCAGCAGCACACCGTCGCGCGCATCGCGCAGCATGAGTGCATAGGCGAGGTTATTGATGTCCTCGCTCGTGCAGGCGAAGTGGACGAATTCCATCGCCGGGCCCAGCTCGCGATGCGAGCCGATCTTCTCCTTGATGAAGTATTCGACGGCCTTGACGTCGTGGTTCGTCGTGCGCTCGATCTCCTTGATGCGTTCGGCATCGGCGAGCGAGAAAGCGTCAGCGAGCGTCTCGAGTGCGCGGTTCGACTCGGGCGTGAACGGCGCGACTTCAGAGATGCCTTTCTCGGCCGCGAGCGCTTGCAGCCAGCGCACCTCGACCAGCACGCGCCGCTGCATGAGCGCCATCTCGCTGAATATCGGCCGCAGCGCCGCGACTTTCGCGTCGTAACGGCCATCGAGCGGCGACAGGGCAGTGAGCGGAGACGAGGTCATCGGCGAATCCGGTGCGGCGAGGAGGCGAATGATACCAGCGCGGCCGTCGTTTCCCGCGTCGAAAAGCCGCGAAACGCCTTGATTTCCCTGCATGGCGGTTCAAACTTTTGCTTGCCGCACAAAGGAGATCTGCGATGACGCAATACCGAATCGAGCACGACAGCATGGGTGAGCTGCGCGTACCGCGCGACGCGTTGTACGGCGCGCAGACACAGCGTGCGGTAGAGAACTTCCCGATCTCGGGGCTGCGCATGCCACGCGAGTTCATCCGCGCTCTCGGGCTCATCAAGGCGGCCGCGGCGAACGTCAATGCGCGCCTCGGGCTGCTGCCGGCCAACCGCGCCGCGGCGATCCGGCGGGCGGCCGATCGCGTGGCGGGTGGCGAACTCGACGCGCATTTTCCGATCGACGTGTTCCAGACAGGCTCGGGCACGTCGACCAACATGAACGCGAACGAGGTGATCGCCCACGTCGCTTCGAGCGCGCGTCTGAAGATCCATCCGAACGACGACGTCAACATGGGGCAGTCGTCGAACGACGTCATCCCGACCGCGATCCAGCTCAGCGCGGCGCTCGCCACGAGCGAAAAGCTGCTGCCGGCGCTCGACCATCTGCGGAAGACGATCGACCGGCGCGCGCGCGAGCTCGCGAAGGTCGTGAAGACCGGGCGCACGCACCTCATGGACGCGATGCCCGTGACGTTCGGCCAGGAACTCTCGGGCTGGTCGTCACAGATCGGTTCGGGGATCGCGCGCATCCGCGACGCGCTCGCGCGCCTGCGCGAGCTGCCGCAGGGCGGCACGGCGGTCGGCACCGGCATCAACGCCGATCCGCGCCTCGGTCCCGGCATCTGCAGGGAACTCACGCGCACGACCGGCGTGAAGTTCGTGCAGGCGCGCAATCTCTTCGAAGGCCTCTCCTCGCAGGACGCCGCGGTCGAGCTCTCGGGTCAGCTCAAGGCACTCGCGGTGTCGCTCACGAAAATCTCGAACGACCTGCGCTGGATGAACTCGGGCCCGCTCGCGGGTCTCGGCGAGATCGAGTTGCCCGCGCTGCAACCGGGCTCGTCGATCATGCCCGGCAAGGTCAATCCGGTGATCGCCGAGAGCATGGCGATGGTCTGCGCGCAGGTGATCGGCAACGACGCGACGATCACGATCGCGGGGGCGAGCGGCAACTTCCAGCTCAACGTGATGCTGCCCGTGATCGCCCACAACCTGCTGCAGAGCATCGGGATACTCGCCGCCGCCTCGCGCGCGCTCGCCGACAAGGCGATCGCGGGCTTCACGGTGCGCGCCGATCGGGTCCGCGAGGCGCTGTCCCGCAACCCGATTCTCGTGACCGCGCTCAATCCCGTGATCGGCTACGAAAAGGGTGCTGCTGCGGCGAAGCAGGCTTACAAACAGGGGCGTCCGATCCTCGACGTCGCGGTCGAAACGACCGGTCTTTCGCGCCGCGAACTGGCGGCGCTTCTCGACCCGGGCACGCTGACCAAAGGCGGCATCCATGGGGGCGGGGGTGGGGGTGGCTGACTTGACGCATAAACTATAGTGAAAGGCATCACAAAAAACCGTTGATTCACTTGTGTTTCAAGCGCTTCGGGCGTATCCAGTGCGCTCGTTCGAAACCCATAATTTTTTCATGCGGTTACGGTTACTTTTTTTCACATGTTTCTCTACAGGGGCAGTACGAAAATGCAGTCGTTGAAGTCGTTCGTTTTGTCCGGTGTTTTCGCGGTCGCCGCGATGACGCCGGGATGGTCGGTGGCACAGGAAGTTGCGATCACGGGCAAGGATTTCGAGTCGGGTGCGGCGGACGCCAAGCTCGCGGAGATAGCCAGGCAAGCCGCGGCGAGCGGCAAGACGGTCGTCGTGACCGCACCGCCGTATTGGCAGGGCAAGGCGGCGTCGAAGCTGCACGCCGGTGCCGGCAACGTGCAGGTGAAGACGGCGGACGCGTTCTTCGAGAACGTGCTCGTCCGCATCGTCGACGCGCCGGCCGATAAGGCCGCCGACAAGGTCGCCGACAAGGCCAAGGGGGAAGCCAAGCCCGCCGCGGTTGCGGCGAAGCCCGAAGTGAAGCCCGCGCCCGCGCCGGCTGTCGCCCCTGCACCGAAGGTCGCCGCCAAGCCGGCCGCGCCTGCGCCCGTGCCCGCTCCCGCACCAGCGGTCGCGACGGCGCCCGCACCGGCGCCGCAGCAGATTGCTCCGTTTGCTCCGGTGCCCGCGGCGCCTGCACCTGCCGCGCCCGCTGCCGCTGCTCCCGCTCCCGCTGCTCCCGCACCGGTGGCCGCGGCTGCGCCCGCTCCTGCTGCATCCACGCCTGCGCCCGCTGCCGATGCGGCCAGTCTCGCCGACGCGCGCAAGAAGTTCGAGGCGAAGATGGGCAAGACCGCCGAAGGCTCGGTGAAGCCCAAAGACCTGCAAAAGGGCGATGAGATCTTCGTGAGCGGCCCCGCGCGCGCAGTCGTGCGCCGCTTTGGCGCGCACGTGCAGTTGTTCTGGCTGGACGGTGATCTCGCGCTGGATCGTACGGAACTGTCGATGACCGAGGCTGGCCACTACAAGGTGCTCGAGCCGATCAACGAACTCGCTTCGACGAGCGTGCGTCAGATGCATGCGACGCCGCATATTTTCGTCGCGGAAATCCCGGCGCCGAAGTCGCAGATCCGCACGGACATGGAGAAGCACTTCAACGACGCCAAGGAAATTACCGGCAGCCTCACCGCCGAGCAGCTGCATTATGGCGATCTGTTCTACGTGTATCGCACGCACGCCGTGGTGTTCCGTCGCTCCGAGCTGAGCTTCGAGCACTTCTGGCTCAACGGTCAGATCGACCTCAACCAGGCGGGCATTGTCAAAGACGGCGACGCCTACCGCATCGTCAGCGATCATCTCTGAGTAGAGATCACCTGTGAAAATGAAAAAGCCCTCCCCGATATCGTCGGGAAGGGCTTCGAGGTCAGCAGTGTTTCTTGGGTAGTGTCTTTCGGGCACTACCTTTTTTTATGCCTTCAGGAATACGCTTCCGTACGCTGCTGGCGGAAGTAGATCGCCGCGGCGATCAGTCCGGCACCGGCCGCCACGCCGACCCAAAGTTCGGGCGCCATCAACACACCAACCATGCGGTCGAACGACAGCACCGCATTGATGAAGTCGAGCTTGCCCATCGCGATATTGACGTCGTTGCCAGTCGAGCTGACCGTCAGCGCGTTGTTGCCGTAGCCGCTGGCGAGCCAGCTTCCGGGCCACACGCCGGCGATAATGCGGAACCAGATGTTGCGCCAGTACCAGGTGCTCGGCAGCGCGAACTGCTGCATCAGGTTGATCCAGCCGACGACGACGCCAACCAGTGTTGGTAGCAGCACCGCGTACAGGAACGGCTTGCTGCGCACGAAACTCGAGCAGAGCAGCAGCCAGCCGATCGTCGGCAGCGCCCACAGCGCATTGATCGGGATCAGCAGAATCAATTTGACCCACAGTGCGAGGAGGTGCGTCGGACGCCAGATCAGCGCGAGTGCTCCCGCGTTGTGCAGCAGCGTATAGATGCTGATCAGCACCAGGAAAGCGAGGTGGAACGCGATGCATGCGACGACCGCGATAGCGGGAGCAACGAGCGTCGCGGCCGCGACTTTCGACAGGACAGTGGCCGTATCGGAAACCGGCAGCGACTTGAAGAACAGCACGCTGCGATCGCGGCGGTCGTCGTAGAGCGCGCCGAGCAGATAGAAGAACACGACGAAGGTCATGCCGATCATGATCGGCCCGCACATGCCGAACATCGCCGCGTCGAGCCCCAGGCCGATCTGGTCGGCGGTTTCCGGCGTGAGCTTGTCGGTGATCGCCTTGAGGTTGAGCCCGCTGAGATTGACGCCGTTGCGGTGTGCAGTCGCGTCCGCGGCGACCATCGCGAGGATCACGATCAAGGCCATCACGATCGCGATGATGAACGGCGCGCGCAGGAAGCCGCCGCGATGTTCCCAGAATTCGCGTTTGACGAGCCAGCCGAACGTACGCAGCGTCGGGTTGGCGGCGAGGGTGCGTGGGCTCGTGCTCATGCTGCTCATTTCCATGCTGCTCGTGTTCATTGATAGGTGCCCTTCATCGTCGCGACGAAAAGGTCGGCGATGCTCGGCTTGTGCAATTCGCCGAGCTGGCCTAGACGCGTGCTGTCGACGCCGTCGAACAGGAAGACCGACTTGCCGAAGATCTGCCGTTCATTGAGCGGTCTGAGCGCGCGCGCCGCCTCGACCTTGTCGGGACCGACCATCACCTCGGTGTAGCGCTCGCCGACCTCGTCCATCGTCGCATTGAGCACGAACTTGCCTTCCTTGATGAAGATGAGGTCGGTGAGGATGTGCTCGATCTCCTCGACCTGGTGCGTCGTGACGATGATCGTCTTGTTCTCGTCGAAATAGTCGTTGAGCAGGCTCTGATAGAACTCCTTGCGATAGAGGATGTCGAGGCCGAGCGTCGGCTCGTCGAGCACGAGCAGCTTGGCGTCGATCGCCATCACGAGCGCAAGGTGCAGCTGCACGACCATGCCTTTGGAGAGCTCGCGCACGTACTGGGTCGGCTTGATCTTCGTGCGTGCGAGGAACGCCTCGCATTTTTCGCGCGAGAAGCGCGGGTGTACGCCGCCGACAAAATCCACCGCCTCACCGACCTTGAGCCAGCGCGGCAGCACTGCGACGTCGGCGATGAAGCAGACCTGCTGCATCAGTTCGGTGCGCTGGGTGCGGGGATTGAGCCCGAGCACGGAGAGTTCGCCGTCGAACTCGGCGAGGCCGAGCACTGCCTTGAGCGCCGTCGTCTTGCCGGCGCCGTTCGGGCCGATGAGGCCGACGATGCGACCCGCGGGAATTTCGAAATCGACGTGGTCGAGAGCAACGGTCGTGGCGTAACGCTTGGTCAGGCCGCGCGCGCGGATGATCGTTTCACTCGGGGCAGAGGGGTTGGTCTCGGTCATGTCGTCGTCCCATTCGAATTCTTGTTGGCGGCAAGCAGTTCCGGCAGGTCGAGTCCCAGTCGCTGCAGGCGGTCGCGCAAAGGCGGCCATTCCTCGCGCAGGAAGCGTTCGCGTTCCGAGCGCAGCAGCGCTTCGCGCGCGCCCTCGGCCACGTACATGCCCAAGCCGCGGCGCTTCTCGACGAGATGATCGTCGACGAGCTCCTGATACGCCTTCGATACGGTAATCGGGTTCAATTGGAAATCGGCGGCAACCTGACGGACCGACGGCAGCGCGTCGCCGTGCTTGAGCACGCCATCCAGAATCATCGCCACTACGCGATCGCGCAGCTGGCGATAGATCGGGGCATTGTCATTCCAGGTCACACTCATGGCGATCCTTGATCTGAAAAGTCTCGCATCAATTCTTGTGCGCGTGGGTCAGCACCATGCCGACGGAATAGTAGGGCATATCGAGGCGCAGACGATGGGGTTCTCTGACCGCGACGTTGATGACGTGGCCGAAGGTCGACGAATCGTCGACGCTGCCGTTCTCGGCCTGAGCCATCACGGCCGACTGCATCGCGGCCGCCACGTCCTCGGCGCTCGCGACCACGCGTATCGGCGACATCACCTGGATGCGGTCTGTCGGGTCGATGCGGGCGGCGAGCTTCTCTTCCTCGGACGCCGTCACGTACACGGTGGGCAGCGTCGGAATCGGGCGTGAGGCGCTCGCGAAGGCGGCGATCACATCTTCCTCGCTCGGCTGTACCGTGATCGTCGACATGCTGACGATGGGCAGAGGTTCGGCACGGGCGACGTCGGTCGGCGTGTGCAGGGTGGTCGTACCTATTACCGCGCCGGTCAGCGCGTACAGGCCGAATCGTATGGCTATAAGGGACGAGTTCATCGTAGTCTCCGGGGGTGTCAGCGTGAGCTGTGTAAGTAGTGTTGTATGTAACTATAACACCAAATCACGTCATGTCAAGTGCGTCGCGCGATTCCAACCCCAAGCGCGCAGTTAGGGTCTCGCGTGCTCGCGAGAAAGAGATTGGAAATCAGCAGGATGCAGGGATTTCCGCAGGACTGCGGAAGACGAGGAAAGGCGTTGAGACCGCCGTCGGGCGACCCCTTGCGGCCGAAACTGCGCGAAATTCAGCCGTTCAGGCCGACTCGGCGCGGTCCAGTTCGTGCTGCGCTTCGAGCCATTCCTGCTCGAGCGCCTCGATTTCGCTGCCAATGCCGGCGCTGCGCTGGGTCAACTCGAGCATCTGCGCGGTTGAGGTATCCGCGTAAAGGGTCGGATCGGCGAGCTTGTTGTCGAGTTCGCGCTTGTCCTTGTCGAGTTTCGCGATGCGCTGCTCGACGCGCTGCAACTGCTTGCGCAGCGGGGCGACTTTAGCGCGCTGTTCCGCGCGATCACGGCGATCTTCGCGGCGATTGCCGCCCTGAGTTGCCTGGGGAATCGTCGGCACAGGCTCGCCGTCGCGTTGCAGCAGGCGTGCATAGTCGTCGAGGTCGCCCTCGTAGTCACTGACGCGTCCGCGGCCGACGTGCAGCAGCGTGTCGCAGCAGGTGCGGATCAGCGCGCGATCGTGCGAGACGAGGACGACGGCGCCGCTGAAATCGTTGAGCGCTTCGGTGAGCGCCTCGCGCATGTCGAGGTCGAGGTGGTTCGTCGGCTCGTCGAGCAGCAGCAGATTGGGCTTCTGATAGACCGTGAGCGCAAGGCACAGGCGCGCCTTTTCACCACCCGAGAACGGTGCGACGGGCTCGAGCGCGCGGTCGCCCGCGAAACCGAAGCCGCCGAGAAAATCGCGTGCGCCGCGCTCGCCGACGCTGCGGTCGAGATTCAACAGATGCTCGACCGCGGTCGCCTTGGGATCGAGCTGTTCGAGCTGATGCTGCGCGAAGTAGCCGATCGCGAGGTCGCGCGCGGCGATGCGCTCGCCCGTGAGCGGCGCGAGCGTGCCCGCGAGCAACTTGATCAGCGTCGACTTGCCCGCGCCGTTCGCGCCGAGCAGGGCGATGCGATCGCCTGGCGAGAGGCTCAGCTTCACCTTGTCGAGAATGACGCGGTCGGCGTAGCCGGCGGAGGTCTCGGCAAGGCGCAGCAGCGGCACCGGCAGGCTTTGCGGCTCACGGAACGAGAACGTGATCGTCGAAGCGGCGCGCACGGGCGCGATGTCGACCATGCGCTCGAGCGCCTTGATGCGACTCTGCGCCTGGCGCGCCTTGGTCGCCTGTGCACGGAAGCGATCGACGAACTTCTGCAGGTGTGCGCGCTCGCGCTGCTGCTTTTCGAACATCGACTGCTGCTGCGCGAGGCGCTCGCTGCGCTTGCGCTCGAAACCAGTCAAATCGCCGCTGAACAGTTCCGCACGCTGGTCCGAAATGCTCAGCATGTGCGTGACGACCGCATCGAGGAACTCGCGGTCATGCGAAATGATCAGCAGCGTGCCCGGATATTTCTTGAGCCAGCCCTCGAGCCAGATAACCGCGTCGAGATCGAGGTGGTTGGTCGGTTCGTCGAGCAGCAAGAGGTCGGAGCGGCACATGAGCGCCTGCGCGAGGTTGAGGCGCATGCGCCAGCCGCCCGAGAAGTCGCGAACGCTGCGCGTCTCGTCGCCATTGGCGAAACCCAGCCCGTGCAACAGGGCGCCCGCGCGAGCGCGCGCGGAGTAGCCGTCGACCGCGAGCAGGCGCTCGTGCAGCGTGGCCTGGCGCATGCCGTCGTGTGCTTCCTCGGCTGCGGCGAGATCGCGTTCGATTTCACGCAGCTCGACGTCGCCGTCGAGGACGAAGTCGAGCGCGCTGACATCGAGCGCGGCGACTTCCTGGCGCACGTATGCCATCGTCCAGTTGCGGGGTCGCTCGAATGTGCCCGCGTCGGGGGCGAGTTCGCCGACCACGAGGGCGAGCAGGCTCGATTTGCCCGCACCATTGCGCCCGCTGATACCCACACGCCAGCCGGCGTGCAGGGAAACGGTCATATGTTCGAGCAGCAGAAGGGGGCCGCGCCGCAGCGCGACATCGTCAAAACGCAGCATGGGGTAATTTTAACCGATTGCCGACTAATTTGGCCGAACCTGAACAAATCGCTGCGGTCCAAGGAACCTTGGCCGGCCGCGCAAGTCGAAGGCCGCAGTTCATTTGCCTTAACGCCAGCGGGGACGCACAATACGCGGCCTTTTGCGCGATTTTCCGTTCGCCGGGCGTCGGCTTCGCCGTCGCTGGTCCGCGAACTATTCGATATTTTTTTCGCACCTCTAGTTTTTGCACATCCAGGAGCATTCATGACCCAGTTTTTGCGTAAGACCCTGATCGCCACCGCCGTTGCCGGTGCGATGACCTTCGGCGGCAGCGCCTTCGCGCAGCAAGGCAAGCCGGCCGCTGCCGCGGCTCCGGCCGCCGCCGCTCCCGGCGTGAACAAGGCCGCGATCGACGCGAAGTTCAAGACCGAGAAGGAAAAGTTCGGCTATCTCGTCGGCACCCAGATCGGCCAGAACCTCTCGCAGGTGAAGGACGAAGTCGACGTCAACACGCTGATCGCCACGCTGCAGAGCACGCTCAAGGGCGCCAAGCCCATGCTGACCGAAGCCGAGCTGCTGTCGGTGCGCCAGGAGTTCATGACGAAGCTGCAGGCGCGTCAGACCGCGAAGATGGCCGAAGACGCGAAGAAGAACCAGACCGAAGGCGATGCGTTCCTCGCGAAGAACAAGACGAGGGCGGGCATCAAGGAAACCGCGTCGGGCCTGCAGTACGAGGTGATCAAGCAGGGCTCGGGCCCGAAGCCGAAGGCGACCGACACCGTCAAGGTCGAGTACCTCGGTACCAAGGTCGACGGCACAAAGTTCGACGCTTCGGCCGACCATGGTGGTCCTGCGACGTTCCCGCTCAACGGCGTGATCCCGGGTTGGACCGAAGGCGTGCAGCTCATGAACGTCGGCGCCGAGTACAAGCTCTATGTGCCGGCCAAGCTCGCGTACGGCGAGAACGCGCCGCCGCAGATCGGCCCGAACGCCGTGCTCATCTTCGACGTCACGCTCGTCAGCATCGAGCCGCCCGCGGCTGCTCCGGCGGCTGCTGAAAAGCCGACGAAGTAATTGCGCTCGCGACTTCGGTTGCGACGTTTATCGAGAAGGGCGCGGAGCGATCCGCGCCTTTCTTCTTTTGGGCTTCCGCGTGGCGCTAACGGTATAATTGCGCCAAGGAAACAAGGGTCGGCTTGATGCGCGTCAGTATTTTTGGAACCGGCTACGTCGGGCTCGTCACGGGCGCTTGTCTCGCCGATGTCGGCAACGATGTGGTCTGCGTCGACATCGACGCCGCCAAGGTCGAGAGACTGAGCGGCGGCGAAATCCCGATTTTCGAGCCGGGGCTCGGGGATCTCGTGTCGACGAACCGCGCGCGCAAGCGCCTGCGTTTCACGACGGACGGGCAGAGCGCGATCGCACATGCGCAGCTGATTTTCATCGCGGTGGGCACGCCGCCCGACGAGGACGGCAGCGCCGACCTGAGTCATGTCCTCGCGGTCGCGCGAACGATCGGCGGCAGCCTCGACCGCTATGCGGTCGTCGTCAACAAGTCGACCGTTCCCGTCGGCACCGCCGATCTGGTGCGCGAGACGATTGCCGCGGAACTCGCGCGACGTGGCGCCGACGTGCCGTTCGACGTCGTTTCGAATCCCGAATTTCTCAAGGAAGGCGACGCTGTAAAGGATTGCCTGCGGCCCGATCGCATCGTGATCGGCTCCGACAGCAGTCGCGCGATCGAGCAGATGAAGGCGTTGTACGCACCGTTCAACCGCAATCACGAGCGCATCGTGCTCATGGACGTGCGTTCCGCCGAGCTGACGAAATACGCCGCCAACGCGATGCTCGCGACGAAGATCAGCTTCATGAACGAGATGGCGAACATCGCCGAACGCGTGGGCGCGGACATCGAACTCGTGCGCCACGGCATCGGTTCGGATCCGCGCATCGGCTACTCGTTCATCTACCCGGGCGCGGGTTATGGCGGCTCGTGTTTTCCGAAGGACGTGCGCGCTCTCGAACGCACCGCGCGCGGACACGGCTACGAGGCGCGCCTGCTCGGCATGGTCGAAGCGGTCAATGATGCGCAGAAGGAAAAGCTCTACGAATTGATCGTGCGTCATTTCGGCGGTGCGCCGAAGGGCAAGACGCTCGCGCTCTGGGGCCTCGCATTCAAACCGAACACGGACGACATGCGCGAAGCGTCGAGCAGGCGTCTGCTCGAACAGCTGTGGGAAGCAGGCGCAAACGTGCGCGCGTACGATCCCGAGGCGCGCGACGAGACCCGACGAATCTACGGCGAGCGCGCGGACCTCGTGCTGTGCGACGACGCGGAGGCAGCGCTCGAGGGCGCCGACGCGCTCGTCATCGTCACCGAGTGGAAAGCGTTCTGGAGCCCCGATTTCGCGCGCATCGCCAAGACCTTGCGTATGCCGGCGATTTTCGACGGCCGCAACATCTACGAGCCCGCGGTCGTCGAGGCGGCGGGTATCGCCTACTACGGCATCGGCCGCGGCCGCAGCCTGCGGCCCGAATCCGGCGGGCGCGGAAAAGCTTAGGTCGGGAAGATGGCCGCGATAGAAGACCGCCTGACCGAGCTCGAGGTGCGCCTGTCATTCCTCGACGGCACCGTGCAGACGCTCGACGCGACCGTGGCCGCACAGGATCGCCTGATTGCGGACCTGGCGCGCGAGATCGAACGGCTGCGCAGCGAATTGGCGGGCATGCACGCACCTGGCCACGACGCACGCGACGAGCCGCCGCCGCCGCACTATTGAGCTCACCACCGCTGATACTGCAACGAATCATGGTGTCCCGTGTCTGAATCACTGCGCGATCAATTGTTGAAGTCCGGCCTCGCCAAGAAATTGAAGGTCGAAGCCCCGGCTCCCGCGAAACCGCACGGCAAAGGGCAGGGCAAGCCGTACGCCGGCAAGCCTCCGCACGCCCAAGCGGCGAAGACGCATCCGGGCAAACCGCACCCAAGTAATCCTCATCCCGGTAAACCCCACCAAGCGAAGGGTTCGTCGTCGAGCGAACCGAACCTCGCGCACGCGTACGCGCTGCGGGCGAAGCAGGAGAAGGACGAGCGTGATTCGGCACAGCGCGAGGCCGAGCGCATCGCCAGGGAAAAACGCGAGCGCAAGCAGAAATTGCAGAATCTGTTGGACGCGAAGGCGCTTAACGCCGCCGACGCCGATACGCCGCGGCATTTCCCCCACGGCAACAAGATTCGCCGCGTCTACTGCACGGCGGCGCAGCTTGCCGAGCTCAATCGCGGAGATCTCGCGGTGGTGCAGCTCGCCGGGCGCTATCTGCTAGTAACGCGCGATGTTGCGCTGCAAGCGCGAGCCATCGACGAGCAGGCGCTGGTGTTGCTGTGCGATCCGAACGCGCCGCCCGAAGACGACGTACCCGCCGATCTCGTCTGGTAGTCGTGGAGGCCGTTCGAGCGGCCTGCGGTCAGTCAGCCGATCGATCCGCGTACCGCGCGGTTCGCGCTGTCATTTCTTACAGTACCTGCGGAGGGTAACTGCTCTTAGGCTTCGCTGCTCGTCTCTTCCTCGAGGGGTAGATGAGGCGGAACATCCTCGCGGCGCTGTCGAATCCGCGTCTCGGGTACTTCGCGGTACGCATTGAATACGAATCCGAGATGGAGCGACCGCTTTCTCGACAGCACAGGTACAGCGACCACGGAATGATTCCGTAAGGCTCGGCGAAGATCCGTTTAAGGTGCCGAGTGTCGGCACAAACCAACTAGGAGAGAGATATGACACACGATGCACGGGTACTCGCAGCTCTCATCTCACTGGTTTTTTCAAACGCCGCGCACTGTGCCACTGCGCACATCACGATAGATGCGCGAAACGGTACGCCAAGTTTTGTTGGCTCCCATCCGGCAGGCTGGGTAGTCGGCGCAGGAAGCGCGGTCGGCAAGGTTGTGATTCGTCTGCCGTCTGGAGCGAAGATAAAGTTTGTCAACGCAAACTGCGCAGGTCTCGGCGATGGCGATGGGCGTCAATGCATTGCCGCATTGACGGTGGGAATAAACGATCCGACGATCACAATCTCCACTTTTAATCCGATCAACGCTACGGGCGAACCGCAATCACTGCACCACGACTACATCACATTCCCCACGCCAGCAATGGTCTATGCCAGCGTCGACTACTGAGAATCGTTCACGATCGCGCTGCCCGTGTCTTCGCATTGATTGCTGAACGTCCGGAGGTTAGTGGCAGGTGCCGCAGCGCGGGTCACTTGCCGCGTCTCACCGCGGTGATCCGTTGACGGAACGCGATGACTTAGAATTCAATGATTTTAATCACCTATAAATCAATTACATGAGTGATTTGCGTCAGAAATCGATGAAGTAGCCACCGTTCACCGGAAGGTTTGCGCCGGTGATGAAACCCGATTCCTCGGCAGCGAGAAACGCGACAACTCGGGCAATTTCCGATGGTTCGCCGAGGCGGCCGACCGGGATGCTCGCGATGATCTGATTGCGGACGTTCTCGGGAATCGCGCGCACCATCGCAGTGTTGCAGTAACCCGGCGAGATGCTGTTGACCGTGACGCCCTTGCGGGCCACTTCGCGCGCGAGCGCCATCGTGAAGCCGTGCATGCCAGCCTTCGCCGCGGAATAGTTGGTCTGGCCGAACTGGCCGGTCTGGCCGTTGACCGAGGAGATGTTGACGATGCGGCCGAAGCCGCGTTCACTCATGCCATCGACAACGTTGCGGCACATGTTGAACACGCCGTCGAGATTGATCTTGAGCACGTCGACCCACTGCTGCGGCGACATCTTGCGCAGCGTCGTGTCGCGCGTGATGCCGGCGGCGTTGACGAGGATGTCGATGTGACCGCGAGTCGACTCGACCCGCTGGATCAGCGCCGCACAGGCGTCGAAGTCGGCGACGTTGAACGGCTCAAAGTAGATTTGCGGCGTGTCCGCGACTTCCAGCCGAAATTCGGCGAGACGCTCCGGCCGACTACCGAGATCGGCTGCGATGACGATGCATCCAGCGTGTGCGAGATGTTTGCAGATTTCGGTGCCCAAGCCGCCGATGCCGCCCGTGACGAGCGCGATGCGCTGCTTCATGCTTCCCCCGTGGATTTTCCGCGCTGCACGCGATGCTGCGCCGCAATGGCAGCGCGATGGAGATGAGTAGAGTCGATCAGGCGCCCGGCAAAATCAGGACTTGCCTTCCTTGCCGCCGGTCGGTGGGTTGCGCGCCGAATTCGCCGCAGCCTTGAGGAATCCATCCTGCACGGATTTCCACAGATCGAGGTTGCGCTCGGTCATGTCGTTCAACATCGACCATGGCGTCTGGCCGAGGATATTGTTGAGCTGGCTGCGGAATTTGCCCTGCTGATCGAGGAAGATCTGCAGGCTTTTCTCGAGGTAGCTGCCCATGAAGCCCTGCATCGAGTCGCCGTAGAAGCGGATCACCTGCGACAGCAGCTGCGTCGTGAACATCGGCTGGCCTTCGCCTTCGTGTTCAGAAATGATCTGCAGCAGCACCGTTCGGGTCAGGTCCTCGCCGGACTTGGCGTCGCGGACTTCGAACTCATCGCCGTCGAGCACGAGTTGGCGAACTTCCTCGAGCGTGATGTAGCTCGAGATCTCGGTGTCGTAGAGACGCCGGTTGGGGTATTTCTTGATGATGCGGATTTGTGCCATGCCGCAAAACTAGCAGATTGTGCCGCGCCGCACCAGTGGGTTTGCTGCGCAGCAATTGCCCGCGACAGGTCACGCCACAGGGACGCTGCGGCGTCGCTGAAAAATCGCAAAAACGGCTCAGTGCGAGGCGACGCGCTCGTCTTTCTTGCTCGCGAGGTTGTCCTCGGCGACACGCGACTCCGCCGGCTTTTCCTGTGTATGCACGACCTTCTCGTCGACCATGAAGAGAACGATGACGTTCTCCTTGCGGCGGTAGGTCCAGATTTCCATCGGGGGAGAGTTCGTATCGCCCGGGATCTTGTCGACCTTGTCCGGTGGCCCGGCGACCTGGCGCACGCGATCGACGTTGTCGCCCTGGGAGACGAGGCGCTTGCCGAACATGACCGATTGCGCACTGCACGTGCCGGCGACAAGCGTGAGAGTCAGGGCGATGGCGAACAGGAAAAGGATGCGCTGCATGGGAGTGACGTCCGTAGGCATTAATCATTCCAGATTAAAGTTGGGGTATGACTCGACGATGACGTCGCGGGTAGGCATCCTGTGGCGACCGCAAAAATTCTAACGAATCGCGCACAGAAATTTTGTGAGCTACTGCATATATGGCGTGCACGCACTCGCGGGCACCGCATGTCGATGCGTTGCGTACACCGCACTCGCAGATTTACGAGGTGACAGGCTCGAGCTGGCAACGCTACGCTGCAGGGTCGCGTGACCGTGTGCCGCGCGACCCCGATGCCTCACCAGCCCATGTATTGGCCGCCGTTGATCGACAGGTTGGCGCCCGTGATCCAGCGCGCCTCGTCGTTGACGAAGAACTCGACCGCGTAGGCGATCTCGTCGGGCTCGCCGAGGCGGCCGACCGGAATCTGCGCGGCGATCTTGTTGCGCACGTCCTCGGGCACCGCCATCACCATTTCCGTCGCGACGTATCCGGGCGAAACCGTGTTCACCGTGATGCCGAACTTGGCGTTTTCCTGCGCGAGCGAAATCGTGAAGCCGTGCATGCCGGCCTTCGACGCGGCGTAGTTCGCCTGGCCGTACTGGCCCTTCTGGCCGTTGATCGAGCTGATCTGCACGATGCGCCCCCACTTGCGATTGCGCATGCCATCGATAAGCGGTCGCGTGACGTTGAAGCACGAATTGAGGTTCGTGTTGATGACTTCCTGCCACTGCAACGCGCTCATCTTGTGGAAAGTCGTGTCGCGCGTGATGCCGGCATTGTTGACGAGGATGTCGATCGTACCGAGTTGCGACTCGATCGCCTTCACCATCGCCTCCGCCGATGCCGGATTGGAGACATCGCCAGGAACGATCAGCACGTCGACGCCCGCGGACTTGAGTTGCGCGGCCCAGGCTTTCGCCTTGCTCTCGTCGCGGTAGTTGGTCGCGACCTTGTGCCCGGCCGACGCAAGGCGCTTGATGATTGCCGTGCCGATGCCACCGGTGCCGCCGGTAACCAGCGCTACGCGTGCTGTCATGACTCCCTCCCGGTTGATGTTGATCTTCTTTTTCGATCGCGGCGAGCTCACGCCCGCCGATGCGACCCGATACGATCGAGATGACCGATCGCGAGGCGAATACCTCGATCTGTCAGGCCGGATCCGCTGCCGATCGACTTGACTCCGACCGACCCGATCCAAACCCGCACATCGCGAAGGGCCGGTCGTTGTTCGATTGTACACGCTTAGGGTTTGCGTTCTGCGTCGATGCAGCGCCGCGAATCCGCGCGCAGGTTCGCGAGTTCGAAACGCTCGGCGGCGTCCACCAGGATGGCGTGTGGCGTCGCGCTCGCTGTGGGCCCGAGGCCGAGGAATTCGCATGCGGCGCGCAGCGCCGGGATCGGATCGGACCGGTCGACGGGCCGCGCGCGATCCGCTTTGGAGAGCTTCGCTCCCTGGGCGTCGAGCGCGAGCGGCAGGTGGAGGTAATTCGGCGTCGGCAGCCCGAGCAGATGCTGCAGATGGATTTGCCGCGGCGTCGAGTCGAGCAGATCGCTGCCGCGAACGACTTCGCTGATGCGCGCGTCGGCATCGTCGACGACCACCGCGAGTTGGTACGCGAACCAGCCTTCGACGCGACGGACGACGAAATCGCCGACATCACGCAGGAGTGGTTGCGACTGCCGTCCCTGCAACAGGTCGTCGAAGCCAACCTCGACATCCGCCATGCGCAAGCGCCAAGCGGGTGCGCGGGCGCGATCGGGGCGGGCGACGCAGGGTCCGCGGTGCACGCCGGCGGTCGCGAGCAGATCCTGGCGGCTGCACCAGCACGGGAATACGAGGTCGCGCTCGCGCAGCAGCGTCAACGCGCGTCGATACGCCGGCTCGCGCTCGCTCTGGTAGACGACCGGCTCGTCGGACTCCATGCCGAACGCGGCGAGCGTCGCGAGAATGTCCGTGGCCGCGCCCGCTACTTCTCGCGGCGGGTCGATGTCCTCGACACGCACGAGCCACTCGCCGTGCTCGGCGCGCGCGCGCACGTAGCTGCCGACCGCTGCAACGAGCGAGCCGAAATGCAGCGGGCCGGTGGGCGAGGGAGCGAAGCGACCGCGATAGCGCATGCAGGGCTGAGCGAGAGGGGTTCGTGTCTTGAAATTGCCTTCAGTTTACCCAAGCTTCCGGCTCAACAAGGCGCGATTGCCCGCAGCGGGCGGCGCGCCCGCATCGAACGGAGTGAGCCATGCTGCGAATAGTGCTGTTCGTCCTCACCAATCTCGCGATCATGCTCGTGTTGAGCGTCGTTGCGCACCTGTTCGGCCTCGATCGCTGGGCCTACGCGCACAGCGGCATCAATCTCGCGGGCATGCTCGCCTTCTGTGCGGTTTTCGGCGTCGGCGGATCGCTGATTTCACTGCTCATGTCGAAGACGATCGCGAAGATGTCTGTCGGCGCGCAGGTGATCGAGCAGCCGCGTACGACCGACGAGAAATGGTTGTTCGACACGGTCGCGCAGCACGCGCGCAACGCCGGCATCGGCATGCCGGAAATCGCGGTCTACGACGCGCCCGACCTCAATGCGTTCGCGACCGGCGCGAGCAGGAATCATGCGCTCGTCGCGGTGAGCACCGGTTTGCTCGGCAGCATGAACCGCAACGAAGTCTCCGCCGTGCTCGGGCACGAGATCACGCATGTCGCGAACGGTGACATGGTCACGCTCGCCCTGATCCAGGGGGTGCTCAACACGTTCGTGATGTTCCTCGCGCGGGTGCTCGGCAGCCTGATCGACGGCGCGCTGCAGGGCGATCGCGATCGCGAGGGTGGCGGCTACGGCATCGGCTACTTCATCATCACGATGGTGCTGCAGCTCGTGCTCGGCGTGCTCGCGACGCTGATCGTCATGTGGTTTTCGCGCTGGCGCGAGTTCCGCGCCGATGCAGGTGGCGCGCGCCTCGGCGGCCGCGCAAACATGATTTCTGCGCTGCAGACGCTGACGCGCAACGCCGGCGAAACGAGCCTGCCCAAAGCAGTGCAGGCGTTCGGCATCTCGGGCGAAGGCGGCATCGCGCGCCTGTTCATGAGCCACCCGCCGATCGCCGAACGCATCGCGGCGTTGCAGAACGGCAGCTGATCCAGCGCGCCAGGCACTTGTTGCGGGGGTCTGCTCGCAGAGGGCCGCGCGTCAGCCAATCGTCAAGCAGTCGATCCAGATCGCCGAGCCGCGTCGCCGGCTCGGATCGCAGCATCAGATCGCGGCGATCACCCGCTCGGGTTCGTGCAGGAAGTTGCCCTGCACGAAGTTCACGCCGCACGTGAACAGGATCGACATGCTCGCTGCATCCTCGACGAACTCGGCGATCGTCAGCTTGCCCGCGGCGTGCGCCTGCTGGCAGAACTGGCGGATGAACTCCTGGTTTTCCTTGTTCTTGGTCAGGTCCGCCATATAGCTGCGATCGACCTTCAGATAGGTCGCATCGATGTGCTTGAGCAGCTGGAACGAGTTGACGCCCGAGCCGAACTGCTCGAGCGCGAAGCCGCAGTGCAATTGCTTGAGCCCGGCGACGAACGCGCGTGCAGGCTTGAGGTGGGTGACCACCTTGCTCTCGGCCATCTCGAACACGAGCGCATCGCCGCGCACGCGCTCGTTCTTCAGTTGCGACGCGATCCACGGCAGCAGGGCCGCGTCCTCGAGCGACGGGGTCGTCAGCTTGATGAATACGGTGGTATGGCGGCCCGCCTTCTCGCGCTCGGCTACCGACTTGATCGCGCCGGCGATGACGCAGCGGTCGATCGCCGGCAGCAGCCCGGCCTGCTCGGCGATCGGGAAGAAGGCGTTCGGCATGATCTCGCCCTTCTCGCCGACCATGCGCACGAGGATCTCGTGGAATTCGCCCTCGGCGCCATGCAGGCTCACGACGGGCTGGTAGTACAGCGAGAAGCCGTTGTTCTTGATCGCGTTCATGACGCGGTTCTGCATCTCGCGCACTTCGCTGGCTGCGGCGCGGTCCTGCAGGCCCGGGTCGATGACGTTGATGCGGTTGCCGCCCTGGTCCTGCGCTGCGCGCAGCGCGGCGGACGCCTGGCTCAGCGCGTTCTGCGCGTGCGCATTCTTCTCGCCGATCAGCGTGCCGCCGATGCTGATGCTGACGCTGACCGACTGCTTGCCGATCTCGAAAATATGTTCCTCGAACGTCTTGCGCAACTCCTCGGCGAGCTTGTTGACGGCGTCGACGTCGCGCCCGCGCAGCAGCACGCCGAACGTGTGCTCGCCCATGCGCGCTGCGACGTCCGCGCTGTCGAGGTGGCGGCGCATGAGGTTGGCCATGTCGCCGAGCAGCAGGTCGGCATTGCCGATGCCGATCGTGTCGAGCTGCTTGCGGAAGTGGTCGGGTTCGATCAGCAGCAGCGCGAGGTTCTGCGCGCCGGACGCGGCTTCGGCGACCATGCGGTCGAGTTCGCTGAGCCCGTGCGCGCGGTTGAACAGGTCGGTGACGAGGTCCTTCGAGCGCAGCGCGTCGATTTCCGCGGCGAGCTCGGCGCTCGCGACCGGTCGGCGCAGCACGATCTGCTGGCACGGCTCGCCTTCGTAGCTCGCCTCGGTGAATTCCATGACCGCGTCGAACGATTTGCCGTCCGCGCCGCGTGCCTTGATGTCGAGTTTTGCGGGCGGTTTCTCGCCCTTCGACAGGTTCTTCAGCAGCGTCTTGAAGCCGTCTGCCGCCTCGGGTGCGATCATGTCGAGGATCGACACGCCCTCGATCTCGTCGAAGTCCTCGTAGCCGAACATCTCGAGATAGGCCTTGTTCGCGCGCACGTGCATGCCTTCGTGCACGTAGGCGACGGGGTCGCGCGACGAGTCGAGCAGGGCGTCGCAACGACGCTCGGACTCGCGCAACGCCGCCTCGAGGCGGCGCACGCTGCGGCGCATCGTCAGACTTTCGGCCTCGCGACGCACGACCGCGACGAACTGATCGCTGCGGGTGGCGAGCGCGACCGCATGGGCGGCGTCGCGCAACGCGTTCGAGATGTCTTCCTCGCGCAACGCGTCGAGCACGACGACGACGGAGACGTCCTTGCCGCCACGGCTCGCCGCCTGCACGGCGCCGGCGACGTTCGGCGAGGTGCTCTTGCTGTTGATGAGGACGATGTCGGGCGTCTGCGCCTGCATCTGCGTCTCGAACTCGGCCGCGTTGCTCGCGAGCGCGGCACGCACCGAGATGCCCGCGTTGCGCAGCATGCTCGTCAGACGCTCGGCGTTCTCGACCGAGTCCTCGATCAGCAGCAGCTTGATGATAGGGACGGGAGGTTTGCTCATCGCTGCGTCGCGGTTCCTGCAAAATCAGTGGCTTGGAGCGTTTTACTAGATTCCGTCGAAGAATTCCAGAGTTCGACGAAAGCGGTCGTCACGGGCGTCTTGTAAGCGTCCCCGGCAATTTCCCGCACGAGCTTCGGCACAAGATACCCCGGCAGCTGTGAACGCAGCGTGGCGACAAGCGCCAGCGCGGTGGTGTCGTCGACCGCGAAATGGGCTGCGCCGGCGACCGCATCGAGCTGATTCAGATAATACGGAAGCACACCGCAATCGAACAGGCGTTCGGACAAAGCGATGAGGCGTTCTGCATCATCGTTGATTCCGCGCAGGAGCACGCTCTGGTTCAACAGCTGCCCGCCTGCCGCAGCAATTCGGCGGCAGGCGGCCGCGACATCGTCGTCGAGCTCGTTCGCATGGTTGCTGTGAAGCACGACCGCGACCGGCCACGGCAGGCCGGCGAGCCAGGCCGAAAACTCGTCATCGACGCGCTCGGGCAGCACGACGGGCAGGCGCGTGTGGATGCGCAGCCGGCGCAGATGCGGCACGTCGGCGAGCGCATCGGTGAGTTCGGCGAGCTTGGCCGTCGACAGCGACAGCGGATCGCCGCCCGAGAGGATCACCTCGCTGACGGTCTCGTCGGCGCGGAGCCGCGCGATGGCGTCGCGCCAGCCGTTTGCCGCGGCGGTCTCCTCGGCGTAGGGGAAATGGCGGCGGAAGCAGTAGCGGCAGTTCACGGCGCACGAGCCCGTCGCGATGAGCAGGGCGCGCCCGTGGTACTTCTGCAGCACGCCGAGCGCCGACTTGGCGGCGAGATCGCCGACCGCGTCGTGCACGAATCCTGGGGTCTCGACGAGTTCCTGCGTGCGGGCGAGCACCTGCAGCAGCAGCGGGTCGGTGGGATCGCCGGCCTTCATGCGCGCGACGAAACCACGCGGCACACGTGTGGCGAAGCCCGTGTCGGCAGCCGGCAACAGCTCGGCAGCGAGGTGTCGCAGGCCGAGCAAGGACAACAACTCGTATGGATCGGTGATCGCTTCGCGCCACGCCTGCTGCCAGCGGCGCGGAGCCATCGCGCGCGGTCGCGCGTGGTCTTCTGCCGCCGCATACTGCGCGGTGATGGGGCTTGCGGTTATCATTGGCGCTCTGAGTGCCGGTGCGCCCGGCTTTTTCCTGCGATTTCTATTTTAGCCGCAAACGATCGCGGCTTGTTGCTTACGGAGTACGAAGATGGCCAGTTATGGCATGAACGACGTCAAGAACGGCATGAAGATCATTGTGGACGGCTATCCGTGCTCGATCGTCGACACCGAATATGTCAAACCCGGCAAGGGCCAGGCCTTCACGCGCGTGAAGTACCGCAATATCAAGACGGGCCGCGTGGTCGAACTCACGATGAAGTCCACCGATTCGGTCGAGCCGGCCGACGTCGTCGACACCGACATGGAATATCTCTACAGCGACGGCGAGTTCTGGCACTTCATGCACCCCGAGACGCACGAGCAGATCGCCGCAGACAAAGCCGCGATGGTCGATGCCGAGAAGTGGCTCAAGGGCAACGAGAACTGCATCGTGACGCTGTGGAACGGCGCGCCGCTGACCGTCGCGCCGCCCAATTTCGTCGAACTGGCGATCGTCGAGACCGATCCGGGCGTCAAGGGCGACACCGCCGGCAGCGGCGGCAAGCCGGCCAAGCTCGAGACCGGCGCAACCGTACGCGTACCGCTGTTCGTGCCGAACGGCGAGGTGATCCGCGTCGACACGCGTACGGGTGAATACGTCGGCCGCGTAAAGGGCTGATCGGGTCCCCGGACGCGGAGCGATCCGAGAAAACCGCGCGGACCAGAATCGTTCCGCGCTGATCGGCGCTTCGCGTTCTTCGGTATGACCCGCGTTCCGCGCTCCATCAGAACCCGTAGGCCGCGAAGAATGAACAACGTCGATCAACTGCTCGAAGCGCGCTGGGTCGTTCCGGTCGAGCCGCATGGCGTCGTCCTCGAACACCATGCGGTGGCGCTGTCCGCCGCGACGATCGTCGCGGTGCTGCCGATCGCCGATGCGCGCGCCAAGTATCCGCAGGCGCAGCGCATCGCTCTCGGCGAGCACGTTCTGCTGCCGGGGCTCGTCAACGCGCACACGCACAACCCGATGACGCTCATGCGCGGGCTCGCTGACGACACGCCGCTCATGACCTGGCTGCACGAGTACATCTGGCCGGCCGAAGCCAAGGTCGTCGGCACGGAATTCGTGCGCGACGGCGTCGAACTCGCGATCGCCGAGATGCTGCGCGGCGGCACGACTTGTTGCAGCGAGAATTACCTGTTCCCAGACGCGCAGGCTGCGACCTACGCGAAGCACGGCTTCCGCGCGGTCGTCGGCCTGCCGTTCATCGAATTTCCGACGCCGTGGGCGCAGACCCGCGACGAATACTTCGACAAGAACCTCAGCGTGCACGACGAATTCCTCGGCGAGAAGCTCGTCACGACGACGCTCGCGCCGCACGCGCCCTACACGGTGTCGAACGAGGCGTTCGAACGCATCCGCATCCTCGCCGACCAGCTCGATCTGCCGGTGCACATCCATGTGCACGAAACCGCGCAGGAAGTCGAAGACGGCAAGCGCGAGCACGGCATGCGTCCGCTCGCGCGCATGGCGGCGCTGGGGCTCGTCAACGATCACCTCATCGCGGTGCACATGACGCAGCTGCTCGACAGCGAGATCGCGCAACTCGCCGAAGCCGGCTCCTCGGTCGTGCATTGCCCCGAGTCGAATCTCAAGCTCGCGAGCGGCTTCTGTCCCGCCGAGAAGCTGCGCAAGGCCGGCGTCAATCTCGCGATCGGCACCGACGGCTGCGCGAGCAACAACGATCTCGACATGTTCGGCGAGATGCGTACGGCCGCGCTGCTCGCGAAAGGCGTCAGCAACGACGCGAGCGCGTTCGACGCGGCGTTCGCGCTGCGCGCGGCGACGCTGCACGGGGCGAAGGCGATAGGTCTCGGCGAACGCGTCGGCTCGATCGAAGCCGGCAAGGAAGCCGATCTCGTGGCGGTGCGCCTCGGCGCCATCGAGACGCAGCCGGTCTATCACGCGGTGTCGCAACTCGTCTATGCGACCGGGCGGCATCAGGTCAGCGACGTCTGGATCGCGGGCGTGCGCAAGCTCGAAAACGGCGTGCTCGCCGGTATGGACCTCGACGCCATTCGCGAGAAGGCATCGATGTGGCGGGACCGCATCGCCGCGCGATGAGGGTCCTCGCCGAACGCCCGGGTTGCAGATGCGGTTTGCTGCGGCGGGTCGGTGCGCCATGACGCACGCTGCACCTCGTTTCGTCGTCGCCTTGCTCGCTCTGCCGCTCGCGCTTTGTGCTTGCGGTCCGCGCCTCATGAACTATCGCGGCTACTCGGGCGACGGTCGGTTCGTTCCACACGCTGCGTCCTCTGCGATCTGCGCGGACGGTTATACGATCGAGCTCGGTGCCGTGGATCTGGCGGTCGTCGGCGAGGCTGCATACCGTTTGGAGGGCTTGCCGCAGACGGAAGCGACGCTGGGTGTCGCGATGGCGCTGCCGCCAGGCAGCCCCGCGGATACGGAACTTCCGCGACCTGCCGTCGCGATCGCGCTGACCTTGCGCGACGAGACCAACCGCATCGTCCTGGCGCGACACGAGCACCTCTCCGAATGGCGGCGAAAATTTGCGGATGGCGCTCCAGGTCACGCTAATCTTTACCAGGTCGGCACCGAGATCGAGGTGCCGGTCGGCCCCGGTGCGGTTCGCGTCGAGCGTTTTCCGGTCGGTCCCGACGAGAGCTGGGGAACCTATTTCACGCCGCGACGCGGCGCCCGCTACACACTACACTTCTCCGTCGAGGAGCCTGACGCGACGCTTGCGGGCGTCGAGGCCAGACTGCAGGTCAACGGCATTTCCGGATGTCCGTAGCGGGCGGGCGGCGAGGCGGTTTCCGACAGCGATCTCGCGGTCGCACGCGGATGCGCAACACTAAAGGCATGACGCAAAGCTAGGTAGCGATTGACCATGAACGCAACAAGCCCGAACGTCAACCCGGCCGAGACGGCCAAGTTCGACAAGCTCGCCGCGCGCTGGTGGGACACGGACGGCGAATCGCGGCCGCTGCACGACCTCAACCCCGTGCGTTTCGACTACGTCGCCGAACGCGTCGTGCTGAAAGGCGCGAGGGCGCTCGACGTCGGCTGTGGCGGCGGTATCTTGAGCGAATCGCTGGCCCGCGCGGGCGCGACGGTCACGGGCATCGATCTCGCGCCGCGTGTGCTCGAGGTGGCGCGACTGCATTTGCACGAGTCCGGATTGAACGTCGACTATCGCGAAATCAGCGTCGAAGCGCTCGTCGCAGAGATGCCGGGCGCGTTCGACGTCGTGACCTGCATGGAAATGCTCGAGCACGTGCCCGATCCCGGTAGCGTGCTTAGCGCCTGCACGGCGCTGCTCAAGCCCGGCGGGTCGATCTTCCTGTCGACGCTCAACCGCACGCCGCTCGCGTTTGCCGCGGCGATCGTCGGCGCCGAGTACGCGCTGAACCTGCTGCCGCGTGGCACGCATCACTACGCCCAGTTCATCCGCCCGGCCGAACTCGCGGCCGCGCTGCGCGCGAACGCGCTCGAACTCGAGGATGTACGCGGGCTCGCCTACAACCCGCTGTCGCGGCGCGCATCATTCACGCGCAACGTACGGGTCAACTACCTCGCGTGCGCGCGCAAACCCGCATGAGCGCCGCGATCGCGACAGCCATCTCCCGCGAGGTCGAGGCCGTCTTCTTCGATCTCGACGGCACGCTGATCGACTCCGCTCCCGACCTGATCGCGGCGATGCAGCGCCTGCGCGCCGAGCTCGGCGAGGCGCCGGCCGATGTCGCGCGCGTCGGTGCGGTCGTCTCGAAAGGCGGTCGCGCGATGCTGCGCGAAGGCTTTCCGGGCATCGACGAGGCGCGCGTCGAAGTGCTGCTGCCGCGTTTTCTCGATCTCTACGCGGAGGCGATCGCGGTACACACGCGGCCGTATCCGGGCATCGAAGAACTGCTCGCGGAACTCGAATCGCGCGGGATTCGCTGGGGCATCGTGACGAACAAGCCCGGCCGCCTGGCGCGCGTCGTGGTCGCCGAACTCGGCTGGCACGCGCGCAGCGCGGCACTCGTCTCGGGCGATTGCCTGCCGCAGCGCAAACCGGACCCGACGACGCTGTTGCATGCGGCGTCGCTCGCCGAGGTGGCGGCGGCGCGCTGCGTCTACGTGGGCGACGACATCCGCGACATCGAGGCGGGGCGACGTGCGGGCATGATCACGGTTGCCGCGGCGTGGGGCTATCTCGACGGCGACGATCCGCATGCATGGAGTGCCGACCACGTCATCACGCAGCCGCGCGACCTGTTTCGCGCGCTCGGCCTGTCGTGAGCGGGCGTCCCGAATCCCGGCGGCGGACCACGTCTTGAACGACACCGACGCGGCCTTCGCGAGCTTCGAGCAGAAGTGGCTCGCGGCCAACCCCGAACAGGTGATGGTCGCGCCGTTCGTCGCCCCCGCCGCGCGCCTGCGCGTCGCGGCGTTCGGTTGCCTCGTACACGAGCTCGAGTCTGCGGCGTACGAGATCGACGAGCCCGACGTGGCCTCGGCGAAGCTCGCCTGGTGGGCGCAGGAGCTCGAGGTCGCCGCGAGCGGGCACGCGCGTCATCCGGTCACCCATGCGTTGTTCGACGACGCGGCGAGGGCGGCCGACCGTTCGCTGTGGCAGGCGCTCGCGATCGGTGCGCTCAAGCAGGTCGAGGCACATGCCTGCGCCTCGCTCGACGAGCTGATCGAGCAGCGTGAACCGTTCTCGCTCGCGATCGCGGATGCGGAGTCCGCGTTGTTCCTCGCCGGCGCCGCGAATATCGACGCGAACGCTGCGTTGTGGACGCTGTCTGCATTGCTGCGAGCGCTGCGGTTCATCGGATCAGCGCCGGAAGAGTCGCCAAACGACCAGGCGCAGGCAACCTCGGCGAGTCAACGGCCGCCGCGATCTCACGAGCGGCTGCCCCTGCCGCTCGATCTGCTCGCGCGCCACGGCCTGACGCGCGCCGACCTCGCGACTGCGAGCGCCGCGCGCGACAGCCTGTTCAAGGAATACCTCGGCGCGTTGCGCTTCGAGATCGTCGGGGCGCAAGGCGTCGCCTCCGCGCGCACGCTGACGCAGCGTGTGCGTGTGCGCAGCGACATCGCGTTGATCGAGCGTGCGCTCAAGGCGGCGGACACCGCGGGCGGCATCGCATCGCGGCCGCCCGTGGGGCGCTTGCGCGGCCTGTTCAATGCCTGGCGAGAGGCGCGCGCGATCGCACGCGGCGCCTGAAGTCTCTCGATCGTTGCCTGCTTGGATGTGCTACAGGAATCGGTGCATCACGTAGGCGTCGACGAGGCCGAGACGGGCGTGGCGAAACACCTGCGGCAGCGTGCCGACGATGCGGAAGCCGTGCTTCTGCCAAAGGCGCACGGCGGTCTCGTTCGTGCTGACGACGCAGTTGAACTGCATCGCGAGGAATCCTGCTGCGCGCGCGGTGACGAGTGAATGCTCGCAGAGTGCGCTCGCGACGCCGCGGCCGCGCGCTTCAGGTGCAGTCATGTAGCCGGCGTTCGCGACGTGGCCGCCCGGGCCCGACTGATTCGGCTTGAGCATGTAGCAGCCGAGTACTTCGCCAGTGTTCGCTTCGTCGCGCGCGATGAAGCAGCGCGACGGTGCTGTCGTCCACAGGTCGCGCGCCTGTTCGAAGCGCATGTCGGCCGCGTAGGCGTAGGTTTCGCCGGCCGCGACGATTGCATGGAAGATTGGCCAGACGTCCACGAAATCGTCTGCGCCGAGCTCGCGGATGACGAGACTCACGGTTTCGCGATGGCCGCTGGTTTCGGCAGCAGCTCGGGATCGAGGCGCGTCTCGAACCAGTTGAAGCCCCAGTGCACGTGTGGGCCGGTCGCGCGGCCGGTGGCCCCCGACAGACCGAGCTGCTGTCCTCCGCGAATCTTGTCGCCAACCTTCACGTCGAGCTTGCTCATGTGCAGGAACGAGCTCGTGAGGCCGAAGCCGTGATCGAGCAGCAGCGTGCCGCCCGTGAGATACAGGTCGGGCGCGGCGAACGTCACGATGCCTGCGGCGGGCGCGCGCACCGGCGTGCCGGTCGGCACCGCCATGTCGAGACCGAAGTGCGGCGTCATCGGCGTGCCGTTGTCGATGCGCTGACTGCCGTAGTTGCCGCTGATGCGCGCGCCTTCGACCGGCAGCGAGAAGCCGGCGAGGAAGTCCTCGCGGTCGTCGTCGCGCACGCGCGCGTCGGCCACGTGTTTCTGTTCGCGCGATATGCGCGCGGCGATCTCGGGGTTCGGCGTCACGGTCTGCTGCGGCAGGCCTTCGAGGCGTTCGATGTGATACTGGCGCTTCTCGACGGAAACCGGCAGCGTTTCGGTCTTGCCGTTGCTGTAGCGGACGTGCAGCGTGACCTTGGCCGGCGCGTCGCGCTCGATGCCGAACACGAATACGCCGTCCTTGCCGACGCGGCAGCGGTGCGCGCCGAATTCGATCTTCGCGTTGGGTGGCGCATGACCGATCACGAGCTGGCCCTGCTGCAGGTGCTCGGGCAGGCGCACGAGCGGTTCGGCGGCGAAGCTCGTCGCTGTGTGCAACGCCGCCGCGGCAGCGAGACCGGCGATGCCCGCGAGCATCGCCACTTTCGACCCGCAGGTCGTCATCGCGCGAACTCCAGACGCCGCCCGAGACGACTGTCGTCGAGCTTGCCCTCGTGCCAGGCGAGATGGCCGTTGACCCAGGTGGCGTCGATCGTCGAGCGGAACCGCGTGCCCTCGAAAGGCGACCAGCCGCACTTCGACAGGGTCTCGGCGCGCGTCACCTCATGTGGCTTCTTCGCGTCGATCAACACGAGATCGGCCCAGTAACCCTCGCGCACATAGCCGCGTTCCTTCACGTCGTACAGGCGGGCGGGGGCGTGCGCAGTCTTCTCGACGATCAGTTCCAGCGGCAACTGGCCATCGAACCAGCGCTCGAGCGCGCACTGCAGCACCGACTGGACGAGCGGCAGCCCCGACGGCGCCTTCTCGTAGGGCTGCTGCTTCTCTTCCCAGGTGTGTGGGGCGTGGTCGGTCGCGAGAATATCGAGTCGGCCTTCGATCAGTCCGGCGATGATCGCCGCGCGGTCCGCCGCCGATTTGACCGCCGGGTTGCATTTTATCAAATTACCTTTTGTCGCATAATCCACTTCGCTGAACTGCAGGAAGTGCACGCAGGTCTCGGCGGTGATGCGCTTCTTGTCGGGCGGCCCCGGTGCAAACAGCTGCACCTCCTCCGCCGTGGTGATGTGCAGCACGTGCAGGCGCGAGTTGTGCCGGCGGGCGAGGTCGATTGCGAGACGCGTCGACTTGATACAGGCCTCGCGCGAGCGGATGTACGGGTGCCGCGACACGGGAATTGCGTCGCCGTACTTCGCCCTTTCGGCAGCGAGGTTCGCCTCGATCGTCGGCGTGTCCTCGCAGTGAGTCGCGATCAACGTCGGCGCGTCGCGAAAGATCGCGTCGAGCGTCGCCGGGTTGTCGACGAGCATGTTGCCGGTCGACGCACCCATGAATACCTTGATACCGCACGCCGCGCGCGGATCGAGGCGCTGGATCTGCTCGAGGTTGTCGTTCGTCGCGCCGAGGTAGAAGGCGTAGTTCGCCAGCGACTTGCGCGCGGCACGTTCGCACTTGTCCTCGAGGGCGGCGCGATCGGTCGTCGTCGGTTTCGAGTTGGGCATTTCCATGAAGCTCGTCACGCCGCCGGCGACGGCCGCGCGCGATTCGGTGAAGAAGTCGCCCTTGTGCTCCAGTCCCGGCTCGCGGAAGTGCACCTGGTCGTCGATCATTCCGGGCAGCAGCAGGCGGCCGCGGGCGTCGAAGACGACGTCGGTTGGGCGTGCGGCGATATTCGGCGCAACCTGATCGATGCGGCCGTCGTGGATGCGTATGTCCGCCGAATAGCGCCGGCCGTCGTTGACGAGGTCGGCATTGACGATCAAGGTGTCGGTCATGGCGTCCGTTCGGTCTGGTTTGCTTCCGCGGCGGCGGGTCGCGTACGGCGCAGTGTAAACGTCTGTGGCACCTCGTCGAAACCTCCCACGCTGAACGGCTGGCAGCGAGCGATGCGCCAGGCAGCGAGCAGGCCGCCGCGCGTGGCGCCGAATCTCGCCACGGCGACGCGCGCGTATTCCGAGCAGGTCGGGTGAAAACGGCAGCGCGAGCCGAGCAATGGGCTCAATAGACGCTGGTATGCGGCGATCAGGGCGAGCAGAATTCGGGTCACGAGACCATACTGGCGGGGTGGCGGGCGGCGCGGCCCGTCGGGAGGGCTCGAAGGCAACGAATTGTTGCCGCAAGGGGGCCTTTAGGCTATAACACGCGACCGCCGAGCGACAATGGTGAGAGGACATGGCAACCAAGAAGAATAAACCGGCCCCTGCTGCCAAGAAGAAGGCAGGTGCGAGCAAGGCCAGCGCGAAGAAGCCCGCCGCGAAGAAGGTGGCTGCGCCGAAGAAGCCTGCGCCGCGCAAGCCTGCGAAGCCGGTGAAAGCGGCAAAACCTGCGCCGAAGAAGAGCGCTGCGCCGAGCAAGTCCTCCAAAGCCGTCGCGAAATCGAAACCTGTCGCGAAGAAGATTGTCGCGAAGGCGCCGGTGAAAACCGTCGCAACGAAGAAACCGCCGGTTCAGGCCGCATCCAAGAAGCCCGCGGCACTATCGACGAAGGCGACACCATCCAAACCTGCATCAACGAAAGGCAAAATGGCTGCAACTGCTCAATCTGTTTCCGACACCGTATCGCGCGAAGACGGTCGCTATGCGTTGCCGAGTACGGTCGTCATCGAACTGCCGCACAACTACCGCCCCTCCGCCAAGGAGGAATACATGGGTCCGCGCCAGCTCGCCTATTTCCGCGCGAAGCTGCAGAAGTGGCGCGAAGATCTCGTCGAAGAATCCAAGCAGACGATCGACAACCTGCGTGACGAAGTACGTGACGTCGGCGATGAGGCCGAGCGCGCCACGCGCGAGACCGAGAATTCGCTCGAACTGCGCACGCGCGATCGCTATCGCAAGCTGATTGGCAAGATCGACAAGGCGCTCAAGCGCATCGAGGAAGGCCGCTACGGTTTCTGCGAAGAGACCGACGAGGAAATCGGCCTCGAGCGTCTCGAGGCGCGTCCGATCGCGACGCTGAGCCTCGACGCGCAGGAACGCTGGGAGCATCGCCAGAAGCAGATGGGCGACTGACCAACACGTTCGTCCGCCGACATAGCGCCGCAGCATGGACGCGTTCAACTACCTGTCGGTCCTGCTTTCGATCATCCTTGGTCTCGCGATAACGCAAATCCTCAAGGGCGTGCGCGGCGCGGTGCTGTCGCGCGCGCGCATCGTGCCATACTGGCCGACGTTCGTGTTCGCGGCCTTCCTGTTCGTCGTCGACGTGCAGGTGTGGTGGGCGTTTTTCGAGTTACGCACCGTGCAGGTGTGGACGTTTCCGCTGTTCGCGGTGATCCTGACGCAGACCACCTGCCTGTACCTGCTTGCGGCGCTCGTGCTGCCGGACTTTTTCGGCGAGCAGACGATCGACCTGCGCCAGCATTACTTCGCGCACCACCGCATCTTTTTCGGCCTGTTCGTCGTCGCTTTGATCGCGAGCCTCTCGAAGCCGATCTTCCGCTCGGGTCATCTACCCGACGATACGACCGACATCGCGTTTCATCTGTGCTGGATCACGATCGCGCTCGTCGCCGCGATCACGAAGCGCGAGTGGGTGCACAAGTTGTTCAGCGTCGTCGCCGCGCTCGCTTTCGTCGTCTATATCGGGTTGCTGTTCACACGTCTGCGCTGAGGCGTTCGCGGAAATTCAGCGCTCCGCGAGTGCCCCGGTCGCGTATTGCTTGATTGTCGCGAGCATCGCCGCGAGGCCGTTGCTGCGCGTCGGCGACAGGTGCTTGGCGAGGCCGATCGCGGCAATGTAGTTCGGCTCGGTATCGACGATCTCCTGCGCCGACCGCCCCGAGTAGACGCGCAGCAGCAGCGCGATGAGCCCCGAGACGATGGCCGAATCGCTGGTCGCGCGGAACACGAGCCGATTTGCGTCGCCTTCGGCCACGAGCCACACCTGTGACTGGCAGCCCTGCACCTTGTGCGCGTCGGTCTGCAGCGCGGGAGGGAAGGGCGGCAGCTTGCGTCCGAGGTCGATCAGATATTGGTAGCGCTCGGTCCAGTCGCCGAAGAATGCGAATTCCTCGGCGATCGCTTCCTGAGCCCGCTGTGCCGTTTCTTCCGTGGGCTCGTTCGCGGCAGTGCTCGCTGCCGGCAGCGGATCAGGTCGTGCACTCATCGGGCTTCTCGGCATCGCGCGCGACCCGCTTCCAGCGCGGGCCCTGCGCCGTGTCCTCGACGACGACGCCGAGCGCGAGCAGCTCGGCGCGCAGGCGGTCGGACTCGGCGAAGTTTTTCGCTTTCTTGGCGGCCTGGCGCGCATCGACGAGCGACTGGATGTGTGCTTCGTCGGCCGAACCGGCGGCAGCGTCACCGCGGAACCACTGTTCAGGGTTTACTTGCAGCAGGCCGAGGAAGGCGCCAGCCGCGAGCAGCGCCGCCTTCGCTTGGATTTTCCCCGCGGGATCGTTCGCCTTGCGAGCGTCGTCGGCGAGTCGCGAGAGTTGCGCGAGCGCCTCGGGCGTGTTGAGGTCGTCCGCGAGCGTGGCGACGAAATCGTCGGGCAGGTCGGCCATCTGCGCGGGTACGGAAGCGAGGTCACGTAGCGTCGTATACAGGCCATCGAGCGTGCGCCGCGCCTGATCGAGCGCCGACTGCGACCAGTCGAGCGGCTGGCGATAGTGCGCCTTCATGAGCATGTAGCGCAGCAGCTCGGGCGGGTGCTTTTCAAGCAGGTCGTGCAGCACCATCGTATTGCCGAGCGACTTCGACATCTTGCGGCCTTCGATCGCGAGCATGCCGTTGTGCAGCCAGAAGCGCGCGAAGATGCGGCCGCCGTGTGCGCAGGTCGACTGCGCGACCTCGTTCTCGTGGTGCGGGAACAGCAGATCGTTGCCTCCCGCATGGATATCGATCGTCTCGCCGAGGTGCGTTGCGGCCATCGCCGAGCACTCGATGTGCCAGCCCGGACGACCGCGGCCCCAGGGGCTCTCCCAGCCCGGAAGTTCGGGCGTCGACGGCTTCCAGAGGACGAAATCGGCCGGATTCTTCTTGTATGGCGCGACGTCGACGCGCGCACCGGCGATCATCTCCTCGGTCGAGCGCCCCGACAGATGGCCGTAGTCGCCGTACGAGGCCACGTCGAACAGCACGTGCCCTTCCGCGACGTAGGCGTTGCCGCGCTCGATGAGCTGCTCGCACATCGCGATGATCTGGCCGATATGCTGCGTCGCGTGCGGGATCACATCCGGGACGTCGACGCCGAGCTTGCCCATGTCCTCGGCGTAGGCGGCGGCGAAGCGCGTCGTGATCGCCTCGATCGGCACCCCGGCGGCCTGGGCCGCCGTGTTGATCTTGTCGTCCACGTCGGTGACGTTGCGCGCATAGACGACGTGTCGGGCACCGAAAACGCGGCGCAGCAGGCGCACGAGCAGGCCGAAGACGACCGGTCCGCGCGCGTTGCCGATATGCACGTAGTTGTAGACGGTCGGTCCGCACAGGTAGAGGGTGACGCGCTCGGGGTCGAGCGGGGCGAAATCCTCGACCCGACGCGTCAGTGAGTTGTGTAATCGTATTTTCATCGTGAATCCTTGCCTGAATTGTAGCGCAAGCCGCGATTCAGGCTTCGGAATCGGTCCTAAATCATTGCTTTTCGAAGCGCTTTCGGCGGGTTCGCCTTAGCGAACATTCAGCCTGCACGTGTTGTAATTCGTGCCGTTGAACGTGCCGCGCGCAGCCATCGTCGGGAACCGATCTGCCCGGCGGGCACGTGGTGAGGGTAGTCGAAAGAACCTGTCCTCACGGGATTTGGAGTCGCCAAAAAGTATGAAATCACCGTCCAGCATTCTCTTTGCGGGCATGGTGCTGGCCGCCAGCGTCGGGTTCACCGATGCCGGATTCGCCCAGGACCGCGCCGCCCCGATGCGCGCAGTCGCGCATCCGCCGCCGAACATCGAGGAGTCCACCCGCTATGGTTGGGCCGTCGTGCTGCGCGTCGATCCGATTTACGACGCTGCGGTCGCGGATTCGGGTGGCGCGCAGGAAGACTGCGTCGAACCCGGCCCCGCGCCGCCGCCACCGCCGCCGCCCCCGCGCCAGGACACGCGCGCGGGCGGCACGATCATCGGCGCGATCGTCGGCGGTGTTGTCGGTAGCCTGTTCGGCAAAGGCGATGGACGCAAGGTCGCGACCGCGGCGGGCGCCGTCGCGGGCGGTGTGATCGGCAACAACGTCGCGGCTTCGAACGACCAGCGCGCAGCGCAATCCGCGCAATTCGAGCCGGTGCCCACGCCGCCGCAGGGTGCAAACGCGAACCCCCGCTGCCGCGATACCGGCAACAACGCGCAACGCCGCATCGTCGGCTACGACGTTGAATATCGCTATGCCGGAGAGGTGTACATGGCGCGACTCGCCTATGACCCCGGCGATCGCATGCGCGTCAGGATCAGCGTCGTTCCCGCCGAATAGCCGTCTAGGCGGCCGCAGCGGAAATCACATCCGCCCCCGCGCGGCCTCGCGCGAAGAGAGCCGCCGAACCCGCCGCAATTCACACATTTCTGTTGCACTGCGCAACGCTTAGGTGCATGATTCGGCACCGCTACCTTTTTGCAGTCACGATGACCGAGTTCCGCGTTCAATGCGAAGTCCTGAGCAGCGCCGATATGGCCGCTGGCATGACCTCGCGTGCGCGTCGACCGGAAATGGAAACATTGGCCGGCTAAGCTCATCGCGCGCGTTTGCATCTGATCGACGACAAAGCCCGGCCCCAGAGCCGGGCTTGTCGTTTTCGGGTTTCGCGAAGCGCCTGACGCCGTCCGCTGAGTCGCTTCGAACACTTCAATTTCTTGGGATCGAGATGGGAATTCGTCACTTTCTGAGTACGCAGGACTTCAGTCGCGCCGAACTCGATGCGCTGCTCGCGCAGGCGGCCGCGTTCAAGCACCACAAGCTCGGCGACCACCTGCGCGGGCGCTCGATCGCGCTGTTGTTCTTCAATCCGTCGATGCGCACGCGCACGAGCTTCGAACTCGGCGCATTCCAGCTCGGCGGCCATGCAATCGTGTTGCAGCCAGGCAAGGACGCGTGGCCGATCGAGTTCGAAGCCGGCACGGTGATGGACGGCGAAGCCGAAGAGCACATCGCCGAGGTCGCACGCGTGCTCTCGCGTTACGTCGACCTGATCGGCGTGCGTGCGTTCCCCAAGTTCAAGGACTGGTCGGTCGATCGTGAAGACCGCGTGATTCATGCGTTCGCGAAATACGCGACGGTGCCCGTCATCAATATGGAGACGATCACGCACCCGATGCAGGAGCTCGCGCACATCCTCGCACTGCAGCAGCATTTCGGCCTGACCGCTGCCGGTGCGAATCCGGGGCAGGGTCTGCGCGGCAAGAAGTACGTGCTGACCTGGACCTACCACCCGAAACCACTGAACACCGCGGTCGCGAATTCGGCGCTGCAGATCGCGACGCGCTACGGCATGGACGTGACCCTGCTGTGCCCGACGCCAGAGTACGCGCTCGACCGGCGCTACCTCGACTTCGCCGAACAGAACGTCGCCGAGAACGGCGGCAGCTTCCAGATCAGCCACGACATCGAGTCGGCCTATCGCGGTGCCGACGTCGTTTACGCAAAAAGCTGGGGCGCGCTGCCATATTTCGGCAACTGGGAACCCGAGAAACCCATTCGCGACGCGCACAAGCATTTCATCGTCGACGAAGCGAAGATGGCGCTCACGAACAACGGCGTGTTCAGCCACTGCCTGCCGCTACGCCGCAACATCAAGGCCACTGACGCGGTCATGGACTCGCCGGCCTGCATCGCGATCGACGAGGCCGAAAACCGCTTGCATGTGCAGAAGGCGGTGATGGCTGCGTTGGTGCGGGACTCGGGACTCGGGACTCGGGACTCGTAAGAGCCAGAGCCCGCCGTTTTTGCTTTCATCTGTTTTTCGGAAAAACACCATGTCGAATCCAAGCGCTTCTTTTTCGAGTCCCGAGTCCCGAGTCTCGAGTCCCGGCCCTAAGGACATCGTCCTCGCCTTCTCCGGTGGCCTCGACACGAGCTTCTGCGTGCCGTACCTGCAGGAGCGTGGCTACCGCGTGCACACGGTATTCGCCGACACCGGCGGCGTCGACGCGGAAGAGCGTGCATTCATCGAAGCGCGTGCGCACGAACTCGGCGTCGCGAGCCACGTGACGGTCGACGGCGGCCCGGCTATCTGGGCGGGCTTCGTCAAGCCGTTCGTCTGGGCTGGCGAGGGCTACCAGGGACAATATCCGCTGCTCGTGTCCGATCGCTACCTGATCGTCGAAGCCGCGCTCAAGCGCTGCGACGAGCTCAACACGAAGTTCGTCGCGCACGGCTGCACGGGCATGGGCAATGACCAGGTGCGTTTCGATCTCACGATCAAGGCTGCGGGCGACTACGTCATCGTCGCGCCGATCCGCGAGATCCAGAAAGAGCACACGCAGACACGCGCCTACGAGCAGCAATACCTCGAGCAGCGTGGCTTCGGCGTGCGCGCGAAGCAGAAGAGCTACACGATCAACGAGAACCTGCTCGGCGTGACGATGTCCGGCGGCGAAATCGACCGCTGGGAAGCACCTGGCGAGGGCGCGAAGGGATGGAACGCGCCGCGTGCCGAGTGGCCGGCCAGCCCGCTGCGCGCGAGGCTTACGTTCGTCAATGGCGAAGCCGTTGCGCTCGACGGCGAGAAGCTGCCCGGTCACGAGATTCTCGCGCGGCTCAATCGCGCGTTCGCGAAGTACGGCGTCGGCCGCGGCCTTTACACGGGCGACACCACGATCGGCCTCAAGGGACGCATCATTTTCGAAGCGCCGGGGCTCGTCTCGCTGCTGACCGCGCACCGTGCGCTCGAGGAAGCCGTGCTGAGCAAGCTGCAAAACCGCTTCAAGCACGACGTCGCGCGCAAGTGGGTCGAACTCGTATACGAAGGCTTCTTCAAGGATCCGCTCAAGGACGACCTCGAGGCATTCCTCGCCTCGTCGCAGCGTTGCGTCAACGGCGACGTGACGATCGAGACGAAGGGCGGCAGCGTCGGCGCGATCGTCGTCGAGTCGAAGCATCTTCTCAACGCGAAGGGCGCGACCTACGCGCAGTCCGCCGACTGGGGTGTCGAGGAGGCCGAAGGCTTCATCCGCCTCTATGGCATGAGTTCGACGTTGTGGGCCGAGGTGAACCGCTAGTCCACGCGGACTCGCGGCGACAGGAGCGATCGAGATGGCCGAGCCAGCAGAAGCCTTGCGCATCAGCACGAATCGCGACGACCTCGATGTCGCGCTGATCCACGATTTCCTGTCGAACCATTCGAACTGGGCGAAGGGCATCGATCTCGCGCGTGTGCGCAAGTCGATCGCCAATTCGCTCTGTTTCGGCGGCTTCGTCGGGCGCGAGCAGGTTGCGTTTGCGCGCGTGATATCGGACTACGCAACTTTCGCCAACCTCGTTGACGTGTTCGTGGTGCCCGCGCACCGCGGCCGCGGTTACGGCGCGCAGCTGCTGCAGACAGTCGTCGAGCATCCCGAACTGCAGGGACTGCGCCGTTTCACGCTGGCCACGGCCGATGCACATGGCCTCTATGAGCGCTTCGGCTTCGCGCTGCCGACGCGACCCGCAAACATGATGGAAATCTACGTGCCGAACATCTACGAGGTCGCGGGGCTGCGATGAGCGCACTGCTCGCGAAGACGCTGGCGCATTTGCGCGTGCTTGTCAGCTTCGACACGCGCAATCCGCCGCGCGCGATCGGCACGGGCGGCATCTTCGACTACCTGCGAGCGAACCTGGCGGGCTTCGACTGCACGCTGACCGATCACGGCGCCGGTGCGGTCAGCCTGTTCGCCGTGCGCGGCAAGCCACGTTTCCTGTTCAACGTGCATCTCGACACCGTGCCCGACTCGCCGCACTGGAGCGCGAGCCCGTTCGAGCTGCGCGTCGGCAACGATCGTGCCGTAGGCCTCGGTGCGTGCGACATCAAGGGCGCGGCCGCCGCATTGCTGACCGCGGCAGCGCAGTCGCCGGGCGATGCCTCCTTCCTGTTCACGACCGATGAAGAGGCGAACGATCCGCGCTGCATCGCCGCGTTTCTCGCACGGAAGAAGGCGTTCGATGCCGTGATCGTCGCCGAGCCGACGCGCGGCGAAGCCGTGCTCGCGCATCGCGGCATCAGTTCGGTGCGCATGGCGTTCGCCGGGCGCGCGGGCCACGCATCGGGCGGCAACGCAGCGAGCGACAGCGCGCTGCATCAGGCGATTCGCTGGGGGCAGGGCGCGCTCGATTTCGTCGAGTCGCAGGCTCATGCGCGCTTCGGCGGGCTCACCGGGCTGCGTTTCAACATCGGCCGCGTCGAGGGCGGTATCAAGGCGAACGTCATCGCGCCCGCGGCCGAAGTGCGCTTCGGCTTCCGGCCGCTGCCATCGATGAGCGTCGACGCACTGTTGGCGACACTCCGCGAGCAATGCGGAACGGCGCCTGCGGAATTCGAAGAGACGTTCCGCGGCCCGTCGCTGCCCGCGGGTGACATCGCCGCCGCCGAGACGCGCCGGCTCGCTGCGCGCGACATCGCCGACGAACTCGGCCTGCCGATCGGCAACGCGGTCGATTTCTGGACCGAGGCCTCGCTGTTTTCCCAGGCCGGCTACACGGCCATCGTCTGCGGACCGGGCGACATCGCGCAGGCGCACACCGCCGACGAATTCGTCGAATTATTGCAACTGCAGCAGATCGCCGAACGCTATCTGCACATACTGAATCACCAGAAGAGTTAGAGATGGACACGAACACGCAAACCCGCCAGACCATCGTGCGCCTGCTTTCGAGCATGGGCAGCGCGAAGGAAATCAGCCAATACCTGCGCCGCTTCTCGCAGCTCGACGCGAAGCGATTCGCCGTCGTCAAGGTGGGTGGCGCCGTGCTGCGCGACGACCTCGACAACCTCGTCTCGTCGCTCGCGTTCCTGCAGCAGGTGGGCCTCACGCCGATCGTGATCCACGGCGCGGGCCCGCAGCTCGATGCCGAGATGACCGCCGCTGGCATCGAGAAGAAGACGCTCGACGGCCTGCGCATCACCTCGCCCGAGGCGCTCGCGATCGTGCGCCGCGTCTCGCAGGCCGAGAACCTGCGCCTCGTCGAGGCGCTGCAGAAGATCGACGCGCGCGCGACGTCGATCATCGGCGGCGTCTTCGAGGCGAGCTTTCTCGACCAGGCGAAATACGGTCTCGTCGGCAAGGTCGACAAGGTCAATCTCGCGTCGATCGAGGCGAGCATGCACGCGGGATCGATTCCGGTCATCGCGAGTCTCGGCGAGACCGTCGGCGGGCAGATCCTCAACATCAATGCCGACTTCGCCGCGAACGAACTCGTCGTCGCGTTGCAGCCCTACAAGATCGTGTTCCTCACGGGCACGGGCGGTCTGCTCGACGACTGGGGCAACGTGATCGACTCGATCAACCTCGCGACGCAGTTCGAGCACCTGATCGCGCAGCCGTGGCTGCACGGCGGCATGCGCGTCAAGATCGAGCAGATCAAGGACCTGCTCGACAAGCTGCCGCTGACCTCGTCGGTGTCGATCACGAAGCCGGCCGAACTCGCGAAGGAACTGTTCACGCATCGCGGCTCGGGCACCTACGTGCGCCGCGGCGAGCGCGTGCTGCGCGTGACCTCGTGGGAGCAGGTCGACTGCCGGCGCCTGCGCACGCTGATCGAGTCGGGCTTCGGCCGCGTCCTCGCGGCCGACTACTTCGAGAAGACGAAGCTGCTGCGCGCGTACATCAGCGAGAACTATCGCGCGGCGATCATCCTGCTCGACGGCGGCCGCCACGTCTACCTCGACAAGTTCGCGGTGTTGGACGACGCGCAGGGCGAAGGCCTCGGCCGCGCGGTCTGGCAGGTGATGCGCGAGGAGACGCCGCAGTTGTTCTGGCGTTCGCGCCACAACAATGTCGTCAACTATTTCTACTATGCCGAATCCGATGGCTGCTACAAGCTCGCCGACTTCAAGGCGTTCTGGTACGGCATCCACGAGTTCGACGAGATCGCCGCCTGTGTGGACTTCTGCCGCAACAAGGTGCCGACCCTGAGCGATCCGGCGGCCGCTGCGGTCGAAGGCGTCGCGGCGTGAGCGCGCAGACGAAATCCATCGGCATCGTCGGCGCGCGTGGCCACACGGGCGTCGAGTTGATCCGGCTCATCGCAGCGCATCCGTCGCTCGAACTCGCGTTCGTCTCCTCGCGCGAACTCGTCGGGAAGCACGTCAGCGAACAGGTAGCGGAATTCGCCGGCGACCTGCGTTACGAGGCACTCGATGCGCAGACTGTGGCGGCGAAAGGCGCCGACATCGTCGTCCTCGCGCTGCCGAACGACAAGGCGGCGCCCTACGTCGCGGCGATCGAGGCTGCGAAACCCGACACGCTGCTGATCGACATCAGCGCCGACTATCGCTTCGACAGCGCATGGTTCTATGGCCTGCCCGAACTGTTCCGCACGCAGTATCGTGGCCAGCGCCGCATCAGCAATCCGGGCTGCTACGCAACCGCGATGCAGCTCGCGATCGCGCCGCTGCGCGACGTGCTCGCAGCGCCGCCCGCGTGTTTCGGCGTGTCGGGCTATTCGGGCGCGGGCACGACGCCATCCGATCGCAACGACGCCGAGAAGCTGCGCGACAACCTCATGCCGTATGCGCTCGTCGGCCACACGCACGAACGCGAGGTGACACGTCATCTAGGCCTGCCGGTCGAATTCATGCCGCACGTCGCGCCGCATTTCCGCGGCATCACGATGACCGTGAACCTGTGGCTCGCGCAGCCGATGACGCGCGACGCGATCGTCGCGAAATATCGCGAGTACTATGCGAACGAGCCGCTCGTCGAGGTGATCGACGAGGCGCCCTGGGTCAGCCACATCGCCGGACAGCACGGCGCGCAGATCGGTGCGTTCTCGGTCGCCCCGGGCGGCAAGCGCGTCGTCGTCGTCGCGACGCTCGACAACCTGCTCAAGGGCGCGGCGACGCAGGCGATGCAGAACCTCAACCTGGCGCAGGGGTGGGGCGAGTTGGAGGGCATCGAGAGCCGGGACGCAGGACTCGGGACTCGGGATAGCCAGCCGTAACGCGATCCCAGATTTGCAAGCACTCCGCGCACACCTTCTTCGGAATTCATCGCATGTCGAAGCCTTCTTCTCCGAGTCCCGAGTCCCAAGTCCCGAGTCCCGGCCTTCTGTGGCAAAAGCCCGGCGTCGCCACCGACGCGCGCATCATGCGTTTCCTTGCAGGCGACGACGTGCTGCTCGATCGCGAATTCTTCCTGCATGACATCGCGGCGAGCAACGCGCACGTCGAGGGTCTCGCGCGCATCGGCGTCGTCACGAATGACGAGTGCGCCGCGATTGCGCGCGAACTCGGCGCACTGGCGGAAGACTTTTGCTCGGGCGCTTTCGTACTCGACGACCGTTTCGAGGACGGCCACTCCGCAATCGAGGCGCGCTTGACCGAGCGCCTCGGCGATGCCGGCCGCAAGGTGCATACGGGGCGCAGCCGCAACGATCAGATACTCGTTGCGACGCGACTGTGGCTCAAGGACAAGCTCGCCGCGCTGCGCCGCATCTGCGTCGACGTGGCGAAAGTTGCGCTCGAGCGTGCAGCGCGCGAGTCACTGCCGCTGCCGGGCTACACGCATCTGCAGCGCGCCGTCGTTTCGTCGACCGCGATGTGGTTTGCAGGCTTCGCGGAAGGCTTCATCGACAATGCACGACGCGCCGCCGACACGCTCGCCTGGATCGATGCGAATCCGCTCGGCACCGCCGCGGGTTACGGCGTCAATCTGCAACTCGACCGCGAACACACGACGCAGGCACTCGGCTTTGCACGCATGCAGATATCGCCGATCTACGCGCAGCTTTCGCGCGGCAAGTTCGAAATCGCCGCGCTCGACGCGCTCGGCACCGCGCTGCTCGACCTGCGTCGCCTCGCCTGGGACCTCAGCCTGTTCACGACCGCCGAATACGGCTTCGTGTCTCTGCCCGCCGAATACACGACGGGCTCGTCGATCATGCCGAACAAGCGCAATCCCGACGTCGTCGAACTCATGCGCGCGACGTACGCGAGCGTTGCCGCGGCGCGTACCGAGATCGAGCAGCTGCTCTCGCTGCCGTCGGGATATCAGCGCGACCTGCAGTTCTCGAAGGGCGGCCTGTTCCACGGCTTCTCGCGCGGCCTCGCCGCGCTCGAACTGCTGCCCGAGCTGCTCGCGCGCCTGCAATGGAACGCGCAGGCGATGCGCGACGCCATCGAGCCGTCGATGTACGCGACCGACGTCGCGATCGAGCAGGCTGCCGCCGGCGTGCCGTTCCGCGATGCCTACAAGGCCGCAGCGGCGGCCGCGAGCGACGCGGGGCAGGGACGCACGCCCGAGCAGAGCCTCGCGGCGCGCAATTCGGCCGGCGCGGCCGCGGACCTGCGGCTCGACGAACTGCGCGCGCGACTCGCGACACTCGAATCGACATGAGCAACCCGTCGGCGGCGCGTTTCTCCGAACAGCGTCTGCCGACGTGGCGACGCGCCGTGCTCAAGGTCGGCAGCAACCTCTTGACCGCGGGCGAGCGCGAGCTGTCGGACCGCCACGCGCGCAATCTCGCAGCCTTCGTCGCCGCGTCGCGTGCCGCGGGTCGCGAGATCGTGCTCGTCTCGTCGGGCGCGGTCGCCGCCGGGCGCGCGCGCGTCGCGGTCGATCGGGCTGCGGGTGAACTCGTGCAGCGTCAGGCGCTCGCGGCATTGGGCCAGACACGCATGGTTGCGCTCTGGCAGGGACTCATCGACGCGCCCGTCGCGCAGGTGCTCCTCGCCCACGACGACCTGCGCAATCGCCGTCGCTACCTCAACGCGCGCAACACGCTGCTCGAGCTGCTGCGCCTGCACGCGCTGCCGGTCGTCAACGAGAACGACACCGTGGCGGTCGAAGAATTGAAGCTCGGCGACAACGACAATCTCGCTGCCATCGTGGCTGCGCTCGTCGACGCCGATCTCTTGATGATCGCGAGCGACATCGACGGACTCTACACGGCGCACCCGCAGCGTCATGCCGATGCGCGTCCGGTCGAGAATGTCGCCGCAGTGACCGCCGAAATCCTCGCGATGGCCGGCGACGCGGGCAGCGTTCACGGCACCGGCGGCATGATCACGAAACTTCAGGCAGCGACGAAGGCGGCGAACGCCGGCATCGCCACGGTGCTGTTCAACGGCGCCGACGCGCAGACCGTCGCGCTGCTCGGCGACGGCAAGCTGCGCGGCACACACTTCGCGGCGGCCGGCACGCGCCTCGCGGCGCGCAAGTACTGGCTGCGCCATGCGCCGGGCGCGAATGGCGCGATCCGCGTCGACGCGGGCGCCGCGCGCGCGCTGCTCGCCGGGAAATCGCTGCTGCCCGGCGGTGTCGTCGGCGTCAGCGGCGAGTTCGCGCGCGGCGACATCGTCGATATCGAGACTTCGGCAACGGACATGGGCGGTAGCGGCTCGCGCGTCATAGCGCGTGGCCTCACGCAGTACAACGCCAACGAGATCCGCCGCCTCGCGGGCAAGCAGTCGCGCGAAATCGAGACCCTGCTTGGCTTCAGCTACGGCGATACGGTCGTGCGCCGCGATGATCTCGTCACGCTCGAGGAGGCGGTCGCGCCATGAACGCAACCGACGCGATCGAGACGAGCAGCATTCGTGACCTGGCGCAAGCATGCCGCGCGGCCGGCGGCGCGGTCGCAGCGTTGTCGACCGAAGCGAAGCGAGTAGTGCTGCGCGACATGGCCGCCACGCTCGCAGCGCAAGCCGGCGATATCCTCGCTGCGAACGCGCACGATGTCGCGGCTGCTACGGAAAAGGGTCTGTCGGCCGCGATGATCGACCGCCTGCGCCTCGACGAAACGCGCCTCGCCGGCGTCGTCGCGGCGGTGCGCGATGTCGCTACGCTGCCCGATCCGGTTGGCGAGGTCACGCGCCGCTCGACGCGCCCGAATGGCCTGCGCGTCGAGCGCGTGCGCATTCCGCTCGGCCTCATCGCGATGATCTACGAGGCGCGACCGAACGTCACCGCCGACGCCGCGGCGCTGTGCTTCTATGCGGGCAACGCCGTGTTGCTGCGTGGCGGTTCCGAAGCGATCGCGAGCAATCGTGCCGTCGCGGCTGCGTTGCGCGCAGCGCTCCGCAAACACGGTCTGCCCGAGGCTGCGATCACGCTCGTCGAAGACCTGCGTCGCGAGACCGTGCTGCAGCTGCTGCAGCTCACCGACATCGTCGATCTCGCGATTCCGCGCGGCGGCGTCGGCCTGATCCGCTTCGTCGCCGAGCACGCGCGCGTGCCCGTGATCAAGCACTATCAGGGCGTCTGCCATCTCTACGCCGACTGCGATGCCGATATCGACACCGCGTTGCGCCTCGCGATCGACGGCAAGGTGACGCGGCCGTCGGCCTGCAACTCGCTCGAAACGCTGCTCGTGCATGCCGACATCGCGCCGACGTTTCTGCCTCGCGCCGCGGCGGCGCTGCGCGAGCGCGGCGTCGAACTGCGCGGCTGCGAGCGCAGTCGCGCGCTCGATCCTGCGATCGGGCCCGCGACCGACGACGACTACGCGGCCGAGTATCTCGATCTGATCCTGAGCGTGCGCGTCGTCGACGACATCGATGCGGCGATCGCGCATATCCGCCGCTTCGGCTCCGACCACACCGAGGTGATCGCGACGCGCGACGAAGCGGCCGCGGACGCGTTCGTGCGCGCGCTGCGCTCCGCGGTCGTGCTCGTGAATGCTTCGTCGCGGTTCTCGGACGGCGGCGAACTTGGGCTCGGCGCCGAGATCGGCATCTCGACAACGCGCCTGCACGCGTACGGGCCGATGGGCGCCGAATCGCTGACGATCGAGCGCTACGTCGTGCGCGGCGCGGGGCAGGTGCGTCATCCGCCGCCCGCCTCCGCGTCGTCATAGCGGCGAGGCGAGGGCGCGAAGGCGCGCATTTCGGGGATAATCGCGCGATGCACCGCATTTTGTCCCTGTCGACCCGCGTCGACCCGCAAGCAAGCAGCGCCTGATGCCCGCCCCATTGAAGCTCGGGCCGGACGACCGCGTCCTCGTATTCGCGCCGCACCCGGACGACGAATCGATCGCCTGCGGTGGGCTGCTGCTTGCGGCACGGGATCTGGGTATACCGCGCCGCGTCGTCGTCGTCACCGATGGTGACAACAATCCTTGGCCGCAGCGCTGGATCGAGAAGCGCTGGCGTATCGATGCCGCCGCGCGGGCGCGCTGGGGCGCGCGCAGGCGCGCGGAGGCGTGGGCGGCACTGGATGTGCTGGGTGTAGATGGCGATGAGCGATTCTTTCTCGGGTTGGCCGACTCCGAGCTGACGGACCTGCTCGTGAGCGGCTCGCGTCTCGACAGCGAACTTGCCGCGCATATCGAACGGTTCCGGCCGACGCATATCGCCTTGCCCGCGCTCGAAGATCGGCATCCCGACCACAGCGCCGTGCATGTGGCGGCGCGCCTCGCGATCGCACGGCTCGCGCCGCCTGCACCAAGCCTGCTTTGTTTTGCGGTGCATGGCGAGAAAGCGAGCGAAGGCGCGATCGCGGTGACGTTGAACGAAGCGCAACAGGCGGCGAAGCGCGAGGCGATCCTCCAGCACGCGACGCAGATGCGCCTCAGCGGCGGGCGATTCCTGCGCTTCGCGCGCGAGGTCGAGAACTACGCTGCGCCGACACTCGTCGCGCGCGCCGACCTGCCGTTGCGCGCGCGCTTCGATGCGCAGGGTCTCGAACTGAGAATCGCAAAGTCCGAACTGCGTGACGCGGCGAGCGCGCTGCAGCTGCTTGTGCTCGTCGACGATTCGGACGGGGAGCGATTGCGCCTGCGGATACCGCTTGCGTATGGTCCATTGCCCGCCCAGAACAGCGCAAGGAGCGGGAGCGACCGGGTTGATTTCGAATGGCACGCCATCGGGGGTGAAATCGCATTGCGTCTCGGGCTCGCACGGCCCGCCCGCAACGGATTCTTCAAACTCGAAAGACGGCGCCCAGGCCTTGTGATCTACGATCGATATGGCTGGCAGACTGCCGAGTTCGATGCAAAAACTTAGGACAATTTTAACAAGCGCAATGCCTGCCTGAACGAAACTCAGGAAACGCCTGAACGGCCATTCCAGATGCCAATTGACAGCTCAAAAACCTCTGTCATTCTTGCGTCGCGCGGCGCACTTCGAACCACGCGCATCACTCAACTCGGGAGACGGCAATGAGAACGTTGTTGGTTTCGGTGGCAATCGGAATGGGGGCGCTGCTCGGTCAAAACGTCTACGCCGCGGATGCGCCGGCGGCGGCACACACCGCTCTGTGCAAGGACGGCACGTATTTCGACGGCGCCTCGCACAAGGGCGCGTGTCACGGTCATCAGGGCGTGAAGGAATGGCTCGACGGCTCGGCGGCGAAGAGCGATGCAACGGCCGCGACGACGGCTGCGCCCGCGAGCGACGACAAATCGACGAAGAAGAGCAAGAAGAGCAAGAAGGACGCCGACACCGCGGCGGCCGCGACAACCGCAGCGCCTGCGGCACCCGCGACCTCGACGGTCGCCACGAAACCGGCGCCGGCTCCCGCGCCAGCACCGGCGGCTGCGGCCACGACCGGAGCGGCAGCGGCAAGCACCACGACGCACAAGACGCCGACGCCGGCCTCGCAGATCACGGCCAAGCCCGGTGGCGGCGCCGGCCTCGTCTGGGTCAACAGCGAGTCGAAGGTCTATCACTGCCCGGGCGACGAGTGGTACGGCAAGACGAAAGAAGGCTCATACATGAGCGTCGCCGATGCCGAGAAGGCCGGTGCGCATCCCTCGCATGGGACCGCTTGCAAGTAAGCCAAGATTTCGAAATGGCAAGAACGAAAAACGCCCGGTTCGCCGGGCGTTTTTTCATATCCATCTTCTCGCTTCGATCCCAGATATTCCGTTGCGCAAGCTCAGTTGGGATGTCGAGATCACTAAATCTTTCGCGCAAGCTCTGTCCGTGACGTTGGCTTGGCTGCACGCGAGACTCCCGTAACCTCGCGGCTCGAATAACTACGGTCGCGTGCACGAAAATGTTTACCGGCATCTGGACTTCCAAATAGAGCGCGTGGAAGCGCAAGCGAGCTCGCTTCGGTTTTTCGTTGAGCGACAGCGCGATAGAGACTTTAACTGCGCGAATAGATGAACATCGGTATACATGTGTACACGATTGTGTTCGCATGCGAACGCCGGATGAAAAATCAATAGCGACTAGAGTGAACTTCGTCACGCCTTTGCGAAGTCATTGGACGAAGTCGTTTGCGTTAACGTAGGATCGCGACTCATTTTCTGACCGTTGCGTCGGGGAGACAAAAGGGATGCGCGTTTCTAAATGGACGGCTGTTGCCGCAATGGCAATGGCTTTTGTAGCTCTGTGTTCTTTTTCCAGCCTCGCGATCTCACAGACAAGCCAGCCCGTCGACAGAGCTGCAGCGTTGCTGGGGGTTGCTTCCGCAACCGCGACGGCGCCGACACACGGCGGCAATTCGATCGCGCTGCTGAAACCGACGATCTCGTCGTTCAGTCCGGATCATGGGCCGGTCGGTACGTCGGTCACGATCAACGGTACGAACTTCGCAGCGACAGTTACGAACAACAACGTCACGTTCAACGGCGTGAATTCATCGCCGCTGTCTGGGCCCGGAACGACCAAGATCGTCGCGCCAGTGCCGACCGGTGCGACAACGGGGCCGATCAGCGTCGTAACCTCGGGTGGAACCGCGACGACGAGCGCGAGCTTCCGCATCACGCCGCCACCGCCGACGATCACGAGCTTCTCGCCGGGTGCGGGCGCGCCAGGTTCGACGATCACGATCACCGGTACGAACTTCTCGACAAACCCTGCGTACGACGGCGTCTACTTCGCGGACCCCAGCGGCGGCACGCTCGATATCCAGGCGACCGTCACGGCGGCGACGTCGACGACACTGACGGTGACCGTGCCAGGCGCGATTAGCGGCAAGATCATGGTAACGACGTATCAGGCAGACGGAGTCATCGGCAGCGCTACGAGCGCCACCAACTTCGGTATGACGGTACCTGTTCCCGTCGTCAGTTCGTTTTCTCCGACATTCGGTCCGGTCGGAACGCAAGTCACGATCAGCGGTTCGAACTACGATGCGAATACGCCGACGAACAACGCCGTCTTCTTCAACGGCGTGCAGGCGGCTCAGCCAACCGTCGACGCGCAGGGCACTGCACTGACAACAACCGTGCCCTCGGGCGCGACCACAGGTCCGATCAGTGTGACGGTCAGCACCACGGTGCCCAACATTGGCGCCGCGACAGGAACGAGCGGCAGCAGCTACTACGTCGGCGTGCCGCCACCGACCATCACGGGTTTTTCGCCGGCGTCGGCGGCCAAGGGCACGCTCGTCACGATCAGCGGCAGCCACTTCGGCGCGACGGCCGGAACCCTTCAACTCGCAGGCACCACGCTCACACCTTCGAACTGGTCAGACACGAGCATCACGTTCAGTGTGCCGAATTGGGGGTACACGAGCGGCGTCTTCTCGATCTTCGCAGCGGGCGGGCAGGGCAACAGCAGCGGCAGCTTCACGATCACTCCCGCCGTGACGAGCTTCAGCCCGGCGAGTGGCGCGGTGGGATCGAGCGTCGTCATCACGGGCAGCGGCTTCAACACCACTGCGAGCAGCAACACGGTGAAATTCAACGGCGTGGCCGCCACGGTCGCAAGCGCGACCGGTACGTCTCTCACGGTAACCGTTCCGAGCGGAGCGACAACGGGCCTCATCGCAGTGACCGTCGCCGGCGTCACCGTCAATAGTGCGACCAACTTTACCGTCACGCCGGGTGTTACGAGCTTCTCGCCCACAAGCGGAACATATGGCACATCCGTGACGATCACCGGCACCAATTTCAGTACGACGCCCGCGAGCAACACCGTGAAGTTCAACGGCGTCACGGCTTCCGTATCTTCGTCGACGGCGACTTCGATCTCGACGACCGTGCCCGAGCTTGCGACGACCGGTCAAGTCAGCGTCACCGTCGGCGGCCAGACGGGAACGAGCGCGACGAACTTCACGCTACCCGCGCCGACGATCACGGGTTTCTCGCCGGCCAGCGCCGCGCCCGGAGCCACGATCACGATCAACGGCAGCAACTTTGCGCCGACGGCCGGCAACAACACGGTGTACTTCACCGATTCGAATGGCACGACCATAGACCTGTCCGCCTCGGTGACTAGCGCGACGCCGACAGCGCTGACTGTCGTCGTTCCAGGTGCTTACAGTGGCAAGGTGAAGGTGACCACGTCCGCGGGCGTCGCCACGAGCGCGACCGGCTTCACTGTAACCGTTCCGGTGCCGACGATTACGAGCTTCACGCCGACGATCGGTCCTGCGGGCACGGTCGTGACGATTACCGGTACCCATTTCGATGGCGGCGTGCTCGCGAACAACGTCGTGACGTTCAACGGCTTTGCCGCGACGGTCAACTCCGCAACGTCAACGTCGATCGTTGCCATCGTGCCGAGCAATGCGACGACCGGGCCGATCGCGGTGACCGTCAGCAGCAGCTCGCTCTACATCGGCAGCGCGACGGCGACGAGTGCTAGCAACTACACGGTCGGCTACCCGCCGCCGACCATCAGCGGATTCACGCCGACGAGCGGCGTCGCCGGGACGTCGGTGACGATTTCCGGAACGAACTTCGGCACGGGTGCAGGCTGCAGCCTCTCGCTCGCCGGCATCGCGTTGAGCGTAACCTCGTGGGCGGACACGGCCATTGTAGCCAGCGTGCCAGCGGGTCTCTCTAGCGGTCAGTTCACTGTCGTCACCCTCGGCGGGCAGGCGACGAGCGCCGGCACGTTCACGCTGCTCCCCTCGATTTCGAATTTCTCGCCGATGAGCGGCCCGATCGGTACGAGCGTAACGATCAACGGCAGCGGATTCAGTTCGACCGCGGGCAACAACACAGTGAGGATCAACGGCACGACGGCGACCGTTACGGCCGCCAGCGCTACGTCGTTGACGATCACGGTACCGAGCGGCGCGACTGCTGGTGCGTATCCGATCGCGGTGACGGTTGCGGGCAACACTGCCCCGAGCGCAGGCAATTTCACGGTGACGCCGGCGGTGACCAGTTTCACGCCGACGAGCGGCATCGACGGCACCTCGGTCACGATCACCGGCAACAACTTCAGCGCGACGCCAGCCAACAACACCGTCAAGTTCAACGGCACGACGGCCACGGTTACCGCCGCGAGCACGACATCGCTGACGGCAACCGTGCCGCTCGCGTCGACCGGGCCGATCAGCGTCACGGTGAACGGCGCGACTGGCACGAGCGCGAGCAACTTTACGGTGCCCGCTGCGACAATTACGAGCTTCTCGCCGACCAGCGGAGCCTACGGCTCGACGGTGACGATCACCGGGACGAATTTCTCGCCGACGCTCGCGAACAATGCCGTCTATTTCACTGATACGGGAGGCAGCCAATATATCGACGTCGCTGCGACCGTCACTGCAGCCACGCCGACATCGCTGACCGTTACCGTCCCCGCATATGCGGCCAGCGGAAAAATCGCAGTCAACACCCGCGGTATACCGGTCACGAGCGCGGCCTCGTTCACGGTTACGGTGCCGCCACCGACCATTTCGAGCTTCACGCCGACGATCGGACCGACGGGCACGGTCGTCACGATCACGGGCACGAACTTCGACGGCGCGACGTTGGCGAACAACGTCGTGACGTTCAACGGCTTCGCCGCGACGCTCAATTCGGCAACGTCGACCTCGATCGTTGCGGTCGTGCCGAGCAATGCGACGACGGGGCCGATCGCGGTAACGGTCAGCAGCGGCCAGCTCTACATCGGCAGCGCGACGGCGACGAGTTCGACCAACTACACGGTCGGCTACCCGCCGCCCACGATCACCGGCTTCACGCCCACGAGCGGCCCACCGGGTACCGCAGTGACGATTTCCGGCACCCACTTCTACACAGACCCGTTGTCGATCGCGTCGATCGAACTCAATGGCGCGCCGATTTCAATCCGTAGTTGGTCCGACACCGCCATCGTAGTGGTCATTCCGGAAGGTGCGGCCAGCGGTCAGTTCACGGTCAACACCCCCGTAAGACTGTCAGTGACGAGCGCCGGATCGTTCACGGTTACGCAAAGTCCACCAGTGATCACCGGGTTTTCACCGAACAAGGGACCGGTGGGAACGACCGTGATGATCGAGGGTGCGCATTTCAGCAACGTCGATGGCGGCAACGTCGTCAAGTTTGCAGGAGTCACCTCGACCGACGTCAAAGCCCTGTCCAGTACGCGCCTGACTGCTGTCGTTCCAAGCGGCGCACAGACTGGAGCCATCGAGGTCGATGTTGGATCTCTCGGCACGACAGGAACGGGATCGTTCGCAGTCGTGACGATTCCACCGCCGCCGCCGCTACCGCCGCTGGACTCGAGGTTCTACGTTCAAGTGCCCTTCAATGGCGTGGGCTGGTATGGCTTGCAAAACTCGATGCCGCCCGCAGCAAGCGGCAACATAATGATTACTTTCAAAAATACGGGTTCAACGACCTGGACGACGGAGCAGCATTTCCAGTTGGGCGCCCCCGACGCGACATGGGGCAAGTCGCGCGTTCCGCTCACCGGGCCCGTTGCGCCCGGCGAATACGCCACGTTCAATTTCTGGATCACCTCGCCAGCAAAGGCGGGCGTCTACCAATTTGATTGGATGATGGTGCAGGACGTCCCCGGCGCGCCGCCTGTTTGGTTTGGCGAAACCTCGAACGCGGTGGTTCAGGTGGGCGACCCGGCGAAGTTGCCGCAGTCGGCCAATCAGGTGAACGCCGTAGTCGGGTCGGGCAACGTTGTTGCGGTCAGCTGGAAGCCGCCGCCAGGTGGCCCTGGACCGACCTACTTCGAGGTGGGCTTCGCTCGCGTGCCGTCCGGCCCTTGGGCCATGGTCTACGACGCACTTCCTGCAGATGCCACGACTGCGCAGGTCACCGTGAGCTATGGGCAGTACTATTTCGAAGTTGCCGCGTGCACGAGCGAAGGCTGTAGCCCATTCGTATCCAGCCCGCTCGTCACTGTCGACGGAAGTGGCCCGGCCTGCGCGACCTTGATTGCCACGTTGACGACCATTGATTTCCCCGCAGACGGTGGTCCTGGGATAGATGACTTCATCAAAGCGTCCACGGACTGCAAATGGAAGGTCAATAGCGACGGGGCGCCTTGGCTGACGGTCGAACCCAAAGAGGCCGCCGGCGGAAAGGACATCACCTTGACACCCAATGGGCCCAATCCTTCTTCAACCACGCCGCTAACAGGGACGGTGCTGATCACGACTGACCAAGATCCGAGTACCACGTTGGCGTCTATCGCCGTCACCCAGGATCGGGCAAAGCTGCACGCATGCGACGGCCTCACTGTCAGGCCGACGACTCTCAATTTCCCTGTCAGCGGTGGGACCGTGCAAACCGTCACCGTGGACGCGTCTGCGGTGGCGGTGCCTACTGATTGTGTGTGGACTGTGTCCAACCCGAATACATGGCTCAAGCTCGCTCCCGGTAGCAATGCCGCCGGCATTGCTACGGGGTCTGTAAGCTTTGTGCCGGTGGGACCGAATACTTCGACAGCTGCTCTTGCGGGTACTGTAACGATTGGCGGTAGCGACCTATATCTACCGGTTGCCGTAACTCAGGCGTCAAACGCGCCCGCAACGCCGACTGCGCCGCAGCTCGCGCCGGCGCCGCCGACCGATCTCGTGTCGGATAGTGTTGGGGCCACAACGGGTACGTTCAGCGTCGACCAGCAAGGTAACGCGACCTATCAGATTCCGATTTATTCGCCGCATGGCGCAGGTGGTCTGACGCCGGGTTTCGCGCTTGCCTACAACAGTGCGGAGGGAGAGGGCGCACTAGGCGTTGGCTGGCAGCTCCAGGGTGAATCCGCCATCTCCATCTGCCGTCGCACGCAGGAGCACGGTGATGGTTTGGGCGTCAGCGACGGCGCGCACTACGGTCCAAGCGCCGTCTATTGCCTGGATGGGCAGCGATTGGTTCTGATGTCCGCCTCCAATACCAACGGCACAACAAACGCTGTCTATCGTTTGGAAAACGATTCGTTCGTGAAAGTAACGATCGAAACTGCCGATACGACCAACGGCAATCCGGGGTTCACAGTGCCCACTACCTGGGCCGTGCATAACAAGGATGGCACCGTACATCGCTACGGTGGTTCGGCGATGGATCAGTCGGCGGGCATCCCCGCCGCACAGCTGACGTGGATTCGCGCCGCCGACAGCGCCAAGTTCACAAAATCCTGGTATCGCTACGAGATCAAGGACAGCAATGGCGTGGCGGTCGAATTCAACTACGCCCACTATCCCAATTCGTCGGGCCAAAATGTCGCTGTGCTGCCGACCTTGGCGTCTGCGACGTATAGCGGCGGCACGATCACTTTCAACAACGGGTTTTGCGGCAACAACCAGCCGATCAACTATCAGGGCGGCGTTCCGGTCCAACGTACTGTGGCTCTCGGTGGTGCCGTGGGCATGGGTTACTGCACCAGCGCTGCAGATGGAACTAGTCAGACAATGGCGGGCATCACTGTTGCCAACGGCAACGGCACGGTCGTCCGCAACTACAAACTCACCTATCAGTTCGAGATCAACAATCCGGCGGTGCTGCAGCTGACGCAGCTGCAGGAGTGCGACGGAACTTCGACGGTCTGCTACGCGCCTACGGTGTTCAACTGGGCCAACTCCACGGCGTGGAGCAACAATCCCTCTGCGCAGCCCGTGAAGGCGTTTAACGGTAACTCACAGCAGTCATTCTTCTACGCCCTGCCTGGCTCGGTGCGTTTCGGGGACATCAACGGGGATGGTCGCAGTGATGTGGTCTTCCTGCATGACTATGGCGGTGGCAAGCACCAGAACTTCATCATTGCGACCTCGGATCCGTCGAAAGGAACGATGAATGGCGGTGGCTTTTCGTCGTTCTACGATGAGGATTCCACGGGAGGCGCAAACTGCTCGTCAAGCTCAGACGCGGGAACGCCGACTCACAATTACTCGTGCCCGCAGCAGTTCAAATTTCTCGACTACCAGAACACGTATCAGCTATTTGATTTCAATGGCGACGGCAAGGACGATCTCCTGATGCTCGAGCCGACGTCTGATTTCGAGGATGTTGCTGACGGTAGTGCCGCGCAGTACCGCTGGGTCGTATGGCTCAGCGATGGGACGAGGTTTGCGACCAAGATCACCGCTCTAAACGCGAATACCCTCTCAAGCTCGCTTAACAATGGGCTGTATCCGAACCCTTGTTCGAGCGCGCCATGCGACATGCCGCTCGTCAAGCATTCGAGCAGCACGCACGATCACTTCGGTGCCGTGCAGATTGCAGACCTCGATGGGGACGGCTTGCCTGACCTGTTCGTGCTCAACGACACTGGCGCAAGCGTCTGGTTGCTCAAGCCGAACAAGACCGGCACTACGTGCCCAACGGCCGCAGGCGGAACAACCACTTGTCCGTATCTCTTTGTCGGCCCGTACGACGTCACCGTTGACCTACCGCAAGGCGCGTCACCCTGCACGATGGGCTACAAGGCCGCACACGAACTGCGGGTGTCGGACTTCGACGGAGATGGCCGCGCGGATATCGTCCTCAAGCAGACTCAAGCCTGTTCGCCCCCGAATAGTCCGGTGGCGAGCGATGAGTACATGCAGATATTCACCGCCGTCGGCGTTGGCGGTGATGGGGCCTTCCATTTCGCGCCTGGTTTCGCCTTCGCGCATGTGCTCAGCGGTAATAACGGCGACTATGACAAGGCGGATCTATTCCAGGTCGCAGACATCAACGGTGATGGTCTGCCTGACGTGGCGTATACAAACGGCGGTGATTCAAACCATGATCAGTCCGCAATCTGGTATTACCGGATCAACAATGGTGCCGGCAGCTTCACTAACTCCCAATGCGTCGTCTCCGGCTGTGGCGAAACGCCTGGACCCTACGAGATTCAGCTCGGCGACTTTGACGGCGATGGCCGCGCGGATTTCATCTTCCCGAACTGGAGCAGCGACCCGGCGTGCCCGAGCAAGCTTGGCGTCTACCTATGGCGCGATGGTAGCGTGGCGAACGCCTCCGGTTTCTCGACGAGTGAAGTGTGCAGTCCGTTCATGTCGCCGGACCTCGGCTCGAGCACAAAGAATCTCTTCTCGAACCTCGTCGATATGGATGGCGACGGCTACCCCGATCAGCTGATTATCGACACGACCAGCAATGGTCAGTTCAATCATGGGGGCTGGCAAATCACACGCGTCGGTTCGCATCACCAGCCACGCAACATGATCACGTCGGTACGGTCGGGGCTCGGCGCATTGACTGCGTTGACGTACGCGCCGCTGACGTATTCGTCCGTGTACTACCGCGAGTACAACGGCTATGGGATTCCGTCGGGCTATGGCGCACCTGTGCAGGATTCGTTCGTCCCGCGCTACGCCGTTGAATATGCTGAGAGCACCGCACCGACCGAGTCCAGCGCGACATCGTTGAGCACGATTCGCTATCGATATGCCGGCGAGAAAATTCAGGGTTTCGGCCGCGGCTCGCTCGGTTTTCACAAGGTCTACTCGACTGACGTGCAGACCGGCATCACGACGGTAACGACGTACAACCAGCCGTATCCGTTCACGGGCACGCCAGCCGAAACGTCGGCATATCAGGGCGATTCGACCATTGACACGATTTGTGACGCCCCAGGTGGGGGCAATCCCGATAGCCCCGCCTGCATGCAGTACGGCTCGATGTCCGATGGCCTGTCGACACTGTCACTATTGAGCGACACCGTCGACTCGTACACAGGTGTATGGCAAGACACCTCGGCGGGGACATTGCCCAATCAGATCTTGCTATCAAGCTTGCCCCTCGCGACCGCCACGCCAACGCCAATCTTCATGGAGCGTACGGCATCGCAGCAGCAAAAGTACGGCCTTGATGGCACGCTGCTTTCGGCACAAAAGAGCAGCTTTGTCTACTACGCGCCTTACGGCGAGTTGACGGGCAGTACGGTTGTCGACTACGCCGACGCTGGATTCAATACGGTTGTTCGCACCTCGACGACGGCGCAGGTGTTCGGCGGCGACAACACCAGCAACGGCAACTGGTGGATCAATCGCGTATCAAAATCGACGGCGACGGTCACCGGCGGCAATATCGATGGCGTCAACAGTGACTCGATTGTGAGGATTTCGACATTCGACTACGACGCCTCAACCGGTCAGTTGGTTGGCGAACATTTGCAGCCCGATGGTGGAAATACGTTGGAAGTGAACATGTATCACTTCCACGACGGATTCGGGAATGAAATCGAGGCAGACACCTGCGGTCACACGGCTGGATGCACGGCGTCCTCGGCGATGTCCAGTTCAGTTGGGAGCATGCAGTTCTCCAACTCGACCGATTCGACGTGGATACAGCGTTACAGTCGGTCGAGCTACGACAGCAGCGGAGTTTTCGCGGATGAGATCTTTGCGCCGTTCTCCAGCAGTACGGGCGGTGCCGTCGAGATGATGACGCTCCAAGTGAGGAGTCGCGACGCCTTCGGCACACCCACCGATACGATTGCGCCCACCGACGCTTCTGGCTTGAGCTTTGTCGAAACGACAGCGGCCACGAATTCAATGGGTCGAACCTACTTCGCCGCGAGCAACATGGGCGGCGCAGCGCAAACGGTTTACCGCTGGTGCAACAACACTTCGCTTAACCCCTATATCAGTTCCGTTACGACGGGGAATCGCGTGAGCTGCCCGACGAATGCGGTGTATCGGATCAAGACCGATACGAGCGGACGCAGTCCCACGACGTGGGGTTATTACGACGTGCTCGGTCGTGCTGTCCTGAAGGTCCAGCAGGGTTTCGGAACTACGGAATTCATCGCCGTTGCGACGAGCTATGACAATCTCGGTCGCGTGAGCAAGACGACCGAACCGTACTTCACGTACTCACCCGAAGGCTCGACTAGCGTAGGGGTGCTGTCGGATTCGAATCTAACGGCGGATGCCAATTGCCTCAATGCTGCGTACTGCACGCTGGCGAACTACGACGTGCTTGGTCGTGCCACGACAATTAAGCATCCAAATAATTCGATTACGAACACCGTGTATTCGAGTTTTTCCACTAGGGTGACGATGCCCGCCAACGGTTCGGGCCAGGTCGAGACGCGCACCAAGACGCAAAATCATCTGGGACAGATCCAAGTTATCAGCGACGCGAACGGATCGACCGTGACCAATCTCTACGACCCATCCGGCAACGTCAAATCAGTGACGCGACCTGGTGGCATCGTGTCGACGATGAACTACGACGTCCTGGGTCGCAAGACCGGTCTTTCCGATCCCGATGCGGGTTCATGGACCTACACCTACAACGCACTCGGTGAGCAGGTTTCGAAGACGGGCAGCGGAACCTGCACGGTCAACATGTATGACGGCCGCGGTCGCGTGTTCTCCCGGATCGACTACGCCAGCAAGACGTGCACCGGTGCGGCCGATGCGTCGGCTTCATGGTTGTATGACACGGCCACCAACGGGTTGGGCCAGCTCAAGAGTTCGAGCAGCCATGACAACACGGGCGGCTCGTCAGTGGGAGCAAAAGCCGACGAAGTGCAGGCGCCAACCTATGATGAGTTCGGTCGCGTGTCCACGGTCGTCACGACGATCAACACGATCAGTTTCACGCAAAAGAGCACGTACGATCAATATGGCCGTCCGTTCCAGGGTCTGTTCTACGCCGACGGCGTACCGCTGAGCGGCGAGTTGTACACCTACTCGAGCACAGGCTATCCGAGCAAGACGCAGGACGGCGCCAACGGAAACTCGGGAACGGTCTACTCGCAAGTCACGAGCATGGATGCGCGTGGACACGTCACCGCAGAGACCCATGCGAACGGCTATCTCTCGACGACGCGCAGCTACGACACAGCGATGGGCTGGCTGACGAAGATTGCGAGCGCTCAGGGCAGCAATTCGATCCAGAGTCTCGTCTATCAATACGATGCGCTGGGCAACTTGATGCAGCGCAACGATACGAGTCCCGGCAGCGGCACATCGGAGTATTCCTGCTACGACGCTTTGCAGCGTCTGGTGTGGCAGGGCAGCCCGGGCAATTCCGCGTTGCCCGCGACGTGCCCCAGCAATGCAGTAACGCCCACACCTCTGCCTGCGGTGCAGTCGGCGCTGCACGCCTTTGCGGCGGCCGATACGTCGCGCCTGTCAATGATGCCATTGCCGATGACGGCGAATGCCGCGGTGGCGCTGCCGAGTGGTGTCAGCGTGCAGAACAACTACGACCCGCTAGGCAACATCAGCAATAATGGTCAATTCGGCTATATCTATGGCACCTATGCGACGCAGGTGTGCACTGCTGCAGGCGAGGTCAGCCAGGCAGGCCCCGATGCCGTGACACAAGCCAACGGCATCACCTATTGCTACGACTACGACGGCAATCAGACACGATCCCTGGACGCGAGCGGAAACATGTTGCGCCTGTCGAAGTACACAGCGTACGACGCGATGCGCTCGGTGTCGTCGTCGTCGAGCCTGCACACGACCAGCTGGGCATATGGCATCGGGCGTGAACGACTCATCCGTCAGGACGACGGCGGCATGTCGCCCAGCGCTTCGCCCGTGAGCCAGACCTTCTACGTCGGCAATGCGGAAGTCGTCGTTTCCAATAGCGCCATCCACAACGTCAAGCGTTACGTCGGCGGTCTCATCGTCTCGGCGGACATCGCCAATAGCGCAGCAAGCTACAGCTATGAATACCTCTTCACTGACAACCTTGGTTCAACGCATCGCATCACGGATCAGAACGGCGTTTTGCAGAACGTCGGGGGTACCCAGGCTTTTACGGCGTTCGGTTCACGCGCATCACCGAGCGGCGGTGTATTCGCTGCGCTGGATAGTGGCAGTTGGATAACTTTCAACGACAACCTGACTCATCACGGCTTCACCGGTCACGAAATGATGGACGAGGTGGGCCTGATTCACATGAATGGACGCGTATACGATCCGATGCTGTCGCGGTTCATGCAGGCCGATCCATTCGTGCAGGATGCGGGTAACTTGCAGAGTCTGAATCGCTATAGCTATGTGCTAAACAATCCGCTGGCGACGACGGATCCGACAGGCTATTGGGGACATCGTCAACAAGGTTATCTGCGAGACGTGGCGGCGATTGCGATTACGGTCGCTACTTACGGTGCTGCATCCGCGTGGGCGGACCTCGCCACGGCGGAATGGGGGGCGGCAGATGCTGCGGCGATGACTACGGCTGATTACGCCGTGACGAGTAGTATCATCGTGGCGGGAGGTGCCACAGCCGGTTACGTTCAAGCCGGCAACCTTAAAGGTGCGGTACTGGGTGGGATAGAGGCGGGACTGGATTTTGGCATTGGGCAAGCCGTTCCTTATGCTGACACAGCGGCCCAAGCAGGAAACCCGGTGGGCAATATTGCCGCCCACGCGGCTTTGGGCGGAGTGATGTCTGTTCTGCGAGGCGGCAAATTCGGACATGGGTTCGTGAGCGCAGGGCTGAGCGCTCAGATCAATCCGAATTTACCCAATGTCGGGCCCACGCTGGGCACCATCCGCGCGGCAATCATCGGCGGCAGCATCTCGAGGCTGACTGGCGGGAAGTTTGCGAATGGTGCGATAACTTCAGCATTTGAGTTCGCATTCAATCAAGAAGCACCCCATGGACAAAGGTCTGCGGGCCAGAGATTGGATGACATCATCTCTACGGTGCAAACAGAAAACCCCGATGCGGACATACGCGTCACGAGCCGTGGCCGTAGCGTTGAGGAGCAAGCCTCGCTGATGGCTACGAAATCTTACGCGCATAACTGGGGAGACCAAGTAATACGGCCGTTCATAAACGAAATGGATAGTTGGAGAGATCAACATCCAAATGCTACACACGAAGAAGCAACGCATGCATTTGTTGGAATTATCAACAATGCCCTTGCGCAAGGGTACGTTGTGTCAAATCATCTAGGCGACAATGCTCGAGACGTTAGCATTCCGCGCGGAACACAAACGCAACAGAACGTAATTCGCGCTCGCTTTACCGCTTTAGGAGCTTCGGTTATCAATGAGGGGTCGGCAGCTACGGGACCTCACTGGCATTTGGATTTGAATGGTCACTAATATGAATAACATCAATTCTAAAATGATTGTGTTTCTTCTGTTGATTACCAATTGGCAATCGGCAGTGTGTGGAAGCCCTATCGCGGCCTGGTGGGTAGATATTCCTATTGACCCAATTTGCAAGTCTGCAGATACGGATACCGTAGTGTACGAAGGTATTTCCTACAAGCTGCTATCGAAAGAAACGTTTGCTAGCATAAAGGAGTTTAGGGAAGAGGATTTATTGGGTCTCAACGCGAAGTTTCGCACAGAATTTGCCCGCCATGGTGCCAAGAAATACTATGCGGCTGCGGTATATTGTGGACTTAACAAGCAAATTGGGCGTGCTCTTCTGGTTTCTAAGGAAGCGGACTTCAAGCAAATCGTGCACGCTTATAGGATGCAGAGTCAGACAGGATTTAGTGCGATTATTGTGGATAAGACCAAACTTTTGTGGATGTTTTGTTTGTATTGCAGCGACTACACGGAGATAGACTGAGTTTAAAAAAAAATGGATAGCAGAAGAACGGAGCGGGGGAAATTGAGTCAAATCCTACAGGTGACCAAGTAGAAATCTGTGGCTGATGTTAAGACCTAGGTCGAGCGGATGCCCAAACTGAATGTCCGGAAATCAGAACATGAAGAAATATATTGCGATGAGCACCGGAGCCGCTTTCAGCTTCTTGCTGACAAATGTTGGTGCCCAGAACTCGCCCCTCAATTTCACAGGTACGGTCGGGATGGTGCAGGTGCAAACGAACGTGATGCATCCCAGCCACCCGAACATGCTTGTGCTGACGATTTTGGATAGCGGCGGCGGTCGCATCAAATTTTGTAACAGTGCTCAGTATCCCTGGAGCTTGGCGATTGCCACGACGAACGCCAACGCGTCAAGCATCCAGCAGACCGTCACTCAGGCAAAGACTGCAGGGCAGAGCGTCACGGGTACCGCGTCGGAAGTGACCAGCGACTCGGATGGCCTGTACTGTGGGATTCAAGGCACGATCACAGCGCAGCAGTAAAGATCAACTGAAAAGGAGAAAAGGGGTCAGGTTCATTTATTTGGCGAAAAGCATTACAGTAAAAGGGGTCAGGTTCATTTTCCGATGACAGTATCGGGCGCTTGCGCGGCGGTCCTCGCGGCCTGACCGAGACGGCGCGCCGCGTCAGACATGCGACTGACTCGCGAAAGCGATCGCTTCATCCAAGCGCGTTGCCGCCGGGTGTGGACGCGCAGCGCGTCGAGGTCGACGGGCGCGAGGGCTTCGACAAACAACGCGCGGTAGGCCTCGCCGTAAGCTCCCCCGTCAAGCCGACACCTCAAGTAGAACTTCCGGCTGCTTCCTGACGGTACTCGTGGGGCGTTAGATCGCCCAGTGCATCCCTCCGCGCTACGCGACGTGCTGCGCCATGCCGGGAAATTCGAGGCGAGGTTGACGGGCCATCGGAAGACTGTCGCTGCGGCGATGATGCAGGTTGAAAGAGCCGCAGCGTCTGACGGCAGTTGAGGGAGGCGGATGTTCACGTCGGAACCGCCCGTACTCCGGAGGAAAATGAACCTGACCCCTTTTTGTTTTTTGCGGCGCGGATCAGCGGTCGTCGCATGAGTCCAAATCCGGCAAGAGGGAGCTCTTTCGCCTGTACTGGCTGGCGGCATTTGGCAAGAGTAGACTGCCGCTCGCGAGGGGGCAATGCTGCGAAGTGTTTGACCGTGCCGCCGGTCGCGGCGGGGAAACTTCGAGAGGAGTTGTTGCCATGAAACGCCGCTTTGCCTTGTGTCTGATCGCGGCCGCACTGGTATTCGTGCTGGCTGTAACGATGCTCACAGCACCGACGGCCGTCGCCCAAGCGAATGCAAAGAAGCCGAACATCGTCGTCATTTTCGGCGATGACATCGGTTCTTGGAATGTCGGCGCCTACACGCACGGCATGATGGGGCGGACGCCGAATATCGATCGAATCGCCAAAGAGGGAATCCTGTTCACTGACCACTACGGTCAACCGAGCTGTACCGCTGGGCGCGCGGCGTTCCTCATGGGCCAGATGCCAATCCGCACGGGGATGACAACCGTCGGTATCCCGGGTTCTACGCGCGGCATCCAGAAGGCTGATCCGACACTGGCCGAGGTACTGAAATCTCAAGGCTACGCGACGGCACAGTTCGGCAAGAATCATCTCGGTGATCGCAATGAGTTTCTGCCGACCAACCACGGCTTCGACGAATGGTTCGGCAACCTGTATCACCTGAATGCGGAAGAGGAACCCGAAGAGCTCGACTATCCCGCCCAGAAAAATCCTGCCTACAAGGAAAAGTTCGGGCCACGCGGCGCACTGCACGCATGGGCGACAAACACCGACGACTCGACGACTGATCCGAAGTTCGGTCGCGTCGGCAAGCAGAAGATCATCGACACCGGGCCGCTGACGCGCAAGCGCATGGAGACGTTCGACGCGGAGGTGCTGGGTGAGACGCTCAAGTGGATGGACGCCCACGGCAAGGGCGACAAGCCGATGTTCCTCTGGTTCAACTCGACAGCGATCCACATCTGGTCACACCCTAACCCGAAGTACGTGCAGATGGCGGTCGACGAGGGCCGCGCGGAGGAAGACCTCGTACGAGCGCGCATGCTCGAGCACGACGAGCACGTTGGTGAGATATTGAAGAAGCTTGACGACCTCGGCATCGCCGACAACACGATCGTCGTCTACACAACCGACAATGGCGCCGAGTTCATGTTCTGGCCGGACGGTGGCTATTCACCGTTCCGCGGTGAAAAGGGCACGACTTGGGAAGGCGGACTGCGCGTGCCATGTGTCATCCGCTGGCCGGGCCACATCCCGGCAGGCACCGATGCCAACGGCGTGCAGAGCCACGAGGACCTCTTCGTCTCTCTTGCCGCAGCAGCCGGCCTGCCGAACCTCAAGGCCGACCTGCTCAATGGCTATGCGATGAACGGCACGACCTACAAGGTTCACCTTGATGGTTACAACAACCTTGACTACTGGGCGGGCAAGTCTGCGAAGTCGGCAAGGCGCGAGATTTTCTATTACGACGAAACCGACCTCATGGCGATCCGCGTCGACGGTTGGAAGATGGATATCGGCGTCAAGCATCACGGAGACTGGTTTGACGAGAAGTCGTATCCGAGCGTGCCGTATGTCACAAACCTTCTGATGGATCCGAGCGAGAAGGTGACGCCGGACGCTCCGGGATTCGAGTACGAGGGGCGCAAGTTCTTCGCCTCCAAGCTGTGGGCGCCAACCGCGGCCGGCCCCTTCCTCGCAGCGCATCTCAAGAGCCTGCAGGAGTTTCCGCCAAGCCAGGGCGCGGACACGCTTTCGATGAAGAAGGCGATCGAGGGAGCGATGAAGAAGATGGATTCGCCGAACAGCAGCAGCAACTGACGAATCAGACTGGATCGAAGGAAAATGTCGAATTCGGACGCTGCAGGAAATGCACGGTCCTCGGGCAACTGAGGACCGTGCTCGACAGAAAAAGGGGTCAGGTTCACTTTTCGGCACGTTGACGGGATTCGCGCATTCAACGGTAAGGCACGCGCATCGACGCATTCCGCGCCGCCCGACGTACTGCGCGATGCCGGGAAATTCGAGGCGAGGTTGACGGGCCATCGGAGGGCGGTCGCTGCGGCGAAATCATGTGGATGATGCTCGAGCACCTCGCCCGCAAGCACGACCCCCGACTCGAGCAGCGGTTCGCGCGAATGGTCGTGCCCCGGCCCGTACAGCGCGGCCACCTGATTTCTAAGCGAGCGGCGCAACGTGTCGCGGGGTAACATCGACTCCCCATGCCGGGGTCAATGAGCGCAACGACCACGGCCACACCGCATCTTCGACACTCGCCGAAAGGAGCGCACGCCATGCCTTATGGTGACCCGCGTGAAATGAGACGCCGGTTCGTGAGAGAGCTGTACCTCGGACTGCAAGTAGTATGGCCCATCCTGTCGGCGCTGCTGCTGATTATCGTGGGACTCGGTATCGTGATCGGCCTCAGAGAGGGTTGGTCCATATCGGAGTCGGTGTATTTCGCCTTCGTAACCGGAATGACGGTCGGCTACGGCGACTTCGTCCCGAAGACCTTCCTCACACGCATGCTTGCCGTCGCTATTGCGATCTGCGGCATTCTCTTCACCGGCCTCGTGGCGGCGATAGCGGTAAAGGCGCTGAACTTCGATTCGCACCACAACGAGTGACCTTCCGGCGGGCGACATTCGGTCTTGCGGTGAAGGCGGCGTGCGCCTCGATGATGCGCGCCAGGTGACTGCGCTCGCCGTCACTGCCTACGCTGCGGACGGGGTGATCGCGACAACCCAAGCGCGGAGGCGTCGACGTCTTGGTCGCCCCTTGCTTGACTCCCGACTTCCAGTGATCATCTCGGCGTGGCCCGTGCGCGGGCTGCAGACTCGGGCCAACAGGGGGCCAACATGAAGGCGATTCGCAAGCCGCTGACGTTCGGAATTCAGCTCGCACTTTTCTCGGCGGCAGCATCTGCCGTGCCCGTTGCTCCGGTCGGCAGTACCTACGTTGCAATCGCGCCCTGCCGCATCCTCGATACGCGGCCAACGTCGATCAACGCAGCAACGACGATCACCTACGGCACCGACGACACGAGCATCGCCACGTTGCAGAACGGCAATGCGCTCGGTTGTGGCATTCCGCAGGATGGCTCGGTCGTCGCGATCGCGGCGAACGTGTTCATGCTCAACCCATCGCGAAGCGGTGACTTGCGTGCCTGGGCGAGTGGCACGCCGCCGCTCTCGGCCATAGGTGTGTTCACGCCCGTCCCTGGACTCGCAAACTTTGCGGGCGCGTTCTCGAACATCCCTGTGACTGCCGGCGGTCAATTCAATGTCTATGCCGACAACGCTTCGGTACAGCTCGCGATCGACGTCGAAGGCTACTGGGTGCCGTTATCCGCGGGGCTGACGGGCGCTACGGGGGCGACGGGCAGCTCGGGAGAAACAGGCGCGACAGGTGCTGCGGGCGCGACCGGGATTCAGGGCAGCACCGGTGCCACGGGTTCAATGGGCGCCACCGGCACCACAGGCGCTACAGGCGGCACTGGCGCCACTGGCGCCACCGGGTCGACCGGAAGCACGGGCAGCACCGGTGCTACGGGTACGGGCAACACCGGCGCTACCGGTCCAACGGGTGCGACCGGCAGCACCGGCGCCACGGGGCCGACGGGGTACAGCGGCTTGCTGTTTATGGGCAGCGTCGGTACGGGCACCCCCGGCGGCGCCACCAACCTCGTGACCGGATTGACTCCGAACGTTGCCGGCACCGGGGCCGTATTGCCGCTATCGGGTCACCTTTCGAGTCCGGTGCTCGTGGCGCTGAACGGGAATCCTTTCTTCCCCACGGACGGACCCTACGCCGGTTATGCCCAGACGCTACCCGTAGCATTGACCTTCACGAGGATGAGCGGGACATTGTCGTTCCAGGATACGTTGATAATTATCGGGGAGACTCTCTCCATCACGGCGCAACTGTATCGATACCAGAATTCCGGAGGCAGCGGCATCGTGAATCCGGTCGCTGGCGCGACCTGTACGTTCTCCCCGAACGGCGGACCTGCGACGTTCAGTACGATCCTTCCCGTTACCCAGATCGGCTCATGCAGCAACAACGCCTTTACGGCCTCTTTCAGTGCCGGAGACGGGGCTTTTTGGCTGATAACAGCGACACTCAACGGCACTCCGTTTACGCCGAGCACAACAATCCCGCTGGACATCTCGATGTCGATCTCGCAGTGATGCGCAGCCCGTGAGAACGAAGGCCGAGCGTCAATCCTGAATGAAGGTCTCCGCCGAACGCGCATTGGCGGGCACGCTCGTTACATTCCAGCGAAAAATGCGATCGCGCAGGCCCGTCGCAAACAAACGACCGGGAGGACCAGATGCTTTGCACCTGTTCACTCCATATGCGAGTCAGCGCCTGATATTTCTTACAGTCGCGATTCTGCTGCTCGTTCGCCTACGCTCTCACGCGGGGAATCGACAAGGAGGCCCGCATGAACTATTCGCGCAACGAAAACCTGCACGACATTCGCGTCGACGTAGACGGTCGTGAATACAGCGGGCAATTGCTCGTTTCGGGTGACGTGGTCACCGCCTACTACGCGGGTGCGATCTGCGGCAAGCAGGTGTTGGCGAGTCCTGAGCTCGCCGAAAGCATCGCGAGCAGCGCAATCCGACACGAGGTGCGTCGCCGCAGCAAGTTGACAGAGCGCTTCAATCAGAACGCCGCCGGCCACGTCATTCGCTGAGAAGCCCGAGCGCTCGCTCGCCGCGTGGGCCGACGAGTTGCCGGCTCACGATGTCTTGCGCCGAGCTTAGGCAACGGTCAGAGAGCAGGCACAAAAAAACCGCCTCTCGGCGGCCTAAGTGCTTGAATCTAGTGGTCGGGGTGAGAGGATTCGAACCTCCGACTTCTACCTCCCGAAAGTAGCGCTCTACCAGGCTGAGCTACACCCCGATCATGGGTATTGCTGTCGTGAATGGCGCGCGCGGGAAATATGCGTGCCGACAGCAGCCGCGCATGATAACGGCAGCCGGCGCGACGTGCAACCGCTGGCGACGCCCGCGGGCAATCGCGGGGAGGGTTGCCAGCCTCTGGCGCCGATGCGAGGATTCGGCGTCGAATGCTCTCTTTACCTTGTCTCAAAGCGGAGATTTTTCAAATGGAATTGCGAGAACTGATCCTCTGCGCCGCGCTTGCGCTTGCCGGAATTCCGCCTGCACTGGCCCAGTCGGGGCGCGCCACGCTCGAACTGAGCGCCGACGGGCAGATCGAGGTCGGTCCGGAAGGGCAGGTCACGGACTATCGGCTTGGCACCAAGCTCGCGCCTGCAGTTGCTGCGGCTGTCGATCACCAAGTCCGCAGCTGGCGCTTCGAACCTATCGTCGCGGACGGCAAGCCCGTGCGAGCGAAGACGTCGCTGCACATCAATCTCAAGGCCGAGCCCGTGCCCGGGAAAGACGACTACCGCCTGCGCCTCGCCTCTGTCAGCTTCGGCGATCTCAAGCGCTCGGCGAACCACATGACGCCGCCGCGATATCCACCCGAGGCCATGCGCGCGCATGTCGGCGGCAAGGTGCTCGTCGCAGTCAAGGTGGACGCGAATGGCGAGGTCGTCGAGGCGCAGGCCTACCAGACGAGCCTCGACGTACGGACGAGCAACGAAGTCGAAGCCCAGCACTATCGCCACTTGCTCGAAAGTGCGAGCGTCTCGGCGGCGAAGCACTGGAGTTACGATATTTCGCAGACGGTCAACGGCCGCCCGGTCGGCACTTCCGCGCTCGTGCCGGTCTCGTTCTCGCTCTGCGACATGCCTTGCGGGCGCGGCGCCGACGCGAGCGATCGCTGGCGTGCGCTCCTGCCGGGGCCGATCCATCCCGCGCCCTGGATGCATGAGCAAGTCGCAGACAACGCCGCGCTGTCGACGTTGTCCGACGATCAGGCGTTGTCGGTCGATTCGCGTTTTCGCTTGCGGGAAGACGTCGTCGGCAAGCTGCTCTGAGCGCCGGCCCCTGCGTCTCGCAGCCCGACAGGCGCCGGGCCTCGGTCGCGCGTGCGGCATGATAAAATTATGCGGCCCCGAAACGATTCGGGGCTGCACCCATTTCGAGGATTTCATGCCGTTGAACATCAGGTTGTCGGGGACCGCTCCACCGAAGGCCGCGCTGACGAAGGCCACATTGACCATGATCATGCCGCCGAGGAACCCATGCCGTTGACGCCGGCCCGCACCATGCCGGGCGTGATGGAACTGCTGCCGCTCGACCAGATCGCGTTCGCCGAGATGCTCGATACGGTCCGTCGTAACTACGAGCGCTTCGGCTTCCTGCCGATCGAGACGCCGGTAATGGAATATTCCGACGTGCTGCTGACGAAGTCGGGTGGCGAGACCGAGCGCCAGGTCTATTTCGTGCAGTCGACCGGATCGCTCGATGCGAGCAAGGCGGACGCCGGCAAGGGCGACGACAAGCGCCCGGACAAGCCTCTGCCGGAGCTGGCGCTGCGTTTCGACCTCACGGTGCCGCTCGCGCGCTACGTCGCCGAGCATGAGCACGACCTGGGCTTCCCGTTCCGCCGCTACCAGATCCAGCGCGTCTATCGCGGCGAGCGCGCGCAGCGTGGCCGCTTCCGCGAGTTCTACCAGTGCGACATCGACGTGATCGGCAAGGATTCGCTGTCGATCCGCTACGACGCCGAAATCCCGGCGGTGATCTACAGCGTGTTCCGCGATCTCGCGATCGGTCCGTTCACGATCTGGCTCAACAATCGCAAGATCATGCGTGGCTTTTTCGAGGGCTTGGGCATCGCCGATGGCGAGAAGCAGGCGCTCGCGCTGCGCGAGGTCGACAAGCTCGACAAGCGCGGTGCCGAATACGTGCGCGAAACATTAATGGGCGAGGGCTTCGGCCTCTCCGCCGATGCCGCGAAGAAGATCCTCGACTTCGTGCAGGTCCGCTCGCACGGCCACGCCGACGCGATCGCGAAACTCGACGCGCTCGGCGCAGGCGCCGAGACCTTCAACGAGGGCATCGCCGAGCTGCGCGAGGTATTGACCCTGATCCGTGCGTTCGGCGTGCCAGAGACGCACTACGCGATCAACCTGTCGATCGCGCGCGGGCTCGACTACTACACGGGCACCGTCTACGAGACGACGCTCAACGAACATCCGCAGATCGGCTCGATCTGCTCGGGTGGCCGCTACGAGAATCTCGCTTCGAACTACACGAAGTCGAAATTGCCCGGCGTCGGCATCTCGATCGGCGCGACGCGGCTGTTCTGGCAGCTGCGCGAGGCGAAGCTCATCGATACCGCGCAGAGCACGGTCAAGGTGCTCGTGACGCAGATGGACGAGGCGCAGCTGCCGCTCTATCTCGAACTCGCGACGCAGCTGCGCAACGGCGGCATCGCGACCGAGGTCGTGCTCGATGGCGGCAAGCTCGGCAAGCAGTTCAAGTACGCCGATCGCGCGGGCATCCGCTTCGTCGTCGTGCTCGGCTCCGACGAGATCGCCAAAGGCGTCGTCACGGTCAAGGACATGCGCAAGGAAGACCAGTTCGAGGTGCCGCGCAGCGAACTGGTGAAAACCTTGCGCGTGGAACTCGAGCAGGCTGCGGTCATGCCTGCGGTGATGAAGCCTGAGGTAATGAAGTCGTGAGCGCGGCGCGGTTCGATCCGCTGCGTCTCGACGGCACGAGCCTCACGCGTGCCCAGCTCGTCGCGATCGCGCGCGACGGCGCGAAGATCGAGCTCGATGCGGCGCAACTCGGGAAGGTGCAGCGCACGGCCGATTTCCTCGCGGCGCAGGTCAAGCGCGGCGAGCCGATCTACGGCGTGACGACGGGCTTCGGCAGCAACGCCGACAAGCTGCTCGGCGCGCATCGCGCGCGCGACGAACTGCCCGGCGGCAGTCCCGAACGCCGCGACGGCACGCTGCTCGAAGAGCTGCAGCACAACCTCGTCGTGACGCATGCGGTTTGCGTCGGCAAGCCCCTCGCCGTCGAGGTCGTAAGGGCGATGCTCGCGATCCGCGTCAACACGCTCATGCGTGGCCACTCGGGCATCCGTGCGAATACGCTCGTGACGCTCGCCGAGCTGCTCAATCGCGGCGTCATACCCGTCATCCCCGAGAAGGGCTCGGTCGGCGCGAGCGGCGACCTCGCGCCGCTGTCGCACCTCGCGATCGTGCTGCTTGGCGAGGGCGAGGCCTGGTTCGGCGGCGAGCGCATGCACGGCGCAGAGGCGCTCAAGCGCGCGGGACTCGAAGCCGTACGACTGTCGTTCAAGGAAGGCCTCGCGCTCAACAACGGCACGGCGCAGATGCTCGCGACCGGCGTGCTCGCGCTCGACGCGCTCGAGGCGCTGCTCGCGACGGCCGATCTTGCCGCCGCGATGACGCTCGACGCGTTCGCCGGCCGCAGCTCGGCGTTCAAGCCCGAGGTGCACGCGCTGCGCCCGCACCCGGGGCAGGTGCGCACTGCGGCCAATCTGCGTGAGTTGCTCGATGGTTCGACTCTGGCCGATATTCCTTACCACCTCGTGCCGCGCTTCAAGACCTGGCTCGCCGATTCGTGGTCAGACCCGCAGGACCAGCAGCACCGCTTCGATATCGGCTGGGACTACGTTCCGCCCTCGCAGCGGCACGGCAAGGAGGCGTTCTACGCGCGCTTCATGCCGTTCAAGGGCGGCAAGAAACATCAGCCTCAGGACGCCTATTGCCTGCGCTGCATTCCGCAGGTGCACGGCGCGGTTCGCGACGCGCTCGCGCAGGCGCAGCGCGTGTTCGACGTCGAACTCAATGCGGTCACGGACAATCCGCTGATCTTCCCCGACGCGGTCGACGCGAAGGTGATCGAGGACCAGGTCATCTCGGCCGGGCACTTCCACGGCATGCCGCTTGCGCTCGCGATGAGTTACGTGAAGGCGGCCATTCCGGTGCTCGCGTCGATCAGCGAACGTCGCCTCAACAAGCTCGTCGATCCGGCGACCAACGACGGTCTGCCCGCGTTCCTCATCGGCAACGAGGATGCGACCGATTCCGGTTTCATGATCGTGCAATACACCGCGGCCGCGCTCGTCAATGACCTCGCGACGCGTGCGCATCCGGCGAGCGTCTACTCGATTCCGACGAGCGCGAATGCCGAAGACCACGTGTCGATGGGCACGAACGAGGCGCGTCACGTGCTCGACATGACCGAAGACCTTGCGCACGTTCTCGCGCTCGAGCTCTACACGGCGGCGCAAGCGCTCGAGTACCGCCAGGACATGCTCAACGCGGCGCGCACGCTCGCCGCACGCGGCGACGTCGAGGCGCTCGCGGCGAAGGTCGCGAATGCGCCGCGTCCCGAACAGGCGAGCCATGCGCAGTTCCGCGACGAGGCGAAGAAGCTCATGGACGCTCTCGCGCGGAGCGAAGAGTTCCATGCGGGCGCTGCGGTGCGCGCCGCGTTCGCCAAGGTGCGTTCCGAGGTCGACTTCATGCAGCGCGATCGTACGATGGACCAGGACGTGCGCCGCGTCTGCGATCTCGTCGCGAGGCGACGCCTGCTCGCGTAGCGAGCGTCGCAGGCCGGGTCAAACGCGCCGAGAGGCGATCGTTTCCCGGTGTGAAAAGAACCGTTCGCCCTGTTGTCGAGGGCGGACGTTGCGCGCGATCGTTCCCGGTTCGATATCTCACCAGGTCATGCCCGATCGCGGTTCGTGTTTCTCTACCGCAACGCGAATCGAAAGGCACAAACGCTGCCCGCTACCGAGGGCGGCTGTGATCGACAGCCGTCGCGAGTGACAGTCATCGTCTCTGCAGCGATGGTGACCCCGTCGTGACTCCCGCGCGGCCGACCCTGTGTGTTCCACGCACGGCGGTGCCGTTGTACGCGCCGGTTCGATTCCCCGGCACCTGGAGAATGGGCGCGCGAACGCCGTTCCGACGTCCCTCGCAATGCGATTGCGAAGGGCATGACTTCCAGCCCATTCGCTATTATCAACTCAACACTATAGTGCAGCTGTCAGCATAGTCAGGTTTGCATCAGCTCGTGACCCGTGAACGGCCAGGGCTGGCGGATGGCGATAGTTTGGACTGTGCGGCAAGCGGTGCAGGGCAGAGCGAGGCAGGGCAGAGCGAGGCAGGGCAGAGCGAGGCAGGGCAGAGCGAGGCAGGGCAGAGCGAGGCAGGGCAGAGCGAGGCAGGGCAGAGCGACGCAGGGCAGAGGGACGCAGGGCAGAGCGAAGCAAGCCGGCAACTTGCGCGGACAAAACGAGACGTTGGATGGTGGCCGCACATGGGCGATACCGATAGCCATATCTGGAAGTTTCAGAAAGAACTCAGCGCCGGCATCGTCTCGCTCGTGCTGCTCGGCGTGCTTGCGCGCGCGCGGCGGCCGATGTACGGCTACCAGATCGCCAAGCAGCTCGAGAGCACGGGAGAAGGCGTGCTCAGCGACAAGCAGAGTGCGCTCTATCCGGTGCTGCGCAACCTCGCCGCGACGGGGCTGCTCGACAGCGAAGTGGAACCGTCGGTGAGCGGTCCGCCCCGGCGCTACTACCGCATCACGACGCTCGGGCGGCGCGTGCTGCAAGAATGGAGCCTCGCCTGGATCAGCACGCGCGATTTCGTCGATTCCGTACTGCTCGAATAGTGCGCCGCAACCTGCATTGGAAATTCCCACCTTCGCGAATGACGAAACAGACATACCCGGAGCATCGAACATGAGCACGACGACGCCACGCTCTATTGCCGAATACCTCGACCAGCTGCGCGCCGCGCTCGGCAACGCCGACCCTGCGCTGATCCAGGACGCGCTCTACGACGCCGAGGAACATCTGCGCGGCGAGATGCACGACAATCCCGGCAAGCCCGAAGCCGAAGTGCTCGCGAAGATCGTCGGCAGTTATGGCGCGCCCGAAGAGGTCGCCGAGATCTACGTCGACAAGGAGGCGAAGGTGCAGGAGGCGCTACGCTCGCCGCCGCAGCGTCCGCGCAAGACCGCGCTCGGCCGCTTCTTCGCGGTCGGCAGTGATCCGCGCGCGTACACCGCGCTGTTCTACATGGTCCTGTCGCTCGCGACCGGCATCGTCTACTTCGTGTTCACGATCGTCGGCATCTCGCTGTCGCTCGGCCTCGCGATCCTCATCATCGGCGTCCCGGTCGCGATCATCTTCCTCGGTACCGCGCGCGTGCTGTCGCTCGTCGAGGGCCGCATCGTCGAGGTGATGCTCGGAGAACGCATGCCGCGACGCCCGATCTATGCGCAGCGCAACGTGCCTTTGAAGACGCGCGTCTGGGAGATGTTCACCGATCCACGCACCTGGTCGACCCTGCTGTATTTCGTGCTCAAGCTGCCGCTCGGTATTCTATATTTCACGCTCGCGATCACGTTCACGGTGCTGTCGTTGGCCTGCATCACGGCCCCGCTCGCGCACATCGGCTGGATGCTCGGCATCGTGCAGATCGACTGGGCGACCCATGTCCATTTCAACGACACGCTGATCATTCCGCCGATCCTTTCAGACCCGCTCGTCTTCCTGTTCGGCATCGCACTGCTGTTCGGTACGCTGCATCTCGCGCGCGGCGTCGGCAAGTTCCAAGGCGCGCTCGCGAAACACCTGCTCGTGAAATCGGCCGGCTGAGGCGCGCGAAAAAGCCTCACGGCATGCGACGGCGGCGCCTGTCGCTGCGGTGCCGTGGGTTCGATGGCTCATCAATCGCAGCGCCGCGGAGCCACGCGCCGACCGGCCTCACGGCATCGCCGCTACGATCGGCGTCGCGCATTCCGAGCGTGGTGGAGGCTGCGCCTCGCAGGCGCGCAGCGTCCGCGACCGAGCGACGCGGATCGAACCTCGAGGTCGATCCGGCTTGGCGCTCGCGCATCGATGCCTCAGCGCGAACGCTGCCGAAAATTCAAGCGAAAGCCTCGCCGTTTATTGCAGGAAGATGACGCGACGAGGAATATTTTTCGCTGCGTTTTCGTCGTTCGACAAAACGGCTAACCTGCGCCGATGAACGTGCTGATGCTCTCCGACGTCTACTTCCCGCGCGTCAACGGCGTTTCGACGTCGATGCAGACCGCGTGCCGCGAGCTCGTGCGCATGGGGCATGCGGTCACCGTCGTCGCCCCCGACTACGGCAGTGCCGACGCGGCCGGCGACATCGAGATCATGCGCCTGCCGTCGCGCAAGATATTCTTCGACCCCGAAGATCGCCTGATCAAACGCTCCGCGCTGAATGCGGCGTTGCAGGACCTCGCGCAGCGCCGGTTCGACGTCATCCACATCCATACGCCGTTTCGCGCACACGAGCTCGGTGTGCGCCTGCGCCGGCTCAGCGGCTGCCCCGCGGTCGAGAGCTACCACACCTACTTCGAACAGTACGTGGCGCACTACCTGCCATGGATGCCGCAGGCGGCGACGCGCCTCGCGGTGCGCGCCGCGTCGCGACGCCTCGTGCGCGGCATCGATCACCTGATCGTGCCGACGGAGGAGATGGCGGCGGTCCTGCGCGGCTACGGCATCGCGACGCCCGCGAGCGTGATTCCGACCGGCATCCTCCTCGACGAATTCGCTGGCGGCGATGGCGCGCTTTTCCGCCAACGCCTCGGCCTCGGCGCCCGACAGCCGACGCTCGTCACCGTGAGCCGAGTCGCCGCCGAGAAGAACATCGACTTTCTGCTCGAGGTCGTCGACAAGCTGCGCGTGGAGTTTGCGAACCTCGTGTTCGTGATCGCGGGCGAGGGGCCCGACGAGGCCCGACTGAAGCAGATCACGTCGCGGCTCGGGCTCGGCGCGCACGTGCGTTTCGTCGGCAATCTCGACCGGCGCACGACGTTGCTCGATTGCTATCGCGCCGCCGATGTATTCGTGTTCGCCTCGGGCACCGAGACGCAGGGGCTCGTGCTGATCGAGGCGATGGCGCTCGGCGTGCCGATCGTTTCGACCGCGCAGATGGGCACCGCGACGGTGCTCGCGGGGGCGCGCAGCGCGCGTGTGAGCGCGAAGGATGTCGGCGAGTTCGCGAGTCACGTCGCGGCGCTGCTGCGTTCTTCGTCCGCGCGGGCGGCACTAGCTGCGGAGGCGCCGGCCGACGCGCAGCGCTGGAGCGCGCCCGCGCTCATGCAGCGGGTCGCCGACCTCTATGCGAGCCTGCCGCGGCTCTCGGTCAGGACATCCTAGCCGGCGCCAGCTGGTCGAAACAGGCCGTCGCGAGCGCGGCTGCGCCGAGGTCATTCTCGCTCGTGCGCGAGTGGCAGCCACGGAAGTTCGTGAGCGCCGGATAAACCCCATGTTCTTCCCCGAGGCCGATGAGTTGCGGTCAGCTTCGCTTAGCGCTATTCTAGTATCATGTAATAGCGCATTAATGCATAGATTTCGGTCGGATCGATGGATTCGCTCGCAGACGCGCTGGCAGCAAGAACGCACGAGGAAGAGGAATGAAACGGCGGCACATCGAACCAGAAACGAGCAGCGAATCGGCGGAGAGCGCGCTCTGTCGCGCGCTGCTGTCGATGAGCGGCATCGCCGAGATGCGTTCGTTCCTGCGCGATCTCTGCACGCCCGCGGAACTCGAGGCGCTCGTCGACCGCTGGCGCGTCGTGCCTTATCTGCTCGACGGCGTGGCGTACCGCGAGATTCACGACCGCACCGGTGTCAGCGTGACGACGATCGGTCGTGTGGCGCGCTTCCTGAGCCAGGGCAACGGTGGCTATCGTGCCGCCGTCGCACACCACGCCGTGCCGGCGGCGCGAGTCCGTTCAGGCAAGACACCGGCGCGCGCTGACGCTGCGTCCGCGAAACGCAGCGGGGCGCAATCATGAGCGGCGTCGGCAAGGCACGCGACCGCTTGCGCATCGCGGTGCAGAAGAGCGGGCGGCTCGCCGACGTCTCGCAGGACCTCCTCGCGCGCTGCGGACTCAAGTTTCGGCAGAGCCGCGACAAGCTTTTTTGTTTCGGCGAGAGCATGCCGATCGATCTGCTGCTCGTACGCGACGACGACATCCCCGGTCTGATCGCGCAAGGCGTCTGCGATCTCGGCATCGTCGGCCGTAACGTGCTCGCCGAGCACGCGCTCGCGGCGAAGGCGAATGGCGACGCTGGCGGGCTGGCTGCAATCGCGGAACTGCGCCCGCTCAACACGAGCCGCTGCCGGCTGTCGATCGCGGTGCCGCAAGACCTGGCCTACGAGACGCCGCAACAGCTGCAGGGCATGCGCATTGCGACGTCGTATCCGGCACTGCTCGGTGCGTGGCTCGCCGACAACGGCGTCGACGCGAAGATTGTCGGGCTTTCGGGCTCGGTCGAGATCGCGCCGCGCCTCGGCACCGCCGACCTCATCTGCGACCTCGTCTCGAGCGGCGCGACGCTCGCGGCGAACCAGTTGCAGGAAGCAGTCGTGATCCTCGACAGCGAGGCCGTCGTCGCCGGACCGGCCGAATTGCCCGGCGACGAACGCGGCGAATTGCGCGAGCTGCTGTTGCGCCGCATCGACGGCGTGATCCAGGTGCGCGAATCCAAGCTCGTCATGCTGCACGCGGCGCGCGAACACATCGCCGCGATCCGCGAGATCCTGCCGAACGCGCAGGCACCGACGCTGCTGCCGATCGAAGGCAGTGCCGAACGGGTGGCACTGCAGGCCGTCTGCTTCGGCGCGATCACCTGGCAGCATCTCGAAGACATGAAGCGCGCCGGCGCGAGTCAGCTGCTGGTGTTACCGGTCGAGAAGATCCTCGCATGAACGCGGCCGCCAACATGCCGGTTCCCGACGCGCCTGCTGCTGACCCGCTCGCTCCCGACCTGCCACTGCTCGACTGGTGCACGTTGACCGGGGCGCAACGCGAGGCGTCGCTGCAGCGTGCGGCGATCGAACCGCCCGCCGATCTCGCCGCATCCGTGCGTCGCATCATCGACCAGGTGCGCGCGGATGGCGACGCGACCTTGCGCGCGCTGTCGCGTCGCTTCGACGGCTGCGAACTCGATGCACTCGCCGTCGACGAGGCGGAATTCGCCGCGGCAGAACGAACCCTCGGCGCGGAACTCAAGCGGGCCATCGCGGAGGCGAAGGCCCGCATCGAGAAATTCCATCGCGCGAGTGCGCCGCAGCCGGTCACGGTTGCGACGGCGCCCGGCGTGTCCTGCGAGCGCGTGTTGCGAGCCATCGGCAGCGTCGGCCTCTACGTGCCGGCTGGCACGGCGCCGCTGCCGTCGACGGCGCTCATGCTCGGCGTGCCCGCGTTGATTGCCGGTTGCTCGCGCATCACGCTGTGTACGCCTGCGGGCAAAGAGGGCAAGGCCGATGCGGCAGTACTCTACGCGGCGGCGCTGTGCGGCATCCGCTCCGTCTACAAGATTGGCGGCGCACAGGCGATCGCAGCAATGGCGTTCGGCAGCGAGTCCGTGCCGCGCTGCGACAAGCTCTTCGGCCCCGGCAATGCCTACGTCACCGAGGCCAAACGACAGGTCAGCGCGATGTCTGGTGGCCCCGCGATCGACATGCCGGCCGGCCCATCCGAGGTACTCGTGATCGCGGATGCGTCCGCGAACCCCGAATTCATCGCCGCCGATCTGCTCTCGCAGGCCGAGCACGGCGTCGACTCGCAGGCGATTCTCGTCACCGACGATCGCGGCGTGCTCGAAGCGTCGAGTGCGGCGATCAAGCGCCAGCTCGCGCAGCTGCCGCGCGCCGGGATTGCCGCGCAGGCGCTCGCGAAGAGCCGCCTGATACTCGCCGATTCGCTGGCCACAGCCGTAGAGATCAGCAATGCCTACGCGCCAGAGCACCTGATCCTCAACGTGCGTGAGCCACGCGCGCTGCTCGCCGCTGTCGAGAATGCGGGCTCGGTGTTCCTCGGTGCGTGGTCGCCCGAAGCCGTCGGCGACTATTGCAGTGGCACGAACCACGTCCTGCCGACGCACGGCTATGCGCGCGCGTGGAGCGGCGTCTCGGTCGCGAGTTTTCTGAAGCAGATCACCGTGCAGGAGCTGTCCGCGACAGGCCTGCGGGAGATCGGTCCGAATGCCGCAGTGCTCGCGCGCGCCGAAGGCTTGCACGCGCACGAGCGGGCGGTGACACTTCGTCTGGCGAGTATGACCCTGGATGGAGAATCGGCATGAAGCTGCTCGAACGCGCGCGTCCGCAAATCCTCCACCTGCAGCCCTATTCATCGGCGCGCATGGAAGCCCGTCACCGCGGCGTGATGCTCAATGCGAACGAGTCGCCGTGGGCGCCGGTCGGCAGCGATGCGTCGGCACTCAATCGTTACCCCGATCCGCAGCCGACCGCGCTGCGCGTCAGCCTCGCCGAACTCTACGAGGTCGCGCCCGAGCGCGTGCTCATCGGGCGTGGCAGCGACGAGGCCATCGATCTGCTGGTGCGCGCGTTCTGCCGCGAGGGCCGAGATGCCGTTCTGATTTCGCCGCCGACGTTCGGCATGTACGCGGTCGCGGCGCGCATCCAGGGTGCGACCGTGATCGAGGTGCCGCTGGCGTCGGACTTTGCTGTGGATGCCGACGCGCTGCTCGCCGCGGTGACCGAGGACACGAAACTCGTGTTTCTCTGCACGCCGAACAATCCGACCGGCAACCTCGTGCCGTTGACGCTGATCGCGCATCTCGCAGACGCACTGCGCGACCGCGCGGTGCTCGTCGTCGACGAGGCCTATCTCGAGTTCGCCGATGAGGCGCCGAGCGCAATCATCCTGCAGCAGCGCCACGAGAACATCGCGGTTCTGCGCACGCTTTCGAAAGCTTATGCGCTCGCCGGCGCCCGTGTCGGCGCGCTGATTGCCGACGCGCGCCTCGTTGCGCTGCTGCGCCGTATCCAGGCGCCGTATCCGCTGCCAGCGCCGAGCGTGTCGGCGGCGTTGACGGCGCTGTCCGCGGTAGCAGTCGCCGAGTCGCGCGTGCGCATCGACATTCTGCGCAGCGAGCGCGAGCGGCTCGTCGTCGCGCTCGCTGCGGCGCAGGGAGTCGTCGCTGTGTATCTGTCGGCGGCGAACTTCCTCTGTGTGCGCTTCGTCGACGCGGCGCGCACGTACTCGCGCCTGCTGGAGTACGGCGTCGTTGTGCGCGACGTCAGCCACTACCCGCAACTCGCGGGTTGTCTGCGCATAACGATAGGCACCGCGAGCGAGAACGCGCAGCTGCTCGCCGCGCTCGGGCTGCGCGAGGCCGCGGCATGAACCCACGCAGCGCCCGCCTGCGATGACGCGGACATGAGCGCCGCGCGCAAAATCCTCTTCGTCGATCGCGACGGCACGCTCATCGTCGAGCCGCCCGACCAACAGATCGACGCCTACGAGAAGCTCGCTTTCGTCGATGGCGTCGTCGCCGCGCTGCAGCGTTGCATCGCGACGGGCTACGAGCTCGTGATGATCACGAACCAGGACGGCCTTGGCACCGACAGTTTTCCGCAGGCGCATTTCGACGGCCCGCATGAACTGATGCTGCGCATCTTCGCCTCGCAAGGCGTCGTCTTTCGCGAGATTCTCATCGATCGCAGCTTCGGCCACGAAGGACGCGACACGCGCAAACCGGGCGTGGGCCTCGTGCGTCATCTGCTCGCCGACGACGGCTGGAGTCGCGGCCGGTCCGCGATGGTCGGCGACCGTGCGACCGACGATCAATTCGCCGCCAATCTCGGTATCCGCAGCTTCCGTCTCGATACGGGGGAGTGGAACTGGGCCGCGATCGCGCACGAACTCTGCGACGCACCGCGCCGCGCCCGCGTCGAACGCAACACGAAGGAGACGCGCATCGCCGTCGAAGTCGACCTCGACCGTAGCGCGGAGCCGCGCGTGCGGACCGGCATCGGTTTCTTCGACCACATGCTCGAGCAGATCGGCAAGCACGGCGGCTTCGCGCTGACGCTCGAATGCGCGGGCGACACGCATATCGACGAGCACCACACGATCGAGGACTGCGCGCTGGCGCTCGGCGACGCATTGCGCCGAGCGCTCGGCGACAAGCGTGGCATCGGTCGCTACGGCGCGGCTGCCGAAGTTTCGGTGGCTGCCGTTGCTGTAGCCGAAGCGCCCGCCAGCGCCTCGACGACGACCGAGACGCCCGTAACGATCACGCTGCCGATGGACGAAACGATCGCGCGCGCCGCACTAGACCTCTCGGGCCGCGCGTACTTCGTCTTCGACGGCAGCTTTCCGCGTGATCGCGTCGGCGACGTACCGACCGAACTCGTTCCGCATTTCTTCCGCTCGCTCTGCGACGCGATCGGCGCGAACCTGCATCTCGCCGTGCGCGGCGACAACGCGCACCACATGGTCGAGGCGTGCTTCAAGTCTGTCGCGCGCGCGTTGCGCGTAGCGCTGCGCCGCGAAGGCGCCGACCTGCCGAGCACGAAAGGCACGCTGTGATGCCGTCCGTCGTACTCGTCGACTCCGGCGGAACGAATATCGGCTCGGTGCGCTACGCGCTGCAGCGACTCGGCGTCGACGCACGCCTCGCAGACGACGCCGCGGCGATTCGCGCCGCGTCGCACGTGATCCTGCCCGGCGTCGGCGCCGCCGCGCCAGGTATGGCAAGGCTGCGCGAGGCGGGCCTCGTCGACGTCGTGCGCGGACTGACGCAACCGGTGCTCGGCGTCTGTCTCGGCATGCAGCTGCTATTCGAGCACTCGGAGGAGAGCGACACGCCCTGCCTCGGATTGATCCCCGGCAGCCTGCGCCGTTTCACGGGCGACACGCTGCGCGTGCCGCACATGGGCTGGAATTCGTTGCAGCCTACGCGCATGCATCCGCTGCTTGCCGGCATCGACGCCGGCGCCTACGCGTACTTCGTGCATAGCTACGCCGCGCCCGTCGGTGAGCACACGCTCGCGCGCAGCGAGTACGGCGGCAATTTTTCGGCGGTCGTCCAGCGCGGCAATTTCCACGGCGCGCAGTTCCACCCCGAACGCTCGGCCGCGGTCGGCGCGCAGCTGCTGCGCAACTTCATCGCGCTGAATTGAGGACTGGAAGATGGGCTCGACGCCACAGGCGCTGACGTTGCGGGACGCGAGGCCGCGCGAACCCCTCGCGCTCTCCGTCGATAGACCGTGGTGCATTCGTGTTACGCGGCTTGCCCGCGGGATCGATCACGCAACTGTCGCGAACGACAAGGCCCGTCAATGGAACTGATTCCCGCCATCGACCTGCGCGCGGGCGGCGTCGTCCGACTCAAGCAGGGCGACTACGCGCAGGAGACGCGCTACGCGAGCGACCCTGCGGCGCTCGCTGGCGAGTATGCCGATGCCGGTGCGCTCTGGCTGCACCTCGTGGACCTCGACGGCGCGCGCTCGGGTGCCTTCGAGAACCTGCGCGTGATCGAAACCATCGCGCGCGCGCGACGTCTGCGTGTGCAGGCAGGCGGCGGCGTGCGCACGCGCGAGGACCTGCAACGGCTGCTCGACGCGGGCGTGGAACGCGTGGTCGTCGGCAGCGTCGCGGTGCGTGAGCCCAATACGGTGCTGCAGTGGATCGCGGAGCTCGGCGCAGAACGTATCTGCGTCGCGCTCGATGCGCGTCAGGACGGCGAAAGCTGGCGCCTGCCGAGCGCTGGCTGGACCCGGAACGAGGGCGCGACCTTGGCCGAACTCGCGCCGCGTTATGCGGCTGCGGGTGCGCGCTACCTGTTGTGCACCGACATCAGCCGCGACGGCATGCTGTCGGGGCCGAATCTCGAACTCTACGCGTACCTGGCGTCGATCGCACCACGCCTCGCGGTGATCGCGTCGGGCGGCGTGCGCGACGCGGCCGACGTACGCGCGCTGCGCGCAAGTGGCGTCTCGGGCGTGGTGCTCGGTCGTAGCCTGCTCGAAGGGCGACTTACGCTGGCGGAGGCGATCGCATGCTGACGCGTCGCATCATTCCGTGCCTCGACGTGCGCGACGGCAAGGTCGTCAAAGGCGTGCGTTTCCGCGACCACGTCGAGATGGGCGACATCGTCCCGCTTGCCGAGCGCTATCGCGACGAAGGCGCCGACGAGCTCGTGTTCTATGACATCGCGGCGAGTCCGCAGGGGCGCTCCGTCGAGCGAAGCTGGGTCGAGAAGGTCGCGAGAGTCATCGATATTCCATTCTGCGTCGCCGGCGGCATTCGCAGCGTTGCCGATGCGCGAGCCGTGCTGCACGCGGGCGCGGACAAGATCTCCGTGAACTCGCCGGCACTCGAACGGCCAGGACTCATCGACGAGCTCGCCGAGGCATTCGGCGTGCAATGTGTCGTCGTCGGCATTGATTCGCTGCGTGACGACGACGGCGAATGGCGCGTGCGCCAGTATACGGGCGATCCCGACAAGACACGCGCGCTTGCACGCGGCACGCTGTCATGGATCGAAGAAGTGCAGCGCCGCGGCGCGGGCGAGATCGTGCTCAACTGCATGGGCGCCGACGGCGTGCGCGGCGGCTACGACCTCGAGCAACTCGGCGCCGCGCGTGCGATCTGTCGCGTGCCGCTCGTTGCCTCGGGCGGTGCCGGAACGATGGCGCATTTCCGCGACGTGTTCGAACGCAGCGACGTCGACGCAGCGCTCGCGGCCAGCGTCTTCCACTCGGGTTCGATTGCGATACCTGCACTCAAACAACACCTGCGCGACGCGGGACTGGCGATACGATCATGAGCGAATTCGATTCCACGTTCGACGCGAGCCAGCTCGACTGGGACAAGACGAATGGCTTGCTGCCGGCGATCGTGCAGGACGCGCGCAGCGGCGCGGTGCTGATGCTCGGCTACATGGATCGCGCGGCGCTCGCCGAGACGCAGCGCTCGGGCATGGTCACGTTCTTCAGCCGCAGCAAGCAACGGCTGTGGACCAAAGGCGAGAGTTCGGGAAACCATCTCGCGCTGCGCGCGCTGCATGCCGATTGCGACAACGACACGCTGCTCGTGCTAGCGGAACCGGCGGGGCCGACCTGCCACCTCGGCACGCAGAGCTGCTTCGGCGATGCGTCCGCCCCGGCGCTCGCGTTCCTCGGCGTTCTCGAGGCGCTGGTCGCGCAGCGCGAGCGCGAGCGTCCTCAAGGCAGCTACACGACGAAGCTGTTCGACGAAGGCGTGCGGCGCATCGCGCAGAAGGTGGGCGAGGAGGGCGTCGAGACCGCGCTCGCAGCGGTTGCGCAGGACGAGTCGGCGACTCGCGGCGAGGTGGCCGACTTGTTGTTTCACGTGCTCGTGCTGCTGCGCGCGCGTGACCTCGAATTGGCCGACGTGATCGCTGAGCTGCGGCGGCGCCACGTTCCTGCCCGCTAGTCTCTGCACCGGATTCGTTTGGCCCCACGGGTGCGGCGCCATGCCGTGCCGAATGCGCTGATCGCAACGACGCGGCGAGGCCGAAGACAACGCGTTTCCGCCGGGCGATATGCCCTGATCTTACAAAAATATACAATTCGTTGTGGCATCATTGCGACCCGAACTGCCTTCTCGCGAGGAATCTTCGTGCCCAGTCGTCGCACTCTCCGCTCATGCGTTGTCTCGCTCTGCTCGGCCACTGCGTTGCTCTGTGTCGTGCCGGCTTGCGCGTCGGCGCCGCCCGATCCGTTGGCACGCGACATCTTCAAGCAGCTGATCGAGATCAACACGACCGATTCCGTGGGCAGCACTACGGTCGCGGCGCAGGCGATGCAGAAGCGCCTTCTCGACGCCGGGTTCGCGCCGAAGGACGTGCAGGTGCTCGTCGGGCCGAATCCGAAGCGCGGCAATCTCGTCGCGCGCCTGCACGGCAACGGCAAGCAGAAGCCCGTGCTGATCATCGCGCATCTCGACGTGGTCGAGGCCAAGCGCGAGGACTGGACGTTCGATCCGTTCGTGTTCACCGAGAAGGACGGCTACTTCTACGGGCGCGGCACGCAGGATATGAAGAATTCCGATGCGGTCGCGACAGCCGCGCTGATCCGCCTGAAGAAAGAAGGTTTCGTGCCGAACCGCGATATCATCCTCGCGCTCACGGCAGACGAGGAGGGCGGCACCGACAACGGCGTCGACTGGTTGCTCAAGAACCATCACGACCTCGTCGACGCCGAGTTCGCGCTCAATCCGGATTCGGGCGGGGTCGATGGCGATGCGGGCAAGCCCGTGGCGATGTCGGTCGAGGCGACCGAGAAGCTCTACGCCGACTACGAAGTCAGCGTGACGGGACCGGGCGGGCACAGCTCGCAGCCGCGCGCTGACAATCCGATCTACGAGCTTGCCAACGCGCTCGGACGCCTGCAGCGCTCGCCGTTTCCATTCGAGCTCAATGCGGTGACGCGCGCCTATCTCGAACAGATGCAGAAGATCGAGGACGGCCAGCGCGCGAAGGACATCAAGGCCGTGCTCGTCACGCCGCCCGATGCAGACGCGATCGCGCGCCTCTCGGCCGACGCCCGCTACAACTCGACGACGCACACGACCTGCGTCGCGACGATGCTAGAAGGCGGGCACGCGCCGAACGCGCTGCCGCAGCGCGCGGCCGCGAACGTCAATTGCCGCATCCTGCCGGGCCACTCGCCCGAGGAAGTGCGGCAGGATCTCATCAAGATTTTCGCGGAGCCGAAGCTCACCGTGCGCTCGATCGATCCGGGCACCGGCAAGCGCCGCGACGTCGCCTCGGATCGCAAGGCACTTTCGCCGCCGCCGCCGCGCGCCGACGTGTTCGCGGCGCTGCGCAAGGTCGCCGACAAGTTCTGGCCCGGCGTGCCGATCACGCCCGAGATGGAGACGGGCGCGTCGGACAGCGTCTACACGATGGCGGCGGGCATCCCGAGCTACGGCGTCAACGGCGCGCTGATCGACCGCGACGACGTGCGCGCGCATGGTCGCGACGAACGTCTGCGCGTGTCGGCGTTCGACGACTCGGCGGCGTTCTACTATGAATTCCTGAAAACACTGACCTCTCAGTGAGGTCGGCCTTGTACTGCGCTTACGGGAGGAGATAGTCGCAAGTCAACGTGTCGGATGACGATGCGTTGTGTCGTATCGGTCTTGCAGGGGGCAGAGCTGGAAGACCGTGGGTAAGACGGGGTAATCGATAAGAGTGCGTCGAGGTATAGCCGGTTGCGCGGTTTGCCTGGCGCCAAGGAAACAGTTGTCGATGGGTATCATTCTGCCGAATTCGGTTTTCTACCACGTGGGTCGCACGGGCGGGCACTGGGTAGGGCATGTTCTCTGGAAGGCGGGTCTCGTCGAGCAGCGGCTGAATCCGCTGCATCTGACGCCCTCGCAGGTGTACGGCAAGTTCGGGCAGAAGCCCAAACCATTTTCGTTCTGTTTCGTGCGTCATCCGCTCGACTGGCTCGCGTCGCTGTGGCGGCACGAGATGGAGTTCGGCTGGTACGACTCGGAAGTGAAATCGGCCGCGATGTCCGATCATTTCCCGACTTTCCTGCACAAGATGCTCGCCGCGTGGCCCGCAGGGCCGGCCTCGCTGCATTTCGCGCCGTTCGTGGGCAACTGCGATTTCGTCGGCAGGTCCGAATACATGTCCGGCGATCTGAGTCAGGCGCTGTCGAACGCAGGCGAGCGTTTCGACGACGAGTTCTTGCAGACGCCGCGCCACACCGAGTCCGCGATCGCGCGCATCAGGCATGCGTGCCAGGCGCCGCGTTCGCTGCTCGAGGCGGTCATGGACGCGGAAGGGAAATTCAACGAGCGATTCGGCTACGACGCAATTCCCGAACACCTGATCGGCGAGCCTGATACCACGGTCTGGCCGGTATTCGCGGTGCGGGAACTCGATGACGCGGGCAGCGCGCAATTCAGGCGGGCGAACGATATGAAAACTCTCAGCAATCGTTACGACTATCGTCTCGCGAGCGGGGAAAACATCAACGGCGATCGAGCCTATCAGCGGATTCAATACGGGCTGACAGACGCCATCGAGAGCCTCGCGGCCCCGCAGGGCAGGCACGCCGCGGTTTTCGCCAGCTTCGATCCGTACTTCGCCTACCTCATGAAGGAAGCCGGATACGCGAGGGTCACGTTCGTGCACGACAACGCTTCCATGCTGCCGCAGAAGTTGATGGACCGCGTCGGCGTCGACATCGAGCGCATCGACTACCGCAGCTTCTGGCAGAACGCCGCGCACGCCACCTACGATGTCGTCGTGCTCGTCGATACGCTGGACTACCCGCTCAGCGGCGAAACCGATCTCGCCAAGGCGGCGTTCATCCTGAAACCGGGTGGGGAACTCGTCGCGACGGCGCCCGTGCATGCGGCGAACCCTGTGCTGCCGTTGAAGACTTTCGCCGTGTTGCCGCCCGAGAAGTGCGGCCTCGTGCCGCCGATCTACTACAACGTCGCGTATCTCGACCAGTTGCTCGCGTCATTCAACATGGCGCGGATCGACGTCCGCGACCGATTCGACGACAGCGTGGATGTCGATAAAATCGCGGAGTGGGAACGCGCGTTCGCGATCGATCCCGGGGAACTGTTCGCACGCATCGTCTTCACTTCGCGCAAGGCAGAAGTGCTCGACGAGAGGACATCGAGCGAAGTGCAGACGGATTTCTTCATGCGCCATCCGATGGAATTGCTGCCGACACCGAGAGATGCGCTCGCGAAGAGCTGGCAGCGGACAATTGCGGCGCTGCAGCTCGGCCTGACCGCCGAGCAGGTGCGCCGCGCGAATGCCGAGCAGGGGTTTGCCGATCGCCAGGCCGAGCTGATCGAGGGGCGTATCGTCATCTCGCGGCAGTCGATCGTCATCGACGCGCTCAATGACGAACTGCAGCATCTGCGCAACGCACATGAGCAGCTGCGTGCGCAGTATCAGACGCTGCGCGATCAGGCTGACTTCTTCGAAGGGTGAGACGCGTCTAGCGGGAGACGATGGTCGCTTGCTCGGCTTCCTTCGCCGGTGCGCGGTGCTGCGGCTCTGGAGCCTGAAAAGGTACGGTCGGCCCGAGTCGCAGGCCGTCGCGCCAGCGCTTCAGAGCACCTTCGATCGGCGCTGCACTCGCAATCTGCGGAAAGGAGTGCGGCTGATGGTCGCGCGTTTCCCAGTCATCCACTTCCTTGCTCGCCTCGACGAACGCGTCGGCAAATGACGCCGTGTGGTTGAGGCCATCGACGAAGAAGGCGCGGCCGAAATCGGTGATAGCCGACTGCGTGCCGCAGCCGAACGACGCACGGTCGCTGCGCGATGCCGTGATGACCATCGTGTCGGGATTTTTCAGCGCGTCGATGAAGCCGCCCGAATAGCAGGCCGAAATCACGAACACGCGATGCTTGATCGGCGAGTCGCCGAAGAGGTCTTCGAGGTCGTCCGGCACGATTTGATCCAGAGGTAGCGGATCGAGGCTTACGTAGAGCTCGTGATTGCGCGAACCATGCGTCGTGATGAACACCATGAGCACGTCCTGCTCGAGGTTCATCTTCTTCGCGAGTCCGTCGACGGCGAGTTCGAGATTCGACAAGCTCGCGATCGGGTACTTGCTGAGCGTGGCCGGATTGTTGACGAGCGCGAGCACGTGCCCCTTGGCGGCGAAGCGATCGCTGAAGAGCTTGTCGACGTATTCGACTTCATTGCGGAACACGTCTTCCTCGCCGTCACCGGCGAATGAGATCAGATAAAGATTCGACTTGCCTGGCGTACGCGGCGCGAGGTGCGAGAGAGCGGCGCGCATGCGCTCGGGTTGAGTGTAGAGAACCTGCTCTGGCGAGCCCGCTTCGGCAGGCCACACGATCGGATGTTCATCGGTGTCTTCGACCGCATAGTCGCCGTTTTTCGTCGCGCTGGCGTTCGTGGAGTTGAGCGAAGCACGCAGTTGCCCGGCGTTCGCAGCGACCGCCGCTACGAAAGCGGATGCCAGCAGCAACACAAGAAACGATCGACGCGATTTCATCCTTTTGCCGCGGGCTTATACCCGCTCCTTCTGATCGACGGGGGGCAGGTCGACCTTTTGCGTATTGTAACAGGGCTCAACCCGGGCGATCTCGTCGGCGAACGCGTGCGTCCAAGCTCCAAAAGGCATAGGCGACTCGCTTGTGGCACGCGGGCTCGGGCGCCAGAGCGTCTGGACGCGGCTCGACCGTGCAGATTGCGGCCGACGGCGCTGCGGCTAGAGGCTGCTCGGGGCGACCGCGGAGAAGTCGGCGACGCAACGGTGCGCCGCAGGGACCGGGAACTGCGCGGGCGGCCGCACGAGTTGCGTCGTTTTCATGCCGGCCAGCTGCGCGGCATCGAGTTCCTCGACGATGTCGGAGAGGAACAGGATGCGCTCGGCCGGCAACGCGATCGCCCCGGCGATGCGCCGATAGGAGGCGGCATCGCGCTTGCCACCGACTTCGGTATCGAAATAGCCCGAAAACAGCGGTGTGAGATCGCCCGCCTCGCTGTAGCCGAACAGCAGTTTCTGCGCTGCGACCGAGCCCGACGAGTAGACGTAGAGTCGCAGGCCCTGCGCCTGCCAGCGACGCAGGCACTCCGCGACCTCGGGGTAGACATGGCCGCGAAACTCGCCGCTCTCGTAGCCATCGGCCCAGATCATGCCCTGCAGTGCCTTGAGAGGCGTTGCCTTGCGATCTTCGTCGATCCAGCGCACGAGCAGCGCGATCACTTCCTGCTGTTCGGCAGAAACGAGGCCGGCCTCGCGCGCCGCTTCGTGCAACCAGTGCTGCACCTCGGGCTTGTCGGCGTGGGTCACGACGAACGCGGGCAGGCGCTTGCGCGCGTATGGGAACAGCACGTCCTTGACGAAAGACAGCGAGCTCGTCGTGCCTTCGATGTCGGTGACGATGGCTTCGATCATGTCGCCGGCGCCTGGCGGACGTGCTCGACGGCGCTCGCGTAGGCGCCTTCGATAGCGCGCTTGACCGCGACCGGATCGGCGACGCGCGAGAAGAGGAGGCTGCTCTCGCCGCGGCCCGTGACGCGCACGTCGCCGAAACCGAGCATGCGGCCCCACGCTGTCTGGTGCAGGTCGATCGTCTCGATCGCGCTGAGGCGGACTTCATCGGTCTCGCGGCCGACGATGCCGCGCTTGTAGACGACGCGTTGTGTCGTCACGCCGAGTTCGATCGCGCGCAACTTCATCCATTCGTAGAACGCGATGAAGATGCCGATGACGAGCGGGATCAGAACGATGCCGAGGATCAATCGCCCTTTCGCCGTCCAATGCAGGTGAAAGCGCGCGACGACCGTTTCGCCCGGCGCCAGCGACTCGTCGAGATAGCTCATGACAGATCGACTCCCAGCACGCTCAGGCCGCCGCCGACTGCGCGGCAAGACGCGGGAATTTTTCGGCGATGTCGCTGCCCGTGAAGTTGGCGACCCAGCCTTCCTTGTTCGTGAACAGGCGGATCGCAATGAAATACGGCGTCTCGCTCATGTCGAACCAGTGACGGGTGCCGTCGGGCACGCCGATGAGATCGCCCTGCACGCAGAGCGTCTCGTACACCTTGTCGCCGATGTGCAGCGTGAACTGGCCGCGGCCGGCGACGAAGAAGCGCACTTCGTCCTCCGAATGCGTGTGCTCGTTGAGGAACTTCGCTCGCAGCGTCACGCGATCGGGATGATCGGGCGTGAGGCTGATCACGTCGACGGCCTGATAGCCTTCCTCGCTGCGCAGGCGGTCGATGTCCGCGCGATACGCAGCGATAACCTCGTCCTGGCTCGCGCCGGGCTGCACGGGCTTCGACGCCTCCCATTTCTCGAAGCGCACGCCAACGCCGCCGAGCTCGCGCGCGATGTCGGCGTGGCGGGTATAGGTCGCGAGCGGCGCGCCGCCGTCGCCCTCGGAGTAGATGCGCAATTCGCTCACTGTCGTAGCCTCCGCAAATCGAGTTCGCAATTGATCAGAAATTCGAACGCCTCGACGTGGCGTTCGGTCTCGGCCATGTCGCGGCCCCAGGTGTAGATGCCATGGCCGTCGATGAGATAACCATACAGCGGCTTGCCTGAATCGATCCAGGCGTCCACCTGCCGCACGAGTTCGGGCATGTGCTGGGTGTTCGCGAAGACGGGCAGGTCGAGCCGCGACTCGTGCGTCGTGTAGCCCGCGATGGCCTTCTGCAGTTCGTAGCCTTCGAAGCGCACTGCGCCTTCCGCGGCGAACAGGCGCGAAGCGACCGTCTGCGCACGAGAATGCGTGTGGAGCACGGCGTTCGCGCCCGGAAAACGTGCGTAGATCTGTGTGTGCAGCAGCGTCTCGGCGGAAGGACGCGCCGACGTGCCGACTGCCTCGCCATGCGCATCGACACGCATGACGTCTGCCGCGGTCAGCGCGCCCTTGTCCTTGCCGGAAACCGTCACCGCGATGTTGCCGTCGGCAAGCCGCATCGAGAAATTGCTGCTCGTCGCGGGCGTGAGGCCGAGCGCGCCGAGCTTGCGCCCGGCACTGGCGATCGCCTCGGCGGCGCTGGCGAAATCGGCGGCTGCGAAAGACACGGGTGTTCCTCGAAAAAGGCGGGATTTGCGGGCGGAAATTCCCTGGGTGAAGTATATCGGATGGGCCTGCGTTAAGACTTGAATTCGCGCGTACATCCCCGAGCTTGCAGAGGTTGAGATAGTCTCTCCGCCAATGAAGGCAAAGGAAAACCGCATGAACATCGATTTATCCGCGCTCACGGCGGCCGAACTCGACGAACTGCTCATCGCCGCAGCCAAGCGTCGCGCGGAACTCGCGCCGGCGCCTCCGGCGCAACCACCCACGCAGTGCGAGGCCATCGTCAACCCGGCATGGCATACCGGCCCGATCCCGACCGGCGTGCTGTTCATGCTGCGGCATCCGGGCCTCGGCTGGCTCGGCTTCGCGCTGCCGCACGAGCATCGCGTGCATCTCGCGACACTCTGGTTGCACCAATCGATGTTGCATCAGCCGGTCGCGGCACCCGCGCCGCCTGCGGAAGTGCCTGTGCCACCACCGACGGCGGTCGGGGCCGGAGGGAGCGGGTCGGTGCATTGAGGCGCGCTGCTCTGGACGAAGCGGAAGGAATCAGGACAGGAGGCCGGTTCCAGAAAACGCAGAAATCCGGGGTCAGACGCCGGGCAAGCGAGTGAGGTCGCAGTCGCGCACGAGCGTGGATTTCGGCTCTGCGCGACGCGTCATGCGCCGTACGGCGCACACGCGCGGCTCCAGTTGCAATCGTTTGGCCCTGGGGTTCCTGGTCCCGGCTCTGGTCTCGTCTCGCCTTTTGCGACGCGGCGCTGTCACAATCGCTTCGTCTTCACTGCGAACCCAAGCGTGCGAACTCATCGTGACGGGTAGTCCTGATCCAACCATGAATCTTCTCCTGGCGGTGCTCGTCGCGTTCGCTATGGGCGCGCTGATCGCATGGCTCGTCGCGCTTACGCGGGCGCGCGGCGCGATGCAGGCGGGCCGTGCGAGTCGCGATGCGGAAGTCGTGCAGCTGGCCGCGGATCGCGAGGCGGCGCTCGAGAACCTGCGCCGCGTCGAACAGGCGCTCGCGGGCAACAAGGCGGAACTCGATGACCAGCGGCAGCGCCTGCTCGCCCTCGTCAACGAGCGCGCGACGCTGACGGGTCGCCTCGAGCGCCTCGCCCAGGCCGACAGCGACCTCCTCGCCAGTCGCGCAGAGGCGCAGAAGTGGCGTGAGGAGTGCCAGCGTGCGGAACAGCGGCTCACCGAAACGGCGACGCGTCTGCACGAGCAGCGCCAGGCGACCGCCGAACGCGAATCGATGCTTGCGCACATCCGCGACGAATTCAGCGACAAGTTCAAGGCACTCGCGAACGACCTGCTCGAGGAAAAGAGCAAGCGCTTCAGCGAACAGAATCAGGCACAGATCCATACGCTGCTCAATCCGCTGCGCGAGCAGCTCGGCGACTTCCGCAAGCGCGTCGATGATGTCTACGACAAGGACAGCCGCGAGCGTACGCAGCTCAAGGCCGAGATCGACGCGCTCAAGAATCTCAACCTGCGCATCAGCGACGACGCGACCAATCTCGCGCGGGCGCTCAAGGGCGAGGCACGCACGCAGGGTGCCTGGGGCGAACTCGTGCTCGAGCGCCTGCTCGAAGCGTCGGGCCTGCAGAAGGGTCGCGCGTACGACACGCAGACGGTGTTGCGCGACGAAGCGGGCGGCAGGCCGCGACCGGACGTCATCGTGCATCTGCCCGAGGGGCGCGACCTGATCGTGGACGCCAAGGTGTCGCTGACCGCGTACGAGCGCTACTGTGCCGCGGTCGACGAGGACGCGCGCGCCGAGCAGCTGGCGGCACACATCGCCTCGTTGCGCACGCACGTCAAGCAGCTTGCCGAGCGTCGCTACGCCGATCTTCCCGGCGTCAACTCGCTCGAGTTCGTGCTGATGTTCGTGCCGGTCGAAGCCGCGTATATCGAAGCGGTGCATCATGACGACGCGTTGCACGCATTCGCGCTCGAGCGTCAGGTCGTGATCGTCACGACGTCGACGCTGCTCGCGACCTTGCGCACCGTCAGCAGCCTCTGGCGCTTCGACGACCGCAATCGCAATGCGCTCGAAATCGCCGACCGTGCGGGCAAGCTCTACGACAAGTTCGCCGGCTTCGTCGAAGACATCCAGGACGCCGGCGTCCGCATCGAAGCCGCGCGCGCCGCGCTCGCCTCGGCGTCGGGGAAGCTCAGCACGGGTCGCGGCAACCTGCTCGGCCAGGTCGAGAAGCTGCGCGAGCTGGGCGCGAAGGCGAGCAAGGCGCTGCCGGGCGATCTCGTCGATCGTGCCGAGATCGAGGAAGTGCAGGCGAGCCTGACGGGTTCTCCGCCAGACGCTGCATCCTGACTGGCGGCCGCAAGCGGCGCAGGCGGCTAGCGATGCGAAGAGCGGCTCTTCGGATGACTCGTTTTTGAAGGTGTCCCCGCTTGCTCATTTTCGTTCGTGGCGAGCGATCGAACCACGATGAGCGATCTGGCGTGACGTTCGTCCTTCGATAACCGCGGGACGAACGGCTTCTTGCTGTCGCATGTCGAGACCGCCGGCGGCCCTCCGGGCGGTACATTCCTGGTTGCAGTTGTCAGTTGGCGTTGCGGGTTTCGGGCGCCGCTGCCCAAAAGACACCGGTGTCATGTCAATATGTGCACCGAGTTCACCGCCGAAGGACGCGATGCAAACCGCTGCCGCCATCTCGCCCGTGTTGCTGCCGGCCGGTCGCCGACGCTGGATCGTCGTCGTGCTGCTGCTGCTCGCAATGATCGTCAACTACGTCGACCGGCAGACGCTGGGCCTGCTCAAACCGGCGATGTCGGCGGAACTCGGCTGGAGCAACAGCGACTTCGCGAATATCCACTTGTGCTTCCAGGCCGCGTATGCGCTGTGCTACCTGGTCTGGGGGCGAGTGGTGGACCGCATCGGCGCGCGCGCGGGCTTCGCGCTCGCTTTCGCGCTCTGGTCGCTGGCGCAGCTGGCGACGGCGGGTGCGCGACAGATCGGCCATTTCATGCTCGCGCGGCTCGTACTCGGCGTCGGCGAGTCTGGTGCATTTCCCGGTTCGATCAAGGCGGTCGCCGAGTGGTTTCCACAGAAGGAACGAGCGCTCGCCAACGGCCTGTTCAATGCGGGTACCAATATCGGCGCGATCATCACGCCACTCGTGATCCCCGCGCTCGTGCTCGCCTATGGCTGGCAGGCCGCCTTCGTCGTTTCGGGTCTCGCCGGGCTCGTCTGGCTGCCGCTCTGGCTCATGCTCTATCGCAGCCCGCGCGCGAGCGCGTGCTTGTCCACGGCGGAACTGCGCTGGATCGAACAGGATGGACAGGCGCCAGTGACAGCGCGCGTTCCATTGACGGAGTTGCTGCGCTACCGGCAGACGTGGACGTATGCTCTGGCGAAATTCATGACCGATCCGGTCTTCGGCATGTATCTCGTCTGGTTGCCCGACTTTCTCGCGAAGCGCTTCAATCTCGACCTCAAGACGTTTGGCCCGCCGCTGATCGCGATCTACGTGTTGTCCGATATCGGCAGTGTGCTCGGCGGCTGGCTGTCTTCACGGTTGCTGCGCCTGGGCTGGAGCGTCAATCGCGCGCGCAAGACCGCGCTGTTGATTTGCGCGCTGTGCGCGACGCCGGTCGTCTTCGCCGCGCAGGCCTCGAACGTGTGGGTGGCGGTCGCGCTGATCGGACTCGCCGCCGCAGCGCACCAGGGATTCTCGGCAAACCTCTATGCGTTGCCTCCCGACCTCGTCCCGCGCGGCGGCGTGGCGTCGGTCGTCGGCATCGGCGGGGCGCTCGGCGCGTGCGGCGGCATGCTCATGTCGAAGTACACCGGGTGGACGCTCGACGCCGATCGCGGCTACGCGCCGATCTTTCTCGTCGCGAGTTGCGCGTATCTCGCCGCGCTCGCACTGATCCACTTCCTCTCGCCGCGATTGCAGCCCGTCGAAGCAGGGAAGTAGCGCGAGGCTTCCGGCGCGCACTTCAAGCGCGCCGAGTGCATGCCTCAGGCGACAGGCGTGGAACCAGTGGCGCTGTGGAGCCGGCTATGGCGATGGCTGTAGCCGAAATAGACGGCGAAGCCGATGACGGTCCACAGGCCCATCAGCGTCCAGTTGTACCAGTTCTCCCAGTACAGCAGCACGAAGCAGCTGATCACTCCGAGCGTGCAGGTCAGCGGCGCGGCCGGCACGCGGAACGTGCGCGGCAGGTCGGGCTGTGTCTTGCGCAGAATCATCACGCCGAGGCACACCGCAACGAACGCGATCAGGGTGCCCATGGAAACGAGATCGCCGAGGATGTCGAGCGGGAAAATCGCCGCGAGCAACGCGATGCCGATGCCCGTGATCACCGTGTTGATGTGCGGCGTGCGGTATTTCGGATGGATCTTCGCGAACACGGGCGGCAACAGTCCGTCGTTGGCCATGATCATGAAGATGCGCGGCTGCGCGATGATCATGACGAGGATCACCGACGACAGGCCGATCAGCGCGCCGACTTCGACGATGACGCGCAGCCAGCCCAGTTCGGCGTGTGCCTTGACCGCGGTCACGACCGGCTCGTTCGTGCCGAGCTGGTCGAACGGCAAGAGACCCGTGAGCACCGCGGCCATTGCGATGTAGAGGACCGTGCAGATCGCGAGCGATGCGATCGTGCCGATCGGCAGGTCGCGCTGCGGATTCTTCGCTTCCTGCGCGGCGGTCGACGTCGCTTCGAAGCCGATGTACGAGAAGAAGACGAGCGTCGCGCCGCGCATGATGCCGCCCCAACCGTAGGTCTCCGGCCCCTTCGCCTCGGGGATGAAAGGATGCCACAAGGCCGTGTTGACGTACTGCGATCCGACGACGACGACGATGAGGATCAGCGCGACCTTGAGCGCGACCATGAACGTGTTCATGCCGCTCGACTCGCGGATGCCGATGTAGCACAGCCAGGTGAGCGCGAGGACGATCGCAACCGCGGGCAGGTTGAACAGCGCGCCCGTGATGACGAGATGGTTGTCGGTGAATGCGAGCGGCGCGTTTGTCAGCGCGTCGGGCAGGTGGATGCCGAACTCGCCGAGCAGGCTCGTGAAGTAGCCGGTCCAGCTCACGGCCACGGCCGACGCCGACACGCCGTACTCGAGCACCATGTTCCAGCCGATGAACCAGGCGACGAACTCGCCGAGCGTCGCATACGCGTACGAGTACGAGCTGCCCGACATCGGAATCAGCGTCGCGAATTCGGCGTAGCACAACGCCGTGAAGCTGCAGCACACCGCCGCGATGATGAACGACAGCACGATCGCGGGCCCCGCGTGTTCCGCCGCCGCTTGGCCCGTGATGACGAAGATGCCGCCGCCGATCACGGCGCCGATGCCGAGCGCGGTGAGACCCCACGGCCCGAGCGTGCGGTTCAGTGCGATCGTGCTGCCTTCCTCGTTGACGCGGGTCGGCGATTTGGTGCGTAGCAGTTGGCTGAGCATGCGGTCGGTTTTCCGGTTTTTCGTATCGTTTCGACGATTTTTTCGCAAGAAGCTCTCGGAAAACGAGGCTTCTCCAAAACAGCGAGGCCGGCGCTGGTTCGCCGGCCTCGCATTACCTATGACGCGATCATCGCTCAGCCCGAGTTGCCTGGGGCGAGCTGACTGCGCTTGTAGCCATAGACGGAATACAGCAGCAGTCCGATCACGGCCCAGATCAGGAACACGAGCTTCGCGGTCATGCTGAGGTTGACGAACAGCAGCAGACAGCCGGCCATCGCGAGCGGGCAGACGAGCCAGACGAACGGCGTGCGGAACGGCCGCGGGCGATCCGGTTGCTGCTTGCGCAGGATCATGACGCCGAGCGAGACCATCGCGAACGCGAGCAGCGTGCCCGAGTTAGACGTGTCCGCGAGCTTGCCGACCGGGAACAGCGCGGCGCAGATCGAGACGACTACGCCCGTGGCCAGCGTGATGACGTGTGGCGTATGGAACGTCGGATGTACCTTCGACAGCACGTCCGGCAGCAGGCCGTCGCGCGACATCGTGAAGAAGATGCGGGTCTGGCCGAACATCATCATGAGGATGACCGACGGCAGCGCGAGGATCGCAGCGATGCCGATCCAGTTGCCGAGGGAGTTATGGCCGAGCAGGCGCAGCACATGCGCGAGTGGTTCCTTGCTGCACACGAGTGCTTGCGAGCCCGCGCACGCCGCAGCCATCGCATCGCTGCCAGGATCGAGCGGCATGCCACTCGCGCCCATAATCGGCTGCGCGCCGACGGAACCGGCGGCAGAATAGCCGACGAGCAGGTAGAAGATCGTGCAGATCGTCAGCGAGCCGATGAGGCCGATCGGGATGTTGCGATTCGGGTTCTTCGTTTCCTCCGCGGCGGTCGATACCGCATCGAAGCCGACGTAGGCGAAGAAGATCGACGCGGCTGCGCCGAGCACGCCGACGCCGCCCAAGGGACTACCCCAGCCGCCGGGCAGGAACGGCTCGAAGTTCGCGCTCTTCACCGCAGGGAACGCGAAGAAGATGAATACCGTAAGCGCGATGATCTTGATCGCCACGAGCACCGCGTTGACGCGAGCGCTCTTCGAGGTGCCGATGACGAGCAACACGGTCACCGCGAGGCCGATCAGGAACGCCAGCAGATTGAAACCGCCGCCGGCATAGAGGCCCGTGCGCAGCGATTCGGGTAACCCGTAGCCGTTCGCTGCGAGCAAGCCGTTCATGTAGCCCGACCAGCCCACGCAGACGACCGCCGCGCCGATACCGTATTCGAGGCCGAGTGCCCAGCCGACGATCCAGGCGACGAATTCGCCGAGCACGCCGTAGGTATAGGTGTAGGCCGACCCCGAGACCGGGATCATCGATGCGAGTTCGGCGTAGGCCAGTGCGGCCAGCCCGCAGACCACTGCGGCGATCACGAATGCGAGCATGAGGCCGGGACCGGCTTTCTGGCCCGCCTCGGCCGTCAGCACGAAGATGCCGGTGCCGATCACGGCGCCGATGCCGAGCAGGGTCAGCTGGATCGGGCCGAGCTGGCGCTTGAGGGATTTCTTTTCTGCAGTCTCAAGAATCTTGTCGAGCGGTTTGACGCGCCAAAAAAGCATTTGCTGGGCTCCCCGGAGCTGATGGCTTGGCGAAGCCGTGCCCGGGGAACCCGGACACGGCCGTGATCTTGCAACCACCAGCCAGTCCAGGATATCGAAGGTCCGGGGGCCGTGATGCGTGGGCTAAAATACGCGACCCCTTCCGGCCGAGCAAGCGCAGGCGCACAAGCATCATGGACGAAACGCCCGTTCGATCATTGCAACCTCAGCAAATGCGCTGGATCGAGATGTTCGAGGCGTACGGTCGTGCCCATCCGGGCGAGGCCGCGTCGGTTGCGTTATTCCGTCGTTTCGCGGCCGAACATGCAGACGCTTCGGCGCGCAACCTTGCCGTGGGTCATCTGACCGCTTCGGCCTGGCTCGTAAGCGCAGATGGGCACAGGGTGCTTCTCACGCACCACCGCAAGCTCGACCGCTGGTTGCAGCTCGGCGGTCATGCCGACGGCGATTTCGACCTCGCGCGCGCCGCACTGCGCGAGGCGGAGGAGGAGTCGGGTCTCGCGGCGCTCGTCGTTGCACCGACGATCTTCGACCTCGACCGGCACGAAATTCCTGCGCGCGGCAGCGAAGCCGCGCATTGGCACTACGACGTGCGCTTCGTCGTGCGTACGAACGGGCACGAATCGTTCACGGTCAGTGACGAGTCGCATGCGCTCGCGTGGCGCGACATTGCCGAGATCGCGCGCGACGATTCAGGATTCGACGCATCGCTGCAACGCATGGCGAGGAAGTGGCTCGCGCGCGCCTGAAGTGTTCCCCTCAATTGCCGACGACGATTTTTCCGGCGCGTGAGTGCAATTGCCCGTTCCGTTCGCAGTGAGGTGTCGAACCACGAAGGGCGATCCGGTGTGAGGTTCGCCCGTCGTTACCTCAGGACGAACGACTTTTCGCTGCAAAGCGGGACACTGCGGATTTTTCAGCCGGCCAGAGGCCGTTTTGTGCGGCGCACTTCAGGCGGCAGGCGCGGCGAGCAATCGTTCGAAAATCAGATCGTTCTGCACGTCGCTGCCGAGGGTGAAGCGATGGTTGCCGACTTCTTCGAAATCGAACTTGCGATAGAAGGCAATCGCGCGGGGATTGCGCTCCCAGACGCCGAGCCAGAGCGACCTTGCGCCGCTCGCGGCCGCTTCGGCCAGCACGGCGGCCATGAGCTCGCGCGCCACGCCACTGCCGATCGCGGTCTTGTCCACATAGAAGCGCCACAGCTCGATCGTGGGTCGCGTCGCGACGCAGCCAGGGGCCGATTCGGCACGCAGCTGCGCGTAGGCGATCGCGTGCCCGTCACGCTCGGCGAGCAGCGTGCGTATCGATGGCGCGACGATTTCGGCGCGCTGAAGGTCGACGCCGTAGCTGCGTGCGCTGTGCGCGGCCATGTCGGCGGGCGTGTTGACGCCGGCGAACGTGTCGTTGAACGTTTGCATCGCGAGCTTCGCGAGCACTGCCGCATCGGCGGCAGTCGCGCGGCGGATCGCAACGGAGGTCATCGTGTTTCCTCGCGCTCCGTCTGCCGCGTCAGGCGCGGCCCGAGAACTCGCCGGTCGTCGTGCTGACGAGAATCTTCTCGCCGGTCGAGATGTATTCGGGCACGAGGATTTCGATGCCCGAGCTGAGCTTCGCGGGCTTCGGCCGCTTCGTCGCGGTCGCACCCTTGAGCTCGGGCGCGGTGTCGACGACTTCGAGCGTTACCGTCTGCGGCAGCTGCAGTGCGACGGCCTGGTCGTCGATCAGCTGCAGGTAGCAGCCCTCGAGCCCGTCGACGATATAGCCGGCCGCGTCGCCGACCGCGGACGCGTCGAGCGTGAACTGCGTGTAATCCTCGATATCCATGAACACGAACGCGTCGCCGTCCTTGTAAGAGAAATTGACCTGGCGGCGCGTAAGCTCGGTTTCCTTGAGCTCGTCATCGGAACGCAACGACAGGTCGAGTTTCTGCGCACCGGGCACCGAATACATGATGAAGCGATAGGTGACGTTGCCGCCGCGGCCCTGCGGCGAGCTGCGCTCGATCTCGCGGATCTGCCAGATCTTGCCGTTGTGCTCGACGACGTTGCCCTTCTTGATTTCGAAAGCTTTCATTCGCTCATCTCATCTTCATTCGGAAAAGCCATTGTCGCGGATTGCGCCGATCGAATAGCGGATCTGCACGGATAAATCGAGTTCCCTTCATCCGCGTCCATCTTCTTTCGATCCGTGAAATCCGTGACGGGCGCTTTTTTTGATTCCAGATACTCACTTCGGCGCCAGCCGGATCGCCCCGTCGACGCGGATCACGCTGCCGTTGAGATAGCGATTCTCGAGGATGAACGCGACAGTCGCGGCGAATTCTTCAGGCGTGCCGAGACGCGACGGGTAGGGCACCTGCGCGCACAGCGATTCGTACACCTGCGCAGGCATGCCGTCGACCATCGGCGTGTGAAAGACGCCCGGGGCGACGGTCATCACGCGCACGCCGATACGTGCGAACTCGCGCGCCATCGGCAGCGTCATGCCGACGACGCCGCCCTTCGACGCCGCGTAGGCCGCCTGGCCGATCTGGCCCTCATAGGCGGCGATCGAGGCTGTGTTGACGATGACGCCGCGCTCATTGTCGGCGCCCGGTGCGTTGTGCTGCATGAGGTCGGCCGCGGCCTTGGCGACGTTGAAGCTGCCGATCAGGTTGACGCGAATCGTCGTGTCGAACGTCTTCAGCGGCATCGGGCCTTCCTTGCCGAGCACGCGTCCTGCGCCGAGGATGCCCGCGCAGCTGATCGCGGCGTTGAGACCGCCCATGCGTTCGGCAGCCTGCTTGAGCGTCGCGGCCACGTTGTCCTCGGCCGTCACGTCGGTGCGGTGGTAACTCGCGCCGGCGCCGAGTTCGGCGACTGCGGCGGCGCCTTTTTCATCGTTGATGTCGAGCAGGGCGACTTTCGCGCCGCCCGCAACGAGATGACGCGCGACCGCGAGGCCGAGCCCGGAGACGCCGCCTGTGATGACGGCCTTGGTCTGGTTGATGTCCACGCGTGCTGCCCGAAATGCCGAAAAGGGCGCGAATTGTAACCGATCGGCCAGCTTGCGCGAGTCGGAGTGCGCCGCGCGGTCATGGCGCTGCGCCGCGCAAGACCGAGTGCAAGCGCAGGGGTGTGTCTGCTTGCGACGAAGGTGGATGCGAGCCGCGCCTGAAGCGATCGCGCTAGGGACAGGCCAACCCGCCGACGCCGCTGAGTCGCGCGATCGGCATCGAGCCGCTCACGTAGCCGGGCACGAGCGGCACCCACGACGCGGTGCCCGTGTTGCAGTCGCTGAAGGTCAGCGTGAGCGTGCCCCATTTCGTGCGCGCGATCTTCGCGGGGTCGAACGCGGGCGGGAAGAATCCGCCTGTCGTCGTGTATGCATCGAGCGTCGCCGTGCCACCGCTGTAGGTGCCCTGGCCGATCAGCCAGAGGTTGTTGCCCGCGGCGTCGAACACGTACCAGATCGCGAGGATGTTGCCGTTGCCCGGCACCTGCACGTCGAAGCCATGGCCCGACTGCGCCGCGTTGTACCAGATGCCCGTGATGCCCGGCGTGATGCCGAAGCTGACCGAGTTGACGCGGATCGTGCCGTGCATGCCGACGCCGGGGCTGCCGTGCGCCTCGCAGTAGTAGCCGAAGCTGCCCGCGGTCGGGAAGCTGATCGTCACGCTCCAGTTGTTGCCCGCGACGTTGCCGTTGCCGCCCTTGCCGTCGCCGTCGCAGCCGTTCGCACAGCGGAACAGACCCGCGCTGTCGGAGACGACGTTGTGCGAGCCCGAGACCTCGGTGAACGTCACGGTGTCGCCCGCGTTGATCGTCAACGTCGACGGCGAGAACATGTCGTTGCTGCCGCCGACGGTGACCTGGTGATCGCTCGCCACGGCTTGCAAGCTGACGCCGAGCAGCGAAAGGGCGAAGACGAGCGCTGCGGCGCTAGAACGAAGGCGATTCTGCATCACGAGAGGAATCCGAGGTTCTTGGTCGAGAAATTGCCGACGTAGGGGAAGATCGACGCGATGTCACAATCCTGCACGCCGAGCCAGCTCGCGAGCGTCGCCGAGTACTGGTCGCAGGACACGGCGGGAATCATCTGCCCGCGGCTCAGGCAGTCGGCACCGTTGAGCGTCTGGTCGGGGAACAGGCGGCCGCTCGCGGCGTTTGCGCCGTAAAGCTTTTGGCCCTTCACCGCGCCGCCCATGACGAACTGGTTGCCGGCCCACGCGTGATCGGTGCCGTCTCCGTTCGAGTTGAGCGTGCGCGCGAACTCGGACAGCGTGAACGTCGTAATCGATTGCGGGATCTTCAGATCGTTGACCGTGCAGTCGTAGAACGCGCCGAGCGCCTGCGACACGGTCGTCAGCAGCTTCGGCTGGTCGTTGAGCTGGTTGGCGTGCGTGTCGAAGCTGCCGTAGCTGATGAAGAAGATCTGCCGCTTCACGTTGAGCATGTCGCGCATCGAGATGACTTTCGCGATTTCCGCGAGCGCGGCCGCGATCGGGTTGTTCGCCGGGAATGTCGTCGTCAGTGCGGGCGCGCTAGAGAGTGCCGCAGTCATCGTGTTGTAGTAGTCGACGGCGTTGCCGAGCTTGGCCGAGTACGCACGCGACAGCGGGTCGCCGTAGGTCTCGGCGAGCATCTCTGCGAGCGCCGTGACGCGCGCGGGTCCGGTGCTGCCCGTGTAGCCCGCGAGGCTGCTCGGTCCGCTCGACGAGATCGTGTACGGCTGTACCGAAAGCCCGGCCTGGAAGCGATTCTGCCCGCTCAGCGAGATCGACATCGGAATCGTTGCACCCGGATTGAGCACATGCAGGCGGTCGGCGACGAGGCCGCCCCAGCCCGTGGTGCCGTTCTGCTTCGGCTGGCCGTACTGCCACTGCGCCTGTTGATCCGAATGCGAGAACAGTTGCGGCGGCACCGGATAGCCTGGCTGCTGGTACTGCGTCTTGACCGTAGGCTGCAGCGCGGTGCCGACGTTGATGACGAACGCGCCGTTGCCGTTGTTGAACAGACGCGCGAGTTCGACGAGGTTCGGATGCAGGCCGTAGGTCTCGCCGGCGCCGGCGTTGAGCACGTTGATCGGCAGCAGCGTGTTCTGCGCGATCGCCATACCTGTCGGCGCGGGTCCGCTGCGCGACGTGCTGTAGGTCGCGTAGCGCGTCGCATCGCTCGGGATCAGCATGTTCCACGAGTCGTTGCCGCCGAGCAGGAACAAGCAGATCAGCGCCTTGTAGTCGCTCGCGGCGCCGTAGCTGCCGCAGGTCTGCGCCAGCGCGGCGTTGACGAGGCCGAACTGCGTCATCAGCGCGCTGCTCGTGGCGCATGCCAGACTCGAGCAGACCGCATCGCGAAGGAACAGGCGGCGCGAGGGATTGAATGAGTAGGTCATGGCGCGCTCACTTCTGGATCGCAAATTCGGGGGAGATCAGCGTGAGCTGCAACGCTGCCTGTGCGCGGCCGACGGCGCTCGTCGCCGGGATCGCGGTGATCATCTTGACGAGGCTCGCATTCATCGCCGCACTCATGCTGCCGTACATCAGGTCGTGATTGATCTGGCTCGCGAGCGCGTTCGGATCGTTCGCGATCGCGGTCAGCGTCGACAGGTCGATCGCAATGGTCTCCGGCTTGTTGCTGCTGTTGCCGACGTAGGCGTTGCTGCGCGAAGTGAGGTCGTTCGCGGTAGTCGCGACGGTCGATTCGTTGATGATCTGGAACTCGGGTGCGACGAGGCCGGTGTCGGCGACCTCGCCGGGCGGTGCGTACGACGGCGTGTAGAAGTTGAAGACCGACGATGCACCCTGCGGACGCTCGACGTAGGCGTTCTGCGGATTGTTGAACGTGTACAGGCCGACCGACGCCGCCGCGTGGTAGTAGCGCCACAGCGCCGTGAGTTTGAGCAGCGGTTCGCGCGCCTTGCCGAACGAGTAGTTGGCGGCGTACTGCGCAGGAATCGTGCCCGTGAGCGCCTCGGTGTCCGTGAGGATCGCCGTGACGACTTCGCTCAGGTTGCCACCGCTGCCGCTGAACACTGCGCTGATGCGCGCGACGTAAGCGGGCGTTGGATTGCTCGTGACGAGTCGCTGGATCAGCTGCTTCGAGATGAACGGCGCGACGTTGGGATGATTGACGAGGATTGCGAGACCCTGCTGCAGGTCGGTCGCGCAAGCGTTGTTCGCGGGCACGCCGAGCGCATCGGAGTTGCTGCCGTAGTTGCCCGTGTAGCTGACGAGGGTCTTCGCGCCGAAGTCGTGATAGGTGTCGTAGCAGATGAGAGGCTGGTACTCGGCGACCGACCAGTTCTGATAGTTCGACGGATTCGTGCCGAAGCCGGTCGAGTAGCTCCAGCCCGTGAACACGCGCGCATAGGCCGAGACGACCGCCTGCGGGTAGGTCGGAATCGGCTGGCCGCTGCCGTCGAGCTTCTGCGAGCCATCCGGGTTGAGCAGCACGAGTCCGATCGTGAACAGCTGCATCACCTCTCGTGCATAGTTCTCGTCGGGCGACGTGCCTTTGCTCGAATCGCCCTTCTTGTTGCGCAGGTACGTGAGCATGTTCGCCATCGACGGGCTCAGCGTCACGTCGTAGATCAGGTTGTAGTAGGTGGGCGCGTGACGCGTGCCCGTCGAGTCGATGTAACCGGTCGCGTCGCGCGCGAGCGTGTCGTAGTACTCGGCGAGCGCGATCGGGTCCTGGTTGAGCCCGGCGAACTGGTCGGAGACGACCAATATCTGCGATAGCGCCCAGGCAATGCGCTGGCGCAGCTGGTCGGGCGCCGTGATCGCGTTGTTGAACCAGACCTCCATGCGATCGGCCTGTCCCGGATTCTGCACGGCCTTGTCCAGCGTCTCGACGTAGGGCCGCTGCAGCGTGACCGGCAGCGCGAGCTGTTTCGCGATCCACGCGCGATAGCCGATCTGGCGCAGCAAGGCGATGTCAGCCGCAGTCGGGCCGAACGTCGCCATCGTCAGGAAGCGTGCCGCTTGCGCGTCATTGACCGGAATGTCGCTCGGTGGGGCGGGGCGATACGGATTGCCGTGCGGCGGCCGCAGGATTGGCGGGTCGGGCGTGAACGCCTGCGCCGTCGCTTGCGCGGCGAGCAAGCCACAGCCGATGATCAGCAGGGGAAAGAGGGTTCGGAGGTGAAACTGCGATCGAAGGTGGAATGGCGATCGAAGGTGACTACGCTTGCTGCTCATCGTGCACTCCCACGGTTCGATGCGCGTCCAACGCGCGGATCCCCCCGTTTCGGCGCGTCAACTTGTGCTGGTCGATGGAGCGATCGAGGGATTGTTCCCCCTCGCCTCGTCATCATCGAACTGGCCACATTCTCCAACGCGGAGGCAGCGCATGAGTTGACAGAGCTGACGCAGAAATTAGCCGTACCTGTCGCCGATGGCAAGCTCTCGATACGCGGGAAAGATGAAATTTTCGTTGTCTGTTGCTTCGTGCGGCGCGGGCGCGAGACTATTGTCATGGCGTCTTGCGCAAGAGCAGGATGGGCGCGGGGGACAGTTCAAGCTGATAGCTATCAGATGTCGCGGGGCTTCCTCGCGATATGAAGACCGATACTCTCGTCGAATTCGCGGAAGACACCGTGGAGTCGGCGTCGTCATGCACTGTTGTTGCAAATTCATTGCGAAGGAGCAAGTCTCATGAACACGCATCGCATTGCCGTCGTCGGTGGCACCGGCGCCCAGGGAAGCGGCCTCGTCCGCGCCATACTCGCCGATCCTTCACGCCGCTTCGAAGCGGTCGTGCTCACGCGTTCGCCCGACGGCGCGGCGGCGCGCGCGAGCGCGCAGGCGGGCGCGAAGCTCGTCACCGCCAACCTCGATGACCGCGCGTCGCTCGTGGCGGCATTCGCCGGCGTGCATGGCGTCTACGCGGTGACGAATTTCTGGGAACACCATTCTCCCGAGCGCGAATTGCGCCAGGCCGAGAACCTCGCGCAAGCCGCGGCGCAGGCCGGCGTGAAGCATCTGATCTGGTCGACACTCGAGGACACGCGCGAGTTCGTCCCGCTGACCGATACGCGCATGCCCACGCTGATGGAGCGCTACAAGGTGCCGCACTTCGACGCGAAGGGCGAGGCCAATGCATTCTTCACCGCCGCTCGCGTGCCGACGACGTTCCTGTACACGTCGTTCTACTGGGACAATCTCATTCACTTCGGCATGGGACCGCAGCGCAACGCGGAGGGACAACTCGTGTTCGCGCTGCCGATCGGCTCGCGTGTGCTGCCCGGCATCGCGGCGTCCGACATCGGTGCGTGCGCGTTCGGGGTGTTCGCGCGCGGCGATTCGATGATCGGGCAGAGCGTGGGCATCGCGGGCGAGCATCTTACGGGCGACGAGATGGCAGAAGCGCTCGGTCGTCGTCTCGGCGAGCCCGTGCAGTACCGCTCGATTCCGTTCGCCGAATATGCCGCCTATGGCTTTCCGGGCGCCGACGACCTTGCGAACATGTTCCAGTTCAAGCACGACTTCAACGACGCGTTCGTAGCGCGTCGCGACATTGCGCACGCGCGCGAACTCAATCCGGGCTTGCTCGATTTTGCGGGCTGGCTCAAACGAGATGGTGCTGCGTTGATGCGCAGCCCGGAAGCGGCGTCCTAGGGCGCCATTTGTTGGAAAATTCCCGGGGAGGGGAATCGATGAAAACGAGGGGAATGAGACGAGCGCTGCTCGTCGCGGGGCTCGCTTGCGCCAGCGTTTCGGCCGTTGCGACCGAGTCGGGCAAGTCGGGACAGGTCGATCGCGGCCGCTATCTCGTGCGCGTGGCCGGTTGCAATGACTGCCACACGCCGGGCTACGCGCAGGGCAACGGTCAGATCGACGAGAAGCAATGGCTGACGGGCGATTCGCTCGGCTGGAAAGGGCCGTGGGGCACGACCTATCCGACGAACCTGCGTCTGTTCCTTGGCGGATTGAGCGAGCAGCAGTGGCTCACGCACGCGCGTTCGATGCAGCCGCGCCCGCCGATGCCGTGGTTCAACGTGCGCGCGATGAGCGACGAAGACCTCAAGGCGATTTACGCCTATGTGCGCGCGCTCGGTCCGGGTGGCGCACGCGCGCCGGCGTATGTGCCGCCGGGGAAGGAGCCGACGGGTCCGGTCGTTCGTTTTCCGTGACGCCGGATATCGCGCCATTGCGACAACATGGCGCTTCGGACCTGTCGCGCTTCAGCCATTGAGCACGCGCGCGACCGCTTCGGCAGGCAGCGACATGAAAGGAGCGGGTTCGACCGGCGCGGAAGCGTCGGTCTGCAACACCTTCTGCCACATGCCGACATCGTGCCACGCGTCGAACTTGTAGCCGACCCGTGTCTCGGTCGCACAGCGGACGAAGCCGCATGACTCGTGCAGCGCCGCACTCGCCGCGTTCGGGAGGGAAATGATCCCGAACGCGTTGACGATGTGCTGCATCTTCAACAACGTGCACAGCGCCTCATACAGCCGCTTCGCGATGCCGCGACGATGAAAGCGTGCATCGAGATAGGCGGCGACGTCGACCGACCAGCGATAGGCCGCGCGATCGCGATGCGGGCTCGCGTAGGCGTAGCCGACGACCTCGTCGTCAATCGTCGCGACGAGCCACGGATGCAGCGCGAGCACCTTGCCCATGCGTTGCGCCATCGTCGCGGCGTCCGGCGGCTCGGTCTCGAACGAGATCGCGGTCGTTGCGACGTATGTGGCGTAAATCGCTGCGACGGCAGCGGCGTCTTCGATTGTCGCTGCGCGCAGGTGGGCTGCGCTCATGGTTTGCCGTCGTTGCGGTAGATCGTGCCGTCCTTCATGACGAAGGCGACGTCGCGCGTCGCCGTAATGTCCTGCGTCGGGTCGCCGCGCACCGCGACGAGATCGGCGTAGAGCCCTGCGGCGACGCGGCCGAACTGATCCTGTTTGTGCAGGATCGTCGCGTCGACATTCGTCGCGGCATGCAGCGCCTGCGCCGGCGTCATGCCGAGCTTGACCATCCACACGAGTTCGCGCGAGTTCGTCCCGTGCGCGAAGACACCGACGTCGCTGCCGCAGCCGATCGTGACGCCGACCTTGAGCGCCGTGCGAAACGCGTTCGCCGAATCCTGCATGCGCTTGCTCGGCCCGGTCTTGCCGGCTTCGTAGTGCTCGAAGTACTGCGCGATCGCCTCGACCGCGGTGAGCGTCGGCAGATAAGCGACGCCGCGCTGCTTCATGAGCTTGAAGGTTTCTTCGCTCGCCTCGTCACCGTGCTCGACCGAGTCGACGCCCGCGAGCACGGACATGCGCACGCCCGCGTCGCTCGTCGCGTGCACGGTCACCGGCCGGCCGGAAAGGTGCGCCGCCTCGACCATCGCCTTGAGTTCGATCTCCGTGAAGGCCGGCTGCACGCTGCCGCCGGGGCCGATGCGATAGTCCGCGTAGATCTTGATCCAGTCCGCGCCGTGCCCGGCCTGCTCGCGCACGGCGGCGATCGCCGCGTCGACGCCCGAGACCTCCTGGCCGCCGCTCGGCAGGTCGATGTCGGGACGAAAGCCGCGCGGGCCGGGGCCGTACGAAGCCGTCGCGACGATCGCGCGCGTCGCGATGAAATAGCGCGGCCCCGGGACCAGTCCGTCATTGATCGCCTTCTGCAGCGACACGTCGGCATAACCCGCGCCTTCGGTGCCTAGGTCGCGCAAGGTCGTGAAACCGGCGAGCAAGGTCGCGCGCGCATGTTCGGCCGCGAGCAGCGTGCGATATGGCACGGGCTCCTTGAGCACCTGGTCGTTCCACAGGGTCTCGTTGTACGGATGCAGGAACAGGTGGGCGTGCAGGTCGATGAGGCCCGGCAGCAGCGTCGTCTCGGGCAGGTCGATCACTTTCGAATCGGATGCGGCTTTGACCTGAGCTGCGGGACCGGCCGTGACGATCTTCTCGCCGTCGACGAGCACGACCCAACCCGCGTGGCTGGCATCGCCGTCGCCGGTCCAGACGCGAGCGGGTCGCAGCAGCGTCTGTGCCGCGTTCGACGCGAATGATGTCGTGAGCAGCAGCGCGCACGCGAGTACGCGAGACACGATCTTTGCTGAATGGGCTTCGGTCACGGCGCGTTCGCCTCGCTGGTGGTCCCGTCGGACGCCTGCGGCCCTGTCGTCGTCAGGTTGTGGCCGACGCGCCAGAGCACGCCCGTGGGATCGATCAGAGTGAAGTCTCGCATGCCCCACGGGCGGTCCTCAGGTACGCCGATGCCGACGCCGAACTCGAGTGCGATGCCGAGCGACTTGAGATGGCGGTACCAGTCGTCCGCGTTCGTCACGAGCAGGTGCATCATGAAATTGCCCGCGTGCTCGGCCACGTAGAACTTCTGCAGCAGAAAACTCGTTTCGCCATGGCGCACGTAGGCGAGATCCTCCGAGGCCCACGGAATCTCGAATCCGATGCGCTCGTAAAAGCGCAGCGAGGTCGCGAAGTCGCGCGCGGGCACGAAGGCCTTGATCTCGACGGCGCGCAGGTCCAGGGAGGTCATCGTGTCGGCTCGTGGTGGCGGAATCAGGTGATCGTGCGACGGAAGTCCAGATCGTAACGCGCGCCGTGCACCAGCACGTGCACGCGCAGGTTCGTGATGCTGATCGGTCCGCTCGGCGCCGCCTCGGCGACGTTCGAATGATCGACGTCGGACGGATCGATCACGGTGATGCCGCCGTGGCCGACGATGTCGACGACGTTGTCCGGGCCGATGAATGCCGCGGTGTCGGGATCGATGCCGATGCCGAGCGCAAAAGGATTGAGCGCGAGCGCGGCGAGCAGGCGGCCGAGTCGGTCGGCGCCCGCACCACCCTGGTCGATCACGAGGCGGTTCGACAGGCCGAGCCCGGGCGCGAGCGTCACGCTGCCCATGCGCGGCGTCGGCCCGTGCGTGCCACCCGCGAGCATGTGTTCGGCGAGGATCGCGGCGCCCGCGCCGACGCCCGCGACCGCCATGCCGTCGGCGTTGCGGCGACGGATCAGCCGCGCGAGTTGCGTGCCGCCGAGCAAGGTCGACAGGCGTAGAGGCTGGTCGGCACTAAGCAGCACGAGATCGGTGCGTTCGACGACCGCGAGTGCGGCGCGCTGGTCGGCGTCTCCGCGCGTTGCGAGCGCGAGTCGGTGCACTTGGCCCGCGCCGAGGTTGAGCAAGGTCGTCTCGAGATCATCCGCGACCGACTCGTCGGGATTCTGCCCCGCGATGAGCACGATATGCGGCCGCTGCCCGAGCATCGCCACGAGGCGTCGATAGATCTCACGTTGCGCTTCGGGGCGCGTCGCGATGCCGATCGGGATGAGATAACCGCGGGACTGATCGGGGGCGAGGCGTGCGGGCACTTGCGATCCTATCGGGGCGACGCGCGATTATAGTCATGCTTGCGCGAGTCGCGCTTCGCAGGTCGCCATGCTGGACGCCCGCAAGAACATGTACGGGCATGCCCGAGCACCGCGACGAGGCGCTGATAGATATCGTGTCAGGCTTCGGGCCGCGTCGCGATGCCGATCGGGATGAGATAACCGCGGGATTGATCGGGGGCGAGGCGTGCGGGCACTTGCGATCCTATCGGGGCGACGCGCGATTATAGTCATGCTTGCGCGAGTCGCGCTGCACAGGTCGCCATGCTGGACGCCTGCAAGAACATGTACGGGCATGCCCGAGCACCGCGACGAGGCGCCGATAGATATCGTGTCAGGCTTCGGAGCGCGTCGCGATGCCGATAGGAATGAGGTAACCGCGGGACTGATCGGGGGCGAGGCGTGCGGGCACTTGCGATCCTATCGGGGCGACGCACGATTATAGTCATGCTTGCGCGAGCCGCGCTTCGCAGGCCGCCATGCTGGACGCCCGCAAGAACATGTACGGACTTGCCCGAGCACCGCGACGAGGCGCCGATAGATATCGTGTCAGGCGTTGGAGAGGTGCTGCTAGGCAGCTGCCTTGCCGACCTTGCTGCCGTTGTCGCGCCCGAGCTGCTCGCTGAGCCAGCGTCCCGTGTCGACAAGCTTGTCGAGGTCGACGCCGGTTTGGATGCCCATGCCGTGCAGCATGTAGACGACATCCTCGCTCGCGACGTTGCCGCTCGCGCCGCGCGCGTACGGACAACCGCCGACGCCCGAGACGGCCGAATCGATCACGCTCACGCCGAGTTCGAGGCAGGCGAGGATATTGGCGAGCGCCTGTCCGCGCGTATCGTGAAAATGGATCGCGAGCGCGGTCATCGGAATCTCGCTCGCCACGGCGGCGAGCATCGCGCGTGCTTTCGCGGGCGTGCCGACGCCGATCGTGTCGCCGAGTGAGATCTCGTAGCATCCCATGCCGTGCAAAGCCTTCGCGACGCGCACGACATCGGCGACTGGAACGTCGCCTTGATACGGGCAGCCGAGCACCGTCGACACGTAGCCGCGCACGGCGACGCCTTCGGCCTGCGCTCGCTCCAGTACCGGTGCGAAGCGCTCCAGCGACTCGGCGATCGACGCGTTGATGTTCTTGCGGCTGAACGCCTCGCTCGCGGCAGCGAACACCGCGATCTCGTCGACACCGACGGCGCGCGCGCGCTCGTACCCTTGCATGTTCGGCACGAGCACGGGATAGCGCACGCCCGGCGCCTTCGCGATCGCCGTGTAGACCTCCGCGGCGTCTGCGAGCTGCGGCACCCATTTCGGGCTGACGAAACTCGTCGCCTCGATCGTGCGCAGGCCTGTCGCCGACAGCCGATCGATCAGCGCAACCTTGGTCGACGCTGGCACGATCGTCTTCTCGTTCTGCAGGCCGTCGCGCGCGCCGACTTCGACGATGCGCACCTGTGCTGCGGGTTTGGTCATGGCTCGCTCGATGACGCCGATTACTTGTTCGATTTCTGCGCCGCCATCGCCGCGCGCTCGAACTCGGCGACGGTCTGCCGACTCTTCAACAGGTGCAGCTGGCTCTTGTCATTGAAGATGGTGTCGTGGCGCAGGATATCCAGCACCTTCGCACGGTCGCCGCGAATGAACACGTGCAACTCGTTCGACGTCTTCGCGACGGTGCCTTCGAGCTTGCCTTCGATGACCTTCTGCGCCATGCGCTGGTCGTTCACCGAGTAGAGGTCGATCGCATCGCCGCGCACCTGGTAGCGCGTGATGTAGAAGCTCTTCTCGGGCGCCGGATCGATCGCGTACGGCGGCGCGATCCTCACGAGGCCCTTGAGCGCGACGTCGCTCACGACGACGTAGTCCTTGCCGTCGGCGTGAACGAAGTTGACCGGGATGCGGATCTCCTTGAACGGCCCGCCTTTCTCGGGCTGATCGATCAGCATGAAACGGCAGCCGTCGTCGACCGAGAACGCCGTGTTGCTGTCCTTCGGCTTCTCGTCGTCACCGATCCACAGGCCCTTCCAGCGCGCGTCGCAGCTCTCGAGGTTGTCGCCCGGAGGCGATTCAAAACGCGTCTCGACGCAGCCGCCGAGCGCGAGCAGCACGATGACCAGTCCCGTGCGTAGCAGGTTCATTTGCTCTCCTCGAAACGGACGAGAACTGCATCGGCCTCGACGAATTCGCCGACGCTCGCGTTCACAGTCATGATTTTGCCCGCGCGCGTCGCCTTGAGCGTGATCTCCATCTTCATCGCTTCCATGACGATGAGTTCCTGGCCCTCGCTCACGCTGTCGCCGGCTTTCGCCTTGACGACGACGATGCGCCCCGGCATCGGCGCGCTGACGCGGTCGCTGCCGGCCTGCTGTGACTTCGCATAGGCGAACGGCGCGACGCGCGCGAACGCTTGGCGGCGCTCGCCATCGTGCAGCAGCACGCCGTCGGTGTCGACCTGCGCGGCGTAGCGATGGCCGACGCCGTCGATCGCGAGCGTCAGCAAGCGATCCTTCAATTGCGCGTGTTCGATCGCGACGCTGCGATCGCCCCACTTGAGCGCGTAGTGACCGCTGGCGCCGAACGCATCGATCTCGACGCGTCGCTCGCCGTCGGCGAAGACGACGATACGCTTGCCCGGATGGCCGACGCGCCATGCATCGGCGCGCGCCCACGGCGAGTGCGGATCACCGCTCGCGCGCGCGAGCGCGGGTGCGCGCGACTCCTCGTCGAGGAGCGTCGCCACAGCCGCTGCGAACAGCGACGTGGCATCGGCTGCGGCGGGCGCAGGCAGAAATTCGTCGAGATGGCGATCGAGATAGCCCGTGTCGATGCGGCCCTCGACGACGGCGGGGTGGCGCACGAGGCGTTCGAGGAAGTCGATGTTCGATTTCGGTCCGACGATGTCGCACTCTGCGAGCGCCTCGCGCATGCGCTGGAGGGCGCCCGCGCGCGTGCGATCCCAGACGATCAGCTTCGCGATCATCGGGTCGTAGAAGATCGTCACGGTGTCGCCTTCGATCACACCGGCGTCGATGCGCACGATGCCACCGGAGCCTGTCGAATCTTGTTCGCCCGCCGCCGGCAGGCGCAGGCGCAGCAGCTTGCCCGAACCCGGCAGGAAGCCGCGCTGCGGATCCTCGGCGTAGAGGCGCAGCTCGATCGCGTGGCCGTCGGCTGGCACCGCCTTGTTGCGGATCAGCGAACCCGGCAAGGGTTCGCCAGCGGCGATGCGCAGCTGCAGCTCGACGAGGTCGAGTCGCAGCACCATCTCGGTGACCGGATGCTCGACCTGCAGGCGCGTGTTGATCTCCATGAAGAAGAACTCGCCGTTCTGCGCGACGATGAATTCCACAGTACCGGCGTTGACGTAGCCGAGCGCGCGGCCTGCGGCGATCGCAGCCTCGCCCATGCGTGTGCGCGACTCGGTCGTGAGGAACGGCGAGGGCGTCTCTTCGAGCACCTTCTGGTAGCGACGCTGCGCGGAGCATTCGCGCTCATTGAGATGCACGACGTTGCCATGGCTGTCGCCGAAGATCTGGAACTCGATATGGCGCGGGTTTTCGATGTAGCGCTCGAGCAGCACGCGATCGCGGCCGAATGCGTTCTTCGCCTCGCGCTGGCACGACTCGAGTGCGGCGGCGAAGTCGTCGGGCTTGCGCACGATGCGCATGCCCTTGCCGCCGCCGCCGTAGGCCGCCTTGATCATGAGCGGGAAACCGACGCGCGCCGCCTCGCGCGCGAGCAGGGCAGGGTCCTGGTCCTCGCCCGTATAGCCCGGCACGACCGGCACGCCATGGCCGGACATCAGGTCCTTGGCGCCAGCCTTCGATCCCATCTTGCGCATCGAGGTGGCGCGCGGCCCGATGAAGGCGATGCCGGCCTGTTCCACCGCGTCGGCGAAGTCGGCGTTTTCCGAGAGGAAACCGTAGCCGGGATGGATCGCCTGCGCGCCGGATTTTTTTGCAGCCTCGATGATCGCGTCGCCGCGCAGATAAGAGTCGGCCGGCCGCGGGCCGCCGATCGGATAGGCGGCATCGGCGAGGCGCACGTGTTGCGCGGTCGCGTCCGCTTCCGAATACACGGCCACGGTCTCTATGCCCAGTCGTCGACAGGTGCGAATGATGCGACAGGCGATTTCGCCGCGGTTGGCGATGAGGATTTTTTCAAACATGGCGGAAGCGGTTCACACGGATTTTCACGGATGGAAGCCGATTTTCACGGATTTGTTGCAATCAAAAATACGACGCTTTATCTCAGCGCGTGGACCGAAATTCAATAGCAAGCCCAGGCGTAATCGGGTTGCTTTCAAGTAATTGATGAGTTGAATCTCATGTGCAGATAGAAGTTGCGTCGTGGATTTCAACTCGACGAGCAATCTTCCTTCCACAACGAGATCAGCTCGGAACTGGCCAACCACGATGTCGCGAAAGCGTACGGTCAAGGGAAACTCTTTCTCCACTCGCAAGCCTTGTGTTCCAAGTTCGTACGCAAAAGCATTTCTATAGACGCTTTCGACGAACCCATGACCGAGTTCGTTGTAGACGGAATAAAAAGCCCCGATGACCTTCTCGGTCAGATCCGAATCAAACAATCCGTGTTTATCCGTTCCCATCCGTGGAATCCGTGTCCTGTACTCGTCCTACTCGGGATTGTGACAGACCGCCTCGATGTTGTGCCCATCGGGGTCGAGCACGAACGCGCCGTAGTAATTGGCGTGATAGTGCGGACGCAGTCCGGGTGCGCCGTTGTCGACGCCGCCCGCTGCGATCGCCGCGCGGTAGAACGCGTCGACCATCGCACGATCGGACGCATTGAATGCGACGTGCAGTTTGCCGCGCAGCCAGCCATCGCCGTTGCCGATCCAGAAGTACGGGCGGTCGTCGCTGCCGTAGCCGACGTGTGCGTGGCCGCCCGTCATCTCCTCGGTGAGTTCCATGATGAGGCCGATGCCGAGCGGCGCGAGCGCGGCGTCGTAGAACGCCTTGCTGCGCCTGAGGTTGGATACGACGAATCCGACATGATCGAAACGCGTGCTCGCAGACATGGCGCCTCCTTATCCGGTCCGTCTCGATCCAGTTCAGCTCGATCCGACCCAGCTTGCGGCGCGCTTGTCGAGAAACGCGCCGAGACCTGCTTGGCCTTCGGCCGACACGCGTAGCCGCGCGATCAGCGCTGCGTTTTCCCGATCGACTGCAACCGCGCGCTCCGGATTCATGCCGCCCATCGCGAGCGCGAGGCGCTTGGCCTCGCGTTGCGCCTGCGGACCGCCCTTCGCGAGCAGGTCGAGCTGGCGATCGACCGTCGCGTCGAGATCGGCAGCGGCGACGACATGATGGACGAGGCCGATGCGCCACGCGTCGGCGGCGTCGATCGTCTCGCCTGTAAGGAACAGGCGTCGCGCCTCACGCAGGCCGATCGCGGCGACGACGTAGGGCGATATGACGGCGGGAACGAGTCCGAGTTTCACCTCGCTCAGCGCGAACTTGGCGCCGTCGGCCGCAACCGCGATGTCGCAACACGCGACGAGCCCGACGCCGCCGCCGAACGCTGCGCCGTTGACGCGGGCGATCGTCGGCTGCGGCAGGAAATTGAGCGTACGCATGAGCGTCGCGAGACGCTCAGAATCGGCCTGGTTGTCGGCCTCGCTCGCCTGCGCCATGCGGCGCATCCACTGGATGTCCGCGCCCGCGGAGAACGAGGCACCGTTGCCGGTGAGCACGACGGCGCGAACGTCGCGGTCTGCGCCGATGGCGGCGAGTGCGGCGGTCAGGTCCGCGATCAGCAGGTCGTCGAAGGCGTTGTGCAGGTCGGGACGGGCCAGCGCGATGCGCGCAACATGGCCGTTCCGGCTGATTTGCAACGAATCGGTCATGCGTAGCGGCGATCCATGAAAGCCAGGAAACGAAATGATAGCGCGGATGAACGCGAGCCGTGCGTGCTCACCCGGGGAAAGATACAGCGAACGCCTCGCTTGCTAGAATCCGGCTGCCACAGGCTGCGGACTTGAGCGATGCCGATTCTGCGAATCTACCTGCGCGTGCTCGGGCTGCTGGCACCCGAGAAGTGGCTCGCGATCACGCTCGCGCTTGCCAACCTCGCGCTCGCCGGCGTTTTCTTCCTCGAGCCCTGGCTCTTCGGCAAGGTCGTGGGCTCGCTCGCGGAGCAGGGCCATCGCGACGCCTGGATGTACATCGGCTGGTGGGCGTTCGTGGGTTTCGCCGGCGTCGCCGCGAGCGTGCTCGTCTCGCTGCACGCCGATCGGCTCGCGCACCGACGCAGACTCGCCGTCATCGCCCAGTTCTTCGAGCATTCGATCGGCTTGCCGCTGTCGTTCCACGGTCAGCATCACACCGGGCGCCTGCTGCGCATCATGCATTCGGGCAGCAGCAATCTGTTTCAACTCTGGCTGAGCTTCTTCCGAGACCATCTGACGACGCTATTGTCGATCCTGATCATGGTGCCGCTCGCGCTGCGCATGAACTGGCGCCTTGCGCTGCTGATGATCGCGCTGATGGTCAGCTTCGCCGTGTTCAACGCGATCGCGATGCGGCGCACGCACGAGGCGCAGGGCGAGGTCGAGGAGCTGCACCACGAGATTTCCGAGCGCGTCGGCGACGTGTTCGGCAACGTCATGGTCGTGCAGAGCTTCTCGCGCATCTCGGCCGAGGTCGCCGAGATCAAGAGCATGGTACGCAGGGTCTTGAGCGCGCAGTATCCCGTGCTGCGCGGCTGGGCGTGGCTGTCGGTCGCGAATCGCGCCGCGAGCACGCTCACGATCGTCGCGATGTTCGCGCTCGGCACCTCGCTCAACGGCAAGGGGCAGGCGTCGGTGAGCCAGATCATCTTCTTCGTCGGCTTCGCGATGCAGTTGATCGGCAGACTCGAACAGTTCGCGGGATTCATCTCGGGGCTGTTCTTCCAGACCCACTCGCTGAGCGATTTCTTCGCCGTGCTCGACACGAAGGAAGTGCTGCACGAGAAGCCCGGCGCGCCGTCGATGCCCGAGAACGTGCGCGGCGACGTCGCGTTCGAAGACGTCTCCTTCGGTTACGAGGTGTCCCACCCCGCGCTCAAGCATTTGACCTTCCGCGTGCCGGCCGGCGGCACGGCCGCGATCGTCGGGCCGACCGGTGCCGGCAAGACCACGGCGTTGAGCCTGCTTTATCGCGCCTACGATCCGAGCGAGGGGCGCATCACGATCGACGGCATCGACATTCGCGAGGTAAGCCTGCACTCGCTGCGCGAGCATATCGCGGTCGTGTTTCAGGACCCGGGCCTGTTCTATCGCTCGATCGCGGACAACCTGCGCATCGGCAAGCCCGACGCGACCGAAGCCGAGATCGAGGCCGCGGCGCAGGCTGCCGAGGCGCACAACTTCGTGATCGTGAAGCCCGACGGCTATTCGACGCTCGTCGCCGAGCGCGGACGGTCGCTGTCAGGCGGCGAGCGCCAGCGCTTGTCGATCGCGCGCGCGATGCTCAAGGACGCACCGATCCTGATTTTGGACGAGGCGACGAGCGCGCTCGACAACGCCACTGAGGCGCGCATCCAGCGCGCGCTCAACAAGCTGACGAAGGATCGCACGACGTTCGTCATCGCGCACCGCCTCTCCACCGTGCGCAACGCCGATGTCATCCTCGTGCTCAAGGACGGCGAGCTCGTCGAGAGTGGCCGCTACGACGAACTCGTCGCGCTCGGTGGCGTGTTCGCGGAACTCGATCGCGGCGGCAAGTTCGTCGCCGACGCCGAAGGCGACGACGAGATCGACGAGGAAACGGCGCTTGTGGCGGGGTAGCAATCTACAAGGTTGTCGAGCAGCACTGACAGCTCGGTTCGACTTTGCCGAAGGGCCGCTTTTGCGATCGGCATGACGTGTAGTGGATAGTACAACCTGCCAGCGTGTTCCGCGGGGCGCTGGGCAGGGTTCCGCGACGATGGCTGGATTCTTCCGCGGATTCTGTCTCGGGCGGTCAGTCTGCAACTAACGGGAGGGCGACATGAAACTCATGCAAGGGTTTTCGATGGTTGTGCTGTTGGCTGCGTATTCGGTGTCTTGGGCCGATGGCGGGGGATTCCTGTACCACGACGGTGCAAAAGTGACCTTCACGAGCGCCTATGCCTATGCCGTGCCGGATCCGTTCGACAAGTCGAAGCAGGCAGTCGTCATCGTCATGGGCGATATGCCGATTGATGCCGCCACGTTCGATGCCGCGCCGGATCGCGACAGGGCGTTCAGCGACTTCATGGGCAACTCGCTCCGGGACGGCAACAGCGTCCAGATCACGCTCGGTCAGGACAAGGACGGCCACGTGCGCGTGGAGCAGGTCAATACCCGCGCGAGTACGAATGGAAAGTTTTCGAGCAGCTCAGGTTCTACCCTCGAGAGTTCATACAAGCTCGACCTCAAGCGCAACGATGGCAAGCGTATCGAGGGCAGTTACCTCAGCACGCGTGAATCCGAAAAAACCGAGGCACACGGGCAATTCTTCGACCTGCATTTCGCGCTCGACGTGGCGAGCGGTCCCGCATTCGGTCCCGGACTGCCTCCAGACGGCGGCGAGCCTTTCAAAGCCTATCAGGCGTATGCCGACGCGCTCAGTCACGCGGATTTCCATTTCGACAGGGACCGGTACCATGCATTCATCAATACGCTTAGCAATGCGCGCATCGCCGTGCTCAACAAGATCGCAGCGAGCGGCAGCAAGGACAACGTTGAGGAACGCCTGCTTGCGGAAATGAGGAGCATGGAAAGCCGGGTTCCCTCGTCCTACCGATTTGTGCGCGGACGCGTGAATGGCGACACCGCAACGGTGGAGGTGGCGGGCAGGGCGCACAACCCTGACGGCTCGGAGATTGCCGGTACAGTGCTGTCGACTACCGCACTGATGAAGAAGGAAGATGGCGCCTGGTGTTTCGACAACGATCGGCAGCCGCCAGCTGAAGGGAAGCCGAAACCGACTCCTGCGGGCGGAGCGAAGGCGAAAAGCTCGTAAGCGGCGAGTTCGCCGAATCGTTGCGGTCCTGGGAAACGCAGGCGCGCCCAGTCGGCGCGCCGTTCTACATGCGGAATACGCCGAACCGCTTCGAGTCGGTCGAGACTTTTTCGATCGGTGCGTTGAGCGCAGCGGACACGGCGAGCCCTAGCACCCTGCGAGTGTCGGCCGGATCGATCACGCCGTCGTCCCACAAGCGGGCGCTCGCGTAGTACGGGTGCCCCTGGCGCTCGTACTGCTCGCGGATCGGCGTCTTGAACCTGTCTTCGTCGTCCTTCGGCCACGACTTGCCGTCGGCTTCGATGCCGTCGCGGCGCACGGTCGCGAGCACCGATGCTGCCTGTTCGCCGCCCATGACGCTGATGCGCGCGTTCGGCCACATCCACAGGAAGCGAGGCTGGTACCCGCGCCCGCACATCGCGTAGTTGCCGGCGCCGAAGCTGCCGCCGATGATCACGGTGAATTTCGGCACGTGCGAGCAGGCGACCGCGGTGACCATCTTCGCGCCGTCCTTCGCGATGCCGGCCTGTTCGTATTTCTTGCCGACCATGAAGCCGGTGATGTTCTGCAGGAACACGAGCGGGATGTCGCGCTGGTTGCACAGTTCGATGAAGTGCGCGCCCTTGAGCGCCGACTCCGGGAACAGGATGCCGTTGTTGGCGACGATGCCGATCGGATAGCCATACAGATGCGCGAATCCGCAGACGAGCGTCTTGCCGTAGCGCGCCTTGAACTCCTGGAACTCCGAGCCATCGACGATGCGCGCGATCACCTCGCGGATGTCGAACGGACGGCGCGTATCGGTCGGGATCACGCCGTAGAGTTCGTCACCGGCGTATTTCGGTTCGACCGGTTCGCGCGTCGTCACGGACAGCGACTTGCGGCGGTTGAGATTGGCGACGATGTCACGCGCGATCGCGAGCGCGTGCTGGTCGTTCTCGGCGAAGTGATCGGCGACGCCCGAGATCGACGTGTGCACGTCGGCGCCACCGAGCGATTCGGCATCGACGACTTCTCCGGTCGCGGCCTTCACGAGCGGCGGACCGCCGAGGAAGATCGTGCCCTGTTCGCGCACGATGATCGTCTCGTCGCTCATCGCGGGCACGTAGGCGCCGCCGGCCGTGCACGAGCCCATGACGACTGCGATCTGTGGAATATTCAGCGCCGACAGGCGCGCCTGGTTGTAGAAGATGCGACCGAAGTGGTCGCGATCGGGAAACACCTCGTCCTGCAGCGGCAGGAAAGCGCCGCCCGAATCGACGAGATAGATGCACGGCAGGCGGTTCTCGAGCGCGATTTCCTGTGCACGCAAGTGCTTCTTCACGGTCATCGGAAAGTAGGTGCCGCCCTTGACCGTCGCGTCGTTCGCGACGACGACCACCTCGATGCCGTGGACGCGGCCGATGCCGGTCACGACGCCCGCACCCGGCGCGGCGCCGTCGTACATGCCGTGCGCCGCGAGCGGCGAGAACTCCAGGAACGGCGATCCCGCATCGAGCAGCGCACGAATGCGCTCGCGCGGTAGCAGTTTGCCGCGCTCGGTGTGCTTCGCGCGTGCCTTCTCGCCGCCGCCGAGCGCGCTCTGCGCGAGCTGATTGCGCAGGTCGTCGACGAGACCGCGCATCTGCGTGGAATACGCCTGGTATTCCGCCGAGCGCGTGTCGAGATGCGATTCGATGACGGGCATGTGTCTACCTTGTGATGGTCGTCGCGAGGCGAGGGTGCGCAATTGTCGCCGAAAACCAAACCGGCCGCGTTGCGCGGCCGGTCGGTGTACTACAGCGGACAGCCAAAACTCAGTGGCCGCTGGCGTCCTTCTTCGCCGCGTCGGCAGCCTTGTCGGCCGCCGCCTTGACGTCGGCCGCGCCCTGCTTGGCGGTGTCGGCGGTGGTCTGCGCGCTGGCAGCGGCCGCCGAGCCCGCGGACGCAGCCTGCTGCGCCGATTGCATCGCGCCAGCGGTGTCGCCCGCCTTGGCGGCGGTCACGGCCTGTTGCGCGGCCGCGCTCGCCTGCGCCGCCTGCTGCTGCGTTGCGGCGGCGGCGGCCTTCGTTGCCTCGGCGGCGGCTTTCGCTTTGGCGGCGGCGTCTTGCGCGGCCTGCTGCGAATTGTCGCTGCACGCGGCGAGCGTCATGGTCAAGGCTGCGGCGATGAAAGCAAGTTTCAGTTGCATGGTTCCTCCCTCCCTTGGTGTGGTGTGAACAAATCTTGCGGTGCGGTCACGGCGTCTCGGCCGCGAGCCTTCGCGCACGGACTCTACATCAGCTCGACCGCGATCGCCGTGGCCTCGCCGCCGCCGATGCACAGCGCGGCGATGCCACGCTTGCCGCCGCGCTTCTTCAGCGCGTGCAGCAGCGTCACGACGAGGCGCGCGCCCGAGGCGCCGATCGGATGGCCGAGCGCGCAGGCGCCGCCATTGACATTGAGCTTGGCGTGCGGGATGCCGAGGTCCTTCATCGGCGCCATCGCGACCACCGCGAACGCCTCATTGACCTCGAACAGATCGACGTCGTCGACCTTCCAGCCGACCTTCTTGAGCAGGCCGTCGATCGCCCCCACGGGCGCGGTCGTAAACCACTGTGGTTCCTGGGAATTCGTCGCATGTCCGACGATGCGCGCGAGCGGCTTGATGCCGCGGTGCTTGGCTTCTTCCGCGCTCATGAGCACAGTTGCCGCCGCGCCGTCGGAGATGCTCGACGAGCTCGCGGCCGTGACCGTGCCGTCTTTCTTGAACGCGCCCTTGAGCGTGGGGATCTTCGCGACGTCGGACTTGCCGGGCTGCTCGTCGGTCGCGTACTCGACCTCGCCCTTCTTGCCGGCGACCTTGACCGGCACGATTTCGTCGGCGAACGCGCCCGACGCGATCGCGGCCTGCGCACGCTTCACCGATTCGATCGTGTAGGCGTCCTGCGCCTCACGCGTGAAACCATATTTCTCGGCGGTCGCTTCGGCGAACACGCCCATCGACTGGCCGTCGTAGGGGTTCGTGAGGCCGTCCCACGCCATGTGGTCGACGAGCTTTGCGTCGCCGTAGCGCAGGCCGGTGCGCGCGGCGACCATGTGCGGCGCGTTGGTCATCGACTCCATGCCGCCGGCGACGACGACGCTCGCCGAGCCGGCCTTGATGATGTCGTGGGCGAGCATGATCGCCTTCATGCCGGAACCGCAGACCTTGTTGATCGTCGTGCAGCCGGCCGATTTCGGCAGGCCGGCCGCAAGCGACGCCTGGCGCGCGGGCGCCTGGCCGAGGTTGGCCGGCAGCACGCAGCCGATGATGACCTCGGAAATGTCGCTGGCGGCAACGCTGGCCTGCTCGAGCGCGGCCTTGATCGCGGTCGCGGCGAGCGTCGGCGACGGCACGCCGGTGAACTGGCCGAGCATGGAGCCGATGGCGGTGCGCTTCGCGCCGACGATGACGATGTCTGACATGGGGTTCTCCGGGAGGGGCACCGCAACGATCGCGGTAGACTTCGCATTATCCTCCCAGCGCATGACAGGCGGCAAACACGGCCCGCGCTTGTCTGCCCAGTCGAGTGCGCGTAGCCTCGTGAAAATGGGGCATGGGGGCAGACACCGCTGCGGTTTTCTGGCGCGCCTCGTTGGCGCTGGCACCTTGGTGTGGTGCGGTTCCGTCGTTTGCGCCGGCGGCGCAACGGCCGCCGACGTGCCCGGCGTCACCAACGTGCGCTTTCGCACGTACAGCACTGCGGACGGCCTGTCCCAGGCCAGCGCGATGGCGATCGCGCAGGACAAGACGGGCTTCATCTGGATCGGCACGCAGGACGGCCTCGACCGCTTCGACGGCTACGGCTTCAAGGTCTATCGACACGACCGCGCCGATCCATGGTCGGTCGCGGACAGCCACATCACCTCGCTCGCGGCCGACGCCGACGGCAGCCTCTGGGTCGGCTCGGGCGCAGACGCGCTGCAGCACTATGACCCCACGCTCGACCGCTTCGAAAGCTATACACCGAGCGGCGCCGGCGCGATGACGTTCAGCCGCACGGCAGCGCTACTGATCGATCACACACATCGCATCTGGGTCGCGGGGCTCGGCGCGGGCCTGCAGTGGTTCGATCCTGCGGCCGAGCGCTTCTCGCAGGTCGCGTTCGGTCGGCGCGAGCCGATGCGCAACGTGCGGGCGATGATCGAGCAGGACACGAGCGCTGTGCTCATCGGCACGCGCGAGGGACTCTGGCGCAGCACTCTCGACGCGACGAGTGTGGTCGAGTGGCGCTACGAAAAGAACCAGTCGCTCGACGTCGAGGCGCTCGCGATCGCGGCCGACGGCACGGTTTGGGTCGGCAGCGCCGAGAATGGTCTGTACGAATTCTCCGCGGCGGGAGAGCCGCTCGCGCATTTCTATCGCGCGGCCGATGCCTCGCTCGTGTTGCCCGACGAGGAGGTGCGCGGACTCAACTTCGATCACCTCGGCCGGCTCTGGATCGCGACGAAGAACTCCGGCGTGGCGAGACTCGACGCGGAGCGCAGCCACATCAGCGTCTTCGCATACGATCCGGCGCGGACACAGGGCATCGGCGCCGCGCGCCAGCAGACGATATTCGTCGATCGCGACGGGCTCGTCTGGGCCGGCTCGTGGGTGAACGGCATCAGCGTGCACGATCCGCGCACAGAAGCGTTCTCGACGATTTCACGCGTCGCGGGCGAGGCGCGCTCGCTGCCGGGACAATCGGTCTCGGCGGTCACCGCCAATGCCGACGGCAGTCTGTGGTTCGGCCTGTCGGACGGCGCCGGACTCGCGCGCTTCGATCCGGCGAGTGGCATCGTCGAGCGGCAGGTGCACCAGGCCAACGTTCCCGGCAGCCTGCCGCAGGGCCTCATCCGCGACGTGCTGCGCGCGCGCGACGGCGGCCTCTGGGTGGCCAGCGCGAGCGGCGGCATCGGCCATCGTCAGGCCGACTCACAGAACTACGTCCAGTTCCGCCACAACGCCGACGATGCGACGAGCCTCGCGAGCGACAGCATCCTGCAGCTCATGGAAGACGATGCGGGCACGCTCTGGATCGCGACCGAGGATGCGGGGCTGGACGAACTCTGCGCGGGCTGCACGCAGTTTCGCCACCATCAGCACGATCCCGCGCGGCCCGAGAGCATCGGCGGCGACGTCGTCGTCGACATGCTGCGCACGCGCGATGGTGACTTCTGGGTGGGCCTGCGCGGCGACGGCCTCGACCGCTACGATCCGGCGCACGATCGCTTCGAACATTTCCGCGCGAACGCGGTAGACGCGGACTCATTGAGCCAGAATGCCGTCAGCTGCATGCTCGAAGACAGCGCCGGCACGCTCTGGATCGGCACGAGCGGCGGGCTGAATCGCCTGCGCGCGGGCACGCGCGCGGCGCCGCGTTTCGACGTGTTCACGCACAAGGAGGGCCTCGCGTCCGAAGTCATTGGCGCCATTGTCGAAGACGCCTCGCACAAACTCTGGATCAGCACGATCGCCAGCATCAGCCGGCTCGATCCGGCCACGCGCGAGGTGCTGAACTTCGGCAGCCGAGAAGGCGCTCTGCCACAGGGCTACTTCGTCGACACGCGCGCGACGCTGCCCGACGGGCGTATCGTCTTCGGCGGCCTCAGCGGCGCGACACTGTTCGATCCGCAGGCGGTCAAGCCGCCGACGCAACCCGTACCGGTCATCACCGAGGTGCTTCTCAACAACGTGCCGGTCGAACTGCGCTGGCGCGAAAAAGCGTCGCCGCTCGCGTACAACCCCTGGGTCGAGGACAGCGCGGTCAAGCTCAACCATCGTCAGAACAATGTCGGCTTCGCGTTCGCGGCGCTCGGTTTCGGCGATCCCGAGACGACGAGCTTCGCCTACAAGCTCGAAGGGCACGACCGGCAGTGGATACAGGCGAGCGCCGCGCGGCGTTACGCGACCTATACCGATCTGTCGCCCGGCGAGTACACATTGCGCGTGCGCGCCCGCAACGGCGGCGCGCCGTGGGACGAAACCGACGCCCGTCTCAACGTCTCGGTTTTGCCGGCGCCGTGGCTATCGCCGCTCGCGTATCTGATCTACCTGCTGCTCGCCGGGTTTTTCGCGGCCGTCGCGGGCCGGCGCCTGCAACGCAACTGGCGTCGCGAGCGGCTCGCGCAGGAAGCGATTCGCCTGAGCGAACAGCGGCTCAAGTACGCGCTCTGGGGCAGCGGCGGCGAGCTCTGGGATCTCGACATGCGCACGGGCGTCGTCCTGCGCGACAACCGCATGGAAGGCATCGCGCTGACGCACGAGGCGCGGACGCAGACGCTCGAGAGCTTCCGTTCGTTCGTCCACCCGGACGACCTCGCCGAGATCAACCTCGCGCTCGCCAAGCACCTGCGCGGCGAGAACGAGGTGTTCGAGGTGAGTTATCGCACGATCGACAAGGACCATCGCGAGTGGCGCTGGGTGATCACGCGCGGCAGCGTCACAGAGCGCGATTCGAACGGGCGCGCGATTCGTCTCGTCGGCACGACGCAGGACATCACCGAACTCAAGCAGACCGAAGAATCGCTGCGCCGCCTCAACGAGGAACTCGAAGTGCGCGTCGAGAAGCGCACGGTCGCGCTGAGCAACGCGAACGTCGAGCTGCGCCGCGCGCTCGAGCAGCTCAAGCTCACGCAGAGCCATCTCATCGAATCGGAGAAGATGGCGGCGCTCGGCAGCCTCGTCGCCGGCATTGCGCACGAGATCAACACGCCGCTCGGCGTGGCTGTGACCGCGGCGTCGCACCTCGACCAGGAGACCTCGCGCCTCCTGCGCTTGCTGGCGGGGAAGAAGGCGATGACGAGCGACGAGCTCGGCGAATTCGACGTGACGGTGCACGAGATCGTCGACATGATCCTGCGCAACCTGCGCCGCGCGGATCAGCTCGTGAAGAGCTTCAAGCTCGTCGCCGTCGACCAGTCGAACGAGGAGGCGCGCGAGATCGAGATCGGCGCTTATCTCGACGACGTCCTCACCTCGATGGGGCCGATGCTGCGCAAGGCCCAGCATCGCGTCCGCCTCGACTGCGCGCGGCCATTGTTCGTGGTCACGTTCCCGGGCGCGCTGTATCAGATCGTCAGCAATCTCGTGATCAACGCGGTTACCCATGGCTTCGACCCGGGGCAGGCCGGCGAGATCGTCGTCTCGGCTGCGGTCACGGGAGATCGTTTCGTGCTCGCGTGCAGCGACAACGGCAAGGGCATGGCGGAGTCGGTCCGATCGCAGATCTTCGAGCCGTTCTTCACGACGCGCCGTGGGCAGGGCGGCTCGGGCCTCGGGCTGCACATCGTCTACAACCTCGTCACGCAGCTGCTCAAGGGCACGATTCGCGTCGACAGTGCGCCGGGAAAGGGGGCGCGCTTCGAAATTTCGCTGCCGCTGGGGCGCATCGACGGTGAGGCCATCGTTACGGGCAAGGCGTCGCGCGCCGGCGCGTGATGCCGCTTGGTGAAACCCATTGCGCAGAAGGCGTTTTCGCGAGCGCGTGCAGTCCGGACGCACGCGTAGTCGGCAGCGCGCTGGCAGAATTTTCCGGAGGGCGCGATGCGGCGCCGCGAAGACGGCTTGCGCCGAGACAGCGCGGACCTTCCGCGCCTACTCGCCGGGCAGGTCGGGCAGCTGTTCGCGCACCGCGAGGAAACGCTCCCAGTTGTCGAACATGAGCTCGACGAGGCGCGGGTCGAACTTCTTGCCGCTCTGTTCGGTGAGGAACGCCCGGATGTTCTCGATCGGCCACGGTTCCTTGTAGCAGCGCTTGCTGCCGAGCGCGTCGAACACGTCGGCGAGCATCGTGATGCGACCCGCGAGGGGAATCTCGGTGCCGCGCAGCGCGTTCGGATAGCCGCTGCCGTCCCAGTTCTCATGATGCGCGCGCGCTGCGTCGGCGGCGAGGCGAAGCACGGGCCGCTTGGAGCCAGCCAGCAGCTTCGCGCCGAGTTCGGCATGCGTGCGCATGATCTCCGTCTCGGCGGGAGTATGCGGCCCGGGCTTGTTGAGGATCGCATCGGGGATGCCGATCTTGCCGATGTCGTGCAGGGGCGCCGCCATGCGCAGCAGGTCGGCTTCCTTCTCGTCCATGCCGTAGGCGATCGCGAGCATCTCTGCGATGAGGCCGACACGGCGCACGTGATTCGCGGTTTCGCGCGAGCGCGTCTCGGCGGCGCTCGCGAGCAGATAGACCATGTCGAGCTGGCTGTCGAGCAGCTCGCCCTGCAAATGCAGGTTCTCGTGCGCGATCGCGACGTTCGTGCAAAACACCTCGATGAGGCGGTGATCGAGCTCGTTGAGCGATGCCTTCTCGCCGACGTAGAAAAGGCTTTCCGACTTGCCGCTGTCGGTGATGAACAACACGTAGTGGTCGTCGCCGAAAACGTGCTTGCGGCCGAGATAGGCCTCGCGCAGCGAGCCGACGACGTGCGCAGGCAGTTTCTCGTCGGCGTTGCGGTCGAGCAGCGGCTTGTACTCGCCGGTCGCCGCGGCGATGTGGAAGTGCTCGGGCAGCTCGACCTGTGGGTGCAAGACCTTGCAGTACAGCGCGCCGCGCTCGGTGCCGATGATCTCGGTCAGCTGCTCGAGCACGATCGAGGCGAAGTGATGCGAGTGTTCCTGCGAGAAGATCTGCGCCGATGCGCGGATGACGCGCTCAAGGCCCTGGCGGTGCGCTTCGATCGTGCGCATGTCGCGGTAGGCGCGCAGCGCGGCGTACATCGTCGTCGCGAGACGCTGCGCGGTCAGCTCGGTCTTCTCGCGGTAGTCGTTGATGTCGTAGTTGGCGATCACTGCCTGCTCGGGTGCCTGACCCGGCTGGCCCGTGCGCAGCACGATACGCACGAGATGGTTGCCGAGGCGCTCGCGTACCGTGCGCACGAGGTCGAGACCGGCCTGGTCGGTTTCCATCACGACATCGAGCAGGATGACGGCGATGTCGGGATTTTCGCGCAGGAAGTTGATCGCCGTGGTGGAGTCGCGCGCGTGCAGGAATTCGAGCGGGCGATCGGCGAAGCGGAAATTGCGCAGGACGAGGCGAGTGACGTCGTGGACTTCGGTTTCATCGTCGACGACGAGCACGGTCCACGCAGCTGCCGCAGGCTGCAGCGTCGTATTCAGATCATGGCTACCCGAGTTCATGATCAAACCCCCTGCGGCGAGTGTAACGCAGTTGTGCGGGGATGGTGTGACACACGCCCGGTTTAATGCAAGCGCGGATTTTCAAACGCCGTCGGCGCGCGGTTTCGCGCCGTCGTACCCATTGTCGGCGGTGGGCGACGCGGGCTTACGTGGCCGCAATCACCATTTGCCGTGGAACAACTCGCGCCCGATCAGCATACGACGGATTTCGTTGGTGCCTGCGCCGATCTCGTAGAGCTTGGCATCGCGCAAAATGCGTCCGGCGGGATATTCATTGATGTAACCATTGCCGCCGAGCGCCTGGATCGCCTCGAGCGCGACCTTGACCGCGTTCTGCGACGCATTGAGGAGGCAAGACGCCGGGTCGATGCGCGAGCGTTTGTTGCGGTCGAAGTCCTGGGCGACGATGTAGGCGTAGGCGCGCGAGGACTGCAGCGCCGTGTACATGTCGGCGATCTTCGCCTGCATGATGCCGAACGTGCCGATCGGCGCGTTGAACTGCTTGCGCTCGCGCACGTACGGCAGCGTGATGTCGAGGGCCGCCTGCATGAGTCCGATCGGGCCGCCCGACAGCACGAGGCGTTCGGTGTCGAGACCGCTCATGAGCACGCGCACGCCCTCGTTGACCTCGCCGATGCGGTTTGCGTCCGGGATCTCGCAGTTGTCGAATACGAGCTCGCAGGTGTTCGAGCCGCGCATGCCGAGCTTGTCGAGCTTCTGCGCGGTCGAGAAGCCCTTCATGCCTTTCTCGACGATGAACGCGGTCATGCAGCGTGACCCGGCCGGGCGGTGCGCCGTGCGCATGTAGACGAGCAGCACGTCGGCGTCGGGGCCGTTCGTGATCCACATCTTGGAACCGTTCGCGACCCACACGTCGCCTTTCTGTTCGGCGCGGCAGGTCATCGAGCCGACGACGTCGGAGCCGGCGCCAGGCTCGCTCATCGCGAGCGCGCCGACCCACTCGCCGCTGCACAGCTTCGGCAGGTACTTGCCGCGCTGCTCGTCGTTCGCGTTGTGGTAGATGTTCTGCACGCACAGGTTCGAATGCGCGCCGTACGACAGGCCGATCGAGCCCGACGCGCGCGAGATCTCCTCCATCGCGACGACGTGGGCGAGAAAACCCATGCCCGAGCCGCCGTACTCGCCGGGGATCGTGATGCCGAGCAGGCCCATGTCGCCGAGCTTCCTCCACAGGTCGCTCGGGAAGAGGTTGTCGTGGTCGATCGCGTTCGCGCGCGGCGCGATCTCCTTTTCGGCGAAGGCGTGGACGGTTTCGCGCAGCAGATCGAGTTCTTCGCCGAGTGGGAAAGGACGCATGGGTTTTCTTAAGCTTGAAGAGTGAGACCGATACGATATCAGGGTTGCCCGATCACATGGTCGCCAGATCGGGGCAGTGCATGCCTGCGACTCGCGCTCACGTTCGAACGCGAGGCCGGAGCGCCAATTTCGACGGCTAGTCCCGATCGGGGCCCGCGCCGTCACCGCGTTTGCGCAACGCTGCGATGACGATGCCGACGAGCAGACCGAGGGCGGCGCCGACGAGCGTCGTGTCGCGCAACTCCTTCCAGCTGAAGCTGCCGAACGAGCGACGGCGAGCGGCGAGCGCGAGATCGTCGGGATTCGCCGCGTGCACCATGTCGGCCCATGCCGAGACCGACTGCTCGACCCAGCGCCGGTCCTCGGCGCTGTGCATCCGCGCGTAGCCGTTGAGATACATGAGCTGATGGTTGATCAGCACGAGCGCGCCGGCGCAGATCAGGTCCGAACCTTCGCTCGCGCCGCCGACTGCGACGTGCGACTTCGCGGTGAAAAACACGCCCCACGGTTCGTGGCGGAACGCGCCGAGCGACTCGACGCCCGAAATGGCGACCTGCGGGTCGGTGGCGGTGAGCTTCTTCGCCTGCGCGTTGCCGGTCTCGGACAGCCGGCCGACGTCGACTTCGCTCAACACCTTGCCGATCTTCGCCTCGATCTCCGTGCTCGCGGCACGGAAATCGTCCGCGGACAGCGGCACGCCGTCGGCCTTGCGCGCGGTCTGCAACTGGAAGTAGCGCGCGAGGCCCGCCGATTGGCCCGCGGCGAGCGCCTTGGCGTCGTCTGCCGCGACGTAGGATTCGACGAGTCGCGTGCCGGGTGAGAGGTATCCCTCGGAGGCCTCAAGGAAGCGCGGCGCGGTCTTCGAGATCGCGACGAACCCCTCCGGCGCAGGCATGTTGAGGTTGCGGCTGCCGAAGGCGACCGTCTGCGCCTGCGCAGAAATGCTCATCGAAAGAGCTGTAAATACAATCGGATAGTAGACAAACCTCATCCTGAAACGCGTTGCGAGGCGCGTCGTTGCAGACATGTCGGATCCTTTGGGATGCAGGCCAGACTGGGACGGATGCGGCGGCATCGCGACCGTGAGCATACCCGCCTCGCGCCCAATCCGCGGGTGAAGGAAGGCATGCATGGCGGGCTTGAATAGAACGAACGGTCGTGCTATTTATGACGCCGATGGTCTGCAAACCTGCCACACGCAAGGGCGAAGCAACGCGCGACTTGATCCTCGATCACGCGTACGCGATCGCCGCGAAGGACGGCGTCGAGGGGCTCTCGATCGGCGAGCTCGCGACCGCGGTCGGCATGTCGAAGAGCGGTGTCTTCGCGCATTTCGGCTCTCGTCAGGACCTGCAGATCGCCGTGTTGCAGGCCGCCGCCTCGCGCTTCGGCGAAGCGGTGCTGATACCGGCCCTGCGCAAACCGCGCGGCCTCGAGCGCCTCGGCGAGATCGTCAGCGGCTGGTTCGACTGGGTGCGTGACAACCGCACGGGTTGCCTCATCATGGGGGCGGTCAGCGAATACGATTCGCGGCCCGGGCCGCTGCGCGACATCGTCGTCGCGATGATCGAACGCTGGCGCGGCGATACCGCCCGCGCGGCGATGCATGCGATCGAAGCGGGGCAGCTGCGCGCCGATGCCGATCCGCGCCAACTCGCATTCGAAATATTCGGCGTCGCGCTTGCGTTGCACCAGGACACGCGACTGTTCGATCCGAACAGCGCGCGCGAGCGCGCCGAGCGCGCCTATGCCGGGCTCATCGCGGCGAATCTGCCGATGTCGTTGCGGCGCGGCGAACAAGCGACGAGTTCCGCGGCTGCCTCGGCGTCGTCGGAACCTTCTTCATCGAAGCTCGCTACACCAAGGCTCGTGTCATCGGAGCCGACTTCATCAGAGCCTGCTTCATCAGAGCCGACTTCCTCCGAATCCGTTTCCACAACCGCGTCTGCGGCCTAAGCGGCTGCATCCCGATCGCTCATCGCAGTTCTTGAATCCCAGTGAGGAGACAAAAAATGTCCGCTACCACGATTCAAAATAGCACGCTCGTTCGCAAAATCCATCTCGCCATGACGCGACTGAAATTCGTCGTCGGCGGCCTGCTCGCACCGCGGCAGACGGCCAACCGCGCCGCGCGCTTGTTCGCGACGCCGTTCGCGAGCAGTCGCACGCGCGCGCGCGCCGTGGCGATCGATCCGCTGATGCGCCGCGAAAACCTGCACATCGGCGGCCGCAGCATCGCCACTTATGTCTGGGGCGATCCTGCGACGCAGCCGTACGCGTTGTTCGCGCACGGCTGGTCGAGCTTCGGGCTGCGCTTCTCGCCGTGGGTAGCGAAGCTGCGCGAGCGCGGCTACGCGGTCGTCGCGTTCGATCAGGGCGGTCACGGCAACAGCAGCGGCAGCCTCAGCACGCTGCCCGATTTCGCCGATACGCTGCGCGCGGTCGGCCAGCACTACGGCAACGCGGCGCTCGTCGTCGCGCATTCGTTCGGCGGCCCGGCGTTCACGCTGGCGCAGGACGAGAAATGGCACGCCGAACGCGCAGTATTGATCGCGCCTGCGTCGGACATCAGCGCCGCCGTGCGTCGCTTCTTCCGCTTCATCCACTTGAGCGAAAGGCTGCGCGATCACTTCTTCGCCTGGCATACGCGTCGTACCGGCATCGACGCGCGCGATCTCGTGCTGCACGACCGCCTGCCGACATTCTCGCGGCCCGCGCTGATCGTGCACGACCTCGACGATCGCGAAGTGCCGTGGGGCGAGGGCGAGTACTACGCGCGCCTGTGGCCCGGCGCCCGGCTTCTGACGACGACCGGCCTCGGCCACAATCGTGTCCTCGACGACGCGGCGGTGATCGAGCAGGCGCTGCGCTTCGCAGCGGGAGAAGTCGTCGGCGACCGTGTCGTCGCCTCGCCGAATCTCATCTACGGCATCGCGTGACGCGAGGGAAGCCGGAGACTGCCTTGTCGCGAAGTCGTCGTCGCGGAAGTCGTCGGCGACTGCGCCGCTGCGCGTCGGCGGGCGCCCGCTACGGCGTCGCCTGAAGCAGCTGGGCTGGCTCGGCGATCGCGACGATATTCCAGCCGAGCGGCTCGACCTCGTCGAATGCGAGCACGACGGGCTTGCCGCGCAGCGTCGTCTCGAAGATGCCCGTCTCGTGCAGCTTCTGCCGCTTGAGCAACTCGGGCACCGGGAACACCTCGATCATTACGTCGTTGCCGCTGTTCAGCGTGTGATTCAGCGAAGCGAGGATGTGGCCCGTCGCGTCGATCAGCACGACATCGTCGACGCCTGCGATGCCCTTGATGTCGAGCAACGAACGCACCATGAGGTCGGGGTTCAGCAGCGCGCTCGCGACGCCGAGGAAGCGGCCGTCGCGCATGTACATCGGCACGCTGACCGAGAGTTCTTCGCGCTTCGTCGTCTGGCTGAAATACGGGTCGCTCCACTGCGGGCTGCGCTTGCCGTCGGCGACCTTGTACCAGGGTTGCTGGCGGGGGTCGTAGTTGTCGGGCATGCCGTCCCAGCCCGGATAGAGCGAGAAAATGCCGCTGCTGAGTCCGATCACGATCGCGGCCAGCGGATTGTCCTCGGCGTCGTCGCCGGCGATTTCGGCGACCGGTGCATAGATGTCGACGAGCTTGTTGCGGATCATCACCGCCGAGCGGTGGAAGATGTCGCGATGAAACGCCTGCAGCGCAGCGAGCTTGCGCAGCGTCGGCGCGGCTTCGCTTTCGCTCATGTTCGGCGGCAGCGTCCATACGGGCGAGGCCAGGCTGAAGTGACTGCCGTTGGTCTTGTTCAGCGCGAGGTCGGGTGGCGCGGTCGCGGGATCGCGAAAGTCGCGCGCGAGGTAGTAGCGGATGTCGACAGGGTGACCGAAGTCGGTGATCTGCGAGACCGAGTCGGCGAGGTTCACGACGACGCTTTCGAGCTGCACCATGCGCACCTGCACGTAGCTGCTGACGTCGGCGACGCTGTCGCGCAGTTGCAGCAGGCGCTGCTCGCGCAGGCGCTCGCTCCTGAATACCTGCTGGTTCTGCCAGAGCAGTCCGCCGATCGCGATCGCCGCGACCGCGATCAGCGCGAGGATGCCGGTCAGCACGCGCTGGCGATGCCGACCGATCGCGCGTTGCGTGCGCTGCCAGAGGTCGTCGGGACGCGCCAGCACCGCGTCGCCGCGCAGATAGCGACGCAGGTCCGCCGCGAGTTCGCCGACGCTCGTGTAGCGGTGATCGGGCGCCTGCGCCGTCGCACGCTGGATGATCGCCGCGAGATCGGGTGCGACGCCGCGCCTGCCGAGGAAGGCATGCGTGATCGGCCGCCGCTTGCCGGCGGCAGCATTCACGAGCGCCTCGTAGGCGTTGCGACCTTCGTTCGGCGGATTGAGGGTGACGAGTTCATGCAGGATCAGCCCGAGCGAGCACTGATCGCTGCGCGCATCGATCTGGTCGATCTTGCCGCTCGCCTGCTCGGGCGACATGTACTTCGGCGTGCCGACCACCTCGCCCATCTGCGTGTCGGAGGCGCTGCCCGAAATCTCCGCGGAAACGGCGATCGCGGAGTTCTCGGCCGGCGTGTCGTCGGGGTCGTACATCGCCCGGCACAAGCCCCAATCCATCACGTACACCTCGTTGTGCCGCCCGAGCATGAGATTGGCGGGCTTGAGGTCGCGATGGATCACGCCCTTGTCGTGCGCGTAGGCGATCGCGTCGCAGACCTTGAGGAAGTGCTCGATGCGTGCGGCGAGCGCGACGGTCTCGTTCGGCCGGCCGCCGTCCTCGAACGCCTTGCGCGCCTGCTCGAGCAGCGCCGAAAAGTTGCGGCCCTCGACGAGCTTCATCGTGTACGCGGGCATGCCGTCGGGAGCAACCTCGAGCGCGTGCACGGGCACGATGTTCGGATGATCGAGTTGCGCCGTGATCTGCGCCTCGCGCAGGAAGCGCGTGCGCGCGCTGACGATCGCGCTCGCGCCGGCGTGCAACTGCTTGAACGCAACGCGACGCAACAGCTCGGTGTCCTTGGCGATGTGCACCGTGCCCATGCCGCCCGAACCGGCGACGCCGACGAGGATGTAGTGAATGCCGTCGAAAGCGGACGACGGCTGCGGTGGGGGTGGCGGCGCGCCGGCGGCGCCGCTCGCGGCGCCACTCGCGGAGCCCTCCGCGCGGCGTGGGCTCGCGATCGTCGGCGTTTCGTGGTCGGCGAGCGTGCGCGCGGCATCGGCGGTGTCGGCTTTCGTCGCGCCAGCAACGCCGGCCTGCACGGTCCGCAGGTGGTCTTGCGCGGTGGCCGCCGAGCGAAAGGCAGCGGGCATGCGCTGCGTGCGTTCGTCGGCGACCGTGTTCTCCTCGTGCAGCGTGCGCGCGTCGGCTGCAGTCGCCGCGGGCACGCCGACAGCGAAACGCGCTGGCAGCACGACGCTTACTTCGACGGGCGCCATCGTGACGGTCTGCAATGAGGTGTCGAACACCTGCGGATGCTGTTCGACGAGCCAGACTCGGAACGCATCGGCATCGTCGGCGCCGCCCGCATTGCGGAAGCGCTGAAACGCGGACGGCAGGTCGAGCGCCGAGCGCTGCTGCGGGGAAAGCGAAGCGATGACGCGGCGCCAATCCATGCGAACCCCAGATACCTTGCGGTCGCAAAAGCGTAGCACGGACGAAATGGGGTCAGGTTCATTTGCGAAATGGGGTCAGGTTCATTTGTTCCCGTCTGTCGCCCACCGTCGTCGTGCTGACAACCGAAAATGAACCTGACCCCATTTCGCATTTCGGTCGCTTCGTCGCGCCATGGACTCGGTTGGTCGCGCGCGCCCGCTCGTGCGTGACGAGCAGCACATGCCGCGACGTGCGCAGGCGCCGACGATGCGCGCCGATTCAACTTCGTCCAGGAGGCGTTCGATGTGGTTTGCAGTGAGGATGCGCGCGACGGTCGCGACGTTCGCTTTTGCAGTGGCAGGGCTGGCGTTCGCTGGCGCGGTCGGTTGTGCGCACGCGGCGGAGGACGACGCGGCCGTGATTGCGCGGCAGTCGCAGGAATTCTCCGACGCTTCGGCGAGTGGCGACGCGGCGGTTCTCGCGCGCCTTCTCGACGATCGCGTGATCTTCATGAACGAAGGCGGTGACATGGCGACCAAGAAGGACATCGTCGACAGCGCGCAGCCGTCGCCGAAGGACACGCCGCACACCCTCAAGCAGGAAGATCTGAGAGTCGAACTGCACGGCAACGTCGCGGTGACCTCATTCGCGGACATCTCGACGATGCCGTTCCACGGCCAGACGCTGCATGCGAAATACCTGTCGACCGAAGTCTGGCTCAAGGAAGCGGACGGCTGGAAAATGATCTCGAGCCAGACGATGGCCGCACAGGACGATCCGCCGGCCGTCAAACTGCCCGCGAAGACGCTCGACGAATACGTGGGTCGGTATTCGATGGGCTCCGACTATATCTATGTCGTCGAGCGTCATGGCGACGAGCTCAGCGCCTCGGCCAACGGCGGCAAGCCGATCGCGCTCAAGGCCGAGCTGCGCGACGTGTTCTTCGCGGCGGGTCAACCGCGCGTGCGGCGCATCTTCCAGCGCGACGAGAAAGGCCATGTTTCCGGCCTCATCAGCCGGCGCGAGGGGCATGACATCGTGCTCAAGCGCGTCGGCTGAGGAAGCGAAACCGGATCGACTGGTACCCAGGCTTGGTTCAGCCGGATTTGCTGCTGCCGGGATGCTGCGCTAGCGACGCGTTCGCTGAGATCCAGGGCAACCGCTGCGCGGTCCATATCTCGCGTAGCGGTGCGAAGCGACCCGGCTCGTCGAAGGTCGCACTCGTGACGTCGATGCAATCCGCGCGCGTGTCGCGACGATAGCTCAGCGTCGTGCCGCAGCGCCCGCAGAACCCCCGACTGACACCCGGCGACGAGACGAATTGCCGCGGCTCGCCGTGCAACCAGGCAACGTCGTCCGTACGGAACACCGCCCAGGCGAGTGCGGGCGCGCCGCTCGCGATGCGGCAGTCGCGACAATGACAGAGCACGAGTGCGGTCGGCCCGCCGGTCACGCGGTAGCGGATCGCGCCGCAGGCGCAGCCGCCTTCGCACGCAACGGCGGCTCCGGTCGTCGTCATCGCCGTGCCCGACGACGCCGCGGTGGCGGATGCCCGGTTCGCGGACGCCGTTGCCGACATCACGCAGGTGGATATCGAGCCCACGAGCATCGAACTTACGAGCATCGAGTCCATCGTCACGAAATTCATCGACGTCTCCGTTGAAAGATCTTCCGAGCGTCATTCGTTGGGCGAGGCCATGACGACAGCTGGCGATGAGAAAGCATCAGCCCCCGGGTGGCTGACATGTTCGCGGCCATTGTTCAGTGCGATGCGCATTCGCGCGCGCGGCGTGGCTGCGCGTCCGTGCGCTCCGTGTGCACGCGCCCGCGCGCGGGCGCCTGCAGGCGCCACGAGGCGCCGAGCGTCATGCCGGCGGCGGCGATGAGGATCGCGCCCGCGCCGAGGTACTGCCACGCATCGAGGCGATGGCCGAACGCGAACGCGTCGACCGCGATCGCGACGATCGGATAGATGAACGACAGCGTGCCCGTGAGGCTCGTCGGCAGTTTCTGGATCGCGCCGTAGAGCAGGATGTACATGATGCCCGTGTGCACGACGCCGAGTGTGCCAAGCAGGGCCCATGTCGTCGCCTGCGTGGGCAGCGCGTGCCAGTGCACGAGCGGCGCGAGCAGCATGCTGCCGACCGTCACCTGGATCAACGCGATCAGATGCGGACGCACACCGTTGAGGTGCTTGGCGACGATCGCCGCGATCGCATAGAGCAGCGCTGCGCCCAACGCGAGCGCGATGCCGCCGAGGTAGTCGGCACCATGCGCATCGGTTCCGGGCGCCGATTGCACGATCATGAGCATGCCCGCGAACGCGACGACGAGCCAGGCGAGTTTCGCTGCCGTCGGACGTTCGCGAAGGACGAGCGCGCCGAGGCCGACGAGCATGAAGGGCTGCGTGTTGTAGACCGCGGTCGCGATCGAGATCGAGGCGCGCGGATACGCGGCGAACAGCAGCAGCCAGTTCGCGACGATCGCGACGCCGCCGAGGGCGGCAAAAGCGAGCTGCCTGCGGGTGATCGCGTCGCGACGAAGCAGACCTTTGGCCGCGCAGACGAGCGCGAGCGTCGCGGCGCCGAAGAGACAGCGCCAGAACACGACGTCGACGACCGCCGCGCCGCTGACGACGACGAACCAGCCTATCGTTCCGGAAATGGTCATCGCCGCCGTCATCTGCAGCGTGCCACGCGTGGTGTCGTTCATATCGATTCTCCAACGAATTTCATGGAGAACATGCTAGTAGGCGAGAATCCAGTTCTACATGGCTGGTGTTAGGATATTCCCGTCCGTTTCCTCAGATATGGAAAGCGAATATGTCATTCGACCTAAGATCGCCATTGGACGAGCTTGATCGCAGGATTCTCGAAATCCTCGTCGACGACGCGCGCATCTCGCTCAAGGAACTTGCGGCGCGCATCAAGCTGTCGTCGCCGAGCACGTCGGAAAGGCTGCGCCGACTCGAGGAACGCGGCGCGATCCGCGCGTTCACGGTCGACGTCGATCCGCGCGCGCTCGGCTACGAACTGCAGGCGATCGTGCGCATCCGGCCGATGCCCGGCAAGCTCGCCGCGGTGCAGAAGCTCATCGGCGAGATCCGCGAGTTCTCCGAATGCGACAAGGTGACCGGCGACGACTGCTTCATCGGCCGCCTGCATCTGCGCTCGATCGAGCATCTCGACCGCATCCTGGACAAGATTACCGACAAGGCCGAGACAAGCACGGCGATCGTGAAGTCGCAACCCGTGAAGCGGCGGTTGCCGCCGTTGCGGCCTTAGCTGAGGCGCCGTTCACGTTGAGCGCAGCGGAAATCCCGTTCGCGATGCGCTGCCCAACTTGCCAATGGCATTGAACGCGGACCCAGCGGGCCCAAGGCTCGCGCAGCGAGCGGAGTCGAACGCCAAGTCGAGCCGGCGACGATGCCCTCCTTACCTCAAGGCTTTCGACTTCAACGCTTCGCTCTCTTGGGGCTTTGGATCGTCGCTCAGGGCGATCGAAGTTGTTATCCCCCTCCGCGCTCAAGGAACCGGTCCTCGCGTCGGCAGTACTTGCTCGCGTGCGCGAAAAACCGTTCGCGTCGAGCGTAGACCCGGCGAGGCCGTGGCTCGCGGAGTGAGCGATGTCGAAACGTCAGCTGACGTTCCGAGCGTCCTGCGACTTCGGCGCTCCCGCGCCGTTGGGCCCTACGGGTCTACGCTGAGGGCGAACGGTCGGCAATGCGGCGTGCAATCGGCGGAGAGCGATGTGGGCCACCCCGCACAGCGCGTAGAATAGGCAGATCGCCGTGTTTTCAGGGTTGATTGCCGATGAGCACCACCGCCAAGACCATCTCGGATCAGAGCCGTCCCGTGCGTGAGGCGTCTACCGACGCGACGCCGCTCCGATTCGTCACCGCCGCGAGCCTGTTCGACGGTCACGACGCCGCGATCAACATCATGCGCCGGCTGATCCAGGCGCAGGGCGCCGAGGTGATCCATCTTGGCCACAATCGCAGCGTCGAGGACGTCGTCCGCGCCGCGCTGCAGGAAGACGCCGACGCGATCGCACTGAGTTCGTACCAGGGTGGCCATGTCGAATACTTCAAGTACATGGTCGACATGCTGCGCGAGCGTGGCGCGAGCCATATCCGCGTCTTCGGCGGCGGCGGCGGCACGATCACGCCCGAAGAAATCGCCGAGCTTCAAGCCTACGGCGTCGAGCGCATCTATCACCCGAACGACGGCATGCACATGGGCCTCGTGCAGATGATCGAGGACGTCGTCAAGCGCACCTCGGCCGCGCGCGAGTCGCGCGGGACCGCGAAAGAGCCGGCACCCGGGACTCGGGACTCGGGACTCGGAAAGAGCGAAAAACCGGCGCTCGATGACGAGATCGGCATCGGGCGCATGCTGTCCGCGATCGAGGACGGATTTTATTCAGAGGCCGATCTTTCGCGCCTGCGCAAACAATGGACCCATCCTGCGACGCCATCGGTTTCCGGCGTCACGCGTCTTTCCGAGTCTCGAGTCCTAAGTCCCGAGTCCCGTCCTTGCCCCGTCGTCGGCATCACCGGCACCGGCGGCGCCGGCAAGTCGAGCGTGGTCGACGAACTCGTGCTGCGCTTCCTGCAGGCGTTCCCCGAGATGCATATCGCGGTGCTCGCGGTCGACCCGACGCGGCGCCGCTCGGGCGGCGCGCTGCTCGGCGACCGCATCCGCATGAATTCGCTGCGCTCGCATCGCGTCTTCATGCGCTCGATGGCGACGCGCCGCCAGCACGTCGCGACCAACGCCGTGCTCAAGGACTGCATCGCGTTCCTCAAGGGCATCGGCTACGACCTCGTGATCGTCGAGACGGCGGGCATCGGCCAGTCCGATTCGGAGATCGTCGATCTCGTCGATTTCCCCATGTACGTGATGACTAGCGACTACGGCGCCGCGAGCCAGCTCGAGAAGATCGACATGCTCGACTTCGCCGAACTCGTCGTGCTCAACAAGTACGACCGCCGCGGCGCCGAAGACGCGCTGCGCGACGTGCGCAAGCAGTGGCGGCGCAACCGCGTCGCGTTCAAGCTGCCTGACGAGCAGGTGCCGGTCTATCCGACGATCGCGAGCCAGTTCAACGATCCTGGCGTCACCTGGATGTTCTCGAACCTCTGCCGCCTGCTGCGCGAGAAAAGGGAGAAAAGGGGTCAGGTTCATTTTTCGGTCGAGGAAGTGGGCAAAGGCGGGTCGGGCGGCGCGAAAAATGAACCTGACCCCTTTTTCCTCCCCGACGTCGACACCACGCTCAAGGAACCGCGCGCGACCGTGCTGATCCCCGGCGCGCGCGTGCGCTACCTCGCCGAGATCGCCGAGCAGGGTCGTGGCATCAACCGGCGCATCGAGAAGCAGTCCGAGATCGCCAATCGCGCGCAGACGCTGTGGGAAGCGCTGCGCGAACTCGGCGACGCGAAGCTTCCGAAGCAGCTCGACCTCTACGATGTGAATGCTCTGCATCCCTCTCCCGCCGGGAGAGGGACTGAGGGTGAGGGTCCGGTTACGGCACAGTCTCCACAGGAACCGAACCCTCATCCGTCGCTTCGCGACACCTTCTCCCGCGGGGAGAAGGAAGAGCAGTTCGCCCGGGGGGGCAACGAAGAACACGTCGACCGTTCGCTGCTCACCTTGCGCCAACGCTACAACGAAGCGATCAAGGCCCTCAGCAACGACTCGCTCGAAGCGCTGCGCGAATGGCCCGCGCGGCGCGAATCGATCACCGCCGAGCACTACACCTACGACGTGCGCGGCAAGGCCGTCACGGGCGACAACTATGTCGAGTCGCTCTCGCACCAGAAAATCCCGAAGATCGCCGCGCCCACCTGCACGAGCTGGGGCGAGCTGCTGACCTTCCTCAAGAAGGAAAACCTGCCGGGCTACTACCCGTACACGGGCGGCATCTATCCGTACCGCCGCACGGGCGAAGACCCGCTGCGCATGTTCGCGGGCGAGGGCACGCCCGAGCGCACGAACCGGCGTTTTCATTATCTGTCGCAGGGACAGAAGTCGACGCGCCTGTCGACCGCGTTCGATTCGGTCACGCTGTACGGCGAAGATCCGCATCCGCGCCCCGACATCTACGGCAAGATCGGCAACTCGGGCGTCAACATTCCGACGCTCGACGACATGAAGAAGCTCTACTCGGGTTTTGATTTGTCTGCGACTAGCACGTCGGTGTCGATGACGATCAACGGGCCCGCGCCGATCATCCTCGCGATGTTCATGAATACCGCGATCGACCAGAACGTCGAGAAGTATCTAAAGGAAGACGACGCGCGCTGGGCCGAGGCGCAGAAGAAGATCGCAAAACTATTCGAAGGCAGGAAGCGCCCGCAGTATTCGGGCGAGCTGCCGAAGACGAACAACGGGTTGGGCCTCGGCCTGCTCGGCGTCAGCGGCGACCAGCTCGTCGACGCCGACACCTACGCGCGCATCAAACGCGACACGCTGCAGGCCGTGCGCGGCACCGTGCAGGCCGACATCCTGAAGGAAGACCAGGCGCAGAACACCTGCATCTTCTCGACCGAATTCGCGCTCCGCATGATGGGCGATATCCAGCAGTATTTCGTCGACCACAAGGTGCGCAATTTCTATTCGGTGTCGATTTCGGGCTATCACATCGCCGAGGCCGGCGCGAATCCGATCTCGCAGCTTGCGTTCACGCTGTCGAACGGCTTCACGATCGTCGAGTACTACCTCGCGCGCGGCATGAAGATCGACGACTTCGCGCCGAACCTGAGTTTCTTCTTCTCGAACGGCATGGACCCCGAGTACAGCGTGATCGGCCGCGTCGCGCGGCGCATCTGGGCGCGCGCGATGCGCGAGCGCTACAACGGCAGCGCGCGCAGCCAGATGATGAAGTACCACATCCAGACGAGCGGCCGCTCGCTGCACGCGCAGGAGATCCAGTTCAACGACATCCGCACGACCTTGCAGGCGTTGTACGCGCTGTTCGACAACTGCAACTCGCTGCACACGAACGCCTACGACGAGGCGATCACGACGCCGACCGAGGAATCGGTGCGCCGCGCTGTCGCGATCCAGCTGATCATCAACCGCGAACTCGGCCTCAACTTCTGCGAAAACCCGTGGCAGGGCAGCTTCATCATCGACAAGCTGACCGACCTCGTCGAGGAGGCGGTCTACAAGGAATTCGAGGCGATCAGCGAGCGCGGCGGCGTGCTCGGCGCAATGGACACGATGTACCAGCGCGGCAAGATCCAGGAAGAGTCGATGTACTACGAACACAAGAAGCACGACGGCAGCCTGCCGCTGATCGGCGTCAACACGTTCCTGCCGAAAGAACACGCCGGCGACATCACGACAACGATCGAGTTGATCCGTTCGACCGAAGAAGAGAAAGGTCAGCAGATCGCGAATGTCGAGGGGTATCGCGCGAATCGCAATTCACTCGCGCCGGAGAGCCTCAAGAAGCTGCAGCAGGCGGCGCGCGACCGCGATAACGTATTTGCCCAACTAATGGAAGCTGTCAAATTTAACAGTGAAGGGCAGATCTCACATGCGCTATACGATGTGGGTGGGGAGTATCGCCGTAACATGTAAAGATAAACCTTTATGGCTCTTTAGTGTAAGAATGCCAGCGTCCAGTTGGGCTCGGAGGCGCAGATGAAAAAAATCGCACTTTTCAATCACAAGGGAGGGGTCGGAAAAACGACGCTCTCAATAAATATCGCCGATGCCTTAGCGGATGCCGGTAAGCGGGTTCTGTTAGTAGATGCGGACCCTCAGTGCAATCTAACTTCATTCTACGTGGAGGAAGCAGACTTAGAAGGTCTCCAAGCTAATTCGGATCAACCGGGATCTACTGCGACAATTTGGTCTGCTCTGAAGCCTGTGGTGGACGGACGTGGCGGCGTGGGGAGGGTTGATGCATGGACAGTTCGAGGCGGACAGATTTCCCTTTTGCCAGGAGATGTAATGCTGGCAGATTATGAGGAAGCGCTACCAGCTGCTTGGGTAGAATGCTTCGCTCGCCGCCAGCGCGGCTACGATGTCGTTACCGCTCTTCCACAAATTGTAGACAACGCAGTCGCTGAATCCAACGCGGATGTGTGTCTTTACGACGTAGGTCCGAACGTTGGCGCTTTGAATAGAACAATTTTGTTGGACTGCGATTACTTCATAACGCCGGTAGCTGCAGACCTCTTTTCTCTACGGGCATTGAGCACCGTTGGCCGTTCGGTCTCAAAGTGGCTCAAAGAGTGGCAAACAATCCGCGGTTTAGCCACACCTGCCGACCAAGCTACTTTGCCGACTGGCCGCCCAATATACTTGGGATACATCACCTCGGCATTTAAGGTCAATTCTGGCCGAAATGCCGCGATGCCGCATGCGGACTGGGAAACAAGAATCGCACCAAGAGTGCGCGACACAGTCGCTCGAGAGTTGCGCGCTATTGATCCGGCACTCGTATACACAGGAGGAAATAAAATTGGAGGCATCAAGCATTTTCATAGCTTGGCCCCGGACGCTCAAAAATACGGAGTAGCCATCGGAAAACTGCGAGGGTTTGTGAATCCCGGACAGAACGCAAACATTGAAGAGGCGGACTCGCAGTTTGGCACTTTAGCGGCTGAGTTAATTCGGCGGGCTGGAATTTAGGAATAGAAATGGCAAAGAAAAAAACCGCGAAGAGTAGTGTTGCTGAGCCGCGTGCAGCATTCAATCGAGTCAGTCAAAGCGATTTTCCAGCGCTTTCTTTTAGAGACGCCTCTAGAGTAGCGATTGCACTATTGGATAATTTTGGCGGGAAATCAGGCGCGCCGCACGACGTGGCTTTTTCGCTCGGTCTATCGCCTACTAGTAGTAACTGGCGCGTCCTAAGTGGCGCGGCAATAGCCTATGGACTGACGGAGGGTGGCTACAACGCCGATCAAATTAAGCTGACTCCTTTGGGGAAAAAACTCGTAGCGCCTGAAGTCGAAGGGGATAGCGATTCAGCCAGAGCAGAGGCAGTTTTGCGTCCGAAGATCGTTCGTCTTTTCTTCGAAAGATATGATCGCGCAAAATTCCCCCAAGACGCGATCGCGCAAAATGTGCTCGCCTCACTCGGCCTCCCGCGTGACCGAACCCTTGAGGGCCTACAAATTCTCAAAGATATCGGAAGGGATGCAGGAATTGTTCGAGATACAAAAACCGGGCCATTCGTCGCAATCGCGACGAGTTCCGCACCGCGGATGGAAAAGTCTGAACTTGTTAGTGAGGCGAACGTCTTTAGCAATCGCAGTGATAGCAGCGACACTCAAGCCGTACAGAATGAGCCGTTGTTAGAGGCCACTGGTGTAGCGAAAATAGAAAAGAAATCGCAACGCGTTTTTATAAGTCATGGCAAAACTCGATCGGTTGTGACTCAGATCAAGGAACTACTGACGTTTGGTGGCTTCGAACCAGTAGTTTCTGTGGATCAAGAGCGAACGGCAATTCCCGTGCCGGAAAAGGTTTTCGAAGATATGCGGTCCTGTAGCGCAGGCGTGATACACGTTGGGAGTGAAAGGTTGCTTTTGGACAGCGAGGGGCGCGAGCATGTGTTCGTCAATCAAAATGTCTTGATTGAGATCGGCGCAGCTTTGGCGCTATTTGGCAAACGCGTAATTCTTTTGGTCGAACGGGGATTGGGTTTGCCCTCAAATTTGCAAGGTCTATACCGATGTGAATACGAGGGCGACAAACTGGACTATGAGGCTACTATGAAACTCTTAAAAACGTTTAATCAGTTCAGAGATGTCGGCTAGATTGAAAAAGCCAACTTCCCCAGAAGATGTGGAAAAGGGGTCAGGTTCAAAAGGGGTCAGGTTCATATTCCTTTCACCTCATTGACGTGAGGCTTCGCCGGCTGTCCTCGCGGTCTGGTACTCGCGCATAGCAGCGTCAATGCTTCGAATTGCGCACGGATGCATAAGAGAACGCGCTTTGCTCGTGGGTATGTAAAAGGGTAAGGTTCATTTTCCTTTTACGGCATGACCAAAAAAGGGGACGGAGGAATTATCCGTTCGAATCATCCGCCGCGGTGAGACGTGGTCTTCCGCGTGCCCGCAAGGCGACAGGTTGGTTGAGTGTCTTGGCGACCATCGCCTGGAATTTCGGACTGCCGAGTGCTCGCTCTTGCTGAAGGTGGAGGCGAATGACGACGAGGTCTTCATCGGTCACGCCAGCGCGTAGCCAATCACGATACGCTTCGATCCGCGCGCGCGTGTCGCCTAAAGCAAGATAGACGGCATGCGGTGTCAGCCAAGGTTCGAAAGCGAGTCCGAGGTTTGCGCGCGCGCTCGACCAGACATACTGTTCTGGCGCCTCGACCATCGCTGCGCGAACCGGGTTGAGGTCGATGTATCGGTAGAGCGCCAGAACGTAGCTTTCGGAATCGACGAGGCACGAACGAAAGCGTCCCTCCCAGAGCGTACCGGTACGCCGATGGCGTCGATTGAACTTGGCGACGTAGCCCTGATTGAGCAACCTCATCGCCTGGGCGAGGTCGCCCGGCTGGGTCGTCGAAACGAGCAAATGAACGTGGTTTCCCATCAACGCATAGGCATGAATCCTGACGCTGCCGGCTGCGGCAGTCTCTGCGAGGAGTTCGAGATAGAGCCGGTGATCTTCCGCGTCGACAAAAACGGCTGCTCGGTTAACGCCGCGCTGCGTGATATGCAGGGGTACGTCGGCAATGACGAGGCGCGGACGACGGGGCATCGTAAGGCGATTTAGGACGGTGCTGCAGTGTCGTTGCTTGTGGGCCCTTGGTCAGCCGGCGAAGTTCGCAAGCGCTTGCAGGAAAATGGCGCGCTTCAAACGAACAATCCCTCCGTCCCCTTTTTACTCCGTCCCCTTTTTAACGCGCCTTGCTGCCGATCACGTATCCCCATCCCACCGCGCCGAACGTGATCAGCATCAGCAGATGCGAGAAGACGCCTTGCACGCAACGCGCATCCGCCAACCCTGCGTCGCGCAACGTGGCGGCGTATGTCGACGTGTGCCGCACGTCGACGATGAGCACGCGCCCGCCCGGCGCCAACACGCGCGCGATCTCGCGCAAGGCGGTCTGCCGCTCGCCCGCGTTATAAATGTTGTGCAGCGCCATGCTCGAGAGCACCACGTCGAAGCTGGCGTCAGCGAAGGGAAGTTGTCGCGCATCGCCGGTGTGCACTTCGACTTTGTCTGCGACGTCTTCGATCATCGCGTTGCGTAACGTACCCGCGGCGTTGTTGCCGCTGAGATCTTCCTGCTGCCATTTGTCGATGCCGACGGCGCGGCCGGTCGAGAGCCGTTTGGCCGCGCCGACGAGAAACAATCCCAGCCCGCACCCCACATCCAGCACGCGCTCGTGTCCGTTCCAGTTGATCTTGTCCAGATAGGTTTCGCGCTCGCGTATCTTCCCGATCTTGCTGTCGTAAATCATCCACAAAGCCATCGCGCCGAAGCCGAGGCCGGCCACCATCAACGGCCGGGCGATCATCGCGATGGCATCCTGCCCGGACCATACGCCCAGCAGCCGCGTGATCAGCGAGATAATCCCCAGCGCTGCGACGATGAGCATGTTGCGCACCGCCGCCGGCGCATCCAGGCCGTAGTCGGGAGTCCGATTGTCTTTCATACTTTTTGCCTTTGAGAAAAAAAGGGGACGGAGGAATTATCGGTTCGAATCCCGCGTCGGGTCGAGATGGGGCTTCTCCACGAATGATTCCTCCGCGTCCATGTCAAGGAAGTGTTTCAAGGTCATTTAGGGCGACGATAGCAGGCTCGCCAGTTGTTCTTTGAGCGCTGCGACTTCGCCTTCGAGTGCTGTCACGCGTTCGTACAATTTCGGCGTCATTCATCCTGCCTCGTGCGGCGGGATTGGTTGAAGCCACCGCAGATTCGACGAACGCATCCACATTGAAATAAAAGGACGGAGGAATTATCCGTTTGAATCCCCCGTTGGATTGAGACGTGGTCTCCTGCGCACCGGCACGCGCGAATAATTCCTCCGTCCCCTTTAAAAGGTTCTCGTGAGCGCATAGCGCGCGCTGCCTACGAGTGCCGCCTTGAAACGGCCTTCCCACAGCGTGCCGGTGCGCGCGTAGCGCGCGTTGAAGCGTCCGACGTAGCGACGGCCGATCGCCTGCATCATGCGTGATACCTCGCCGATCGCCTGTGGCGTGACGAGCAGGTGCACGTGATTGGTCATCAGCACATAGGCGTGCACGGCGCACGCGTGCTTGGCCGCGGCTTCTGCGAGTTCCTGAAGGTAGTTGCCGTAGTCGGACTCGGCCGCGAAACACGCCTGCCGATTCACGCCGCGCTGGACGACGTGCTGTGCGATGCCGGGCAGTTCGAGCCGGGGCTGACGGGCCATGGGTGATCAGTCGTTGCGTTGGCGATAGGCTGTCACCGCCTCCGCGGCCGAGGTACCCTTGATCTGCGCGCAGGCTCGTCGGAGATCGACGGCCTTCGGCGAAGGAAAATGAACCTGACCCCATTTGCGGACCCCATTTGCGCGTATCGTATGGCTGGTCTGCCGCGACTTCCGCGAGGGGCGAATATGATTCGACAGCAGAATGACCTTGCCAGGATAACGCTTGGCGTGATCGTCATCAGCGGGCTGGTTGCCGCCTCTCTGTGGGTTTTGCAACCCTTCCTGATGGCGGTGGTGTGGGCCACGATGATGGTGGTGACCACCTGGCCGTTGATGCTCAGTCTGCAGAGGCGGCTATGGGGAAGAAGATGGCTGGCGATGCTCGTGATGGCGCTCGGGATGATGCTGGTGCTGGTCATACCGCTGTTGCTCGCCATCGTCACGATCGTCGACAACTCGGAGCGCATCGTCGGTTGGGTGAAGCAGTTGGGCGATCTGCGGCTTCACCCGTTGCCTGACTGGATTTCGCGGCTGCCCCTCGTCGGCGAACGCCTGCAGAATTTCTGGCAACAGAACGCCGCTTCCGGATTGCAGGACTATTTCGCCAAACTTGCGCCCTATGCCAAAGACAGCGTTACCTGGGCGCTTTCCCAGTTGAGCAATCTCGGCGTGGTATTCCTGCAGCTTCTGCTCACCGTGATCGTCTCTGGAATCATGTACATGGGCGGCGAGCGTGCCGCGGCCTGGATCATACGTTTCGGCGAACGCCTCGGCGGCCCGCAAGGCGGAAACGCCGTGGTGCTGGCCGGTCGGGCAATTCGCGGCGTCGCGTTGGGCGTGGTCGTGACGGCGCTGGCGCAGTCGATTTTGGGCGGCATCGGCCTGGCCATCGCGGGCGTGCCGATGGTGGCGGTGCTCACGGCGATCATGTTCATGCTGTGCATCGCGCAACTCGGCCCGATACTCGTTCTGGCACCCGCCGTAATCTGGCTGTACTCGAATGGAGACAGCACCTGGGGCACCGTGCTGCTGGTATGGACGGTGATCGTCGGCACGATGGACAACTTCCTGCGGCCGATTCTGATCAAGAAGGGCGCCGACTTGCCGCTGCTGCTGATTTTCGCCGGCGTGATCGGCGGCCTGATTTCGTTCGGTCTCGTGGGTATTTTCGTCGGGCCCGTGGTCCTCGCGGTGACCTACACGCTTGCCGATGCCTGGGTAGGACGGGAGAGCGATAACGGAGTCTAGAAAAGGGGTCAGGTTCATTTTTCCAAATGAGTCCCGGGCTTGGCCGGCCTCTCGCGCGGCCGGACATCGTCGCAGCGCGCGCAAACGCGTCGGAGATCGGCGCCCTGCATCGCAGGAAAATGAACCTGACCCCATTTACAGCAGGCGCGCGAGCTGCTCCTTGAGCGCCGCGACTTCGCCCTCGAGCGCTGTCACGCGTTCATACAACTCGGCGTCGGCCTTCTTGCCTGGTGCGGCGCTGCCTGAAGCAATGGCAGATTCGACGAAGGCATCCACGTCGACCGGCCCGCTCAACAGGTGCATGTAGCGATCCTCGCGCTGTCCGTGACCGCGTGGCAGGCGAACGACGAGCGGAACGTCTCGTTCGATCAGGCGCTCGAGCGTGTCGCGCACGTCGTCGACGCTCGGAAAATCCGTGAGCCGTTCGCAGCGCGTGAACACTTCGTTCAACGTCTGCGGTCCGCGCAGCAGCATGAGGCAAAGCGCGGCGCGCTGGCGCGCCGTGCTGCCGTAGACGGCATCGAAGCTGTGCGAATAGCGCGGCGCGCGCTGCGAGAAGGGATCGAGCTTGACCAATCCACGGTCCAGCATCGCGCGCAGCGAGTGTTCGACTTCGCCGGGTTCGAGACGCATCACCGGCTCGCGGCTCGTCTTTTGATTGCACGCCTGCACCGTTGCGTTGACCGTGAGCGGATACACGTCCGGCGTGATCGCGGCCTTTTCGATCAGGCTGCCCAGAATGCGCGCCTCGACGGGGCTCAGCGTGGGAAGCCCCGAGTGGGGCGAGTCGGAAATCGAGGCGTCGGTCATGTCTGCACAGGGCGAAGCGGCAACTGCCGCGATGACAATCAGTCTATCGTGGGCAAAAGGGGATCGAAAAGGGCTGGAAAGAGGTGTGCTGTCGTCCCTCCAGTTGTGAGGGCTTCGGGCAAGCGGGTGGATGTGCTTCGCCGTAGCCAAAAATGAACCTGACCCCTTTCGTTGTGACCCCTTTCGTTGGCAACGGGGTGGATGGCTTCGCCGTAGCAAAAAATAAACCTGACCCCTTTTTTGCCTCTTCGCCGGTACAAAATGAACCTGACCCCTTTCTTTACGTAAAGACGCCTTCAGCCCCGGCCGCAAGAAGGAGGAAAGCCGCCAGGAGCAGAACCGCGCCGATCAGCGTTGGCATGAATGTCCATGCCGACAGCCCAGGTTCGAGCACGGCAGAGGCCGGAGCTGCCGGATCGTAGAAAACCTGCACGCGACTGCCCGTCGGATAGCGATCGATGTACTTCTCGGCGAAACCGGCACCCGAAAAAAGGTAGTCGAGCATTCCGAAAGCGATCCGTTCGGCGACGAATAGTTTTCCATCGACCGTGTACTCGTACACGATGCTGGGGCGCATGCCGGGCTCGCCGACCGACCACCGCTTCGCCCGTTGCGCGGAGCGCACCCTGCCATGGACGAATGGCCATCGCGAACTGCGGGTGGCAGAGACGACGGCAGTTTGCCCCACCCAGAGGTCATGCAGAGCCCAGCAACCGAAGACGATCGGGAAAAGGATGCCGAAAATGATCTGGAACATTGCAGACAAGACGGACTTCGGCGACCTTGCGGATCAGCATCGCCCGAGGCGTTGACGCGACAGTTGGATCATGCGTAGTCGACCGGCAAACAACGGAGTCGGAGTGCCTTGGAAAAAGGTTCAGGCCTCGCCTGTCGCAGGCGCGTTATTGCTGCGCGAGGAATCTCAACTCCCGCGCGGCGCGAAAACCGCCCGCTCGAAACAGACAATTCAAACAGACCATTCCGCCGTTCCCGACAGCCCCGCATCGCCCTCCACGAGGGTCTGCCGCATTCGCGGCCGTTCACCGGCTTTCCACAGCGCCACTTCGTGGCGAACGCGATACCGCAGCGGTCCGCCGTCCGCACTCGCGCTGCGCTCGATCGGCCGCGGAATGCAGACGAACTCGGTGACCATCTTCTCGGCGTCGACGCGCACCGTGGCGTAGCCATGTCCACCCGCATCGAGGAAGGTCAGATGCGGGGCCAGCTCCGGGTTGCTCACGGCGTGCGCCTTTTTCAGATCGCCGCTGCGGGCGAACTCGAGCGCGGAGCGCACGCCATGCTGCAGCAGCAGGTTTTCCGTGCACTGCGGTGGTCCGCCATCGATATTGGCGACGTAGAGCGGGCGCAACGGATTGTCCATTTTCAGATTGTGTTCGTTGGCTTCGGCCGAGCCCACCGAAGAGATCGAGCCGCCCACGAAGCTCACGCCCACGGGCTCGAACGCGGCGGGCGGCAAAGTCTTCGCCGCGTAGCCCGCCCAGAAGCTGTGGCGATCGCCGGCGACGATCGCGAAACCCGTGATGCCCGCATCGCGCACGGCATCGAAGATCTCGGCGCGCTCGTGGTACATCGCGCCCCAGTCCCACGTGCCCGCGAGGCCATAGCCGGCGCCCTGCCATTTGCCGAGTTCGGGCGGCAGGTTCTGCGGATCGACGCGTTGGTCGGGTTGTCCGAGCGTATTGCCCCAGATCTTCCAGGTGCCCTTTGCTGCGCGCAGGCGCGCGAGGAACCAGGCTTTCTGCTTCGCACCGAGCATCGTCTGCGCAGCCTCGGCGGCGCGGTAGTTGACGATGCTCTTGTCGCCGAATGACAGCCTCGCCGGCGGATGGCCATTCGCGTAGTCGCGGCCGGCGTCGAGCTGCGCCCACAATTCCTCGGGCACGAAACCCAGCTTGTCGCCTTCGAACAGCGGGTTGAGTTCGTCGTGATTGCCGGGATCGCGCGAGCGATAGCTGCGCTGGTCGGTGACGATCAGATCGACGTGCCGCCCCCAGCGCAGCGCGCGATAGCCGGTCAGGCTCCCGATCGCGACGAGGTTGTTCGGTTCGGTGCCGAGGCCCGTGTCGTCGAATTCCTTCACCGGCGTGTCGACCACGTGCGGCGCCTTGAACGCGTCGAGACTCGATCCGGGCGGCAACACGCGCGCGGGCTGGTATTCGAACCAGGCCTGGTTGGCCGCGACCTTGAGCGTCTGCGCGGGCACCCAGCCCTCGGTTCCCGGAAATTCCTGGATCGACTGCCAACCCTGCCAGGAGAATTCATGGTTGTCCCATATCGCGACGAACGGCCAGCGCGCGCGCGCATCCTGCAAATCCGGATTCTGCAGGTAGGCGTGATAAGCGACGCGATAATCCTCCAGCGAGTCCGGAACCCAGAAGCGGTTCTTGGCGACCTTCTTGCCCTTCGGATACTTGATCGGAAACGTGACGAGGCGATCGTACTCATGGCCGTTCTTGACCTGATCCGGATACGCGACCACTTCGTAGATGAAGTCGCCCAGATGCAGCACGAAGCCGAGCCTTTCTTCGGGTGCCGCGCGCTCGTCCTCCCAAATCATCCGACGATAGGCATTCAGATGACCGATGCAGATGTCTTGGCAACTGACGAAGGCAAAGCGCGCCGGACGCGGATCGTCGGGCGCGGGTGCGGTGAGCGTGCGGCCGATGCGACTGCCGTTGCCTTCGTCGTCGACGAAGCGGTACCAGTACTCGCGCGCCGCCGACAGGTGGCCGACGAGCACGCGGCAGGTCCAGTCGGATTGCGCCTGCACGCGCGCCGACGTTTTCGCGAGCACGCGCGTGAACGCCGGATCCTCCGCGACTTCGACCCGCAACGTTGCACTCTGGCGTCCGTCTGCATAGGGGCGTCGCGTCCAGAGCAGGACGCTGTTGTCGTCGGGATCGCCCGAGGCGACGCCTTGCGGATACAGGTCGCGGCGCTCGCGCCATCCGCTCGACGACGGGCGCACGGCGGCGCAGCCCCAGGCCAGCGACGCGCCGAGTGCGACGGAGAGCTTCAGGAAATGTCGCCGGCTCACGCTTGGCATGTCGTCTTCTCCCCGTCGATCGCGATCGTCGATGTGCCGAGACGCTAGACCGGTTCGCGGGTAGGAGAGCGTGCCAAAAGTACCGCGGGGGCAGTAACGGAGTCAGAGTGCCTTTTGCTTCAACGACACCGGCTGCGTGAAACTCATGGGGGTGAAAAAGGGGCCTCGAACGGAGTCAGAATGCCTGCGGCTCTCAATTTTTTGCTGGTCCCGGAGACTCGCATCCGAACAATCAAGCCGATCTGCTGGTTGTTTCCTATTGGAAGATTCGGGCCATCGCGTCGTCGAATGATGGATTGTCCGTTTCGATGTGGCCGGTGTTGTAGTCTTTCTCGATCAGCGTGAGCCCGTCGTAGTGGCGATTCATCATGCGCTGGTAGAACGCTTTCACTTCGACATCGTTGGTGTTATCGGGATTGAAGCCACGTGACAGATCCAAGGCTCCGCTCATTGACGTGCTGCCGCCGCCACCGAGAAGTTGAGGGAATTCCGTCGGGCCCGGTGCGCCGCGTGCGAGGATCAGCGTCGCTGGAATGCTTTTTGTCCCGATGGTCTCGGTAAATTCCTGCTCTTGCGCCAGAAATGAGCGCTGCCAGAAGGAGCCTTCCACGGAGATGAAATGGGAAAAGGAGAGTGTTTTCGGCGCCTCGAGAAACAGCGCCGTCACGACGAACGAACCGCCAAAAGAAATTCCGGAGAGAATGCGCTGTCTTGGATCGGCGCGAAAATGCGATTCGATGAACGGGATGAGTTCTTGCGTGAGAAACGCGTGGTACGCGATCGCGCCCGGCAGAAGAAAGTCTTTCTTGCGCCTCGCCGTTCCGCCGATGCCGACGAGAATCGCATCAATCTGCCGACGCTGCAGGATTCTCGCGAAATTCACGAATCGGTTTTCCGGTGGAATCGTTGCGTCACCGTCGGTCGCGTAGATGACGGGGTAAGTCGTGCTTCCGGAATCGTACGAAGCCGGCAAATAGACGAAGATCGGATAGGTAGCGCCAGTCTGCGCCGAATCGATGCGGGCCAAAGTCACGCTACGGGCTTCGTCTTGCGGCGAGTTCCGAACGTCGGCAGCGCCGCCGCAAGCAGTCAATGCGAAGACGACGCAAAGGACGCAAGTGCCGCGCAGCGTGGCAGCGATCCGATCAATTTTTTCGCGCATTCGCTATCGCCTCGCAAACGTCCGCTTCGCGACGGACTCGCACCATGGCGAGGCCAACGCTGCTGACCGAGTCGGGCATGCGTTCACTTCCTGCCAGCTCTCCCTAGAGGACGAGGAATGGTTCGCTTGAGTCGCGAGCCGGCGGCCCAGGCGTGCGAAAACCGGGGTCAGAGTGCACTTTGCAAGCAAGGCGGAACTCAGGAATACGGGGTTCGAAGACAGGGTCCAAAAAAATGGCCAGAATGCCGTGTCCCGGAAAATAGAGTTTGGCCCGGTCGTCTTGCTACCATGGGCCCACACGAGCAAGGAGCGCGCAATGGTCAAGGAACATCTGGATCCGCCGTTGTTCGAGGTGGAGAAGTTCTCGCAGACGGTGTCGCTGGCGCAGACGCCGTTCCTCTATGACGACGGCGGCCAGCCGGTTTTCCTGGCGTCGCCGCCGCAAGGCGCGACGATACTGGAACCGGCAGCAACCGACCCCGACATGGCCATCGGCCGCGAGCACGTGGTTTCGGAAGTCATCGGGGCCAAGCAGACGTCTTATGGGGTGGAAACGCAGCTCGGTTTCGTGACGACGGGTGCCGTGAGCTACGAGCCGCTCTGGGTCACGCGTGACATCGCGGCGGCGTTCGGCATCACCCTGGTGAAGCCGGGCGAGGCGGTGCGCATGAGCAGCCCGGTGCAGGAACTGTCACAGGTGGAGTACGAATACGGCGCGTTCGCCGGGCATTGGTCGCCGTACCAGGGCACCGGCAACCGGCTGCTGAGCGTCGTGTGCACGGATCTGGAGCACCACGATTTCCCGCACGTGTTCGCTTCCACCGACGCGCGCTTCCCGCTCGTGATCTCGGTGGGGCGCTACTGGCCGCGCCTGGCCCGCATCCGCCTGGCCGACCTGTGGGTGCCGCGAGGCTGGATGCTCTACATCCCGCCCAAGCCAAACGTGCCGGGGCAGGCCTGCATCGATTTGCACAACAATCGCAATTCCGCGCGCGCGTGCTGGGGCGACATCGAACACGACGCCGTCACTACGCATACCTTGCTGCAGGCGACGGGTGGCTTCTTCTACTGGTACTGGAATGCGGACGACACCGGCCACGGACGCCCGGCGGGGGCGTCGAATCCCTGATCGATGCGTTCAGCAAGAAGGGCCTCTGGGATATTTTGAAGAACCGTTCGCGTTGCGCGTAGACGCAGCGGGCCCAAGGCTCGCACAGCGAACGAAGTCGAAGCGTCCCTTCGACTTCGCGCCTTCGGCGCTACGCTCAGGGCGAACGCACCTGGCTGAGATACTACGCAGCGCCTTCAGCGCGCTGGACGAAACGGTTGCGCTTCGGCGACCATAATTGCCGAATGCCTGCCCATCCCACGCCGTCCATTCAACTGCTGCAGCTGCTGCCGGACGTGGTGGTGCAAACGGATGCGCTGTGGGTGGTCACCTACCTCAATCCCGCCTGGCAAAAGCTGTCGGGCCATTCTGTCGACGATGCGCTCGGCCGATCTTTGCTCGACTTCGTGCATCCCGACGACACCGGCACCTTGAGATCGGGCATGCCGGTCTTCAGGCTGCGCTTTGCAGATTCGGACTATCGATGGGTGCGCTTGCAGCTCCATCCGGAGTCCGACGCGGCGAATCGCGTGATAAGTCGGCAGGGCGTTCTGATCGAAATTACCGAAGTCACCGAACAGGTACTGGTGGAGGTTCGTCAGCGCTTCTTGCGGCTTCTGGAAACCATCGATGGCGTCGTTTGGGAAGCAGAACGCGGCGTCGGCAATACCTTCCTCAGCCCGCAGGTCGAGAGGCTGTTCGGTTTCACCGTGGAGGAGTGGCGCTCCGACCCGGGTTTCTGGCGTTCGCGTGTGCATCCCGACGATTTGGCCGAAGCACTGGTCATCGACGATGGCGCGTACAACGCAACGCATAGTTACGCGTACGAGATGAGCTACCGGCTGATCGCCAAGTCCGGCAAGGTCGTATGGGTGCGCGACCTGTGTCGGGTGGTCGTCGAAGCGGATCGGCCGAATCGCATGATCGGCCTGATGATCGACGTGACCCAACAGAAAAACATCGAGCTCGAGCTGCTGCAGTCCGACAACCGCTATTCGCTCGCGACGCGCGGATCCAACGACGGTATTTGGGATTGGGACCTGAAAACGGATGTCTTGCACGTGTCCGAGCGCTTCCGTGAGATTGTCGGACTGGCTGATAGCGGAAACCTGCATGATGGCGGCTGGCGCTTTCTCGAGCAGCTTGTCGATCCCGACGACCGCGAGCGCGTGCAAGCTGCCTACCGCAGGCACCTGTCTGGCAACAGTCCGAATTTTTCGGTGGACTTCCGCGCCTGGCATGCGGCGAAACGATTGGTGTGGGTCAATTGGCGCGGCGTTGCCCAGTTCGAAAATGGCATTGCCGTGCGCATGGCGGGTTCACTCAGCGATCTTGCGGAGCGTGGCAGTACGTACGATGCGTTGACCAACTTGCCCGGCCGGCCGTTGTTTCGCGACCGCCTGGAGCATGCGATTGCGCTGCATCGAAATGATGTCGCAAGAGTCGATGCTACGTCAGTGGATGGTGCGTCAGTGCATGGTACGTCGGTCGATGGTACGTCAGTCGATGGTGCGTTGGCACAAGGCGTCACCACGACGTTCGCAGTACTGCTGCTTGACCTGGATCGGTTCAAGGCCGTCAATGACACCTTTGGACACCATGTGGGCGACCAACTGTTGCAGCAGGTCGCGCGCCGCCTTGAATCGTGCGTGAGGGCGGTTGATCTCGTCGCCCGCATCAGTGGCGATGAGTTCAACGTGCTGCTCGAGTCCATCGATCAGGCCGATGCTACCGATCGAGCCCGACAGATCGTCGCCGCGCTCGCGGCCCCCTACCTGATTGGCGCGCACTCCGTGACGAGCGGCGCAAGCATTGGCTTGGTCAGCAGCCAGGCCGGCCTGATGACGATCGATGACTACCTGCGCGCCGCAGATGCAGCGATGTATGAGGCCAAGAGCCATGCATTGGGTGTGTGCGTTTTTTCCGGGAAAGCGACGTCAAAAATGATGTAGCGCAAAACCGGGGTCAGAGTGTACTTTTTTGAAAGTGCAACTGGAAAGTAACGGGTCAAAGCGACTTCTTGGTGGTCGCCAAACGAAAAGGGCACAGGTTCATCGGTCGATGCCGTCATCGGAGAGCGGCTTCGGCGGTCGAGCACGTGGTGCGCGTCATGCCAAGGTCCCAGCAAACAAGACGTGGAGAGATGCGTGAAGCGATCCTGGCTGCTCGCCACCATCGGCCTATTGCATGTAGCCGGTGTCGTTGAGGCACAAGATCTTTCGAAGGCCGACGGTCCGAGTGGAGCGGCGCTGGCGGAGCAACGGCGCTTCCTGAGCGAAAAGCAGAAAGCCGAACAAGGCGATGCCGCGGCGCAATACGAGCTTTCGCGCAGTTATGCCAAAGGTTCCGACACTTTCGCAAAGGATGCCGCCCAATCGCGATTTTGGTTACGCAAATCCGCAGAGCAAGGCTATGCGCCCGCACAGTCCGATTGGGCCGTCATGTTGCTTGATGATGTCGGCGTGAAGGGGAACGACGTTGAAGCGATGAACTGGTTGCGCAAGGCGGCTGAGCAAGGCAATGCCCTCGGGCAGTACAACCTGGGCATCATGCTGGAGAGGGGAGTTCGCGGTAGCCGGGACGACAAGCAAGCGGTCGTGTGGTACCGAAAGGCAGCCATCCAGGGAATGGCCAAGGCGCAAACCAATCTCGGGTCGATGTATTCCGAAGGCCGCGGTGTCGCGAAAGACGAGGTGCAGGCTTCATTCTGGTATCGCAAGGCCGCCGAGCAGGGAGACGTGCAGGCGCAGTTCAACCTGGGTGTTCAGTACGAAAACGGACGTGGTGTGGCCAAAGACGAAGCGCGCGCGGCGACGTGGTATCGCAAGGCGGCCGAGCAAGGACTGGCGACTGCGCAAAGCAACCTCGGACTGCTGTATCACGAGGGGCGCGGTGTAGCCAGGGATTCGACTCAGGCCGTCGCGTGGTATCGCAAAGCCGCAGCCCAGGGCCTTGCGCAGGCCCAGTACAACCTCGGGGTTGAGTATGAGAACGGGGGAGTTGTCGCAAAGGATGAAGCGCAAGCCGTCGCCCTGTATCGCGAGGCGGCCAATCAGGGACTGGCCGTTGCGCAATACAACCTGGGCGTGATGGTCGAGAACGGGCAAGGCACCTCGGAAAACCAGGAAGAATCCGTCTACTGGTATCGCAAGGCCGCCGACCAAGGGTTCGCGGAGGCGCAATTCAATCTCGCTGCTCACTACGAGCAGGGAGTCGGGGTTGCCAAGGATGAGGCGCAGGCCGTCTTCTGGTACCGCAAGGCAGCGCAACGAGGCGATAGGGATGCACGCCAGCGCCTCATCGAAATCGACGCGCGACAAGGCAGGCAGCACTAGCGAAGACAGGGGTTAAGCAGGGTGCCAGAGTGCCCTTTCCCGATGCGTGTCGCGCGCCCTTGCGCGGCTGGCCGGTCTTGGTCGGCCACTTCCACATCGTCAATCAGGTTATTTCGAACCCACTGTGATCGACTCTGGAGTGCTGGTGTCGGAAGGAATAACGAGAGTCGGAGTAACCTCGCGCAGCAGGCTGGCGTTCGGCCTGCAAGGCACTCTGACTTCGTTGACCCACTTCCATGGAGGCCCATGTGAAACCTTCTCGAAAGACTTTGCTCGCTTGCGCTCTCGTAGCGGCGATGGGCGCGGGTGCTCCTGCGCGCGCGTCGCAGGACGTGCCGAAACCTTCCACCACCCAGGACATGTCCGGGGTGCACGATTTCGATTTCTTCGTCGGGAAGTGGCAGACGCATAGTCGCAAGTTGAAGGAGCGACTCATGGGTAGTCACGACTGGGAGGAGTTCGACGGCACGATTCGTTCGCTGCCGCTGATGGGCGGCTTGTGCAACGTCGACGATACGGAATTCGATATGCCGGAGGGCGTCTATCGCGGCGTCGCGCCGCGCGCCTATGATCCGAAGACGGGACTATGGGCGATCTGGTGGATCGATGGCCGCAATCCTCACGGCGCGCTGGATCCGCCGGTCAAGGGCCGCTTCGTTCACGGTGTCGGCACTTTTTATGCGGATGACACGCTGCGCGGCAAGCCGATCAAGGTGCGTTTCATCTGGTCCGACATCACGAAGAACACCGCGCGTTGGGAGCAGGCCTACTCCGGCGACGGTGGCAAGACCTGGGAGGTCAACTGGATCCAGGTGGTGCGGCGCATCGAATGAACTCGAGAAGGAGAGCAGGCGCATTTCACTGGCCAAGATGAGAACGACGGAATCAGAATGCGTTCTCGCGGAACTGCAAGGAAGAAATATGAGTAGTTGGGACAAAGAGCGGTCGAGATTCTGGTTTCTGGGTTGGGCCGCCTTGTGTGCGTGCTCGTGCGCCATCGCGGCGCTGCCCGCAGCGACTGAGTCCGATGAGGTGAAGCACTCGGCATCGCTTCAGGGCGTCAAAGTCTGGGAAGACGCCGCGCCAGTGGATCTCAACGCCGACAGTACCTATCTGCTGCCTGGGTTTTTCCACGCCAAAGTCACACTGGACAACCTGCGCCGACGCTTCGGGCCGAACAACGCGCGCGTCGGCAAGGTCGCTGGTGCGGAGGGCGATGAGGTCACCGGCGTGGTCCTGTTCGGCGACGATCCGCAACGTCGCGCGGAGGTCTTCTTCGCGGACGAAGCGAATCAGCGCGGCATCGGCTCGATCCGCGTGACCGGTGCCAAATCGCGCTGGCACTTCGACAACGGCCTGCGTCTCGGTGTGACTCTCGGCGAACTCGTGGCAAAGAACGGCGCCCCGATCAGCTATTCGGGATTGGACTGGGACTACGGCGGCGCGATCAGCGACTGGCACGGCGGATCGCTCGAAAGCTTGTCCAAGGAGGTTCCGCCGAAAGGGATTGGCTTGACGCATGCGGCGAATGCTTCCGGATTTCCTCTTGGTGAGGGCACCTACCGCAGCGACGACAAGAAGTACGCGAAGGCGCTGTCCTCGTTGTACGTTGGCATGCTCGCGGTCAATTTCGAGGATCGCGACTGAGTAAAACCGGGGTCAGAGTGCACTTTCGAATCAAGACGGCGTCCATAGGGTAGGCGGCCACTCACCATGCGTCTGCCGGCGCTTTTCGGTACGGTAAACTCGCTGCATTCCCCAAACTCATGTTCGACCGATGATCAACAACGACATCCTGCGCAGCATCCGTTACATGCTCGACCTGAGCGAGCCCAAAGTGATCGAGATCGCGCGTCTGGCCGATTCGTCATTCGTCATCGAGCGCGACGATGTACGTGGGTTCCTGCGGAAGGAGGGCGAGGCCGGCTACCTGGCCTGTGGCGATGATGTGCTCGCGCATTTTCTCGACGGGTTGATCGTCCACCTTCGTGGACGCGATGACAGCCTGCCGCCGCGACCGGTGGAAAAGCGTATCAGCAACAACGTGGTGCTGAAGAAGCTGCGGGTGGCGTTCGAGCTCAAGGATGTGGACATGCACCAGGTTTTTGTGGATGCGGGATTTCCCGTGTCCAAGCCCGAGCTGTCGGCGTTGTTTCGACAATCGGGTCAAAAAAACTTCCGCAAATGCGGCGATCAGATGCTACGCAATTTTCTCAAGGGGCTGACGCTGCGCGTGAGAGGCGCGTAGTTCGGGCGACGTCAGGCCGAAGTCGCGCCGACGGGCGCGCCCCCAACTGACGCGCGTTTCAGAAGCGCTCGCCGAAGGGCAGGCAGCGCCAGGTGCCGACGGGCATCTTGGCCAGCGCGATCCGGCCGATGCGGATGCGCCTGATCGCAACCACTTCGAGGCCCACCTGCGCGCACATGTCGCGCAGCTGACCGCCTTGCACGCCCTTGATTGCGAAGCGCAGGCGGACCTCGTTCTGCCAGCTGACCTTGCAAGGGGCGAGCGCGCGACCGCCGTAATGCAACCCGTGATTGAGTTTGCGCAGACCGTAAGGCGCGATGTCGCCGCTCACCTCGACCACGAATTCCTGCTCGATCTCATCGCCGTCTTCGGTGAGCCGGCGCCACACGCGGCCGTCCTGGGTCAGCACCATCAGGCCGCTCGCTTCGGTGTCGAGCGGCACCAACGGCGTGAGGTTATGAAAGTGGCGCTGAAGCAGACGCACAGCCGAAGGGTCGTCGGGCCAGCGAGTAGCGGCCTTCACGAGGTCGGCGGCTGGCCTGGGGCCGTGGATCGTGTCGAAACCGACGGGCTTGTGCAGCAGGAAAGTGGCGGGCTCGACGGCATCGAGCCGTGCGTCTGCGTCGAGCGTGACGACTTCGGTTGTCACCGGATGCGCAGGGTTTTCGAGCACGCGTCCGTCGACCGAAACCCAGCCGCCCGTTATGTATTGCTCGGCCTCGCTGCGTGAGCACTGAACCAGCTCGGCGAGGCGTTTGGACAGTCGAATCGGTTGTGTCATGAGTCGGCGCCAGGTGTGTCAGGCCGCCAGTGTACCGGGCGGGGCAAAACCGGGGTCGGCGTGCACTTTTCCAGGAGCGGAACCGGGGTGCGAACGTCATGGCAGCGCGCAGGGGACTTTCGTTCGATGTCGCGATACCAGCGCAGAAGGTGATCGTTTGCATCCACGAGGCAGGCTTTGTAGCGGCCTTCCCAGCGCGTGTTGCTGCGGAAAACATCCAATTTGCTGCCTGTTGCAAGTCGCTTCGCGTTCACCTACACTGAACCATATGGTTCAGTATCAATCCATGCACTTCGATACCTCGTTCGCGGCCCTGTCGGACGCGACGCGGCGCGGCGTCCTCGAGCAGCTCGCCCGTGCGGACGCTTCCATCACCGAGCTCGCCGACAAATTCCACATGACGCTCACCGGCATGAAAAAGCATGTCGGCGTCCTGGAGCAGGCGGGTTTCGTCGTCACGCAGAAAGTCGGGCGCGTGCGGACGTGCCGGCTCGGTAACCGCAGATTGGAAGAAGAGGCGGCATGGATCGAGAACTACCGCCGTATGTGGGATGAACGCTTCGACGCGCTCGACGACGTGGTCGAAGAACTCAAACGAAAGGAGAAGGCCAATGCACGCAACAGCAGAAAGTAACGTCGCAATGAAGAGCAATCGCACCTCGATAGAGCGGACGTCCGATCGCGAACTGGTCGTTTCGCGCACGTTCGATGCGCCGGCACGTCTCGTCTTCAAGGCGTGGACGAAACCCGAACTGATGAAGAAGTGGTGGGTGCCGAAGTCGACCGGCCTCAAGCTGCTGGCCTGTGAACAGGACGTCCGCACGGGCGGTTCGTACAAGCTCGTGTTCCAGCACGGCGACTCGACAATGGCGTTTCACGGCAAGTATCTCGAGGTCGTGCCGCCGTCGCGGCTCGTCTGGACAAACGAGGAAGACGAGAACGGCTCGGTGACGACGGTGACCTTCGAGGAAAAAGAGGGTCGGACGCTCCTGGTCCTGCACGAACGCTATCCGTCGAAGGAAGCATTCGACGAGGGGCATGGCATGGAAGACGGCTTGCCCGAGGCGTTCGAACAGCTCGACGAACTGCTCGTCGGCGCCTGATCGGCAAGGCGTTTTCTCGACCGCTGGGGCGGCCGTCCCGGAGTGGACGGGCCCGGCAAGTTCCCGTGAAGCGGCTTGGCAAAGTCGCTTCACGGGAATCAAAGGCGCGCAAATTTCGTTTCCCGGGTCGTCACCCAAAACCGAATCCGGAAAACCGGCGGCAGCGCTTTGGCGGCCGCTTGTTCCGGATACCGACTCGACGCGGCTATCCTAAGAGTGTCTTTCCTTGGCCGTGGAACACCATGAAGCCGATTGCCCTGTTGATCCTAGGTAGCGTCCTCAGCGCTGCGGCCGTCCGCGCGGAACCTCTCGCTGACATCTCTGCCGACCGCATCAAGAACGATGTGCGAATGCTCTCGTCCGACGCGTTCCTGGGGCGCGGTCCCGGCGAGCCGGGCGAAGCGAAGGCGACCGCGTACATCTCAGAGGTCTTCGCGAAAGCCGGCTTGCAGCCGGCCGGCGACAACGGCGGCTGGCTTCAGGACGTGCCGCTCGTTCGCCTCGACCGTCAACCGGGTGCGATGTTGTCGTTGTCGCTCGCTGGCGAGCGCGTGCCGTTGCAGCTCGGACGCAACGCCACTTTGGGGCTGATTACCCCCGGCCATACCGCACTCGAAAACGTGCCGCTGGTCTTTGCCGGATGGGGTAGCGTCGATCCGGCGCGTGGATGGGATGCCTACGACGGCGCCGACCTTGCGGGCAAGATTGCGGTCGTGTTGACCAACGATCCCGACTTCGAGGCCGGCAAGAACCTGGGTTTTGAAGGCAAACGCATGGTGTATGCGGGTCGTGTTGGCGCGAAGTTCGCCGCGGCGGCGAAAGCCGGTGCGATCGGCGTGCTCGTTATCCACGAAGAGGCGGGTGCGAGCTATCCCTTCACGCAGCTCGCGAGCGGCGATGCGTTGCCGGCGATGGCCCTTGAGCCCCTGCAGCCGAACGGCTTGAAGTTCACGAGCTGGCTCGCGCTCGACGTGGCGAACCAGCTGCTCACGAGCGCGAAGCTCGATCTGGCCGCGCTGAAGATACGTGCCCGCGATCCGAAGTTTCGCGCTTTCCGGATAGCCGGCGCGACGCTCTCCATGCAAGGCGACCTCAAATCCACGCAGATCGTCAGCCACAACGTCCTCGCGAAGCTCACGGGCAGCACGCAGCCGCAGGAATATGTCCTCTACGGTGCGCACTTCGATGCGAACGGCCAGAACGGCCCGGATGCCCGCGGCGACGCGATCCGCAATGGCGCCATCGACAACGCCACGGGCACGGCCGAAGTGCTCGAGATCGCGCGCGCGTTCAAGGCGGCGCCAACCGCGCGCACGGTGATTTTCGCGTTGTGGACGGCGGAGGAGAAGGGCCTCCTGGGATCGGAGTACTACGCGGCACACCCTCTGTATCCGCTAGCGAAGACGGCCGCCGTGATCAATCTCGATCCGCACGTCGTGCTGCCCGCGGCCCGCGATATCGAGCTCATCGGGGGCGGGCGCACGAACCTCGAGAACGATCTCGCGCGCGCAGCAACGGCGCAGCACCTGCGCGTGACCGAAGAACCGAGCTCCGAAGCCGGATGGTACTTCCGCTCCGATCAATTCTCGTTCGCGCGTCGTGGCGTCCCTGCGTTGACCTTCCGTGCGGGTCGCGATCTCGTCGAGGGCGGCACCGTGGCGGGCCAGCGCATCGTCTCCAGGTACAACACGGCGTGCTACCACCAGCCGTGCGACGAGTTCGATCCGGGCTGGACTTTCGCAGGCACGGTCCAGGAAGCGACGGTCGCGTATCTTGTTGGCAACGGCATCTCGAATTCCGCCAGCTGGCCGGTCTGGAACCGCGGCAACGAATACGAGGCGCTGCGCCAGAAGACGGACGCGGAGCGCGCGAAGTAAGGAAGGGACAGGTTCATTTCCCCGTCGGCTGGCTCGCCGGCATCAGGCGAAGGCGCCTCGACAGTCGATGGCATAGTGCAACTGCGCGCTGCGGTTTGTTCGACTGCCGCTGCGAGTGGAGTCAGAGCACAGAGTGCGCCAACCGGGGCACGTCGAACCCTCGTGGGTGCTCGCGCAGAGAATATTCCGGATTATTTCCGCGACGATGACGCTGTCGCTGACGTCGTTGCGTAGCGACCGCCAAGGTCTTGGTGGACCCGCCGCTTGTTTGGATGCCGAGGACTGAAATGATGGCCGTTGCAATTCGTTCGCGCATGCGTTTCCCGGGCCTTCAACTGTGCGCAGCGACGTTTTTGACGGGTTCGTTGCTGATGTCCTCGCCTGGCGGTCATGCCGAGACATCGAGCACCGACGCGGCGACTCTCGCGAGCGCCAAACGCACGATGTTGTCGGTCAATACGGATTGGGTTGTTGCGATGCGAGCGGGCGACGCGCATCGCGCGACGCAGGCTTACGCAAAAGATGCGATCTTCGTCACCCGCGACGGACGCATCCTCGCAGGGCGCGAGGAGATCGAAAGACTCGTCGCTGACAAGATGGCGCAAGGGCCGGCGTTGCTGGAGGGTTCGCTGGACGACGACGGTCTGCAGCTGGCCGGTGCCCTCGTCTACGAATGGGGCCACAGCTCGCTTACGTGGAAGACCCGCGAAGGAAAAGTGCAGTCGACGGCAGGGCATTTCCTCACGGTCTGGAGACGGGCGTCCGATGCGCATTGGGAAATCATTCGCAACCTGACGCTCTAGACGCGACGCACTGCATGGGATCGATCTCGACGATCCCCCGAAAGCGATCACTGCCGAACGCGGCAAGAAGATCTGTACGAAGGAAGCCTTCCTGCTGCTTCCTAGGTTCGATCCGCCAATTTCGTTCTCGCCAATGCGCGGTTGCCTCGAAACGCGGCCTAGTCCAGCGCTTCGATACCGTATTCCTTCAAGCGTGCGAGCACGATCGGCTGTGTTTGTTGCTGAGTCGCTTCATTCTCCTTGTCACGCAAAAGACCCGATGCGCGCATGAGGCGTCTCACTATTCCCACCCTCAGTGCGCGCGTGACGCCGTGAAAGTGCAAGACGTTGCAACTTTCCGCATTTCCGACCTCGGCAAATCGAAAACCGTGCTGCAGCAGGCTTCTGTGGAGGCTGGCGCCAGTGTCCAGCTGTGTGAAAGCAGGGTGCGCCAGTGGGCGCAGTCGCCTGAGTCCGGGGATCCAGAATCGCATTCCCAGTACGCGGGACAGTGTCTTGCTCCACGACACTTCGTGGAACTCCTTGAAGGCTTGAAAACTCTCTCCGCGCAAGATCGCGGCTCGAATCGGCTCGCCTCGAAGCAAGACGAGGGGGATCCACATGCGCTCGGCATAGAACCCCGCCGTGGGCGGCACGCCATGCTTCAAGCCCATCTGCGCAGGCCCATGAATGAGTCCGGCCCCATACGAATTTTCTTGAAGGCTCAGCGCACGGCTGAAGGCTTCGAGCGACTCCGTTCCGGGGACTTCGACATCGGAGTCGACCAGGAGTATCTCCCGGGCGGGCGTCGTCAGAAACAACGCGTCCAGCGTCCTGCCGTGGCTCTTCAACGGCCATTCGAGCCAGTAGAACTGCAGGGAAAACCGTTCTGCGAGTCGCCCGAAGTGATCGAAGCTTCCATCCTGGGATTCGCAGTTCACTACCAAGACGGGAGATGCGCCGCTCCGAATTGCGGATACAAGCGCGAGCGTTGTAACGAGTCGGGTTCCACAATTGATGATGATGGCAAGGCGATCAACGAATGGGATGTCGTCTATTGATTTCAGGACATGCATGTCAGGTATTTCATCATTTCCAAATGTATACAATGGACGATCCGATCTGCCCATTCATCACCGATCCGGCAAGTGCTGGCTGGGTCCGGCGACATGGAGAAGCACCGGCTCATTTTACGCGGCGACCGGCGCGGGTTCATTCGTGGTCGCAAGCACCCGTCCGAGTCATCCTCGTACCTCCGCGCGCGCTTCCTGCGAGCCGATCCTGAAACTTCTTCCGATAGCGCCGGCTCAGCCGCAGCCGCGCCTTCGACTTGAGGACGACCTCGTGGTCGCCGTCGGCCTGCAGCTCGAGACCATCGACCTGGTCGAGCCTGACGATGATCGAGCGGTGGATTCGCGCGAAGTCGTCGTCGCCGAGATCGCGCTCGAGCTCCTGCATCGACCTGCGCAGGATGTGCGTCTCGCTGCCTGCGTGCAGGCAGGCGTAATACCCGGCTGCCTCGATCCAGTCGATGTCGGCGACGTTGACGAACGCGACGCGACCGTGACTCTTCACGACGAGCCGTGCGGGCGCTTGCCGCGCGCCTGCCGCATGGGCGAGGTTCTGCTGCGTGAGCTTCTGCTTCGCGCGATTCAATGCGCGAGCGAAGCGTGCGTCGTCGAAGGGTTTCAGCAAATAGTCGAGCGCGCCGGTTTCGAACGCGCGTAGCGCGTATTCGTCGTGTGCGGTGACGAAGATGATCACGGGCGACAGGTCCGCGCCCAACTGCTCGAGCACGTCGAAGCCGTCGCATTCCGGCATCTGAACATCGAGGAAGACGATGTCCGGTCGCAGGCTTCGGGTCTTCTCGATCGCGTCGGCGCCCGACGAGGATTCGACGATCGAGCCGATTTGCGGGTCGCGCTGCAGCAGCACCGTGAGATTTCGCCGTGCCAATGCCTCGTCGTCGACGACGAGCACGCTCAGGGGAGGTTGTTTGGCGCCGGCGGCAGGCATCTACGCTTCCCGGAATGGCAAGGTCACAGCGACCTCGAACTGGCCGCCATCGATGCGTCGCAGCTGCAGGTCGGAGTCATCGCCATACAGGATACGCAGTCGCGTACGCAGGTTGTTGAGCCCTACGCCGGTCGGCATGGCCTCGCGGTTCTGTTGCAACCCCGGGCCGTCGTTACGGACGGTCAGGCGCAGAAGACTGTTTTCGCGTGAGCCGCCGATGTGCACGGCGCCGCCCGCCGCGATCTGCGAGATGCCGTGCTTGATCGCATTTTCCGCGAGCGGTTGCAGCAAAAGGCTCGGCACCTGCGCCGCAAGCAAAGCTTCCGGGATGTTCACTTTGGTCTGCAGACGATCGCCGAAGCGGACCTTCTGGATATCGAGATAGCGTTGCAGGTACTCGACTTCCTCGGCAAGCGTCACCTGTGATCGCAAGGTGTCGTGCGATGCGCGCCGCAGGAACTCGCTGAGGCCCACGAGCATACCAACGGCTTGGTCGCCGCGCTGATCGCGCACGAGGGCGGCGATCGAGTTGAGCGTGTTGTAGATGAAGTGTGGCTCGATCTGTCCGCGCAGCGCCGCGAGTTGCGCCTTCGAGAGTTCCTCGTTGAGCTGCGCGGATTCGGCGGCCTGCCGCGCGATGCGCTCGCGCGCGTCGACGAGATATGTCGCCGTCAATATCAGCGCGTAAGCGATCAGGAACGTGAGCGCCTGGAAGACGAGCGTCGTCGTGAACGTATCGAGGAACGTGGGCCAGCGCTTGTTGCCCCACGGATTGAAGAGCATCTGCAGCAGCGCGGACCAACTTTCGCTGACGATGCTGAGCGTGATCAGTGCGGCGAGGTGCACGGCGACGTTGCGCAGGTTCAAGCCGCGGTTGATCGAGTAGCGCCGCGCGAGGTCGACGATGAGCGGCGTCGCGAGTGCCCACGGCAGCCAGGAGGCGAGTTGCGTCGCGAACAGAGGCGGCCACGGATGCTGCTTTCCTTCGGCGAACATCACGAGCACGGTTTGGCTGGCATCGAACAGGCCGCCTGCGCACCACAGCGATGCCATCCAGAACCAGGGGGTGCGGCGGACGGGTGCAGGAATCGCGGACATGCAGCGAGTCTAAGCCCAGGACGCATCGATATCCCGCAAATGATGCGAATGGACCCGTCGATGATGCGAGCGGTCTGTGGCCGTGGGATCGATGCGCCTAGATTTGATCGCGCGATTCGGCGCCGCGAAAGTTGCTCGCGGTGCCGAGTCGTTAATCCACCCCTCATTCTTCAGGAGATTGCGATGAAGGTATTTCATTTGTGCATGCTGGCAGCCTGTGCATTTCTTGCGCCGGCGCAAGTCAACGCGACTGGCGTGACCCCCGCCAACGACGCGAGCGATGTCGCCTCGATCCGTCAGCTCTCAATCGATATGGGCGACGCGATGGTCGCAGTCGACGTCGACAAGCTCGGGCCGATGTTCGCGGACAACTGGGTCGCCGTGGGCGGGGGTGGCAAGGTCACGACGAAGGAAAGCATGCTGCGCGATTTCAAGTCCGGCGCAGACAAGCTCGAGTCCTACGAACTCGGCCCGATCGACGTGCAGGTGTTCGGCAACGTCGCGGTCGCGCACGGGGGCGTCAGCGAGAAGCGTAGTCGAAACGGCAAGGAGACGAGCGGAGAATTCGTGTGGATGGACTTGCTCGAGAAGCGCAACGGCAAATGGCTCGTCGTGCAGAGTGCGGGCCATCGTGTGAAGTAGGCGCCGCTCGGCGCTTTCATCCTGCTCGTATTCGTTGCGTTGAACCTTGCGCGCGACCGACGGAACCTGGCTCTGGCTTTATCGCGCCAGCCGGGTGCATCGGTCGAGAACGGTTGCAACGAAGCCGGCGTCGCTTTCGCGACGCAGACGAACTCGAAGAACAGGTCGCGAGCTTCAAGGCGCTCCGACTCCAGCGAAAGCGGAGCCGGAGTGCCGTGATCACAGGATCACGCCGATGCTCTTGCCGGAGCGGGGCGCGACGCCGGAGTCAAAGCGAGCAGCGTCGCAACCCCGCCATCGCCAGCCCCGCAAACACGCCAGACAGCGCCAGCAGCAGCCATTGGTTGAGCATCGGCACCGGATGTGGTGTCTCCGGGGCCGCAGCAATCGCGAAGCTGAGCTGCGCCGGCGGCGCAGCGCTGTAGTTCGCGTTGCCGAGCTCATTCGCCACGATCGTGCAGGTGCCAACTGCGAGGAAACTGATGGTGCTTCCGGAAACGCTGCAGTTCGCAATCGTCGACGGCGAGACCGCGAATGTCACCGGGTTGCCCGATGCGCCGCCCGTAGCCACAACGGTGTATGTGCCGCCGACCAGCGCGTTCGTGGGTGCAGCCGAAGTGAACGCGATCGACTGCGAGCCCTGGCCGACGCTGATCGTTCTCACGACATCGAGCGCCGCGCCATAAGTCGCATCGCCCGCCTGCGACGCGGTGACGACGCAGGAACCGACGCCGGTGAATCGGATCGAACCGGAGACCAGCTGACAGGGGCCGGAGACGCCGAAGCTCACGAGAAGACTGGACGACGCGGTTGCCTGCGGCGTCAGCGAGCCGCCGACGACTTGCGCCGCGGGTTGCGGGAAATTGATCGTCTGCGAAGCCACGCCGATTCCGAAGGTCTGTTGCGCTTGCGCGGCATCGTTGTAGTTGGCGTCGCCCAGCTGATTCGCGTTGATCGTGCAGGCGCCCGCTGCGTCGAAGTGAACGGTGGTGCCGGCGATGCTGCAGTTCGCGGATGTCGCGGGCGCGATGGCGAACGTCACGGCATTGCCCGACGCGCCACCCGTGGCCGCCACGTTGTAGGTGCCACCGATCTGCGCAGCACTCGGCGTGACGGAAGTGAAGGTGATCGTCTGCGCGGCCTTGGCTATCACGACTGTCCTTGGGACATCGGGGGCCGCGGCAAACGCCGCGTTGCCCACCTGCGACGCCGTGACGACGCAATTGCCTGCGCCGGTGAACAGGATGTCACCGGATGGCTGCAGCTGGCAGGGGCCCGAGACGCTGAAGCTGACCGTGAGTCCAGACGAAGCTGTCGCTACCGGCGTCAGAATGCCCCCGTACACCTGCGATGCAGGTTGTGGGAAGTTGATGGTTTGCGTGCCCGACGGGACGACGGAATTGGTGGTGGCGGTCGGAGAAGTTCCACCCGCACTCGCCGCGACGACGTTAAAACTGTAGCTGACGCCATTGGTGAGGCCGGTCACCGTGCAGCCGCTGCCGGAGCCGCCCGTCGTACATGTCTTGGATGGGTCTCCGACGGCCGTCACCGTATAGCTGTCGATAGACGTGCCGTAGGGATCGACGGACAGCGGGTTCCAGCTCACGTCTGCGGTCGTGTTGCCCGCGATGGCCGTGGCGAACCCGGGCATCGGAGGCTGCGCTGGAGCGATGCTGAGGGAATAGGCAGCCGAGCCGGTGCATCCGCTGTTGTCGGATACCGTGACGGCGAAATTGAAGGTGCCAAGTGCAGTGGGCGAACCCGAGATCGTTCCGCCAGCCGAAAGCGTCAAACCTGGCGGCAATGCGCCGGCCGTGACCGCGTACGCCGGCGAGCCCAGCGCGCCGGTCTGCGAAAAGCTGCGATTGTAGGCTAGCCCGGCATTGCCAGCCGTCAGCGAGCCGCCTGCGGGGTTGAGCGTGAACGCAGGGCACACATACGGTGTGTAGTTCACGGCGTCGATGCCAATGTAGTCGGAGTTGGTTCCGCTGACCCCTGCGCCGGTCACGAAATAGCGAAACGCCATGCGACCCGAGGTGGGCGCGGGCAAACCGGAGATGGTGACCGTGTACTGTGTCCACGTGGTGGGGTACACGCCGAGTACCAGGTTCGGGTTGATGCTGAGGAGCAGTGTGCTGAAGTCTCCAACACTGGATCCCGTTCCGGCGTTCGTGCTCGCGCCATTCGTGCTCAGTCGGAATTCCAGCCGGTCGGCATAGCTGTCCGGGGAAGGCTTTCTCGTGAAGAACGTGAGCACGTCGCCATTGCGAAGCGTGCGGTTCGGCGTCATGAGCCAATTGCTGATCGTGCCGGTGTTGCCCGTGTTGTTGTAGTTGGCAGCGATGTAGGCGTTGCTGGCGCCGTTGTAGGAATCGAATGGGCCGCTCGCCGAGACGGGACTGCCTTGAAACCACCCGGTGCTTCCCACCGCGACGCTGTTGTTCGCCGTCACCCAACCGTTGCCTGCGAGCGACGTGATGTCGTTGAAGTCTTCGCTGAATGCTTGTGCGTTCGCTTGGTTTGACAGGCACGCAGCTAGAAGCGCGGCCCCGCATGCGCGGGACACGAATTGTCCGATCATTTGTCAGCCCCCTGTTAGATAGACCCCACCGCGGCTCGCTGAGAGAGCCGCGGTTGTGCAACCACTCGGGCAATTACAACAGAATCGGACTTGGACTACCATGGCGCGGACGACGTGTCGGCCTGTGATTACGTCGTCTTCGCATTCCTCACAGCCATCAACACGTCGGCGCGCCTTCGCATCGACGCGATGGCCCTCGCGTCCCGCGGGCGAGCTGGCCGGCATGCAATCCTGCCATTGAGCCTGATTTCAACGGCCCGAACCGACCCGATGGATCATTTCGCGTGATCCGGCGCGGCGGTGCCGTCCGACCAGTGCCGCACGGGAATCAAATAGACGGTGACGGGATCGAGGTCGGTTGCAGTGAGTGCTGCGATCGGCGAGCCGGGCATGTTCGCGCCCCAGAGCGATGCCGGCGCGCGCGGGACGTAGATCATCACGTGTGGCATCCAGTGTCCATCGTGATCGTTGAGATGACCTTGCGCCGAGAGCATGTAGCACATCGCGCCAGCTTCGGGGCTGACGAACGTCTTGTCGGCGAGCGCGGCTTTCGTGCGGTTCATCATCTCGTTGACCGACGCACCCGCGAGCGCCCATTCGGTGCGCTTGAGGTATTGCGCGAGCACTGCCTTCGCGGGCGCGTTGAAGCAGTTGGGCGAGCGAACTCTGGGGCTCCAGAACTCGGCATCGTCGAAGCCATCCGCCCACGAACGTTCGACGATGCAGACGAAACCGTTGCTGCCCTTCACGGCGGTTTCGTAGCCGTGTGCGCCCAGAACGAGCACCTCGGCTTTCTCGGCGATCGCAGGCGGCGCCGCGCTGCGCGCGAGCGCGATCTCTTCGTCGCGGTTGGCGATGCGGTATTGCGCGATTGGTGCCATGGCCGGATAGGGCGAAGGTTTTGCGCCTTCAGCACGAGTGTGGCCGGCGACGACGAGCGTTGCCGCGAACAGGGCGAATCGGATCATGGGGCCTCCCGGAGGTTCAGGTGAACTTCTTGCGTGTTCTCTCACGGCGACGTTTCACGACGGCGGAAATCGACCGGCGGGCACGGCGCTGGAGCAACTTCCCGAAGTCAGACGGATTCGAGTGAGGACGAGTTGCAAGAATTGCTGGATTTGGGAGTCACCCAAGGAAGGAAATTCCCATTCGACTATCCTTGCCGGCTCTGGGAGCCGCGGTCAGAGTGGACCTTCTGCTGACGTCAGTGGCTGCGCAAAACCCTGGGAAAGAGCAAGGAAGGTCAAGTCCAAGCCCACTTCGATGGAGTTCGCGATGAGATATCTTCAGAACGCGCTGGTCTGTTGCTTTGCCGTGGCCGCACTCGCCGCAGTTGCTCGTGCGCAAGCGTCACAGGATGTTCCGAAAGCCGCCACGACTCAGGACATGTCGGGAGTACACGACTTCGACTTCCTCGTCGGCAAGTGGCAGGTGCACAGTCGCAAGTTGAAAGAGAGACTCATGGGCAGCCATGACTGGGAGGAGTTCGACGGCACGATCCGTTCGTTCCCGCTCATGGGCGGCCTCTGCAACGTCGACGATACCGAGTTCGACATGCCCGAGGGTGTCTATCGCGGCGTCGCACCGCGTGCGTACGATGCGAAGACAGGCCTCTGGGCGATCTGGTGGATCGATGGCCGCAATCCGCACGGGGCCGTGGATCCGCCGGTGAAGGGCCGCTTTGTCCACGGCGTGGGTACGTTCTTTGCGGACGACACGCTGCGCGGGAAGCCGATCAAGGTGCGTTTCGTCTGGTCGGACATCACGCAGAACTCCGCGCGGTGGGAACAGGCCTATTCCGGTGATGGCGGCAAGACCTGGGAAGTGAACTGGAGCCAGATGCTGCGACGCGTCAACTGAAGATGCGTTGAGTAACACCTAGCCGCACACAAGCGATTTGCCGCCGCAAAAAGGCCACCGTCGCTCCATCGGCAGGCGATCGAATCGCTCAGGGGAGGCGAATGCTATTGTTGAGCGACGGACTCAACGTGCCATGGACATCGCTTGCTGGCAGCTCGGGGGAATTGCGGGTCGCCGCCACGCTCGGGTCTCATCGCGGAGCCTGCGAACGTCTCAGCTATACATTCACGCCGGGTATCCGCAAGATGTTCTTTTAACGTCCAGTCCATGCCGCTAGATCACGCGAGGAGAATGTCGTGAAGAAGCTGATACCTTTCCTTCTGCTTGTCGTCGCCTGCGTCCCCTGCGTGCATGCTCAGGTGGCCTCGAACCCCGGCGAGCAACACGTCATCAGCGATCAGGACATCGAGTTGATGCGGCAGGACATTCGCTCGCACAAGAAGCAGCTGATGGCCCAGAACCTGAAGCTGTCTGGGGCGGAAGCGGCGAGGTTCTGGCCCGTGTACGACAAATACGTCGCAGAGCTCACCAGGATCAACGACAAGAAGTTCGAACTGCTCCAGCGTTATGCCGACCAACACGCGACGATCACCGACGAGCAGGCGCTGACATTCGCCAAGGAGTGGACGGACTTCGACACGCAGATCACGGCGTTGCGTCAGAAATACGTGTCGATCGTTGCTGATGTGATATCCGGACGGAACACGGCGATGTTCATCCAGCTCGATCGCCGCATGACGATGATGATCGAACTGCAGATCGCTTCGAAGATGCCGATGGCGCGGGGTACCGGGAAGTAGTGGTGTCGTGAATCACGAACCGGAACACGCCTGAGTCAAAACGTAGAAGCGAGTGGCGTAGAATCCATGTGCCTCCCGAGGCAATCGCCTGCGCGCGCAAGAGACGATGCGGAATTTTGAGAGGCAATTCGTACCCACGGAGTTCAAACATGATTCAACGCATCGATGCCGGCCCGCGCATGTCGGAGGCCAGCATCCACAACGGCATTGCCTATCTCGCGGGACAGGTTCCCGAGGATGGCAGCCTCGATATCGAAGGACAGACCCGCGAAGTGCTCGCCGCGATCGACGCGCTGCTCGCACAGGCGCGCAGTGACAAGACGCGCATCCTGCGCGCGCAGATATTCCTCGCCGACATCGGCGACTTTGCCGGCATGAACCGTGCGTGGGACGCCTGGGTCGTTCCCGGCAACGCGCCATCGCGCGCGACGGTCGAAGCGAGGCTCGCCAGGCCGGAGTGGAAAGTCGAGATCGTCGTTACCGCAGCAGTCGGTTAACGCTGTCGAGAAAAAAAAGAGGGCAGGCGACTGCCTGCCCTCGTGACATCACGGTCCACGAGGTAGTGGCCGGCCCAAGGCGAGCGCGGCCACCGAACCGACATCACAAGAACTGTATTTCGACTGCCATTGCTGGATAGTAGCGGCCAGCATTTCGGCGTGTATCCACGCGTTGCAGTGCACGTCGAATGCCGCGATTCGCCGATCGATCAGTGCGGCGCGGGTGCGTTCGACGATCCTGCCGGCATCAGCCCCAGCAGCCACGAGAAGTCCGGCGACGTAGCCGTCGGCGGCGGCGCCGTCACGGGCGTGCAGTTCTGCGTCTGCGGATTGGCGTTGCATGCCCAGCCGACGTTGGCCCAGCCGCTCGGCGCGCCGCCGAAGTTGTCCTCGGGTACGCCGGCAGGGGGCGGCTTGCCGTCGTAGTAAGCGTACTTGTGGCAGGTGATGCACGACGCCTGCAACTGCGACACGCCGGCGTTGTATTCGACAAAGGAGCTGCCGAGCATGACAGGCTTGCCCTGCGCGCCGACGAATTGCGTTTGTACCCCGGTCAGGTAGTAGTTCGCGAATGCCTTGTTGAGGTTCGCGGACTTCATTACGGCGAGCAGCGCGGCGCTCGGTTTGACGCCGGCCGCCTTGTCCTTGCCGTACGGCGTGGTCGACGTCGTGCCCCAGGGATCGAAGCACATGCTGTAGAGCTTCGGATCGCAGCGGTTCGGATTGGTTACCGCGCTCGCGGGCTCGAACGTCGCCCATACCCAGTCGGGCCTCGCCTTCGACGAGAGATGCAGGCCGACGAGCGCGTAGCAGGTGCCGTTGATCGTTTCGGTGTAGAGCGAGCCGGTCGGATCCGGGCACTGGAAGGTGGGATTTGCGAACGAAGACGTCGGCACCCAATCCGCCTTGACCTCGATCGAACTCGCCGGCAGCGTGATCGCGTTGCCATGCGACTGACCGTATGTGGCCTGGCCCGTGAGCGTTTGCAGGTTGTTCTGCGTAATGAAGGTTACTTCGGGTGGATTGGCGTAGACCTCTTCGCAGAACTGTGCTGTAGCGGTGACGTTCGCCGGCGGCGGATACAACGGCGGCGCCGGATAGTTCGTGACGGGCAGTCCGAACGTATTCATCGCATTGCACTCGATGCCGTTGACCGTCACGAGCGCCTTGAGCTTCGGGTTCTGCGCCGCAAGTCGGCGGGCGAGGGGGCTCGCATGCAGTGTGCGGGCACGTTTGCCGTCGGCGGCAGCCGGAAGGTTCGTCGGACAGCCCGGCATCGCTGGATTGATCTGGCATTGTTCCTGCCAGCTCTCGAAGACGAGGCCGCCACTGCTCGTCGTCTGCATCGCTTGCACGAACATTTTCCAGGCGAACTGCGAATTGGAGGCGGGGTCGTCGGGTGCAGAATCGTCAGCCCGTACGGTGCCGCTAGAACACAGCAGACACAACAGACACGTTGCAACGCTTGCGAATCGCGTAGTCATGGATTTCCCCGATGGTTGACGAAGGTCGAAACCGGGGGAACGACGAGCGCGCATCAACCGCCTGTACAAGGCAGAATTGCACCGTGTTCGAGTCATGAACTACGGCGATGCCGATCGGACTATTCGGGTGTTCCCCAAGCGTGCGCACTTCATCACAGCACGGCAGACGCCGTCACCTGTAAGAATTACGCGTCGAAAATCCCGAGATGATTCCAAGTGGTTTGAACCGACGACAAGCGAGCCGGCTTCGGGGCAGTGGTATGTCGCGAGTCGCGTACCTGGGAAGCGGCCAGGGCGTGCTTCCAAAAGACAGCGCCTGGCAAGGAAAAAAACCGCTCTATTCCGCTTCGACGCGGATGATTCGATTGTTGTTGTCGATCGTAACGGTACCAAGATGCGCGTAGTGATAGATCTGCAGCGACGTCGGGCTCGCGATGCTGGCAAGACCCACGATCGGAATCAAGCTTTCGGCGACTGTTTCCCTGGTTCGATCTTGCGATGCGCTTTCGTTCGGGGGGCCCAGCGTCTTGACCATGTCACCATAGCTTTGACCCAGCTTGATGCGGTTGAGCGGGTTGTCGGGAGCGCCCGGGTGATACACCTCGGTGACACAACTGGTCATCAGACCGGCTGTGATTACGATCGTGGCAAGAGGACGCAGCAATTTCAATGCTGTGTCTCGGGTTCGAGGAGCTTGCACTCGGCAATTTCCTTCTTGCCGATTTCTGGCGAGACCTCGGTGAGGTGCAGATGGCCCGCAAAGAAACCCAAACCCACCGTGACCTTGAGATATTTCTCGACACCCGCTTCGACGTTAACCGTCGCTTCGTTTGTCGCTTCCGTACGAATCTCGAACTTGGTCTCGCCGGGCTTGCCGACGTAGGGGTAGTAGCCACCATTCTTTATGTCGGCAACCACTTTGCCGTTCGCGCGCGCCGTTCCGTGCACACCCATCCCGAAACTGGAAGACTGGCGATAGATGTAGACGATGCCCTGTCCATCTGCGGGTAGATCCATTTTCTTGAAGCCCGGACCCGATGCACCGCAACCCGTGAGCATAGCTGCTGCGAGCAACACGAGCGTTACCGCGATGTAACGCGTCGATAGTACCTTCATGCTTATTTTCCCCTGTAGCGGTAAGACGATATTTTGCGAAGAACCGAAAAACCTAAAAAAGGAAATTTCGGGCGCGCAGCATATCTCACGATTGAATACTGTCAATTCTTCAAGAGTGTCGCGATTGTTCAACGCGTCACAGAAACCAATAACTGGAAAACAAGCAGGAGGGCGTGTTTGGCGCTGAGGCGGGCCGCCGCGCTGACGAGCGATGACGACACGCTTCTCGTGCGGTTCCGGCAGCGTGGACAATCCGCGCTGTCGTCGTTACTGTGACTGGGTCCGCGAAAAGCCTCGCGGCGATCACGGATGATGCGACTGCTTCGTACCTCAGGGGGTATTGAAGGAGTGATCTCATGTCACCGACATCCCTGCAACGCTTCACCCGGCTCCTCGCGCCGCTGCTGCCGACGACGGTCCCTCTGGCGACAGCCCTTCGGACAACAGCCCTTCTGACAACGATTCTGCTCGCGACAACGAGCGCCGCGCATGCGGCCGACACGAGCTGCGGCCTCGCGAACCCTGCCTTCTGCGAAACCTTCGACGCGCCCGCCGGCATCGGCAATCGCTCGGGTGATCTCGACGGCACGATCTGGGGCGTGTCGCGGCAGCTAGGCGCGACGAACTTCGGCCAGGGCCAGTACTACGACGCGTCGACGACGACGATCGACTTGTGCGGCCAGGGCATCGAAGTGCAGCCGCCGCACGACGTGGCAATCTGCGACGGCAGACTCGTCGAGGCGCAGACCGACCAGCACGGCGTCACATCGCTCGCGATGTATCCGAAGCAGCCGTTCGACATCGCGGGCCGCACGGGCACGATCACGTTCGACGTGAGCGACGACAGCCACGGCAGCCACCGTGCATGGCCCGAACTCTGGTATACCGACCAACCGGTACCCGCACCGTTCACGCACTTCAGCTCCCTGCAATCGGTGCCGCGCAACGGTTTCGGCGTGCGTTTCGCGGCCTATTGTCCGCCGAACGTGCCCGGATGCGGCGTGCGCTTCGTCTGCCCGGACGAGCCTGCCGATGTCGGCGTCATCACGGTCGACTCTGCGGTCGTCATCAACAACTTCGTCAGCAACGATTCGTTCACCGATGTGGGCACGGGGCCGATCTCGGTGAAGCTGGTCGACTGCGTGAAGGCCTCGTCGGGGCCGGGCGACATGAACCGCTTTCAGCTCAAGGTTTCGCAGAACGAAATCGACGTCTACGGCAGCGACGCGGGCACGACAGAGCCGCTAAAGAAGCTCGCCGTGATCACGAACATGCAGTTGACCCTCACGCGTGGCCTGATCTGGATCGAAGACGTGCACTACAACGGCGACAAGGATGGCCCCGACCAAGGCACGCATACGTTCACTTGGGACAACGTCGGCTTCGACGGACCAGTGCTGCCGCGCGACCTGACCTTCGACGTGCTCGACAACGACGCGCCGATCGCCGGCTACCCGGGCCTGTTTAATCTCGGCTGGGGCGTGTTCCCCGACGCCGCGACGCCGTTGACGCTCAGCGTACCCGATGTCTACAACGTCGCTCGCGCCAAGGGCGCGCTGCTCGTGTTCAACTACACGAGCTACAACCCCGTCACGGTCAGCTATCGTTTGAATGATGGCGCCTGGCAGGATGCCCCGTGGCCGTTCGGTGCGTGCTACACGCAGAACAACTTCGTGTTGTGTGGCGCGAAGACGCTCGCGGTGCCGGTGTCGCTCGGTGACGTGCACGAGGGCACGAACACAGTGCAGTTCAAGTCCAGCGACGGCATGGGCATCGCCAATGTCGACCTTGTGTTGCTGGGAGCGGGTGGGCTAACACAGGAAAGGCGCCATCACTATCGTCCCAACCCGTTCAAGTGACGCCCCTGCGCAAGCAGACGTCGGCTGCGACTGCAGCCGGCTTCTGGCTCGAAGGCAACGACGATAGCGGGGACTCTGCGAAAGCGCCGGTCGAATGGCTCGCATCGTATCGTGGCGGTATGTCTGCCGAATCCGTTCGTGGTGAGGGATCTAACCAGGCACGGCAACCTGGCTTGGCGTTCGCCCTGCGATACCTCAGGGCGAACGGCTCCCTTCAAACCGAGACCGCGTGGTCGTTCTACTTGCGCGGAGATATGATTTCGCTGAGATAGTCCGGCGTGCCCTCGATGCGCGCGAGATGCGGATAGCGCAGACCGTCGTGATAGTCGACCGCGACGGTACGATAGCCGCCCTGGTACTTCAGCAGCAGCTGGATCGGCGCCTTGCCGTCCTTCGCGGCGGTGATCGCGTCCTTGAGCACGTCGCGCGAATAGGCCTCGCCGTTCACCGCGAGCAGCGTCGCGCCCGTGCTCACGCCGGCCTTGAACGCAGGTCCGTTCCAGCGCACATCGTTGATCTCGTTCTTGTCGTTCAACGTGAGGCCGATCGACCAGGCGAAGTTGTACAGATGGCGGGCAGGCTCGTGGCGGCTGTCGTATTCCTTCTCGAACGCGCTTTGCTGATCGGTGTAGACGAGCTTCCAGCCCGTCGCGGCGAGGCCGTCGCCGAGCGGCGGATCGAGCGTGGCAACGCGCGCGCGCAGGTAGCTCGCCCAATCGTAGGCGGCGACGCCGTTCAGCGCCGCGACGACGTCGTCGAACATGTAGGTCTTCGGCACGTAGCTGCCGTTGTCGACGCCGAAGAAGGCGCGCGCGAAGTCGTCGAGCGACTTCTTGTCCTGCGTGAGGCTGCGCAGCTTGGCGTCGACCGCGAGCCACATCATCTGCCCGCCGCTGTAGTAGTCCTCGCTCATCTGCCAGCTGCGATACGGCAGCGAGCGACGATGCGCAGCCGTCGCGTCGTTGGTCGTGTCTTCGAGCGTGCGCCACTGGAAGCCCGGGCGATTGCGCTCGTAGTTCGCGGCCGTCATCGCGAGTGCGTCGCGGAACTGCTGCGCGGTCCAGAGACCCGAACGCGCGGTCAGCGCAAAGCCCCAGTACTGCGTCTGCCCTTCGTAGACCCACAGCAGCGAATCGCCCATCGGCACGTTGAAGTTGGGAGTCCATAGATCGGCGGGACGGCGGAACTTGCCGTTCCATGAGTGTGCGTACTCATGCGCGAGCAGGTCGCGCCCGGGCGCGTTTTCGCCCCACGCGGTGAAGTAATCGGCGTCGTTGCCGTCTTCGCTCGACTGGTGATGCTCGGTGCCATTGCCGCCCATCACGTCCGACAACGAGAACAGGAAGTCGTAGTGGTCGTAATGATGCGAGCCGAACAGCTTCAACGCCTGCGTCACGAGCGCGCGATGCGCCTTCAACTGTTCTGGCGTCATCTCGAGATAGCGCGGCGCGTCGGCGAAGACGTCGAGAAATACCGGTGCGCCGCCGGTAGGAGTCATGTCGACGCGCTTGAAATACAGGCCCGCGTAGATCGGCGAGTCGACGAGATTCTCGAGCGATACCGGCTTGAACGTCACCTTGTCGCCGGATTGCGAGGCGGTCTCCAGCGCCGTGCCGAACTGCCAACGGGGTGCGAACGTCACGCTCGGCGCGAACGTGATACCACGCGAAAAATACCCGGCCGGATAGAGCGTGACCGTGCTCCATTCCATGTCCATCATGCGGTCGGTGATTTCGAAACCGTCGTCGCGGCCGGAGAGATACTGAAATTCGACATCGAGCGAAGATACGCCAGCGGGAACGTCGAAATGGAACGCGTAGACGTTGTACTTGTCGCGTTGCCAAACGAGCGGCTTGCCATTGGCGCTGAGCCGCAGCCCCGCGAAATTCGCGATCGGGCCGCTTGGCGAATGATCGCCGGGGATCCACTGCGGATAGAGCAGCGTCATCGCGCCAGCGGTCACCGGAATCGTCTCGTGCACGCGAAACGCTCCCTGCACGGTATCGCTCGCATCGACGTGGATCGAGATCGTGCCTGGATACGGCTTGTCCTGCGGCGGCGGGACGCTGTCGTTGTGGAGATCCTGGGCCTGCACCGCGGCGCCGGCGAGCGCGATCGATGCCGCGAGGAGGCTGGCGAAGGCGCGGCGTGGGGCGGCCGATGAGGCGGCCGACAAAGCGGCACGAAAAGCGAGGGTCATGAAGGCACTCCGAAGGTGATGCAGTTGAGGGGTGCAATCTATCATTGCAGGCGCTGGCAAGGGCAAGCGCCGGAGCTCCGAACTGCGTCGGTCGTGCGCGCACTGGGTCGGCCTAGGCGGCGACCTCCACGCGATTGCGACCACCGTCCTTTGCGCGGTACAGCGCCGCATCCGCGTTGCGCAGCAACTCGGTCGTGTCATCGCCATCGACGGGCACCCGTGCGGCAACCCCGAAACTGACGGTGCCCGGCATGCCGCATGCGCGCGTCACTTCCTCCACGCGTCGGCGGACGCTCTCGGCCCGCGCGGCGGCCATCTCGACAGAATGACCCGGCAGGATCAGTGCGAATTCTTCGCCACCGTAGCGTGCTACGAGTTCGCGCGGTGCAGCCACTTCGTCGTTGAGCGCTTGCGCGAGGCGGCACAACTGCGAGTCGCCTTCCTGATGACCGTGACGATCGTTGAACTCCTTGAAGTGATCGACGTCCGCCATGACGATCGCGAGCGGCTCGCCCGCTTCGTGGCAGCGCTTCCATTCGCGGGCGAGTGTCTGTTCCATGGTCCGCCGATTGGCGACCCCGGTCAGCCCGTCGCGTGCGGCGAGCACGGTGAGCTTGTCGTAGGCGTGCTCGAGTTCCGCGGTGCGCTCGGCAATCTTTTGCGCAAGGTCGCGGTTGGCGGCGAGCACCTGCCGATAGCGCAGCTGCACGATGCCCCAGATCAGCAACGCCAGCGAAAACAGTGCAGCCAACACGAACAGCGCCCGCACGACAGCCTGTTCGTACCAGGCGGGTTCGACGGTCAGGGCGTAGCTCAGCATCTTCGCGTTGCGCCCGCTGCGTGTGCGGGCCTGAAGTTCCAGCGTGAAATCACCCGGTGGCAGGCGGCGGAAGCGCAGGATCCGATCGTCGTTCCAGTTCGACCAATCCGTGTTGTAGCCGAGCATCCGATAACGAAACTCGGGACTGTTCTCCATCGTATCGAGGCCGAAGCGCAACTCGAGCCCCGACATCGGCGGCAGCACAGGCGCCCGTTCGGGCGCAACCGGCAACACCGTCAGCGCCTGATCGGGCGCGCGATACGCGATGCGATCGAGCACGGCATGCAGCATGGGCAGCTCCGGGTCGGCGACGCTGGGATCGAACTGCAGCAGGCTCTCCCAGGTGGCGAGACGCAGTTGCCCGTCGTCCTCCACCTTCACCGAACGATAGCCCGGCGCGAGGCCCGCGCCCAATTGCAACGAGCGGAACTGGTTCGCGCCGATCTTGCGCTGCCAGATCTGGCGCGACGTCCAGACGAAGGTGCCGAGGCCGGTATCGACGCTTTCGAGTTCCATCGGCCGAGTGAGACCGGCGAGGTCTGGCAGTTCGGCCTCGACGAACCTGTCCGTGGCGAGGCGTTGCACGACATCGCGTGTGACGACGTAGAGCGTACCGTCCAGGCGCAACACATGTGTGCCGGCCGTAGGGTCATCCGGAAGACCGTCGGCTGTTCCGAAGCGGCGACGATTGACGAGGTTGCCGGCGGCGTCGAAACGCCAGCGTTCCGCGCCGCCACGCGCGTCGCCGAGCCAGACCTCGCCGGCGGTGCTTTCCGCGATGCCGTCCGCCGTGATCCCCTGCAGGCTCCAGCGGGTCGCTACGTCCCAGCGACCGTTGCTCTCGACGAGCCAGAGCGCTTCCTTCTGTCCCAACGCGAGCACGCGATGCGGATCGGACGAAGAGCGCAGCAGGCGTGAAATCTGCAGGCCGCTGTCATCGACCAGATGGCGCGGCACGGTCGCGCCGCGATCGAGTACGAGCAGACCCTCGTGCTCGCCGACGAGAAGCCCAGCGCTTGTGGCTTCCAGCGCGAACGCCTCGATGTCGTTGGTCCAGTGCTGCGGCGTGAACTTCGGTGATTCGCCCGCCATCGCGGCCGGGTCGGCGCGCAATACGTCGCCGTCGGTGGCGAGCCACAGCTTGCCGTCGTACCACGCGCTGTCGTAAATGCGGTTGCCGAACTTCTCGTTGAGCGTATAGGCCGTCCACGGCGGCGGCAGACGCAGGCGTTCGAGGCCTTGTGAACTGGCGGCCCAAAGCGCGCCGTCGCGGTCGAGTCCGAGCGCGAGCACGGCGCCCGCGCCGAGATCGACGCGGTCGATCAGTTTGAGAGCGGCGGAAAAGTGCATCAGCATGCCGTCGAGTGCACCGACCGCGAAGCTGCCGTCGGCGAGACGCAAGCTGACATACGGCGGATGCGCGGCGAACTCGGCGTCTGCATCGGTGGCGAGCTTGCGCACACCCTGGTCATCGCCGAAGTAGAAACCATCCTCGCCGAGCAGCAGCAAGCCATTGTCGTGCAGGTGGACCGCGCTGAAGCGCCGATGCGCGAATACCTCGGCACCCGGCACGGGCACCGCAGCGCCATCCTCGATGCGGCACAGACCGATGCCTTCGAGGCGGATGTAGACACTTTCGCCCGCGGCGAACAACGCCTCGCGCGCGGAGCGCGGCAGAAGCCAATGTTGCACGCTGCCGTTCGGCTGCAGCAGGAACAGTCCGCGGTCGGTGCGGAAATACACGCCGCGCGGAGTCTCCGCTATCCAGGTCACCGCGAAGTTGCCGATGCCGTTGCCACCGTTGTTGAACTTCGATCGCAGGTCGACGAAGCGCAGGCTGCCGTCGTCGGTCGTGCGCAACTCGCCGATGAGGTCAGGCCCGCCCACGTAGAGAACGCCGCTCGAAGCCCGCAGCAGCGTGTTGACGACAGCCTTGCGCGGCAGATCGACGGCTTCCCATCCGCCGCTGCGGAACGCGAGCACGCCTTCGTCGCCGCCGGCATACAAGGTGCCGCGCGCATCGTAGGCGATTGCGTTGTAGGCGGGACCAACCGGCAGGTCGATCGCCCGGAAGTGCTGGACGAGCGGCTCCCCGCGCATCGCGGCGACGGCCGGCATCGCGCATAGCGCGAGCAACAGCAGCGGTCGTAGGCCGGGCATGGAGCCATTGTGCCGAAAACCGGGACGGAGTGGGAAGAATCGGGAGCCAGGACGGGGGCCAGGGACCCGGGAACCGAGGAGAGCCAATCCCTGCGCACGTGCTGCGTTCGGGCATACGCCCACGCCCATTTCGCCCTGACGCGCACGGTGCCCGGTGCCGCTCTCGATTTGGCCCGGTCCCGGGTCCCCGGTCGCCGGCCCCGGCTCACGAGGGCGCGCGCAGCAAGATCATGAATGGCCGTTCGCCGCCCTGCTCGCGTCCAGCCTTGCGGCGCTTGAATGACGCCGCAGCAACATGGGACGATCGAAAAATGCTCTGCGCTTCCGCCACATCGGTCCATTTGCGCGATCTCGCTCGCTTGCGTCGAGTCCGGGACCGCATCGATCGGGAATTCGCGCTTCCGCTCAACGTCGAGGCGCTCGCGCGCGGCGTGCACATGTCGGCGGGGCACCTCAGCCGCCAGTTCAAGCTCGCGTTTGGCGAGTCTCCGTACAGCTACCTGATGACGCGACGCGTCGAACGCGCGATGGCATTGCTGCGCCGCGGCGATCTCAGCGTCACGGAGGTGTGCTTTGCGGTGGGGTGCGCGTCGCTCGGCACATTCAGTACGCGCTTCACCGAACTCGTTGGAATGTCGCCGAGCGTGTATCGACAGGAGGCGGCAGAGGCGACGGTAGGAATGCCGGCCTGTGTCGCGCGCCAGGTGACGCGGCCTGTGCGGACGCACGCGTCAGCGAGCAAGCCGCCATCGAGCAAGCCGCCACCGAGCAAGCCACCATCGAGCAAGCCGGGGTCGGGCGGGCGGCAATCGAGCCATCTGCAAGCGAGCCACCCCCAATCGAGCCAGCCCCAAGCGAGTGTGCGCCGGTCGATCAAGTCGCAATCGATCAGGAATCAAGAAGCGCCGACCGACGAGCCGGAGCTAGCATGACGGCGCGTTTTCAACACGGAGCATGACCGCCATGACCATCACGATTCACGCCAGCTTCCTTCCGCAGACCGATCCCGACGCGTCGCTGGCCTTCTATCGCGACACTCTCGGCTTCGAGGTGCGCAACGATGTGGGCTACAACGGCCTGCGCTGGATCACCGTCGGCCCCGCCGACCAGCCCGGGACCTCCATCGTCCTGTTCCCGCCGACGGCGAGTCCCGGCGTCAACGAGGATGAGAAACGCATGATCGCCGAGATGATGGCCAAGGGTACGTACGCGATGATGCTGCTGGCGACGCCCGATCTCGACGTCACGTTCGAAAAGATCCAGGCGAGCGGCGCGGAGATCGTCGAGGAGCCGACCATGCAGCCGTACGGCGTGCGCGACTGCGCGGTGCGCGATCCGGCGGGAAATCTGCTGCGCGTACAGGAACGCCGCTGAATTTCTCAGGTTTCCATTCGTATCACGTCGAAGGATTTTCCAATGAAGAAGGCGATCACAAAGTCCGCGGGCAAACCCGCACAGAAGGCGGCCAGCAAATCGACCGGGAAACCCGCCTCCGCCGGAGGCGCATCGCAGAGTTTCACGGCAGAGGAGCGCGAAGCGATGAGGGCGCGCGCCCAGGAAATGAAGGCCGAAGCACGCGCGAGCAAGGACAGGGCGGAAGGGGAGAGCACCGCGCTTGCGGCGATCGCCGCGATGAAAGAGCCCGACCGCAGCCTGGCGAAGCGGGTGCACACGATCGTCACGAGCACCGCACCGTCGCTCGCGCCGAAGACCTGGTACGGCATGCCTGCGTATGCGCTGGACGACAAGGTCGTCTGCTTCTTCCAGAGTGCACAGAAGTTCAAGACGCGCTATGCGACGTTCGGATTCAGCGCGCCCGCGAAGCTCGACGACGGTGTGATGTGGCCGGTCGCGTTCGCTTTGACGGAACTCAACGCAGCGGCGGAAGCCAGGATCGCGGCGCTCGTCAAGAAGGCCGTCGGCTGACTTGCACGGCGTGTCTTGCACGGCGCGTGGCAGCGAGATCCGGTCCGCCGTGGAGTCCGCAGCCGGCGGTGCGATATTCACAGCGCGCGGGCAGGCGAGTATACTTTTCGCATGGTCAGGATTCGGCAAGATGGGCTGAACCCATATCCGCGACACCCGGGCAGGGTGCCGCGGTGAAGGTCGATCCGGCAGACCAGCCGACGATCGACCTCGCGACGATTCCCGAAGAGGAACTGCTCGGCCTGCGGCTCTCGCAGCTGCCGGTACGCATCGAAGGAACGTGGCTCGAGGCCTGTATCGCCCAGCTCTACGGCGAGCTGGCGGCGAGGAACATCCCGTTCGAGCCCGCCTGTTATCTCGCCGACGAATGGCTGACGCCGGAGAACGAGCCCGTCATAGGCATCCCGTTCTACCTCGCGCATCCGCGGCTGATCAAGCTGCAGAAGCGCATGATGCTCGAGGCCGAAGGCGACAATCACGAGTGGTGCATGAAGCTGCTGCGCCACGAGGCCGGCCACGCGCTCACCTACGCCTATGGCCTCAACCGCAAGCGCAGCTGGCAGCGCGTGTTCGGCCATCCTTCGGAAGCCTATCCCGAGACGTATCGCTTCCGTCCGTACAGCAAGAGCTTCGTGCGCCACCTCGATTACTACTACGCGCAGTACCATCCCGACGAGGATTTCGTCGAGACCTTCGCCGTCTGGCTGACGCCCGGTCTCGACTGGCGCAGCAAGTACGCGGGCTGGAAGGCGCTCGAGAAACTCGAATTCGTCGACCGCCTCATGGCGAGCATCGCCGGCAAACCGCCGCTGCGCGCGAGCGGCCGTCGCCTGTGGAAGATCACGGCGATCCGCAGCACGCTGGGTCGCTATTATCAGAAGCGCCGCATCACCGAGGCAGAGGATTTCCCGGAGTTCCACGACGCAAACCTGCGCCGCATGTTCAGCGAGGGCAAGCCGAAGGGCGAAACCCGGCGCGCCGTGGCGAAACTGCTGCAGGCCCATCGCAAGGCGCTCGTCACTACCGTGGCGAACTGGAGTGGCGAGCGGCGCTTCATGGTCAACGAGGTCTACAAGGCGGTGCTGCAGCGCAGTCGCGCGATGCACCTCGTCACCGAAGAACCCGACACGGCGGCAGTTCTGCAGCTGGCAACGTATCTCACGACATTGATGATGAACTATCGCTACACGACGCGGCTGCGAGGAGAGCTCTAGCATCCGCTCACATGATCGGCGACGGAGCGCGAAGGGTGAACGCAATGAACGACGCGATGGGGAAGGTGTGCCAATGAAGACGACGCATGGCGCCGGGTTCGCAGTGGGATTTGCGCAGTCCGTGGTGGCGGCGACGATCGGGATGCCCTGCTCGATTCGAGAGCGTCCACTTCGGAACCTTTCTCTTCGAGAGTCTTCGCGTCGGGATGCTCCGACTCACGCGTGACGGGGGCTAGCATGGCGACTCGTGTGCTGATGGTGTTCGATCTGCCCTACGCGGTGAAGCCAGGTTACGACTTCGTCGACGAATTCGCCGACCCCGACGGCAGCTATACCGAAAACGACGTGTACCAGGCGCTGCTCGAATGTGGCTACGAGGTGCATCGCCTGAGCCTGTTCGACGACGTGCGGCCGCTGCTCGACACGGTGCGCGACGTGAAGCCCGATGTGATCTTCAATCTTTGCGACACGTTCCGCGAGGTCACGCACTGGGACAAGAACATCCTCGCGACGATCGAACTGCTCGGCGTGCCGTGCACGGGTGCGACCTCGAGCGCGCTGTTCCTCTGCAACGACAAGGCGCTGAGCAAGAAGATCATGCGCTTCCATCGCGTGCGCACGCCGCGATTCCATACGTTCTATCGCGGCCACAAGGTGTGGCTGCCGAAGACCCTGAAGCTGCCGTGCATCATCAAGCCGCTCACCGAGGAGGCGTCGCGCGGCATTTCGCAGGCCTCGATCGTCGATGACGAGGCGGGCTTCATCGCCCGCGTCAACATGATCCATGAGCGCATGAGTCTCGATGTGATCGCCGAGGAGTACATCGACGGGCGCGAGCTGTACGTCAGCATCATCGGCGATCGTGCGCTGCGCATGCTGCCGGCGCGCGAGATGACGTTCGGCCAGATGGACGAGGACGAACCGCGCATCGCCACCTACAAGGCGAAGTGGGACGACAAGTATCGCAAGCGCTGGGGCATCAAGAATCATTTCGCGAAGACGCTCGAGCCGGAGCTGCAGAAGCGCATCGAGGATATCTGCAAGCGCGCCTATCGCGCCCTAAACCTGCGCAGCTACGCGCGCTTCGATCTGCGCGTGACGGCATCGGGCCAGATCTACGTGGTCGAGCCCAACGTCAACCCGTGCATCGCGAAGGACGACGAGCTCGCGCAGTCGGCGCTCAAGGCCGGCATCGCCTATCCGACGCTGATCCGCATGGTCGTCAACCAGGCGCTGCGCACGCGGGGCTAGCTGTCTTCGCGGCAACCCATTTGCACGCGACCGCGTGCGCTGGGTGTGCCGATCAGATCGTGCAGGGAAGGTCGTGGCGACATTCTGTGCGCTGGCAGTGCACAAGAAATCGGCGCGCTCCCTGCAGAGCGCGCCGATACTTTGGGTCGGCGAAGCCGACTCGGCGGCGTTACTGGTCCAGGCGGTAGCTTACGGGCACCTCGACGCTCGCCATGATGGGCTGGCCATCGTGCAGCGCCGGCGAGAACTTCCAGCCGCGCACCTCGTTGGACGCCGCTCGATCGAGCGTTGCCGAGCCGCTGCGCTGGACGACGCGCGCATCGCTGACGTGACCGTTGACGTCAACCTGCGCGAGCACCATCACCGTGCCCTGTTCGTGCGCGCGCATCGCCTGCGCCGGATAGACAGGATGTGGCTTGGCGACGAGCGCCACATTGCGATTGATGCCCGCGGTCTTCGCGACGGCCGGCGCAGGCCGGGTGACCTTCGCAAGCCGCGGTTTGGTCGCAGGCGCCTGCATCTGCGCGGCATTCGGATGCACCGTCATGATGATGTCGGGGCTGCCGTAGCTCGCGCTTTCGCGCGTCGTCGTTTCCGCATTCGGCTCCGTGGCGCCGGTCGCGGCAACCGAACTCGAAGCGGAGCTCGCATTGGCAACGGCTGCGCTGTCAGCCGCCGAAGCCCGAGCGGAAGTCGATTCCAAAGCCGCGTCGTTCTCGCCCTGGTGGTAGAAGAACCAGGCGCTCGCGCCGAAGGCGAGCGCGACGAAGATCGCGACGAGGGGCATCATGCCGCTGCCGCCGGGTTCGTTGACGATCACATCGCGTTCGCGCACGGGTTCCGTATTGCTAGCGAGATTCGCATCGGCGGATGCAACGGATCCAGGTGCAGGGGGAGTTTGCTGGGATCGAGCCATGTCGCCTCTCCTTTGAAGTGAGATGCCGGTGACTTCCTGCCCCTGTGCCGAGAGCTTCGCACGCCAATCGCTCGCGGACGTTTGATTTTTGTTATGACAGCAACTCGCGTTCAGGCAACGTTGCTTCAGTCGGGAGACAGCATGCGACGAAATACCGGTTTCGTCCGACGAATCGCCTTGTTCAGCTTTGTGCGACGGCCCGACAATGGATTCACCCTTTCAATGTGGATTCGACATGTTACGTGGAGTGCTCGCTGCCGTTCTGATGATCGTCGCTGACAAAAGCGTGGCGAACGATTCGCCGAATTGCCATATCGGCATCTACGGCTTCGCGGATGGCGCCTTCGTCGACATCGGTTCGGCCGATGATGGGCATCTGCGCTGGCGCCGCAAGGACGGCACGACTGGCTTGCTCACGGCAGGCGCCGACGGAAGCTGGACCAGCACGCTTGGCTGGACCGGCCGCCCCGATGGCGAGCGGGTGTCGTTCGCCGATTGCGAGAGCGGGCGCATGACGTTCGACGGTGCTGCCGGGCGACGTGTCACGTTGGCCGTTACCGAAACCAAGTTCGAAGGCGCGGGTGCGCGCCTCGCGGGCCGACTCATCTTGCCGCAGGGCAACGACAAGGTGCCGATTGTCGTGCTGGTGCACGGCTCCGAGCATTCGTCCGCGCTTGGTTCCTACCCGCTGCAGCGGCAACTGCCGGCCGAAGGCATCGGCGTGTTCGTCTACGACAAGCGCGGCACGGGCGCGTCGGGTGGCGCGTACACACAGAACTATCTTCTGCTCGCCAACGATGCGATCGCGGCAGTCAGGGAAGCGCGGCGCCTCGCGGGCCATCGTGCGGGCAGGGTGGGCTATCAGGCCGGTAGTCAGGGCGGCTGGGTCGCGCCGCTCGCGGCCCGCATCGAGCCGGTGGACTTCGTCATCGTTGGATTCGGCCTCGCGGTGTCGCCGATCGAGGAAGATCGGGAAGCCATTGCGCTCGACATGACGCGCCGCGGTCATGATGCGAGCGTGATGACCAAGGCCATGCGGGTCGCCGACGCGACCGCCACCATCATTCGCAGCGATTTCCGCGACGGCTTCGACCGCCTCGCAGCGCTGCGAGCGCAATATGGCGCCGAACCCTGGTTCAAGCAGATCCACGGCGACTTCAGCTTCTTCCTGCTCGAAAATCCCGAAAGCCTCGTGCGCGAGAAGGGTCCGCAGTTGCTCGCGGGCGTCGCGGCCGACTACGACCCGATGCCGGTGCTGCGCAACCTCGGCGTTCCGCAACTGTGGATCCTCGGCGCTGACGACAGCGATGCGCCGAGCGCGGAGACAGCGCTACGCCTGCGCGGTCTGATCGATCACGGCAAGCCGATCACGCTCGCCGTCTTTCCGCACGCCGAACACGGCATCTACGAATACGAGACCACCGCCGACGGCAAGCGCGAGGACACGCGCCATGCGGACGGCTACTTCGCGATGATGCGTGACTTCATTCTGCAGGGGCGCACAAGCGGCGCGTATGGCAAGAGCACGATCGTCACGGCGCATGCGCCTGGCGGACAATGACGATATCGTCATGACTTGTCGCTTCAATCGCGCTGATTGCCTGATCGGTGTGTTGGCAGATGCAGGGACTTTGCACGCGAACGCTTGGCAAGACGTCCTCCGCTATGCTCGCTATCGAGTGTAAGACAGACCGCAAATTGCCGGTCTGCAATCGACTGGCATCGACGAGGAGCGTCCCATGACCCGCAAGACCGCCAAGGATTTCCACCCGCAGGCGCTGAAGCTGTTCGATCAGTATGTGCACGGACAAATCTCGCGTCGCGGATTTCTCGAACGTGCGGCGCAGTTCGCTGCCGCCGGCGTCACCGCCGAAGGGATGCTTTTGGCGCTGAGTCCACGCTTCGCAGAGGCGACACAGATCAAGGTCGACGATCCGCGCATCAAGACGCGGTACGTCGAATATCCCTCGCCGAAGGGTTACGGCAAGTTGCGTGGCTATCTGGCGCAGCCGGCGAAGGCGAGGGACAAACTGCCGACCGTGCTCGTCGTCCACGAAAACCGCGGCCTCAATCCGCACATCGAGGACATCGCACGGAGACTCGCGGTCGACAACTTCATCGCGTTCGCACCCGATGCGCTGTTCCCGCTCGGCGGCTATCCGGGCGACGAGGACAAGGCGCGCGAACTGTTCGGCAAGCTCGATCAGAGCAAGAGCCGTGAGGACTTCCTCGCGGCGGAAGACATGCTGAAGCACTTGCCCGAAGGCAACGGCAGGGTCGGCGTCGTCGGCTTCTGCTACGGCGGCGGCATCGCCAACTTCCTCGCGACGCGCGTGCCCGACCTCGCCGCGGCCGTGCCGTTCTATGGCGCGCAGCCGAACGCGGAGGACGCCGCGAAAATCAAGGCGCCGCTCTTGCTGCAGTACGCCGAGAAGGACGAGCGCATCACCTCGGGCTGGCCGGCGTACGAGAGGGCGCTGAAAGCTGCGGGCGTGAAGTATCAGGCGTACGTCTATCCGGGCGTCGAACACGGGTTCAACAACGACACGACGCCGCGCTACGACGAGGCGGCGGCGAAGCTCGCGTGGCAACGCACGATCGCGTTCTTCAACGAGCACTTGCGCGCCTGAAGCGCAGGCAAGACATCGGCGGGCGGATCGAGACGATGCGCATCGAGACGATGCGCCTCGAGAAGGTGCGCTTCGAGAAGATGCGCTTCCAGACGAGACGCTTCGCGGCGGGGCATTATCGGGTAGGCGATTCGAGGTGAATGCCTTGAGGTGAGTCCGTTCGGGCAGTTGCTGCAAGACGACGCGCCTGGAGCGGAGCTGCGTCGCACGCCGGGCGCGGCCTCAGTCCGCCGCGCCCGAGACGTCGAACCTCACCCACGCCTCGTGCAGGTATTGCCTGACCTTCTGCTCGCAGCTCGCCTCGAGCACACCGCTGACGAGCTTGACGCGGTCTGCACCGAGCGCCTTGCGCAGCTGCTGTGTATTCTCGCTGCAGACGTAGACCTTGAGGCGTGGATTGGCGGTCGCCGCGAGCAGACGTGCGCGCGACGGCGACTTGTCGTCGAGCACGAGCACGGTGGCTTTCCCTCCGGCGAGAATCTCGAATTGCGTCGTCGGCGAGGTCTTGAAGGCTTCCTGCGCGAAGTCGAGCGCAAGTTCGAGTTCGGCCTTCCGCGGATCGTCGACCGTCGCGTAGGCCTTGAGCACGGTGTCGTCGGCGGTCTCTGACGGTGCGTGGTGGGTTGATGTTGTCGGAGCCTGTGCCTTCGGAGCCTGCGCCATCGATACCTCGGCTGTGGCGGCGCTGCACAGAAGGAGGATGGGGAGACGAAGTGTAGACATGTCCTACCTTGTTCTTGTTGCGAGGCATACGTTGTGGGGCGACATTCTACCTGCGAGAGCAGCCAGAGCAGGGGCGTTCGTTCATCGGCCGGCGGTTGACGGAACCAGCGGCGACCTGCAAAGTCGGCAGCCGCCGCAGGCGGGTAGAACGCTGAAAACGATTTCCAACGAGACAATGAAATGACCCATTCCTATCCGATCGGCACGCCCGGCCAAGCCTGGGGCGACGCCGAGAAATCCGCTTGGCGCGGCCTGCAGTCGCGCAAGCGTAGCTATGCTTACGAAGTGCTCGCCGTGATCGAGCACCTGCGAGACCGGTTCGATGTCACGCAATACGGCGAGCTCGACTATGCGCCCGATCGCTATCCGCTGTTCGCGCTGCGCAGCCGCAGCTGGGATGACTCGCTGCCGGTCGTGCTCGTCACGGGCGGCGTGCACGGCTACGAGACAAGCGGCGTGCACGGCGCGCTTTTGTTCCTCGACAAACATGCAGCCGACTACGCCGGGCGCGTCAACCTGCTCGTCGCACCATGCCTCAGCCCCTGGGCCTACGAGCGCATCCAGCGCTGGAATGCCGCGGCGATCGACCCGAACCGCTCGTTCCGCGAAGGCAGCCCGGCGCAGGAATCGGCTGCGCTCATGCGCCTCGTCGCGCCGCTGCGCGATCGCGTGCTCGTGCACGTCGATCTGCACGAAACTACCGACAGCGACGAGAGCGAGTTCCGTCCGGCGCTGGCCGCACGCAACGGTGAGGCGTTCGAACCCGACGTCGTGCCCGACGGCTTCTATCTCGTGGACGACAGCGAGAGCCCGCAGCCCGCCTTCCAGGAAGCGATCATCGCAGCCGTCGCGAACGTGACGCATATCGCGCCGGCCGACGAGAAGGGCGAGATCATCGGCTCGACCGTATTCACGCCCGGCGTGATCCGTTATGCGCTCAAGCGTCTCGGGCTCTGCGCGCGTGTTACCGATGCGCCCTATGTGACGACGACAGAAGTGTATCCAGACAGCCCGCGCGCGACGCCCGCGCAATGCAACGCCGCGCAGGCGGCTGCGGTGTGCGCCGCGATCGACTTCGCGTTGGCGCATCGCTGAAGGTGGCGAGTCCGAGCGGGGCGAGCGACGCTCGCTTGGAGACGAAGTGCTACCGACGCTGTGCTCGCGACCGGTCGTCGCGAGCATGTCGTAGCACCGATGCGGCGTCGAGATCGACGAAATCCTAGTTCGCGGGGCCTGGCGTCGGAATCACGAGCTTGCCATTGCTCTCGGCCACGAACACCTCACTCGAGCTGCTCGACGAACCGTTGGCGTCCTTGGTTTCGGTCTTGATCACGAGTTTCTTGGTCGGCGGCAGCGTGAGCTTCATCTGCTTGCCGTTGGGGCCGGGGCCGCCCTGCGCGCGCTTCTTGTCGTTGTCGTCGAGATCGGCCAGCTGGATCGAGGTAATTTTCGCGCCCATGTCGCTCGTCATCATCATCTTGTAGAACTCGGCCGCCTGCGGGTCCGAGCCCTTCGTGTAGAGGAACCCGCTGAGGGTCTTCTCGTCCTTCGCCTCGAACGCCTTCTTGTAGGCGTCGACGAAGGCCTTCTCCTGCGCGGGCGTCGCGGCGAAAGCGCTGAGGGGTGCCAAAGCGAGCAGCAACATAGAGACAGTCTTTTTCACGGTACTCTCCTGGTGGCTGAATGACGGCGGTCGCGCGAGACGCCATCGCTTGGGCGGCTCGGGACCGTTGTGCTCTCAAGCAGACGTAAAAATCGACCCGCGCGCATCACGATGGTCGTCGGGCGACAGCGCGAACCGGGGTGCCCGCACGACAACGCGTTCATCGATCTCGCGACAGCCCGCCGGCGCCGTCGCGACGAGGGCATCCCTCGGCGCCACAATGATACGCCGCAATGCCTAGTGTTTTGCCGCGCATAGCGTGGCGTAGTGTGGATCGCTCGAATCGATGCGCTTGACCAATGCGACAAACTCCGGGTCGCAATGCAGAGGTCCCAGCGCCAGCATCGCGGTGGCCCATTCGGACTGTCCAGCCTTGTCCGTATAGGCCCAGGCCTGAAGATTGGCGAGCGCGAGCCGCGGCTCGCCGAGCAGCACGAGCAGTGTCGGAATGATGTACGAAGGGTACAGGTTGCCGCTCGTCGGGTCGTAGGCGCTCTGCGGCAGGAACGTCGCGAGACGCGCGGCGACGGCGTGGCGATCGCCGTGGCCTTCGAGCGCATCGAACAGCAGTCGCACCTCCTCGCGCGCGTGGGGGTTGTTGACGTCGGCGAAATGCTCGGTCAGCTTGCGCGCTTCGCCGAGATCGCCCAGCAGCAGCGTAGCGAAGAACGTCGATTCGAGGCACAGTGCGCTGTCGGGTATCGCCTTGAGGATCGGCTCGCAGAGCGCATTCGCCTCCGCATAGCGACCGGCAGAAATGAGCGCGAGCGCGTGGTTGTTCGCGATGATCGCGGAACGCGGATCGAGCACCGAGGCGCGTTCGAGCATCTCGATGCCTGCATCGATGCTGCCGCGTCCCCAGAGGGAATTGCCGAGCCATTGGTACGCGCTCGCGAACGACGGCCTGATCGCGATCGCGCGCCGGTAGAGCGCCTGCGCCGTCGCCGCGCGGCCACGTTCGCCGTCGGCAAGATAGCCGAGCACGATGTAGGGCTCGGGCAAGGCCGGGTCGAGTGCAAGCGCGCGCTCGGCATTGTCGCGCGCACGCCGCGTGCTCTCGTCGTAGTGGATGCGCACGCTGTAGTCGGGAAGGATGATGTAGGTGATCGCGAGCCCGGCGAACGCGCCGGCGAACTGCGGATCGAGGGCGGCGGCGTGCTCGAATTGCTCCGTCGCCTGCCACAGATTGGCTTCGCCGCGCATCTGCCAGAGCGCGAGGCCGCGCAAGTAGAAATCGTAGGCGTCGACGTTGTGCGGCGCACTGGTTGCCGAAGACCCGTCCGCGCCGACGATCTTGACCTTGAGTTCCCCGGCGATCGCGTTGGCGATCTCGTCCTGGATCGCGAAGATGTCCTTGAGTTCGCGCTCGTACGTGTTCGACCAGACGTGATAGCCCCGGCTCGCATCGATCAGCTGCGCCGTGATGCGCACGGTGCCACCCTGCTTGCGGACGCTGCCTTCGAGCAGCATGCGTACGTGCAGTGCCTGCGCGATCTCCGGCGCCTCTTTCTTGTCGCCCTTGAACGAGAACGACGAGGTGCGTGCCGCGACCTGCAGCTCCGGGATGCGCGCGAGGACGTTGAGCAGTTCCTCGCTGACGCCGTCGGAGAAATACTCGTTGTCCTTGTCGCCGCTCATGTTGACGAACGGCAGGACTGCGATGGAATGTGGATCCGCGGGCGGCGCAGCGGCAGAGCCCGTGCCTGCGCTCGCGTCCTTCGTCGCGGCAAGTGCGGCCTCGGGCTTGCCCGGCGCAAGCCGCCACACGACCGCGCCGCCGATCGCGAGCACGAGCGCGAGCAGCAGCAGCTCGACGCCAGAGGTTTGCTGTCTGCCGCGTTCGCCGTGATACCACGCGAGCACGATCGCGACGAAAAACCCGACCCCGAGGACGACGATGACGACGCGGATCGTCTGTTCCGGCCAGCCGAATCGCTGCGCGACGATGTCGAGCACCTGAATCAGCGCGAAAGCCGCGGCGACGTAGGCCAGCGACCACTGCACGAGCTTGCGCTGTTTCAGGCGCTCGATGAAATCGTCCAAGTACGGTGCCTCCGGGCGCTGCGCAGAAGAACCCGGAGTCGCGGCTGCGACTCCGAGCCCTGGCGGGTCAGTCCATGCGCACGAGCTTGCCGCGCGTCATCACAAGGAGTGGATGCTCCGTCGCGCGGATATCCTTGAGCACGTCGCCGGGCACGGCCACGATGTCGGCGTACTTGCCGGCGATGAGCGTGCCGGTGTCGCCGTCGATGCCGAGCAGTTTCGCGGAACCCTGGCTGCTCGTCATGAGCGCGGCGGCCGGCGTCATGCCGAGATCGACGTAGTCGCCGAACTCCTCGGCGTTCATGCCGTGCGGGTACACCGCGGCGTCGGTGCCGAAGGCGATGAGGACGCCGATCTTCATCGCGTTCTTCATCATGTCGGCGTGGGCGGCGTAGGCGGCGCGCGCCTTCGCCGCGATCTTCGGCGGATAGCTGTCGGCCTTCTTGTTGACCCAGACCTGGGTCATGCGCGTCGGCACGAGGTACACGCCCTTCTGCTTCATGAGCTGCAGCGTTGCGGGCGTGAGGAAACTGCCGTGCTCGATCGAATCGACGCCGGCCTCGACCGCCTGCTTCGCCGCGAGGTCGCCGTGCGCGTGCGCCGCGACCTTGCGGCGCCAGGCATGCGCCTCGCTCATGATCGCGGTCAGCTCGGCGGGCGTCAGCTGCGGCACGTCGACCGGATCGGATTCCGACAGCACGCCGCCCGAGGCGCAGATCTTGATCCAGTCGGCGCCGAACTTCATCTGCTCGCGCACCGACTGGCGGCAGGATTCGGGGCCGTTGCAGACGCCTTCGAGCGTGCCCGACGGCTTGAGGCGATCGGGCGGGGCAGGCGAGCTGTCGCAGTGGCCGCCGGTCGAGCCGATCGCGTGGCCGACGACGAGCATGTGCGGGCCATCGGCGAGGCCGTCGTTGATCGCGTTGCGCAGCGCGACGTCGATGAAGTCGTTGCTGCCGACGTCGCGCGCGGTGGTCACGCCGGCGCGCAGGGTCAGGCGCGCGTTGCGCTCGGCGTGGAACGACTGCTCGACGGGGAATCGCATCGTCGACTCATAGAAGCCCTTGGCCCAGTCGTCGTTGTGGTCTTCGGTGATATGCGTGTGTGCGTCGATGTAGCCGGGTACGAGTGTCGCGTCGCCGAGGTCGACGACTTTCGCGTCGGCCGGGATCGTCGCGTCCTTGCCGACCGCGACGATGCGCTCGTCCTTTATCACGACGAGGCCCGGCGATGTCAGCGCGCCGCTCTTGCCGTCGAACAGGTGCGCCGCCTTCAGCACGGTCGCGGTGGATGCGGCGGACTTGGCTGCGGGCGCCTGCGCGTTTGCGGCGAACGCGAGCATGAGGCCGGCGGCGAGCGCTGTGATTCTCTGCATGATTCTCCCCTGGGATTCTGGTGCGGTGCGAACGGTTTCGCACGCGGTGTTCGAACCGTTTCGAGTATAGGGAATTGCGCAGCGCATTTTCGAGTGGCCCGCGCGGAAATCCGCTTTCGGCGGGCGGCCATGGCGGAGGAATCGTGTGTCCAGGAGCGACGGAGGGATCGCCGAAAGGTCGGGAACGCGCGGTCGCGCGGTCCATGGTGGAAGCCGGAGCCGATACGCTAGACTTGGCCCAGACCCCGGGGGGCGGCAAAAGTGGAAGAGTTCCTGCGACGTCTCGGACAACGCAAGATCATCCAGTGGGCGCTCGCCTACGCCGCAGGTGCGTTCGCGGCGATCCAGGTCCTTGACATCGTCGCGCAGCGATTCGCCTGGCCCGAGTCGTCCATCCGCCTCGTCATCGTGGCATTCGCCATCGGCTTCGCGGTCACGCTCGTGCTCGCCTGGTACCACGGCGAACGCGGCGTGCAGCGCGTGAGCGGCGCCGAGCTGCTCGTTCTCGCGTTGCTGCTCGCGATCGGCGGCGGCTGGCTCTGGCGCGTCGCGCAGGCGCCGGCGCCCTCGAACACCGCAAGTGCCGGCGATTCGTCTTCGCCGCCCGCGAAGGTCGCCGCGGCGGCCGGCAAGCCCGTGGCTGCAGCGGCCGAGGTGATCAACGAAAAGTCGATCGCGGTACTGCCGCTCGTCAACACGAGCGGCGACCCGGCCAACGAATATTTTTCCGATGGACTCTCCGATGAACTCATATCGGTACTCGCGTCGGTCCCCGACCTCAAGATCATCGGCCGCAGCTCGTCGTTCCATTTCAAGAACTCGATCGAAGACAGCCGCACGATCGGCGCGAAGCTCGGCGTCGCGCGGCTGCTCGAAGGCAGTGTGCGCAAACAGGACAACCGCGTGCGCATCTCGGTCGAGCTCGTCAACGCGAGCGATGCGCGGCAGATGTGGTCCGAGACTTACGAGCGCGAGCTCAAGGACATCTTCGCGGTGCAGAGCGAGATCGCGACGTCTGTCGTCGCGAAGCTCAAGCTGAAGCTCGCCGCCGCGGGCGCGCAGCCGCAGACGTCGACGCGGAACCTCGAAGCCTACAATGCGCTGCTGCGCGGCGACTTCCATCGCTCGCGGTTCACGTTCGCGGACTATCGCAAGGCTGTCGAGTATTACGACGAGGCGATCCGCCTCGCGCCCGACTACGCGGTCGCCTATGCGCGCTTGTCGCGAATCTGGCGTGCGCTCGCGGCGATCTGGATATCGGATCCGGCCGAGATCGCCGACGGCTATGCGCACGCACGGCGTGCGGCCGAGGAAGCCGTGCGCCTCGCGCCCGACCTCGGCGAAGGCTACATGGGACTCGGTTGGGTGCAGGAGACGCGCGACTTCGCTTTCGAAGAGGCCGAGGCGAACATGCGCAGGGCACTCGCGCTCGCGCCCGGAGACGCGGAGATCAAGAGCGCACTCGCCTACACGGTGGCGTCGCGCGGCCACCTCGTCGAAGGCCTCGCGCTGTGGCACGAGGCCATGGACGTCAACCCTTACGTCGGCGCGGGGCAGCTCATGGGCACGCGCATGCTCATGGGCCTGGGGCGCTACGAGGAGGCGGCCGCGGCGGCCTACAAGGCGATCGAGGTCGACCCGGGCATCTCGCATGCGCACACGTATCTCACGATGATCGCGCTCGCGCGCGGCGATGTCGCCACGGCACAGCGCGAGGCCGAACTCGAGGAGAAGGGATTCTGGATCGACTTCGCGCGCGCGCTCGCGATTCAGCGCGGCGACAGGAAGGAAGCCGACGCGGCCCTGCAGCGGTTCACCGAGCAGTACGACAACATCGCCGCGTTCCAGGTAGCCTCGCTGCACGCGCTGCGCGGCGATCCCGATGCGATGTACGCGGCGCTCGATCGGGCGCTGGCGTTCAAGGACTCGGGGCTGACCCAGCTGTTGTCCGATCCCTTCATCGTGAAATACCACGAGGAGCCGCGCTTCGTCGCTTTCTGCGCGCGCCTCAACATCGACTGTTCGCTGAAGGCGACGGCACCGCTCACGGCGTCGGCCGATCACTGAGTTCCGACTCGATTGCTCGATTCGCACGGGGCGCTTCAGGCGTGTCAGGTTTGTCGCGCAGCGACGTCTCATGTGCGACGGCCCCGTGAAATGGTCGGCAGCGAGCGTGGCCGCGCCTGTCGAGACCCGTTTCGATCTTGGCCCGCATCGAGCGAAGCGACGCCCGACCGCGCACACCGCGCGAATCGCAATGCATACGACGAACAAGACGCCGATGAAAAGGCGAACCATCGTCCCCATTTATCGTCGACCCAAGAGGTCGAGAAAGGAGTGAGTCATGACGCAGTATCGGAAAACCGACGAAGCGCTCGCAGCGCTGACGCCGGAGCAGTATCGCGTGACCCAGCAGAATGCGACCGAGAGGCCCGGCACGGGTGCGCTGCTTGGCAACAAGGCGCCTGGCATCTACGTCGACATCGTCTCGGGCGAGCCACTGTTCGCCTCGGCGGACAAGTACGAATCGGGCTGCGGCTGGCCGAGCTTCACCAAGCCGATCGAGCACGCGAACGTCAAGGAGCTCAAGGATTCGAATCACGGCATGATTCGCACCGAGGTGCGCTCGGCGCACGGCGACAGCCACCTCGGTCATGTGTTCAACGACGGCCCGCGCGATCGCGGTGGTCTGCGCTACTGCATCAACTCCGCGTCGCTGCGTTTCGTGCCGCGCGAGGAGATGGAAGCGCAGGGCTATGGCGCGTATCTGAATCAGGTGGAGGAAATCCGATGAAAACCGAACGGGCTATCCTCGCCGGAGGCTGTTTCTGGGGCATGCAGGAGCTCATCCGCAACATGCGCGGCGTCGTCTCGACGCGCGTCGGCTATTCGGGCGGTGACGTTGCCCATGCCACGTATCGCAATCACGGCACGCACGCCGAGGCGATCGAGGTCGTCTTCGATCCGGGCGAGCTGAGCTATCGCGAACTGCTCGAGTTCTTCTTCCAGATCCACGACCCGACGACGAAAAACCGGCAAGGCAACGATCTCGGCATGAGCTATCGATCCGCGATTTACTACACGTCGGACGAACAAGAGCGGATCGCCGAAGACACGATCGCCGACGTCGACGCCTCGGGACTGTGGCCCGGCAAGGTCGTGACCGAAGTCGAGCCGGCCGCTGACTTCTGGGAGGCCGAGCCCGAACATCAGGACTACCTGCAGCATTATCCGAACGGCTATACCTGCCACTTCGCGCGGCCGGGCTGGAAACTGCCGAAGCGGGCGAGCGCGTCAACCGCGGGTTGATGCGCGGGCGTGTGCTCGCGGGATCGGCGTTGGCCGAGCGAGGCGGCGGTCAATTCGCTTGCGCCACGCGGCCCTGAAGCTGCGATTCACGCGCGGAAATCGCCCCGTGTGCTGGCGCAGGGAAGAAAGCGCGCGCAGTTTTGAGATTCTTCGCGTCGCGGCGTCGGCGCCATGAGGAGCTGCGGGTCGGATCGTGCTGCTACGCGGCCGCGCGCGTGCGGTCGCGCAGCGGCTTCGTTTGCCATCGGTTCGTATGCCGTAGCCCGCGGCTTGCGCAGGCCGACTGCTAGGCCTTCTTCCTTGCGAGGCGGCCTTTGCTGTCTAGCGTGTGATCGACGACGCCGTGTTCGTTGCGTACGAACGTCACCTCGAGATCATATTCGGGCACGAAGAACCGCGACTGGGCGCGCGGCATGAATTCTCCTTCGAGCACTTCGCCGTCTTCGTGCGGCACGCGCGCCTGCCAGAACAGCTTGTTGCGAGAAGCGCGCACGGTGATGGTCGCGTCGGCACTCATCTCGTAGACACCCGCGAATTCGGGATAGACCTTCGCCGCGTCGGCCTGCGGCGGCCGCTCGCGCTCGAGCGACACATCGAAGACGCCCGCGTAACCGCCCGGGCGGCGGCTCTTGCCGAGAACGGGTTTGATGATCAGATCCTTCTTGACGTACGGATCGGTGTCGTTGCGCGGGTCGCCCTTGAAATAGCACTGCGTGATCCGCGTCTCGTAGCCCGGGTGCGTGATCAGATAGTGGATATGCTTGGGGCGCGAGCCGTACGGCACCGGCATGATCGTGTCGAAGCTGTAGCGGCCGCGCGCATCGGTCTTGAATTTGCCGCGCAGCTTGAAGTCGCTGCCGGTCATGTCGTAGTCGCCGTGCGCGTCGACCTGCCAGACATCGAGCACGCAGCCCGCGAGCGGCTGGCAGGTCTGCGCGTCGCTGATCTTGCCGCTCATCGTCAGCGGCATGCCGGTCTCGGTGTTCGGGCAGAGGCGCTCGCGGAAAGGCGCGCCGCTGCGATAGGCGGGTCCGAGGATGTTGGTCACCGCGGGCTCGCATCCGGTCGCCGCCCAGAGCTGACCGAACGGCAGTGCCGAAAGAGACAGCGACACACCGACGAATTCCCGGCGCGAAAAGCGCTTGCGCATCGACATGGCGACTCCCTCGAAAAGGCGTGTTTCATTGTAGGCCGCGTACCCGCGATTTGCCAAAGAGTGCGCATGGGGGCGGTCAGGCGATGATGCCGACCGTTTCGTTTGCGATCTCCGCGTTGCATCGCCGTGTCGGAGCCCCATATCGAACCGATGACGACGACCTCGATTCCGATCCCGCTGTCGATTCTCGATCTCGCACCGGTGACCGACGGCAGCAACGCCGCGCAGACTTTCAGGAACACGCTCGATCTCGCGCGCGCGGGCGAGCGTCTCGGCTACCAACGCTACTGGCTCGCCGAGCACCACAACATGCCTGGCGTCGCGAGCGCGGCGACGGCCGTGCTGATCGGGCACGTCGCGGGCGGGACATCGAAGATCCGCGTCGGCGCGGGCGGCATCATGCTGCCGAACCATGCGCCGCTGCAGGTCGCCGAACAGTTCGGCACGCTTGCTTGCCTCTATCCCGGCCGCATCGACCTCGGCCTCGGTCGCGCGCCCGGTACCGACCAGGCGGCGGCGCGGGCGCTGCGGCGCTACTACGAGAACGCGGACGAATTTCCGGCAGACGTCGCCGAGCTCCTGGGCTACTTCGAACCCGCGCAACCCGGGCAGCCCGTGCGCGCGGTGCCTGGTGCGGGCGTCGACGTGCAGACGTGGATACTCGGATCGAGCCTGTTCGGCGCGCAACTCGCGGCGCTGCTCGGACTGCCGTACGCATTCGCGTCGCACTTCGCGCCTGCGGCGCTCGAGGAGGCGATCGCGCTCTATCGACGCAACTTCCGTCCGTCGGCGCGACTCGCGCGAGCGCACGTGCTGCTCGCGCTCAACGTCGTCGTCGCCGACACCGATGCCGAGGCCGGGCGCCTGTTCACGACGCAGCAGCAGGCGTTCGTCAATCTGCGTCGCGGCCGTCCGGGCCTCGTGCCGCCGCCGCTCGCTTCGGCCGCGGCGATCGACGCGTATTGCACGCCACAGGAGAAAGCAGGCGTCGACAACGCGCTTGCGTGCGCCGTCGTAGGCGACCCGGCGACTGTGCGCGAAGGCATCGCCGCCTTCGTCGCACGGCATCGTCCCGACGAACTCATGCTCACGGCGAATATCTTCGATCACGCGGCGCGCGTGCGTTCGTTCGAAATGGCGATGGCCGCGACGCGCTAGGCCGGGCGCGCTTCCGCTTGCTTCGTCGCGAAGCGTGCGATGAAGTCGACCGCGGGCTCGGGTGCGCCGAGGTGATACCCCTGCGCGAAGTCGCAATCCATGTCGCCGAGCATCTGCTGCGTGACGGCGTCTTCGATGCCCTCGGCGGTCGCGGTGAGGTTCATGTGGTGCGCAAGGCTGACGATCGACTGCACGAGCTTCGCCATGCGCGGATCGCCCGCAACAGCGCCGACGAGCGACCTGTCGATCTTCAGTTCGGTCGCCGGAAACTTGCTGAGATAGGCGATCGATGCGTAGCCGGTGCCGAAATCGTCGATCGCGATGCGCATGCCTTTGTCGCGCAGGCGGCGCAACACCTGCACGGTCAGGTTGAGGTCGTTGACGAGCGCGGTTTCGGTGACCTCGATGATGACCGACGTTGGCGCCACGTCCCAGATGTTGAGCGCATCCATGAGTTGCTCGGTCAGCCCCGGTCGTGCGAATGCGCGCGGCGAGAGGTTTATGGCAAATGCGAAATCGGGCAGCGCGCGCAGGCGCGCGGCATGGCGAAACGTCGAGTTGATGCTCCAGCGCGTGAGCGGCGAGATCAGGTCGCTCTGCTCGGCGAACGGAACGAAGTCGGTGGGCTTCACCTCGCCGTGCCGCGCGCTGGTCCAGCGCGCGAGCGATTCCGCGCCCTTGAGTTTGCGCTTCTGCAGATCCCAGATCGGCTGGAAATACGTGCGCAGCTGATTCGACTCGATCGCGTCGCGCAGATCGTGATACGCGATATCGGTTGGCGTTTCTCGCGTCTCGTAGAACACGCAGTGTTCGCCGCGATGCTGCGCGTCGTCGACGGCGAGTTCGGCGCGGCGCCACAGCGTGTCCGCGTTGTGGCCATGCTGCGGAAAGAAGACGACGCCCATGACCGCGCGGCCCTGCCACGGCGACGAGTCGCGATTGAGTGGCTGCTCGAACGCCTTCGTCAGCCGCGCCGCGGCGAGCAGCGCGTGATTCTGCGTGCGCAGGCCCGGCAGGATCACGGCGAACGTCTCGTCGCCTGCACGAAACACCTGGTCGACCGGGCGCAACGATTCGCGGATCAGTTCGCCTGCATTCGCTTCGGCCTGTTCGCCGCGTTCGTAGCCGAAGCGAATCGCGATTTCGCGCAGCCCCGAGATGCGCACGGTCAGCACCGCGAAGCCGAGCGTATCGTCGGCGCCCATCGCTATCTGCTGCTCGATGGCGCCGAATATCGTGCTGCGGTTCAGCATGCGCTTGGCATCGTCGGCTTGACCTCGATCGCAGTCGGTTTCATCGGGCGGTTGGCGTTCGTCTCTATCTCAGGAAATGCTCGGCGGCGTCCACGCCGTATTCGCCCGCGGCAAGTCCGCGCGCGATCTCGATCTGGAATCCCTTCGGCTCCTGCGTCAGCAGGTCGAACACCTGGAAATCGACGAGCGGCTGCTTGTTCGGCGTGCTCAGCACGAGCACGCGCGGGCGCAGGCGCCGTGCCTGGTTCTGCATCGTCACGACCGCGACTTCGCCCGTGTTGAGTTCGACGAGCGAGCCCGTCGGATAGACGCCGAGACAGACCTGGAACTGTTCGACGAGCTCGGCTTGAAAGAGCTTGTCGCGTGCGGAGTAGATGTGCTGTAGCGCGTGGTGGCGCGAAATCGCCGGGCGATACGGTCGCACGTTCGCCATCGCGTCGTAGACGTCAATGATGCCGAGCATGCGACCCGCGACCGGAATGCCGCTGCCGATGAGTCCGGCCGGATAACCGCTGCCGTCGTGGCGTTCGTGGTGCGTACGCACGATGTCGAGCACGTCCTGGTCGTGGATGCCGGCGGCGGCGACGATGTCGAGCCCTTGCTCGACATGCGAGCGCACGGTTGCGATCTCCGTCGAGGACAGCGAACCCGGATATTGCAGCAATGTTTCGGGTACGCGTGTCTTGCCGACGTCCATGAGCAAGCCGCCAGCGGCGAGGCTGATGATCGTGTCTTCATGCAAGCCCATGTGCCGTCCGAATGCGGCGGCGAGCGCGCTGCAACAGATCGAATGACCGTAGCTGTAGTTGTCGCGCCTGCGCATGCCTTCGAGGTAGAGGAAAGTGTCGGCGCTGCGCAACACGCTCGCGACGAGCGGTCGCACCGCGTCTTCGACGTAGTCTACGGACAACTCGCGTCCGCTCGCGATGTCGAGGTAGATGCGGTCGACCATCGCCGAGGCCGTGTGCAGCGCCTCGCGCGCGAGCGGCAGCTCGTCTTCGATCGTCGTGGTGTTCTTGTAGGTGAACGCACGCTCGAAGCGCGCTTCCTGTACTTCGTCGCTGCGCTGGATCGTCAGCAGGGCGGGGCGCTTGCGCGGCGGGGGTGGCTTGATTTCGCCCGTATCGGATCGCGCGGATCGCGCCATCGAAGGCCGCGGCGAGACGTCTTCGTTCGCCGACACGAGCGGCAGGTTGTGCAGTTTTTCGCGAGGCAGGTCGAGTTCGCGGCGCGCATCGATGTAGACGAACTTGCATAGTTCGCGCACCGCGCGGATGTCGTCGTCGGTGCGCAATTCGACACCCTGCAGCTGGAACGGCGTGCCTTCCCACGGTCGGTCGAGCCGGCAGACAAACATGCCGGGTCGAAGATCGACCGTATCGATGCGCTGTTCCTCTATCTCTGTTGCCACGTCCGCTCGCGCCCCCTGCGCCTCGGCACAGTGTAAGTCAGGAAGCACTTGCAAGTCCCGCGCCGGAGTTGCGGCCGGGCCCGAACAGCGGCAACATGCGGCGGACAGGGGTGGAGGGGTCCATGCATCGATTCGCGGTCGCACTGCGATTCCTGGCGGTCTCGGGGCTTTTCGTCGCCGCCGCGGCGCGGGCTGAGCCGCTCAGCTACGACTATGCCTACCTGAGCCATCAGAAGGACCACGTCAATGGCGAGGCCTTCGCCAACGACACGTTCGGGGCCTACTACCAGTTCGGCGGCAACTGGCACGTGTTCGGTTCCTACGGCAATGCCGGCAGCTATGGCAATCCGGCGTGGAAAGACAGCCGCGCGGCACGCGTCGGCCTCGGCGGCCACTGGTTGATCGGCGAGGACACGATGATCGCGGCCGAAGGCGCCGTCGTGCACGCCCAGTTCGAAAAACCGTCAGTCGGCACCGTGCGCGATACCGGCGGATCGGCGATTTTCGAGATTCGCCATCGTTTTGCCCCCTGGTGCGAAGGGATCGCGAGCGCAAGCCATAGTGACGTACTCGGTCACCGTACGGACGAATTCGTCGCCGGGCCGGTGTTCCATCTCAATCGCATCTTCGCGCTCGGCGCGTTTTACCGGCGCATGGACAACAGCTCGGGCTTCGAGGTGACGTTTCGAACGTACTACTGATTTCCGTGGTTGCGATCCGCACGGCGAACCCCTGCGCCGTGGCATCTCGAGGCTTCGATCCGCAAGTCAACGGAGGAAGGCGATGATAACGAAGTTCCTGATCGGCCTGATTTGCTGCGCCGCGAGCGGCACCGTCATCGCGGCGGAAGAATGCATGACGCTCGACGTCACCGCCGTGGACAAGGCGCTGCCCGAGGCCGCCCCTTGGCGCCTGCTGGGTGGCGGAATCAGTGCCTGCACGTTCACTTCAGGAAGCATGGACTCGAGCTTCGACTACAACCTGACGGTGCGCGCATCCGCGGCGGCCGCGCAGGAGTCGGCACGGGCATCGAAAGCCGATGCCGTCGGCCGGCACAATCGCATCGACGCGTTGGCCGCGCTCGGCGGCAGCGGCTTCGCGTACAGCCCCAAGGACGACGCGGGTACGACGAAGGCGCAGACCGTTTTTTTCTTCGGCAGCCGCAACAACATCGAAATCATCGGCGACCTCACGCTCAAGCAGCCCGTGACGACGGCGCAGCGTGAGGCGGTCGCGCGCCTGCTGGCAACGGCCGCAGCGGCGGCGAGCAGCCCGACGGCACAGGCGGCGGCGAGCACATGCCCGTATTTCGACATGCCGGTTCTGAAACGCCTGCTGCCGGCCGGACAGGTGACTGTCATGGTGCCCGCCGCGACCAACTGCATCGCGTCCGTGGGCGGCGCCGTCGCGATGATTGGCGTCGTTGCGAGCTCGCAGGCCGCAGAGGCGGCGGGCAACATGATGAAGGACAACGGCTGCACGGTTGATCCATTGCCGCAGTTCGGCGACGTCGCGGGAATTTCCCACCATTGCAAGGGCGGCAATCCGCGTGCGCAGGTTCTCGTCGTCGCAGGAAACAACATGTACGACTACTCGATCGTGCTCGGCAAGGAGCCGACGCCCGAGCAGCGCGCGCTGCTCGTGCAGCTCGTCGGATATGCGCTTCGCCAAGCGCGGTAGCCGGTCGCGCGTCGCCGGTTCGCAAGCGGCACATTCATGCGTCGCGTTCGATCGGTGGCGCACGATGTGACGACGCGACGCGTCGAATCGCACCCTGTGGTTCGATGGCTCAAACGGCGGTTTCCGCGGGCGTGAATGTCAGCGGGACGCCACCCTGAATCGCGTCTTCGATCGCTCGTCCGCCGATTCCCGGCCTTTGCTGGCCGCATCAAGAATGTGATGTAAATCACAAAAAGCTTCGGGTCGGCACGTCGATGTGCCGGAAATTTCCCTTCAATTTCATTGGATTACACGCTCTATATCGTGCATTTCGCAATGCGCGCATACTCGCTCGCCTTCGCCTCGTTGGGAGGGGCGAAGAATCCGTTTTGCCTAGCAACCAATATGAGGGGAGATCCGCATGAAGATCATGAAATCTTGCATCGTGTCAGCCATTGCGTTGACGGCCGCTGTCAGCGCCCATGCAGCAGATGCCGCCAAGGCGAAGGCGAATGTCAGCTGGGTTTACACCGATGTCGTCGCGCCGGCCGAGCAGCAGGCCTACGAGAATGCCATCAAGAGTTTCAACAAGTGCCTCGGTCAGCACGGGCTCAAGTTTGCCTGGGTGGCCTACACGCACGAGACCGGCGACACCTACAAGTATTCCTACGTTGCGGGACCGATTACGTGGGCCGACGTCGACACGATGCGCGCATCGAGCAAGCCTTGCCAGGACGTGTGGCGCGCGGAAGGCAACGCGCACCTCAGGAGCGAGACGAGTTCATTCCTCATCGAGGACGCAGACATGAGCCATATGGCGCCCAAGGACAAGGAGCCGCCTGCGCTGATTTCTGTCGTCTACTTCACCGTGAAGAACGGACGCGAGTCGGACGATGCGTTCACCGACGGCGCGAAGAAGATCACGGCCGCGGCCGAGAAGGCGAAATGGAACGGACACTACACGCTGTACCGGACGAAGGGCGCCGACAAGGACTCGCCGGACTACATCCTCGTCAGTCCGTACAAGAACTTCGCCGCTTATGGCGCGGGGGCGGACCCGACGGTCTGGAAAATGGTCGAAGGCGTGTACGGCAAGCAGGATGCAGACGCGCTGCGCAAGTCGTTCAGCGACTCGCTGCAGGATTCGTCCTCGCACGTCGACGCCTATAGCGCCGACCTGACCTACATGCCGGCGAAGTAGAAGACGTCGTTTGCCATGGCGGTCCTTTGCGGGCCGCCATGGATTCGTGCAGCGTCGCTTGCGGATGGATCACCGCGCGAGACTCACGCTCGGACGTCGTCCGTCATGTTGTGACGTCGGAGTGCGGTTGCCACGGAACGAGCAACTCGGCGAGTCGCTCGAGCAATGGCAGTTGACCCGCGAGAATCCGGTCGCGCGCCCGCTCTAGTCGCATCCATTCGACTCGGTCGATCTCCGGAAAACTCTCTCGTCGGCCGCTGCGTGGCGGCCACTCGATCTCGAACAGGTTGCTCGCGAGGCGGCTGACATCGAAGTCGCCCTCGACGGCGAACGCGATCACGAGCTTGCCGCTTTTCTGTTTCGCCTCGCCGAGTGGCGTCAGCGCAGCGGTGACATCGACGCCGATTTCTTCGCGGAACTCTCGTCGCGCGGCCTCTTCTGCCGACTCGTCTTCGCCGAATTCCCCCTTCGGAATCGTCCAAGCGCCCGCATCGCGGCGTTGCCAGAAAGGGCCGCCCGGATGGGCGAGCAGGACTTCGAAGGCGCCCGCACGGCGCCTGTAGAGAAGAATGCCGGCGCTGCGCACGGTCACGTCACTTGCCGAAAAATGCGCCTAGGCGGCGAGAGTAGAGATGGGCGGAAATGGATGCATGCGTGTCCTCGAACGGCCTCGTGCGCGGGGTTCGCTCGCTGCGCATCGTGAGCATGGCGCCGCGCCGCATACTGCATCCGCGGCGCGAGCCCTGATAAAATCTCCGCCACGGCGCACTCGCGCTTTTTCCCGTGAACATTCCCATGTCCGATGCTACCCCGATTGAATCCGCGCCGACCGAAAACTCCGCGACCGATACGCCACCCGACCGTCTCTGCTGCAGCCCGAAGAGCAGGTTCTACGACGAAGCGGCGCTCGCACGCGGCGTCGGCGTGCGCTTCAACCATCAGGAGCGCACCAACGTCGAGGAATATTGCGTGAGCGAAGGCTGGGTGCGCCTGGCGGTCGGCAAGGCGATGGATCGTCGCGGCAATCCGATGACACTCACCTACAAGGGCGTCGTCGAACCTTATTTTCGCGATACGCAAGCGCCGAAGGCCTGAGCGGGCTCGGCAGGGTCTCTAACTCGTTCGTCCGCGAGTGTTCCGCGGCATCACTTGTCGATGTTCCAGAGGATGCCCGTGCCGAGCTGACCGAGTTCGTGCACGCGACGTATCGTCATCATCGCCTCGCAGCGAGTCTGCCACGGCCCCGGATTCGCGGCGCCCTCGTGATAGGCGCGCACGAGCTTGCATTGCGCGTCCTTGAGCTTGATCCATGCGAGCTGCATGTCCTGCAGGTAGCGTTTTTCATTGGCGTCAGCTGCGGCCGTGAGGCGTTTGTACAGCGCGTTCAAATCCAGATCCGCCTTCTGCAGCGCGGCCGAGACGCAGCGGTTGTACTGCACCTCCGATGTTGAGCCCGGGCATTCGATCGGATCGCCATCGAAGTAGGTGCCGGTCGGGTCGTCCGCGTGTGCGGCAGGTGCTGCCAGCCACGCGATCGCGAAGATGCAGAGGGTGATGCGCATGCGGGAGGCCTCGGGAAAGGGCGCGGGCAGTTCGACGACAGAGGCTCGACATCCGAGCCTCGCCTCATGGGCAACATCGTACCGTGAAATGTTGCGCGCTCGCCGGTTGCGGTCGCGCCGCATGCGCTGCCGCTTGAATTCCCCGTGCCGCCTTCAACCTACTTCGACTCAGCGTACTTCGACCTTGACGTCGACGTGCGTCGTCTGATCCCCGCCGCAGGTGAACGTCGGCGCAACGCCGACGACCGAACGCGTGCGGATGTGCGTGCCGACGACGACGGTGGGATCGCTCAACACGTCCAAGCGATAGCGATATCCGCTCGTGTCGGCGGAAACATCAGCAAACTCGAACTTCGCCTTGGCGTCTACTGCGCGATAGGACGACTGATGTGTCTGCCGGTCGACGAGCCGGACGACCGCCGTCGGCATGGGTTGCCCCGCATAGTCGAACGCGGTGCCCCATATCTGGCAGGTGCCGGTGGAAGCCTGTGCGCTGAGTGCGGTGGTTGTGACGAGAGCGGCGAGCAGCAAGCGGATCATGGCGAAACCTCCCCTGCGATGATGATAGTCATGCAAGTAGACGTTGATTCATGCTAGCGCGTCGCAGTGGGCATCGCCAGTACGCGTATGTGACGGTTTTTGCGCTCTTGCGGAGTCGTGCCATGATCGGCCAATCACGATTGGTCCCCGGACGGGGAAGGTCGCCGAACGCCACGATGCTGCTGAGGCTGCTGAGCGAAGACCGGCGAGCTCGAGTTCCGCCGCCACATGTGCCGCGACGTTTGCAGCGGTCGGTACACATTCGATCATCGCGACGTTGAGCGGAGGCGCGGGCTTCGGCAGCAACCTCCTCGGCCCTTGCCATCGCGGATGTCCCCCCGGGACTGCGACAATGTTTACTCGGTGGACGATGCTGTTGCTCTGCGGGCTGCTCGGTGCGGCCGTGTTCGTGCGTGTGTTGAGGGCCTGACAATGAGCGAGGAAGAGACCGATATGAACAAAGTGACACCGTTCCTCATGTTCAACGACCAACTCGAAGCGGCGATCGAGTTCTATACCGCGACGTTTCCTGACTCGGAAGTACGCAAAGTTGCACGCCGAGGAAAGGACGGTCCGGTCAGCTCCGCCGAATTCGTCGTCGGCGGGCAGGTCTTCATGGCCTTTAACGGAGGACCGTACTTCAGCTTTTCAGAAGGAGTTTCGCTCTACGTGGACTGCGCGGATCAGAACGAGGTGGATGAATACTGGGACAAGCTCGTGAAGGCAGGAGCGAAACCCACGCAATGCGGTTGGATCAAAGACCCGTTCGGCCTCTCCTGGCAAATTGTCCCTAGACGATTCACCGAGCTGATTCGCGATAGCAACTCCGAGAAGGTGAAGGCGGTGATGCAAGCCATGATGAAGATGGTGAAGCTCGACGTTGCTGCCCTAGAGAAGGCCTACAACGAGTCGTAGTCGTGCCTGGACAACGCGACTGTGTCCGTTTGAGCAGGCTAGGGTGGTTCTTCTACGGTCGTGTGCTGCCAACTGCTCGAGCCCAAGTGAAAGCTCGGGATTGAGGCGGTGGCCGCGGCGTGATGGTGTCGTTCGCCAGCGTTGCCCGAACGACCGTGGACGTCGGGAAACAAAAAGCCCCGCAATGGTGCGGGGCTCTTGAGACTTCACTGAGTCGCGCAGGGGCGTATCGACGTTCGAGCAGAATCATTTCGAACAGAATCACTTCGAGCAGAATCACTTCGAGCAGAATCACCAGTACAGCACTGCAAAGATCCGCCTAGCTACCTCGGATCCAGTCGCCAGCCCTCGATGCAACGCGCAGGCCTCATGCCGTATTGCTCTTGCTCCCTGCCCACGGCTCCCCCGTAGCTGTAAATCGTGCGGAAGACCGTTCCCTCCACGCAGCGCTCGTCGGGTTGCAGGGGCGTGCGAGAATCGTCTGGCGCCGGAGCATCCATGGACGTCTCGAATCTTTCGAGCTTCCTCTGCAGATGGTAGTGCTGCCAGGCGCCGACTGCCGCGGCGGCCAACAGCATTCCGGTCGCAATCCGCACTACTAGGCGCATGATCGACACGCTTGGCCTTCAGGCCACGAACGTAGCAGCAATTTCTGGGCGGAATCGTTCATGAGGGGCGGGTAGATGGCTTTTCCTCCGTGCGGCGGCGTCATGCCCAACTCGCAGCTGCGTTCCACTGACCGTGAGCTCAGGGTCAATCGAACCCACTGCCGACCTCGCTGCCATGCGGTTTCAAAGACCCACGAATTCACCATCCCCTCGTGGAGAATTCGAAAAAATTTCTATGCGAATCAAGGCAAATATGGTGGCGTCAATCCAATTAAAAGTATAACACTGTGAATATGCTAGTAAATAACATCACAAGCAATGCCGCATACCGCCAAAGCTTCCGTGCAGGAGCCAACGCTTTAGGTTTGAAACGTACATTTGAACCGATCTCTACTACGACTTCGATTGTCGACGTAGAGCCCGATGCGGAAATGACCTTGGTGCGCGACAACGCGGATCAATCCCGCAATGCCTTCCCTTTACGGATGACGCGGGGCAGCGATGGCGTTTGGCGGATAGCGGGAATGTGATGTGAAGAAGAGCGCAAAAATAACGTTGGGAGTTGGCTGCGCATTAGCGCTGCTGGTTTGCGTGCCGATGCTTGTCAATTTGCTTGGCAGCGCCGCGGTGTATGCCGCGAAACGTGGGCGCGTCGTCGACGTCACGACGGGCAAAGGCATGCCGGGCGTGTTCGTGATCGCGACTGGCGATGCATACGGACAGGTGTTTAATCCAGTGAGCAGTGGCGGTTTCGATGACCCGCTCTATCGCATTGTGGCGCGCACGGACGCGAACGGCGACTACACGATACCCAGTACTTGGGCGCACGCGGAGATTTGGTTTCCGCCCATCCCATTTCTTCTGAAACTACAAGCTGAATGGAAAATCACCGCGTTTCTGCCCGGTTACGCGGTAGTCGGCGATGAAGTTGCTTGGCGATCCTTTGATGATCGTGGCCATCCGTCGTACTCGCCCCGGTCATTGCATCGTCGAACCGGAACTACGCTAGGTTTGCTGGTGAACGAGGTAGAACCACTAGAAATGCGGCCAGTGCAACTGAATTTGCGAGAAGCTGCGACCTACTACGCATCAGTAACTCGCGACACTGCAATAGGACGGTCGGGTCGCAGATTAGATAGGGGTGACACCCCCGAGGAAAACGCGTTACGCGAAATCGGTAGGCGCGCATTGCTACCGCAGCTTTGCTCAATGGACTCACTTGCGCAAGTCGATGCCCATACCGTCAACGGAATACTGAGATTCTCGCCGTCGGTGGTTTCAAGGGAAAAATACCATCAACGTTTGGTCGAGCTCGAGCCACAGAACAACACTTATCGAGATTCTCCTAAATTCTTGGCAGGGCATGTATGTGAAGCGATGAAGCTTGCAGAGGGTACGCAATGAAAACGTAGCGATTGCCCCGATCAAGATCGGCTCTCCAATCCTGTGACCAAAACGCGACCAAACCCAACCCAAAATAGACCGATCCCGCCCGATGACCGAAATTTGGCCGACAGCTGGAAACGTAGACTGGGATTGCTCTGGAGTGGCCCAGAGAGGTCTAGATCACCCTTCGATTTGGTGGGGGCGGCGTCCCTCAAATTGCGTGGAAATTGCGCAATCTGACGCCGTTCCAGATTCGAATCCTACCGCAGTTACTGCAACAGTTACTGCAGTAGGCGAGGGCACTGGTCCAAATTTGGTCCAGGAATGCGAGAATTGTTCACGCGTGCAAATAGGGGTATCGACTTGAGCGCAAAGACATCGTTTGATGACATCTCGACAAAACAATTCATTCCAAAATTTGAATTTGTTGCAGGCTCATGGGCTCTATACGAGCCAGTTGGCGAATGGCCAGATACCAGCGGTACGTCGCCGCGACCATTGAGTCAATGGATCGCAAACTTTCTATGGCTTCCCGCCAGATTCGACCTGTTCTGTTTAGGCTGCGGCGCTGGCACAACCTTCGCTCGCAAGGGAGACAGTGATACGTTGAACGCGTTTCTCTATGGCGGTGGGATGCGCCTTCCGGGGCGCGACTTCAATATGGATACCTACGAATCGCTGTTCATATGCTCCAGGGATCCTTTTCATGCCCTTCATTTGCAGATTGGCGTTGAACGAAAACCTGGAGCAATTCAAAAAACCGGCCAATATCCCTCGCTTGCTGACATCGGCCACGACGAATTATCCAAATACACGTCAGTTGTGCCCAAAGACATCCTCGGAGAATTGAAGCGGGGTGTCGGTTTGTTCTCTCACGGCATCGGAATTGGAAGCATTGTTTATTTGAGAAGGACTCTAGAATGGTTCGTCGCAACTGCAATCGACGAAGCAAAAGCCGCGGGCATAGAGGTGCCGGATGCCAGTCGTATGGATGAAAAAATCCGATTGACCGCTGACTTTCTTCCGGATTTCTTGGTGGAGAATCGAGCGATGTATGGAATGCTTAGCAGCGGCGTTCATTCATTGGACGAAGATCATTGCAAAGCAATGTTCAACCCGTGCATAGAGGGGCTTAAACTCTGCTTGGATCAAAGGCTGGAACAGAAGAATCGAGCGAACAGAATAGCGCGAGCGAAATCTCAGCTTCAGGCCAGCCAAACGTTTATCAACGAAGCACTAAAGAAAGAGTAGTTGCGCCGTCTTACAGTCATCTTGGAGCTGCAAGCAGATTCTCTTGATTTGCAAGCGTTTTTGACCCCTCCACTGTCTGATCGGCGCTTCTAAAGCTTCAATGCTATTTTCTCCGCAGCGCTTCTTGACAGTCTCGATCCTCTATCATCAGCATCGCTATGGAAGTAGATATCCCTGCGGTAATTTCCTCCAAGTTCTCAAGCGTGAAAGACTGCTTTTTTTCATCCTTGCTTATGTACATGCGCAATGCACTATGAGCGAGTTTGTTTCTATGCTCAACCAAACCCTCGAGACGCTTGATCGAAGCAGTATTTCGGGTCAAGTTCCGATAGATCTGCACCATCTGCCCAAAGGTCTTTTTCTCAAAAAATGTTTTTGGTACATGGAAACAAATGGGTTTTGGGAGTACTGATGCAATCATTTCGTACCTTGAAGCTGCCATTTTTTGCAGCAAAAATTCGAGCAATTGAAACATAGCCAACACCTCCGCTACTTTATGCGCGTAGTCGTCAGCGAAAAGCGTTTTCCGAACACGATCACTTGGTAGTTTGGGCATATCCGCTTCCAATTTTCATTCAGTTTGCGTTTCAATGACTCAATTGCCAAATAGACCTACCCAAACATCCAAGAATTATTCTTCGCCCGTCCGCTTCGCCAGCACGTTCGGATTAAGCCACCATCCGATGCTCGTAGTACGGCCGCGCGCGGTCGTCGAAGCTCGAGCATAGCGTCACCCGCCGGAGTGTGCGCCGGCTGGCAGAAGTTCGAACTGTCATTTCTTACAGTACCCGATGTAACAGGCCGCTCCTAGGCTCTGACAGCATCCCGCTAGAGAAATAGACAATGCCCAACCCGAACACAGCTAGATTGACTCTGGTGGCCAAGTTTGCCGCAGTGGCGCTGTTCATGCTCCTGCCGAAAATCTCTTGGGCATGCACTCAATATCCGGAATGGATGCCTTACCCGACCTTTGAGAGAGTTATCGCCTACTGCAGTTCACAGGCGGAGGCGCTTCAGGATTGCACCGATTTCGCGGCCGCGCATAGCGCTCCATCTTATGCTTGTGTGCTGGGCGGCCCTCCGTTCGAATACAGTGCCGGATGGTTCACGCAGCAGATACCGTTTGCGCTCGGTGACTTTTACTTCCCGCCGGCGCTCGTTCCTCCTAAGAACTTAGGTTGCCCGTGTCCCAGTTGCTGCAAAGGTGACCCTGTCAATGCGGGAATCGGGAACAAGGTCGAAACAAAAACAGAGTACGTCGGCAGTGGCGTCTTTCCGCTTCGTTTCTCGTGGACCTACAACAGCATCAATACTTGGCATGGCATGCCGCCGCTAAGTTCCAGTCTCGGTCGGAATAGAACGCACTCTTACTCCTGGCAGATGTCGATTTTTCTGACGGGCGCAACGATCCCCATCATTTCCGTACAGCGGCCAGATGGAATACCCGTTCGATTTACCCAGCCAGTGGTCAACGGCAGCTGGGTGGTCGACAGCGATCAGGAAGGAATACTGACCGCTATTTCTGGCTCGGGCGCGGCGGTATGGGAATTTCAGGATCGCGACGGCGGTCGTGAGTGGTTCGACAGCAACGGACGCTTAGTAAATCTGTTCGACGCCTCTGGATACATGCAAACCGTGGCCTATGACACTTCAGGTCGGATCGCTTCGGTGACTGACCCGAACGGTCGCGTCATGACCTTTGATTACAACTCCAGCAATCTAGTCTCGGTGCTGCACACTCCCGACGCTGGCCAGATCAGCTTCACTTATTCGACGGCAACTGATTTGACGAAGGTAACCTATCAAGACTCGACCTTCATTCAGTACCTCTACGATGAATCGGCCTACTCCGCGTCGAGCACTACGGGCCTCCTGACTGGCGTCATCGACGAGAAAAGCAACCGCTACTCGACGACGACCTATAACTCTAGTGGATGGGGCACAAGTACCGTACTCGGCACGAACATCGATTCGCATGCGTTCTCCTACCTTGCGCCGGGTATCAGCGGCGATTACGCACAGTCCAACGTAACTTTGCCGTTGGGGGCCACGGAGAACACCGAATATGTGTTGATTGCTGGTGTGGTGCGACCCCGCGTCATCACTACATCGTGCACGGGGTGCCAGAATCAGGTAACAACCTACGTCTACGACAGCAGCGGTCGCCCCTCTAGCAAGACAGTGGAAAACGAAGAAACGGACTACACCTACAACGACCGTGGGTTGGTTACTTCGCGCGTTGACGCAGCCAATGCGACCGGTGCCTACGCGAGTGTCAAACGCACTATCAACACGACCTGGGACAGTAACTTTCGTTTTCCAGATTCGCGCAGTGTCGTCAATGCGAGTGGCACCACCGAAACGACAACGAACTGGGTTTACAACTCACGTGGTCAGGTTCTGGCACGCTGCCAGGTCGATCCTGCGATTAGCGGCGCCACGAGCTACACCTGCGGCTCGTTGACAAATGCGCCGACCGGTGTGCGTCAGACGAGCTACACCTACTGCGAGTCTGGCGGCAGTTGTCCCATCATCGGACTGGTCCTCGCGATCAATGGGCCGCGCACGGATGTTTCCGACGTGACGACTTTCGCCTACTACTCATCGACGGACACATCGGGTTGCGTCTCTGGCGGTTCGTGCCATTACCTGGGCGATCTGTACCAGGTGACCAACTCACTCGGTCAGGTGACGACCTATGTCAGCTACGACAAGAACGGCCGCATAACGCGCATCAAGGATGGCAATGGCACGCTGACCGACATGACGTATCACGCGCGCGGTTGGTTGCTCTCGCGCACCGTGCGTTTCAATGCAGATGGTTCGCCAAACGGAGGCGATACGACAACAAGTTTTGCCTACGACGATGTCGGCAACGTCGCAAAAATCACCGATCCAGACGGGGTCTACACCTCTTACACCTACGATGGCGCACATCGTCTGACCGACATTACCGATAACCTTGGTAATACGATTCACTACACGCTAGATGCTGCCGGAAATCGGAAACAGGAAGATACCAAAGATCCTTCGAGTACGGTCGAGCGAACGCTGTCGCGTCAGTACGATCAGCTCAATCGGCTTACGAAGATGCTCAACGCGAGCAGTTCGGCCGTGCAGACCTATCAGAATCCTGTCGATGCGCCGCCCACCGGAATCACCTATACCAACGGCTACGACGGCAACGGCAACGCAATCTATTCAGTCGATGGGCGCAGCGTAGGCACCGAACAGCAATACGATCCGCTCAATCGCCTTACAAAGACGCTACAGGATCACACGGGCCTTAACACAGCGACGCAGGATACGACGACTCAATACTTTTACGACGCGCGCGACAATCTACTGAAGGTGATCGATCCCGATAACCTCCCCACGAGCTATACCTACGACGGCTTGAACAATTTGACCGTGTTGTCGAGTACCGACACCGGAGTTACGTCCTATGGATACGACGACGCGGGCAATAGGACGTCCCAGATCGATGCGCGCGGTATCCATTCGACCTATGCCTATGACGCGCTCAATCGCCTGACGGGCATCAGCTACCCCACAAGCAGCTTGAATGTCGCCTATGGCTACGACGAGCCCAATACGACAACAGGATGTACCGGCTGGTATCCCATCGGTCACCTGACCAGCATGACCGACGCCTCGGGAACGACCTATTACTGCTACAACCGGCGCGGCAATCTCAAGGTCAAGAAACAATTTGTCGGCAACGCGAGCGGCATGGTCGCGCTCACTACCACCTACACTTACACGCAAGGTGATCGGCCATACTCGATTACTTATCCCAGTGGCGCGATTCTCACCTACACGCGCGACAGCGCGGGCCGCATCGTCAGTGTGACCCATCAAGCTAGTTCAACCGCACCCATCACAACATTGATCTCCAGCGCGACCTATTATCCGTTCGGTCCGCTGCAGACGTTAACGTACGGAAACGGTCACACGCTGACCAAGACCTACGATCAGGATTACGCGATCGACAAGGTGCAGAGTTCTCTGTCGGCCGCGCTGACAATCGACGCGACGGTCGACGTTCTCGGAAACATCGTCAACGCGAGCAGCACGATTGCCGCCAGCCCACCGGCACAAGTCTACGCGTATGACCCGTTGTACCGCCTGCAGAGCATCAAGGACGGCAGCAACAATCTGATCGACTCGTTCACCTACAACCGTACAGGTGACCGCCTCAGCGAGACGACGCCATCTGGCACGACCACTTACGGCTACACGTCGCCGCTCACAAGCCACCGGTTGATGTCGATTGGAGGCGTGGCGAGGAGCTACGACGCCAATGGCAATCTGCTGACGAATGCGACGGGCCCGCTGGCCTACGACGATCGCAATCGCATGATCGGCATTAACACCGGCACACAGCCGAACGGGTTGACGACCATGGTCGCGACGTACAACGGCAAAGGCGAGCGCGTTAGAAAGCAGAATGGTACGACCGGCAGTCCATTGAACGAGGCATGGTTCTCATACGACGAAGGCGGTCAGCTGATCGGGCGTTATGGGCTCACGGGGAGCATGCTGCAGGAATATTTTTACATGGACGGCGTGGAGATCGGTACCTATATAGGCACGCTCTATTACGTCGAAACCGATTACCTGGGATCGCCGCGCGTAGTCGTGCAACCGGGCGCGACCTCAGCAACGGATAGCGTCGTTTGGAAATGGGATTTCTTTGGCAGTGCGTTTGGTACGAATGCGCCGAGCCCCGCCGTGATTCAGATGAACCAGCGTTTCCCAGGACAGTTCTCTGACGCGCAGACCGGGCTCAACTACAACTACTTCCGGGACTATGAGCCGGGGACGGGGAGGTATGTAGAAAGTGATGCGACTGGCTTGGCGGACGGGTCACAAACCTATGCTTATGCTCATCAAACCCCTCTCTCGATGTTAGACAAACGAGGACTAGCTGCAGCTCTCATCAATTTCCCCCCCGACAAAGAGGGAGATATGAAAGCAGCAATTGAGCAGGCGATAGAAAAATTGAAGGAATGCACAAACCTGCCCGGCTGCTGGCGCGAAGCCGAAAAAGAAAAGGTGATTCAAAGCTTGCAGAGCGCAAAATTCGTATATGACCCAGAAAATTCGAACTGCGGTGAAACAAAATGGTTTCTTGGGTTCAAAAAGATCCTTATTAGCGATAAGGCCTTCTCGTGGAACACCTGCTGCGACCTCTCGTCAACACTCGCGCACGAAGCGAATCATTACCATGATTTCTTCGCAAAGCAGGGTAGTGAGGACACGAGCCGTGAGTTAGAAAAGAAGTGCTTCAACTGCCCACGCGGAGGGAAATGATTGTGAGAATTGCAGTTTTGTTGTTTGCGTTCGCCTTGTTGTGTGGCTGCGCGTCATATTCCGACGGTCCATATCGTCAGATGGACGGGCAGCAAATTGACAACAATAAGGTAGGCAGTTTGGTCGAGAATACGACGACCTTAAAAGAAGCCGTCTCCTTATTGGGAACACCTGCAAGCCGCCAGCAAACGGACCCTAACACTGAGATATTGAGATATAGATCGGAGCGTAGACGTGAGGCGACTCACACGATCAATGGAATTGTTGACTCGAAAAGTGTCCAGACATTTTCACAAACACTGTCTCTTGTATTTAAAAATGGCATATTGATGGAAAAACACTTGGTTGAAAGCATTGAATAGGCAATCTGCTGCGCTTTAGCTCTTTGAGCCACCATCGATGACCTGCAAACGCTCTCGCACGGATGCTTTTGAGCTCGGGTTACCGCTATGGAAAGGCTGCATCAGCCAGCGCATGAGGACGTTCGACAACGAGTCGACTGGGTGAGAGTCGGCAATCACCTTGGCCGCGGCGTAGAGGCGCTCCTGGTTCGACCGATGGCGCCCTTCGTGGTGATCTGCACCGAAGGCGACTGCTCGCATGACGTCGGCGAGATGAAACAGCGCCAGCGGGATATCGTTCGGTTGCACGTTGACGTAGGTGCCTGGCGCTTTCTCACTCATATCGAATTGATCCTCGCTCGCTGGATTTCTTGAACAAAACTGTCCCAAACCTTATTCGCGTTCGCCGCGTCGCCGTAAAGCGTGGCCTGACTGCCGTCGGCGAGGTGGTAGTGGAGAGCCTGCAGGCCTACGGGCAACGCACCGCCGCCGCTAGACGCGCCAGGGCCGCTAGGCGAAGCGCCTGAGCCCGAGCTGCTCGATGACACACCGCTCGAGGAACCGTTCGCGGCGCTCTGCGCAGCGGCCTGCTGAGCGAGCTGCTTCATCTTTAGGGCATGCAGCGCGTTCGCGTTCGCAACGTCCTGTTGATACTGCGACGAACTGAGCGCCCCTGCAGCTTTCGCCGCTGCCGCGAGATCGGCCAGCTGCTTCTGAAAGCGCCGATCTTCGATGGCCTGCTGGTTGCCGTTTGCGTCGTCTAGTTGGTCCTGTAGGTCGGCCCCGAGCGAATCGAGCTGATCTTGCGCAGCTTTCTCCGCGTCCTTGAGCGCCTGCACCTTCGCAATGGCGGACTCTAGTGCAGTCTGAAGCCGGGCGAGATCTTCCTTCCCAAGAAGCCCTGCGCTATAGGTGCCTGCCTTCAGTGCATCGTCCATCGCGAGCAGCTTGTCGAGGCTCCCGCCCGCGGCGCGTTCGACCTCTGCGAGAGACGAGCTGCCAGAGTCCGCGACCCGCTGATATCCAGCGACTTGCTGATCGAGCGCCGCGCGCTGCTCATTTGATCTTGTCCGTGGTCTCCTGCTGCGCCAGGGCGAGCGCATATTCGTACTTCTCCAGGCCCACGACGTCCGAGGCCGCGAGCTCCGCGAGTCGTTGCAGGTTGTCAGCCTGAGTCTGCGTCGTTACAGCGCTCTCACGCATGATGCCCAGGAGAGACAGATTGCCCTGTACAGCGTTGTCGAAATAGTGCGTCGCGGCGTCGGACGTCTCGACGAACGACTGGCGCAAGGCCACCATGGTTCCTGTCAGCGCGCCCGCGAGGCCCGAGACTGAATCCATCACGTCGCCGGACTTCTGGGTTGCGCCAGCGTGCTCTTCGGCTGCGTCTGCGCCATCGCGCATCGCCTGGGCAGTGCCATGGATCTTCCTGGAAGCGTCGGCACAAAAAACCCCGCAATTACGCGGGGTTAGATGCTCTCCGTAGACTCGTGCGGACACGGCTGGACGGTCGAATGGTGGAGGCGGCGGGACTCGAACCCGATGCCTAATAATTGTTACTAATGGCACCATTATGCGGCTGTATACCTTCTATCTGTCCCACCAATATGTCCCACCGGCTGATTTGCTTAGGCTATACTGGCGGCATGCGAGCCGATACAAAATACCTGAAGCACCGTGGCCGAGCATGGTGGTTCAAGCTGAAAGTCCCCGTTGCTGTCCGTGACTGTTACGACGGCAAGGAACACATTGAGATAGCCCTCGGAACGCGTGACCTCGACGAGGCTAACCTACGCAAACTTCCGCTCATCGCGCGGTTCAAGCGCGAGTTCTCCAGCCTACAGCAGGTAGACCCCGCGAACCGTGCGGCGGAAAGATTCCGTCTGCGCTTACGAGAGTTAGCTGGGCGCGACGATTCTGCTGCAGAGGGCGAGGAATTGCACATCGCCAGCATGGTCGACGAAGCGGTGGAACGGATGATCGAGGTAGGGGGCGTGCCGATCGAGCGTGCTCAGGCGTGGGCGCGACTGGCAACAACAACCGAGCCGACCATCTCTGAATTGCTCGACCAGTGGCTCGCATCTGCGAGCTATCGCAAGCAGACAGCACAGCAGCATCGACATGCGGTCGCCGGCCTCAAGGAGTACCTTGGCGGGGACCTACTGCCGTCGACCGTCACCGGCGACATTGCAGCGGACTACGTCCTGAAGGTGCTAAAGCCGTCTGCGTCGGCATACAACACCAAGCGTCGCAAACTGAATTCACTGCACGCATTCTGGCAGTGGATGAGCGAGCACCGCCTTGTGCCGCGAGGGTTCAATCCGTGGTCGGGTTTTCGCCTCAGCAAGGGCGCTCGTGGCGGCGCGTCAGGCACAAGACGGGGCTATACCGACAAGGAACTCACGGTATTGTTCGAGGAGCGGCCGGACTATCCGCACCTCGCGGAGGTGATGGTGTTGGGTCTGTTCACCGGTGCACGGCTGGATGAGTTGTGTAGCCTCCAAGCAGAGGATGTGACGCAGGTACGCAGCTCCTACATCGTGCGGATCACTAAGTCAAAGACTCGGGCCGGTATTCGATCTATTGTGATCTGTCACCGAGTACCGATCGGGCTGTTGAAGTCACTGTTGAAAGAGCACGCGGCGGGGCCGCTTTTTCCTGAGTTGCGCGGTGGCGGCTACGACGACCGCTTGTCTTGGGCCGTGTCCAAGGCTTTCGGTCGGTTCCGAGACAAACGCGGGCTTACCCGACAGACGGTCTTTCATTCATTCCGGAACACCGTCATTACGATCCTCGAAAACAAGGGGGTTCAAGCCGGTCATGTCGCTAGCTTCGTGGGACACAAAGGCGGCACGCTGGCGCGGGACGTCTACTCGGACGGACCGGCATTCAAGACCCTGCGCGAGGTCGCGCGTAAGATCGTCTACCGCAAACCAGTCGAGAGTGTAATTTCAGCATTTTGTACACGTGCGGAAATCAATACGGGTGACCCATGAAGACGGGGTCAATTGCATTCTTTTTTGACGCGGACCATGTGACGCTGCCGGGCTACTACGGTCCGTCATGTACTGGTGCCGTAATAACCGCTCTTTCGGCGATCAGAGGACAGCCTGACACGCAGATACTGCGAGGCGATGCAATTCTTCACAGGTTCTGTTACGAGGTGAGCGCGATTTCTGCAGAGAAAGGAAGTCGAGGAGGGGCCCGGGTTACGCAGACCGGTAATGCGGGTCTTTTTAAGCTGGCTGCCTGCGAGTTTGTGGACTCTCTCAGTGCGGGCTATCACACGTTCGATCAGAACTCTTTCCTCAGCAACGTCCTAAGAAAAAGAATCTGGACGATTCTTGCTTCGCAAGTGCGGCTGGAGGACCTCCCTTCGCTTGAACAAGCCCTCCGAAATACGCCCGCTTATCTAGGCTGCGCAGAAGTTGATCGGGGCAACCCGTTTCAAATGGATGCACTTCCACTTTTGGGCGGGGCCTTTCTGTCGAGTGGTACGTTGGTTTGCAGACATGATCCGATAGAAGGCAGCGGGGACTACCTAGGGTACGGTTATTCGGGGCACGTTGAGCTGCTGCCGCCGAGTGATTTTGATGAGCGCGCGCCCAAGCTCCCAGAAATGCCGGTGTCAGAGCGAGGCGCACTCTCTTTGGTCAGAATGTCTGCTAGGGAAGCAACCCATGGAGTGAAGGTCGTAGCCGCGATTCAGCGAGGATTGGAAAGAGGGGAAATCGAAGGACCGATTTCATTTGACGTGCCAGGCGGATCAGAGCGTCAGTTTCATGTCGAAGAGGCGAAGGTCCGCAGCTACCTGTTGAACTTTCAGCATCCCAAAGGAGCCTCAAAGGCAGTTTTCTTTAGAGACGTACTTAGAATCGTTGAGGAAGACTGGCGGTACCTGCAGGACCAGATTCTGCATGGAGTAAAAAAGGCAACGCTCTATCGGTTTAAACCGACACAGTTTGGATTTGCACACGGAGCTATCATTCCCTTAACCGGTCGAAACGGCCGGACCGTCGCTGTAGTAAGTGGCTGGAATATCAAAGCGGACGGAGTCGCTCACTTCGTAACAGCGTATCCCGATGAGGAGGAGACGAAAGCGTGGATGGAAGAGCCGGTAACGTCCAACGAAAGTTGGATCGTTTCCACCGAGCTAAAAGGAGACAAGTATTTCGAGGCACTCCATTCGATGGCCGATGCTGCCGGCAAGAGCGCTGCAAAAGGAACCGTTCCCACGCCTATGCTCATTAGCGGCTACGCACCAATCTTTGCGGGCGCTTGCGGGGTAGCATGGGTAAGTCTGCCCGATGCTCGGACGAAGTTTTGCCGCTGGCTTGCCCGGAACAATATTGGCCGAAGGTCGTATGACCCCGGATGGCACATACCGGCTAGGGTGAATTCCGACCCGCCTTTCTACGACGCGCAGTCCGTGGAGCCTCAGGATAGATATGCAAAAGCATACGCAGAGGTGCTGAAACGGAACGGAGTTGCTTGCACGCCGCAAATGCTCCTCGACTAGCCTGTAAACTACCGTCAATCGTCCGATAGGGGAGCCGTGATGCCTCGGCCCGGTTTTGGATCAGGGGAAATAACCCGCGCCGGTCAGGTGTTGCGCAGTGAGGCCTCCACTGAAGAGCAGTTACAAGAGGCAGCGGAAGTGCTCAGCAGATGGCGTGCAATTCACCTGTACCCGCTAAATACATTTCAGGCCACACTGCGAAAAAGGATGAGCCGACTCACTATCCCAGTGGTGGTCGGGCAGCGGTTGAAACGTGCCACATCCGTAGTTGCGAAGCTGAGGGACCGTCCAACCATGCGGCTCCAGCAAATGCAGGATATCGTAGGTCTTCGAGGCATCGTCCCGAATATGGGGCAGCTGGGTCTGTTGGCTGGCCTTTACTTGCGCGGCCAATTGGTTCACGAGCGTGTGGCGCAGGACAACTACATTGTGACGCCAAAAGCGGACGGATACCGCAGTCTTCACATCGTCTACAAGTATCGGAGTCAGGCCCCTCAATACGACGGGCTGCACGTCGAGTTGCAGATACGCACGAAGCTCCAGCATGCCTGGGCTACGGCCGTAGAAACCGTGGATGTGTTTACGGGGCAGCAAATCAAAGCGGGTAGAGCTGCCACACCCGAGTGGGCCCGATTCTTTTCGGCCACCAGTGCCGCGTTCGCACAATTGGAAGCTTGCCAGCCTGTTCCCGGTTACGAAGGTATGTCACCACGGGCGATTGTGCCTGCACTACGAGACTCGGAAAGAGCCATGAACGTTCTCACACGGTTACGCGGTTTTCGAGCTGCGATAAACGCCATCATGGGGCGTGAGCAAAATAGGAGCAGCTTTCTACATCTAGTCGTGTTGGATACCCTTTCGAGGACGTTGTCCTTTCGTTCTTTCAGTAGAGAACAGCAGGCGGAAGCGACCAACGCATACAAGGAAGTGGAAGAGCGAATGCGCAACGGTGCGCCGCTCGATCCTGTGCTAGTCGTAGGTGGCACTTTAAGACAGTTGAAAACATCGTATCCGAACTACTTCGCAGACACGCAGGAATTTGTCGAGAAGGTTGAGAGCGTCCTAAGTGCCGGATGATGAAAACGTGACTCTCGCCGCGCTTGCCTAGCCCGGGCCGCACACGGCATCGCTGCAACTTACGGCTCGATTTGTCATGATGCAAAGAGTGGTAGTACTCAAGGGAAAGTATGTATAAGAGCGAGATTCGTCGAACCCTCATGCAGCTTACGCTCGTATCGGGTGGCGCCATCGAGAACCTGATTCATCGTGCACAACTGGCCGAGCCTAAGATTCACTCGGCGCTAGTGGACCTTGCGTCAGCAACAGACCCGGGCATGAGGAAGGCGGTGAGTACAGCGCAAAATGCGCTAGGTACTCTCAACGAACTGCTCGCTAGTATTGCTCCGTCAGCTATCTATGCCGAGTTGCACGACCTTAACAGGAAGTTTGACCTAGCCCTCTCAGACCAGCCTGCGCTCGAGCAGTTTCTGCGGCCGGGTAGGCAGGCGCTGGGAACGCTTGGTGGTGCAGTCGACGTGGCGTTTCAGCAAACGCGGCAGATGCCGGCACTCGTCGGGCTGCTAGGTCCTTCAATAGCGCTTGGGGCTTGCTATGCGCATTACGTTGGTGTCTTGGAGGCGCTCACACCGACGGAAGATTCAGGTGGGGAAGGTGAATCGGTCAGCATCGAGATTGATGGTATAGAACGCCTTGAGGCATTCGCGGCCTACACCGGATTGCTGTCTTTCTTGGCTAGCGAAGCAAGGAGGGCCCTGAGCGAAGGCGACATCGAAATCGACAGTGATAGCTTTGCTACACCGACGCCGACGCATGACATATGGATCGAGAGCGTCGACTCTGGTTCTCCTCGGATTGAGTTCAAGCTAGGAGGGGACGGCAAGTCGCTGCGCCTATTTCTCAATATGTTTCGTGACGTGGTCCGATCGGTATACAGGAGCGTGACCACGCACGGCCAAGCGCTGCAAGCGCTGGAGACGCTCGCTTATGCCAAAGAGCTAGGTATTCAGGACCCTGCAGTCTTGAAACAACTTGAGAGGGCGGTAGGCACAGCTACCGGTAAGTATGCCGATACTTTTGAGGACCCATCTGTAGTCGTTTCGGTCGAAGGTCAAGTCGTTAGAGATACTTCGACTCTGGCCTTACCAGTGCTAGAAGACACTTCGGAGCGGCCTAAGAATTTTGGCGTTCTGCCTCCCCCGAATCCATAAACTGCTAGTCGTCGGGCTGTTGGCTGTTGTCCCTATCGCGTTTGGTAAGTGCGACTTTACTTGACACATCGATTTGCATAGCACTATTCATTGGGGTATAAAAGTGCCTAACGACCGTTACGCAGTTTGATACTTGGGCGCTTCGTATGAAAATTGTTAGCTATCTTCGTGTCTCGACCGCAAAGCAGGGTCGCAGCGGGCTAGGTCTCGACGCACAACGCTCGGCTATAGATGCGTTCGTCACGCAGCGGCGCTGCACTGAGTTGAAGACCTTCAAGGAAGTAGAGAGCGGGAGACGCGCCGACCGCCCTCAGCTTTCGAGTGCCCTACACCTGGCGAGGGTCACTGGGGCAACGCTTTTGATCGCGAAGCTAGATCGGCTTTCTCGCAACGCAGCTTTTTTGCTCACGCTTCGCGACAGCGGTGTGAAGTTCATCGCTGCGGATATGCCGGATGCAAACGAGCTTACTGTCGGCATCATGGCGCTTGTGGCGCAACAGGAACGCGATGCGATCAGTAGGCGCACGCGAGAGGCGCTACAAGCGGCAAAGGTGCGTGGCCAGCTTCTTGGTAACCCCAATGGTGCGGATGCATTGCGCCGCGCAGGCAAGGGCAACGTGGCGGCACTTCGTGCGGTCAAGGATCGCGCCGATGATCACGCTCGAAATCTCGCGCCCGTGCTCGACGATCTGCGTCGAGGCGGAGTGACAAGTCTAGGTGGCATAGCCGCTGCGCTCACTGACCGGGGAATGCTTACGCCGCGTGGCGGGCGCTGGCACAAGGCGTCGGTGCGGAACTTGTTGGCGCGGCTTGGCACATAGTCACTTCGACCTCATAGCCTAACCTTCGGTCTCGGGCCTCGCTCGCTGCGAGACCAGATCTCTAGCCCGCCTTGATGCCGTCTAGCAAGGGCGGTCGTAGGTCAGCATCAGGGACCGAATGTTCGGAGCCCGGTCGACGGTTCAGTTTCTTTGCCCATCGCAGGGCGGCGCCAAACGACTGCGCGTGATACTTCTTGCAATAGTCTGCGCACCAATCCCGCCAAGCATCCAATGCCTCGCGTCGGTACCGAACAGACCGACCACGCTGCACAAATGCCGGGCCATAGCCTTGCTTACGCCAGTGCTCTAGCTGGTGCGTTGCCGCGCCGAGATAGGCTGCAGCCTTAACGGTATCAAATAGCATCGCAGTCGCTCTCAATGCTCTCATCGCGGCGTCGACCGTGTGAACTGCTGGGCGTCAACAGGAAGGGAAGGCCCGTGGTCGGCCATTGCGGGGCTCGACCCCTACGGGGGGAATCTCCTGAATCGTTCGAGCTTGGAAGCCTCAAGAAATGCTCGCAACGAAATGTTGGCCGCATCGCACTACTGACCCCAGCCGTATATCTTGCCTAGGGCACCCGCAGCCACTTCGTCCATGAATCTGTCAGGAGTGCCAGATACCATCGTGGCTCCCGTCGCAGTCCTCTTGTGTGTGGCAGCTGCCACTAGCTGTCGAGTGTTCGCGTCATATACGTCAACGGCGATATTGAGCTTGTCACCGCTGCCTGACCAGGCGGTTGCATTGTCTTCCCATAGCGTGATCGTGCACCTGATCACATAGTCAAACTTGCTTTTCTGTGCTTCGTCGAAGGCGGGCCCTAGAGTGAGGCTGTCCGTAGTGGACAGCGGAACTTGGTGCGTCGACAGAACTTTGCGTAGGGCCTCGACCATGCCGTGACCGCTGCCAACTGCCGGTGGTTGTCCTTGTTCCTGACCGTCAGCTACGTTCAAAAGCAGCACTTTGCCGCTCGGGTTTACCGCGTATCCTGAGATTGGCCCACCCTCCCTGACGGAATGTGGGACAGAACAGCCGCACACAAATGCGGCGCAGACAAATAGCGCGATAAGTCTCATCATAATTTTCCCCCGGCGCCAATCGGCGCGACTTCTACCCTAGGCTCGATCGCATGCCACGACCAAGCCCCCCTATTGGAAATCGTCACACGTCGGCGCGTCGTCGCGCAAGGGCCAAGCCAGATGCTCAGCGCCAACGCAATGGAGGCACCAGTGAATCCCCGAGCCCCTTAGGCGCTCTTGATGGGCCGCTTATAGAGGGACCGTGCTCGATCTAGATGGTCCCCGGGACCAAGAGCCGGTCAACCCGCGTAGCAGGTGATCCTGTGGCAACCGTATTTGCAGCCCCGGCTTCAAAGGGTGAGGGCGACCCATCATCGGATAAATGAAACTGCAAAGCCCCTTAGAAGCCGTAGTCCTCGTCCCCATCATCGTCTTCAATGCCTGCGTCGGCCAGCGCGAGCTGCCATGCTCGCTTTGCATTGGCAACGCCATGCTTCCCGATTGCTTCCGCGAAGCTGCCGGCCAGTTTAGTTACCGCCTCTCCCTCTCCTTCGGGGGTGCCCTCCTCAAAATTTGGGTTCAGTCTGCGGCACACCGCTCGCCACGTAGGCCAGCGCGTAAATGGATCGCGTTCTCTGTCGTCTAGCTTGCGTGACTGTTTCAACTCGGCTGCCGTTGTTAGGTGGCGCTCCATATCACCCGACGCCTTTTTACTGGAGAATCCGAACTCCGCCGCTGCCTTGCGCTGCGAAGTACCAGCCTCTCGTAAGCTGCGCTGCCCGCCGTTCGTTATGTCAATGATGTATCTCCAAAGCATCTCTGACCGCTGTCCTCGGGTCAGCGCCAGGCTTCGCCCTTCGATGTTTACTAGTCGCGATGCTTGGACCGCTTGCTTCAACGTCATCTCTCGGGCACGAACAGCAATGGTTGGCCTTTCGGCCTCCTTGGTTGCTGCTAAGCGGTGATGCCCATCGACAACGTAGAGTATCCCTGCCGTTCGACATACAAGGATTGGCTCAAGGGTCGCTGCCTTGGATGCCTCGAGAGCGGAGCGCATTGCAATCACATGCTCCAAGCTTTGTTTGCGCACAGTCCTGCGGTCGGCATAGAGCGTCGCATGCTCATCTCTCGGCTGTAACGCCATATGCGTCTTTACAACGTCGACGGAAACAGTTTCAACCGTTGCGGTTCGCCAAGCCGCAAGGTCTTGCTTAAGCGATTCTAAATTGCGCACCAAGGTTAGTCCTCTGAGTAAATAGTCGACGTGTTGGCCAACAACACGGATGACGTTGCTTCTACGGTTTGCTGTCCGATTAGACGAAGCACGCGTCCTCGACTGTTGGGGTGCTTGTGAAATTCCATCACGCTTGTCCGTCCATTCAGCATCTCGCTTTCCCAGCGCTTGTGCGTGCCGCCAGCCAAGCGGTGAATGAGCTTGGCAACCTGGACATCGCGGAATTCATCGTGCCAGTCCGGCTGTGGGTCGTTCTTGATCTTCATGACCACCGCTAAAGAACACGCCAGGACATCAATGGGTTCCACATTGCGTTCGCGCAGTGACGCCCATATCGCGTCCGCTCGTTCGGACGGGGTTTTGCCGGAAAGGCGGAATGCTTCGACGTGCGGGCCCGCACGTCGGAATAGGCTGGAGATGGCATTGAGACTTTCGCTGATTGCTAACGCGTCTCGGTGCTGTTCAAGCCACGCTTTCGCGCGGAAGCGATACCGCCGGAGCTCGGCGGCGCCATAACTACGCTTGAAGTAGCTGCCGTGGCGACGGTAAGCGTCGACATGCCGGCGGCAATACAGTCTGTTGAGGCCTTTCTTACGGATGGCCGTCGTCGGCCTACCACAACCAACGACGCGGCAGTGGTCGTACGCGTCCTGTGGTCCCGAAATACGTTGCCGGATGTCTCTCTTACGATCTTGTCTACGACTCATTCAACCCAAACTCGACGCCCCGCCACCCGCCGCACGGGCGAGGGCGTAGTCGAACCCCGATTTGTTTCCCCGGTTGAAGTATAACGACTTGAAGACGGCGGCGTCGCTCGCTGCCGAACTATTTGCCGAGCAGGATGGGGCGCACGCACTCGGTCATCTGCTTGTCGTCGTTGAAGTATGCATGGCAACGTTCGCGCACTATTGGGACCCGTTTCTTGTAGTCATCGGTTGTGATATTCCAGCGAACCGCTGCCTGACAATCGAAGTCGACAACCCCACATGTCTTATCAGCACGTGCATCGCGACGCAGAAACTCTTGGAAACTAATCCCGATCTGGTTGGCATAGGCTGCAATTTCAGCCTCTTCGTATACGGGATCACGCTCGCCCAGCAACGTCGATAGTTCTTCGCTGGAAAGGCTTCGCGTGGATTTGAGAGGGACTTGTTGAGCTAGCTGGAAAAGGTCACGCGAGACGTTCATCTCATCTAGGTATTGGAGGACTTGGAGTCTCAGGCTTGCGTATTCGGATTGCCTCTTGCCGACGTCCATCTCGTCCAGTGATGAGTTGTAAATCCGTCTAATCGCGAACTGGCCTTTTGTGAAAGATCGGCCTGTGGCGCCCGCCGCCGAGAAGATGCAGGATCCGACGCACTTGGATCCTTCTCTTAAGAATACATAGGCCTCGTACTTGCGGAACACGCGCCCAAGCTCCATCGCTGAATTGATGTCGTCACCGTCCGCATTTAGGGCTGCTTGCAGGTGTTGCGTCGGTTTCGCGGCGGCGAGTATTGCTTTGAGCCGCTGCACATCGCTGACCTTGATTTCACCGACGATGTTGACGCAAACGCTGTTCTGCGGGCATCCGTCAGGAATGCGAGCGTCTATGCGAACATCTGCGAGAGTGATGTCACACCACATGAACACTAACAGAAGCGTGGTAAGTCGAGCCTGTCCCATGAAACTACCTCATCGCACTGTTTACCGACACGGGCAATTCCCTGTTCGCAGTCTACATTGGCGGTTTCCCGTGCCGTCAATGGTACGGGCCACACTCGCGCGGGCCGCTCCACATCTACTACCGGCGTTACCCTTGGGCAGCATCCGTTCGTCGGCCCGACGACACATGGATCGCAACGCTTGCTTGTGACTCAACGATTCCTCTTGGCCTCCGCTTCTTTGCCGGCGTAGGCAATGAATGCTTCCAGTATGCGGGATGCAGACTGGAGGTAAGCAGTCCCTTGCTCGTTTTTGATGTCCATCAGCTCGCCGTGCCTCACTGCGGTCGCGGGGTCCTCGAAGAGCTCGCTCCGCGACGTTCCCAGCGCGGCATGCATGGCGTCCCAAGACTCGCGAGGTTTGGCCCCTCGGTCGGGAACAAAGTATTGACGTATTGACTCTGCAGCGCGGTACGAGAAGTACGGCGCTAGCGCGGGTTCGAGTATGGCTAGTCTTAGGTCCATCAGGGCGTTTCTCGCTATTTGCCCGTGCACGCCGACGAACTGCGTAGCCACGGCTCGCGCCACGAGTTCCCTGCGCCTTGCCACTTCGCCTTCCCCCACAAGGGCACTGGACTTGCTCGCGATGGTCTCCGCGAACTGGACACCATCAGTCGGATTAATCGTCCTCACTCGGAAGTCATACGCAGCCCCATATATGAATCCCTCCAAGTCCACGCGATATTGAACAGCCTGACGGACGAACATGACGGTCAAGGCCCCGTCGTTTTCTTTCGGCACGTCGGCGGTTCCCACAACGACACCTTCCATGGCCTTGAAAGAAATATACGACTCCTCAGCGTCGTGGGCATTTATCGAGGTCGTGCGAATGCCGGCGAAGCTAACGCGCTCGTACTCGGGGTGTATTACACCCGTGAACATCCACTGACGCTTCATTCGCTACGCTCTACAACCAGGGTGACAGCTATGCTCGCACCCGGAGTCAGGGTGAGCAATTTGTTGCGGAGGCGCGTTCCACCGTACATCGCGTTGGGTCAGGTCGTCGTGAGCGTGGTAGTCGCGGTCAGGACTCGGGACGACAAGGTAGAGGTGTCCCACCTATCTGTCCCACCATAAACAAATAAGCCCTTGATTTACAAGGGCTATAGGTATTTGGTGGAGGCGGCGGGAATCGAACCCGCGTCCGAAGATGCTACGTCCCTGGCTCTACATGCATAGCGCGCCGTTCGATCTCATCCTGCGGCAACACGGCGTGCAAAGCGCACCGCAGGACCAGCCGGTTAGGAGTTAGCCGATGCTCGACCGACGGCGGTCATCAGCGATTCCGTGATAGTGACCCTACACCGGCGAGCACGGACACAAGCGGGTTCGGGGTTCACGCCTTAAGCGGCGAGAGCGTAGTTGTCGTCGTTGGCAACTAAAAGTTTGCTACTGGATTAACGAGGAAAGTCGCCCCCTCGGCATGCACCAAGTGATTTCGCTATCCCCGTCGAAGCCGATCGCCCCCGGGAAAATCACTGGTTACGGTTCAGTATATGGGTGTGGACAGGCGCGGGACAAGCCTCGCGCTGCGCGCCGTTCAGTCAGGCGACGCGGTTCTTCGCTCGCCGCCGCACTGTTCAAGCAGGCGAGGGGATTCTTCACTCGCCGTACGCGCCTTCAGTCAGGCGACGCGGTTCTTCGCTCGCCGTCCGCACTGTTCAAGCAGGCAAAGGCGTTCTTCTTTCGCCGTACGAGCCTTTCAGGTCAGGCGAAGCGGTTCTTCGAGCGCATCGTCTGCTGCTTCTCACGGTTCCAGTCGCGTTCCTTTTCGGCGGCGCGCTTGTCGTGGTCCTGCTTGCCCTTGGCGAGGCCCAGCTCGACCTTCACGCGATTGTGCTTCCAGTACATCGCCATCGGCACGAGCGTGTAGCCCTTGCGCTCGACGGCGCCGACGAGCTTGTCGATCTCCGCGCGGTTGAGCAGCAGCTTGCGCGTGCGCCGGTCTTCGGCGACAACGTGTGTCGACGCCGATAGCAGCGGCGGAATCGACGCGCCGAACAGGAATATCTCGCCGTTGCGGATGATCGCGTACGCGTCGCTGATGTTGATGCGACCCGCGCGCAGGCTTTTCACTTCCCAGCCCTGCAGCGCGACGCCCGCCTCGTAGCGCTCATCGATGTGGTATTCGTGTCGCGCGCGCTTGTTCAGCGCGATCGTCGAGTCCGTTTTTTTGTTTTCTTTCGCCATTGCGACTGCCGGGGCATCTTAGAATAGGTGAGCGGGCCTTCCGCTTTGCATTGTATACATTTCTGGACCGACTGCCGATGATTCAAATTCGCCGCAGCGCGATCGTGCCGCAAACCGCCGAGCAGATGTTCGATCTCGTCAACGACGTCAACGCTTATCCGCGCCGCTTCGACTGGTGTGCCGACGCGCGCGTCCTCGCGAGCGACGAAGCATCGATCACAGCACGGCTCGACCTGCGCCTCGGTGGCCTCACGCAAGGCTTCACGACGCGCAACACGCTCGAACGCCCCGCACTGGACCGACCCGGACGCATCACGCTCGCGCTCGTCGAAGGCCCGTTTCGCGCACTCAGCGGCGTCTGGACATTCATGCGGCTCGGCGACGCCGGTTGCAAGATCGCGCTGTCGCTCGATTTCGACTATTCGGGACTCATGGCGCCATTACTGCGCTCGGGATTCCAGAAGCTCGCCGATCGCATGGTCGATGAGTTCTGCAGCGAGGCGGGTCGGGTCTATGTCTGACGACGCAGCGGCTGCGGAACTTCAGGCTTCCATCCGCGTCGAGGTCGCCTATGCCGACGCGGCGCTGCAACTGCTTCGCGTCGTCGAATTGCCGAAGGGCTCGACGGCGGGGCAGGCGATAGAGGCATCGAAGATACTCGATGCGGTACCGAGCGATTTCAGAGTCGCGAAGATCGGCGTCTTCGGTCGCATCGCTGCCGCTGAGACGGTCTTGCAAGACGGCGATCGCGTCGAACTCTACCGACCGCTGACGCTCGATCCGAAGGAGGCGCGCCGTCGCCGGGCAGGGGCGCGCAAGCCGTGAAAATGACAGGAAACTGAAAGGAGACGCGACTCAGGTTCCGCCCTGATCGCCGCCGCCCTGCTTCTTCTTGTCGTCGTCGGGACGCTTGTCGTCGGGATACTGGCGCTTGTACTTCGTCGCCTCGAGGATCAGTTCGTTCGGATTCTCGGCGAAGTAATCGCCATCGACCTTGGCGAGATTGTCGCCTTCGAAGTACAGCGTCAGCGTCTTCGTCTGCATGTAGCCGTTACCGTGACGCTCGGTCGAGATGTAATCCCAACGGCTCTGCTGGAACGGATTGATGACCGATGGAGAACCCAGCGTCAGGACGACCTGGTGCTTCGACATGCCCGGCTTGAGCGAATCGACTTGCGTCTTGCTGAAGAGATTGCCCTGTTGAATGTCGAGGTGGTAAATCGGTGTCGAGTGTGTGCACGCGCCCAGCGCGAAGGCGCAAGCGGCGAGCGAAATCGATAAGACTTTGTGGACGCGAGTCATGCAGGGGAGCCGGGCGGAAAGCGCACGATGATACACTAGGCACCGTCCCCGATGCAGGCGTTACGCGATGCATTCAGGCGGGACTTAAGGAGGTCGGCCATGGAAACCCAAGAGCTGCGCAAAGCCGGTCTCAAGGTGACGCATCCGCGCATGCGCATCCTCGAAATACTGGAAGATTCCAGCGGTAACCATATGACCGCAGAGGATATTTATCGTCGCCTTCTCGACCATGACGACGAGATCGGCCTCGCGACCGTGTACCGCGTGCTGACCCAGTTCGAAGCGGCGGGACTCATCGTCAAGCACAACTTCGAAGGCGGCCAGGCGGTTTACGAGATCAACCGCGGCAAGCATCACGACCATATGGTCGACGTCGATACGGGCAAGGTCGTCGAGTTCGTCAGCGAAGACATCGAGCGCCTGCAGCGCGAAGTCGCCGAGAAGCACGGCTACGTGATCGAGGATCACAGCCTCGTCCTGTACGTGCGCGCCAAGAAGAAGAAATAGTGGCTGAGAGGGTTTCGCCGACCTCGCCCCTGATGATCCTCGTGGCGGGGCCCTATCGCTCCGGCACCAACGACGATCCCGCGCTGATCGCGAAGAACGTCGAGGCGATGACGCGGGCATCGTTGCGGCTGTTCCGCGCCGGGCACCTGCCGGTCATGGGCGAGTGGTACGCGTTGCCGCTGATCGAGTTCGCGGGCTCGCAGCGGACGGGCGACGCCGTGTTCGACGAGATTTTCCACCCGATATCCCGGCGCCTCGTCGCGAAGTGCGACGCCTGCCTGCGCATCGGCGGCCCCTCGGCGGGCGCGGACGAGATGGTGGCGCTCGCACGTCGGCACGGGAAGCTCGTGTTCCATTCGCTGGATGAAGTGCCGGCGGTGCACGTCGACGAGATCTCGAGCCCTTAAGGAAATGTGAGCCGTCCGGACCTGCGGCCCGGTCGACTTTCGCGCGGCTCCGTACGGGTTCTCCCAGGTCCGCCCGCCCGATTCAGCGGGCACGGCTCGCCCTTGTCCGGCCGGCTCAGTTCGACTTATCAGGGCGACTCGCTTCGACTCATCGAGCCGGCTCGGTTCGACTCAAGGCGGGCGCGGCGCTGCTCGAGCGAAAAATTCTTCCGAATCGTCCGGCGCGAAAGGCGGTCACTCGACCGCAGCGAGCATCTGCTTCGCATGCGCGAGCGTCTCGCGCGTGATCGCCACGCCGCCGAGCATGCGCGCGATCTCGTCGCGCCGAGCGCTACCTTCGAGCGCTTCGATGCGCGTCTGCGTGCTCTCGCCGTCGCTCGATTTGGCGACGCGCAGATGCTGATGGCCTTGTGCCGCGACCTGCGGCAGGTGCGTCACGCAGAGCACCTGGCGTTTGTCGCCGAGGCGGCGCAGTTTCTGGCCGACGACCTCGGCGACCGCGCCGCCGATGCCCGAATCGACCTCGTCGAACACCATCGTGCCGACCTCGTCGAGGCCGAGCGCAGCGACCTCGATCGCGAGGCTGATGCGCGAGAGCTCGCCGCCCGAAGCGACCTTGCGCAGCGCGCGCAGCGGCTGGCCGGGATTCGCGCTGACGAGAAACTCGACGCGCTCGAGGCCCTGGGCGTCGGGCGTCTTCTTCTCCACCGGTTCGAGTTGTGCCTCGAAGCGGCCACCCGCCATGCCGAGCTCGCCGAGCAGCGCGCCGACGTCGCGACCGAGGCGTGCGGCCGTGGCGTTGCGCAGTTTGGATAGCGCCGTGGCGGCGGTCGCGAACTCCTTTTCGCTCGCGGCGCGTTCGCGGCCGAGGCGCGCGAGCGAAGCGCCCGCGCCCTGCAGCGTCTCGAGTTCCGCACGCAGCGTCTGCGCATGCGCCTGTAGTTCGACGACGGGCATGCGGTGCCTGCGACCGAGTTCATGCAGCTTGCCGATCTGCGTCTCGACTTCGGCAAGGCGTTCGGGGTCGAGGTCGAGCGCGTCGCGGTAGCGCGCGAGCGTGGCGCTCGCCTCGCCGAGTGCGATCTGCGCGCCGTCGAGCAGGTCCGTGACCTTCGCGAGCTCCGCGTCGACGCCGCCGAGGCGCTGCGCTTCGTTTTGCGCACGCGCGGCGAGGCGCGACAGTGCGAATTCGCTATCGCCGTCGAGTAACTCCGCGAGCGCGCTCGTGCCCTGGATCAGCTGGCCGGCATTGGCGAGGCGGCGATGTGCCTCGTTGAGTGCCTCGAGCTCGGCGGGCGAAAGCGCGTGGCGTTCGAGTTCGCCCACCTCATGCTCGAGTAAGGCGATGCGTTCGGCGTGATCGGCACCGTTGTCGAGCACGCGCATCTGCGCGTCGATCTGGCGCCATTGCGCGGCGGTCGCGGCGACGCGGCCCAACGCTTCCTCGTGTCCGCCGTACGCATCGAGCAGCGACAACTGGCTCGCCCGGTCGAGCAGTGCCTGGTGTTCGTGCTGGCCATGCACTTCGAGCAGCTTTCCGCACAACGCCTGCAGCTGCGACAGCGTCGCGGGTCGGCCGTTGATCCATGCGCGCGACGTGCCTTCGCTGCGGATCACGCGGCGCAGCTGGCAGGCACGGTCATCGTCGAACTCTTCCGCGGCGAGCCAAGCGGCAGCGTCGGCTGCGTCGCCGAGGTCGAACTCCGCGATCAGCTCGGCGCGCTCGCAGCCATGGCGGACGACGCCGGCCTCTGCGCGCTGGCCCGCGAGCAGCAGCAACGCGTCGACGAGCAGCGACTTGCCCGCGCCGGTCTCGCCCGTGACGACGGTCATGCCCGGCCCGAAGGCGATTTCAGCTTCGCCGACGATGGCGAAATCCTTGACGAAAAGCGTTTGCAGCATGCGGCTGGATCGAAAGCGAAGTCGTGTCGATGGTTTGCGCGGGCTTTGCGAGTCGACCCGATCCGGGGATTGGTCGAAACGTGCGGGCGCAACCTAGCATGCGCTTCGTGCGTCGCCAATACCGGGACGTCCGTTGCCGCGGCGTGCCTACGAGGCGGTGCGATCGAATCGGACGCCGATTGGCGGTGCGAGCTCGCTGCCATCGACGCCACCGTGAATCGGTCGTGGCTGATCGGCGCCGCGACGTCCGCGTCGCCGCACGTCGAATCGGCCGATCGCGCGGGCCGGATTGCCGTAGACCGCTTGAAGCGGGTGCCGGCAGAGGCCATATTGACCGTCGCGGACGGCGTTGCTAGCGTCGCCCTCACTATCCCGATTCGATACTTGGCTCCGGCAGCGCTGCAGACATGTCCAGACCGTTTGGCCCCCATCTCGATCCGCGTGCGCGGCAACTGCTGCGTGCGCTGATCGCGCAATACATCGCCGATGGCCAGCCGGTCGGGTCGCGAACGCTCGCCCGCAGTTCGGGCCTCGACGTGAGCCCGGCGACGATTCGCAACGTCATGGCCGACCTCGAAGAGCTGGGTTTGCTTGCGGCGCCGCATACCTCGGCCGGGCGCATCCCGACCGCGCAGGGTTACCGCGTCTTCGTCGACAGCCTCCTCGAGATGAAGCCGCTCGACGAGCCGCAGCTCGCCGCGCTGCGTCGCGAGCTGCCGACGCAGGGCGCGACGCAAGACCTGCTCAGCGGCGCCTCGTCGCTGCTGTCCGACGTCACTCATTTCGTCGGTGTCGTGACGGTGCCAAAACGTGAGGAATTCCCGTTCCGCCACATCGATTTCGTCGCGCTCGACGGCAATCGCGTGCTCGTCATCCTCGTGTTCGCGGACAACGAAGTGCAGAACCGCGTGATCACGACGCAGCACCTGTATGCGCCGGCCGAGCTCGAGCAGGTCGCCAATTTCCTCAACGCGAACTACGCGGGCCTGCGCATGGGCGAGATCCGCGAGCGGCTCAAGCGCGAGATGCGCGAGACGAGTCAGCGCCTGCATCAGCTCATGGTCGCGGCGGCGGACGTCGCCGCGGGTGCCGAGCAGGGCGGCGCGGACATGCTCGTCGCGGGCCAGGTGAACCTCATGGGCTCGCAGGGGCTGGCCGATGTCGACCGCCTGCGAGAGCTTTTCGAGGCCTTTCAGCGCAAGCGCGACCTGCTGGTCCTGCTCGAGAGCTGCGCGCGCGCCGAGGGCGTGCGCCTGTTCATCGGCGAGGAATCGGGTTTCGGCGCGCTCGACGGCTGCAGTCTCGTCACGGCGCCCTACGGCGTCGAAGGACGCGTGCTCGGCGTGCTCGGCGTCATCGGGCCCACGCGCATGGCCTACCAGCGCGTGATTCCGGTCGTGCAGGCGACCGCGCAGATCATTTCCGGCGCCTTGAATCAGGCACGTCGAGCCCAATAACCCCATTGCGGTAAAATACCGGGTCCTGGCGGGGCGACTCGATGTCGTCGGCGCCGGCTTTTGCTTGTGGAGCTGCGAAAACGATGGAAGACACGAATTCAAAACCGGCCAATCAGGGGCCTTCGATGGCGTCGAATGAAGACGCGGTGAATGCTGCGGCACAGAGCGAGACCGACGAGCTCAGCCAGAAGCTGTCCGAATACGAAAACAAGCTCGGCGAGATGCGCGAGGTGCTGCTGCGCGAGCGCGCCGAGATCGAGAACCAGCGCAAGCGCCTGCAACGCGATCTCGAGCAGGCGCGCAAGTTCGCCAACGAGCGCCTGCTCGGCGACCTGCTGCCGGTCTGCGACAACCTCGAGCGCGGACTCGCCGTCGAGAACGCCGACACCGCGGCCTTGCGCGAGGGCATGGACCTGACGCTGAAGGCCCTGCTCAAGGTGGCCGAGGGCAACGGCCTCAAGGCCATCGATCCGCTCGGGCAGCCATTCAATCCGGAACAGCATCAGGCGATGAGCATGATCGACGTGCCCGGCAAGGCGCCGAACACGGTCGTCGCGGTCATGCAGAAGGGCTATGTGCTGAACGATCGCCTGCTGCGGCCCGCCCTCGTCGCGATCGCCAAAGCGGCGGGATGACGCGGTCCGCCAGCCGAACCATATTCGACTGGCGAGTATAGAAATTCACTTTCGCGATTCGCGCTTGAATTGGTCGGGCTCGAACCTCATTTTGAACGCATGCGCGGCCACAGACGCCGCATCGAACTTTTGGGAGACAGTTAAATGGGCAAGATCATCGGTATCGACCTCGGCACGACCAATTCCTGCGTCGCGGTCATGGAAGGCACGACCGCGCGTGTCATCGAGAACTCGGAAGGCGATCGCACGACGCCGTCGATCGTCGCGTTCAAGGACACCGAAGTGCTTGTCGGCGCCACGGCCAAGCGCCAGGCGGTGACGAACCCGAAGAACACGTTCTACGCGGTGAAGCGCCTGATCGGCCGCAAGTTCACCGATGCGGAAGTGAAGAAAGACCTCGACCTCGTGCCGTACAAGATCGTCGCGCACGAGAACGGCGACGCCTGGCTGGCCACGGCCGATGGCAAGAGTCTCTCGCCGCAGGAAATCTCGGCGAAGATCCTCATGAAGATGAAGAAGACCGCCGAAGACTATCTCGGCGAGACCGTCACCGAAGCCGTCATCACGGTGCCTGCGTACTTCAATGACTCGCAGCGCCAGGCGACCAAGGACGCCGGCCGCATCGCGGGCCTCGAAGTCAAGCGCATCATCAACGAGCCGACCGCGGCCGCGCTCGCGTATGGCATCGACAAGAAGGGCGGCGATCGCAAGATCGCGGTCTACGATCTCGGCGGCGGCACGTTCGACATCTCGATCATCGAGATCGCCGAAGTCGACGGCGAGAAGCAGTTCGAAGTGCTCGCGACGAACGGCGACACGTTCCTCGGTGGCGAAGACTTCGACAAGCGCCTGATCGACTTTCTCGTCGAGGAATTCAAGAAGGACACGGGCGTTGACCTCAAGAACGACTCGCTCGCGCTGCAGCGTCTAAAGGACGGTGCCGAGCGCGCGAAGATCGAGCTGTCGTCGGCGCACCAGACCGAAGTCAACCTGCCGTACATCACCGCCGACGCGTCGGGTCCGAAGCATCTCAACATCAAGCTCACGCGTGCGAAGCTCGAAGCGCTTGTCGACGACCTCATCAAGGCGACGATCGCGCCGTGCCGTACCGCGCTCAACGACGCGGGCCTCAAGGTGTCCGACGTGCAGGAAGTGATCCTCGTCGGCGGCCAGACGCGCATGCCGAAGGTGCAGGAAGCGGTCAAGGAATTCTTCGGCAAGGAGCCGCGCAAGGACGTCAACCCGGATGAGGCCGTTGCCGTGGGCGCGGCGATCCAGGGCGGCGTGCTCGGCGGCACGGTCAAGGACGTGCTGCTGCTCGATGTCACTCCGCTGTCGCTCGGCATCGAGACGCTCGGCGGCGTGATGACGAAGCTGATCGAGAAGAACACGACCATTCCGACCAAGGCTGCCCAGACGTTCTCGACGGCCGAGGACAACCAGACCGCAGTCACCGTGCACGTGCTGCAGGGCGAACGCGAGCGCGCGAGCGCGAACAAGTCGCTCGCGAAGTTCGACCTCGCCGGCATCGATCCGGCGCCGCGCGGCCAGCCGCAGGTCGAGGTTTCGTTCGACATCGACGCGAACGGCATCCTGCACGTGTCGGCGAAGGACAAGAAGACCGGCAAGGAGCAGCGCATCGAGATCAAGGCGGGCTCGGGTCTGTCCGAGGACGAGATCCAGCGCATGGTCCGCGACGCCGAGGCCAACAAGGAAGATGACAAGAAATTCCACGAACTCGTCGGCACGCGCAACAAGGCCGACCAGCTCGTCCACGCGACGCGTGCGGCGATCAAGGAGCACGGCGGCAAGGTCGACGGCGCGCAGATCGGCGCGATCGAAAGTGCGCTCTCCGATCTCGAGAAGGTCATGAAGGGCGAGGACAAGGATGCGATCGACGCCAAGATCGCGGCGCTCGAGCAGGCTGCGCAGTCGCTCGCCGCGGCGGCCCAGGCCGGCGGCGCGGGTCCCGGCGATGCCGCTGGCCAGGCGGGCGGCGGTTCGGCGCCGAAGGACGATGTCGTCGACGCCGAGTTCACCGAAGTCAAAGACAAGAAATAAGTCGACTGGCGCGGCTGCGTCGAAGACTCGACTTGAATTGACCCTGAGCCTCGCGAAAGCGGGGCTCAGCGTTTCTGCAATGAGGACCGCTGATGAGTGACGTTCCGAGCTTGTATGATTGGGCCGGCGGCAGCGCCGCGCTGGAGCGCCTCACCGAGGTGTTCTACGCGAAGGTGAAGGCCGACCCGCTGTTGCTGCCGGTGTTCGCGCACATGGATGCGAATCATCCGCGCCACGTCGCACAATTCATCGGCGAGGTGTTCGGCGGACCCGAAGCGTATTCGACGGAGCGCGGCGGTCACGCGCACATGATCCGCCAGCATCTGGAGCGCCATTTGAGCGAACCGATGCGGCGGCGATGGATCGAGCTGCTGCTCGATGCGGCGGACGAAGCGGGCCTGCCGGCCGATCCGGAGTTTCGCTCTGCGTTTCTGGGCTACATCGAATGGGGGACGCGCCTGGCGGTGATCAATTCGCAGCCCGGCGTGAAAGTCGAAGCGGAACAACCGATGCCGAAGTGGGGATGGGGTGAGACCAAGGGTCCGTACACCGGCTAGCGACGAGATTGGGCTGAAGCGATGGAAAAGGGGAGACTCGAGGCATTCACCGACGGCGTGATCGCGGTCATCATTACGATCATGGTGCTGGAGCTCAAGGCGCCGCACGATTCGAGTGCGCCGGCGCTGCTGCAACAGTGGCCGATCTTTCTGAGCTACGTGCTGAGCTTCATCTACGTCGGCATCTACTGGAACAACCATCACCATCTGTTGCATGCCGTCGAGCACGTCAACGGCAAGGTGATGTGGGCGAATCTGTTTTTCCTGTTCTGGCTGTCGCTGTTTCCGTTTGCGACGAGCTGGCTCAACGAGTCGAAGCCGTTGCCGGCTGGAGCGCCGACCGCGTTCTACGGATTTGTGTTGTTGATGGCCGCGGTCTCGTGGATACCGCTGAGCCGCGCACTGATTGAAGCCAATCGCGGTGAGGAAGGGCAGTTGGCGCAAGCGATCGGCGGCAACTGGGGCGACTGGAAGGCGAATGTCTCGCCTTTCATCTACATCGCCGCTATTGTGCTGGCGCTTTTAGCGCCCATTGTCTCGTTTGGGCCTATTGTTTCCTGTGGGCTTTATGCAGTGGTCGCAGCGATCTGGTTCATTCCGGACAAGCGCATCGAAGAGAAGGTTTTGGAAGACAAAGTGTCGTCACAATGAGCAAGCGTTGCTACTACGAAGTCCTCGGCGTTCAGAAGAGCGCATCCGACGACGAACTGAAGAAAGCGTTTCGTCGCCTCGCGATGAAGCACCATCCCGACCGCAATCCGGACGACAAGGCCTGCGAGGCGCACTTCAAGGAGGCCAAGGAGGCCTATGAGGTGCTCAGCGATGGGCAGAAGCGCCAACTCTACGACCAGCATGGTCACGCCGCGTTCGAACACGGCATGGGCGGCGGCCGCGGCGCCGGCTTCGGCGACATGGGCGACATCTTCGGCGATATTTTCGGCGACATCTTCGGCATGGGCGGTCGTGGCCGGCAGCAGCGTCGCGGCTCGGACCTGCGCTACGTGCTCGAGCTCGATCTCGAGGAGGCCGTTTTCGGCGTCGAGAAGCAGATTCGCGTGCCGACGCTCGCCTCGTGCGAAAAATGCGACGGCTCCGGCTCGACCGACGGCAAGCTCAGCACCTGCGCCACCTGTCAGGGACATGGCCGCGTGCGCATGCAGAACGGCATCTTCTCGATCCAGCAGGCCTGCCCGCATTGCGCCGGCAGCGGCAAGAAGATCGCGAACCCGTGCAAGACCTGCCACGGCGAAGGCCGCGTGCAGCACGAGAAGAAGCTCGCCGTGAAGATTCCCGCGGGCGTCGACACGGGCGACCGCATCCGCTTGACGGGCGAAGGCGAAGCAGGTCCCGCCGGCGCGCCGGCAGGCGATCTCTACGTCGAAGCACAGGTGCGCGAACACCGCATCTTCCAGCGCGAAGGCGACGACCTGTTCTGTGAAGTGCCGATCCGCTTCTCGCAGGCCGCACTCGGCGCCGAACTCGACGTGCCGACGCTCGGTGGCGAGGCGACGATCAAGATTCCTTCCGAAACGCAAACGGGCAAGCTGTTCAAGCTGCGCGGCAAGGGTGTCAAGAACGTGCGCAACGGGCATGTTGGCGACCTCGTCTGCCGCGTGGTCGTCGAGACGCCGGTCAAACTGACCAAACAGCAGCGCGACCTGCTGACCCAGTTCGAGGAGAGCTTCGGCGACGACGGTGCCGCGCACACGCCGCGCGCGAGTTCGTGGCTCGACGGCGTCAAGCAGTTCTGGGAACGCGTCACCTCGTGAGCAGCGATGCGGCGACCGTGACGTTCGTTACGTCGCCGCCGCAGCATGTCTTCGTCGTCGGACTCGTTGCGTTGCTTCTGTCGTTGCCGGCAGACGTGATGTTCTGGCGCATGCTGATCGGCGAGTCGTGGCGCTTCTTCGACGGCCTCACCGGTTGGCGCTTCGGTGGATCGCGCGATCTCGACGAGGTTGTCGAGAATCTGCTGCGGGTTCTCGCTTTCACGATCACCTGTCTCGTTGTTGACTACGCCGTGTACGCGGGCCTCATGTCTGCTGGCCGCGCGCTGCATCTCCTGGCGTGACGCCTGCTACCATGCGGGCATGAGCGATCTCGTCGACGTCGTCGTCTACGGTTCCGCCGGCCGAATGGGCCAGGCGGTGATTCGAGCTGTGCTTGGTTCGACCCGTGCGCGATTGAGCTGCGCGCTCGTCAAACCGGGCTCGGGGCTGGCCGACGAGCCGCTCGATCGCGTCTTCGGCACGCTGCATCGCACGGTGGACTTCTCGACGTCGCTCGATCCCGATGATCCGTGTGACGTGCTTGTCGACTTCTCGGGTCCGGTTGGATTCGATGCGGCGCTCGCGCTTGCGCTCGAACGGCGCGCGGCATTCGTCAGCGGCACGACAGGCCTGTCAGACGAGCAGCGCGCGATGCTGCAGAACGCTGCGCGTACGATTCCCGTGTTGTGGGCGTCGAATTTCAGTCTCGGCATTGCGATGCTTGCGCGCCTCGCGCGGCGTTGCGCCGAGGCGCTGCCCGACTGGGACTGCGAGATAGTGGAGATGCATCATCGGCGCAAGCAGGATGCGCCGTCGGGCACCGCGCTCACGCTCGGCCAGGCGGTCGCCGAGGCGCGCGGCGTTTCTCTCGACGATACGGCACGCTACGAGCGTCACGGCCAGGTCGGCCCGCGACCCAATGGCGAGATCGGCTTCGCGACGCTACGCGGCGGCGACGTCGTCGGCGAGCACATGCTCGTGTTTGCGACGCAGGGCGAACGCATCGAGGTGACCCATCGCGCGACCGATCGCGACATCTTCGCGCGCGGCGCGCTCGCTGCGGCGATCTGGATCGCGGGGCGCGAGCCGGGCCTCTACGCGTTCGACGAAGTACTCGCGCCGGCGCCGAAGTAACGCCGGCGCCGGTTGATCTTCGGCGCGCTGATAGTCGTTTTCGAATCGGCTACTGCGATTCTGCCGCGAGCGGCAGAATCAGCCGGCTCGGATGGTCCTTGTCGTGCAAGACGCGGATGTGCGCGACGCGCGCGTCCGCGATCTTCTCGTAGCCGATGCGTCCGCCGCTGTTGTAATTCTTCTGGTAGTTCGGTGAATTGAGCGGCGCGACGACCAGGCGCAGCGTTGCGCCGGGCGGCATGCGACGTGCCGTCCAGTAGAACTCGAACGGCATCTCGACGATCTGTCCGGGCTTGAGCAGTTCCTGCTTGAAGGGCCCGTTGCGGAAGCGCGCGCGGCGAATGTCCTCGCCGAGCTTCACGGCCGAGCCGTCCGGCAACACCATCACGACCTGCGCCCATAGATCGAAATCGGGGGTGTCGGCCTGCACGCTCAGCGTGAGGCGCATCTTGCCGGCGATCTCGGTGTCGTGCAGCAAGGGTTCGCTGTGGAACACGATCGCGCGCTTGCCCGTCGCGCGGAACTGGCTCGTGAGATTTTCGTCTGCGGCATATCTGGCGAAGTCGAGTTCGGGCAGTTCGCGCGGATCGCTGACGACGACGGTCGCCGGTTCATTACCTGCGCTTTGCGTCGAGAGCGAACCGGAGTGGAACAGCGTCGCAGGCACGCCGGCCGGCGCCGAGAGGAAGAGGCCGAGCTGCTTGCCCGACCCCGCCGCTTCGAGGGACTTCGCATAGCGCCACTCGTCGGCGCCGAGCATGAAATAGGCGACCTTGTCGCGCAGGAACGCGGGCCGCTGGCCGCGGCCGAGCACCCAGTCGTACCAGTCCGCATGGAGTTTATCCATGTCGAGTACGGCGACCTGCGGGATCGCGAGGCCCTCGATCGTCTTGTCCGGGCGCTGCGTGCCGCCGTGATCCCAGGGCCCGATCACGATGAACGACTTCTCGAGCGCGGCGGGCGCAGCGTTGGCGAGATAGCGGCCGTAGTAGCGCAGCGTGCCGGGCTGGTCGTCGTCGAAGAAACCCGTCGCCGTGAGCACGGGGAAATGCATCGCGGCGAAGTCCTGCGGCTTGGGCTCGGCCGCGAGGTTGAACGCCTCGTCGCCGACGTGATCGAGCCAGACCTTCATGAACGACGAGCGTTTTCCGTCCGCGTCCGGCATCCACCAGTCGTCCTGTGCGACGCCGATCGCCTCGTCGAGGTCCGCGAACGATCCGTACGCGGCGTAGTGTTCGAGCATCTTGCCCTGCCAGTACGGCGCGTTGCCGATGAAGCCCGTATTGAGCGTGCGCCCCGCGGTGTAGCCGAGGATGACTGCGGACCAGGCCTGCGGAATGCCGTTCGTGTTCGGCACGTCCCAGCCCGGATAGATCGGCACGTACGGCGCGATGCCCGTGAGGTGCGGCGGGTTCTGCGCCGCGGTGCGCCATTGCGTCATGCCGACGAACGAACCGCCATACATGAACACGTGGCCGTCGCTCCACGGCTGCCTGGCGATCCATTCGACGATGTCGTGACCATCGCGGCCGACCTGCAGCCCGAGGCTGTCGTTCTTGTCGCCGCCCGAGCGGCCGCGGCCTCGCGTTTCGACCTGCACGAAGACGAAGCCGCGCTTCGCCATGGCCACGCTTTCCTGCCGTCGGCCACTGTCGATGTCGTACTGGGTCAGCTCGAGGATGGTCGGCGCCTGACCGGCGAGCTTCGACGGCCGCGTGATCCAGGCTTCGAGCTCGACGCCGTCGCGCATCGCGATCATGCGGCTCATTTCGATGTCGTAGCCCAGGCCAACGGGCTTCTCCTGCGGCGTCGGCGCGTTCGCGGCGGGGGCGGGCCCGGCGCTGCCGACCGCAAAAGGGCAGCAGGCGCAAAGAGCGATCACGGCGCCCAACAGGCGGCTCGACGACATTGTCATTTCCTTCGAAGTGGTGCGGAGCTGAGGTGTCAGCGGAAGTTCGCGGTGCTGAGGAGGCCGAAGCAGGCGGCGAAGAGCAGAACGCCGATCCCGAGGATCGACGCGAGTCCGATCGCGACGCCCTTGGCCAACTGCGGCCTGCCGGTCGCGGCAGACCAGATGATCAAGCCGACGATCAGAAACCACGGCGACAGGCCGAGCAGGATCCAGACTTCGTCAGGCACGCCGCCGCCACGGAACATGCTGGCGAACGAGGAAAGGATGCCGAAGACCACCATGTAGCCGCCGATCAACGCGGCCCAGGCCAGCCAGAAGCCTGGCCAGATCGATACGCGCGGCGGTGGTGATGACGGCGGGGTGCTCGGATGGGGGCTGCCTTGCTCGTTCATGTGACCTCGCAATGCCAGGGTTCAGGGGTATGCGCCGAGTTCGACGCGGCGGCGCAGGGTTTCGAGTTGGGTCGCGCGGCCATCCCGATAGAACAGGTTGAACGTATCGAACGGGATCAGGCGGCCGTCGGGCTGCGCGATGTGCACGCACGACTTCTTCACAGCGCGCAGGTCGAACGAGTACGCATCGACGAACTGCATGATCAGCACGCGAAACACGTTGCGATAGTTCCACTCCTGCGGCGCCTGTACCTGCGGCAAGCAGCAGAGCAGGTCGGCGAGCGAACAGGCCTGCGACTGCGGCGAATGATTCGTCGCGAACAGCTCGAATACGTGCGCGCGCAGCTGCTCGTCGCGCTCGACGACGATCGTATTGCGGCCCTTCGCGATCAGCGTCTCGGGCGAGACGAAGCGCGTCAGTGGCACGGTGGCCTCGCCGAGCTTCAAGGCATAAGCCATCGCTAGGCAATCGGGATTGCACGGCACCGGAATCAGGTCGTCGGGCTCGAACACGGCTGTCTGTTCGAGGATGCGCCGGCGCACTTCGGTCAGCGTGAGGCGGTCGCGCGCCGGATCGTAGTTGTCGAGGCGTCCGGCGGCTTGGATCGGCTGGAACGTCACGCCGCGAACGCAGGGTTGTTTCAGCGCGAACTCGATGATCTCGCCAAGTTCGTGATCGTTGAGCCCCTTCTTGACCGTGACGACGAGCGTCGTCGAGATATCGTGCGCGTTGAGCTGTTCGAGCGCGCGCCGGCGAACCTCCGCAAGCTTTGCACCGCGCAGATCCTGGTGCACTTCGTCGCGAAGCGAATCGAACTGCAGGTACAGCTCGAAGCCTGGTTCGTACTGCTTGAGGCGCGCGGCAAACTCGGGTTCCTTCGCGATACGCAGGCCGTTCGTGTTGACCATGAGGTGGCGGATCGGCCGCTCCTTCGCCGCGTCGAGGATCTCGAAAAATTGCGGATGCAGCGTCGGCTCGCCGCCGGAGATCTGCACGACATCCGGTTCGCCTTCGTTCGCGACGACCGCGTCGAGCATGCGTTCGACGGTCGCGAGGTCGCGGAAGCCTGGACGATGCGGCCCGGAATCGGCGTAGCAGATCGGACAGCGCAGGTTGCAGTGGTCCGTTATCTCGACGAGCGACAGGCAGCTGTGCTGCATGTGCTCGGGGCACAGTCCGCAGTCGTAGGGGCAGCCCCAGCGCTGTTCGGTGTTGAACTGCTTCGGCAGCTCGGGTGCCTTGATGAACACTTCACGCGACTTGCGGTAGTAGGCGGCGTCGTCGGCGATCAGAACGCGCTCGCGGCCATGCTGCGGGCACCATTTCTCGAGGTAGACGTTGTCGCCCTTGAGCAGGATCTTGGCCTCGACACGCACGAGGCACGTCGAGCACACCGACACGGCGCTGTCGTAGAACAGGTACGGCCTTACCTTCGTCCCCAAGACAAGTTCCCCGCGAGGCGCACGATGTCGTGCCGATAGTACGCCAACCCGGCGAGGCACAGCAGCTGTATTCCCGAGAGGAAGCCGACATACACGAACGGCATCGGCTTGATGAAGTCGATCAGCAGGCGGAAAGCGAGGTACGCGATCATGAACGCACGGAAGCGATCGCCGACGCACGCAAACCTGACTGCGGAACGCGCGATCGTCCAGGCAAGAGCGATCAGGAACGCAATCTCATAGAGCTGCGTCGGATGGCGCGCGACGCCATCGCCGAAGTCGACACCCCAGGGCAACGCGGTCGGGTTGCCGTAGGTGTGATCGTCGAGCCCCGCGAGGAAGCAGCCGACGCGCCCGATCGCGATGCCGATCATGAGCGGCAGCGCGAACGCATCGCCGCTCGACGCGCGCACTCGGAGCGCGCGCTTGCACAGTTCGACGCCAGCGAGTCCGCCGAGCAGAGCGCCGACGATGGTTTTGCCCTCGAGCAGGCGGCGCCAGTCGGGGAAAGCCGCGAACGCATTGCGCGGATCCTCGATCCAGTAGCCTAGCTTCGCGCCGATCGCCGCGCCGACAATCGCCGCCACGCCAATCGCGAGGCTCTGATCGCGGTCGGCGAGGGCCGGCAGCGCGAGCAGACGGCGCTGCCAGAGAAACACCCGCATGCCGACGAAATAAGCCGACGCCTCAACCAGCGTGTGCAGCGCGACTGGCGTCAATCGCGATGCGCCGCGTTCTTGTCGCGGCCAGCGCCGATCTTCTTGTCGAGGCCGCCGAACAGCTTCTTGAAAAGTCGCGACAGCTTGCCGCGCTGCGTCTTGCGCAGCTTCTCTTCCTCGCTCGTGAGCCAGGCGACCTGGATCACGCGGCGCTCGCCCTCGTACGGCAGGTGGCCGTGGAACGAGTTGTCGGCGCGCTTGAACACGACGAAGTTGCCGTACAGGGGCTTCACCTCGGGCGCGGCGAGGTCGTCGACGCTGTCGATGCGGTTGAGGAAACGCAGGCAGCCGTCGTGCGTGTCGGGCCAAGTGTCGTTGAGGTAGAGCAGGGCGGTCGCGACTTTCGACTTGCTGTCGGTGTGGATCGTGCCGTGGCGCTTGTTGAGCGCGCGGCACAGCGTGACGAGGGTCGGGTACTGGCCAAGGTTGTCGATCCCGAGGCGTTGCCCAACGGCGCTCGCCACCTTCGGATCGATGAGTTCGCCGACGAGGCGATTGACGCTGGGCCCACAGTCCTTTTCCTCGTAGGGGAAAAAGCCGGCCTCGCCGTATCTAGGGAAGTCGCGTTCGAGGTCGGCCGTTGCGTCTGCCGGCAGCTGCCCCTGGGCGATCAGGAAATGAAACGGCTGTTCGCGCACCGACGTGTCGCTGCGGTCGAGTCGCGCCGGGTCGAACAGAGGCGAATCGGTCGTCATGCGCGACATTGTAATGGACACTGGGTATGCCACGCCGGTATTATTCGCACTCGCCCGCAACACCTTCGCCGACGGACTGGTTCGCTCCAGACCGCGGGTCGGCTTGCATCCGAGATCGGGCCTTCGGCCTCGGTGCGTCGTCAGGAAGTTGCGCTTTTTTTCGATAACGCAGGCGATGCAATGACCCCCGCAATCCTCGCATTGGCAGACGGCTCCACGTTCCGCGGCATTTCGATAGGCGCGGATGGCGAGACCGTTGGCGAGGTCGTGTTCAACACGGCGATCACGGGCTATCAGGAAATCCTGACAGATCCGTCCTACGCGCAGCAGATCGTCACGCTGACCTATCCGCATATCGGCAATACCGGCGTCACTGCCGTCGACGAAGAATCCGCGCGCGTGCAGGCGGCGGGCCTCGTGATTCGCGACCTGCCGCGCCTCGCGAGCAACTGGCGCATGCAGGAGACGCTCGACGCCTATCTGCGCCGTCAGAATATCGTCGCGATTGCCGACATCGACACGCGTCGCCTGACGCGCGTTCTGCGCGACAAGGGTGCGCAGAACGGCTGCATCGTCACGGGTGCGGATGTGTCGGACGTGCATGCGCTCGCGAAGGCGCGCGCTTTCCCCGGCCTCGCAGGCATGGATCTCGCCAAGGTCGTCAGCACGCGCGAGCGCTACGCGTTCGGCGAGGGAAGCTACGACCTCGACCTGACGACGTTCGCGGCGGGTCGCGGCGGACATCGCGTCGTGGCCTACGACTTCGGCGTCAAGCGCAACATCCTGCGCATGCTCGTCGATCGCGACTGCGAGATCACGGTCGTCCCTGCGCAAACGTCGGCTAGCGACGTGCTCGCGCTCCAGCCCGACGGCGTGTTCCTCTCGAACGGGCCGGGCGATCCCGAGCCCTGCGATTACGCGATCGCGGCGGCACGCGAATTCATCGCGCGCAAGATCCCGACCTTCGGCATCTGCCTCGGCCACCAGATCATGGGTCTCGCCGTCGGCGCGAAGACGCTGAAGATGAAGTTCGGCCATCACGGCGCGAATCATCCGGTCAAGGACCACGACGACGGCCGCGTGCTCGTCACCTCACAGAATCATGGTTTCGCGGTCGACGCGGCGACGCTACCCGCGAATGCGCGCGTCACCCATAGCTCGCTCTTCGACGGCTCGCTGCAGGGCTTCGCGCTCACCGACGCGCCCGCGTTCTGCTTCCAGGGACACCCCGAAGCTTCGCCGGGACCGCACGATATTGGTTATCTGTTCGACCGCTTCACGCAGCTCATGCGCGACGCGGGAACCCGGATCTAGAAATGCCCAAACGCACCGACATCAAGACCATCCTCATCATCGGCGCCGGTCCGATCGTGATCGGCCAGGCGTGCGAGTTCGACTACTCGGGCGCGCAGGCCTGCAAGGCGCTCAAGGCCGAGGGCTACCGCGTCGTGCTCGTCAATTCGAACCCCGCGACGATCATGACCGATCCCGATACGGCCGACGCGGTCTACATCGAGCCGATCAACCGCGCGACGGTCGAACGCATCATCGCGAAGGAGAAACCCGACGCGCTGCTGCCGACGATGGGCGGGCAGACCGCGCTCAACTGCGCGCTCGATCTCGCCGATGCCGGAATTCTAGAAAAGCACGGCGTCGAACTGATCGGCGCATCGCGCGATGCGATACGGATGGCCGAGGATCGCGAGCTGTTCCGCCGCGCGATGATCGACATCGGTCTCGAATGTCCGAAGGCCGAGGTCGCCAAGTCGCTCGAGCAGGCGCTCGAGGTGCAGGCGAAGGTCGGCTTCCCGACGATCATCCGGCCGAGCTTCACGCTCGGCGGCTCGGGTGGCGGCATCGCGTACAACCGCGAGGAGTTCATCGAGATCATCAACCGCGGGCTCGAGTTGTCGCCCGTGCACGAGGTGCTCGTCGAGGAATCGGTGCTCGGCTGGAAGGAATTCGAGATGGAGGTCGTGCGCGACACGGCCGACAACTGCATCATCGTCTGCTCGATCGAGAACTTCGATCCGATGGGCGTGCACACGGGCGATTCGATCACGGTCGCGCCCGCGCAGACGCTCACCGACAAGGAATACCAGCGCCTGCGCGACGCCTCGATCGCGGTGCTGCGCAAGATCGGCGTCGACACGGGCGGCTCGAACGTGCAGTTCGGCATCAACGCCGAGAACGGGCGCGTCGTCGTCATCGAGATGAACCCGCGCGTGTCGCGCTCGTCCGCGCTCGCGTCGAAGGCGACGGGCTTCCCGATTGCCAAGGTCGCCGCGAAGCTCGCGGTCGGTTACACGCTCGACGAATTGCGCAACGAGATCACGGGTGGCGCGACCCCGGCATCGTTCGAACCGACGATCGACTATGTCGTCACGAAGATTCCGCGCTTCGCGTTCGAAAAGTTCCCCGCGACCGACGCGCGTCTGACGACGCAGATGAAGTCGGTCGGCGAAGTGATGGCGATCGGTCGCAACTTCCAGGAATCGCTGCAGAAGGCGCTGCGCGGCCTCGAGACGGGCAAGGACGGACTCAACCCGACCGGCCTCGACGCGGCCAACAACGCCGACGACCTCGCCAGGCTCAAGCGCGAACTGCGCGAGCCCAAGCCCGATCGCATCTTCTACGTCGCCGACGCATTCCGCGCGGGGTTGTCGCTCGAAGAGATCTACGCGCAGACGCACATCGATCGCTGGTTCCTCGACCAGATCGGCGAACTCGTCGAGATGGAAGCGTCCGTGCGCAGCGCCGGCCTCGGCGCGATCGAAGCCACGCGCATGCGCGCGCTCAAGCGCAAGGGGTTCTCCGACGCGCGCCTCGCTGCGCTGCTCGGTACGGACGAGGCCGCGGTGCGCACGCTGCGCCGCGCGTTCAACGTGCGTCCGGTGTACAAGCGCGTCGATTCGTGCGCGGCGGAGTTCGCAACGACGACCGCGTATCTCTACTCGACCTACGAGGAAGAGTGCGAGGCGCAGCCTTCGTCACGCGACAAGATCATGGTGCTCGGCGGCGGTCCCAACCGCATCGGTCAGGGCATCGAGTTCGACTACTGCTGCGTGCATGCCGCGCTCGCGCTGCGCGAGGACGGCTATGAAACGATCATGGTCAACTGCAACCCCGAGACCGTGTCAACCGACTACGACACGTCGGACCGACTCTACTTCGAGCCACTCACGCTCGAAGACGTGCTCGAGATCATCGACAAGGAAAAACCCAAGGGCGTGATCGTGCAGTACGGTGGCCAGACGCCGCTCAAGCTCGCTCGCGCGCTCGAAGCGAACGGTGCGCCGATCATCGGCACGAGTCCCGACAGCATCGACCTTGCCGAAGACCGCGAGCGCTTCCAGAAGATGGTCAGCAAGCTCGGACTCACGCAGCCGCCGAACCGCACCGCTCGCACCGCCGACGACGCGCTCGCGCATGCGCGGGCGATCGGCTATCCGCTCGTCGTGCGGCCGAGTTACGTACTCGGCGGGCGCGCGATGGAAGTGGTTCACTCCGACGCCGATCTCAAGCGCTACATCACCGACGCGGTGCGCGTCTCGAACGACTCGCCCGTACTGCTCGATCGCTTTCTCGACAACGCGGTCGAGGTCGATGTCGACCTCGTCGCTGACGCGCATGGCAATGTCCTGATCGGTGGGATCATGGAGCATATCGAGGAAGCCGGCGTGCACTCGGGCGACTCGTCGTGTTCGCTGCCACCGTACTCGCTGTCGCCGCGTATCCAGGACGAGTTGCGCGCTCAAGTCACGCAGATGGCGCGCGAGCTCGGTGTCATCGGGCTCATGAACACCCAGTTCGCGATCCAGTCCGGCGGCGAGCAGAGCGGCATGGATGGCGGCACGATCTACATCCTCGAGGTGAATCCGCGCGCTTCGCGCACCGTGCCGTTCGTGTCGAAGGCCACGGGCGTGGCGCTCGCCAAGATCGCCGCGCGCTGCATGGTCGGCAAGTCGCTTGCCGAGCAGCAGGCGACGCGCGAGGTCGTGCCCGGCTACTTCTCGGTCAAGGAAGCGATCTTCCCGTTCCTGAAATTCCAGAACGTCGATCCTATCCTCGGCCCCGAGATGCGCTCGACCGGCGAGGTCATGGGCGTCGGCCGCAGCTTCGGCGCGGCGTTCGCACGCGCGCACGAGGCCGCGAACATCGCGGCGCCGACCGTCGGCAAAGTGTTCCTGTCGGTGCGCGAGGCCGACAAGACGCGCCTGCTGCCGGTCGCTCGCGACCTCGTCGCTCGCGGCTACAGCCTCGTCGCGACGGACGGCACGGCGGCCTACCTGACCGGTCACGGTCTCGCCTGCGAACGCATCAACAAGGTGCTCGAAGGCCGGCCGCACATCGTCGACCTGATCAAGAACGGCGAGATCGTGTTCATCGTCAACACGACCGAGGGCAAGCAGGCAATCGCCGATTCGTTCTCGATCCGGCGCGAGGCGCTGCAGCAGCGCATCACGTATTCCACCACCGTCGCCGGCGCGCGCGCGCTCGTGCATTCGCTCGATTTCCGCGGCAACGGCGAAGTCCACAGTTTGCAGGAACTCCACAGAGAATTGATGTCATGAGCAAAACGGTCAGGAAGGAATCGGCATGAGGCGCGCACCGATGACCACGAAGGGCGCCGAACGTCTGCGCGGCGAACTCGAACGGCTGAAGTCGGAAGAGCGGCCGCGCATCATCGCCGCGATCGCCGAAGCGCGCGCGCACGGCGACCTCAAGGAAAACGCCGAATACCATGCAGCGCGCGAACTGCAGGGATTCATCGAGGGACGCATCAACGAACTCGAAGCCGCGTTGAGTTTCGCCGAGATCATCGACATCTCGCGCCTCTCGACGAACGGCAAGATCGTCTTTGGCGCGACGGTCGACCTGGTCGAGGAATCCAGCGGAGAAGAAGTCACCTATCAGATCGTCGGCGACCTCGAGGCCGACATCAAGCAGCGCCTGATCGCGGTCAATTCGCCGCTCGCACGCGCGCTGATCGGCAAGAGCGAGGGCGACAGCTTCGAGTTCCAGGCGCCGAACGGCGTGCGTCAATACGAAATCGTCGCGGTTCGCTACGGCGCATGATCGTCGGCGCCTGACATTCTCAGGCTGACGCTCGCATGCACGTCACGTTGCTGCTGCCTGCGCTCGCGCACTTCCGCGGGGTCTGCGGCGTCCTCGCGCAGTGGGTCGCGCGCGGCGATCGCATCGATGCGGTCGCGTCCGGGCGCGATGCCACGCTGCGCAAGTGCTTCCAGTTCATCGGCACCACGATTCCGGTCGCGGCGCTGACCCGCAGCCTCGAGGTGAGTGACGGCGACGACGCGCAATGGTTGCGCTGCGACCCGGCCCATGTGATCGCCGACGCCGTCACGCTGCGTCTCCTCGCGTGCGGCGATCTCGGCTTGTCGCCTGCGGAGGCCGAACAGCTTGCGCAGCCCTTGCGGCCTCTATTTGGCGACGCGGGCTTTCCACTCGATATCGCGCGCCCCGACCGCTGGTACCTGCGCTGTGCGCGCGAGGCCAAGCTGCCGAAATTCTCGACACCCGACGATGCGCTCGGCGACGACCTCGCCCGCCACATGCCGGAGGGCGACAACGCGGCACGCTGGCGCGGCCTGCTCAATGAGGCGCAGATCGTCCTGACCCAGCATCCCGTCAACGCCAGACGAATCCAGCGCGGCCTGCCGCCCGTCAACAGCCTCTGGCTCTGGGGGGCGGGCGTTCTGCCGCAGTGGGTGAAATCCGAGTTCAGCCGCGTGTTCAGCGATGACGAGACCGTGGCCGCGCTCGCGGGTCGCGCAGGTGTCCCTCACAGGCCATTGCCGACTGAACGACTGGCGACACAAGTCCTCAACGACGCAGGCACGACGCGCGCCGGCACGAACGCGGGCGCGGGAACAGCGGGTGTGCTCGTCGATCTCGCGCAGCGGCGTGACCTCGTGCGGGATCATTCCGCCTGGTTCGCGGAGATCGATGCGGCGCTGCGACGCCGCGACATCGCGGCACTCAGCCTCGCTTTCGAGAGCGGCGAACGCATCGTCGTCAAGCCGGCGCATCGCTGGCGCATCTGGCGCCGGGTCAAACCGCTCGCGTGATCGGCAAACCGCGCATCGAGCGCTGCTTCGTGCCGCCCGGCGTCGTCGAAAGCCTGCCGCAGGCGATGCATCCCGTGTTGCGCCGCGTGTTTGCCGCGCGTGGCGTCGCCCGCGCCGCGGACGTCGAACATCGGCTCGCGGGACTGCTGTCGCCGCAGGCTCTCGGTGGCATCGAGCGTGCCTGTGAGCTGCTCGAAGCGGCGTTGCGCGCCGACGCGCCGATTCTCGTCGTCGGTGATTTCGACGCTGACGGCGCCACCGGCACGGCAGTTGCGTTGCGCGGCCTGCGCCTGCTCGGCGCGCAGCGTGTCGACTACGGTGTGCCGAATCGCTTCGTCCACGGCTATGGCCTGAGTCCGCCGCTCGTCGAGGAACTCATCGCGGCGCATCCGGATTTGCGCGATGGCGGCCTGCTCATCACGGTCGACAACGGCATCGCGGCACACGCGGGCGTAGCGGCGGCGCGCGCACACGGCATGCGTGTCATCGTCACCGATCATCATCTTCCCGCGGCTACGCTGCCCGCCGCCGATGCGATCATCAACCCGAATCTATGCGCGATAGAAGCGTGCTCTCATGCGCAGCCGCCCTGCAGCGCATGCGCGCAGGACGTGCGCGTGAACGCCGACTTTCCGAGCCGGGCGCTCGCCGGTGTCGGCGTGATGTTCTACCTGCTGCTCGCGCTACGGGCGCGCCTGCGCGCGCGTGACTGGTTCACGGCGCGTGGAACGGGCGAACCGGACTTGTCCTCGCTGCTGGATCTCGTCGCGCTCGGCACGGTGGCCGATCTCGTGCCCCTCGATCACAACAATCGCGTGCTCGTGGAAGCCGGACTGCGCCGGATCCGTGCCGGACGCGCGTGCGCAGGCATCGTTGCGTTGCTCGAAAGCGGCAAGCGCGATGCGGCGCGCGCGGTCGCGAGCGATCTCGGCTTCGTCGTCGGGCCGAGGATCAACGCGGCCGGCCGTCTCGACGACATTCGCCTCGGCATCGAATGCCTGCTGACCGATGATGTCGTGCGTGCGCGCGGACTCGCCGAAACCCTGTCAGCGATGAATCACGCGCGTCGCGATTTGCAGGCAGAGATGGTCGAGCACGCAGAAGCGGTCGTGCAGAACTGGATTGCGCGATGCGGTGTCGAGACGTTGCCGGTGGGTGTCGTGTTGTTCGAGCCCGACTGGCACCACGGCGTCGTCGGCCTCGTCGCGTCGAAACTCAAGGAGAGGCTCAATCGGCCCGTGATCGCCTGCGCGCCGGCGGGCGAGGGCAGCGAGGAGGTCAAGGCGTCCGGGCGCTCGATCGCGGGCTTCCATCTGCGCGATGCGCTCGCGCAGATCGATGCGCGCGTTCCCGGTCTGCTGCTGCGCTTCGGCGGCCATGCGATGGCCGCGGGTCTGAGCCTGCGGCGCGCGGACGTCGAGCGCTTCGCGCAGGAATTCGCTGCGGTGGCGCGCGCGAATCTCGACCGCACGGCGCTCGACGCCACGTTGCAGACCGACGGCGAACTCGCCACGGCCGACTTGTGCCTCGAACTCGCGCAGCAGCTTCGCTACGGCGGGCCGTGGGGCCAGGCGTTTCCGGAGCCGCTATTCGATGGCGTGTTCGCGATCGAGTCGACGCGAGCGCTCGGGGAAAATCATCGCCGCCTGATGTTGCGCTGCATGGATTCCGCCCAAGTCGTCGAAGCGGTGCAATTCAACATCGATGCGGCCGAAGCGCTGCCGCCGCGAATCCGTGTCGTATATCAACTCGACGTCAACGATTGGAACGACACGCAACGATTGCAGTTGGTGCTGCGGCACGTCGAAGCGGGTTAGACGTCCAAAAAACGTGCCCGGTTTCACGGTATCGCGCAGCCGATGCTATATTGCGTCGCACTCTTTCCCCGGGGGCTCGGAATGCGCGTGTTCGCCGCTCGTCTGCCTGTTGTGGAGGTTCAAGCGACGATATCGTCGACGCGGCGCGCGCGCCACGCGCAGCAGAAGTCATCCCGCTCGAGCGCCGGTCGCGCCGCGCTGTTTTGCGGGTTCCTCGCCGCTGTCTCACTCGCGCTGCCGGCGCAGGCCGCATCGCCCGGCTGCGCGGCGATCAACTCGACTTATGCGGGGCCGGTTTCGCTGATGCAGGCGCAGGCGGGACCGTTGATCCCGGCGGCGCAGTTCCTGCAGGGCGACCAGATCACGTTCACGGTCACGCCCGTGAGCGGCAGCGGTTACCTGCAATTGAACGACTCGTTCAACGGCGCGCCGTTCAATCCGGCGTTCTTCGCGCCGAATACGCACAATCCCGGCGGCACGCAGGTCTACAACATCAACCCGTCGGGACCGTACGCATTCCAGGTCGTCAACGGCGCGCCGTCGGCCGGCGCGCCCTCGACGCTGTCGTACACGTTGAGTTGCACGCCATCGACGTTGACGCTCGTGTTCGTGCTGCCGGAGTCGCCGGTTTCGCCGGGCACGAACTACGCATTGCCGACGGCGGAAGTCGGCAGACCGTATTCGCAGCAGATCACCGCGATGGGATCGGGTTCGAGCGTGGGACCGTATGCCTTCTCGCTGCAACTGACGCCGACATTTGCGCTTCCGCCGGGCCTGACGCTGTCCAGCAGCGGTCTGATCTCGGGGACGCCGTTGGCGACGGCGGGCGGTAACGGTTATTTGCAGATCGTGCGCGCGACCGATCAGATCAACAACGCCTGGTGGGGAGAGCAGCGCTACTCGATCGACGTCGCGCCCGCGCTTGCGGCGTCGACCAGCGGCGAAACCGACGCATCCTGTTTCGGCGGCAACGACGGCAGCATCTCCGCGCAGCCGGGCGGTGGCGTGGGCCCCTACACCTATTCCTGGTCGCCGTCGGGTGGCAGCGGCGCGACGGCGAGTGGCCTCGCGTCGGGCAGCTATACGGTGACGATCACCGATGCCCTTGGTGCGACCGCCACGGCGAGCGGATTCGTAGGCCAGGCATCGGCGATCACTTTTGCCACGGCGCCGCTGACGGGCGGTACGTTTGCCAACTCATACTCCGCGACACTTGCGCCCGCGAGCGGAGGCACGCCTGGATATACGTATGCCGTTACGGGTGGCGCCTTGCCTGCGGGCGTCGGGCTCGCGCCAAACGGCCAGTTCTCCGGAACGCCGACCGCGGTGGGTCCTGCGAATTTCACGGTGACTGCCACCGACTCGCATGCATGCCCGAAGTCGGCCGGCTTCAGCATTGCGATTGGCCCCGAGACGATCAACGTCACGGCGCAACCGCTCGGCAAGGTCTTCGGCAGCGGTGATCCGCTGCTGACGTTTCTCAATTCGCCTTCGCTGTTCGGCGTCGACCTATTTTCCGGTGCCCTGAGTCGCGCGCCCGGCGAGAACGCCGGCAACTACGCGATCCTGCAGGGCAGCCTCGCACTCAATGCGAACTACACGCTCAATTTCACCGGCGCGACGTTCACGATCTCGAAAGCCGACCAGACCTTGACGTTCTCTGCGCCGCCGACGCTCGCGGTCAACGGCACCGGCAGCGTTTCCGCGAACAGCGCACCACCGAATTCCGGCGCGGCGATCACCGTCTCGACAGCATCGACCGACTGCTCCGTAACGCCCGCCGGTCTCGTAACCGCGATCAACGCCGGCAGCAACAACTGCGTCATTACCGCGAGCCAGGCCGGCAGCAGCAACTTCAACGCCGGCACGGCGACGCAGACGCTGAGCATCGGCCTGGCGGCGCAGACGCTCACGTTCAGCGCGCCGCCGACGCTCGTCGTCAACGGCACGGGCAGCGTCTCGGCGACCAGCGCCACGCCGAATTCGGGCGCCACGGTTACCTATTCCACGAGTTCGACCGACTGCACGGTGACAGCGGCGGGCGTCGTGACCGCGATCAACGCGGGCAACAACAACTGCGTGATCAGCGCAGGCCAGGCGGGCAATGGCAACTACAGCGCAGGCTCCGCGACGCAGACGCTGAGTATCGGCAAGGCCGCGCAAACGCTGACCTTCGCGGCGCCGCCGACGCTAGCGGTGAACGGGACGGCGAGCGTCTCGGCGAGCAGCGCGGCGCCCAACTCCGGCGCGGCGATCACTTATTCGACGATATCGACGGACTGCTCGGTGACAGCGGCGGGCGTCGTGACTGCGATCAACGCCGGCAGCAATAACTGTGTCATCAGCGCGAGCCAGGCGGGCGACGGCAACTACAACGCGGGTGCAGCGACGCAGACGCTGAGCATCGCCAAAGCGCTGCAGACGCTGACGTTCGGGGCACCGCCGACCGTGCTCGTCGCGGATACGGGCAGCGTGACAGCGACCAGCGCTGCGCCGAACTCCGGCAACGCCATCGTCTTCTCGACGACGTCGACCGATTGCACCGTGAGCGCGTCCGGCCTCGTCACGGGCCTCAACTACGGCACGAACAACTGCGTCGTTACAGCGAGCCAGACCGGCGACGGCAACTATCTCGTCGGGACGGCGACACAGAGCCTCAGCATCGGCAAGGAAGCGAGCACTGTCACCCTCACGAGTTCGAGCAATCCGTCGGGGCAGGGCTCGTGGGTGACCTTCACGGCCTCCGTGAGCGTCGCGCCCGTACCGGGCTCGTTCGCGCCAGGTCATGGCGCCGCCGCGGCATCGACCGTCGCTGCCGCGCTGGCGGCAACGCCCGGCGGCAGCGTGAGCTTCAGCGACGGCGCGACCGTCCTCGGCACGATCGCATTGACGAACGGATCGGCTTCGTTCCCGGCAGCGTTCGCCACGCCCGGCAATCACACGATCACCGCCGCCTACTCGGGCGATGCGGCCACCGCGCCAGCGAGCGCGACGATCGTGCAGGCCGTCGGTGCGGCGGGCCCCATCGTTCCCGCGCCGTTGCCGGAATGGCTGCTCGCGTTGCTCGGTGCACTGGTCGGTTGCGCGGCGTGGATGCGGGTGCGCCGCACCTAGCCATTCGCTCCAGCTTGATGTGACAGTGCAGCGCTCGTCACGGCGCCTAGTGCAGGTCCGCGTGCAACGGGAAGCAAAGACGCTGGTGGCGGAAGTCGAGCAGGAAATCCATGTCGCGCAGCGCATCGGCGCCGAGGGTGATCGCGTGTCGCGCGTCCGATTCGGTAAGCACCATGAAGTAGATGCGGAACGGCTGTCCGGAGATCGTCATGCGTACCTTGGCGGTTTCGGCGTTCGCGAACGCATGCCGTCCGCCGACGTCGCCCATGTCGACCATCTTGCGTTCGAGGCGCGTCACCTCCGCGAGCGCCGCTTTCGTGCCGAGCAGGAAGTGCGCCGAGCCGGTGTCGAGCAAAACGGTCTCCATCGTGTCGTTGACCTGCAGAGCGGGCAGGATGCGCAGCTCGCGTCCATGCAGATCGCTGCCGACTGTCATCGGGTCGGCGCATGCTGCTGGCGCCGCGTTCGCGGCTGCGACGTCCATCGATTTGCGCGCGATGCGCACGCTGCCCAGCGGCGCGATGAGGTTCGCGCCGAGCAGCGCGATGCGCTGAGAGATGATGCGCACTGGCACGTTGCGCCAGACGATCTCGCCGACCTGCAGCGAGTCGAGCAGGCCGCGCTGCACCGGAATGTCCTTGCTGAGCCAGCCGCGCATGTGGCCGGACTGATCGAGCAACTGCACGCCGAAGCGGCGCGCGTCGTCCTCGCCGAGGACGAGATCGGTCGCGCCGGTATCGAGGATCAGCTTGAACTCGTGACCGTTCGCCTTCGCATCGACTTCCGGTCGGGGCGAATCCGCGCGCAGTGCGATCTGCGCGCCGCCGGTCGGCACTGACAATGACGGTTGTGCAACGTCGCCGTCTTGTTCGAGGGCTTTCTGCAGGGCGGCGACGCGTTGGCCGACGTGGCGTTCGCGGAAGTCGCGCACGAGCGCCGCTTCCTTGTCACGCGCCGCCTGCCAGCGGCCTGCCAGGCGCAGGTCGCCCGCCACGAACTCGCCACAGAGCAGCGCGATCGCGGGGTGGCTCTCGCTGAGCTTCTCCTCGCAGAGCCGGGCGTCCTGGCTCGCGGCGTCGAGGTTGAAACGCGTGCGCTCGACGGCCATCGCCGCCCAGGCATGTTCGATCGGGTCTTGCGCCGATTGATAGAGTTCGAACAACTGCGTCGCGTTGCCCTCGTGCATGAGACGCAGGATGCGACCGATCGCTTCGGTGACGTTCCTGTCTTCGTCGGCGGAGAGCCTCGTTGGCTGCGGCAGTGCCGTCGAACCGGCCTCGGCCGCGGCGACGCCTGCGGCAGCCGACAGGAGGGCTGCGGCCGCGCAAGGCAGCAGCGAGGTCGACAGGCGGACGAGCGCAGGAATCATGTGCACGTCTGATACAGCCGCGGGAGCGGGCAAGATGCCACAACCGACCTGCGGCCGACAGGCGTCGCGCCCCGAGGACATCGCCTCGCCGACCTTTCTGGCGTCGTGCATCGGCCGTAAGGGAAGAGGGCGCCAGGCTTGCGCCGAGCACCGTTGCGGGCGTTTCGGCGTGCTCCTTTCCGATGCCATCAAGCATGCTCGATCCCAAACGCGCCCGGTCGCGCGCAGCTCGGTTCTGCTAGAATTCCGCGTTCTTTTTCGACGAATTCCTGCATCATGATCGAGACCAACCCCATCCACGCCCGCATCGCAGACCTGCAGGCGCGCGTCGCCTCGCTTAGGGGGTATCTTTGACTACGAGACGAAATCCGAACGTCTCGAAGAAGTCAGCCGCGAACTCGAAAATCCCAATGTCTGGGACAACCCCGAGCGCGCGCAACAGCTAGGCAAGGAGCGCTCGACGCTCGACAAGATCGTCAACGGCATCCGCACGCTGACCGACGGACTCGGCGGGGCCGATGAACTGCTGCAACTCGCCGAAGCCGAAAACGACGAAGGCACGGTCAACGCGGTCTCGTCCGATGTGGACGGATTGACCGCACGCGTCGAGGCGCTCGAATTCCAGCGCATGTTCTCGGGCAAGATGGATTCGCACAACGCGTTCGTCGACGTGCAGGCTGGCGCCGGCGGCACCGAGGCGCAGGACTGGGCCGAAATGCTGCTGCGCATGTACCTGCGCTGGTGCGAGCACCGGGGCTGGAAGACCGAACTGCTCGAAGCGTCGGCCGGCGAAGTCGCGGGCATCAAGAGCGCGACGTTCCGCGTCGAGGGCGACTACGCCTACGGTTGGCTCAAGACCGAGATCGGCGTACACCGCCTCGTGCGCAAGTCGCCGTTCGATTCGGACAACCGTCGGCACACTTCGTTCACGTCGATCTTCGTCTCGCCAGAGGTCGACGACGACATCGACATCGAGATCAATCCAGCGGACCTCAAGACCGATGTCTATCGTTCATCGGGCGCAGGCGGCCAGCACGTCAACAAGACTGAATCGGCGGTGCGCATCACGCACGTGCCGAGCGGAATAGTGGTTGCCTGCCAGACCGAGCGCAGCCAGCACGCGAACCGTGATCGCGCGATGAAGATGCTCAAGGCCAAGCTCTACGAGATGGAGATACAGAAGCGCAACACCGAGAAGGCGGCGCTCGAGGCGACCAAGTCGGACATCGGTTGGGGCAGCCAGATCCGCAACTACGTGCTCGATCAGTCGCGCATCAAGGATCTGCGCACCGGCATCGAACGCACCGACACGCAGAAGGTGCTCGACGGCGATCTCGACGAGTTCATCGAAGGCAGCCTCAAGTCGGGGCTCGAGGCGGGCGCGAAGCGCATCGACGCCTGACGAGGAATCACTTGCTGTGCCCCGCCACTTCACTGGCGGGGCGCAGCAAAACCATGCTGATCGGGTCCGCTATTTCTGCGTCGACAGATCAGGACGCACGACGACGATCGTCTGGTCCGTGTATTCGAGCAGGCTGCCGAACTGTTTCAGCGTCGCGGCAGCCTCGTCCGGTCCGAGCGCCTTGCTCAGCACGTCCTTGACGGAAGGACTCGGGTCGTTCATGCCGGCCCAATTCTTCATCGGGAAGACGACGCGCAGGCCACCGTTGCCGCCGATCATCCACGCGAGGCGATACGGGTAGGGCCACTTCTGTTCGATGAATGCCTTGTGGATCTTGTCGATCGCGGCCATCGCCTCGGCGCGCGAGCCGGACTTCAGGTTGCGCGTGGTCACCGAGAAATATTTGTAGTCGCTCGGCTCGCCGATCATGTGGCTATGCTCGGCGTCGGTTTCCTCGAAGTAGTGTGTCGTCTTGTCGACGTGAGGGCCGAGGATTCGCATGAAGTTCTCGTTGTCTTTCGCCTTCTCGCGCCACGCTTCCTCCGCATCGAAATCTTTCCAGACATGGTTTTCGGAACGGAACACGTAGTAGGTGAGGTCGTTGCCGACGACGGGTTGATAGCCGGCCCAGGTGAACGGGTCGCCCGCCTTCTTGAGCCAGGCGACGTATTCCTTGACCGCGGCCTCGAAAGCCATCTCGTGACCGGCCTTCGGCCACAGGACCCAGCGGTCGGCGATGTTGCCCGGCGGTGGTGCTTTCGCGGCGGGCTTGTCCGCGGCGATGGTGTTGCCGGCGAAGAAGGTGATGAGCAAAGCGAGTGCGAGCCCCAACAGGTGCTGAAAGTAGCGAGCTTTCATGATTCCCCTCCCAAGGTTGGATGTGCTGCGAGTGCGCGGCCGCAACGATTCGTGCCGGCGCGGGTCACTATACTCGTATGGTGAAGCCCATCACGTTTGGTGCGGCGCACGATGGAACTACGCTAAACTCGAACGTTGGCGAAACACCAGAAAAAGCGACTCCATGACCGACGAAAGACAGCCCCTGCAAGCCGGCGAGAAGAAGCCTGACGCGACCCAAGGCGCAGCGGGGCTACACGAAGAAAAACTCGATGAGAACCGACTCATCGCGGAGCGGCGCGAGAAGCTGCATGCGCTGCGCGCGCACGGCGTCGCGTTCCCGAACGATTTCCGCCCCGACGCGTTCGCCGGCGACCTGCAGCACGAATATGCCGAGGCCGATGCGGTCACGATCGAGGCCGCGGCACGGCGTGTGAAGGTCGCGGGGCGCATGCTGCTCAAGCGCGGGCAGGGCAAGGTCAGTTTCGTGCAGATCCAGGACATGAGCGGCCGCCTGCAACTCTTCATCCAGGCCAATGCCGTCGGCGATACGTACGAGGCGTTCAAGTCGTGGGACATCGGCGACATCGTCGCGGCCGAAGGGCCGCTGATGCGCACGAAGACCGGCGAGCTCAGCGTCAAAGTGGAGAAGCTGCGCCTGCTGACGAAGTCGCTGCGCCCGCTGCCCGATAAATGGCACGGCATGGCCGACGTCGAGCAGCGCTACCGCCAGCGTTACGTCGACCTCATCGTCACGCCGGAGTCGAGGCGCGTGTTCGAATTGCGTTCGCGCATCGTGCGCCACCTGCGCAACTTCCTCGATGCCCGTCGTTTCCTCGAAGTCGAGACGCCGATGATGCACATCATCCCCGGCGGTGCGACCGCGCGGCCATTCGTGACGCATCACAACGCGCTCGACATCGATCTCTACCTGCGCGTCGCACCGGAGCTCTATCTCAAGCGCCTCACGGTCGGAGGCTTCGACCGCGTCTACGAGATCAACCGCAACTTCCGCAATGAAGGCGTGTCGACGCGGCACAACCCCGAATTCACGATGCTCGAGCTGTACCAGGCCTACGCCACGTACAACGAGATCATGGATATCACCGAGGAAATGATCCGCACGGCGGCACGCGACGTCGTCGGCAAGACCGCGCTGACCTGGGAGGGCCGTGACATCGACGTCGGGCCGCCATTCCGGCGCTGGTCGATGGCCGACGCGGTGCTCGAGCACAATCCGCAGATCGCGCGCGACGACATCCGCGACCGCGCGAAGATCGCCGCGCATGCGAGCGCACTCGGCGTGCACGTCAAGGACGGTTACGGCTGGGGAAAGATCCTGCTCGAGATCTTCGAGAAGACCGTCGAGGGCACGCTGATCCAGCCGACTTTCATTACGACTTATCCGACCGAGGTGTCGCCGCTCGCGCGCGCGAACGATCACGATGCGGAAGTGACCGACCGCTTCGAACTGTTCGTCGGCGCGAAGGAAATCGCGAATGGTTTCTCCGAACTCAACGATCCCGAAGACCAGGCCGAGCGCTTCCGCGCGCAGGTCAACGCGAAGGATTCGGGCGACGACGAAGCGATGCACTTCGACGCCGACTACATCCGCGCGCTCGAAGTGGGCCTGCCGCCGACGGGCGGCCTCGGCGTCGGCATCGATCGTCTCGTGATGCTGCTCGCCGACGTGCCGTCGATCCGCGACGTGCTGCTGTTCCCGTACATGCGGCCGGAGGCCTAGGTCGCGCCTTGGCGACCCGCGGGGCGGAAAACGCCCGGGTGCTATAGTTGGCGCGGGGGCTTTCGTTGCATGCGGAGGTTCGCGATGACCAAGGAGCAGAAGAAGGCGGCGATCGTCGTCGCCTTGCGCGAGTACCAGGACAATCTCGCCGCGGTGCAGGAGTCGGACATCCCGGGCGGCTTCGATCAACTCGTGCGCACGGCGCTCGTGAAGACGCTAGGCGACAAGTTCGAGCGCATCTTCGATGAACCCGACGAACCGCTCGCGGCGAAGGCGATCGCGCTGACGCGCACGCCTCCGGCGAAAGCGAAGGCACCCGCGGCGAAGAACACAAAGAAGAAAAGATAACGGGAGTCCGGCATGGGGAATCATGACCCTCGAGTCGACGCATACATTGCCAAGGCCACGCCGTTCGCGCAGCCGATCCTGAAGCATCTGCGCGAAATCGTGCACGGCGCCTGCCCCGACGTCGAAGAGACGATCAAATGGAGCATGCCGTTTTTCGACTACCGCGGCTCGCTCTGCCATTTCGCGGCGTTCAAGCAGCATTGCGCTTTCGGATTCTGGAAGGGCAAGCTGCTGTTCGGCGGCGATCCGCTCAGCGAAGACGCGATGGGCCAGTTCGGCCGCATCACGTCGATCAAGGATCTGCCGCCAAAGAAGGTGCTTGCTGAATACGTCAAGGCGGCAGCGAAACTCAACGAGTCCGGCGTGAAGGTCGCGAAGGCGAAGACTGCGCCGCGAGCCGCGCCGAAGGCACCCGACGATCTCGTCGCGGCGCTCAAGAAGAACAAGAAGGCGCTCGCGACCTACGAGGCGTTCAGCCCGAGCTGCAAGCGCGAGTACGTCGACTGGATCACCGAAGCCAAGCGCGAAGCAACGCGCGCGAAGCGTCTTGCCGATGCGGTCGCGTGGATGGCGGAAGGCAAGCAGCGCAACTGGAAATACATGAACTGCTGAGTGGTGGCGTCGTGCCGTCGTGTTCCCCAGTCGAGGTGCCGGACGTGGCAGAGAATCAGACCAGACCGACCGGATCGAGCGTCACGGCCTTCATCGACACGATCGCGGATAGCGCGCGGCGCAGCGACGCGAAAGCGCTCGTGAAGTTGATGCAGGCTGCGAGCGGCGAGAAGGCCAGAATGTGGGGACCCGCCATCGTCGGTTTCGGCAGCTATCACTATCGCTACGACAGCGGGCGCGAGGGCGATATGCCGCTCGTCGCTTTCTCCCCGCGCAAAACGGCATCGGTGCTTTACAACGCGATAGGCTGCGATGGGGCTGCAGCGCTTCTCGCGCGCCTGGGCAAGCACTCGGTGAGCGGGGGTTGTCTGCACATCAAGCGACTGGCGGACGTCGACACGACGGTGCTGTCCCGCCTCATCGTCGAATCGGCAGCGGCGATGCGCGCGAAGCACGCCGGCTGAAAACTCACATCGGTGTTTCCGTAGAGGTCGGGCGCGCGGCATGCCGCGCGCCCGCGTGTCATTCGAGGTGGGGCGCGCAGCACGCCGCCCGGTCGCGCGTCATTGCGCCTTGCGATAGATGCCGTCGAAGGCGGTCGTCCACGTCTTGCCGCCGTCGTCGGAGGTTTCCCAGTGCTGGCGCACGCTGCCGTCCTTGGCCGGCGTCCACGTGATGAGTTGCTGCTGCGCCTTGCCGGTCTTCGCGTTTTTTCTCGTGCCGACGAGGACCATGTTGCCGTTGACGATGCCGCCCTCGAGCGCGAGCACGCCATCGGGCTTGTTGCCGATCCAGAACTGATGCCAATGCCGGGTTTCGGGGTCCCACGCGTTGTAGCTGACGCCGTTGCTGCCCGTGGCGCCATGCCAGTTTTCCGCGATGCCACAGCCGTCGCTGACCGCCTCGATGCGGCTGTGGCCGACGACGGTTCCGCTCGGGTCACGTACTTCCCATTGCCCGATCCAGAAATCGAACTGATGGTATTCGCTCATGCTCGCCGGGCAGCCGAACGCCGGCGGGGCGTTTGCCGCGGGCGCCGCGGCGGACGCAAGCACGAGACTCGCGCAGAACAGGATGCGGATCATGGCTTCTCCTCGAAAACCGTCGGGACTGTCACGGGTGGCTCGCGGCGCCCGTGCCGCAGAGCTTGTCGACCTGGGCTTTTGGCGCACGCAGCGAATTGTCGACATAGTAGTCGAGCAGCGACCTCACGAAGCGCGGATCCGCGTCGGCGAGCAGCGGCTTTGCGTCCGCAAGCCAGCCGTCGACGCATACGCTCTTGTCCTTCGAACTCGCCCCGCAGGCGACGAGATTGCCGTAGGCCTTGCGGTAGGTCTCGAACTGCGCGCGCTGCAGCGGCGCGCCGTGACCGGGGATCAGCGTCTTGAAGTCGGCGTGCGCGACATCGTCGATCGCCGTTTTCCATTGCGCGGGGCAGGCCGTGTCGAGGAACGGCACCGGCAGGGTGACGAGGTCGCCGGCAGCGAGCACGCGCGACTGCGGATCGAACAGCCAGACGTCGCCGGCGGTCGCCGCATGCGATTCGAGATGCAGCACGAAATCGTGTCCGGCGATGCGCTGCTTCGCGGTCTTCGTGATTTTCACATCGGGATAGAGCGCGTGGCCCGCCTCGATCGTCGCGATTTCTGCGCGCCACGAGGCGATCTGCGTCTCGTCCTTCGATTGCGCGATGGCCGCCTCGAGTTGCTTGCGGTAGTTGGCGAGAAAGCCGCTCATCGCTTCCTCGATCGCGTCGCTCGCGTAGACCCGCACGGCGGGGTAGGCCGCGCGGACGCGCGGGTTGCCGCTGACGTGGTCGAGATGCCAGTGCGAGTTGACGACCGCCACGATGGGCAGTGCGGCCGTCTTCGCATAGTCGAGGATCTTCTGCGTGTGCTCGACATGCCGGCCCGTATCCATCACGACGAGGCCCTCGGGCGCGCGGAAGATCACGCTGTTGCCGTCCGGTTGCCTGTTCGGCACGAATGCGCCGGGAATCAGGTCGACGCCGGACGCTATCGGCACCACGTCGGCCGCGAACGCATGCCAGCAAGCGATCAGACCGACGCCTACGCCCACCCATGTTTTCATCCGTGCGCTCCTGCGGAAGCCTCGCGGCACTCTGGCGTGCGCCTTCGGAGCCCGTCACTGCCGGAAGTCATCTTCTTGCGAAGACTTGCGCGATGCATGACTTCTGGGCTTGTGAGAACGCCGCAATGCCGTTCAGAATCGCGCGCATTCTTGACACAACCGAGAGGAAATACGATGCGCAACCTGTGTTCCGTGCTGGCTTTGGCCGCGACGCTGTCGCTGAGTTCCGCCGCGTTCGCCGACGACGAGCCGGCAAAGGACGCGAAGGGCGACGGGCAGAAAAAGGAAGAGACGGCCAAACCCGGCAAGCTTGCGCCGAAGCAGGTCGAGACCGATGGCAGCGTCACGGTCGAGGGCAAGGCCATCGCCTACAAGGCGGTCGCCGGCACGCTCGTGCTCGAGGACAAGAAGGGCGATGGCACCGCGAGCATCTTCTACGCGGCCTATTTCAAGAAGGACGCGGACTCGTCGCGTCGCCCGATCACCTTCATCTACAACGGCGGCCCGGGCTCGGCGACCGTGTGGTTGCATATGGGCGCCTTCGGACCGAAGCGCGTCGTCACCGATGATGACCAGCACACGGCGCCCGCGCCGTATGGCCTCGTCAACAATGACTACAGCCTGCTCGACGTCAGCGACCTCGTCTTCATCGACGCGCCGGGCGCGGGCTTCTCGACGTTCGCCGACAAGGAGAAGGGGCCGAAGGAGTATTTCGGCGTCGATCTCGACGCGAACGCTTTCGCGCAGTTCATCGGCAAGTTCATGTCGAAGTACGGCCGCTGGAACTCGCCGAAATACCTGTTCGGCGAAAGTTACGGCACGACGCGCTCGGCCGTGCTCGCGAACATCCTGCAGAACGACAAGGCGATCGACCTCAACGGCGTCATCCTGCTCTCGCAGGTGCTCAACATGGCGATGCTGATCGATTTCCCGCAGATCAACCCGGGCGTCGATCTCTCGTACCAGCTCGTGCTGCCGAGCTATGCGGCGACTGCGTGGTACCACAAGAAGCTGCCGAGCCAGCCCGCTGACCTGAAGACGTTCCTTGCCGAAGTCGAGCAGTTCGCAATGGGCGACTACGCGCAGGCGCTCGCTGCCGGCACCGCGCTCGACCCGACGCGCAAGCGCGCGATCGCCGAGAAACTGCACGCATACACCGGGCTGCCGGTCGACTACATCGAGCGCGCCGACCTGCGCGTCAACGGCGGCGAGTTCGAGCACACGTTGCAGATCGACCGCGGTCTTACGACGGGTCGTCTCGACTCGCGCTTCTCGGGCCCCGCGATGGACAGCCTCAACCAGGCAGCCGCCTACGACCCGCAGTCGGCGGCGATTTCGTCGGCGTATGTCGCGGCGTTCAACGACTACGTGCGCAAGCAGCTCAAGTTCGGCCAGGACCAGAGCTACCAGCTGTTCGCCGAAGGCACGTTTCCGGGCTGGAAGTTCGAGCACAAGCAGCCGGGCGGCGACTTCCCGGTGCCCGGTTTCCCGAACGTGATCCCCGATCTCGCGGCGGCGATGAAGTACAACCCGCGCCTGCACGTCATGCTCAACTCGGGCTACTACGACCTCGCCACGCCGTTCTACACGGCCGACTACGAGATGCGCCATCTGCCGATTCCGCAGAGCCTGACGGGCAACATCGAGACGCACTACTACGAGTCGGGCCACATGGTCTACGCGCACCTCGATTCGCTGAAGCAGCTGCACGACAACGTCGCCGCGTTCATCACGAAGACCGACAACCTCGGCAGCCACTGAGGTTTCGCGTCGCGCAAGACCCGAAGCGCTCGCTCCGCGTCAGGCGGAGCGAGCGCAGTAGCACGCCTTGCTTCGGAAGCGAGGCTGGCTCAGCGCCGGCCTGAGGCGGAACTGGCCAACTTCGGTTCTCTGGCTGCAGGAACGAAGCAGTTCCGGTACGGGTCAATTCTGCAGCGAGCCTGCTTCGGACAGCTTAGTGCCGGAACGCGGCGGTGCAGCGGCGAGCTGCTTCAGAACCAACGCTTCCATTTGAGGATCGCGAGCGGAATCAACATGCTCAACACGATCATCGTGAGGCCGAACGCGTAGCCGTGCGGCCAGTCGTATTCGGGGATCGACTTGAAGTTCATGCCCCAGATGCCCGCGAGAATCATCGGCGGAATCGTAACGACGGTAATGACGGTCAGCACCTTCATGATGTCGTTCTGGTCGTTGTTGATGAAGCCGAGCACCGCGTCGAGCACGAACTGGATGCGGTCGCTCAGCTGCTGGTCGAATTCGGCGAGCGCGCCGACGTCCTTCTGCGTGATGTTGAGCTGCTCGTAGGCGTCGGCGTCGATCCACGGATGCTTCGTCTCGCACAGGTAGGTCAACATGCGCGAGAGGCCGAGCTGGGTCGAACGAATCTGGATGACCTCGCGCTGCATCGCGCCGACCTTGAACAGCGCCGCGCGCTGCTGGTTGCGGTGATCCTTCGTGTCGGAGAAGACGCTGCGTGCGAGTCGGGAGAGGCCGCCGGCCACGGTTTCCATGCGGTCTGCGTCGACATTGACGATCGTCTCGACGAGATCGACGAAGACGCACACGCTCGTGCCCGGGGCATCCTTGCCGCCGAAGCTCTTCGCGACAAGATTGAAGGCGTCGGACTCCGCGTAGCGCACGGTCGCAAGCAGCGCCGCGCAGAGCACGAACGACAGCGGCGTCGTCGCCCCGTGGCCGCCGTCGTCGCGCACGAAGGTCGGAATGTTGACGCGTACGGTCTGTTCGGTCGAGCGCAGCCGGTTCGACAGCTCGATCGCGCTGCTTTGCTCGCGCGACGGCAGTTTCGCACCGACCATGCGCTCGGCCTCGGCGCGTTCCTCGGCGGTCGGGTCGACAAGGTCAAGCCAGAGGGCGCCCGCAGCCGCATTGGCGTCTCCCTGGCGCCATTGTTGCGGCGCAGAATCCTTCCTGTAGATCGTCAGCACGGCTTACCTCTACTATCGCGATCGGGCACGCTGGTGGTGCCCCGGTTGCGCGGAGCATAACCGACGGCCCCCACGACGGCCTGAATCCGGCGGCCCGATCCTCAAGGAACCTTGCAAATCGAATGATCACGACCCTCATCATCATCGCCGTCACGTGCGTGGTTTCGTTTTCCGCTTTCAACAACCGGCGCCTCGCCGAGCAGTTGATCCTGTGGCCACCCGCGGTCCAGCGCGGTCAGTACTACCGGCTCGTCACGCATGGATTCATCCACGCCGACCAATCGCACCTGTTCCTCAACATGCTGACGCTGTTCTTCTTCGGCAGGTCGATGGAACCGTTCTATGAACGCATCCTCGGCCCCGCCGGGTTCGCGCTGTTCTATGTGAGCGCAATAGTGGTTGCCATCCTGCCGACCTATTTCGCCAACAAGGACAATCCCGCCTATCGCAGCCTCGGTGCCTCGGGCGGTGTGTCGGCCGTGCTGTTCGCGTTCATACTGATCAATCCCTGGGCAACCATTCTCGTCTTCTTCGTGCCGATGCCGGCGATACTGTATGCAGTCGGCTACGTGGCCTATTCGATCTATCAGGACCGCCGCCAGGCGGACAACATCAATCACAGCGCGCATCTCTGGGGCGCCGCCTACGGCATCGCGTTCACGGTCGTCTCCGCGCCGCCCGTGATCAGCCACTTTCTCGAGCAGCTTTCGCATCCGCGGTTCGGTCTCTGAGGCAGCAGGAGGGCAGCATGAGCCAGAAAGACGTCGTCGTATTCGTCGGCAGCCTGCGCAAGGCCGCGTTCAGTCGCCGCGTCGCCAACGCCCTGATCGGACTCGCGCCGCCGTCGTTGCGACTCGAGATCCTCGAGATCGGCGATCTGCCGTTGTACAACCAGGATCTCGAGACCGAAACGCCACCCCCTGCCTGGCAGGCGCTGCGCGACCGCGTGCGCGTGGCGAACGGCTTGTTGTTCGTTACGCCCGAATACAACCGCTCGACCTCGGGCGTCCTGAAGAACGCGATCGATGTCGGCTCGCGACCGCCTGGGAAAGGCGTCTGGAGCGGCAAGCCGACGGCGGTCGTGAGTTCTTCGACGGGCCCGATTGGCGGCTTCTCGGCGAATTTGCACGTACGCCAGTCCCTGTATGCGGTCGGGGTGCCCGTCATGCCCAAGGAAATCTATCTGAGCGGCGTCGAAAAGCTGTTCCATTCAGAAACCGAGTTGGTCCCCGCTAGCGCGGAATTCCTCGGCAAGTTCATGCATGGCTTCGCTGAATGGGTCGAACGCAATTCACACTGATGATGGTCAACGATCACGGCTTGCAAACGTTGTTCAGCTGCAAAATCTTTCAGCAGATGTTTAGCGGATTGAGCGTATAGTGGTTTCGTCAAAAACTGGGTGGAGAAACACCATGAAAGGCGGAATGCGGGGGCTGGGTATCGCCGTCGTTCTCGGTCTCGTCATCGCGTTGAGCGGCTGCGTCTATGATCCGGGTTACTACCAGCGCACGGGCGTCGTCTATCACGACGGCAGCGCGGCGCCGGTAGATGGCAATGCGGCGGTGGACTACTCCGACGACGCCTACGACGACGGAGGTTCCTACTACGGCTACGGGCCCGGCTACTACGGCCCGTCCTATTACTACGGCCCGGGTTACTGGCCGTACTGGGGATGGGGCGTCGGCTTTTACGGCGCGTACTACTGCTGCGGCTACCACGATCATGACCATGGCCACTACCACGGTCACTACCCGTATCCACACTACGGCTACGGTGGCGGCCATCCCTATCCGCACGGAGGCTGGGCGGGTCACGGCGGCTCGAACGGTGGACACGGCGGAGGGCACGCGTCGAGCGGCGGGCATTCCGGTGGCGGCCACCATTGATCGACGCGACGGGCACGCGGTGGGGCGAGATATATTTGCGTTAGGTTCGACCTTCGCAAACGGGCGAACTCGGAAGAGGAGCGAACGATCGGGTTGACAACGATCGGACGCCACCGGGTCTCGACAAAGATCATGCTCCGGCTTGAACCCTTTGCCTCGCGAGAGGCAAAGGGTTTTTGTTTGGGGGAGTCAATTCGGTCGCGAGGCGACTACGCTGCCTGTGGTGCTGCGCGGGCGCGGGGCTCCCCGGTGGGCAGAAGCCGTCAGCGATGGTTCCAGCGCGCGTACTGGGCGGCCGAAATGCGCTCGCCGTGCGTCAGGTAATCGAAGTCGCTGGCGAGCGGCGGATACGCTTCCGCCTCGTCGCGCGAGATGAAGCCGTCGTGGTTGCGATCGAGCGTCGCGAAGGCTGGTTTCGGGCCATAGTTGTCCGGCGCAGGCTGGCCCGAGTGCACGGTCACTTCGTTGCCTTGCGCATCGACGTAGCGATGGACACTATCGCTCTGGGCGAGGGCGCCCGCAGAAAATCCGAACAGAAGCAGAGATGCAACAATCGTCAGTCGCTTGCTCATGGGAAATCCTCCTTGCGGATGAAGCGCTATGCGGAAAAAGTATAGTCGCACCGCCATGCCGACAGGCTGACTGCAGGATAACCGCATGAATCATCCGCTCGGACTGCAGCAAGCGCGCCATCTGCACCTGGCCGCGCAGGGCCTATTGCGTGCGCCCCGGGCACGCGCACGGCGCGCTTCGCTGCTCGCGGCGATCGGGCGAATGCGCCTGCTGCAGATCGACACGATAAACATCGTCGCGCGGAGCCCGTATCTCGTCCTTTTTTCGCGTCTCGGCCCGTACGAGACACGCTGGCTCGACGAACTGCTCGCGCGCGGCGCCATCTTCGAGTGCTGGGCGCACGAGGCGTGTTTCGCGCCGATGAGCGATCTGCCGCTGCACCTCAACCACCGCGAGATACGCGCCAACCACTTCTCGCATCGCATCGCGCAGCGCGTGCACAGCCAGCATGCCGCGAACATGCGCTCGCTGCTCGAGCACATACGCGAACGCGGTGCGGTGAAGGCGTCGGACTTCGAGGCAAAGCAGAAGGGCGGAGGAGGTTGGTGGGGCTGGAAAGACGAGAAGCGCTGGCTCGAGGCGGCGTTCGCGCTCGGCGAGCTCATGGTCGCGCGGCGCGAAAACTTTCAGCGCGTCTATGACCTGCGCGAGCGCGTGCTCGCGAACGCGAAGCACCCGGTGCCCGATCGACGCTTGAGCGCCGACGAGGTACGTCGCGAATACGTCCTCGGTGCGGTACGCGCGCTAGGTATCACGCAGGCGCGCTGGATCGCCGATTACTTCCGCAGCGGCAAGAAAATCAGGGATGCCGACCTCGACGCGGACGTCGAGCGCGGCGAACTCGTGCGCGTGAGCGTTCGCGGCTGGGACAACATCGCCTACGTGCATCGCGATCAGTCCGCGCTGCTCGATCGCGCCCGGCGTGCTGCGTTGCGCGCGACCCATACGAGCGTGCTGTCGCCGTTCGATCCGCTCGTCTGGCATCGCGAGCGCGCGCAGGCGATGTTCGACTTCAACTACACGCTCGAGTGCTACACGCCGGCGCCGAAGCGACGCTACGGATATTTTGTGCTGCCGCTGTTGCGGCGCGGGCGCCTCGTTGGCCGTCTCGACGCGAAAGCACACCGCGCCGAGGGTACGTTCGAGATCAAGGCGATCTACCTCGCGGATGGCGTCGTCGTCGACGAGTCGCTCAGCGACGACGTCGCTGGCGCACTGCAGAACGTGGCCGATTGGCACGGGACACCGCGCCTCGTCGTGCGGCGCAGCGATCCGAAATCGTTTGCTGTAGCCCTGCGGCGCGCGCTGGCGCGCCGTTCCGCTGTTGCTTGAAGTGCGGCGCCGATGCGCTACGCCTGCAACTCGGCGTTGTGGTAAACCTCTTGGACGTCGTCCATGTCGTTGAGCCAGTCGATGAGGTCGCGCAGCGTTTCGGCGACTTCGGCATTGACCGGTACACGATTCTCGGGACGCCAGCTCACGTCCGCGCGCGAGGGTGTCAGGCCCGCGGCGTCCAGCGCCTTCTTCACGGCATCGAACGCGTCGGGCGACGTCAGCACGAGGCTTTCGCCGGCTTCCGTCTGCACATCATCGGCGCCCGCATCGAGCGCGGCTTCGAGCAGCTTGTCCTCGCTGCCTGGCTTGCTCGTGTCGACGACGAGTTCGCCCTTGCGTTGGAACTGGAAGGCGACAGAGCCCGAAGTGCCGAGGTTGCCGCCGTGCTTGCCGAGCGCGTGGCGCACGTCGGCGACCGTTCGCTGTGCGTTGTCGGTCATGCAGTCGATGATCAGCGCGACGCCCGATGGACCGTAGCCCTCGTAGCGGATTTCCTCCATCTTGTCGGCGTCGGCGCCGGTCGCACGCTTGAGCGCGCGATCGATCGTGTCGTTCGGCATGCTGACGGCCTTGGCCTTGTCGATGCCGGCGCGCAGGCGCGCGTTGCTCGCGGGATCGGCACCGCCCGCGCGTGCGGCGATCGTGATCTCGCGGATCAGTTTGGTGAAGAGCTTGCCGCGAGTCGCGTCAGCGGCGTTCTTGCGGCCTTCGATGCTGGGGCCTCTGCCCATGGAAACCTTCCGTCGTACGCTAAGTAATGACCGCGCATTTTAGCCGAAGTGTGCCTCCCAGCCGAAGCGCGGCGTCGCAATGCAGGTTTTGCGGAAGGGTCTGCAGAACCTTTCGAGCATTGCGAATCAGAACTTTGCGGCGCCACTGGCGGAAGGCGGGCGGATCGGCCGCTTCGTGTCGACCGCTGCGGCGGGCCAAAAACTGCGACTTTGGACACGTTGACGCATGTCGGCACGGGCGACGCAAGTGGCCAAAGGCCCCATCCTCGTGGCTGGACGGCCGCCCCCCTGCTGCCTAAGATCGACGTTCGCTTTTTCGTGAGGATACGCCCGTGAAACGCCTGCTCGCTTCCGCCATCGCCTTCGCCCTTGTCTCCGCCGCGGCCGCCGCCGCCGACAAGGCCTACGTGCCGAAAATCGACCCGAAGAAGCTCTCTGACGAGGTCAAGACGCTGTCTTCGGATGCTTTCGAGGGCCGCGGTCCGGCGACGGCCGGCGAAACGAAGACGGTGGCCTACGTGATCGAGCAGATGAAGGGCGCCGGCCTGCAGCCGGGCGGCGACCTCAAGGACGGCAAGCGCGGGTGGACCCAGGCAGTGCCGCTGCTGCGCGCCGAGATCAAGGGCGCGCCCAAGGTCGGATTCACCGTGGCCGGCAAGGCGCAGCCGCTCACGCAAAGCACCGAGATCTCCGTGCGCGCGCCGCTCGATGGCGCGAAAGCGGTCGCGATCGCAAACGCGCCGGTGGTGTTCTGCGGCTACGGCGTCGATGCGCCCGAGCGCAAGTGGGACGACTTCAAGGGCATCGACCTGCACGGCAAGGTCGCGATCGTGCTGATCAACGATCCCGACTTCGAAACCGGCGTCGGCGATTTCGGCGGCAAGGCGATGACCTACTACGGCCGCTGGACCTACAAGTACGAGGAAGCCGCCCGCCGCGGCGCCGCGGGTCTCCTGATCGTGCACGAGACCGCGCCGGCCTCGTACGGTTGGGCGACCGTGAAGAACTCGAACACGAACACGATGTTCGACGTCGTGCGCGACAAGCCTTCGGAGACGCATCCGCGCCTCGAAGGCTGGATCCAGCGCGACCTCGCCGTGTCGCTGCTCAAGAGTGCGGGTCAGGATTTCGACGCGCTGAAAAAACTCGCGCAGACACGCGACTTCAAGCCGGTCGAACTCAAGGACATCAGGTTCTCGGCTGACTATGCGGTCGACAGCGGCGTGATCAATTCGCAGAACGTCGTCGGCCGCATCGAGGGCTCGAAGCATCCGAACGAGACGGTGATCTACAGCGCCCACTGGGACCACCTCGGCATCGGCGAGCCCGACGCGAAGGGCGACAAGATCTACAACGGCGCGGTCGACAACGCGACCGGCACCGCGGCACTGATCGAACTGGGCCGCGCGTTCGCGCAGGGGCCCAAGCCCGAGCGCTCGGTCGTTTTCCTCAACGTCACGGCGGAGGAAAAGGGCCTGCTCGGTTCCGAGTACTACGCATCGAAGCCGCTCTATCCGCTCGCGACGACGGTCGCCGACATCAACATGGACGCGCTCGACCCGAACGGCCCGGCGAAGAACTTCTCGCAGTCGGGCAGCGCCAAGTCCGACCTGCTGACCGATCTGATCGCCGACGCCAAGGCGGCGGGCCTGTATTTCTCGGAGGATCCGCATCCGGAAGCGGGGCACTTCTTCCGCTCCGATCACTTCGGCTTCGCCAAGCGCGGTGTGCCGGCGCTGTCGTGGGAATCGGGCAATGATCTCGTCACTGGCGGCAAGGAAGCGGGTGAGGCCGCGGGCAAGGAATACGTCACCAACCACTACCACCAGCCGGCCGACGAATGGCAGGCGAGCTGGACGTTCGCGGGCATGTCGCACGACCTGGGCATCCTCTACAAGCTCGGCAGCGATCTCGCCAACTCGCGCGAATGGCCGAACTGGAGCAGCGACTCGGAGTTCCGTGCGACGCGCGACGCCACGGCCGCGCAGCGCAAGTAACGGCTTCGCAAACGCTTTGCGCCGCTTGCAAGCGGGCCGACCTGAGTTGGTTCGCTTTCCTAGGAGGGCTGCTGCCTGCGCCGGTTGCGTAGCGGATGTCGTCGCGTGGGGGATGTAGACCCGCCGACGGGACACGAATGGTCCTAACGCTGCATTCACCTGATGACCGGGATACTCGATTGACATCCTGCGGATGACGCTTCTTGAAAGCATTGCTGCTCTGCTCATTGCTGTGTGCGAGTGCGATTGGACAAGCCGATCAACGCGTTGTCGATCCGCGCGCGGCAGTGCAGCACGCGTTCGATCAGGTCATCGACGCCGGCGGATTCCGCGGTTACGCACAGGGCCGCGTATTCGGCCCGGAGCTGCCCGCGATGGCGGGCGAGATCGACGTGATCCTGCCCGACCGCATTCACGCGAGTACCGACAACCTCGAATTCATCACGATCGGTGAGCGCGCGTGGATCAGCACACTCGGCGTCTGGGCTGCGGTCGACCGCTCGTTCGTACCCGCGACGGCATTCGACATCCCGGGCATGCGCAAGGCCGTCGCGTCGATCCATGACGCGGTCCTCGAGGGTACTGCGAAGACGCAGCAGTGCATGGCGCACGTGTACCGCTTCCGCGCGAAGGGCAACCTGCCAGGCAGCGCCGCGAACGGCGACCTGCGCACGTGGATCTGCGATACGAGCGGAAAGCCGTCGCGACTCGAGGCCGTCGACGCGCGCACGCGCGAGCGCGTGATCTTCGATTTCGACTGGACGCGCCGCCCGGACGTGCGAGCGCCGGGGCGCTGACCTCGTGACCCAAGCGGAGACGCACGCGCGCAGCCTCTTCTTCGCGCTGCAACCAGACGAAGATGTCGCAATGAAGTTGCGCCATGCCGCGCAGCTGGCGAAAGCCGCGCGGCGGTTCAGCGGTCAGGGCAGGCCCGCGCATACCTATCACCTGACGCTGTACTTTCTCGGCAGGCACGTCATCGGTGACGACGGAGAATTCCCGCGAGGCCTCGTTAGCGGCGCGATCGCCGCGGCGACTTCGATCAACCTCCCGGCGTTCGACTTCGTGCTCGACCGCGTCGAACGCCTCGGTCGCTCGGACAAGGCGCCGTGCGTGCTGCGCGCCGCGGCATTACTTGACGCCTCGCTGCGGCGACTCCATGCGACTCTCGGTGAAGCGCTGCGCTCCGGCGGACTCGGACGTTATGTCGAGGAGCGGCCGTTCGTGCCGCACGTGACGGTCGGCTATTCGCAGACCCGCTTCGACCCGCTGCAGCTGGAGCAGCCGATCGCTTGGCCCGTGCGAGAATTCGTATTGCTCGAAAGCCATATCGGCAAATCGCTGCACGAGAGGCTCGCTGCCGTGCCGCTGGCGCATGCGCGCTAGGCGGCGACGCTGTCCGCAGTTGCTGCTCGAATCTCGTCTGGCGAGCGCGGCGTAGCAATCGGCTGGAGCGGAAAGGTCGCGGCACTCCTTGCGCCGCTCAATGCTCGATCAGGCTGCCAGACCCGCGCGTTCGGCCGCCGCATCGAGAAACGCCTGCATGAGCGGATCGGCTGGCAGCAGGCGTGGATCGCTGCCGTCGTGGAATTCCGGATGCCATTGCACGCCGAGCAGGAATCCCTCGCCCGTGCCGCGAATCGCCTCGATCACGCCGTCATCGGCCTGCGCCTCGACGGACAGGCCGCTGCCGAGGCGTTCGACGCCCTGGTGGTGGATCGAGTTGACGAGTCCCGTCACCGCGCCATCGTAACGCCGCGAGAACCACGAGCCCGGCACGATGGCGAGCGGATGCACGTGGCGGTCGTAGGCATCGGAATGCGCGTGCGAATTGCTCGTCGCGCCGTCGATGCAGAGGTCCTGATGCAGGTTGCCGCCGCAGGCGACGTTGATGAGCTGCATGCCGCGGCAGACGCCGAACACGGGCTTGCCCGCGGCGACGAACGCGCGCAGCAGGTCGAGCTCGAAGCGGTCGCGCACGACGTCGATCGGCCCGACGGTATTCGACGCCGTCTCGCCGTAGCTGCGCGGATCGATATCCGCGCCGCCCTGCAGGATGAGGCCGTCGAGCGCGGAAACGTAGTCGGCGATGTCGATGTGTGCGCGGCGGATCAGCGATTCGCGCTCGACGGTCGGCACCATGACGACGAGCGCGCCGAGCGACATGACCCAGTGCGCCATCGACTGCTCGAGATACTGCAGCGTCTTGCCGCGGAAGCCGAGTTCGCTCGGCACTTCGCGCAGCAGGCGCGGCGACAATCCGATCACGAGTTTGCGCGTCGTTTCATTCGTCATCGTGGCGGAATTATACGTTCCGGCGGCCATCGCGGTACATCGCGCACTAGGCGGCGGCCTGCAGCGTCTGCCGGGGACAGGTGGTCATCGCGAGCCAGTCGACGACCGCGCGCAGCGCATCCAGGCTGGACGTGCCCGCGGCGCTGAGGACGTCGTAGCAGGCGAGTTGGGCGTGCGCGCTCGTGCCACGCGCGAGGATCGCTCCGAGCGTGCGCAGATCGCCGGCCGTGTCGAGCACGCGCGCGTCGGGCGCGGTCAGTTCCATCGCCTCGGTTACGAGTTCGGGAACGCTGATCTCGCGATCGCCGAATTCGTCGATGAAGCGCGCATCAAGGCCGTGTCGTTGCGCGCGCCAGCGGTTCTCCTCGATGAGCCTGCGCGTCGCGGTGCTGCGCTTCGCGCCCAGTTCGGGGCGGCGCACGTGCGCGCTGACGAGGCAGCGGAACAGCGTCGCCAGTGCAATCGTGTCGGCAACGCGCGTGCAGCTGTCGCAGATGCGCAACTCGAGCGTGGGGTAGCTCGGCGACGGCCGGATGGCCCACCACAGTTCGCTGCCGTCCCGCAGGGCGTCTGCTCGCGCGAGCCTGCCGATGAACGCATCGTAGTCGGCCTGGTCGTCGAAGAAGTCGGGGATGCCGGCGCGCGGCCACTCGTCGATCGCAGACTGGCGGTAGCAGAAGAGGCCCGTACGACCGAGGTTCCAGAAAGGCGACGACGTCGACAGCGCGAGGAACAACGGTAGCCATGGCATGAGCCGATTCATGAGCGCGACCCTGTCGCCCGTGGGCACCGCGACGTGGACGTGCATGCCGCACATCACGTCGCGGCGGCCGATCATCTGAAACGTCTCGATCAGGCGGTCGTAGCGCGGCTTCTGGGTGTGGCGTTGACGGCGCCAGTTCGCGAGCGGGTGCGTGCCCGCGGCAACGATGCCGAGGCCAGCCGATTGTGCGATCTCGGCGACGCCAGCGCGCAGGCGCGTCATTTCGTCGCGCGCCTGTGCGCCGCCCGTGAAAACCGGCGACACGATCTCGACCTGTGTCTGCTGCAACTCGAACGTCACGTTGTCGCCGAAGCGGCTCTGACAGTTCTTGACGAACTGCTTCGGCACGCGCGTCGCCGCGTGCCGCGTGCGTCGGTCGATGAGAAAAAATTCTTCCTCGATGCCGAAGGTAAACGCTTCGGGCGTTAGTGGATCCATCATGCCGATCTAAGCAGACGCCGCATGAACGCGAGGTGACATCGCGGTGGCGTTGCGCGCGCGAGCGCGATGGCCTACTTTGGACGCCTCGCGTGTCGCAAGGAGTTGTCGTGAGCGTCCAGCGCAAACCCGATGGCTACCATTCGGTTACGGCCTACCTGATCGTGCGCGGCGCGGTTGCGGCACTCGATTTCTATCGGCGCGCGTTCGGCGCGAAGGAAGTCATGCGCTTGACGATGCCCGACGGCTCGCTCGGTCACGCTGAAATCCAGTTCGGCGATACGCGCATGATGCTTGCCGACGAGTCGCCGCAGCGCAACGTCAAGAGCCCCGCGTCGCTCGGTGGTTCGAGCGTGCACCTCATGGTCTACGTCGACGACTCTGACGCTGCGATGAAGCAGGCGCTCGCGGCAGGCGCGGCTGAAGTGCGGCCGATCGCGAACCAGTTCTACGGCGACCGCTCGGGGACGGTCAGGGATCCGTTCGGTCACCAGTGGACGCTGAGCACGCATGTCGAGGACGTTTCCGACGAGGAGATGCAGCGGCGCGTGGACGCGATGGCGAAAGAAGGTTAGGTTGGGCATCCATGACCTAAGGAACCGCAATGAGCGAAGACATCGTCGACAACCAGCCGCACCACCGCTACGAGATGTTCGTCGATGGCCACATGGCCTTCGTGGCTTACTCGCGCGCTCCTGGCACGATCACGTTCGTCCACACGGTGGTGCCCGAGGCCCTCGCAGGACGCGGAATCGGCACGAAGCTCGCGAAACACGTGCTCGACAAGGCGCGCGCCGATGGCGAGAAAGTCATTCCGCAATGTCCGTTCATCGCCGCGTACATCAAGAAGCACCAGGAGTACCAGGATCTCGTGCTCGTCTGAGGAGAACTTGAGTGAGCGACGAACCGACGTCCCGAGTAGCACCTGCGGCGCAACCGGCGCCGTTCCCGCAGCCGCCTGCATCGACCGGCACCGTCGTCGTCGCCGAGACAGGCGAGGGCAGGTTCGCACAGTACCTGCTCGACGGCCGCCACGAGCTGCGCGCCGACGAGTCGGCGGCCGTCGGTGGTCGCGACCTCGGGCCCGGTCCGTACGAACTGCTGCTGATGTCGCTGGGCGCGTGCACATCGATGACCTTGCGCCTGTATGCCGAACGTCGGCAGCTGCCGTTGCAGCGCGTGATCGTGCGCCTCAAGCACGCGAAGCGCTACATCGAAGATTGCAAGGACTGCGAAGACAAGCCCGCGATGCTCGACCACATCGATCGGGAGATCGAGTTGCTCGGCCCGCTCAGCGATGCCGACAAGGCGAAGCTGCTCGAGATCGCGGACAAGTGTCCGGTGCATCGCACACTGACCTCGAAGATTCTCGTCGATACGCGGCTCGCCTGAGGCGTCCGCCGGCTGCTGCGCCGGTCTCGCATGGCGAGACCGGCCGTGTCAGACACGGTGGGAGAGGCCGGCACGTCCGAGATGTAAAGGTTCGTTAGCGAGTCACGATTTGTGTGCCGTGTCGCTTGATCTCGCCCGTGAACGGTTGCACGCTTGCTGCTCAATTTTTCCCGAGGTCGTTTCATGAGCGCATTTGCCCGGTCCAGCCTTCTCGCTTCTGCCGTTTTTGCCGCATTGTTCGCACCGGGCGCACGCGCCGCGGACGACGAGGCCGCGTTTCGCGGGCTGTACAAGGAGCTCGTCGAGATCAACACGACGCGTTCGGTCGGCAACTGCACGCAGGCGGCGAGCGCGATGCGCGCACACCTGCTCGCTGCGGGCATTCCGGCGGCAGACACGCAGATCCTCGCGCCGTCCGATAGGCCGAACGATGGCGCGCTCGTCGCGATCCTGCGCGGCAGCGACGCGCTCGCGAAGCCGATGTTGCTGCTCGCGCACATCGACGTCGTCGAGGCGAAGCGCGAGGACTGGGTGCGCGACCCGTTCAAGCTCGTCGAGGAAAATGGCTGGTTCTACGCGCGCGGCGCGAGCGACGACAAGGCGATGGCGGCGGTCTTCACCGATGCGCTCGTCCGCTACAAGAAGGAAGGTTTCAAGCCGCGCCGTGGGATCAAGCTCGCGCTGACCTGCGGCGAGGAGACGCCCGATGTCTTCAACAGCGTCAAGTGGCTCACGCAGACCAGACCCGACGTGCTGAGCGCGGCGTTCGCCCTCAACGAGGGCGCGGGCGGCGAGCTCGACGCGAACGGCAAGCCGGTCGCGCTGCAGATCCAGGCGGGCGAGAAGGTCTACCAGGACTTCAAGCTCGAGGCGTCCGACGCCGGTGGCCACAGCTCGCGCCCGACCAAGGCCAATCCGATCACGCGGCTCAGCGTCGCGCTCGCCAAGTTCGGCGCGTACAACTTCCCGGTCGCGATCAATCCGGTCGTGCACGGCTACTTCGAAGCGGAGTCGAAGCTCGTCGACGCGAAAGTAGCGGGCGACATGCAGGCGGTGCTGAAGTCGTCGACCGACGAAGCGGCGATCGATCGCCTCTGGGCCGTCAATCCCGGCTGGAACAGCATGCTGCGCACGACCTGCGTCGTCACCGAAATCAACGGCGGTCACGCGCCGAATGCGCTGCCGCAGCACGTCAGCGCCAACGTCAATTGCCGCATCCTGCCGGGCGTGCCCGTGCCCGAGGTGCAGAAGCAGATCGCGGCGGTGCTCGCTGACGACAAGATCACGGTCGCCCCGACCGGCGAACCCGGCACGCAGACGCCGCTGCCGCCGCTGTCCGAGCAGATCATGGAACCCGTGCGCAAGGTCGCCGACAAGATCTGGGCGAATGTGCCGATCGTGCCGTCGATGTCGACCGGCGCGACCGACGGTCGCTTCCTCAACGCGGCCGGCGTGCCGACGTACGGCCTGTCCGGCATGTTCCACGATGCCGAGGGCAGCCACGCGCACGGGCTCAACGAGCGCATCCGCGTGAAATCGCTGCTCGACGGGCGCAGGTTCCTCTACGAGGTGGTCAAGCTGTACGCCAACTCGCCGGGCTGACCACCACGCGCATCCACCGCCGTCTGGGACTCGCGCCGGGGCGCGCCTTATCCGGCAGACGTGCCGACGAAACCCGGCCCGCTCGGCGGCCGGCCAAGCCCGTTTTGCGGAAAAACATCGGCCGCTGCGGCTGCATCCCGGCTGACGACGGGCCCATCCTGCGGTGTCGAGGTTTCGAGGTGGGCGCCGTTCCGTCTGCGGCAGCAAAGGGCGAACGTGACGCCCAGCCATGTTCGCGGCGCGATACGTCGGCATGGTGGCAACGAGCGAGGCGAAGCGCAGGTCCTGCCTTTCGTCATGGCCCTGTCGACACTCCCATCGTCGGCGCGGACGAAAGGCCTCAAGCGACGCGCAGGACGCTATCCTGTTCGTACCAGTCGCCGAGCACGATGCGCTCCGCGGGTGCGCCGTCCAGATCGAATCGATGCGTCGCGGGCCGATGCGTATGGCCGTGGATGAGCTTGCGCACGCCATGCATGCGCATCGCCGCCTCGACGGCAGCCAGGTTGACGTCCATGATCTCCGCGCTTTTTTCGGCCGTCTGCCTGCGGCTTTCGCCACGTGCCTGCGCGGCGAAAGCGCGGCGTTCGGGCAGGGGGCGCGCGAGAAACTGCTGCTGCCAGCGCGGGTCGCGCACCATCGCGCGAAACTTCAGATATTCGACATCGTCGGTGCACAGCGTGTCGCCATGCATGAGCAGTGTGCGCTCGCCGCCCAGCGAGACGACCGTCGGATCGGCAAGCAGCGTCATGCCCGAGCGCGCCGCGTAACCCTCGCCGAGCAGGAAATCGCGATTGCCATGCATGAAGTAGACGGGCACGCCGCTGTCGCGCAGCGCGCGGGTTTCCGTGGCGACACGCTCCGCCAGCGGCGCGTCGTCGTCGTCGCCGATCCAGCTCTCGAACAGGTCGCCGAGGACGTAGAGTGCGTCGGCCCGGCGTGCATCGCCGGCGAGCAAGTCCAGGTAGAGGCCGACGATCTGCGGGCGCGACGCGTCGAGGTGGAGGTCGGAGATGAACAGCGTCGACATGATTTCGGCTACTGGAGGGCGCGGAGAGCAGGCGCCGGGCGCGCGAGTCTGCGCCGGCCCGCGAAACCCGCCTTCGACTGCCGTCAGGGTGCGATTTCGACCTTGTCGATCGTGATCGGCGTCGTCGGCACGTCCGACTGCAGCGGGCCCTGCGGGCCGGTCGGAGACGCGCCGATCTTGTCGACGACCTCCTGACCCTTGATGACCTTGCCGAACACGCAGTAGCCCCAGGTCAGCGTGTTGGCGTCGCCGCTGTAGTCGAGGCGCTTGTTGTCGACGAGGTTGATGAAGAACTCGGCCGTGCCGGAATGCGGATCGTCGCGGTTGCGGGCGACGCTGACCGTGTACTTCAGGTTCGACAGGCCGTTGTTCGCCTCGTTGCGGATCGGGGCGCGTGCACGCTTGAGTTGCAGTTCCTTGTTGAAGCGGCCGCCTTGGACGAGGAAGCCCGGGATCACGCGCTCGAAGACCGTGCCGCTGTAGAAGTCTTCCCTCACGTATTGCAGGAAGTTGTCGACGCTCTTGGGCGCCTTGTCGGCGTAGAGCTCGATCGTGATGTCGCCGAGACTCGTGTGGATCGTCACATGCTGCAGCGCGACCGGCGCCGCGGCTGCCGCGCCGGCCTTTGCCGGCTCGGCGGGCTTGGCCGGCGGCTTGGCTGGCGTCTGGGCGGCCGCGAACGGCGCCGCGACGAGCAGGAGCAGGGAAACCAGGGCGGACTTCAGCATGTTCGTCTCCGGCGCCTGACGGGCGCTTTGAGAAAATGATAGCGGGGATTCACGCGATCGACACGCCCCGCGCGCATCCGCGTCATCGAGCGCACTGCGGGCGACGAAATCGTCAAGCCGCTAGCTTCTCGTCGGCCTTGACCTGCAGCTTCACGTCGAGGTGTTTCAAATAGTCGCGTTCCTGGTCGAGATCGGTTCGCGTCAGCGGGTGCTGGTCGAGCCAGGCGGAGGGCAGGCGTAGTTGCAGCGCCTTGTCGTCGATGCGCAGTTCGAAGCGAGGCAGCGGCTCGGCAGCGCGCGCGCGCTGCAGCAGGACGGCGAGGCGCAACAACGCGGTAACTCGCGCGGCGGGCCGACGCAGGCGCTCGGGCAGTGACGCGATCACGGCCGGATCGGGTTTGCGCCGGTGACTGCGCAGGATTGCCGCGAGCACCTGTTGTTCGTGCCGCGCGAAGCCCGCAAGATCCGAATTCTCGATGATGTAGGCGCCATGCAGGTGATGCTGGCTGTGCGCGATCGCGAGGCCGATCTCGTGGATGCGCGCCGCCCAGGTGAGCCAGTCGAACGCGTCGCGGTTGAGCTGCCAATCGACGCCCACCTGTTCGTATAGCGCGAGCGCGGTTTCCTCGACGCGGCTCGCATGGCCGCGGTCGACCGCGTAGCGCAGGGCGAGTGCATCGATGCTCGCGGTGCGCGGGTCGCGATGCTCGGCGCGACCGATCATGTCGTAGAGCAAGCCTTCGCGCATCGCCGTCTCGCAGACGCGCATTTCCTTGATGTCGAGCGCGGCGAAGCAGGCCTCGAGGATCGCGACGCCGCCCGCGAAGACGCCGACGCGGTCCTCGGCGAGACCCGGCAGGCGCAGCTTGTCGATGCTGCCGCAGGCGATGATCGCGTCGCGAATGCGCCACAGCGCGACACGTGTGATGCCGGTGTCGCACCAGCCGGCCGCCTGCGCCACCGAACCGATCGCCTTGACCGTGCCCGACGAGCCGATCGTTTCGCTCCAGCCCTGCGCGCGATAGTCGGCGGCGAACTGCTGCAGTTCGACGGCGATCTCGGTCTGTGCGCGATGCCAGCGCTTCGCGCTGAGCTTGCCGTCGTCGAAGAAACGCAGCGTGCTCGCGACGCAGCCCATCTGCAGGCTTTCCTTCTCGATCGCCTCGAAATGCTGGCCGATGATGAATTCCGTACTGCCGCCGCCGATGTCGATCACGAGGCGGCGATCGCTCGATTCGGGGATGCCGTGGGCGACGCCGAGATAGATGAGGCGCGCCTCCTCGCGACCCGAGACGATTTCGATCGGATGACCGAGCGCTTCCTCGGCCGGGCCGAGGAAGCTTGCGGGGACGGCGAGGCGGCGCACCGTGTTCGTCGCGACCGCGCGCACGCGCTCGTGCGGCAGTACGCGCAGGCGCTGCCCGAAGCGCGCGAGGCAGGCGAGGGCCTTGTCACGACGGCCTTCCTCGAGCGTGCCGTCGGCGCGCAGTCCGGCGGCGAGACGCACGCTGTCGCGCAGGCGGTCGATCACGCGCAGGTCGTCGTGTTCGTAGCGCGCGACGACGAGGTGGAAACTGTTGGAGCCGAGGTCCACTGCCGCGAGGAGTTCGCCGTTGCGGATCTGCGTTGCTTCCTCGTGCGTCACGCCGTGCTCCAACATCCGAAGGCCCGCGGGATTGTCGCACGAGCCGACGATGGCTTTCGAGACGCGCGCGGATGACGTGGTACGCGTATCATGTCGGCGCTTGCGCGTGCTGCGCGCCGTAGCCCGGTACCCGCCCGTTCATGCCCACAGCCGCCATTCCACATCGTACCGCGCTGGCCGCACTGCTCGCCGCGCTGGCGATGTTCGGCCCGTTCTGCATCGACGCGATCTTCCCGGCGTTCCCTGCGATCTCGCGCCAGTTCGCCGCCTCGCCGCTCGCGATGCAGCAGACCGTGAGCGCGTACCTGTTCGCATACGCGGCGTTGTCGCTGTTCCTCGGCGCATTGTCGGATGCGTGGGGCCGACGCGTCGTGATCCTCGGCGGGCTCGGCGTCTTCCTCGTGGCGACGGTCGGCTGCGCGCTCGCGCAATCGATGACGGCGTTGCTCGCCTTCCGCGTGCTGCAGGGCACGAGCGCCGGCGTCGGCCTGATCGTCGGCCGCGCGATCGTGCGCGACTGCTTCGAGGGCGAAGCGGCGCAGCGCATCATGGCGCACATCAGCATGATCTTCGGCATCGCACCGGCGATCGCGCCCGTCGTGGGCGCGTGGCTGGTCGCGGCCGGCGGCTGGCACGCGCTGTTCTGGGCGCTGGCAGCCTTTACGCTCGTGTTGATCGTGCTGTGCCTCGTCGTGCTGCCGGAGACGCACCCGGCGGAGAATCGCCTGCGCTTCTCGCTGCGCAATCTCGTCGTCACCTACGTCGAAATCCTGCGCGACCGCCAGTTCGCCGCGCTTGCGTACACGCTGACCTGCAACTCGGGCGGCTTCTTCCTCTACATCGCCTGTGCGCCAGCATTCATCCTGAGCGTGCTGCACCTCGACCAGAACCACTTCCCGTGGCTGTTCATCCCGGCGATCTCGGGACTCGTGCTCGGCGCCTGGCTGACCGGGCGCCTCGCGGGGCGCGTGACGACGCGGGTCCTCGTCGGCGCGGGCTACGCGCTGATCCTGTCGATGTCCGCGATCAACCTGCTGCTCGGCTGGTTCATGCAGCCTGCGCGCGTGCCTTGGGCGGTATTGCCGATCGCCTTCGGGGCGATCGGCATCAACCTCGTCGCGCCGACGCTCAATCTCCTCGTGCTCGACCGCTTTCCGCGTTATCGCGGCAGCGCGTCGTCGGTGCAGGCGTTTCTCATGCTGTGTTTCAGCGCGTTGCTGGCCGGCGTGATTGGTCCTGCGATCGCGACGAGCGCATTCCGCTTCGCTCTGACCTCGGCGATCCTCTACGCCTGCGGTTTCGCAGGCTGGCGCTGGTATCGATCGATCGCGAAACGTGTACCGCCGATCACGCCGGCGGAACTGCGTGCGGAAGCCGAAGTCGTCGCGCTCGAGTCGCCCGCGGACTAGAGGAGTCTCGTTACGCGTTGCGATCCTGGATGGATTCGACCTCGTCCAGCGTACGCGTCTTGAGCGACGCCGAGGCGACGCGGAAGCGCATGAGCAGTTCGTCGGCGGGCATCGGGCGTGCGAAATAGAAGCCCTGACCGACATCGCAGCCGATGTCGCGTAACCAGATGGCTTCCTCCTCGAGTTCGACGCCCTCGGCGACCGTCTCGAGATGGAGCTTCTTCGCGAGCGCGACGATCGCCTCGGTGATTTCGCGGTCCGCGCGGTTCTGCGTGCTGCCGCGGATGAATGACTGGTCGATCTTCACGGTGCGCGTCGGCATCTGCCGCAGGTAGCTCAAGCTCGAGTAGCCGGTACCGAAATCGTCGATCGCGAGCTCGAAGCCCTTCTGCTCCAGCTGCCGCAGGAGGCGCAACGTGATCTCGGGATGTCGCGTCGCCGTCGACTCGGTGATCTCGAAACGGATGCGCGACGGTTCGATGCCGTGGAAGATCGCCGCTTCGTGGACGCTGTCGGCAAATGCGGGGTCGCGCAGCTCCTGCGGCGACAGGTTGATCGCGACGTAAGGCGGCTCGAACCCCGCCTGCGACCATCCCTTCAGGTGCTCGATGACCGTGCGCAACACATGCGTGCCGAGCGACGCGACGAGACCCGAGCGTTCTGAAATGGGCACGAAGACGGTCGGGCTGATCGTGCCGCGTGTCGGGTGGTTCCAGCGAGCGAGCGCTTCGAGGCCCGAGAGCGATCCCGTGCGCAAATGCTTCTGCGGCTGGTAGTAGACCTCGATCGAGCCGAGGTGCAACGCCTCGCGCAGTTCCTGCGACAGGGTCAGGCGCTCGTGCGCGACCGTGTGCATGCTGCGTTCGAAGAAGCGGAAACCGAACTTGCCGAATTCCTTGACTGTGTACATCGCCGCATCGGCGTTGCGCAGCAGCGTGTCGGCGTCGTCGCCATCATCGGGCGCCACGGCGATGCCGATGCTCGGCGTCACGGTGACCGTATGCGCGCTCACCTGCACGGGCCGCGAGACGAGTTCGAGAATCTTCTCGCAGATCGAGACCAGGTTGTCGGGGCCGCCATAGGCGCGAAGCACGATCACGAACTCGTCGCCGCCGAAGCGCGCGACGGTGTCGCGGTCGCGCACGCTCGAGCGCATCGCGCGCGCGACCGAGCGCAGGAATTCATCGCCAGCGTGATGCCCGAGCGAGTCGTTGATTGTCTTGAAGCCGTCGAGGTCGACGAACAGTACCGCGAGGTTGTCGTCGGATTCCGTCAGCAGCTTGCGCAGCGCGTTGACGAGGTAGGTGCGATTGGGCAGTCCGGTCAGCGCGTCGTGAAATGCCTGGTAGGTGAGGGCGTTCTGTGCGCGTTCGAGCGCCGCATCCATGCGCTTCTGCCGGCGCACCACCTGCTGATGGATGATCGACACGACCAGCGTGAACGCGAGGCCGCCGAGCGACAACACCGCGATCGCGATACCGAGGCCGTTGCCGCGGATCACGCTCGCCGCGCTGAGGCAGCGCGCGCCCGCGACGAAGCCGGCGGCGCTCATCGCGAAGTAGTGCATCGACGCGACGGTGCAGCCCATCACCAGCGCGGCGGCCCAGCGCAGCGTGACGCGCTGTCGGAAACGGCGCTCGCGACCTGAGAGCACGGCGACCGCGAGCGCCGCGATCGAACCGGCGACTGCGAGCAGCACCGAGAGGACGACGCGCGAAGCGTTCCAGACGATGGGCGGGTCCATCCGCATCGCCGCCATGCCCGTATAGTGCATCGCCACTATGCCGCCGCCGACGAGAACGCCGCAGAGAATCAGGCGCGCGGGCGATACCTGCGGCCGCGTGATGAGGCGTGCGACGGTGCCGGCCGCGAGCACGATCGGGACGACAGACAGCAGCGTCGTCCACAGGTCGAATCCGACTGGGGTGCCGATATCGAGCGCCAGCATGCCGATGAAGTGCATCGACCAGACGCCCGACCCGAGCGCCAGGCCCGCGAGCACGGTCCAGCCGATCGCCTCGGCGCCATAGCTGCGTGCGAGTCGCCGCGAGACGGATAGCGAGACATAGGAATTCACGGTCGCGATCGCGACGGAGAGGAGCACGAGCCAGTAATTGTAGGTCGTGGCCGACATGACTCACTTCGTGACGAAACGTCGCAATCGCAGGTCGCGGCGGACTTGCGTCGCGCCCCGATGCGCCCTCTGTCGAAGCATCACGGATGCCTGTGTGATCAGCTTCTCACAAAATGGAAACGAAGCAAAACGTGTGCCATTTCCGCGAGAAAGTGGGGGCTCAGGCCGCCTTTTTTGGCCACGAGTCAGTCGTGGGGCAGAAGGCGGCGATCGGCGAGCCAGGTGCGCGCGTCTTCGGCGTCCTGTTCGAACCAGGCGCGCGCCGAGCCGAGGCGGAACGTGTAGCCCCAGGCGTCCATATCGGCCATGAGGCGCATGCTGCCGACGCCGGGCAGGCGCTCGGCGAGGAGAATCTGCAGGTAACAGGCGGCATCTTCCTCGGCCTGCGAATCGGAGGCATCGGTATGGATATGCGGCTGCCGCTCGGTGGGAGCGACGATGACGTGGCTGGCCTCGTGCAGCAGCGAATGCACGGGCGTGTCGCCCCGCGCGAAGATCGTCGTGCCGATGACGCCTGCCTCGGGCTCCCCCCAGTAGCTGCCGGGGATCGGCGCGCCCGGGCTCACGTGACCGAGCGACAAGCCGTACGAGGCGAGCAGGGCGCTCGCGCTCGACATGTCGATGTCGGCGAGCGTCAGCATGCGATGCTCAGGTGCCGACGGCGGCCGCCGCGGAACCCTTCTCGGGCAGGGCAACGCTGAGTTCGAGCACCTCGTGGTCGCCCTCGCGCTGCACGTGCACGTCCACCGCGTCGGTGTCGACGTTGACGTACTTGCGGATCACCTCGAGCAATTCGCGGCGCAGGAGCGGCAGGTAATCGGGTGCACCACGCTGGCCCCGTTCCTGCGCGACGATGATGCGCAGGCGTTCCTTGGCCACGGCGGCGGTGTTGTGCGGGCGCGAACGCAGGAAATCGAAGATGCCCATGTCAGCCTCCGAACATGCGCGAGAGGAAGCCCTTCTTCGCGACTTCCGTGAAGCGCATGGGCAGGTCGTCGCCGAGCAGTCGGCCGACGGCGTCGTCGTAGGCGAGGCCGGCGTTGGCTTCGTCGTCGAGAATCACGGGCACGCCTGCATTCGACGCGGCGAGCACCCCTTCCGATTCGGGAATCACGCCGACGACCGGGATGCCGAGAATCTCCTGCACGTCGGTGATGCTCATCATGTCGCCGCTCGCGACGCGCACGGGGTTGTAGCGCGTCAGCAGGAGGTGCTCCTGCACCTTGCCGTCGCCGAGTTCGGCGCGACGCGTCTTCGAGGCGAGCAGGCCGAGGATGCGATCGGAGTCGCGCACCGACGAGACTTCGGGATTGACGACGACGATCGCGCGATCGGCGAAATACATCGCGAGGAACGCGCCTTTCTCGATGCCCGCGGGCGAGTCGCAAACGACGTAGTCGAAGCCGTCGGTCTTGAGTTCGTCGAGCACGCGCTGTACGCCTTCCTGCGTCAGCGCATCCTTGTCGCGCGTCTGCGATGCGGCGAGCACGTAGAGATTCTCGAAGCGCTTGTCGCGGATCAGCGCCTGCTTGAGCGTGCACTCGTTGTGGATGACGTTGACGAAATCGTAGACCACGCGACGCTCGCAACCCATGATGAGGTCGAGGTTGCGCAGGCCGACGTCGAAGTCGATGACGGCGACCTTCTTGCCGCGTCGGGCGAGGCCGACGGCGATGCTGGCGCTCGTCGTCGTCTTGCCGACGCCGCCCTTGCCCGAAGTAACCACGATATTTTCAGTCAACGTCGAATCTCCACAAAATCGATCAGTCAAGAATCAAGCAGTTCAAGCTCTTCAGCTGGTACTCATGGCGCAAGCGCTTCGAGCAGCAGGCGCTCGCCGTCGAGCCAGGCCTGCACGGGGCGGCCACGCAGCTCTTCGGGAATCTCCTCGAACACCCGGTAGCGACCAGCGATCGAAACGAGTTCTGCACGGAAGTCGAGGCAGTAGATGCGCGCGTCGGCATCACCCTGCGCGCCCGCGAGCGCGCGACCGGACAGGCGCCCGTAAATATGGATCGAACCGTCGGCGATCACTTCCGCGCCGTTGGCCACGGCCGCGTTGACGACGAGGTCGCCGCCGCGCGCGTACACCTGCTGGCCGGAGCGGACGGGCTTCGTGTGACGCATGGTCGCCCTGGCGACGGGTTTCGCCGCCGCTTCGGCGGCCTTCGCCACGGCCTTCGGCCTTGGTGCCGGAGCGGGCTCGGCCGCAGGCTCGGCGGCGCCTTTCGGCGGCTCGTAGACCGCGCGGAATTTCGCGAACAGCGGCAAGTCGAGCGAACGCGCGAGCTGTTCGTTCTCGGTCGTGCTGTAGGACAGGCCGACCGGCAGCATGCCGCCCGCGCGAATCGCGTCGAGCAGCGCCTGTGTGAGCGCACGATCGGGCAGAGTCTGCAGACGGCTCAGGTCGAGCACGACCGGCGCGCGTCCGAACAATTGCGGCGCCGCGGCGACCTTCTGTTCGATCTCGACCCGCAGCGCGTCGGGGTCGGCGAGGTTGAGGCGCAGGTTGGCGATGCCGACCTGGCCGAATTTGAGTTCGATGAGCGGCTCGATCGCCGCAGCAGGTGTTCGCATCAGCTGAGCACCGGCCCGATCAAGCCGAACGCGCTTGCGCGGGATTCACACCGTGCACACGCTCGGCGAGCCAGGGCTGGCTCGGCAGGCCGGCGGTCGCGCTCTCGAGGTAGGTCGACTGCACGAAACGGAAGCTGCAGAGATCTTTTGCGAGAAGCGACACGCGGCGGTCGACATGCGCCATCGTGCGCTGACCGACCTCGTGGAAACCGTAGGTACCGTGGAACAGTACCGCGACATCGTCGCGCGGCTCGAGGAAGACCTCGCACGCGAGCAACGGCACGCGCACTTCGGCAAAGCTCGTGACGTCGGCGTAGAACACACGGCCGAGACCGGCGCCACGGTAGGGGCGCGCGATGACGATGCGGTCGATATAGAGGAATTCGGGGAAGTGCTCGCGGAACCAGCGGAAGTTGTCGCTGCCGTAGTCGGCGCCTTCGCGCAGGCCGATCAGGAAGCCCGCGATATGATCCTCGGCCACGGCAACGCGGAAATAGGCGGCTTCGTCGTAGAACTTGCGAACGCTGTTCGAATCGAGCGGCAGAATCGTGGAACCGGCGGCGTTGTTCAACGCAAGCACGGAATCGAGTTCGTGCTCGCGAACGTCGCGGATGGTGATGCTCATGCGGACTTGCTCCGTGTACTTTCAGCGCACGCGATCCGCGCGGCTATCATGGCGCCATTATCGCACGCGCGGCAGGTGCAGACCATGCCGAATCGATGGCACTTTTGTTAAGCATTCGGCAAATGTCGCGGCCGCTCCGTGGGCGAACGGCACCCCGGGGCAGGCGGCCTGACCGCCGTCGCGCGCGCTGCCGCGCGAAGCCGTCACCGTGGAGGCGCAATGACTTGCAGCACGTTGTACCGGGCACGTTCGGTTCTATGATGCGCACATGAAAGTCCCGTTGCTCAATCACATCCGGCTGCTGCGCTACGCCGGCCTGATCACGTACGCCTGCACCGGCGTGCCGCTGCTCAGCGTCTACGTGCGCGCGCCGGAGATCGAAACGGGTTCTCTCGAGCACCTCGCCTGGTGCGTCGCCTACCTCGTATTCGGCGCCGCCTACTGGCTCGCCACGCGTGATCTGGGACGACACACCGAGACCGCGCGTCGCATGCCGTACCTGATCGTGATGAACCTCTGCACGTTCGCGATCGGCTGGTTCAGTCACAGCGGCATCAGCGGCGTGCTCATGCTGCTGATCGCCGGCGTCGTGCCATGGATGCTGCCGTTTTGGCCCGGCGTGATCTGGGTCTCCCTGCAGAGCTTCACGCTCGTGCCGGTGTTCGTCTATTGGGCCGAAGATTCGGTATTGGGCGCGCTGATCCAGTCGACGCTGTATCTCGGCTTCTCGGTGTTCACCTTCGTCACCTCGCTCGTGGCCAAGCAGCAGGCCGATTCGCGCGAGGAACAGCGCCGCCTCAACTCCGAATTGCGCGCGACGCGCACACTGCTGACGGAATCCAGCCGCATCGCCGAACGCGTGCGCATCTCGCGCGAGCTGCACGACCTCGTGGGCCATCATCTGACCGCGCTGAGCCTCAACCTCGAGGTCGCCAGCCACCTCGTCAGCGGCACCGCGCAGGAACACGTGCGCCAGGCGCAGACGGTCGCGAAGCTATTGCTCTCAGACGTGCGCGAAGTCGTCAGCCAGTTGCGCGAGGACGACAACCTCGACCTCACCGCAGCGCTGAAGACGCTGACCGAAGGCGTGCCGGGGCTCGCGATCCACCTCGATCTGCCGCCGCGCTTCGCCGTCGACGATCCGTTGCGCGCGCAGGTGCTACTGCGCTGCGCACAGGAGATCATCACGAACACGGTGCGTCACGCACAGGCGCGCAATCTCTGGTTGCGCTGTGAACGCACCGAGGCGAACGAACTTGCGATCCACGCGCGCGACGACGGGCGCGGTTCGAACGCGATCAAGCAGGGCAACGGCCTCACCGGCATGCGCGAGCGCCTCGCGCAGGTTGGCGGCCGGCTCGATATCACCACCGCCCGCGATCAGGGCTTCGCACTCGATGCATGGTTGCCGCTGGAGGCTATCCGCTGATGGGATCCAAAACGATTTCGGTTTGCCTGGTCGATGACCAGACGCTCGTGCGCCAGGGCATTCGCTCGTTGCTCGACCTTTCGGACGACATCCGCGTTTCGGCGGAAGCGGGCGACGGCGCGCAGGCGCTCGAGGTCATCCCGCAGGCAAAGCCCGATGTCGTCCTGCTCGACATGCGCATGCCCGGCATGTCGGGGCTCGACGTACTCAACGCGCTGTCGGCGAAGGGGGAGCTGCCGCCGACGATCATCCTCACGACTTTCGACGACGACCAGCTCGTACTCGCAGGGCTCAAGGCCGGCGCGCGCGGCTACCTGCTCAAGGACGTGTCGCTCGACCAGCTCGTCGACGCAGTCAAGGCCGTGGCGGACGGCGGTTCGCTCGTCGCACCGGTCGTGACCCAGCGTTTGCTCTCGGGCCTCGAGCGCATGCACAACGAATTCGTCAGCCTCGACCGGCCCGACCCGCTGACGGAGCGCGAGACCGAAATCCTGCGCCTCATGGCCGGCGGCTACAGCAACAAGGAGATTGCCAATTCGCTCAACGTCGCCGAGGGGACGGTGAAGAATCACGTCTCTAACATCCTCTCGAAGCTCGGTGTGCGCGACCGCACGCGCGCAGTCCTGAAGGCTTTCGAGATCGGCATCGTCTGACCTCCTCGGCGTCTTTTGCGACGCCTGCGACAGTGGTCGGAGCACGCGCCACGATCGCGTGCGATTACCGATAGCCTTCCCAGAAGTTTGCAAGTAACATTCAGACGGCGCCCAGGCCGACCGCGGAAACGACGGTTGTGCCTGGCGGCTTTGTCGCGACTGCGTTGGGGACACAGCGTAGTCGGTCGGTTTACACGGGAGAGAGGTCGGATGATCCGTCTGATAGAAATTTTTGTTGCTCTAGTCATTGTTGCCGTGCTGGCGGTCGTATTCGCCCTGGCGCTGCCGAGTCATCGTCACACCGAACGCTCGATCGTGCTCAGCTCGCCGATTCGGCAGGTCTACGACGTCATCGACGGCTACCGTACCTATCCGTCCTGGTCGGCGCTGCGCGCCTACGACCCGAAGGTCCGATTCGACTATTACGGCCCGGAACGCGGCTCGGGCGCCCAGGTGAAGTGGGTGAGCGCCGACTCGCGCATCGGCAACGGCAGCTACACGATCATTCCTGACCCGGTCGACGACAAGCAGGTCCGCTGGTCGATCGAGAACAACTGGAAGGGCACTGGCAAGACCTACACCTACGACCTGAAGCAGGCCGAGAACGGCAAGACCGTGACCGTGACGCTCGGGTATGACGTCGACTTCGGCATGGACCTGCTCGCGCGCTACACCGGTCTCTACATCGAAGGCGAGCCCGCGACGCAGATCCAGCTGCACTTGAGCGAACTCGAGAAGCTGCTTGCGACGATCCCGAACCTCGACTATCGCGACACCACCTTCGAGTTGAAGGACGTGACCGCGCAGCCACTGCTGTACGTGTCGACGCAGGCCAAGCGCACGCTCGACGACGTCGCCGACGCCACCGACAAGGCGCTGACGCAGATCCAGGCTGACATCAAGAAGAACAACCTGACCCAGACCGGCCTGCGCCGCACGATCACGACGAACTGGGGTGACGAGAACTACGAGTTCGACGTTGCCGTGCCGGTCGACAAGGAAGACGTCACGCCGACCGATCCGGTAAAGATCGGCCCGAGCTACGCGGGCAAGGTGCTGACGACGTCTTACACGGGTTCGCCCGCGCAGCTGCCGCTCACGCGCCTCTTGCTCAAGGCGTACGCGTATACGCACGGTTACATCTTCGACGAGAGTTCGCAGGGCACCGGACGCATGTACGACGAGCTCACGTCGACCGATCCGCACGTCGAGCAGGATCAGCAAGCGTTCACGGTTTATCTGCCGATCCAGATCCAGCAGTAATCATCGACAGACGGCAGCGCGGAGAGGGTGGCTTCTCCGCGCTGCGCCGTTTGCGGCGCGCAGCGCGGGAACTTTTCTCCCGTGCCGCGGTATTTGACGCGGTGCTGCTGCCTCGCGTCCTGCAACAGCAGCAAACAGACTGCCGCGGCGTCCACGTCGCTCATGCGCTTGTGCGTCGCCGCAGTGGTGCAACGACCTGGGTGATCTGCGCATGATTGAAACCAAGAACCTCTGCAAGCGCTACGGCGACCTTGCCGCCGTCGACGATATTTCATTCAAGGTGGAAGCCGGGCAGGTGCTCGGCTTCCTCGGCCCGAACGGCGCCGGCAAGTCGACGACGATGAAGATGATCGCGGGCTTCCTCGCACCGACGTCGGGCAGCGTCAATGTCTGCGGTCACGACGTGACGCTCGAGCCGCTCGCGGCCAAGCGCGCGATCGGCTATCTGCCCGAAGGCGCGCCGAGCTACGGCGAGATGACGCCGCGCCAGTTCCTCAATTTCGTCGCCGACGCGCGCGGCCTGACGGGCGCGCACCGCGCGCAGCGCATCGAGGATGTGATCGAGCGCCTGCATCTGCACAAGGTGCTCGAGCAGACGATCGAGACGCTGTCGAAAGGCTTCAAGCGTCGCGTCGGCCTCGCCCAGGCGATCGTGCACGATCCGGCCGTGCTGATCCTCGACGAGCCGACCGACGGGCTCGATCCGAACCAGAAGTTCGAAGTGCGTTCGCTGATCAACACGATGGCGAAGGACAAGACGATCATCGTCTCGACGCACATCCTCGAGGAAGTGCAGGCCGTCTGCAGCCGCGCGGTGATCATCGCGCGCGGCAGGATCCTCGCGGACGCGACGCCGGCCGAACTCGAGGCGCGTTCGCGCTATCACAACGCCGTGTCGCTGACGACGAACAACGTCGCCGCGGCCCGCGAGGCCCTGTCGCGAGTCGGCGACGTGGCTGCGATCGAATTCGACGCGCAGACGCACAAGCTCACCGCCATTCCGAAACCAGGGCGACAGATATTCGGGCCGATCGGCGAATCGCTCAAGGCGCAGGGCATCGTCGTCAACGAATTGCAGTTGGAGTCGGGCCGCATGGACGAGGTGTTCCGCACGATCACGCATGGCGATCTCGGCGAAGACCTGCCGGAGGCGCGCGCATGAACGGCATTCGCACGGTATTCAAGCGCGAGCTCGCGAGTTATTTCGCGACGCCGGTCGCTTACGTGTTCATCGTCATCTTCCTTTTGCTCGGTGGCGCCTTCACGTTCTATATCGGCAACTTCTACCAGCGCGGTCAGGCCGACCTCTTGCCGTTCTTCGTCTATCACCCCTGGCTCTACCTGTTCCTCGTGCCTGCGGTCGCGATGCGGCTCTGGTCGGAGGAGCGCAAGGGCGGCACGATCGAATTGCTGCTGACGCTGCCGCTGACGATGTGGCAGGCCGTCGTCGGCAAGTTCCTTGCGGCCTGGGTCTTCATCGGCATCGCGCTCGCGCTGACGTTTCCGCTCTGGCTGACAGTCAACTATCTCGGCGCGCCCGACAACGGCGTCATCTTCGCGAGCTATCTCGGCAGCTTCCTCATGGCTGGCGCGTTCCTCGCGATAGGCTCATGCCTGTCCGCCTGCACGCGCAACCAGGTCGTCGCGTTCATCCTCACGGTCGTCGTCTGCTTCCTGTTCCTGCTCGCCGGCTTCCCGATCGTGCTCGACATGTTCAAGGCGTGGGCGCCTCAAGGTCTCGTCGACGCGATCTCGGGCCTCAGTTTCACGGCGCACTTCGATGCGATCGCCAAGGGCGTGATCGACTTGCGCGATCTGCTGTATTTCCTGCTGACGATCGTGTTCTGGCTGTATGCGAGCGCGGTCGTGATCGACCTCAAGAAGGCAGATTGAGACCATGAGCTCAAACCGCAAACTGCTCACCGTGGGCGCGCTCGCCGTTCTCGCTGTGCTCTTCGTGACCGTCATTCTGCTCAGCAATGCGCTGCTGCGCGGCGCGCGTCTCGATCTCACGCAGAACCACCTGTTCACGTTGTCCCAGGGTACGAAGAACATCCTGTCTTCGATCGAGGAACCGATCCACCTCACGCTGTATTTTTCCGACAAGGCCGCCGCCGACAGCGCGCAGCCGCAGGCGGCGACGCTGCGCAGCTATGCGCCGCGCGTGCGCGAGATGCTCGGGGAAATGGCGGCACGCGCGGGCGGCAAGCTGCGTGTCGACGTCGTCGATCCGCTGCCGTTCTCAGAAGACGAAGACCGCGCCACGACGCTCGGCCTGCAGCCGCTGCCGTGGGGGCAGGGCGGCACGAACGTATTCCTCGGCCTCGCCGGAACGAACTCGACGAAGGGCAAGTCGGTCATGCCGATCCTCGACCCGGACAAGGAGACGTTCCTCGAATACGACGTCGCCAAGATGATCCACGAGCTGTCGATGCCGAAGAAGCCGGCCGTCGGACTGATCACGAGCCTGCCGATGGCGCAGGGGTTCGACGCGGCTACGCGACAGATGCGCCAGGGCTGGGCGATCGAGCAGCAGCTCGAGCAGCTGTTCGAGGTTCGCCAGATTCCGGCGGCGTCGGTCAAGAGCATCGACAAGGACATCAACGTGCTCGTCGTGGTCCATCCGAAGCAGTTCAGCGATGATGCGCAGTACGCGATCGACCAGTTCGTGCTGCGCGGCGGCCATCTTCTCGTGTTCGTCGATCCGCTCGCGGAGACCGACGAGAGCGGCACCGATCCGAACAATCCGCAGGCCGCGATGTACGCCGACAAGTCGTCGGACCTGCCGAAGCTCTTCAAGGCCTGGGGCATCGAGTACGACCCGAAGAAGGTGGTGCTCGACGTGCGCCATGCGCTGCAGATCACGATGGCACAGGGCGCGCCGCCCGTGCGTCACCCGGCGATCCTCGGCTTCAACAAGAAGGACCTCAATCCGACCGATATCACGACAGCGACCCTCGAGAGCATCAACGTCTCGACCGCCGGCTCGATCTCGCTCGCCAAGGGGGTGAAGAGCACGCTCACGCCGCTGATCCAGACGAGCGCCGAGGCGATGACGGTACAGGCCGAACGCGTCAAGTTCCTGCCCGATCCGAGTCAGTTGCTCGTCGGTTACAAACCCGACGGCGACCAGCCGCTCGTCGTTGCCGGACGCCTGCAGGGCAAGTTCACGACGGCGTTCCCCGAGCGCAAGGAACAAGGTCATCTCGACGAGGCGAAGGAAGGCGGCGAGATCATCATCGTCGCCGACACTGACGTGTTGACGAACCGCCTCTGGGTGCAGGTGCAAGCGATCTTCGGCCAGCAGATCCAGAACGCATTCGCGAACAACGGAGACTTCATCGTCAACTCGGTCGACAACCTCGGCGGTTCATCCGATCTGATCTCGATCCGCGGTCGAGCGACTTCACAACGGCCGTTCACGACGGTGGAAGACATGCGCCGCGCCGCCGAGGAGAGCTTCCGCGGCAAGGAACGCGAACTGCAACAGCAGCTCAGCGACACCGAGCGCAAACTGACCGAGCTGCAGAGCAGCAAGAGCAAGGACAACGAGCTGATCCTGTCGCCGGAGCAGAAAGCCGAGCTGCAGAAATTCGTCGATCAGAAGGTTGCCATCCGCAAGGAACTGCGCCAGGTGCGGCGCGGACTCGACGATCGCATCGAGGCGTTGGGCACCCGACTCAAGCTCATGAACATCGGCCTCATGCCGCTGCTGATCACGATTTTTGCACTCGCGTTCGCCTGGTGGAAACGCCAGCGGCGCCAGGCGCGATGAACGCTTGAGATATCGACCATGAACGCAAAGACATTTCGCCTTCTCGTCGCCGCCGCGGTGCTGGCACTGATCGCGGCTATCTGGACGAATATCGGCAATCGCCCTGCGAGCGAGGAGAGCGAGAGCGCGAACGTGGCCCTGTTCCCGCATCTGCGCGACCAGGTCAACGATGTCGCGTCGATCACCATCGCGGGCGCGGGCAACAAGCCCTTCGTCACGCTCAAGCGCGCGAACGACGGTTGGCAGGTCGGAGAGCGTGGGGGTTACGCCGCGGACGTCGGCAAGTTGCGGGAATTCCTGCTCAAGCTCGCTGACGCAACCGTGATCGAGACGAAGACGTCGAACCCCAAGCGTTATACCGAACTCGGCATCGAGGATACGTCGGCCGCCGATGCGAAAGGCGTGCTCGTGACGCTCGCGGGGGTCAAGGATCCGGTCAAGCTCATCATCGGCCTGTTCAACGGCGGCGGTGGTGGTGGCACCTTCGTGCGTCGCGACGGCGAAGCGCAGAGCCTGCTCGCCAAGGGCAACCTGCTCGCGGAGAAGGATCCTGCCGCATGGATCAAACACGACCTGGCGAGCGTCGACGCCGATCGCATCAAGCAGGTGAGCATCACGGGCATCGACGGCAAGGTCCTTCGCGTTTACAAGGACACGACCGCAGACGTCAACTTCAAGATCGCCGACGTACCCAAGGGGCGCGAGCCGGCGTCCGAATACGTCGCGAACAGCCTCGGCTCGGGTTTGTCCAACCTGCGCATCGACGACGTGGCGTCGGCGAAGGATGTGCCGGCGCCGGAGAAGGCATTCAAGATTCACTATCTCGCGTTCGGCGGTCTCGCCGTCGACGTGACGGCCTGGGACGCGAACGGCAAGAATGCCGCGCAGTTCGTCGCCTCGAACGATCCCGCGCAGCTCGATTCCGACATCGTGGCCGGACAGGCGAAGGCGAAGGCTGCCTACGAGACCGAGGTTGCCACCGCGAAGCTCAAGGTCGTCGAAGCGAAGGGCGACGATGCCGCGATCGCCAAGGCAGAGGCCGACATCGTGAAGCCGCCCTCGCTCGTCGATGCAGGCAAGGATGCGGCGCAGCGCCGCGAGGCTGCTGAGAAAGTCGTCGCCGATCTCAACCGGAAGTTCGGCGGTTCGACTTTCTTCGTGCCGGCGTACGAGTTCGCGAACTTCAACAAGGGCATGGAAGAACTGCTCAAGCCGTTGCCCGGCAAGACCGCGGCGCCAGCGCCGGGAATCAAGCTGCCATTGCCGGGCGCGACTTCGCCCCTGCAGCAGTTGCCGCTGCCGCAAGGCGGCTGATTGCGCCGATGTCGGGCGACGAACGCACGGTGCATATGTGATCGATCGCCCGTTCGCCGCACTGGCAGCGATCTTTGCCGCCATCGGTGTCGTCGCCGGGGCTTTCGGCGCCCACGCGTTGCGCGCGCAGGTCGACCCCGCGAGCCTGCAGGCCTGGCATACGGCGGTCGAATATCAGTTGTTGCATGCGCTTGCGCTGCTCGTCATCGCTACGCGTGCGAATGCGTTACGGTTCGCTAGTCTGACGTCGTGGTTGTTCGCCACGGGCATCGCGCTCTTCAGCGGCAGCCTCTATGCGATCGTGCTGGGCGCCCCACATCTGTTGGGCGCCATGACGCCCGTCGGCGGCCTCGCGTTTATCGCCGGCTGGTGCACGCTGGCGTGGGGATTCTTGCGCCGGGCTCCGCCCTGACCGCGAGTGCGCGCGGATCAGCGCCCGGCGGCGTGCCAGCACCAGTGCCAGGGTTCGTACGCGATGCCATGGACATTCCTGCGCGGATAGCTCAGATGGAAGCGAAACGCCTTCGCGCGCCGTCGCAGCCACGCGAACGCCGCGGACCGTTCGAATTCTTCTTCGAGCGCTGCAAAACCGGGCGTCGTGATATCGAGTGCGCGTCCGGAATGATGCTCGCTGAAGCCCGGTGCCGCGCTCACACGCAGGATTTCGTCAATGGATTGGCCGCGCTCGCGCTTGCGGCGAACGATTCCGAGTTGATACTCGACGCTGCGAAAGGCCGAGACGATCTGCAATTCGACGCCATCGGCGATCGCGGCGTCGCGCATGCGCGCCCACGCGCGCGCGGCGCGCGGCGCGAGCCACTGCGCACGCTGCTGCGTGTCGTGACCGATGAATGACAGCGAGGCGGGTTCGCGCACACGTTGCAGCCTGCGCGCGCGACCGTAATCGCGCGGCACGCCGAGCATGAAAGCCTCCTCGATGAGCGATCGCACTCGTTGCGGGTCGGCCGGCGCGGGCGGCTTGGGGACTTCGGCCATGATTCCGTCGATGAAAAAGCGCTGGTCGAATGCTAGAACGAAACCATCAGCGGAGCGAGTACGTGCAACACGATATCGGAGCTGAAGTGTGCGGCCATCGCGTGCTCGAGCCCGTGTCGCCAGAACAGCCAGCCGTAGGCGACGCCGCAGAGCGCGTTGAGCACGATCACCTGCGTGACGTTGACCGGCGTGAAAGCATGCATCTGCGCGAGTGCGGGCAGGTGGCCGGCGCCGAACAGCAGCGCGGCGGCCACAATCGCGGACCAGTACATCCACGCAAGGGGCTGCGCGGTCGAAAACAGGCGATTGAGTGTCCAGACCAGCAGCGACATCAGGAAGAGCCGGCACAACACCTCCTCGACGATGCCGCCATAAGCCGACGCGAGCAGACCCTGCCACCACGCAGGTGTGATGTGCGGGCCTTTCGCGACGACGAGCGGCGAAGCGATCGAGACGAGGACGCAGGCGAGTGCGACCACGCTTCCGATTGCGCAAGCCGCAAGCCAATGCGACGCCGCACCGTGCACCGAACCCGCGTGCAATAACGCGCGCAAGCGTGGCGCATCGAGACCGTAGCGGTAGCCAAGTCTCAGCCCCATCCATGCTGCGAGACCGACGAGCAGCCCCGCCTGGGCGGATTGCGCAAACGCGAAAACGGGCAGGGAAACGTGAATCTTGGCGGGGAGGTCCGGGGTCAGCGCGAACAGATATGGCAGCAGTAGCGCTGCCGAAATCGCGCCGGCGACTCCCAGCAGCAGCGCCATGCGCCAGTGACGCAGTCGCTGCGCCTGCGCCGGCGGGGCCGGGCTTGTTTCCGAAGACTCGGCAGATTGTGCGAATGACACGTTCATCCGTTCTCTCCATTCTTCTCGACTTCGGCGTCGGTAGCGGGTGCCTTGAGGCGACCTGACTTGCGCAAAGCCTCGCGCAGCACGTATTCGATCTGCGCGTTGGCGCTGCGCAGTTCATCGTCGGCCCAGCGCTGCACCGCATCGAGGACCTCGGCGCTGATGCGCAGCGGGTAGGCCTTGCGCTCAGCGGCCATTGCGACGCGGCCTGTCCTGGTAACGCTGCTGGCCGAGCGCGAGCGTCAGCGTGAGAACGGCGATCAGCGCAACGAAAACGATCGATGCGATGTTGCGCAACTCTGGCTCATCATGGAATTCGTAGAGGGCGACCCCGTGGCCGGCGACGAGTGCCGCCATCAGCGTCATCACGAGGCTGACGAACTGGCCGAGGCCGTCGCTGTCGCTCACGCGGGTCCAGTCGACGCCCTTGACGAGACCTTCGGGTCCGCGGAAGCGAATCCTCATCGCGATGGCGAACAGCAGCGCGCCTGTGATGAGACTGGCGACGAGCCCGGTAAGTGCGTCCGACATGACCGTCTCCCGTCAGCCGTACAGCGTGCCGGTGTTGACGATCGGCTGGGTGCCGCGCTCGCCGCAGAGCACGACGAGGAGGTTCGACACCATCGCTGCCTTGCGTTCCTCGTCGAGCTGCACGACGCCACGCGTCTTGAGTTGGTCCAACGCCATTTCCACCATCGACACGGCGCCTTCGACGATGCGCGTACGCGCAGCAATAATTGCGCTCGCCTGCTGGCGCTGCAGCATCGCCTGGGCGATCTCCGGTGCGAAGGCGAGATGGGTGATGCGTGCTTCGACGACGTCTACGCCTGCCTTCGTCAGGCGCGCCTGCAATTCGGTCTGCAGGTGATCGGCGATCTCCTTGCTGTGGCTGCGCAGCGAGACGCCGCCCGTGTCGTGGGAATCGTAGGGATAGCTCTGTGCGAGATGACGCAGCGCCGATTCACTCTGGATATGCATGAAGTCTTCGTAGTCGTTGACCTGGAACAGCGCCTCGGCTGTGTCGACGACCTGCCAGACGATGACAGCGGCGATCTCGATCGGATTGCCATCGAGGTCGTTGACCTTGAGCTTGGATGACTCGAAGTTGCGCACGCGCAGCGAGATGCTGCGCTTGCTGTAGAACGGATTGGCCCAACGCGGACCGGGATCGCGCACGGTGCCGACGTAGTTGCCGAAGAACTGCAGAACCTTGCCCTCGTTCGGCGCTACCGTGAAGAAGCCGCAGAGGCAGACGAGGAAGGCGATGCCGAGGAACAGCGCCGCGATGACGCCGAAGAGCATGCGTCCCTGGACCGACCAGATGAAGAAGAACACGTCCGCGACAAGAAGCGCGATGAGACTGATGAGCGCCGGAATGCCGGAAGGCGCTGAATAGGATTGCTCGTTCATGGGAACTCCGCAGGTGAGGTGCGGAGATAAGATATCAAAAAGATATCAAATTGCAAGAGGCGATTGGATTGTCAAGAGTAAGTGGGCGAGTGATCCGATAATACATACCGTAATATCAGTACGTTAAAACGCTATTATCATGTAAATTATCAGCTCGCGGAAGCCGACGCGTTGTGGGCTTCGACCCCGGCGAGAAACGGGGTCAGCAGCCTCAGGCCCGTCGAAGCGACGTACAGCCCGGTCCGCAGCCAGCGATGGAGCGGCAGCACGCCCGCGGCGAGGCCGGCCGCGAATCCACCGCCGAGCAGCCAGCCGGCGGGGTGGCGACGAAACGACTCTCGCACGGGCGCGGCGCTGCGCATGAGCGCCACATGCGCTGCATCGACCCTTTGCTGCGCGGCGATCGCGCGGGCGTGTGCAGCGGTCATTTGAGTCCTTCGATCGCGCGTGCGAGCGCCGCACGGCTGCGCGGCAGGCTGAGGCTGCGCCACCAGCGACGCAACAGCACGAGCGTCAGCAACAGCAACACCACATTGACGACGAGAACGCAGACCACGGCGACAGTCCAGTCGCTGAACAGGCGCAGCGCGAGCGCTGCGAGCAGTGCGTCGATGCCGAGCAGGATGCCGAACACGATGGCGGGCACGGCAAGCGCGAGCAGCAGGAGGCGGACGAGGTTGATTCGTGCGACAGCCGCCTCGCTCAGCGCGAGATGACCGAGTGCGCGCGCGTAGGCCGCGGCGTCGCGGGCGAGCTGCTGCAATTCGGCCGCCTTGCTGGCGGACGCGGTCGCTTGCATATCGCCATCGCCCGTGCCGACGCCCGCTACGCCCGGCGACGCGGCTTCGTTGCCAATCCCCGACTCGGTCGTGTCGACCGGCATCTGGCAGGTTAGCGGCGCAGCAGTTTCGAAACGACAAACCCCGCGGCGAAAGCGACGCCGATCGCGGTGAGCGGATGCAAGCGCGTCTGTTTGCTCGCCTCGGCGCTCAGTATCCGCGCGTTTTCGATGAGACGGTCGCCGGCGAGACGCAGCTGTTCCTCGATGTCGGCGAAGCGATCGGCGACGTCATCGATGCTCTCGTCGACCTTGTCGGCGGCCTCATCAATCTTGTCGGCGGCCTTGTCGGCGGCTGCGTCGACGCGATGGCGCGCACGCGCAGCGATGTCCTCGACCGTCGACTTCGTGGCTTGGTCTTTCATTCGCCTTCTCCCGTTGGATGCCGTCAGACTCTACGCGCAAATGCATGAATGACAACCGTATTGCGCCCGCACACCGTCGAGATGAGCGTCTCGACCACTGCGGGTCAGCGCGGGGGAAGGGCCTCGACGCCGTCGACGCGCAGGCGTCCCAGCGTGTTGAAGCCCGCGTAGAAGCGCCACGGATCGCCGTCGCCGACCGATAACGCGACGTGTCCTGCGTCGAAGCCGTGCAGCGCGGCGTCGTAGCTGCGCCAGCGCCCGTCGATATAGGCCTGCGCCCAGGCGTGCGGCACGAAGACGTTGCTGCCCCCGGCGTACTGCTCGACGTAGACGAGGCCATCGACGACGCGGGTCGGTATGCCGAGTACGCGGCCGAGTGCGGCGAGCAGGACGGCGTGTTCGGTGCAGTCGCCCTCGGGATTCTTCGCGACTTCGAGTGCGGAGGCGTAGCCGACCGACAGATCCTTGTTGCGGATGAAGCCGCGTACGAAGCCTTCGAGGTTCTGCATCTGTGACGAAGGCGTCTTCGCATCGCCCGCACCGAGCTTCGCGAGCGCGACGACCTCCGGTGCTGCGCTTTGCAGCCAGTCGTTGGGTTGACTGTCGGCGGCGAGCGGCGCGGCTTCGCGGCTTTCGGTTTTGGTGCCATCGAGCGGCGCGATGCGCAGATCGCCGCCGCCGGGTCGCGGCGTGAACTGTTGCTCGTCCGTCGTCGCGAACTGCAACGCGGCATCGCTCGCGTCGGTCTGCGACAGACGCAGGCGAATGCCGTGCGCGCGCTCATCGGCGCTGATGGACCGCGGCGCAGTCACGAGCGAATGCACGAGCACGTCCGCGCCCTGGTTCTTCGCGGTCGCGCAAGCGCGCGAGCAGGCGAGCATCGTCAGGTCGTAGCCCATCATCGGCACGAGCAGCTTCCTGATCGTCTGGTCGGGCTCGATCCACGACACGGTGCGAGTCGGGGCGCCGCCTAGCTTGATCGTCTGCTCGACGCGAATGAGTTCGCGTCTGCCGTCAGGCAAGTCTATGGATTCGCGCTTGCCGACGAGCGACTCGACCTCGACGGCTTCGAGATTCTCGGCCTGGAACGCGATCGTGTCGTAGCGAGTCCCCGGCAGGAGGCCGGCCTTCTGCTCGGCCAGGCGCAAGCCTTCGGCGAGCAACGCCGCTTTCGGCCATTCGATCGTACGCGCCTGCTTGGCACCGCCGATGATCGTCGTGATGTCCGCCTTGCCGTCGTCGCGGATGACGCCAGCCTGCACGTTTTCGATACCGGAGATGCGCGTGCGCGAATCGAACTTCAGCGGGCGTCCGTCGAGCGTCTCTTCGTCGCTCTCCGTCGTGCCGAGGCCCACCTTGAGGCCCGAGCGCTCGATCTCGATGCGCATGTCCTGGCTTGTGATGACTCGTTGTCCGTCGACTTTGCGCGTCGTATGCATGCTGCCGATCTTGCGTCCGTCGAGCAGCACGCTCATCCAGACGTCGTCCGCGGGTGCGGCAACGGCGCCGCAGCTCGTCAACGCGAAGAAGAGGCCGATCGATCGTTGTGCCAAAGTCATCGTGGATGCATCTGAGAAGGGGCGACAAGAATAGCGGAAGCCATGAAAGAGATGCGTCTTCCTGCGACGGATCAAGTCTGGCTCGCGTCGGGCCGAAGCGGGTAACGGGGAGAGCGTGGGGATGACGCTGTCGAACGATGCCCGGATGTTGCAAATATTGCGCGCAAGGGCGCCGCGCAGGAGGCTTACTCCCGTGCCGTCGCGGCGAGGGTCTCGGCGAGCTTCCAGCCGCCCGGGCCGAGCAACTCGAGCGGGCGAAAGCGCACCTTGTAGTCCATCTTCGGGTGCGCGGCGATCCAGTAGCCGAGGTACAAATGCGGCATCCCGCGCTCACGCGCGAGTTCGATCTGGCGCAGGATCGCGAGCGTGCCGAGACTGCGCGCGCCCTGCTGCGGTTCGTAGAACGTATACACCGCCGAAAGCCCACTCGCGGCGACGTCGGTGACCGCAACCGCGTACAGGTCACCGTCGCGGTTGCGCAGTTCGACGAAGCAGGTGGGACTCCACGGCGTGAACAGGAAACGGGAGAAATCCTGCGGATCGGGATTGTCCATGCCGCCCTCGGCGTGGCGCGCATCGAGGTAGCGACGATAGAGATTGAAGTACTCGTGCGTGTAACGCGCGGGTGCGATGGTCAGCGTGAGGTCTTCGTTGCGCTTGAGGCAACGCCGCTGGCTGCGATCGGGACGGAAGCCGGCGACGGCGATGCGTGCGGGCACACACGCGCTGCATTGCGGGCATTGCGGGTGATAGACGTGACCGCCTGCGCGTCGGTAGCCGCGCGTGAGCGCGTGGGCGTAGATGCGCGGCAGGTCGGGCGCTGCCGGATCGATGACGAGGTTCTGTGCCGTGCGTCCGCTGAAATAGCCGCAGGGATGCGGCAGGGTCTGAAACAGGCGGACGGTTTCGGACTTCATGCCGGGATTCTACCCAACCCGAAGTAGCGAGGCATGGCGCCGCGCACATTTCCTCGATGCCGACCGTTGCCGGGTCTGGCCAGCAAAGGGTATTCCCTGGCCCTGACCGCCGGGATCACTGCCTGTTTCCCGATATGCGGGGAGGTCCCTACAAGCTCGATAGCTCGAGGATTTCCTGGCCCATGAGCACGCACTCGCCGCCTGCTGGATAGAACAGAAATCGCATGCGGTAGTTGGTTTTATAGACGTAGCCCACGACCTCGAGCACGACGAAGCGCTGTGACTTGTTGGCGGGATTGACGAGTGAAGGCAGGACTTTCGCATGCGGTTCGACCGCGGCCTGGCCGTTTCCTTCGCTGTGAAAGGCAAGAAGTTTCTTGGCTTGAGCGAGTGCGTCGGCTTCGCATTGGGGTACGGCCGCGAAGCACGGAGCGATCAGCAGAGAAGCGATCACCGTGAACGAGAAGAGTAGCGCTTTGCTCTGCATGGCGGAGGCGGGTTTGGTCCGAGCAACGGTCAGGCGCGGGCCGCCACCTCGTCGATATGCTTGAGCAGGTCGGCCGGATCCTCGTACACGCGGAACGCGCCCGCGCGCGCGAGTTCCTCCTCGCCGTAGCCGCCAGACAACAGACCGACGCCGAGTCCGCGCGCGCGCTGGGCGGCTATCATGTCCCAGATGCTGTCGCCGAGCACGAGCGAGCTGCGTATGTCGACGCCCAGGCGATCGGCAGCTGTCAGGAACAGGTCGGGATCGGGCTTGGCGTACTTCACCTGATCGCGCGTGACGACGGGTACCTTGTTCGGGTCGACGCCGAGCGCCACGAGGTTGTGCTGCGCGGTTTCCATGCGCCCGCTCGTCGCGATCGCCCACGGCAGCTTCTGCTCGTCGAGGTAGTCGAGCAACGCGCGTGCCCCCGGCAACGGACGCACGCTGCTCGAGAGTTCCTTGTAGGCCGCCGCATGATGATGACGCAGCCTTTCGAGCCGCTCCGGCGTGTTGTCGAACCCGGTCTCGCGCAACAGGATGTTCGCGAACAGGCCGCCCGACATGCCGATCTTGCGGTGGATACGCCAGACCGAAAGCGGAATGCCTTCCGCGTCGAGCGAGGCTTTCCAGGCGAGCACGTGCTGGTAGACGCTGTCGACGAGCGTGCCGTCGAGGTCGAAGAGAAACGCGGTGCGATTGCGGGCCATGGAAACCTCGGGCGCTGAAAGAGGGGTAACGATTGCTGCGGTGGCGAACGGAATGGATCTGCTTGCGTGCTAGAACAGATGCAGCACGCCGAGCCAGTTGAGGATGACGATGAGCGCGATCGCTCCGAGCAGGAGCGTGCGCACGTTCCAGGCCAGTTTGACGCGGCGCTGGCTCGCGTTCTGTTCCTTGGTCGCAGCTTCGGCGACCTCGGCCGCGAAACGCGTCGCGGGTTCGACACCGACCTCGCGCAGGAGAGCGCGAGCGCGCGTCTGGTCTTCCGAATGGACGATCCACACTTGCGGCCAGGTGCTGCTGTCTACCTTGCCCGTGTAGCTCGGCCCCTTGTAGTCGTGGCCCTTGTAGTTGCTGCGGTTCGTCACGCTCGTCTGAATGCCGGCTTCGGCGAGCAGTGCGACGACGCGGTCGATGTTCTCATTGCGCGGCGATGTGTAGATCTGTCTCATCAAATCACTCTTTTGCAACTGCCAAAATGGTTTGCAGCAACTGTGCTTGCGCTTCGGGCGTAGCCACCGGCTCGCGCTTCATCGATTCGGCACCTGCATGACGATCAACGAGGCTTTTCCTCGAGCACACGCATCATGCCTTCCTGTGCGGTCGAGGCGACGAGGCGGCCGTCCGCCGAGAAGATCATGCCACGCGAAAGCCCGCGCGCGCCCTGGGCCGTGGGGCTATCGCACGAATACAGCAACCACTCGTCGGCGCGGAACGGGCGGTGGAACCACATCGCATGATCGAGGCTCGCAACCTGTACGTTGCTCTGCAGGAACGAGATGCCGTGCGGCAGCATGGCCGTGCCGATCAGGTTGAAATCGGAAGCATACGCAAGCATCGCGCGATGCAGGGCAGGGGCGTCGTCGATGCGATCGACGAGGCGGAACCAGACGTTCTGCAGCGGCGCCTGTTTTTGTGGGCGCAACTCGTCGCGTGCCTCGACGCGTCGCAGTTCGAACGGACCATTGCCGCCGAACCAGCGTTGCAGCTTCGGCGGCAGTTTCGCGATCTCCTCGGGCGTCAGCGGCTTGCGTGGGGCGAGGTCCTCGGCGTTAGGCACCGCGGGCATCGGCGCGGCGTGTTCGACGCCGGGTTCGCTGACCTGGAACGAAATCGTGCAGTTGAAGATCTGCTCGCCGTGCTGGATCGCGACGACGCGACGCGTCGAGAAGCTCTTGCCGTCGCGCGTGCGCTCGACGTTGTAGATGATGGGCGCTTCGATGTCCCCGGCGCGCAGGAAGTAGGCATGCAGCGAATGCGCAGCACGCTCCGCTTCGACCGTCTGCTGCGCGGCCGACAATGCTTGCCCGAGTACCTGCCCGCCGAAGACATAGCGCGTGCCGATGTCGCGGCTCTGTCCGCGGAACAGGTTGTATTCGAGCCGTTCGAGACCGAGCAGTTCGACCAGTTCGGCGACGACGGGGTTGGGCATGCGTGCTCCACTACAGCGCGAGGATCAAGAATTATAGCGGGTGGTCGCCCACCGCGTTCGTTGACGATGCCGCATCTGTCGCCTGCGACGAGACCGTTAGTCTGGACGCAGACGTTCGAGGCCCGATACGGGGACTACTTCGTCCCAGGGAAATAGAGGGCCGGGATCCTGACGGCGCCGCAGCATGATGGTCGGATCATCGGTCGCGGGTTCGAGGCGACGATCGAGATCCTCGTGACCAGCGATGAAACGCAGGCTCGGAATAGAACGTCGCAGCTGCTGCAGCAGCGCGAGCAGGGAGCGTATCTGCGCGCCGTGATAGGGCGCGGTCCAGCGTTGATGGCGGCTGTCGCCCCAGTGCGGATAGCGGCCGATGTTGAAAATCTCGATGCCGATCGAACGCGGGTTGTAGCCGAACGTGTGGTTCGCGACGCGCTCGTCGGCCACGAAGCGGTGCAGCGTGCCATCGTCTTCGATGTAGTAGTGCCCACTGTTGCCGGTGGCTTGTTCAACATGACGCACACGCTCGCCGAACTCGCGCGCCATCTGCATGTCCGGCAATTCGGTGCAGTGGATGACGACGAGGTCGATCGCGTCGAGCGCGCGCAGGCGCAGGCGCGTTTCGTAGGGCAGGGGCCAGTCGTGAATGGAGAGGTCGGCAGGCACTGAGATTCGCAGGCGGGAGGTTCGCGTGCCGTTCGGCACGGCTCACTAAAGACAGATGCGGAGGCTAGCAAAGTTTCGGTGCCACGGGCCGGCGGCAGTCGAAAACATTACGATGACCGCGGGCATCGACCGCCGACGATGCCGGCCGCCGGACACCCGCGCCCGGCGTGCGATAATCGCCGCATGAAACCCTTCCTGATTCTTTCCCACGGCCTCGAAAGCGGCCCCGACGCGACCAAGGTCAGCGCGCTCGCGAAGGTTGCCGAGGCGGCAGGATTCCGCAGCGTGCGTCCCGATTACCGCGACCTCGACGCCTCCGGCGACGTCGATCGCATCGACGATCGCATCGCGCGACTCAAGCAGCATGCGCCCGCCGGCACGCCTGTCGTACTCGCGGGATCGAGCATGGGCGCGTTCATTTCGGTGCACGCTTCGACCGAGCTGCCATGCGTCGGTCTGTTCCTCATCGCGCTGCCGGTCGACATTCGCGGCTATGCGCGCCCGTTCGCAGCGGCCGACGTGCCGACCGCGCTCGTGCACGGCTGGAACGATGAGCTTTGCTGGGTCGACAGGGCGATCGACTTCGCGCGCCAACGTGGCGACGCGATCACGCTGCTGCGCGACGATCATCGCCTCAGCAACCACGTCGACTTCATCGCAGAACAGTTTCGCCTTTTCCTACTCCAATTCGCCGAGCAGGTACCCGGAGCTTGAACGCCGAACAACCGACGCGTCCGCCCGGCAGGTTCTTCGCAACGTGCCCCAAGGGTCTCGAATACCTGCTCGTCGACGAATTGAAGGCGATCGGCGCGAGCGACGTGCACGAGGCGCTCGCGGGCGTTCACTTCGATGGCGGCCTCGATATCGGCTATCGCGCGTGTCTCTGGTCTCGTCTCGCAAGTCGCGTATTGATGCCGATCGCGGAATTCGCGGTGACCGACGGCGACTCGCTGTACGCAGGCGCGCGTGACGTCGACTGGAACGCGCATCTCAGCGTCGCCGGCAGCTTCGCGGTCGACGCGGTCGGCAGCACGTCCGGCGTCACTCATACCCAATTCGCAGCACTGCGGGTGAAGGACGCAATCGTCGACCGTTTTCGCGACGAGACCAGCGCGCGTCCCGCCGTCGACACCGAGCAGCCCGATGTGCGCGTGAACCTGTTGCTGCGGCGCGGACGCGCGATCGTCAGCATCGACCTGTCCGGCACGCCGCTGCACCAGCGCGGTTATCGGCGCGGCAAGGGTCTCGCGCCACTCAAGGAGAACCTCGCGGCAGGCATGCTGCTGCGCGCCGGCTGGCCGGCCGTTTATGCCGCCGGCGGCGGCCTCGTGGATCCGATGTGCGGCTCGGGCACGCTGCTGATCGAGGCGGCGCTGATGGCGGCTGACGTCGCGCCGGGCCTGCGCCGCGACTATTTCGGCTTCATCGGCTGGCGCGGCCACAACGCCGCATTGTGGAAGACGCTGCACGACGAAGCGCAAGCGCGCGCGACCACCGGCGCGCAGGCGCTCAAGCCGGTGTTCTTCGGCTTCGATCAGGACAGCAGCGTCCTCAACGAGGCCGTCCACAACGCGCAGTTCGCGCTGATGTCGGGCTTCATCCATCTCGGCCGGCAGTCGCTCGAGCACCTGCGCAAGCCGCACGAACTCGCGTCGGGGCTCGTGATCTGCAACCCGCCCTATGGCGAACGCATGGGCTCGGAGAGCGGCATCGGTGACCTGTACCGGCTGCTCGGGCGCAAGCTCAAGAGCGAGTTTCCGGGTTGGCGCGCGAGCGTCATTACGTCGGATGAAGAACTCGGCCGTGCGATCGGTCTGCGCGCCGACAAGAAGTACAAGTTGTACAACGGCGCGCTCGAATGCGTGCTGCTCAACTTCGCAATCAATTCAAATGATCCGGCGACCGGCGAGGCGCCACGCGCGGAGCCGAAGCCGCTATCGGCCGGCGCGCAGATGGCGAAGAACCGCATCGAGAAGAATTTCCGCCACTTGCGCAAGCGCGCCGAGCGCGAAGGCGTCGAGTGCTGGCGCGTCTACGACGCCGATCTGCCCGAGTACGCGGCGGCGGTCGACGTCTATCGTGCGCATGCCGAGGATGGCAGCGGCACCACGCTCGATTATCTGCACATTCAGGAGTACCAGGCGCCCGCGACGATCGACGAGGACGTCGCGCGCACGCGCCTGCGCGAGCTCGTGCGGGCAGCAGGGGAGGCGCTGTCGGTGCCGCGCCAGCGCGTCGCCGTGAAGACGCGCAAGCGCGGCAAGGGCGGGGAGAAGTACGGTCGCTTCGACGAGCGCGGCGACTTCATCGAGGTGCGCGAGAGTGGTTTGAGTTTCATCGTCAACCTCTGGGACTATCTCGACACGGGCTTGTTCCTCGATCACCGCCCGTTGCGCGCACGCACACGCGAACTCGCGCGCGGCAAACGCTTCCTCAACCTGTTCTGCTACACCGGCAGCGCGAGCGTGTACGCGGCGGCCGGCGGCGCGCTCGAGACGACGAGCGTCGATCTCTCGGCGACGTACCTCGACTGGGCGTCGCGCAACCTCGCGCTCAACGGATTCGGCAACAACCGGCACAAGCTCGTGCAGGCGGACGCGCTCGAATTCGTCGCCGATCGCTCGGCGATGTACGACCTGATCTTCGTCGACCCGCCGACGTTCTCGAATTCCAAGCGCGCCGACGACTTCGACGTGCAGCGCGACCACGCGCGCCTGCTGCAATTGTGCCGCGCCAGGCTGCTGCCGGGCGGGACGATCCTGTTCTCGAACAACTTCCGCCGCTTCAAGCTCGACGAAGCGGCGCTATCGGGGCTCGAAATCCGCGACATTTCCGTGCGCTCGATCCCATTCGATTTCGAACGCAATTCACGCATACACTGTGCGTTCGAACTGCATCGTTCAGATTCGCCGGGATGAACCTGAACAGATTGATTGTTCAGAAGTTTTTTCAGTAGTTATTCAGCCAGGCGACCCCATGATGATCGTGCGGCAATTGCGCCGTCCAATCGATTAGATCAGGAGTTATGTCATGACTTTCCGCAAGCGTGGTTTTCGCGCACTCGCACTCGGTCTGCTCGCTGCAGCCGGTCTTGCGTTGACGCCGGCCGCGTTCGCCGGCGGACACGTTAGCGTTGGCGTCTCCCTGCCTGGGGTGGCGATCGGCGTCGGTCCGCATGGAAGCTATGTGGGCGTCGGTGGCTACTACGGCCCGGCCTACTATGGCCCCGCTTACTACGCGCCCGCTCCGTACTACGGTTACGGCTATGGCTACGGCTATCCGGCCTACTACGGTCCCGCCTACTACGGCGGTTACTATGGTGGCGTAGGCGTCGTCTACACCAACGGTGGCTACTACCACGGCCACGGCGGCTACTACCATGGTGGCCATGATCATGGCGGCTACCACGGTGGCCACGGTGGCGGTTACTACCACCACTAAGCCATCACCCGGCTTCACCGGCGCGCCCTTCCCGTTGTAGTTTGCGCCGGTTCAAAAACCCCGCTGCCTCGCGCAGCGGGGTTTTTTGTTTCTCCGTCCAGTACCCCAATCAACTACTTGGAACGCTGGCTGGCGCACATTCGACGGCTGGTCGCGCCGTGCCCGGGCCACTATGATAGGGACGTATCCCCATCGGAAGCTTTCGTGGTCCAGCCGCAGCAAACGCCCGCCGCACCGAGCAAGTCGGGGTCGCAAACCTGGTTGTTCTTTCGGCAGTGGCTAAAAAACCCGCTGCGCGTCGCGGCGTTGTCGCCCTCCGGGGCGCAGCTGGCCGGGCTCATGATGAGCGAGCTGCCTGCGCGCGCCCAGCGCGTCGTCGAGCTCGGCGCCGGTACCGGCGTATTCACCCGTGCGCTGCTGGACGCGAAGATTGCACCCGACAAGCTGCTCGTCGTGGAACTCAATCCCGAATTGCACGAATACCTGCACGAGCAGTTTCCGCTCGTCCGCGTCGTCAACGGTGATGCCTGCGATCTCAAGGAGATCGCGATGAAGGAGGGCTTCCTCACGACCGGGCTCGTCGATGCGGTGATCAGCGGTCTCGGCCTGCTGTCGATGCCGCGTTCGCTGCAGAAGGCCATCGTCGAGGCGGCGTTGAGCGTCCTGCGTCCCGACGGCTGCTTCATCCAGTTCACCTATGGGCCGAAGTCGCCGATTCCGCGCGACCTCGCCGAAGAACTCGGCCTGTCGGTGCGCCGTGGCGGTTTCGCCTGGCGCAACGTGCCGCCGGCGTCGGTGTTCGTCTACACGCGCACGCGCTCCGAGTCGATCAAGGCCGTTCGCTCCTAGCACGTCCATAGGCTCGCAGTCGCCGGGCTGGCGCCTGCCTGCGGGCAGAGCGGATAATCGCGCCTTCGCTGGAAGAAGGCCCCGTCATGAACGCACCGACTCGCATCGACACGACGCGCACGATTCGCGCACCCCGCGGCACCGATCTGTCGTGCAAGAGCTGGCTCACCGAAGCCGCATTCCGCATGATCCAGAACAATCTCGATCCCGAGGTTGCGGAGAATCCGCACGAACTCGTCGTCTACGGCGGCATCGGCCGCGCCGCACGCAACTGGGAGTGCTTCGACGCCATCCTGCGCTCGCTGCGTGACTTGAACGACGACGAGACGCTGCTGATCCAGTCGGGCAAACCCGTCGGCGTGTTTCCGACGCACGAGGACGCGCCGCGCGTCCTGCTCGCGAACTCGAACCTCGTGCCGCACTGGGCGACCTGGGAGCATTTCAACGAACTCGATCGCAAAGGCCTCATGATGTATGGCCAGATGACGGCGGGATCGTGGATCTACATCGGCTCGCAGGGCATCGTGCAGGGCACCTACGAGACGTTCGTCGAGATGGGCCGCCAGCACTACGGCGGCAGCCTCAAGGGCAAGTGGATCCTCACGGCCGGACTCGGCGGCATGGGCGGCGCGCAACCGCTCGCGGCGAGTCTCGCGGGCGCCTGTTCGCTCAACATCGAATGCCAGCAGAGCCGCATCGACTTCCGCCTGAAGACGCGCTACGTCGACGAGCAGGCCAACGATATCGACGACGCGCTTGCGCGCCTCAAGAAATACACGAGCGAGGGCAGAGCCGTATCGATCGCGCTTCTCGGCAACGCCGCAGAGGTGCTGCCCGAACTCGTGCGGCGCGGTGTGATGCCTGACGCCGTGACCGACCAGACGAGCGCACACGATCCGGTCAATGGTTACCTGCCGATCGGCTGGACCGTCGAGCAATGGATCGAGACGCGCAAGACCGATCCCAATGCCGTGCGCGACGCCGCGAAGCATTCGATGCGCGAGCACGTTCAAGCGATGCTGACTTTTCACGCGGCGGGCATCCCGACGTTCGACTACGGCAACAATATCCGGCAGATGGCGCAGGATGCGGGTTGCAAGAACGCGTTCGCGTTCCCCGGGTTCGTTCCGGCCTATGTGCGGCCGCTATTCTGTCGCGGCATCGGTCCGTTCCGCTGGGTCGCGCTGTCGGGCGATCCCGAGGACATCTACAAGACCGATGCGAAGGTGAAGGAACTCATCGCCGACGATCCGCACCTGCACAACTGGCTCGACATGGCCCGCGAGCGCATCAGCTTCCAGGGCCTGCCCGCGCGAATCTGCTGGGTCGGCCTCGGCCTGCGTCACAAGCTCGGCCTCGCGTTCAACGAGATGGTGCGAAAGGGCGAGGTGAAGGCACCGATCGTGATCGGCCGCGATCATCTCGACTCGGGCTCGGTGGCCTCACCGAACCGCGAGACCGAGGCCATGAAGGACGGCAGCGACGCGGTCAGCGACTGGCCGATCCTCAACGCGCTGCTCAACACGGCCGGTGGCGCGACCTGGGTCAGCTTCCACCACGGCGGCGGCGTCGGCATGGGCTACTCGCAGCACTCTGGCGTCGTGATCGTCTGTGACGGCAGTGCCGAAGCCGACAAGCGCATCGCGCGCGTGCTCTGGAACGATCCGGGCACGGGCGTCATGCGCCATGCCGATGCCGGGTATGAGATCGCGCGGGCGTGTGCGCGGGAGCAGGGGCTCAACCTGCCGATGGAGTAGCGGCACAGGAGAGTGCCAGACAACCGCAGGGAGACACACGTGGCTGGGAAACCGCAATGCAATCACCGCTTCACGACGAAAAAGACACGCTCTCCGACGAGATTCGCGACGCGACCGAACTGCTAGAGGGCATCGCGGCCGATCATTCGATTCTCGATCGCCTTTCGCTCGAGGAGCGCCAGCGCTTCCACGCGGCCGTTGGACATTTCTACCACCCCGATCCGGTGCAGCGACGGCGAAAACGCAAGGCCCAATCGCGTGAGCGCAATGCCGCGCAGATCGCCAAAGAGGAGGCGCTGCTGCATTCGACCGGCATCCGCGAATTGCGCCGGCGGCCGGTTTTCACGACGCCCAACCTTCTTGCTCCGGAAGCGGTCGTGCAGGACGACATTGCCGACTTCGACAGGGACGAAAGCAGACCCGAGCGCCGCGAGTCGGTCGAGCCGCAGCATTGCTACGTCTGCAAGCAGAAGTATTCGCTGATTCATCATTTCTACGATCAGCTATGCCCGGCATGCGCGGAGTTCAATTTCGCCAAACGCACCGAGACGGCAGATCTGCGCGGGCGTGTCGCGTTGCTGACCGGGGGCCGCGTCAAGATCGGTTATCAGGCTGGTCTCAAACTGTTGCGCGCTGGCGCGAGTTTGATCGTGACGACGCGCTTTCCGCGCGACTCGGCTGCGCGTTATGCGGAGGAGCCGGATTTCGGCGAATGGTCACATCGGTTGGAAATTTTCGGACTGGATTTGCGTCACACGCCGAGCGTCGAAGCGTTTTGCCACGAGCTCGTGGCGACCCGCGACCGGCTCGACTTCATCATCAACAACGCCTGCCAGACCGTGCGCCGCCCACCCGAGTTCTATGCGCACATGATGGAAGCCGAGACCGCGGCCGCGCACGACGTTCCCGAGCATCTGCGTAAACTACTCGGCGGCTACGAAGGGCTGCGTCGCTACGCGATGCTGCCCGATGCCGGCGGCGCGATGCTCGCGGCGCAACGCAGGGCCGACGATGTTGCCGGCATCACGCGCGCCGCGGAGTTGTCGCAGGTGCCGTTGCTCGCCGAGGAATTCGCAGGGCAATCGCATTTGTTCCCGCAGGGTCGGCTCGATCAAGATTTGCAGCAGGTCGATTTGCGCGAACGAAATTCATGGCGCTTGCTGATGGCTGACGTGCCGTCGGTGGAACTGCTCGAAGTACAGCTCGTCAACGCGATCGCGCCATTCATCATCAATGCGCGCCTGAAGCCACTGCTGCTGCGCACGCCGGGAGATGCTCAGCCAACCCGCGACAAGCATATCGTCAACGTGTCGGCGGTCGAAGGCCAGTTCTATCGCAAGTTCAAGACCACGCGGCATCCGCACACCAACATGGCGAAGGCCGCGCTCAACATGATGACGCGCACGTCGGCGACCGACTACTACGGTGACGGCATCCACATGAACGCGGTCGACACCGGCTGGGTCACGGACGAGGATGCCGCCGCGATTGCCGCGCGCAAGGTGATTGAGGAGCGTTTCCATCCGCCGCTCGACATCGTTGACGGCGCCGCGCGCATCGTGGATCCGATCATCGCCGGCTTCAACACCGGCGAGCATGTTTGGGGACAGTTCCTGAAGGACTACAAGACAGCGGATTGGTAGGGGCAAAGGCCGAGAGTGCCTCTTCCGCGAATCAGCTGCCGCGCTGACGACCGAACAGACTCTTGGAATGCATTCCGATTTGAAGCTGGAGCCCCGATTGCCGATCTGCGCCAACTGCAGCACAACCCTCGTCGGCGAGTACTGTCACGCCTGTGGCCAGCGCCGCTTCGCCGAAAGCGATCGCAGGTTCGGCCATCTGCTGCACTTGTTCGTCGGCAGCATCACCGACCTCGACGGACGCGTCTGGCGCACCGTGCGCGCGTTGCTGTTCCATCCGGGGCTGCTGTCGCGCGAGTATTTCGAGGGACGGCGCGCGCGCTGGATCTCGCCCGTATCGCTGTTCCTCGCGATCAGCGTCGTCTACTTCCTCGCGCCGTTTCATGGCGGCGACCTGACGGCGCAATTCAACCAGCAGGTGTCGGGGCGCGTGCGCGCGCTCGCTGCCGGTCCGGATGAGAAGCTCAGCGCCGCACAACTGGCTGGCGCGGGGCAGGCGCACACGCCGTTCACGGAACACTGGGTCGACGAACGCGTGCGCGCGCGTGACGCAGCCGCGCGCAAGGCCTCGGGCGGCGCGACGGGCTACAGCTACCGCGACTATCGCGTTGCCTATGACGCCAAGGCAGACGACATCAGCAAGGCGCTCGTGATCCTGCACGTGCCGTTCGCCGCGTTCGCGCTGATGGTCGTGTTCGTGCGGCAACGCCGCTACTTCGCCGAGCACTTCGTCGTCGCGCTGCACTTTTTCTCGTTCGCGATGATTGCGCTTGAAGTCGTCCTGCAGGGCAGCGGCCTCCTGCACGTGTTGTTGCCTGCTGACTGGCAACCGCCGCCTTGGACTCTCGACTGGCTCATGCGCACGCTGCTGCCGACGTACGCACTCGTCTCGCTGCGGCGTGCCTATGGTGTTGGCTGGCTCTATGCCATCGCGGCCGCGAGCGTGATGCTCGCGACGGTCGTGACCGTCAATCTCTACTTCTATCGCGCGGTGCAGTTTCTCGTGACGTTCGCGCTGACCTGACACCGCTTGCGGTACAACGAAGATTCACCGCGGCCTCGTCGACTTCAGGTTCGCCAGCCGCAGCGCAGAAAGTGGCGAGCCGCAGCGCGTGCCGGGGCTAGGTCGCAGCCACTACCCGAATGGCGATGTCGTCGAGGCGCACGACCTGGCCCGCGCGGATCTTGCACGTCTTGCGCAACTCGACCGCGCCGTCGACCGTCACCGCGCCGCTCGCGACGATCGCCTTGCCCATGCCGCCGCTGTCGCAGACGCCGGTGAGCTTGAGCAGGTTGTGCAGCTCGACGTAGTCGCGGTCGAGAGGGAAGTCGATGTCCTGCATGTGACCGTCCGCTACTTGCCGGTCTGCCAGGGCTTGCGTTCGGAGATCTGCTTCATTTCCGTTGCCGCGCGCTTCTTCGCGCGTGCAAGTTGGCGTTCCGTCCAGCGCTTGAGTACGCGCGCGTGGCGCGCCCCCTTCTCGTGATCGCGTACGACTTCCTCGACGCGTTCGAGCAGCGCATCGACATTCTCGCGCGGTTGCGCCTGCGCGTCGTGGTTGCTGTACCACACGTCGATCCAATGGTCGCTGCGTTCGCCGAGACGCAGGACGGTGCGAAAATACTGCGGCGGATGCCGCTTCAGCTGGATGAGATCGGCCAGCGCGGCGGCGAGCGCGAGCGGGATCAGCACGAGGTCGCGAGCCGTGTTGAGCAGCAGTTTGAGTTGCAGCAGCAGGACGGCCCGGATCAGCGGCCAGCGTTTGCGTTGAGGTTCGGATGCGATACCCATCGCGGCAGACTAGATGAGATTGCGCCGCAGGGGAACAGGGCGGCTGATCGTCGCGCGGCGGTGGCGTACACTGGCCGCACGGATATCGACGAGGAGCGATCGTGGCAATTTCTGGGGCGGGCGGCACGCCCGGTGGCGTAGGGCAGTTCCTACTCGGATTCGTGCTCGCGGTCGTGGGCGGCTGGCTGCTGATGAACCAGGTCACGGTGTCGAGCGGCGCGTGGATGTTCTGGGGCTACGACGCGTTCGGCCTATCGCTGCTTCCGTTCATCCTCGGCGTCGGCATGCTGTTCTTCAACGGCAAGTCCGTACTCGGCTGGTTGCTGCTCGTCGCCGGGCTCGCGATCGTCATCGCCGGCATCATCGTGAACCTGCATATCTACTTCCGCCCGACGAGCCTGTTCAACACGCTCATGATGCTCGTGCTGCTGTTCGGCGGTATCGGCCTGATCGCGCGTTCGCTACGTCCGCAACGGGCTGCTGCTTGAGCCGCGACGAACGTGTTGTGCGCGAGAGCGCATTGTTGGGCGGACTCGTCACTACGGGATCCCGCAGTGCTCCGCCCAGCGCAGCGTGAAGCGAAGCGCCGGCCGGAGTCGACTGGATTGATGCCAGGCATCCGATGAATCCGCTCGACAACCCCGTTTGGTCGTCGCTGACGAATGCACACGCACGCTTCGCCAGGCGCACGATGCTTGCGGCCCGCTATCCCGCCGAGGTCGCGCCGTTTGTTGCTATCGATGGAAATGCTATCGATGGAGATGCGATCGATAGAGATGCGATCGGGGCCGACGCGGTTGGCTTATCCGCTGAGGCGTCGGCACAGCTCGGGCAACTCGTTGACCCAGGCGAACCCGTGCTGTTCGTCGGACCCGCACCGCCCTTGTCTCGCGGCTGGCGGATCGAACCGATGGTTCATATCGCGCAGATGGTTTGCGACCGGCGCATCGCTGCCATCGACGGCCCGCGCGTGATCGCACTGACCTCGGAGCACACGGCAGACGTCCTCGATCTGACAGCGCGCGTGTATCCGCATTATTTCCGGCCGCGGACGGTAGAACTCGGGCGCTATTTCGGCATATACGACGGTGGCAAGCTCGCCGCGATGGCAGGCGAACGCATGCGCTTCGAGGGGCATGTGGAACTGAGCGCGATCTGCACCGACCCCGCATACCTCGGTCTTGGCTATGCACAGCGTCTCGTCGCGATGCTGACGAACGACATCCTCGATGGCGGCCGTGTACCGTTCCTGCACGTGAGCCACGCGAACGCACGCGCGAAGGGATTGTACGAACACATGGGCTACCGCTTCCGCGGGGATATCCCGTTGCTTGCCGTTACCCGCGAGGCAGCCTGATGCGCTTCTTCGGCGACGCCGAAGCACGGCCGAAGCGCCGGGCACGCGTTCAGGGAAGGCGGGTTGATTTGCCGCCGTTTGCCCCGACCTGAGTCCTGTCGCACCGGACCCGGCGCGACGCCGCATCGGCCACGGGCACCGTGGCGACGGCCCGATGTGAAACCAACGAAGATCATGGCAAACCCGATGACCCAAGCTGCAGCCAACAACGACGCCCGTTCACTTCGCATCGATTTCGTCTCGGACGTGTCGTGCCCCTGGTGCGCGGTCGGGCTGCTGTCGCTCGAGCAGGCGCTGAAACGCCTGGACGGCGAGGTGCACGCCGAGTTGCATTTCCAGCCATTCGAGCTCAATCCGCAGATGCCCGCGGGCGGGCAGGACATCGGCGAGCACCTGCGTCAGAAATATGGCGCCTCGCCCGAACAGTTCGCCGCGAACCAGGAAAACATCCGCCAGCGCGGCGCCGCGCTCGGGTTCACGTTCGACATGGGCAAACGTTCGCGTATCTACAACACATTCGATGCGCATCGCCTGTTGCATTGGGCGGGCCTCGAAGGACGTCAGTCCGAGCTCAAGCATGCCTTTCTGCGTGCCTATTTCAGCGATGGCGCGGACGTCGGCGATCGGGAAACGCTCGTGCGCCTCGCGGGCGAGGTAGGTTTGCCTGTCGAACGGGCTCGCGCGATTCTGGCTTCCGACGAATTCGCGGCGGAGACACGCGCCCAGGAACGTTTTTTCCTCCAGAACGGCATCAACGCGGTGCCGGCCGTGATCATCAACGAGCGACATCTCATCTCGGGCGGCCAGCCCGTCGAAGTGTTCGAGCGCGCGCTGCGCCAGCTCGCCGCAGCGGACTGACGCGGCGGCGCGTTTCGTCGCCCGCTGCGACGCGGCGACACGTTAAACCGTCCGATGCGCATTCGCATCCCTTGATTCGACAGCCCTTCGATCGTCCGGACTCCGCATGCGCACCTCGCATGCGAACGCCCGATGAGGATCGACCCCATCGACCTGCAGCCAAATGAGGTTCGCGTGCGCCGACTGACTTTGTTGTGCCTGTTGTTCCCGATCATTGCCGTCGCAGGTACGGCTGCGCCGGCCGCGGTCGATTCGACCGCAGAATTCCGCGCAGCCGGGGCGCTCGCAATGCAGGCCGACATGAAATCCGCGCTACCGCATCTCTCGCGCGTGCAGGCGAAAGATCTGCCCGAGGATCGACGCAAAGTGCTCGCGTGCATGCGCGAGCGCTTCGTGGACAGGAAGGCGCCGACGCTGCCTGCCGATCTCGATCCCTGGGGCGGGCGGGTGCTCTCGGCTTATAGGCGCTACTGGACGCACGTGATGCTCGGTGCGCAACCCGCGGCGGCGGCCGAACGCGAGCTCGCGACCGCTCTCGCGTCAATGGTGACGCTGCCGGAGACCGCAGGCGCCGCGCCGACGATGGACGCGCTCGAGCCGCTGTTGACCTCCAAACTCGAGGCGCGTGGCTACCACGCGTTGTTCGGCGTCACCGCGCCACTGCGCGAATTCATGCTTTGGCGCAAGCAGACCGATGAGACCTACGACATCGATCTGCCCGAGGGCCGGGAGGCCGTGCATGTCACGATGATGGACGACTTCGTGAGCCTCGGCTGGCTCGGCTATGCGATCTGTGACTTCCACCACACGGGTGGCTGGGCGACGCCCGAGCGTCTCTTCGCCGTGCGCTCTGCCTACGACCTCGACGCCGAATCATTCAAGGTGAGCTACCTCGCGCACGAAGGACAACACTTTTCCGACTATCGACGCTTCCCGACGCTCACGCAGCCGGATCTCGAGTATCGGGCGAAGCTCGTCGAGATCGCGAAGGCGCGCAGCTCGCTGTACGACCTTCTCGCCGCGTTCATCGCGAATGGCAGCGACAGCCGCGAGCAGCCGCATCCATGGGCCGACCGGCAGGTCGTCAATCAGCTCGCTGCAAGCGTGCTCGACGGTGCGCCCGCATCGGCCGAGGCGTTTCGCCGCGTGCCGGCGGAGCGGATCAATGCTGCTGCTGCCGCCTTGCTGCAGCAGGACACGGCGCAGCGCGCGAAGACGTCACCAAAATCCTGAGTTCCTCGCACGCGTGCGTCGCGGCGATGCCCGCAGGCAAACGCTGGCGTTTGAGATTTGCGCGCGTGCAGCGTATTTTTGTTGAGCCCGCTTCGGGCGATGACAAAAATCACAGGAGGATCCCATGAGCAAGGGCATGAACCAGAAGAAAGACACGAAAAAGAAACCGACGAAGACGCTCAAGGAAAAGCGCGCCGAGAAGCAGGCGAAAAAGAAGTAGGGTTCGTCGATCGCGTGAGCCCTACGCGCGGAGTCGCTCGATCAGAGCGATTGCCGCGGCCGGGTTGCGTTCCTTCGCCGCGCTGATGAAGTAGATGTACACGTCGCGCGGCGTCACTTTCGCGCCATCCCTCGAAACAAGAGGAAGGTCTTCGGGTTGCATACCCGCCGCCCACTCGCGCGCGCAGCGCGTCCAGCGATCGAGTTCAGCGGTCGGATAACCGGTCGCGACCTCGGAGCGACTGCGCATGAGCCGCGCGTAGACGAAGTCGCCCGTGACGTCGGCAAACGACGGATAGTCCGTCGAGTCGGTGAACACGGTCGGCACTCGATACTTGCGCGCGAGCTCGACGTATTCGGCGCTGCGGAAACTGTCGTGCCTCACTTCGAGGACATGCCGCAGAGGCGTCGCGTCGAGCGCCCGCGGCAGCTGATCGAGAAACGCCGCGAGATCGGCGCGATCGAATGCCTTGTGCTCGGGCAGCTGCCAGAGGATCGGGCCGAGGCGTTCGCCGAGTTCGCCGATGCCGCCGAACACGAAGGCGTCGATCGCCTTCCCTGTGTCGGCAAGCAGTCGCCTGCCCGTGATGTGTCCGGGTGCCTTCAGCGAGAAGACGAAGCCGTCGGGCGTCTCGCTGCGCCATCTTGCGTAGGTCGCGGGCTTCTGCGCGCTGTAGAACGTGCTGTTGATTTCTATCGCGGTGAGCCGACGGCTCGCGAATTCGAGTTCGCGCTTCTGCACGAGCCCGGCTGGATAAAAATTGTTGCGCCACGGCGCGAAGTTCCAGCCGCCGATGCCGACGCGGATGCCCGACGCTCGCGCCTGTTCTCGCCTTGCCGAACCGGGATCGTCTATCATCGATCTGTCTCTTCCTGCCGGATTGAAGACGAAGCGTATCCCCGATGATCAAGCCCGAAAAGCCCGCGAATGAAATGGTGCGCATGGCTGAGCTTGAGCGCTACGAGATCCTCGACACCGCGCCCGAACGCAGCTACGACGACCTGCTCGCGATCGCCGCGGCGATTTGCAACACGCCGATGGGCTCGGTGACGCTCGTTGCCGGCGATCGACAATGGTTCAAGAGCCGCCTCGGCATCGCCGTCGAGGAGACCGGCCGCGACGTCGCGTTCTGCGCGCACGCGATCCTCAAACCCGAAGACATGCTCGTCGTTCCCGACACGCTGCTCGACGAACGCTTCCACGACAATCCGCTCGTGACCGGCGAACCGAAGATTCGCTTCTACGCGGGCGCACCGCTCGTCACGAACGGCCAGGCGACCGGCACGTTCTGCGTGATGGACGACCGGCCGCGCGAACTCACGCCGTTCCAGACGCAGGCGATGGTCAGCCTGTCGCGCCAGGCCGCCGCGCTGCTCGAGCTGCGCGCGGCACTGCGCGATCTGCGTCGCCACATCGCCGAGCGCAGCTGGTACGAGCAGAAGCTCGAGGCCTATCAGGAGCTGCTCGAAGGACAGAACGCCGAGTTGACAGAACTCAGCAAGACCGACGCGCTGACCGGGCTGCCGAACCGTCGCGCGTTCAATGTCGCGCTCGCCGCGGCGATCGAGGCGGCATCGGCGCGAAACAAGGCGCTCTGCATCGCGGTGCTTGATGTCGATCACTTCAAGATGGTCAATGATCTGCACGGTCATCCGGCGGGCGACGCGGTACTCGCCGCGATCGCGCGCACACTCGATGCCCAACGCAGCACTCGCGGGTTCGTGGCGCGATCGGGCGGCGAGGAGTTCGCCGTGATCCTGCCCGACACGGCGCTTCACGACGCGGAGCTGCAATGCGAATTCATGCGCCAGGCAGTGCAGCACATGGGCCACGGCCTGCCGGTGACGATCAGCATCGGCGTGACCCAGTACCGAGTGGGCGACAGCTCGACGACGATGTACGCGCGGGCTGACGAGGCGCTCTATGCGGCCAAGCGCAACGGCCGCAATCGCGTCGAGGCGAAGTAGACGCGCATTGATTCCGCGGCTGTGTCAGGCCGTCGCCTTCCACGGGTCGTATTCGCCGAACCACCAGAGGTGGCCTTCGGGATCGCGACAGCTGTAGCCCTTGCCGCCGTAGTCCTTGGTCTCGAGTTCGTCGACGATCACAGCACCTGCCGCCTTTGCGCGCGCGAAGTGCGCGTCGCAGTCGCGCACGATCACGCAGGGGCTCTGCGTCTCGCGGCCGCCGATCTGATCAGGCTGGGCGATGCGCCTGCTCCATGCGCTGCTGTTTTCGGCGCTGCTGTTTTCGGCGCTGTCGTTTTCGGCCGAGCCGAGCATGATCATGCCGTTGCCAAACGTGAGTTGCGCATGCTGCACGACGCCGCGCTCGTCGGCGTAGACGGCTTGTTTCGCGAAGCCGAAGGCGGTGCAAAGCCATTCGATCGCGGCAGCCGCGTCGCGGTAGCGTATCGACGGGATGATCGTCGCGCGCGTGTCGGCGGCGAGGGTAGCAGCCATGTCGTTGGTCCTTTCGCTTGCGGGAAAGATCGTCGCCGCGTTTCGCAAGCGAGACTAGCGCCGCCGGTGGCCTGCCGTCACGTTACGAATGTCATCTCTTGACCCTTCAAGCGCGACATGCGAGGCGAGGGCAGAGTGGCGCTGCCATGCAGGTGACAAGTGGCGCTTCGCCGTACGCGCAAATGCGCGACAATGCCAATCCACGGCGCAGGATCAGCGAGCATGGCTTCGACAAGTGACAGCATTCAGGCACAGGCCGATCAGACGGTTGGCCCGTCCGAAAAACGCGACTGGTTGAGCCTCTTCGAACTGCTGCTGCTCGGCGCGATCTGGGGCGGCTCGTTCCTGTTCATGCGCATCGCGGCAGGCGATTTCGGGCCCGTGGCGCTCGTCGAGACGCGACTCGTGTTCGGCGTGCTGATTCTGCTGCCTTTCCTCCTGCGCGCCCGCGCATTCTTGCGCGCGCGCCACGTCGCCTGGTTCGCGCTCGTCGGCGCCCTCAATTCGGCGATCCCTTTCGTGCTGTTCGCGTGGGGCGCGGAGCGCGCGCCGGCGGGTATCGGCGCGATCAGCAACAGCATGACGGTGTTGTTCACGATCCTGGTCGGATTCGCCGCGTTCGGCGAGCGCATCGGTGTGCTGCGCGCGCTCGCGCTGGTCGGCGGATTCGTCGGCGTGGTCGTGCTCGCGAGCGGCAAGACGAGCGGGGCGAACGTCGGCCAGGCCGCGGTCGCGGGCACGCTCGCCTCGCTTTGCTACGGCGTCGCGATCAACCTCGTCAAGCGCTACCTCGCCGATCTGCCGCCTGGCGCGATCGCCGCCGGCACGCTCGGCTGCTCGACGCTGTTCGTCGCGCCGCTGGCGTGGTGGCTGTGGCCCGCTGCGGCCATTCCGCTTAGGTCCTGGGCCTGCGCGATCACGCTCGGCGTGCTCTGCACAGGCATCGCCTATGCGCTCATGTATCGGCTCGTCCAGCGCATCGGCGCGGCAAGGGCATCGACGACGACCTATCTGATTCCGCTTTTCGGCGTCGCCTGGGCCTGGTTGTTCCTCGACGAGCAGCCGACGTTGACGATGCTGATCGCAGGCGCGCTGATTCTCGGCAGCGTGATCCTGAGCCAGCGCGAGCGCGCACCTTCACGTTGATGCCTTGCGTCCCTGGCGGACGCATGGCGGGCGCGTATGCGATCATGTGTAGATCGATATCCCAGGTTTGCACATGAACATTGGCACATGAATCAGCACGACAAGCGCCTCGCGATCGAACAACTGCAAAAGGGCATCATCCAGCATCGCGCGGGCCAAATTGGCCTGGCGCAGAGCCATTACCAGCGGGCCGCCAAGCTCGATCCGAAGAACGCGGATGCGTGGCACCTGCTCGGCGTGTGCGCCCTTCAGACGAACAACCTGCCACTCGCCGCGAAGCATCTGCGTGCGTGCACGAGCCTCAGCCCCGGGTTTGCCGAGGCACACAACAATCTCGGCGTCGCGCTGCGGCGGATGGGGCGGCACGAGGATTCCGTCGGCGCCTTCCGCGCGGCGCTCGGCGCTCGCGAGCGCTACGTCGAGGCGGTGTACAACCTCGGCCTGTCGATGGAAGCGACCGGCAAGCTCGACGAGGCCGAACGCGCCTGGCGACAGGCGCTGATCTGGCGAGGCAACGACTTCAACAGCGCGAACAATCTCGGTAATCTGCTGCGCCGCCAGGGCAAGCTCGAGGAAGCGCTGCCCTTGCTCGACCTCGCGCACAGGCTGCAGCCCGAAAGCGCGCAGGCAAACGGCAACTACGCGATGCTGCTGATCGATCTGGGACGTGCACGCGACGCGGCACGCGCGGCGCAGGCGGCAACGTCGCTCGAACCGCAGAACGCGTTGTGGTGGGCGACGCTCGGTGTGGCCGAGCGCGTCCAGCACAACGTCGAGGCGGCGATCGTCGCGCTCAACAAGGCGCTCGAGCTCGATCCGCGCGATGAGGGCTCGCGCGCAGAACTCGGGCTCGCGCTGATGGAGGCCGGGGAGATCGACGCCGCGCGGGCGACGCTGGCCAAGGAGCTGTCCAACCCGCGCTACGGCGAGCGTCTGCGCTGGGCCAACGAGCTTTCGCTTCCGTCCGTTTATGCGGACGAGGCGCAGGTGGATGACGAGCGCGCACGCTTCTCCCGGGGCCTCGAATCAGTCTCGACCGGGCTCAAACTCGATTCGCCGCAGAATCGACTGCTGACGTACGAGGCCGCGAGCGGTGTCGCCACGTTTCTGCTGCACTATCAGGGACGCAACAATAGCGAATTGCAATATCGTTTCGGCGATCTCGTGCATCGCGTGATGGAAGCCGGCGTACCGCAGCTGTTGCGGCCGCTGTCGTGGCGTGCACGCGCGCACGGCGGCCGAATCCGCGTCGGCATCGTCAGCAGCCACCTGATGCAGCACACCGTGTCGCGCTATTTCAGGAATCTCATCGGCGGGCTCGACCCCGCGCGCTTCGACGTCCGCGTCTGGTATAGCGGCGGCGTGCGCGACGCGAGCACCGAGCAGATCGCCGGCCGCGTCGCGTCGTTCGAGTACGTAAGCGAGGATGCGCTCGTGACCGCGCAGAGAATCCTCGAGGCACGACTCGATGTACTCGTCTACGCCGAGACCGGCATGGACCCGCGCCACCACGTGCTCGGCGCCTTGCGTCTCGCGCCCGTGCAGTGCGTGCTCTACGGCCATCCGGTGACGAGCGGCTTGCCCAACATGGATCATTTCCTCAGCGCCGTGACGCTCGAACCCGCGGACGGCGCGTCTCACTACCGCGAGAATCTGGTGTTGCTTCCCGGCCTCGGCGCCTGTCCGGAGAGGCCGCCAGCGCCTGGCGACGGCGGCTGGCTCGATCAGTTCGCAGAAGGCGGCCAGATTGCACTGTGCCTGCAGAATCATCTCAAGCTCGTGCCCTCTTTCGACTCGGTTCTTGCCGAGATCGCGAAGCGTAGCGGCGTGCGCATCGGCTTCTTCGTGCGCAACGTGGGCGTCGCGCGGCGCTTCCGCGAGCGCATCGAGGCGGAGTTTCGCAGACATGGACTCGACCCGCTGCGCTCGCTCGCGTTTCTGCCCGCGAAGGATCACGCGGGATATCTTGGTGGCGTCGCGCGCGCCGCGCTCGTCCTCGATTCGCCATGGTTCTCTGGCGGTGCGACGAGCCTCGACGCATTCAGCGTCGGCACGCCGGTGCTTACTTGGGAAGGCCGTATGGCGCGCGGACGGCAGACGCTCGCGATGCTGCGTCTCATGGATATCGATGGTCTCGTCGCCGCCGACGAAAACGACTACGTGACGAAAGCCGTGGCGCTGCTCGCCGACCAGCCTGCGTTGCGGACGCTGCGCACGCGCATAGCGGAGCGCAGCGGCGCGCTGTTCGAACACGGGCAGGTGCTCGCCGCATTCGAGGCTTTCCTCGACGACGCGACGCGCTCGCTTGCATGACTACGGCAGTGCTTCCCGCGCAAAAGCACGCGTCGTCGCACGATCCATACCCACGTCCGCTCACCCTGAGCGTGGCGCCGCAGGCGCCGAGTCGAAGGGCTGCAGCAGGCGCTTCGACTTCGCTGCGCTACGCTCAGCGCGAACGGGTCCATGTTTTGCGCTTCGCTCAGAGCGAACAGGTTCAAGTTTTGCGCTTCGCTCAGAGCGAACGGAACCATGTTCTGCGCTGCGCTCAGCGCGAAAGATTCCTCGTCGTCGCGCGGACGCCAAAGGGACTGCGGTGAGCACGGCAAGGCTATTCGCTGGCATCGAACTCGGCGGCACGAAGATCCTCTGCCGCGTCGTCGACGAATACGGCGTGGCACTCGGCGCTCGTCGTTTCGCGACGTCGACGCCTGCGCAGGCGGTCGACGACGTCTGTGCGGCCGTCGAGGCGATCGCGGGCGGCAGCGAAATCGTCGGCGTCGGTATCGCGAGCTTCGGGCCGATCGTCGTCGATCCGGTGGCGAGCGAGTACGGTCGCCTGCTGCCGACGCCGAAACCCGGCTGGTCGGGCTTCAATCTCAACGCTGCCTTCGGCGCACGACTGGGCGCGCCGATCGCGATCGACACCGACGTCAACGCCGCAGCGCTCGCCGAGCAGCGTCTCGGCGCGGGCAGGGGACTCGGCGCTGTCGCGTACATCACGGTCGGCACGGGCATCGGCGGCGGCCTCGCGACCCGCGAAGGCGTGCTCAAGGGTAGCCTGCATCCGGAAATTGGTCACATGCGCCTGCGTCGACGCGCCGGCGACCTTCATCCGAGCACCTGCCCGTTCCACGACGACTGTGCGGAAGGCCTCGCGGCCGGTCCCGCGGTCGCGAAGCGGCTCGTGGGTGCGCGCACGCTTGCCGACTCCCCCGAGGCGCAGGCGCTCGTCGCGGGCTATCTCGGCGACCTGCTCGCGATGCTGGTGCTCGCGTGGTCGCCGCATCGCATCGTGCTCGGTGGCGGCGTGACGGGCACCGCTGGACTGCTCGCGCGTATCGACGAGGCGCTGCGCGCCGCGCTCTCAGGCTACGGTCCGGAAATTCCCGAAGACTTCGTCGTGCCGCCACACTTCGCCGATGCGGGCCTCGAGGGCGCGTTGATCATGGCGCGCGAAGCGACCGGACGCGTCGGCTAGCGTGCGCCAAGGCGCGCGAGGTATTTGCGCTCGGCCGCCTCGCTGAAGAACACGAGCAGGTTGCCCGACGCGTCCTCGAAACCCGACTTGCCGAGGTCCGCGGCCGCCGCGTGCAGCAACGCCTGTGTCGAGGTAGCGCGTTCGAGCCTCGGCCCCGATTGTTGCGCTCCGCGTTCGGGGCTGCCTTGCGAGAGCGAAAATACGCGGGCACCGAGCTCATCGAGTTGCATGATGAACGCGTCGACGCCCGCGCCGTAGCGTTCGAGCAGACCCGGCGCATATTCCATCAGCACGCCGAGCTGCTCGCGCGATCGCGCGATCGTCGCGCGCATGCCTTCGAGCACGAGCGGCTCGGCGCCCTGCGTGTCGATCTTGATGAAATCGACTTGGCGTTCTCCGAGATAGGCATCGAGCGTCGTCGTGCGGATCTCGCGCCTGCGGCGACCCGGCGCGGAATGCAGGCGATGGTCGCCGCCGTTGTCGGCCGACAGGAATAGGACAGCATCGCCTGCAGTATTGCTCAGCGCGAGTGTCTCGACGACTGCATTCTTGCAATCGTTGAGCAGCAGGTTCGCGCGCAGGAGACGGTTGTTGTCGGGTTCCGGTTCGAAGCCGATGACGTGTCCCTCGGCGCCCGTCAGCCGCGAGAAAAACACTGTGAAGTAGCCGACGTGTGCGCCGACGTCGACCACCGTGGCGCCGCGCTGGATCACTCGCTGGAACAGGAGCGTCTCGGTCGGTTCCCACTGCCGACTGGAGCGGATGGTCGGCGCGATCCAGACATCGTGCGACTCGTCGAGCAGCAGATGGTAGATCGGCTGACCCGGGATGACGACGGGAAGAAGTTGCATTGAAGGTATGTCGCTATGATCAGACCTGCATCGTGCCCGAATGCTGGGTCACGATGGTCGGATCGACGAAGATGTCGTAGCCGAGGCGGCGCAGGCTGCGACAAACCCAGTAGTCTTCCGACAGATATTCGTCGTCGACGACGCCGACGCGGAATGCATCGTAGTGCACCGAGGCCTGCACGGCGCCGCCGCGGGCAGTGTTGCCCTTGGAATAGACGTGCCCCGACATCCGCGCATCTTCCGCGAGCGCACGCACCGCGCGCCGCGACAGCATGAACACCGCCGTGCCGATGCGCGTGCATTTGTACAGCGGACCTTCCGCGCCGCAAAGCGCGCCGGTGTTGAACACGCGGCTGCCGTCGGCCTGGCGTCCCTTGAGCGCGACCGGCGCGCCGATGACGTCCTTGTCGTGCGCGATGAGGCGCGCGAACCCGGGCGCTGGCAACAGCACGTCGGCATCGAGAAACAGCAGGTGGCTGAACTCCTCGCGCAACAGAAACTCGCTCAATATCGTGTTGCGCGCGCGCGTGATGAGGCTCTCGTTGCCGATCGTCATGAGGCCGAAACCGATGCCCGCATGCTGATACGAGAGCATCGCGTTGACGTAGTCGCTGTGGATCATGCCGCCGTAGGCCGGCGTGCCGATCAGAACGTGGGCCTTGGGATTCACGTGCGTTCGGGCCTGTGCTTGTCGATGTTGCCGTTGAGCTGCAGCTGCACCTCGGCGAGCCTCTGCAGCTGCGCATCGGCGTAGCGCGCGTAGTCCGCGACGAGGCGCGCATTGGCGCCGTAGAAGGGTTGGTCGAACGTCATTTCGCGAGGACGCGGATGCCAGAGGTGCAGTGCAGGCGCGACGTCGAGTTCGGTGCAGCGCAAGCGCGCGCGCTCGATGCGATAGGTGAATGCGTCGTCTTCGCCGCCCCAGCCGACGAAGCGTTCGTCCCAGCCGCCGAGCGCCTGGAAAGCTTCGCAGCGGATCACGAAGCTGCCGCCGGCGAAAACGATGCGCTCGCCGATCGCCTCGCGGTTCGGCGACGCCGCGCCGTTGCGTTGCGGGATGCGATCGAAATCGCCTGCGCGCACGGGAGCCGATTCCTCCTCGCTGAGATCGAGCAGGCGCCGATACGGTTTCACGGCGAGCATGTTGTGTTCGAGCAGCTGAAAGGCTTCCCAGAGCGCATCACCGACGATGACGTCGGCGTCGCCGAAGCCGAGCATCGCGCTCTGCGTGAGGCGCGCGCCGACGTTGTAGCCCCAGCTCTTGTTGAACGGGCCCGGGTTGTAGGCGAACACCGCGTGGCAGCGCGCGTGCGGCAACGCGGCCGGCAAGGTCGGCGCGACGTCCTGTTCGACGACGATCACGCTGACCTGGGTGAAGCGAGCGAGCCACGCGAGCACCGCGTCGAGATTGGCGCGGCGTTGCGGGACGCCTCCCTCGCGATAGGTCAGGATATAAGTGGCAACGGTCATTGGTTCGTGGTTTCCAGCGTCGAGCGCAATGCGCTCGCGGCGATCAATCTGCCCTCGAACGCGCATGCGCGAGCAAATCTCGCGACAGGCATATTGCCGCAGAACCGTGCCGCTGCGTCAATCGCGCGTCAATGCCGTCGATCGCGCCGGGCGACGCGTCGCAGCGCATACCAGGCAGCGATACCGAGTTGCGCCATGAGCGCAAGCAGCGACCATCGCGACAGCAGAGGCGTCGGCACGGCGGCCGGCATGATCGGCTGCGCCACGGCGATGCTGACGGTCGCCGGTGCGGAAGTGCCGTTGGCGTTGCCGGCCGTAAAGGTGAACGAGTCGGTTCCGCCGAAGCCGAATGCGGGCGTGTACGTTGCGACGACGCTGCCGTTCGCGGACGAGATCGCGTGCGCGCCGACGGGTGCCGCGCCGCCCGTGGTCGGCGTGCCCAGCGACACCGTGCCGTGCGCGGGCGGCGTGGCGATGACGAACGTGATCGGCGAAGTGCCCGGATTGGGATCGAAGGCGGCGAGCGCAACGGTGACAGGGGTGAGGTAGGCGGTGCTTGCCGAAGCCGGCTGCGCGACGAGGGCCGACGCCGACGCGACGCTGAGGCTGACGGAGGCCGGCAGGGAAGTGCCATTGGCGTCGCTTACCGTATAGGTGAACGCGTCGGCGCCGCTGAACGCGGTGTTCGGCGTATAGGTCACGCTGCCGGTTGCGCCATCGAGCGTCAACGTGCCGTGGCTCACGCCGCTCGCAATCGCATAGGCGAACGTGAACGGGCCGTTCGGACTCGAATCGCTAGCGGCCAGCTGCAGGGTCTGCGGCGTGTCGAACGGCACGCCGACGCTGAGCGGCGCGGCCACGGGCAACGTCGTCCCTTGTCCCTGGACGGCGAATTGATAGGCGCTATCCGCCGAACCGTCGTTGTTGAAGGTGATCGTCGCGTGGCGGTTGCCGACCGCGCCGGGATTGAAAGTCAGCGTGAGGCTCGAAGTCGCATTCGGCGCGATCACGAGCGGGAAGGTGACCGGCGGCGTCACGACGAAGTCGGTCGCGTGGGCGCCGCCGATCGCGATCGAATCGACTTGCAGGGGCGTCGGCGAGCCCGTGTTGCGCAGGAGATAGGTGAGGCTCACGGCTGTGCCGACCTTGGTCGTGCCAAAATCGGTGGCATCGGCCGCGCTTGGGGTGGTGTCGCCGTCGGCTATCGCGATGCCGTTGCCGCTGACGAGAAGCAAACCCGCAGGCACCTCGAACGCGCCGATGTCGGCGGCGGCGCCGAGGACGCGCGCAAAGCCCGCGCCACGCTCGTCCGTCGTCTCGGTGCCGGCGGCGCCCGCGTTGATCGCGACGCTGCCGAGGCCGAGTGAACGCGTCTTGACGCAGGCCGCGCTCGTGGCCGCGCCGGCGGGCACCGCGCAGCCATTGTCGGCCAGCGGGCCGAGGGCAGCGTTTCCTGTCACCGCGGCAGTAAGCAAGGACGCGTCGAGTTGGGTTGCGAACAGGAGATTGTGCGAGCCTTGCGGGGTCACCGACGTGCTGGGGTTGCCGACGAAATTCAGAAGGCTGCTGTCGAGCTGCGCCGTCGGCGGTACCCAAATATCGAGATGCGACCAGGTGTTGCAGTCGCAGGAATTGTTCGTGACCGTGCTATTGCTGATCGTCAACGCGCCAGCCGCATAGATCGCATTCGTCGAATTTCGCTGCTGAATATGTCGGGTGGCGCGATTGTCATAGAAGGTGCTGCCGCTGACGATGACGTTCTGACCGCGAATTCCTGCGTGCACGGAGGCGTAGTAGGAGACGGCGTTGCGGTTTCCGGATACCTCGCCGTGGGCCAGCGTGATGCCGTAGCAGTCCACTGCCGCGCCGCGGTCGGCAGCAGTCAGAGTGTTGCCGCTGATGATCGAGTTCGTGAGCGAGACGTGGTTGGAAGAAGTCCAGTTCAGGCACTTCAGGCCGCCACCACTGTTGCCGACGATCCTGCTGTCGCGGAAATCGCCTTCGACGCCGGACCAGCCGGTCGGCGCATTGACACTGAAAGTGCTCAGCTCGGCAATGACGTTGCCGGAGACGCCACCGCCCGTGCCCGTCGCAGTGTTGCCGCTGATCGTCGTGTTCGTCAGCGATACGCTGCTCGATGCGTACACGCCGCCGCCGTCGCTGCCGGCAACGTTGTTCGACACGACGCTGTCGTTGAGGACGACGGCGGTGGCCGCGACGCCGCCACCGCTGCCGGTTGCCGAATTGTTCGTGACGACGCTGTGGTTGAGGGTCAACGTCGTCGGGCCGTGGTCGTACACGCCGCCGCCAGCGCCAGCTGCGTTGCCACCGCTGATCGTGAGGCCGGCAAGCGTCAGCGTCGACGTCGCATTGGTTCCCTTGACGATCACGGAGCCCGTTGCGGTCGGAGCGAGAGAGATGGTGCGTTGACCGAGCGCCGCGCCGCCGTCGATGACGAGATTTGCTGACGAGCTGACGAGCAGCGAACTGCCTAGCGTCACGGCGGTGACCGACGCATCGAACGCGATCGTGTCGTCGCCGGAACCGGCGACGCAGGCTCCCACGACCTTGCCCTGTAAATGGGCACTCACGGCCTGACGCAGCGTGCAGGTCGAAGCGCTCGGCGTGTCGCTCGCGTCGGTGACCGTGATCGTCGCCGCCGGTGCGGCACCGGATCCCAGCGCCAGCGCGATCGCCAGGCTCAACGCATTCAGGCGCGGCGCGCGTACGCGCGCTACGGCATCGTCATTCATGGGATCCCCTTTTTGGAACAACTTGCACGAGGCCTCATCGGGCCGCGCATGGCGCCAGCGATGGCGTTCATCGATTATGCGAAAAGGAATCGATGGAAATCAAACGGTGTCGGACGCCTCGCGTGCGATGCGCGAACGTCGATCGCGTCGAACGTGATGCAGTTCGCCGAATGAACGATGCGCTCGCAGTGCGACCTCAGACATTGCGCGTGAGGAAGCGCCGTGCGAGGCGGTTGTACGTGGTGTCGATGCGGGCCACGTATTCCTGCGTGAACATGCCTTCGTGCATCGCGCTGAAATCGGTGCGTTGCCTGTCCCACCACAGATGCGCCCAGAGATGGATGCTGCGCAGCTCCTCGGGCACAGCGACATCGTCTTCGAGCAGTGCGTGTAGTCCGTCGCGGGTCGAACGGAACGCGTAGAAATATTCCTCGGGCAGCACACTCACGGTATCCGGATGCATGCCCCAGACCGCGGCCGCACCCTGGCATGAGTGGCGGCTCCATGTGCCGTCGAACATCTCGACCATCTTCTCGCGCCAGACGCGGGCGAAGCGCGCGCCGCGACGTGCGAGCATCACGGCGTTGCACAAGGACGGCTTGATGATGCCGTCATCGGCGACCACTCCAGGTTCCTCGCCGATGAGGAAGTCGTGCGCCAGCCATGCGTCCGGATAGGGACGCACGAACAGCGTGTCCATGTCGGCGTAGATGCCGCCGTGCTCGATGAGCGCATCCATGCGCACGAAATCAGACTCGTGCGCGTAGGCAAGACCGAGGTGCGCGATGATGCGGCCCTCCTGCGTGTCCGCGTAGCGCGAGGGATCGAAGCCGCGCGCCGCTCCCTCGATGCGGTGCAGCGTCAGGGCGGGGCGAATCGATTCCCAGAGCGGGCCGTAAGGCTCGTTGCGGTAATGGAAGTGGATTGCATCCGGCCGATTTACCTGCCGGCACGATTCGAGGCACAGGTAATGGATGAGATGCATCGGCTCGGTCTGCGGACGCAGGCCGAAGACGAAATGGAACTGGCGTGGAACGTCATGCATCGATCACATCGCATAGCTGGCGCGTGATCACGGGTTCGGCGAAGCGGTTGCAGATTTCGCGGCGGGTCTCGCGGGCTTCTTCGCGCATCGGCGTGCTGTCGTCCGCGAATGCACGCAACAGGCGCGCGGCCGCGGCAACGTCCGGCTGCGCCCAGCGCTGGCTCGGAAAATAGGATGGCTGGTGCGGCGGAAATATCGGCGCGCCCGTCATGACGACCGGAATCGCGCCGAGCCAGGTGTCGTCTCGGAACGCGAGGTATTCGAGCGGAGCGCTCCAGGCCGGCGCGATCACGGGTTTGCCGATGGCCGCGGCATCGAACGCACCGAGCCCCCAGCCTTCGGCATGACTCATCGATACGTAGCAGTCGCCGATTTCATGCAGCAAGTCGATCTGGCAGTCATCGAACGAGGCCTGCAGGAGCCGGATATTCGGCAGGCTGCGCTTCCCGCGTTCGCGCGCCCGCGCGAAACCTGCATCGAGCAGCTTCGTCGTCGGCACCGAGGCGAAAGCGGGGGCGGGGCCGTGCCCTTCGACGCCGCACTTGATCAGCAGCGTGACGGCATCCTCGCCGTCGAACGCGGTCGTGAACGCATCGAGCATCGCCGTCATGTTCTTGCGCGGATCCCAGCTCGTGATCGTGTAGAAGACTTGGTGGTCCGTCGGAATGCCGAGATCGCGGCGCGTCGCCTCGCGTTCGGCCTGCGTGAATCGGCGCGACGCGTGGTGGCGAACGTGCGGAACGGCGTGCGTGGGCGGGCGCACGCCGGCGCGCACGAAGTCGTCGCGATTCATGCGGCACGGAACGACGATTGTGTGAGCGAGTTCGAGCAGCGGCAGCCAATACGCTGGAGGACGATCGGTTTCCCAGACGGTCATGCCGATGTGGCGTCGCCCCGGCTCGGCGGCGAAGATCGCGGGCCAGTAGTCCGGCGTCGTGTGGGCGATGACGGTCTGCGCCTGGACTCGCGTCGACGTGTGGCGCATCAGCGCATGCAGATCCGTCAGGCTGCCGCCACCGCCCACGCGGGCCGACCTGCGCAATGGGCAATCGGCGTTGGCTATCTCGAGGCGCTGCCCCGGGCCGGGCGGCGGCCATGCCACGCGAATCCACTCGACCTCGCAGCCCGCGTTGACGAGCCCGCGCACGTAGCCGACCGCAGCGAGGCTGTATCCAGAGAGATCGCCCATCGAGTAGTAGCGAAGCGTGCGCCGTCTTTTCGATCGGCGCAGATCTGACTCGGAGTGATCTGACTCGGAATGATCTGAATCGGAATGATCTGAATCGGGACGATCCGACGCGGGGCGATTTGATCGGACATGACTTGATCCGGGAGGGCTTGCTCCGGAATGTTCCGATCCGCTCGTGGAATTCGTCATTCTGCCGACAAGAGGGCGTTGGGCCGAGGAAGCGACGAATGAGCGGGTTAGACTTGCGCCTGCACCGCCATCGCGACTCCATTTAATGCGTCCACTCCACTTCGGCAAAGACCCACCACTTCGGCAAAGTGTCCTGTGCGGGAAAGTATAAGCAAATCTCTTGTCCACGGGAGGCTTGGCGCATCGCATACGCGTCGTCGGCCACGCAGCTGGTTGAAGCATGCATATGCACGTGCACGAGGCGCCTGCGAGAAAGCGATGGCCACCGCCAGGCGCGGGAGTAGCGCATGATCACCTGCGTGATGATCACGCAGCCCGCGCGGCTGCGCCTCGCACGATTGGCGGTCGGCGATTTCGCGCGACAGACGATAACCGACTCCGAATTGCTCGTCGTCCACACGGGCGATGCTGCATTCGGTTCGGCGCTGGTGAGCGATCTCGATCCCACGCTGCGGCCTCGCGTGCGTGTGCACGAAGCCGACGCGCGTTTGAACCTCGGCGCGTTGCGCAACATCGCGACGGCCGCGGCCACGGGCGACTTCGTCTGCCAGTGGGACGACGACGATCGCTACCATCCGTTGCGGCTCGAACTGCAGCATGAAGCGCTACAGGCGCAGGCCGCCGATTTCTGCTTCCTCACCGATCAGCTGCACTGGTTTCCCCAGCAGCGCGAACTCTACTGGGACGACTGGAGCCGCGAAGCGTACCCGCTCGACTTCATCCAGGGCACGCTGTTCGGCCGCAGGTCGTTGATGCCCGTGTATCCCGAGATCGCGCGTGGCGAGGACACCGGTCTCGCGATGGACTTATTGCGCGGGCGGCACCGCATCGCCCGCCTGAGCGATCGCGGCTGGTGCTACGTCTACGTGTACCACGGCGGCAACGTGTTCTCGGCCGACCATCACGCCGCGATTTCGGCTAGCAAGTGTTACTCGGGGGCGCGCCTGCTCGTGCGCGAAACGTTGCTGCGCGCGCGCCTCGCGGAATACGCGCCGCGACTCGGTGCGCTGCGCATGCCTTGGACCGGAGGCGGCCTCGCTTTCGAGTGAGGGCGACGAATCGCCCGCAAGGCGGCACAAACCGCGTTCCGCGTGCGGAATCGCGGCGACTTTCGCCTGAATTCCAGCAACTTGGAGGCTGTTTGGGAAAGCTTAACATTTCCGCTATACGCTCCGCTTCACAGGGGCCTAGTGCGTAGATAAGAAAGAAACGGCGGTACGCAGCGCGCTGCTCCCTAGTCGCTGCCGCTTCCGTCCATTCGAGTTATTTGAATCTCGTCTTTCATCTCAGGAGGCAGGTATGCAATTCGGCATGAAGATTCGTGCGCTCGCATTACCCTCTGCGATTCTGCTCTGTTTCGGCAGCGTCGCGGGAACCGAAGACGCAGTTGCGAGGGTCTACCCGGGGCAGGTGGTCATCAACAGTCCGGAAGTCACGAAGGAATTTGCAGATTGGCGTGAAGCCATGGTGCAGAGGCGTGACGCGATGTCGGCGGAAGGTTGCTTCAAGGCGTCGTATCCCGCGCAGGAGTGGGAAGCGGTTTCCTGCTCGGCAGCGCCAGACTATCCCATCGGCCGTCCCGGTGGATTTCCCAGTCATCTCGCCGGTCACGTTTCTCCCGGCGTCATCGTTCAGCCCGGCAGTGCGATAGCCGACAACGACCAGGGTGATTCAGACGGCGGCGTCAGGACCTCGACCGTGGGCAACGGCGTCGCCTGGGCGGCGAAGGTTTCGGGCGCGAACGTGACATCGTCGGAAGGCTCGTTCCCAAGCGTGACGGGCGTGACCAGCGAGAAGGATGGCACCACCGCCAATCTCTACGGACTTCAGCTCAATTCGTACTTCTTCCCGAGCACTTCGACGGCCTGCCAAAGCGCGAAGCTGCCGGCAGGCACCACCTGCTACCAATGGGAGCAGTTCCTCTACACGCCGGAATTCACGAACAGCACGCAGTATTACGTGTACATCCAGTACTGGCTGTTCGCGGTCGATAGCGCCGGCAACTTCGGCCGAGTTAGAAAGTGTCCCTCTGGCTGGTCGAACTACAGTGGCCAGTGCTACACGAACAGCAATGCGGTCACCGTTCCCGCTTCCGTACAGGTGATTTCGAACCTCAAGAACCTGAAACTCAAGGGCAGCATTGCCAGTGGCAACGACACCGTCACGCTGACCAACGGCACCACGCTGTATTCCGTTGTGGCGAGCGATGGCGTCACCAAACTCGCGAGCGGCTGGAACTACTCCGAGTTCAACCTGTTTGGTGCGGGCGGCGGCTCTGCGGCGACATTCAACAGCGGCTCGTCGATTACGGTGAAGATCACGATGAACAACGGCAGCACGACCGCTCCGACCTGTGTCAACTACGGCACGACGGGTGAGACGAACAATCTGAATCTGGGCTCGTGCGCCGGTACCGGCGGGACGACGCCCTATATCCAGTTCACCGAGTCGAACTGATCGGCGCAAGTTTCCGATCGCAACAGGCAAGAAATGGTTTGGCCCGCGGCTTTCAGGACCGCGGGCCTTCTTTTCGGGCGACTCTCGGCGTCTTCGCGGCGCCACGACAGCGGCTGCAACAACGACGCAAACGATGCCGGACGGCCTGCGTATCAGAACGTCCTCGGATCGCTCACTTCCCTTGTTCGATAGGTGAGAGCAGCACCGTCGAGGTGCAACGCGTCCGCTATCGCGGTGATCGCGACCCTCATCCCACGCAGCGGTAGACACTGGAAACTCGTCTACCACGATCCGTATCGGACCAAACCAAACTTGCCTCAGATCCGGCGACGAGAGGCGATTCCGCCGCCGACGAGTGTGAGGAGAGTGAGCGCGATGAGCGCGAACGGCGTCGGTGCGGCGATATCCCGCCATACGCGATGTTCGAGCACAGATCGTCGTGAGTAGCGCGTGCTCAGCGGACTCCGCAGTGGAGCGTTGACCTTCTTCACCAAAGAGTTCGATCAGGCGCGAGAGAGCCGCGGTGTGGAACGTGCCGCGCGAGCAACAAAAAAAAAGCGCCGGAGAACGGTTGGAAATGGTCAAGTCGCTGACGGCATGTTCTGCGATTGGCCGGATCGTGTATGATCGATCCGCAAACCACCGGTCTGGGGAGAGATTCGGGTGCGTAGCTATGTGAATGTCTTTTTCTCGTCGGCGGCCGCTTCTTGCAGACCCGCCGATTCGGCAGTGCCCGCGGCTCGGCGTTCCTCTGCTCCTGCGCAAGCGCGAGCTTCCCGATTCGCGTGTGTGCGATTCGCGTGTGTGCTGATTTCGTTTTTTTTCGCGCTTTCGCTTGCAGCAAGCGCGCACGCGCAGAATCTCCTGAGCAATCCCGGGTTTGAAACCGGCGATTTTTCCTCATGGTCGACAAACGTGGACCCGGTGTGGGACGCCGTGGACACCAATTCCCCTCATTCGGGGACCTATGGCGCCTATTTCGGCAATCCCGCAACCACCGGCTCCTGGATCTATCAAGACTTCCCCACCGTTGCGGGCAGAACCTACACGATCAGTTTCTGGTATCAGGCGGAGCCCGATCCAAACAATGTCTCCGAGCCTTCGGAACTGCAGGTGTTGTTCGGCTCGGGAAGCCTGATCGGTACGCTGGGGAGTTGTAGCGGGAATTGCATCTGGGACTCAGCCTTGCTTGCCACGTCATGGACGCAGGTGACGCTGACCGTGACTGCGACCTCATCGACCTCGCGTATTGAGTTTCTCGCCGCTGATCAGGTCGCCTTCATCGATCTCGACGATGTCAGCGCCGCCCTCAGCCCTCCGTCCGTCACGTCGGTTTTGCCTGCGTCGGGCCCGGTGCCAGGTGGCACGTCCGTGACGATCACCGGCACGGGTTTCACGGGCGCCAGCGCGGTGAAGTTCGGTGCGATCGATGCAGCCAGCTACAACGTCAACAGCGACACACAGATTACGGCGTCCTCGCCGGCGGCCGCGGGAACGGGAACGGTCGACGTGACGGTAACGACGGCGGTCGCCACAAGCGCGGTCTCGGCTGCGGATCAGTTCACCTACGTGACCGCCGCTCAGACCCTTACATTCGGCGCCGCGCCGACGGTGAAGGTGAATGGAACGGGCACGGTAACGGCGAGCAGCGCGTTGCCGAATTCGGGCAATCCGATCACTTTCTCGACGACATCGACGGACTGCACGGTGACGAGCGCGGGTGTCGTCACCGGCATCAACGCAGGCACGAACAATTGCGCGATCGTGGCGACGCAGGCGGGCAACGGCAGCTACAACGCGGGCACCGCAACGCAGACGCTGAGCATCGGTCAGGCAACTCAAACCCTTACGTTCGGCGGAGCGCCGGCGGTAGGGGTGAATGGCACGGGCACGGTGACGGCGAGCAGCGCATTGCCGAATTCGGGCAATCCGATCACTTTCTCGACGACATCGACGGACTGCACGGTGACGAGCGCGGGCGTCGTCACGGGCATCAACGCGGGCACGAACAATTGCGCGATCGTGGCGACGCAGGCGGGCAACGGCAACTACACCGTGGGCACCGCAACGCTGACGCTGAGCATCGGCCACGCGGCTCAAACCCTTACCTTCGGCGCGGCGCCGACGGTGTTGGTGAATGGCACGGGCACGGTAACGGCGAGCAGCGCGTTGCCGAATTCGGGCAATCCGATCACTTTCTCGACGACATCGACGGACTGCACGGTGACGAGCGCGGGTGTCGTCACCGGCATCAACGCGGGCACGAACAATTGCGTGATCGTGGCGACGCAGGCGGCCGACAGCAACTACAACGTGGGCACCGCGTCGCAGACGCTGAGCATCGGTCACGCGACTCAAATCGTTACCTTCGGCGTGGCGCCGACGGTGAGGGTGAATGGAACGACCACGCTAGCGGCGAGCAGCGCGTTGCCGAATTCGGGCAATCCGATCACTTTCTCGACGACATCGACCGACTGCACGGTGACGAGCGCGGGCGTCGTCACCGGCATCAGGGCGGGCACGAACAATTGCGTAATCGTGGCGACGGAGGCGGGTAACGGCAGCTACGATGTGGGCACCGCAACCCTGACGCTAAGTGTCGTGCAAGACGCGACAACGCTGACGCTTGTGGCATCGCCGAACCCGGTCCTCGTGGGACAGAGCGTAACGCTGACCGCAACGGTGACCGGCGATCCGCCAACGGGTGCGGTGACGTTCTGCGATGGCGCCACGACGACCAACGGGAGCTGCACGGGCGGTATGCTGCTGTGCGCGTCGGCACTGGTCGCGACGACGGCAACGAGCTCGACGGCGACTTGCACGACGACATTCTCGAGCGCGGGGACGCATCCGCTAAGCGCGTTCTACGCAGGCGACGCCAATTACGCCGCCACAGCGACGGCACAAGCATTGGCGGAGGCGGTGGCTTCCCCGCTGGCGCCGACGCCGGTGCCATTGCTCTCACCGTGGCTACTGGGCCTGCTCGGCAGTCTGCTTGCGGCGATCGGTTTGGTGCACGTGATTGGAAATCGTCGCTCGCAGGGCGGGTAAGGACGCGGTCCACCATTGCGAAAACTCAGGTGCGGACTCCTGGTTTTCTTTGCGGCAGGGTTGTCCTAGAGATTCTGTCTGCGAATTTCGAATTCACGACGTTAGGGGGAAGTGATGTTTTCTCGCGCTATTCGCAAATCGGCAGTCGGCGTCGCCGTCGTCGCGTTGGCTTCCTCCTTCACCCTGCCGTCGATGGCGCAGGACCTGTTCCAGCCGATCGATAGCAGCGCAGCGCTCGACAAGGACTTCGTCCCGCGCCGCAGCCACAAGCGCCCCGTGATCGTGATGGTGATGCTCGCGGGCGAGCCGGTGGCCGCGATGCAGAAGCAACTCGGCCGCAAACTCGTGAGCGGCGAGCGCAACGCGATCATCAGCGCGCGTCTGGCCGAGCAGCAGGCGGCGCAACCGGGTATCGAGCGCCTCGGTGGCACGGTGCTCGCGCGCCTGCAGAGCGCCATCAACGGCATCAAGGTGCAGATTCCGAGCGACCGCGTCGCGCTGCTGCGCAGCCTGCCGGGCGTGGTCGACGTGAAGGCGGTCGGCACCTACGATCGCCTCAATACGAATGAGGTGAATCTCGTGGGGGCGCCGCAGGCCTGGCAGTCCGTTGGCGGCGCCTTCCAGGGTCAAGGGGTGAAGATCTCGATCATCGACACCGGTATCGACTACACCCACGCCGACTTCGGCGGCCCGGGCACGGTGGCCGCCTACAATGCGGCCTTGGCTACCGACAGCGGTCCGCCCGACCCCTCGCTCGTCGGCCCCGCGGCGCCCAAGGTCAAGGGCGGCATCGACCTCGTCGGCGACGCCTATACCGGAAGTAACACGCCGGTGCCCGATCCGAACCCGCTCGATTGCGTCTACACCTCCGGCAGCGTGGGCCACGGCAGCCATGTCGCCGGCACCGCGGCTGGCCTGGGCGTGCTCCTCAACGGCCAGACCTACAGCGGGCCGTATAACGCAGCGGCCTATTCGCAGAACTCTTTCCTCATCGGCCCGGGCGTGGCGCCCAAGGCCGACCTGTACTCCGTGCGCGTGTTCGGCTGCAGCGGCAAGACCAACGTCGTCTCCGAAGCCATCGATTGGGCGGTGGCCAACGGGATGGACGTGATCAGCATGTCGCTGGGATCGGACTTCGGCAACGTCGGCAGCGGCGACGCCGGTGCCTTGGCCGAAGGCACGGCCGTCGCCAACGCCGTCGCCGCGGGCATCCTAGTCGTTGCCGCTTCCGGCAATGCCGGGCCGACGCCCTACGTCACGAGCGCGCCGGCCGTTTTCGAAGGTGCGATCTCGGTGGCGGCCACCGATGCGCTGGCCGGCATCCCGTCGGTCTCGCTCGCGTTGACAGGAGGGGCGACGCTGACGGCGCAGAATTCCAACAGCGCGGTCTTTGTCAACGGCACGAGCTATCCGATCCGCGTACTGCGCAATGCGGATGGCACGGTCTCGCTCGGTTGCGACCCGAACGAATACGACCCCGCGGTCACCGGCGTCAGCCTGACCGGCAAGCTCGTCGTGAGCGCGCGCGGCACCTGCGCGCGCGGCTTCCGCGCCGGCGCCGCCCAGCATTTCGGCGCTGCCGCTGCAGCAATGATCAACAACGCGGCCGGGCTGCCTCCCTACGAGGGCCCGATTCCCGGCGGCGCCAGCGACCCGAATTCAGGCAACATCTACGAGCCAGTGACGATCCCGTTCTTCGGTATCAAGCAGGCCGACGCCGCCGCGCTCACGGGCCCGACGGGTGGTCCGGCACCGGCCGCCGCCGTCGCCACGAGCGCCGGCTTCGTTGCCAACGCCGGCTTCGAACGCATCGCAAGCTTCTCGTCGGCCGGTCCACGCATCGGCGACAGCGTGCTGCGCCCGGGCGTCACGGCGCCGGGCGTCTCGGTGGTCTCGGTCGCTTCCGGCACCGGCAACAGCTCGCAGGTCCTCTCGGGCACCTCGATGGCGACGCCTGTCGTCGCCGGCATCGCCGCGCTGGCCAAGCAGGCGCACCCCGGCTGGTCGCAGCCTGATCTGCGCGCCGCCATCGTCCAGACCTCGGCACCGGCGATGCTGCAGGACCTGTTGCAACGCAACGAAGGCGCCGGCCTCGCGCAAGCGCAGGCGGCCACCGCCACGCAAGCGATCGTGCGCATGCCCGACGAGAGCGTGTCGTTCGGTTTCGCCGACCTGCTGACCGACTTCAGCGCGACGCGGACCGTCACGCTCCACAACGACAGCCCGAAGGCCGTGCAGTTCAACATCACGACTACCAAGTCGTCGGGACCGGCTGGCGCGAGCGTGACAGTGCCACCTTCCGTGATCGTCAACGCTAAAGCCGACGCTACCTTCCCTGTGCAGCTGGCTGTGCCGGCAAACTCGGTCGGCGGCGGCACGGCCTTCCAGGACATCGGCGGCTACGTCCAGCTCGCGCCGTCGAACTCGCGCCTCAACGGCAACGTGAAGCTCTCAGTGCCGTATTACCTCGTTGCGCACAGCCGCTCGAACCTGGCGGTCAACCTGAGCGGCACGACGATGAACTTCACCAATGCCGGCGGCGCTCTCACCGGTACGCCGACCTTCTACACCTGGGGGCTGCAGCAACCGGCGCCGCAGGGCATCACCCAAGCCGACGTTCGGGCAGTGGGTGTCCGCCTGTCGGGCACGAACGTGATCTTCGGTGTGAATACGCACAACCGCACATCGACGACGCTGGCGTTTCAGGAGACCGACATCTGTATCGACACCAGCGGCGGCCCAGGCTTCACGCCGAACAAGATATTGATCGGCATCAACGGGTCGTCCCTCAGTAGCAGCCTTGCGATCTCACAGTACGCGACGGCGGTCTTCCCCACCGATGCCAACTGCAACATCACGGGCGGCGGTTCGCTGCTGTTCACGGTGACGCAGCCGACCGACGACTCGACCATTCAGATCCCCGTACCGCGCGCGGGCGCGGCGGGTCTCGGCCTGACGGCGGCGAGTCCGCGCTTCAAGTACACGGTGAACTACTTCGGCACCGACGGGTTCGGGGCGCAATTGCCGGGCGTCGGCAGCTTCAACGCCTTCACCCCGGCGGTGACCTTCTCCGCCGCGCCGGCAGTGCCGGTCAACGGCAGCGGCTCGGCGACTTACTCGGTCAACGCCGCCGAATTGGTCAACACACCGGCCCTGGGCGTCATGGTGGTGGCGCCGGACAACGTTTCGGGTGCAGCGCAAGCCGTTTTGCTCGGATTACCGTAACGCGCGACCGCAAGAGGCCGCTGGCGCGTGAAGAGCGCCGGCGGCGAAAGTCCGGCATGCGCGAGTGGGCGTGTCGTCGATGCCTGCGCTCGTCGGCTCTGCTCGACGAGCAGCGTGCGCGCGGCCACACGGAAGCCGTGTGCCGTGAGCCGTGCATGACGGTAACACTCATGGTGATGGTGGCCGTTGCCGCCAACGTTTGCCGCCAGAGTTGCGTCACAGCCGATTCGTAACCTGCGGGCAATAAAAAACCGCGCCGGAGCGCGGTTGGAAATGGTGTTGCTTGATATTGGAATTATTCGATATGGCGTCCCCAGGGGGATTCGAACCCCCGTTACCGCCGTGAAAGGGCGATGTCCTGGGCCTCTAGACGATGGGGACGCCGGAAACCTTTGCTTGTTGGTCGAAGATCAAGTGGTGGAGCTAATCGGGATCGAACCGATGACCTCCACAATGCCATTGTGGCGCTCTCCCAGCTGAGCTATAGCCCCACTTGATTTCGCCGCGGAATGGCCAGGGGATTCCGCGAAAACCGACCAGATCTGGAGTATCCGAGCGGTTCCCCCGCAACGGCAGACCGGTGCAGGGAGCCGCAAATTGTAACTGCAAATGCTCGTGCGTGCAAAGGCTCGGCTCGAAGCCTTACGCGGTGCGACTCTTCGCGAGCAGCAGCCAGGTATCGACCACGGTATCGGGATTGAGCGACACCGATTCGATGCCCTGGTCGAGCAGCCACTGCGCGAGGTCGGGGTGGTCGGAAGGGCCCTGGCCGCAGATGCCGACGTACTTGCCCTTGGCCTTGGCCGTCTTGATCGCCATTGCGAGCAGCTTCTTCACCGCAGGATCGCGCTCGTCGAACAGGTGCGCGACGATGCTCGAGTCGCGATCGAGGCCCAGCGTGAGCTGGGTCAGATCGTTCGAGCCGATCGAGAAGCCGTCGAAGATATCGAGGAACTCGTCGGCGAGCAGCGCGTTCGAAGGCAGCTCGCACATCATGATGATCTTGAGGCCATCCTGACCCTGCCTGAGGCCGTTCTCGGCGAGCACGTCTACGACGCGGCGGCCTTCGTCGAGCGTGCGCACGAACGGGATCATGACCCAGGCGTTCGCGAGGCCCATCTCCTCGCGCACCTTCTTCATCGCGCGGCACTCGAGCGCGAACGCGGCCTTGAAGCTCGGATCGACATAGCGGCTCGCGCCGCGGAAGCCGATCATCGGATTCTCTTCATGCGGCTCGTAGCGCTTGCCGCCGATGAGGTTCGCATATTCGTTCGACTTGAAGTCCGAGAGGCGCACGATAACCGGATGCGGCGCGAATGCCGCGGTGATCGTCGCGATGCCCTCGGCAAGCCGGTCGACGTAGAACTGCACGGGGTCGCCGTAGCCCGCAATCTTCTCGTCGATCTTGCGTTTCGTCTCGGCGTCCTGCGCGGCGTATTCGAGCAGCGCCTTCGGGTGGATGCCGATGTGGCTCGCGATGATCATCTCGAGGCGCGCGAGGCCGACGCCGGCGTTCGGCAGCATCGCGAAGTCGAACGCACGTTCAGGGTTGGCGACGTTCATCATGATCTTGAGCGGTGCGGGCGGCATGTCGGTCAGATCGGCAGTGACCTTCTCGAAATCGAGGATGCCCTTGTAGATCGTGCCGGTGTCGCCCTCGGCGCACGACACGGTGACGTCGGCGCCGTCGGCGATCGAGTCGAGGCCGTTGCCGGTGCCGACGACTGCAGGCACGCCGAGTTCGCGCGCGATGATCGCCGCGTGGCAGGTGCGGCCGCCGCGATTCGTGACGATCGCGGAGGCGCGCTTCATCACCGGTTCCCAGTCGGGATCGGTCATGTCGGCGACGAGCACGTCGCCGGCCTCGACGCGGTTCATGTCCTTGATCGAACGGATGACGCGCGCCTTGCCCGCGCCGATTTTCTGGCCGATCGCGCGTCCCGTAGTGAGCACTTCACCGTGTGCGCGCAGGTGGTAGCGTTCGATCTGCGTCGCGCGCGTGCGCGACTTCACCGTTTCCGGGCGCGCCTGCACGATATAGACCTTGCCGGTGTTGCCGTCCTTCGCCCATTCGATGTCCATCGGGCGCTCGTAGTGCTTCTCGATCGTCAGCGCCTGGCGCGAGAGTTCGTGCACGTCCTCGTCGCTGATCGAAAACATTGCGCGTTCCTTCGCCGGCACGTCTTCGATGCGCACACGTTCGCCGGGCTTCGTCGAGTAGACCATGCGCTGCTGCTTTGCGCCGATCTGGCGGCGCAGGATCGCAGGCTTGCCCGCGCGCAGCGTCGGCTTGTAGACGTAGAACTCGTCGGGGTTTACCGCGCCCTGCACGACCATCTCGCCGAGACCATAGCTCGAGGTGACGAACACAGCGTCGCGGAATCCCGACTCGGTATCGAGCGTGAACAGCACGCCCGAGGCGCCGACGTCCGAGCGCACCATGAGCTGCACGCCGGCCGACAGGAACACGTCCTCGTGCGCGTAGCCGTGGTGGACGCGATAGGCGATCGCGCGGTCGTTGTAGAGCGAGGCGAAGACTTCCTTCACCTTGTGGATGACGTCGTCAGCGCCGGTGACATTGAGAAACGTCTCCTGCTGACCCGCGAATGACGCATCGGGCAGATCTTCGGCGGTCGCGGACGAGCGCACGGCGACGGCGACATTCTCCGCACCCGCACCCTTGCAAAGCTTGGCGTAGGCCGCGCGCACCGCGGCGTCGAACGCCGGAATCAGCGGCGTGTCGATGACCCACTGGCGAATCTCGCCGCCGGCCTGGATGAGCGCGTCGACGTCGTCGACATTGAGCGTGGCGAGGCGCTTCTGGATGCGCTCGGCGAGGCCGCTCTGCGCGATGAATTGCTTGAACGCGTCGGAAGTGGTGGCGAAACCGCCCGGCACCGAGACGCCGAGCTTGGCGAGGTTGCCGATCATTTCGCCGAGGGACGCGTTCTTGCCGCCGACCTTGCCGAGATCGGACAGGCGCAGCTGATCGAGCCAGAGAACCAGATCGCTCAAGAGATATCTCCAAGACAATGAGTGAATCATCGGCGCTGGGCTGCCTTCGAATCGACGCGCAGGTCGACCCGACGGGCAGGGCAGCTCTGCCGCAACCGCTTGCTTGAAACCCGTCGCGAGGCGCCCGGAGGTCCAATAAATCGGCTCGTAGCCGCCAATTTTCGGGCTTTGTGCACTGCGATACAAGCTCGGCGCACGTGCATATTTGGTTCGCGTACACTTTCGCCCTCGCGAAGGCAGGGGTCGAATCATGCGCAGAAGCGTGTTCTACGTGTCGGATGGCACGGGCATTACCGCCGAAACCATCGGCCACTCGGTGCTGACGCAGTTCGACGGCGTCGATTTCGACACGCTGCGCATCCCGTTCGTCGACACCGAGGAAAAGGCGCACACCGCCGCAGCGCGCATCCGCAACGTGTTCACGACCACAGGCGTGCGGCCGATCATCGTCAATTCGGTCGTCGATCCTTCCATCAGCGACGTAATCGCGTCGACCGGCGCGCTCATGCTCGACATCTTCGCGCCGTTCATCGCGCCGCTCGAGGCCGAGCTCGGCACCAAGCGCTCGCGCTCGGTCGGCAGGGCGCATGGACTCACCAACTTTGCGGAGTACGAGGCGCGCATCGAGGCGACCAACTACGCGCTGACGCACGACGACGGCGTCGACGTGAACTACTCCGACGCCGAGGTGATCCTCGTCGGCGTGTCGCGCGTCGGCAAAACGCCGACCTGCCTGTACATGGCACTGCACTATGGCGTGAAGGCGGCGAACTACCCGCTTACCGAAGACGATCTCGACCGCCTCGAGATTCCGCCGCGGCTCAAGCCGTTCAAGCCGCGCCTGTTCGGACTCGACATCGACGCACAACGCCTCGCGCAGGTACGCGAGGCGCGCAAGCCCGGCAGCCGCTATGCGAAGATCGAGCAGTGCCGGCGCGAGCTCGCGCTCGCCGACAAGCTGTTCAAGCGCGAGAACATTCCCGTGCAGAACACGACGCACACGTCGATCGAGGAGATCGCGAGCAAGATCCTGTCCTCGCTCGGCATCGAAAAGCACATGTTCTGAGTGTCAGCGATGCGGGCGCGGACGCGACGCACTCGTGGCAGAGACGCCCTTCAAGGCGAGCAGGTGCGATGCTGGATCTGGAATCATGAGCCTGCACATTGGCCAGCCTGTGCGCGGAAGGCGGCGGGAAATGCAGCGGGGGAGACATTGAACTTACTCGCATGACCGCCATGTGACAAGGTCTGGCGCGCACCCGACGCGCTCCCTATGATGCATTCCATGTCGCTCGCTTTAGAGAAACCGCAAACCCTCTTGCCCAGCAGGTTCGCCTACCTGATGGGGCTGTATGCGGAGAACTACCATCGTCTCGTGCGTCTGTTCGCGCCGCAATCGCTCGCGGTCGGGCGCTATGTATCTTCGGTCGACGACGGCATCGACGTGCAACTCGACGTCATCGAGCGCCACGCCTATACGCTCGAGCTGAAGCTGAGCTATCGCCTGCGCGATCGCGATACCGGAGAAGCGGCTCCCTCGGCCTGGATGCGCATGTACAGCGACGCGCATGTCGCTGAGGTCTCGCACTGCCATCCGGGCAAGCATTTGTGGGATGCGCTCGGTCCATTCCCCGCAACGAAGACGCTGTTCGCACACCGAATGCGCATGGCAAGTTTCCTCAATCGCTGGCTCGAGTATCTCGCCGAGCAGGGACATTCGCGCGGCACGCTCGCCGCGGAAGTCGTGGCGTTGCCCGCGCCGTAGCCTGCAGCCGGCGCCTTCGATCGGCCGAGAAGTTTCGATCGACCGAAGACCGCGTTGCGCGCTATCCCGCGGAAATCGATCGCGACCTCCGGGCATCTTGCCGTGTGAATGGAGCGCAACGAGGCGCGCGCCGAATCGGCGAGTCAGCCAGCCGTCTATTCGCATCGTCGGCGTTTGACCGTATTCTTGCAGACCCGGTGCGGATGACGCCCGGCGGGCCACTGCAACGACTCACGGAGCCATCATGACGACCCTCACCGAGCGCCCTGCCTGGCGCGCACTCGACGCGCACCGGCGCAGTTTCGGCGCCGCCCATCTGCGCGACCTGTTCGCGGCCGATGCGCAGCGGGGCGAAAGCCACACGCTCGAAGCGGCCGGCTGGTATCTCGACTATTCGAAGCAGCGCGTCGATGCCGAGGCGCTGCGCCTGCTTCTGCAACTCGCGGACGACTGCGGCCTGCGCGCGCGCATCGACGCGATGTGGCGCGGTGACAAGATCAACATCACCGAGAATCGCGCGGTGCTGCACGTCGCGCTGCGTGCGGCCAAGAGTCAGCACATTGACGTCGATGGCCACAATGTCGTTCCGCTCGTGTACGAGGTGCTCGACCGCATGGGCGCGTTCGCGACGCGCGTGCGCAACGGCGAGTGGAAGGGGCACTCTGGCAAGCGCATCCGCCATGTCATCAACATCGGCATCGGCGGTTCCGACCTGGGGCCCGTCATGGCCTACGAGGCGCTGCGCACCTACTCGGACCGCGGCATCGACTGCCGCTTCGTGTCGAACGTCGACGGCACCGATTTCTACGAGGCGACGCGAGACATCGTGGCCGACGAGACGCTGTTCATCGTCGCGTCGAAGACGTTCACGACGCAGGAAACGATGGCGAATGCGCACACGGCACGTGCGTGGCTGCTGCGCTCACTTGGCGACGAGAGTGCCGTCGGCAAGCATTTCGTCGCGGTCTCGACCAATGCGGACGAGGTGCGCAAGTTCGGCATCGACACGGCGAACATGTTTGGTTTCTGGGACTGGGTCGGCGGTCGCTACTCGATGGACTCTGCGATCGGGCTGTCGACGATGATCGCGGTCGGGCCGGCGTGCTTCCGCGAGATGCTCGACGGCTTCCACGCGATGGACGAGCATTTCCGCAGCGCACCCCTTGCGCAGAACATGCCGGTGCTGATGGCGCTGCTCGGCATCTGGAATCTCAATTTCCTCGGCGCACACACGCAGGCGGTGCTGCCGTACGCGCAATATCTCAAGCGCTTCCCGGCCTATCTGCAGCAGCTGACGATGGAGAGCAACGGCAAGTCGGTGACGCTGGCCGGCGGGCGCGTCGATCACGACACGTCGGCGGTCTGGTGGGGCGAGCCCGGCACGAACGGGCAGCATTCGTTCTACCAGCTCGTGCATCAGGGCACGCGGCTGATCCCGTGCGACTTCATCGGCTTCTGCCAGCCGCTCAACGATCTCGTCGACCAGCATGACCTGCTGATGGCGAACCTGTTCGCGCAGAGCGAGGCGCTCGCCTTCGGCAAGACGGCTGAGCAGGTGCGCGCGGAGGGCACGCCGGAGTGGCTCGTCCCGCACCGTTGCTTCGACGGCAACCGGCCGAGCAACACGCTGCTGGCCGACCGGCTCACGCCCACGGCGCTCGGCGCGTTGGTGGCGCTGTACGAACACCTGACGTTCGTGCAGGGCGTCATCTGGAACATCGATTCGTTCGACCAGTGGGGTGTGGAGCTCGGCAAGGAGCTTGCCAAGCGCACGATCGCCGGCATCGTCAGCAAGACGGCGCCGAACCTGACGCACGACAGTTCGACGAACGCGCTGATCCGACGCTACCGCGTCCGCAAGACCGGCGCCTGAGACCGATCGCGGCGCGCTGATACGCCGCGGCGCGTTTTTGCGTCTTGGGATGCAACTGTCGACTCGCGCACGAAAAGCACGTGACCGCGTGGGCAACGCGCACGTGAAGCGTGCGCTGGTATGCGTAACGGCGCGGGAATAGAATGCGCCATCGTCAACTGACTAACGTGTGGGGAGTGCGGCATGAAGAAGTTGGTAGCAGCAATCGTGATGGGCGTGGCGGCGGTGGCGGGCGCGGGCAGCGCTTTCGCTGCGGGCAACCGGCCATCGATCGGTGTCACCGAGTTCCACAACGAGACCGGCGCGGCCTGGTGGCGCGGCGGCGTGGGCTGGGAGCTGTCGGGCATGCTCTCGAACGAGCTGGCGTCGAGCGGCGACTTTCGCGTGGTCGAGCGCAACAAGCTGCAAAGCGTTCTCGAAGAACAGAATCTCGCGGTCTCCGGCCGCGTTGCGCCGGGCACCGGCGCGAAGATCGGCAAGCTGACCGGCGCGCAGTATCTCGTGACGGGCACGGTGTCGGCGTATGAAGAGAACACGTCGAGCACGGGCGGCGGCCTGAGCTTCCACGGCATCGGTCTCGGCGGCAAGTCGAGCGAAGCCTATCTCGCAGTCGATCTGCGCGTGATCAACACGACCACGGGCGACATCGATTTCGCGCGCACGGTCGAAGGCCGCAGCAAGAGCAGCGGCGTCGCGGTCGGCGTCTATCGCGGTGGCTTCGGCGGCTCTCTCGCACACGAAGAGAACACTCCGGCCGGCAAGGCGATCCGCGCCGCGCTCGTCGAGATCACGGATTACCTCGACTGCGTGATGGTCAAGCAAGACGGTTGCGAAGCGGAATATCGCGCGAAGGAACAGAAGCGTCGCCAGGGCGACAAGAAGGCGCTCAAGCTCGACTGATCATTCCAATAACATGCCCCGATAAGAAAAGCGGCCGAAAGGCCGCTTTTCTTTTTTCTCCGCCGGCATAGCGAAAAACTTCCGCACTACCGGCACGCGGCACTCACGGCCCGCGCGGCTTGAAACGCTTCTTCGGCTTGCCGGGCGGGCGACCCCCGGGGCTGTTCGCGGGCGTGATGCGGTTGCCGATGTCGTCGCGCGGCAGCGCTTCATCGTGGCGGAACGACCGCGGTTGACCCTGCCCGTGGCGCGCAAAATCCCCTCGGTTACCGGTGTTTGCACCGGCTCGGTTGCCGGCGTTCCCACCGGCGCGGTTGCCAGTGTTCGGGCCAGCGCGATTGCCCGCGTTCGGGTTGTCACGATTGCCGGTGTTGGCGCGGTTGCCGACATTCGGGCCCGCGCCCGGATTGAACGGTCCGCGACCGGGCGGACGGCCCCTGCGCGGCTGCTGAGGGCGCTCGTCGCCCGCAAACCAGGTGCGCGAGGGCGGCTGATAGACGCCGACTTGTGGCTGCGCCTGACCCGGACCCTTGCCGCGCCCCTTGCCGCGACGGCCTGGCGGCTGTCGACGCGCGTCGGGCGGCTGACCATGGGCGTTGCGCGGCGGCATGCGCTGTCCGTCGCGCGGCTGGCCGCCGCCGGGTTTCTTCTTGCCGAATTTCTTGCGCTTCGCGCCGGGACGCAGCGGACCGTCGTCGCGAATGCGATCGAACGCCCGCAACTCGCGCGCCTCGTCGGCGAGGCCGCCACTCCAGGCCTGCTGCGAGCGCGGGGCGGGGCGGAACTCGTTGCTCGGCCGCGCGCGGCGCTGATTGATGACGGGTTGCAAGGTCAGCGTCGGTTCGGGGTCGGCTGCGCCGACGAGCTCGCGCAGCGTCTTGACCTGTTCCGGCGAGAGCGCCTCGCTGTTGCCGCGCAGGAGTCCGCGTGGCAGCTCGACGTTGCCGTAGCGGATGCGCTTCAGGCGACTCACCATGAGGCCCTGCGATTCCCACATACGGCGGACTTCGCGGTTGCGACCTTCGCGCAGCACGACGCGGAACCACGAATGGCTGTCGCCGCGGCTGATAACGGCGAGCTCGTCGAAACTCGCCGGACCGTCTTCGAGCTCGATGCCGCTCTTGAGCTTTTCGAGGACCTCGTCCGGCACCTCGCCGTGAACGCGGCAGACGTACTCGCGCTCGACCTCGGTCGACGGATGCATCAACGAATGCGCGAGCGCGCCGTCGGTCGTGAGCAGCAGCAGGCCCGTCGTGTTGATGTCGAGGCGGCCGACGGAGATCCAGCGCGCGCCCTTGATCTGCGGCAGCTGTTCGAAGATCGTCGGGCGGCCCTCGGGATCCTCGCGCGTCGCAACGACGCCTTCGGGTTTGTTGTAGACGAGTACCTGGGCATGCTCGGCGTTGTCGCTGATGACGACGAACAACTTGCTGTCGACTTCGACGCGGTCGCCGCTGCGCACGCTCGAACCGATTTCTGCGACCTTGGCGTTGACCTTGATCTCTCCGCGCTCGATGCGCTGCTCGAGCAGGCGGCGGGAGCCGAGGCCGGCGTTGGCCAGGACTTTGTGCAAGCGGTCCTCGAAGGCCGGTGCGCCGCTTTCATCGGGCACGGCGCGCTTCAGGCTCAGGACGGCACGCGTGCCGGGCGCGCTGGGTGGGGCGGGGGCGTTCATGTTTGGGATTGCTCCGTGACGGCAGTGTCTGCGTCGGACGCTGCCTCTAGATCGGGTGTGTCTGAATCAGGCATGTGTGATGGGTCGGAAATGCTTTCGTCGTGCGCGCCGTCGGTGGCTTCGGCTGCAGCAACCGGCGCGTTGCCGGGCTCGTCGCCGTCGACCTGGTCGCCGCTGGCGCTATCGTCGCCGTCGGCGTCGGCCGCCTGCGGAGCACCATCGATCGCGATGGCTGCGAGGCCGAGTTGCGGCTCGAAATCGTGCAGGTCGCGGATTTCAGCGAGCGGCGGCAGTTCGTCGAGCGATTTCAGGTTGAAGTAGTCGAGGAAGTTGCGCGTCGTGCCGAACAGCTCGGGCTTGCCGGGCACGTCGCGGTAGCCAACGACGCGGACCCACTCGCGCTCCTCGAGCGTCTTGATGATGTTGGTCGACACGGCGACGCCGCGAATCTGTTCGATCTCGCCGCGTGTGATCGGCTGACGGTACGCAATGAGCGAAAGCGTCTCGAGCAGCGCGCGCGAGTAGCGCGTCTGCCGCTCGGTCCAGAGCCGTGATACCCACTGATTTACGTCCTGACGGACCTGATAGCGGAACCCCGAGGCGACTTCCTTGAGCTCCACGCCGCGCGTTTCCGCATCGCGACCGAGTTCGTCGAGAGCACGCGCAACCTCGTCGTGGCTCGGCATTTCCTGCTCGCCGAACAGCGTGAGGAGCTGCGGGATCGACAGCGGCTGCGTGGAGGCGAGCAGGGCCGCTTCGACGATGCGTTTGAGTTGATCTAATTCCATTGCTCTGGGCGGCCGTGAATGTCTGGGCTACGTGCGGCTGTCGAATGCCGCGGGTGAAAATTCGGATGCGAGACGTCGCGTCATGCAGCGACGGCAAGCGATTTCAGGTAGATCGGCGCGAGCGGCTCGCTCTGCACGATCTCGATCAGGTGTTCCTTCGCGAGTTCGAGCAACGCGAGGAACGTGACGACGATGCCGAGTCGGCCTTCGTCGCGATTGAACAGCTTCTCGAACGCATGAAAACCGCCGTCGCCGAGAAACTTCAGCACGTCGCTCATGCGGTTGCGCACCGACAACGCCTCGCGCTGGATCGCGTGGCGCCCGGTCAGCTCGGCGCGCGTGAGCACGTCCTTGAGCGCAAGCAGCAACTCGCGCATGTCGACCGGCGGCGGCACGCGCACGACGTTCTTGTCAGGTACGAACGCCGACACCGGCACGAAATCGCGCTCCTGGCGCGGCATCGCTTCGATGTCCTCCGCGGCCTTCTTGAAGCGTTCGTACTCCTGCAGGCGGCGCACGAGATCGGCGCGCGGGTCGTCCTCGAGGCCTTCTTCCAGCGGCGGCCGCGGCAGAAGCAGGCGCGATTTGATTTCCGCGAGTATCGCGGCCATCACGAGATACTCGGCCGCGAGCTCGAGGCGCATGTCGTGCATCAGGTCGATGTACTCGACGTACTGCTTCGTGATCTCCGCGATCGGGATATCGAGGATATCCATGTTCTGGCGGCGGATCAGGTAGAGCAGCAAATCGAGCGGCCCCTCGAACGCCTCGAGAATGACCTCGAGCGCATCGGGCGGGATGTACAGGTCCTGCGGCATCTGCAGGACCGGCTGTCCGCGCACGATCGCCAACGGCATTTCCTGCTGCTGCGGCACGGGAGCGAAAATGCCCGCGCCCTCGCCTTGGGCGATGTCGAGATTCTCGGCGGTTTGCGTGCTCATGCCCGCGTATCGATCATGCGTGGTTGCCGCGCCTCGGCGCAGCCCGTATCAAGAAAATGTGTAGAACCGGAAAAATGCACGTGAACGCCGCTTGCGCGCAAAAAACCAACGGCGAACTTCCCTTGGTTGTCGTCTGCGCGGTCTACGGCTCGAGGGCGATCCGCTCAACGTAGCGGGCAGGCGACGATGAAGCCATCTGCTGTGCACGGCTCGAGTCGCATGGATTCGGGCGTTGCTCGCAGACTAAGGAGTGTGAAACCGAAAGCAGGGCGGGTCGGGTGGCGCCGTCGTTCACGGTGCTCAAGTGGCGGGCCCACGCTTCGGCAAAGAGTACGAGGAATGGCGGCGACTGTCCAGCCCTCGATCCAGATACCCGCACGACCCAGCGGTCATCGCGCGGCCTCTCGACGGACCGCTCGAACGCGTCGCCACAGCCGATCCGTTATCATCGTCGACCGACGAATCCACCCACGCATCGTCGACCCCACGCAAGGCGGAACAGAATCATGTGGTACGCGATCATCGCAACCGACAATCCGGGCAGCCTCGAACGACGCCTCGCGAACCGTCCGGCACATCTCGAGCGCCTGCGCGCGCTGCAGGCGGAGGGTCGACTCCTGCTGGCCGGTCCATTTCCGGCGATCGACAGCGAGGATCCGGGTCCCGCAGGGTTCAGCGGCAGCCTCATCATCGCTGAATTCAGCGACCTCTCGGCCGCGCGCGCCTGGGCCGATGCCGACCCGTTCGTCGCCGCGGGCGTCTACGGCGCAGTCGACGTGAAGCCGTTCCGCAAGACGCTGCCCTGATGACGAATGCCGCAAGGGTGGAGGCGATCCGCGAGCGCCTGCAGCGCAGCCTGTCGCCGCAGGAACTGGACATCGTGGATGAAAGTCACAAACATGTGGGTCACGCGGGCGCGCGCGACGGTCGTGGCCATTTTCGCTTGCGCATCGTCGCCGCGGCATTCGCGGGATTGCCGCTGATCCGTCGCCACCAGCTCGTCTACGCGGCGTTGGCGGACCTCATGCAATCGGATATCCACGCGCTCGCGATGGAAACCCGCTCTCCGCATGAGACACCGCGTGCCTGACGCGTTGGACGGGCGACGATTCGACAAGTACGTTTTCTTATCAGGAATTTCGATCATGCAAAAGATTCTCACCGCGCTCGCGCTGCCGCTCCTCGTCGCCGGCTGTTCGACGAGCTCGAACGACTCGCTGATTCAGGCGGGCGCGGGCTCTCCCCCCGCAGAAACCGTCAACGGCACGCCCGTGCCGCAGATCCTGATCGATGCGTTCGCCAAGTCGCGTGGCGCGGACCTCAACCAGCCTGAACAGCGTGCGCAGGTCCTGCGCGTGTTCGCCGACTACGTCCTGCTCGCCGATCTCGCCAGGCGCGACGGCATGATGAAGAAGCCCGAGTTCGCGGCCGAAATCGAGATCGCGCGCCTGTCGGTGCTTGCCAATTCGACGATCAAGGAATTGCAACAGCAGACGCCGATCAGCGACGACGCACTCAAAGCGGAATACGCCGCGACCGTCGCCAAGAGCGGCAAGCTCGAATACGACTTCAGTCAGCTGCTGTTCGTGAACGAGGACGACGCGATCAAGGCCAATGGCGAGGTTCTCGCCGGAAAACCCTTCTCTGCGGTCTACGACGAATGGAAGGACAAGGCCAAACAGGCCAAAGTATTCACGCGCGTGCGACCGGACCAGTTGCCCGAAGCACTCGGCAAGGCGCTGACGGAACTCAAGAACGGCGAGAACTCCAAGGCGCCGATCAAGACGCAGTTCGGCTTCCACGTCATCCACCTCGACATCGCCAACCCGTACACGCCGCCGACGTTCGACCAGGTCAAGGAAACCTTGCGCCGCCAGCTTGCCGTGAAGGCCGGCCAGCAGCGCCTCGACAAGTTGCGTGAGCAGGCGAAGGTCGAATATCCGCCAGGCACCGCGCCGACACCCAAGCCGGCAGCTGGACCGGCCGCAGCAGGCCCCGCGCAGTTGCCAGCGGCGGCGCCAGCCCCTGCAGCGCCTGCGCCGGAAAAGAAGGGTTGATCTGACGCGCATTGCCCGGCCATGCGAATGGCGAGCGGGGTCTACGGGCGACGTGGACTTGGTTGAATGGATTCCGCGTGATGCGGACCGGTTTCGACAGGATTCCCGCGGGACGCGGACGAACTTTGACACGCTTCCCGTGGGACGCAGACGATTTTTGACACGCTTCCCGTGGGACGCGGACGATTTTTGACACGCTTCCCGTGGGACGCGGACGATTTTTGACACGCTTCCCGTGGGACGCGGACGACTTTTGACTTGCTTCCCGCGGGACGCGGACAATTTTTGACTTGCTTCCCGCGGGACGCGGACAATTTTTGATTTGCTTCCCGCGGGACGCGGGAAGCGGCCTGAATCAGGGAAGTTCGACGCGGGTCGGCGCGACCCAATCGGCGGCCCGATGTTCGGCGATCACCTTCGTGTAGATGCCGCCGCGCACGCCGAAGTCGGCGGTCAGGCGCATGAAGCGCGGGGAGGTCGCGGCGACGAGGTCGTCGAGCATGCGGTTCGTGACGGCCTCGTGGAACGCGCCCTCGTTGCGGAACGACCAGACGTAGAGTTTCAGCGCCTTTAGCTCGACGCAGGTTTGCGCGGGCACGTATTCGAGATGCAGTTCCGCGAAGTCCGGCTGGCCCGTCTTCGGGCACAGGCAGGTAAACTCGGGAATCCGCATGCGGATGGTATACTGGCGGTCCGGCTGCGGGTTCGGAAAAGTCTCCAGCGCTTTGGATGGGGATGTGGACACGGCCGGTACTCCTGACGATGCATTTTCGAGGGGGCGCGCACCTTAGCGCAACCCTTCCCGCGGCACAACGCGGCGCGCATTGCGCGGCGGCAGGCGCGTCTCGTGAGGAACCTGAACAACTCGTGCGATCGTTCTGGTCGCGAAATTCAAACCGCGGCCATCGCCGGCCACCTCCAAAAATAGAACGATGCGCCTAACCACGATCAAGCTTTCCGGTTTCAAGTCCTTCGTCGATCCGACCGTCCTGCACCTGCCGACCAACATGACCGGCATCGTCGGTCCGAACGGCTGCGGCAAGTCGAACATCATCGACGCGATCCGCTGGGTCATGGGCGAGAGCGCGGCGAGCCGCTTGCGCGGCGACGCCCTGACCGACGTCATCTTCTCGGGATCGAGCGGGCGCAAGCCGGTCGGCGCGGCGACGGTCGAACTGATCTTCGACAATTCCGACGGCCTCGTCGTCGGCGAATACGCCAAATACAGCGAGATCTCGGTCAAGCGCATCGCGAGCCGTGATGGCCAGTCGCAGTACTTCCTCAACGGCGCGCGTTGCCGCCGGCGCGACATCACCGACCTGTTCCTGGGCACGGGCCTCGGCGCACGCAGCTACTCGATCATCGAGCAGGGCATGATCTCCGAGATCATCTCGGCGCATCCGGATGAATTGCGCGGCCATCTAGAGGAAGCGGCCGGCATCTCGAAGTACAAGGAGCGGCGCAAGGAAACCGAGAGCCGCATCAAGTCGACGCGCGAGAATCTCGAGCGCCTCAACGACGTGCGCGAAGAGGTCGACAAGCAGCTCGAACACCTCAACCGCCAGGCGAAGGCGGCTGCGCGCTGGCAGGAACTGAAAGACGAACACGCGAAGCGCGAGGCAGGCCTGCGCGGCCTGCATCATCGCGCGATCAGCGCGGAGCTCGCCGGACACAGCGACTCCGTCAAGCACGCCGAGACCGGCATCGAGGCGCTTGTCGCCGACCAGCGCCAGGTCGAGGCGCAGCTCGAGACGCTGCGCGAGACCTACCAGGGTGCCACCGAGCATCTCAATACCGTGCAGGCCGAGGTGTATCGCGTCGGCGGCGACGTCGCGCGCGTCGAGCAGCAGATCCAGCACAACCGCGAACTCGGCGAACGCCTGCAACGCGCGCGCGAGGAAACCGAGCGCGCGTACGCCGAACTCGGCGAGCACATCGCCGCCGACCGCGAACAGATCGAGACACTGCGCGGCGCACTCAGCGAAGGCGAGCCGCGCCTCGCCGAACTCAGCGAGATCTCCGAGCGCACTGTCGAAGCGCAGCGTGAGGCCGAGAGCGCGCTCGCCGAATGGCAGTCGCAATGGGACGAGCACGCGAAGGCGAGCGCCGATTCGGGCCAGGCCGCAGAGGTCGAGCGCACGCGTCTCGACTATCTCGATCGCCAGTCGATGGAAACGGGGCGCCGCCTCGAGGCGCTGCGCGAGGAAAAGCACGCCGCCGATTTCGCAACCTTGACTGCCGCAGCCGAACAGCTCGCCGCGGACCACGAGGAGCACCGCGGCAAGGTCGAGACGTTCACCGCGCTGCTCGACGAACGCAAGGCCCGCCACGAGGAACTCTCGGGCGAGGAGCACCAGGCCAGCGCCTGGCTCAGCGAAGGCCGCACGCAGCTGCAGTCGATGCGCGGGCGCCTCGCTTCGCTCGAAGCGCTGCAGCACGCCGCGCTCGGTCAGGAGAAGTCTCCCGCGCAGGAATGGCTCGAGCGCCTCGGGCTCGACAAGGCGCCGCGCGTCGGCGAATCGCTCGATGTCGACGGCGGCTGGGAAACCGCGGTCGAAGCCGTGCTATCGGGATTGCTCGACGGCGTGCTCGTCGATGCACCGTTCGACTACCTGCAGGAACTCGCGCAGGCGAGCAAGGCCGACATCGCGCTCGTCGGCGCGGGCCAGGGCGCGTCGTCTGTGCAAGGTACGCTTGCGGCACACGTGCGTGGGCCGGCGACCGCACTGAACGTTCTCGCCAATGTCTACACCGCCGACACACTCGACGCCGCGCGCGCCCGCGCGAGCTCGCTCGCCACGCACGAGTCGGTGATCACACCGGCCGGCGAGTGGCTCGGCGCCGGCTACGCACGCGTGTTGCGCCGCGGCGGCGCGCAGGCAGGCGTACTCGCGCGCGAGAAGGAAATTCACGCGCTGCGCGAGCAGATCGACACCGCGGAGCAACGCGTCGAGGCGCTCGTCACGCGTTTCGACGAGGTGAAGACGCAGCGCGCCGACGCGGAACGCACGCGCGACGATGCGCAACGCGAGCTGTACGTCGCGCATCGTCGCGCCGCGGAACTCGCCGGGCAGCTGCAAAGCCAGCGCGGCAAACTCGAGTCCGCGCAGGCGCGCATCACGCGCGTCGACGGCGAGCTGGCCGAACTCGAAACGAAGCTCGCGGCGGACGAGGCGCAGACGCGCGACGCGCGCGGCCGTCTCGAGGAAGCCGTGTCGCGAATGGGCGACCAGGAACAGCGTCGTCAGCATCTCGACGGCGAACGCCGGCGCTTGCTCGAGGCGCGCGAAGAAGCGCGCATGAACGCGCGCGAGGCAAGCGAGCAGCGCCATCAGCTCGCGCTGAGTCTCGAAGCGAAGCGCGCAGCGGTGACCTCGCTCGAACAGGCGCTGCTGCGCATGCACGGCCAGCTCGCGCAACTCGAATCGCGCAAGACCGAGATCGAGCAGCAACTCGAGTCGGGGCAGACGCCGCTCGCCGATCTCGAGGCCGAGCGCCAGATCTATCTCAACCAGCGCCTGCTGATCGACCGCCAGCTCGTCGAGGCGCGCAAGGCGCTCGAGGATCGCGATCACGAATTCCGCGGCCACGACCAGGAACGCCACCGCATCGAGCACCTGCTGCAGCAACAGCGCGAGGCGCTCGCCGGACAGCGCCTTGCCGAACAGGGGCTCAAGCTGCGCGCACAGCAGCTCGAGGACGCGATCACCGCGGCCGGCCATGAGTTCGCCGCCGTGATCGCGGCGCTGCCCGAAGGCGCCGACGCGGAGGAATGGCAGCGCGAGATCGCTGAGCTCGACGCGAAGATCAAGCGTCTCGAGCCGGTCAACCTCGCGGCGATCTCCGAGTACGAGGAACAGTCGCAGCGCAAGTCGTACCTCGACGCGCAGCTCACCGACCTCAACACCGCGCTCGAGACGCTCGAGGGCGCCATCCGCAAGATCGACACCGAGACGCGCCAGCGTTTCAAGGAAACATTCGATCGCGTCAATACCGGGTTGCAGGAACTCTTCCCGCGCCTGTTCGGCGGCGGTCAGGCCTACCTCGAGCTCACGGGCGAGAACCTGCTCGAATCGGGCGTCGCGATCATGGCGCGTCCGCCGGGCAAGCGCGTGACGAACATTTCGCTGCTGTCGGGCGGCGAGAAGGCGCTGTCCGCGGTCGCGCTCGTGTTCTCGATCTTCCGCCTGAATCCGGCGCCGTTCTGCCTGCTCGACGAAGTCGACGCGCCGCTCGACGAGGCCAACGTCGGCCGCTTCTCGCAGCTCGTCGCCGAGATGAGCGAGCGCGTGCAGTTCCTGTTCGTGACGCACAACAAGGCGACGATGGAAGCCGCGCAGCAGCTTTGCGGCGTGACGATGCGCGAGCCGGGCGTGTCGCGACTCGTTCAAGTAGACTTGGCGGAGGCCGCAAAGCTCGCAAACGCTGCATAGGCCGCCGTCGGTTCGACGCGAGGCCGATCGAACTGAAGCGGCACACGAGCATGCGCGAGAGGCCGGCCTGTCTGCCGCCAGCCGTGCGCAGGATGCTTTCTTGTTGGGCGATGCATCGAGGTTGAGGAAACGATGGATTCACAGGCACTGAGCGCTACCGAGCTGCGGATCATCATCGCGGTCATCGGCGTGATCGTGTTTGCCTTGATCTACCTGTTCGGCCGGCCGCGCAAGCCGGGGCAGGGCAAGCGCAAGCTGTTCACGCGCGACGGCGGCGGTGAGCGCGTCGAACCGACGCTGGGCGACGTGGAATCGGGCGGCGCCAGCGTGGATGCACAGAACGACCTCAACCTGGGCTTGGGCGACCTATCGGACGGATCGAGTTCATCGGCGAAGGATGCTCGTGGCGATGCGTTCAGTCCAACCGCTCAGCAGCGCAAGGGACCCGCTCCGGGGGCGCGCACCGCGGGGCAGGTCGATCGCATCGTGACACTCTACGTCTCCGCGCGTAACGGCGAAACGATCCATGGCGCGAGCCTCATCGTCGCCGCGGAGAAGGCGGGGCTCGTGTTCGGCGACAAGAATATTTTCCATCGCCTCGTTTCGGGGCGTCCCGAGGCCGGGCCGATATTCAGCATGGCGAACATGGTCAAGCCCGGCAATTTCGACATGCGCGAGATCGATGCGCTGCGTACGCCAGGTGTCTGCTTCTTCATGGCGCTGCCGGGGCCGATCCCCGCGCTCGACGGCTGGGACGCGTTATTGCCGACCGTGCAGCGTATGGCCGAACTGCTCGACGCCGTCGTGCAGGACGAAGAGCGCAACGCCCTCGGCCGCCAGCGCATCGCGCATATCCGCGACGAACTGCGCGCCTACGACCGCAAGCAGGACAAGAACCAGATCCGCCTGCGCTGAGCGGCGACGACGCACCGCTTACACCACGCACCGCCGTGGCGGTCCATCGTGGACGCGTCGCAATGCAACCCGTCGACGATGGCGTCGAATGGAGGGCGTGCGATGGTCGCGTCATCTTGGGCTTCCGAGTCTCGGCAAAGCGTGACGCCGTTCGCGTGGCGTGCCGCTGCCGCGGCAACGGTACTGCGCGACCCGACTTGCAGTGCCGAACTCTCCAGTGCCGCACTTCTAGTGCCGAACTTCTAGTGCCGAACTTCCAGTGCTGAACTTCTAGTGCTGACTTTCTAGTGTGATTGTTCTAAGTCCACTCGCTACTTTCCCCGCAGTCCTCTCGTCTCGAACGATTGCGGCGGAACCGATTCAACCAAATTCATCAGGTGGACAATGGCGTCAAAACAGATCAAGGCAACCACGGTCGTGCACACGCCGACCGAACAGGCGCATCGCGTATGGCTCGCGGGCCTCGGCGCGCTTTCGTTGTCTTACAAGCAGGGCAGCGAGTGGCTCGCGCGCTTCATCGCCGAAGGCAGGGACCTGCAGACGCGCGGTACGACCATCGCGCGCGAGGCGGTCACCGATCTGCAGGCGCAGGCAACCGGCGTTCTCGCACCGTTGCAGGTGCGCATCGAGGATCATGCCGCTCAGTTCACGAGCACGGTCGAGAATGGCTGGGCGCGGCTGCTCAAACGCCTGGGCATCCCGGCGAGGCGTGACGTCGAGGAGCTCAGCGCACAGATCGCGACGCTGACGCGCAAGCTGAAAGCCGTAAAGTAACGACCTTCGACGAGCCCGACGACGGCCGCCTTCCGCGGCCGTTCGTCTTTCCAAGGACAGCACAAGCTCTTTCCGCTCAGCGCCGGTAGGCCTGCGCGAGCGTGTTGAGGTGCAGACGTTCGGCGTCGCGCAGGAAAGGTGCGAGCAGCAGCATTACCTGGTAGATGCCCTGGGTGAGGTCTTCCTGCTCGGGGCCGGTGTCGTTGCGCGTGTTGCGCACTGCATTGAAATTGAGCCAGAACGTTGTCAGCAGCAGTACGTTCTCGGCAAGTGCGCGGATCTCATCGCTCGTCGCGCGCAGGATCTGCGCTTGCGCGAGGCCCGTCAGCACCGCGGTGACGCTCGCCGACGCGCGGTTGAGGATGCGGGCGAAGTGCGCCTTGAGCTTGCGGCTACGCGAGAGGATGTCGATCAGGTCGCGATAGAGGAAGCGATAGTCCCACATGCTCTCGAACACGAGGTGCAACTGCAGCCAGATGTCCTCGAGATTCGGCAGGCGGCCATCGGGCACGAGGAGTGCCTGATCCATGCGCGCCTCGTAGCGCGCGAAGATGTGCTCGACGATGTTTTCCTTGTTGCGGAAGTGGTAGTAGAGATTGCCGGGACTGATTTCGAGCTCGTCGGCGATGTGATTCGTGGTGACGTTGGGCTCTCCCCGCGCGTTGAACATCGCAAGGCTGACTTCGAGGATGCGCTCGCGTGTCTGCCGTGCCATCGGACGGCCCCGGGCGACTTCAGGCGCCGAGCTTCTTCACGAGATCGACATATTTCTGCTGCGCTTCTTCGGACTTCGTGCCCTTGAGCTTGGCCCACGCCTCATACTTAGCCGTGCCGACGAAATCGAAGAATCCGGGCTTCGGGCCGGACACGTCTCCCTCCGAGCCCTGCTTGTACAGCGCGTAGAGCTTGAGCAGCGTGTCGTTGTCGGGACGCTCCTTCAGTTTCTTGACGTCTTCGCTCGCTTTCTCGAATTTCGCGCTGAGATCGGCCATGGTCTTTACCTGAAGGGCAGCGAAGCGAATTTAATCAGGCATTCCCTGAGTGGTCAACGTTGCGCGATCGCACGGATCCGTCGGGGTGCCTTTGAATCGCATGCGTCGCATCGGCCGACAGGCGAGATGCGAAGTACATCTCATTCGATCTGACTCGGCGCACGCGATACACTAGGCGACTGCCGCTTTCGGATTCAATCTCGTCCAAGTCGTCTCGTCCAATTCGTCTCGTCCAATTCGTCTCGTCCAATTCGATCTCGTTCGATTGGAATCAATCCAGTTCGCTTTTTCGATTGATTCGACCCCACCGATTTGACCATGCCTGTTCGATCATGACGCCCCCGACCGCGGCACCTTCGCACGTCGCATTCGCCGCCTTGCGCCATCGCGGGTTCCGCGCCTATTTCGTGCTCTCCGCCTTGTCGATGATGGCGGACAATGTCGAGCACGTGATCAGCTATTGGGTGATCTTCCAGAAGTTCCACTCGCCGGCGCTCGGCGGATTCGCGGTCATCTCGCATTGGCTGCCGTTCCTGTTGTTCTCGGTGTACTCGGGCGCGCTGGCCGACCGGGTCGATCCGCGCCGCATGATCCAGGTCGGCATGGCGTTGTTCATGTGCGTGTCGATCACCTGGGGCGTTCTTTTCATGACCGGCGCGCTGCAGATCTGGCACGCGGCGTTGTTGCTCGTCGTACACGGCCTCGCGGGCGTGCTGTGGGGGCCGCCATCGCAGCTGCTGCTGCACGACATCGTCGGCCGCGAGGATCTGCAGAGCGCCGTGCGCCTCAACGCGACCGCGCGCCAGCTCGGCATGCTCGCGGGTCCCGGCGTCGGCGGCGGCCTGCTGCTGCTCCTCGGGCCCAACTACGGCATCCTGTTCAACGCCTGCCTGTACCTGCCGTTCATCCTCTGGCTCGCCTCAGCGCCTTATGGCCCGAAGTTCCGCGCAGCCGGCGCGGTCGTTGCCACGCGCGCAGTACGCAGCGCACGCGATATCTGGGACGCGTTGCGCGAGATCTCGCGTCATCGGGTAATCGCCGCGATGACGTTGCTCGCGGGCGGCGCCTCGCTGTTCGTCGGCAATGCGTATCAGGCGCAGATGCCTGGGTTCGCGCACGATCTCGGTCATGCCAACGTCGACCTTTCCTACAGCATGCTGCTCGCCGCCGACGCGGCCGGCGCGCTCACCGCCGGGTTCGCGCTCGAGACGCGCGGCTGGCTGCGCCCGCATCCCGTGACCGCCTGCGTGCTCGCGATGCTCTGGTGCATCGCGCTCGGCAGCTTCGCGCTGGCCTCGAGCTACACGTTCGCGTTGCCGCTGCTCTTCATCGCAGGCTTCGTCGAGCTGTCGTTCAACTCGATGGCGCAGACGCTGGTGCAGCTCGACGCGCCAGCGGACTTGCGCGGCCGCGCGATCGGTGTGTTCAGCATGTTCGCGATGGGCATGCGCACCTTCAGCGGCCTCACGGTCGGTCTCGCGGGGGCACGCATGGGCATCCACAGCTCGCTCGCGACCAGTGCGGCGGTGCTGTTCATCGCGATCGGATTGCTGACGCAGTTTGGCTTGCGCGCACGCCGCGCCGGCGATCGCTTGCGATCCTGAAACGACGAGAGTCGTTCGCGCGGAGACGCGCACAGGCAGTGCGGAAACTGCTGCGACCACGGTCGGAATGCAACGCAAATGCCGCCGTCTGCGCGTTTCCAATCGGCCATCAAGCGACTCATGTGGGAGATCCTGCGCGACGGATGCGCAGCGGTCTTCCGCGATGAAATCTCTCGTTGCAAAAGACATCGAGAGACGAAGGCGTCGTCGCCCATGCCGTAGCGCATCTGTCCCCTCGCGGGGAAATCTACCACGTCCCCGGCCGTATTTTTACGGTTTCAAACCGAAACATCGCTCGGCGATGATCCCAGCAAGTTAGACGCTCGGGGAACGGGCGGGCTTCATACCAATTCGGAAATGGACTGCCTTCGATGCAGTCCGCGTTCTGCGTGGCAGCCATCCAGTTGACGTGGATCAACACGGGGGCAGGTACGTGCGGCTAATTTTTCCCTCACATTTTGCGGACGCCACCCCCGAGCCTTCCCGCCCTCGGACTCGTCCCGGAGACTTCACGTCATGGCAAGCAAAAGCGCTGCGAATCTCGACAACCTCTTTTCCAGTTCGGCGGCGCGACACGATCGCTGGCGCGAGCTGAACGCGAAGGCGCAGGCCTGGGCCGCCGACGCACGCAACGGCAAATCCGCGGGTGGACGCGCTGCAGTCGAGGCCGCACTCGCGCAGGTGCGCCCGCTCGAAGATTTCTTCGCGTTCCCCGGACAACGCCTGCTGAAGACGCTCGCGGAACGCATCGCCGGCGACGACGCGCTAGGCACGGCCCGGCTCGTGCGGCGCATGAGCGGTGCGTTGCTTTCGGGCAGTTATCGCCACGACGCCGACGAGTGGGAGACCTCAGACGATGCCGCAGGCAACGTGCCGGACCGTATGCCGCTCGCGCAGGGCGGCGGCGATACGCGCCGTCCCTATTTTGAAACGCTCTTCGTCACGGGTGCCCCGTCCGCCAACTTCCCGCGCATCGCGCAGGAACTGCGCCGCCTGCGCCGCGTCGAGGATCCGCTGATCTACGAACCCGTCATCGTCGGCAGCTTCGAAGACGCGATGATGGGCATCATCATGAACGGCAAGATCGAAGCCGTCGTGATCTATGACGGCATCCCGGTGCCATCGGCGCACGACTTGCCGCTGCTGCGTGATTTCCTGCAGGCGCATCATCATCTCGACACGTCGAGTCTCGCACCGCGCGACGTCGGTATCACGCTGGCGCGCTTCATCAAGCGCGTGCGCCCCGAACTCGACATCTATCTGTTGACCGATCGCGAGGTCGAGAAGCTCGCTGGTGACCCGCAGGCGTCGAACATCCGCCGCGTGTTCTACGAAGTCGAAGAACTCACCGAGGTGCATCTCAACATCCTGGAAGGCGTCGGCGACCGCTTCTCATCGCCGCACTTCGACAATCTGAAGCGCTACGCCGCGCGTCCGATTGCGACCTTCCACGCGCTGCCAATCGCGCGCGGCAAGTCGATCATGAAGTCGAACTGGATTCGCGACATGGGCGAGTTCTACGGACAGAACCTGTTCCTCGCCGAAAGCTCGTCCACGGCCGGCGGTCTCGACAGCATGCTCGAGCCGACGGGCAACATCAAAATCGCGCAGGAGAAGTTCGCCCGCGCGGTCGGCGCCGATCACGTCTTCTTCGTCACCAACGGTACGTCGACGTCGAACAAGATGGTCTACCAGGCCGTCACGGCGCCAGGCGACATCGTGATCGCCGATCGCAACTGCCACAAGTCGCATCACTACGGCATGGTGTTGTCGGGCGCGCAGCCGCTGTATGTCGAGGCGTTCCCGATGACCGAATACTCGATGTACGGCGCGGTGCCACTGCGCACGATCAAGCAGGCGCTGCTCAACCTCAAGGCCGAGGGGCGTCTCGATCGCGTGAAGATGGTGACGCTCACGAACTGCACGTTCGACGGCCACGTCTACAACACGCGGCGGGTCATGGAGGAATGCCTTGCGATCAAGCCCGACCTGCTATTCCTTTGGGATGAGGCCTGGTTCGGCTTCGCGCGCTGGTCACCGTTCCTGCGTCCGCGCACGGGCCTCGGTGCGGCCGCCGACCTCGAGGAGTGGCGCACGACGCCGGAGGCGCTGGCCGCCTGGGAGGCGCAGGCCAAAGAGCTTGGCGAGGATCTCGATCCCAAGGACGCGCGCCTGCTGCAGCGGCGTCTTGTGCCCGATCCGCGCAAGATCCGCATCCGCGTGTACGAGACCGATTCGGTGCACAAGTCGATGTCGTGCCTGCGCCAGGGCTCGATCGTCGCCGTCCGCGACGAGGACTACCACCACCACGTCTCGGCGTTCCGCGAGGCGGTATTCATCCACGCGTCGACTTCGCCGAACGCGCAGATCATCGCGTCGATCGACGTCGCGCGGCGGCAGATGGAGCTCGAAGGCTACGAGCTCGTGATGCGCGCGACCGAGATCGCGCTCGCGATCCGCCGTTCGATCGCCGAACATCCGATCATCTCGAAGTACTTCCGCGTGCTCGGCGCCGACTCGATGATCCCCGCCGAATTTCGCGCTTCCGGTTTCCAGGACTTCCTCGCCCCGGGCTCGAACTGGGTCAACGCGATCAAGGCGGTGCGGGAGGACGAGTTCTTCCTCGACCCGACGCGCATGACGCTCGTCTGCGGCTCCGCAGGCATGGACGGCACCTCGTTCAAGAACCTGCTCGCGTCGAAGTACAACATCCAGCTCAACAAGACGTCGCGCAACAGCGTGTTGTTCCAGAGCAATATCAACAACACGCGCAGCGACGTGGCGTTGCTCATCAAGGTGCTGCTCGAGATATCGAAGGAAATCGACGCACGGCTCGCCGAGGGCGGCGAAAGCGAGCGCGCGGCGTTCGCGGCCAAGGTGAAGAGCCTCATGACCGACGTGCCCGACCTGCCGAACTTCAGCCGCTTCCACGACGGCTATCGCGAGGATCCGAACAGCCTGACGCTCGAGGGCGACATGCGCGGCGCCTTCTTCGCGGCGTACAACGAAGACGACTGCGAATACGTGCCGCTCATGAGTCCGCAGATCGACGAGCGCCTGAAGAACGGCCCGGAACTCGTGTCCGCGAATTTCGTGATCCCGTACCCGCCGGGCTTTCCGATCATGGTGCCGGGGCAGGTGATCATGGCCGACACGATCGGCTTCATGCGCAAGCTCGATGTGAAGGAAATCCACGGCTACAACAACGCGCGCGGCCTCAAGCTGATCAAGGCCTCGGCGATTCCGGGTGCGTCCGCTCGCGCGTCGAAGGCCAACACGTCCGCGGCAAAAGCGAAGGGGAAGGCAACAGCCAAATAACCTCGTCAGCCGTCACGGTGAGACCGGCCGACACACAGATCCAATAACCGACCACGCAAGGCGAATGGGAGTCGATCATGATTGACTGGTTCTTTGCGACACTGAAGCAATACCCGGAGATCGCGATCTTTCTCGCGCTCGCCTTCGGCTACTACTTCGGCAAGTTCACGTTCAAGGGCATCGGCCTCGGCGCCGTGACCGCGACGCTGATCGCAGGCGTCGTGATCGGCCAGATCGGCATCACGATCAACCAGCCGCTCAAGGCGTTCTCGTTCCTGATGTTCCTGTTCGCGGTCGGTTACGGCGTCGGACCGCAGTTCGTGCGCGGCATCGCGAAGGACGGCGTCCCGCAGGCGCTGTTCTCGGTCGTGCAGTGCGTGTTCTGCCTGCTCTCCGTGGTCGTGATCGCCAAGATCGCCGGCTACGACCTCGGCTACGCGGCGGGTCTGTTCTCCGGCTCGCAGACGATCTCCGCAGCGATGGGCCTGTCGACCGACGCGATCAACCGCACCGGCCTGCCACCCGAGCAGGCGAAGGCGATGATCGATTCGATGCCGGTCGCGTACGCGGTCTCGTACATGTTCGGCACGATGGGTTCGGCGATCGTCATCGCGGTCGTCGGGCCGAAGCTGCTCGGCATCGACCTCGTCAAGGCCTGCAAGGACTACGAGGAGAAGTTCGGCGGCGGCAAGAAGGAAGTCGGCGGCGCCGGCTCGGCCTGGCAGCGCTGGACGCTGCGCGCATACAAGGTGCAGGAGGGCGGTAAAGCCGCCGGCCTGAGCGCCTCGGCAGCAGAGGGGCTCGCACCCGATGCTCGCCTCTTCGTGCAGCGCATCCGCCGCGATGGCCAGATCATCGACGCGACGGCCGACACGGTGCTCAAGGCCGGAGACGTCGTCGCCGTTGCTGGCCCCCGCGACGTGCTCGTCAACCTGCTCGGCAGCACCGCCACCGAAGTCGAGGACAGGGAGCTGCTCGCGGTGCCGATCGAGGGCGTCGACGTGCTCGTGACGAACAAGGACGTCGATGGCAAGACCCTCGCCGAACTCGCCGAGATGCCTGCGGCGCGCGGCGTCTTCCTGCGCAAGATTACGCGCGGCGCGACGGCCACCGACATTCCGATCCTCGCGAACACCAAGGTCGAACGCGGCGATCTCTTCACCGTCGTCGGCCGCACGCAGGACACGGCTGCGGCGACGAAGCTGCTCGGTGTCGCCGATCGTCCGACCGACATCACCGACATGGCCTTCGTCGGCGCGGCGATCGTCGTCGGCGCGCTCATCGGCGCGCTCGTGTTCAAGGTGGCGGGCGTGCCGCTCACGCTGTCGACCGCTGGCGGCGCACTGATCGCCGGCATCGTCGGCGGCTGGCTGCGCTCGGTGCGGCCGAAGTTCGGTCGCATTCCGACGCCGACCGTATGGTTCATGAACTCGGTCGGCCTCAACATCTTCATCGCGATCGTCGGCATCTCCGCGGGTCCTGGCTTCGTCAACGGCCTGAAGACGCAGGGCATCGGCCTGTTCCTGTGGGGCGCGCTCGCGACGACGGCGCCGCTCGTGCTCGGCATGTTCACGGCGAAGTACCTGTTCCGCTTCCACGACGCGCTCACGCTCGGCATCGTCTCGGGCGCGCGCACGACGACCGCATCGCTCGGCCTCGTCTGCGACTCGGCGCAAAGCGGCATTCCGGCACTCGGCTACACGGTCACCTACGCCGTCGGCAACACGCTGCTCACGATCTGGGGCATGGTCCTCGTCATGCTGCTGTCCTGACCACGTCGCGCATCGCAACTCCGCAGCTCATGGGAACTCCGATGAAAAACATGTCGCTCAAGCAGTACGAAAAACTCGGCCCGTTCGAGATCAAGGATTTTCTCGCAAAGGTGGCATCGAAGGCGGCGGAGGAGTCCTCGAGCTCATATTTGAATGCCGGTCGCGGCAATCCGAACTGGGTCGCGACGGCGCCGCGCGAAGCATTCTTCCTGCTGGGCCAGTTCGCGGTCACGGAGAGCAAGCGCGTGTTCGATCTGCCGCCCGGCGTCGGCGGTATGCCGAAGGCGAAAGGCATCGCCGACCGCCTGACGGCCTGGCTGAAGCAGCACAAGGACATGCCGGGGGCGCCGTTCCTGCGCGCGGCGGTGCCGTGGGCCGTCAAGAAGTTCAAGTTCGACGCGGACAAGTTCGTGCACGAGCTCGTGGATTCGATCATCGGCGACCACTATCCGGTGCCCGATCGCATGCTCGTGCACAACGAACGCATCGTGCACGAATATCTCGAGTGGGCGATGTGCGGCGACCCGCGGCCGAAGGGCAAGTTCGACATCTACGCGGTCGAGGGCGGCACCGCGGCGATGTGCTACATCTTCAAGTCGCTGAAATGCAATCGCATCCTCAATCCCGGCGACACGATCGCGCTCGGCGTGCCGATCTTCACGCCGTACCTCGAGATGGCGCACCTCGAAGACTACGACCTCCACTTCGTCGAGGTGCGGGCCAAGCAGGAACACCAGTTCCAGTACCCGCAGGAAGAGATCGACAAGCTGCTCGATCCGAAGATCAAGGCGTTCTTCATCGTCAACCCGGGCAATCCGTTCGCGGTCGCCTTGTCGAACGACACGATCAAGAAGATCGGCGCGGTACTCAGGAAGCGGCCCGACTTGATCCTGCTGACGGACGACGTCTACGGCACGTTCGTGCCCGGCTTCCGTTCGCTCATGGGTGCGTATCCGAAGAACACGATCGGCGTGTACTCGTACAGCAAGTACTTCGGCTGTACGGGCTGGCGCCTCGGCACGGTCGCCGTGCATGAGAACAACATCTTCGACGAAATGATCGCGAGGCACCCGGAGCGCGTGAAGAAGCAGCTCGACAAGCGCTACGGCACGCTCACGCTCGAACCGCGCAAGATCAAGTTCATCGACCGCATCGTGGCCGACAGCCGCGACGTCGCGCTGAACCACACGGCCGGACTGTCGCTGCCGCAGCAGGTGATGATGACGCTGTTCTCGCTCAGCGAACTCATGGACGAGAAGAAGGACTATCAGAAGGCCTGCATCGGCATCGTCAAGAAGCGTGTCGAGGCGACGATCGAGGGGCTCGACATCGAAGTCGGCCCGAACGATCTGTTCGACTTCTACTACGGCCTGATCGATTTCGAGTTTTTTGCGCGCAAGCACCTAGGCGAGGAGATCGTCGCGTGGATGAAGAAAAACATTCATCCGCTCGACATCGTCTTCCGCCTGGCCCAGGACCACGGCATCGTGCTGCTCAACGGCAGCGGCTTTGCCGCACCGAACTGGTCCGTGCGCATTTCGTTCGCCAACCTCGACGATCACGTCTACGACGACATCGGTCGCGCCCTGCGTACGATCGCGCGCGGCTACCGCGAGGCGTACGAGGCTGCGACCGGCAAGAGCGGGGCGAAGGCGCCGACGAAGAAGCTGGCGAAGCCGAAGCGCTGACCCGTCGACGCAGCCAGCAGACACGACCAACCGGTATGGATGGAGCAGGCGACAGGGTCGACTATCGCAGATTGGGGTGCATCATGATGCCGCGATCGCGTTGCGGCAGGCGGCGCACGACGACGCTTGCGATCACCGGGTTACTGGCATTCGGACTCGCCGGGTGCGAGCCCGCACCCGCGCCTGCCACGTCTGCGCCTGCCAGGTCGCCCGTGCAGGCACCGGCCGCGTCCGCAGACGCACACACGGAAGTTCACGACTTCACGGGCTACTGGAACGGAACGGGAAGCCGCAAGACGATTCCGCTCGGGGAGGGCCCCTCGAGCGCCAGGCGCACCGGCTCGATTCTCGACCTGCACGGAACGATGCTGCTGGCAGGGCAGGGAAAGCCCGGCGTGGGCTTCCGCGCTGACGTCATCGCGCTCATCGACAGCACCACGGGGCTTACCGGGCGCGCCGTCTGGACGGACGAACACGGCGACCAGGTATTCAGCGAACTCAACGGCGAAGGCGACAAGTCCAGCAATCACATCGCGGGGACGATCCTCGGCGGCAGCGGCCGCTACGCGGGAGCAAGCGGTGCTTACGAATTTTCGTGGAGTTTCGTGATCGACGCCGATGACGGCTCGATCCAGGGCGAAGCAGTCGGCCTGAAGGGCAATGTGCGCTTCGCTGAGACGAACGCGGGAGTGCAGCGGCCATGACGCGCGGACGCATGCTGTTCAAGCAGCTGGCGCCGTTCGCGCTGGCGGTCGCGCTGTGGTTTGCTCCGATACCGGCAGGCCTCACCGCGCCAGCGTGGCATCTGTTCGCCGTGTTCATCTCGGCGATCGCGTGCGTACTGCTCGGCGCGTTCCCGCTGCTGACGGCGACGATGGTCGCAGTTGCGCTCGTCGTGCTCACGGGCACGCTCACGCCCGCCCAGGCCTACTCGGGATTCGCGAATTCGAGCGTGCTGCTCGTCGTGATCGCGTTCATCGTCGCGCAGGCCATCGTCAAGTCGGGGCTAGGCCGCCGAATCAGCCTGCTCATGGTCAGCCAGTTCGGCGGCTCGTCGCTCGGTCTTGCGTACAGCATCGTGCTGACCGACGCGGCAATCGCGCCAGCCTTCCCAAGCAACACGGCACGTGGCGGCGTGCTCTATCCGATCGTGCTCTCTGTCTGCAAGGGCGCCGGCTCGGAGCCCGACAGCCCCGAAGGCCGCAGGCTCGGTGGCTACCTGATGTTCTGCACGATCGCGAGCCTCGCGGTGTCTTCGGCGCTGTGGATGACGGCGACATCGGTCAATCCGATCGGCGTACAGATCGTGCACAAGGCCGGTCTCGATATCGGTTTCGGCAGTTGGTTCTTCGCCTCGTCGGTGCCGACGCTGTGCGCGATCGCGATGCTTCCGCTACTCGTTGCAAAGATCTTCCCGCCGCGCGTAGGCGCAACCCCCGACGCACCCAAGGCTGCGCTCAAGGAGCTCAGTCGCATGGGCACGCTGTCGCGCGACGAAATGATCACCGCCGCGACCTTCATCCTGATGGTCGCCGGCTGGGTGTTCGGCAACAAGCTCAATCTCAACGCGACCAGCGTCGCCTTCCTCGGGTTCGGCATCCTGCTCGTGACGAACGTTCTCACGCTCAGCGACATTACCAAGCAGGGCGACACACTCGCGACGTTCCTCTGGCTCGGCGTGTTGTTCGCGATGAGCGCCGAACTCAACGAACTCGGATTCATGAGCTACGTCGGCGAGCGCCTCGCCAATCGCCTCGGCGGGCTTCCGTGGCCCGTATTGTACGCGTCGCTGATCGGCATCTACGTCGCTCTCCACTACATGTTCGTGAGCCAGAGCTCGCAGTTGCTCGCGCTGCTGGGCGTCTTCCTCGACGTCGGCACGCGCGGCGGCGTGCCATTGCCGTTGATGGCCTTCGGCCTGTTGTTCGCGAGCAGCTATTTCTCGGCGATCACGCCGCAGGGCGGAAGCCAGAACGTCATCTTCGTCGCGAGCGGCTATCTCACGCAGAAAGAACTCTACAAGCTCGGCTTCCTGACCACGCTGGCCTTCTTCCTCGTCTACCTCGTGGTCGGAACGCCGTGGCTGCTTTTCGTCACTAGATGAGAACGGGATCGTGCCAGCCCGTCGGCAACAGCAGTGCCACTTGTCCGCGTCCTTACACGACGTGGCGATGGCAACCTGACCAAACGGAGAATCCCATGAACACGAATCTCGTCCCATCACGCACTCTCCGTCGCACGGCGCTTGCTACGGCGGTGTCGCTGGTCGCGCACGCACTCGTGCTGACGGGCGTCGGTAGCGCTACTGCGTACGCGCAGACGCAACCCGATACGCCGCCGCAGACCTCGACCGAGCAGGGCGCTACCGAAATGGACGAGGCCAACCTCGCCAACCCCGAGCTCGTGGCGCCCGTGATTCCGGCAGCGAGTCCCGAAACGACGCCGTTCTTCCGCGACTCGAAATTCAGCGCGCAGGCGCGCAGCTTCTACTTCGACCGCGACAAATACGACGGCAGCATCAGCGAGGCCTGGGCACTCGGCGGCTCGCTCACGTGGCTGTCGGGCTATGCGGGCGGCTTCTTCCGCGTGGGCGCCACGGGCTATGCGTCGTTGCCAGCGTACGCGCCCGACGACAAGGACGGCACCGGCTTGCTCAAACCCGGGCAGGAAGGCTATGGCGTCATCGGCCAGCTCTATGGCGAGTTCAAGTTCACCGACAAGATCTTCGGCGCGATCGGCGCGAAGACCTACAACACGCCGTACATTAACGCGAACGACGTACGCATGACGCCGAACACGTTCGAAGGTGCGACCGTGTACGGCACGCTCGGTGGCGACAATGGCGATCCCTCGTTCCGCTTCGGCGGCGGCTACATCTCGAAGATCAAACAAAAGAACGACGACGAATTCGTGCCGATGTCGGAAGTGCTCGGCGTCAAGGCCGATCGCGGCGTGGCCGTCGCGGGTGGCAACTACATCGCCGGCGACTTCTCGATCGGTGCGGCGGAGTACTACTCGAACGACATCATCAATATTTTCTACGCCGAGTCGAAATACGCGATCAAGGGCGATGGCTACAAGTGGAGCTTCGCGGGCCAGTACTCGGATCAGCAGAGCACCGGCAACAATCTCCTGACCGGCAAGTCGTTCTCGACGAACCAGTGGGGCGTGAAGACCGACCTGACCCTCGGCGCGGCCCTCATGACGCTCGCTTACACCGACACCGCGAAGGGCGACACGATGCGCGCGCCCTGGAGCGGCTATCCGGGCTATACGAGCGTGCAGGTCAAGGACTTCTTCCGCGCCGGCGAGTCGGCGGTCATGTTCCGAGCGCAGTACGATTTTTCACAGCACGGCGTGAGCGGACTCAGCGCCTACGCGCTCTACGTGCATGGCTCGGGCGTGAAATCGCCGAACTACAACGAAGACGAGACCGACCTCAACCTGCAGTGGAACGTGAAGACCGGCGCGCTGCGCGGCATGTCGTTCCGGCTGCGCTACGCCTATGTCGAACAGCACGGCGGCGGCAATCCGAACATCAACGACCTGCGCTTCATCGTCAACTACGACTTTCCGCGTCCGGGCGGTTGATCGCATTTCGAAGAAGATGTCGTGTTCGATGGCATGGAGAGGGCCTTGGATCAGGCCATCGATGTTGTTCATCGACCATGACTCGGGGATTTCTTGCGGTGGCCCGCCCCGGGGGAAAGTCGGGCGATCTGCGCGCCCGCGCGATCCGGATGGATATCCGCGGCAATCCGTTTGATCGATGGTGATGCGCGGAACACAAGGTGCAACGCAAACACAGGATCGCAGAAACAAAAAACCGGCCACATCGGGCCGGTTCTGATCTCGCTCGCGCGATTGTCTGGCAGCTTGTTCGGAGCCTGCCGAGACAGTACCTAAATTATTGATCTTTTTGGTTGTCTGGTGGAGCGGAGGAGGATCGAACTCCCGACCTTCGCATTGCGAACGCGACGCTCTCCCAGCTGAGCTACCGCCCCACTTGTTGCTGCACCGCGCGGACCGGGTGTCCGAGCGGAGCCGCGCATGATAGCGGCGCGAGGCCCGTTTCGCAACCGTCCCGGCGCGCATTTGCGAGTCGGCCGCGCGCCCGTGACGATCGACGAATTCCATGGAGCGACCGCTCGTGGCGACGGATCCGGGCGGCGGCTCGTGGCCCAGCGAAGCCGGTCGCGCGGCCGATGAACCCGGTGCCCGGCGAAAGCGTTGCGAACGTGCCGGTTTGACGGCGACGCGCCCCGTGCATCAGCCGGCGAGCAGCGTCTCAGTCGGCGAACAGTACGTCGCGCAGCGCAGCATAGTCGTTCGCGAGCGGGTCGGCGTGAGCCGGCCGTTCGAGCAGCGCGGCCAGGCTCGGCGGCGCCGCGACACGCGTCCCGAGCAGCGGCTCGACGATACCTTCGAATTTCGCGGGGTGCGCGGTCGCGGCGACCGCCCAGGTGCCCTCGTCGCCGTCCTGGCGCAGCTTCTCGAGCACGTGTATCGCGGTGGCGGTGTGCGGGCAAAACACTTCGCCGTGGCGTTCGTGGCGGCGGCGGATCGTCGCGAGGATGTCGTTGTCGTCGACGGCCTGCGCCGCGAATTCACGGCGCAGCTGCGTCGCGTCGGGATAGAGCCAGGCGAGCCGTTCGAAGTTGCTCGGCGCGCCGACATCCATCGCATTTGCAAGCGTCGCGACGCTCGCCTGCGGCTTGTACTCGCCGCCCGCGAAGAATTCGGGGATCACGCGATTCGCATTGGTCGCAAGCGCGATACGACCGACCGGCAGCCCGCACGCGCGCGCGAGCACGCAGGCGACCGCGTTGCCGAGATTGCCCGTCGGCACGACGAAGTGGAGGCGCGTTTCGGTCTCGCGCCAGTGCAGCAGCGCGGCCTGCGCGTAGTAAGTCATCTGCGGCAGCAGGCGACCGAGGCTGATGCTGTTGGCCGAGCCCAACGGTGCGCGCGCGCGAAGCGCCTCGTCGGCTAGCGCCTGCTTGACGAGGCGCTGGCAGTCGTCGAACGAGCCCGCGACGCGCAAGGCACGTACATTGCCGCCGAAGCAGCCGAGTTGATGCGCCTGCCGCGGCGAGACGCGCCCGTCGGGGTAGAGGATCGCGACGCGGAATCCCGGCATGCCGGCGAAGGCCGCGCCGACGGCGGCACCCGTGTCGCCCGAGGTCGCGACGACGATCGTCAATGGCGCCGACGTTTCTCGCGGGAGGCGCCGCATGCTCGCAGCGAGGAAGCGGGCGCCGAAGTCCTTGAACGCGGCGGTCGGCCCATGGAACAGTTCGAGCACGTGGTCGCCCGGCGTCGCGAGCGGAACCAGTGGGGCAGGAAACGTGAATGCCTCGGCGCAGATCGCGGCCAGTTCGGTGGCGAGCGCGTCGCCCGCGCAGAATGGCGCGAGCAGGTGCTGCGCGATGTCCGGCAGCGATTCGAGTCCGGCGAAATCTTCCGCGTCGAAGCGCGGCAGCAACTGCGGCACGTAGAGGCCGCCGTCTGGCGCTAGCCCTGCGGCGATCGCGGCGGACAGGCCGAGCGCGGGCGCCGTGCCGCGCGTGCTCACGTATTGCATCGACGGCACGCTCATCGGACGAGCCTCGCTGCCGGACCGTTCACGGGAGAGACGAAACTATCGCTCGCGCAGCCCGCGCCGGCGAACGCCGCGCGCATCGACGGCGCGGCGGCCTCCGCCGCCGCGCGCGTCTCGAACCAGGCGAACACGCTCGGGCCGGCGCCCGAGATGCTCGCGCCGAGCGCGCCACAATCGAGCGCCGCCTGCTTGACCTGTGCGAATCCTGCGATCAGCGCTGCGCGGCGCGGTTCGACGAGTACGTCGCGCAAGCCGGCGCGCACGAGTTCGGCGTCGCCGCGTTGACAGCCGCTCAGGAACAGGCCGAGGTTGGCGCTCTGCGCGACGAAGTCGCCGATCGCGTATGCGCCCCTGAGCGCCTCGCGCGCGCGGCGCGTCTCGAGCACCGCGTGCGGATGCACGAGCACGCAGTGCCAGGCCTGCGGCACGGCGATCGGCAGCAGCCGATCCTCGGTCGTGAGCACAACGCCGCCGAGCAGCATCGGCCCGACGTTGTCGCCGTGGCGCCCGCCGCTCGCGACGGCCTCGCCGGTCAGCGCGAAAGGGTAGAGCGCCTCGGCGGGTAGGGGCGCGTCGAGCAGCGCGTTCGCGGCGACGAGCGCGGCGACGCAACTCGCGGCCGAGCCGCCCATGCCGGAGCCGAACGGAATGCCCTTGTCCAGCTCGATCTCGAAACCGAACGGGAGGTTGAGTCCCTCGCGCAACGCGATCAGCGCGGCGCCGGCAGTGTTGCGCTCGGCATCGAGCGGCAATTCGGCATCGCTGTCGCGGATCGCCGCGATGCGCACGCCGGGCGTGTCCGTGCGTCGGACCGTCGCGCGATCGCCCGGACCTTCTATCGTCTGGCCGAGGATGTCGAAGCCGACGCCGAGGTTGCCGATCGAGGCAGGGGAGAACGCGGTCGCGGCGCGAACATCGCCGGTAGTCGCGGCGCGGCTTTCCGCGGATCCGAAACTCATGCTTGCAGTGTCGACGGTCACAGGCGCGCACCGAGCGATGCCGCGACGCGCAGCAGATCGGCGAACACGCCGGCCGCGGTGACCTCGGGGCCCGCGCCCGGACCCTGCACGACGAGCGGGTTGTCGCAGTAGCGCTTCGTCGAGAACAGCACGACGTTGTCGGTCAGGCGAAGGTTCGCGAACGCGTGCGCGAGCGGCAATTCGACGAGACCGACGCTCGCCTTGCCATCGCGATCGAGTTTGGCGACGTAGCGCAGCACCTGGCCGCGTGCGTGCGCCTGCGCGTGGCGCGCGGCGATCGGTGCGTCGAGTTCGGCGAGACGTGTCATGAACTCGTCGCGACCGGCGCTCTGCAGCGACGCGGGCACGAGGTTCTCGACCGCGACGTCGGCGAGAGACAGTTCACGCCCGGCCTCGCGCGCGAGGATCACGAGCTTGCGCGCGACGTCCATACCCGAGAGATCGTCGCGCGGGTCGGGTTCTGTGTAGCCGAGTCCGTGGGCCTCGAGCACGAGCTGCGAGAACGGCACGCTGCCATCGTAGCGGTTGAACAACCAGGCGAGCGTGCCCGAGAAGATGCCCTCGACCGCGATGAGCTCGTCGCCCGTGTCGAGCAGGTCGCGCAAGGTCTGGATGATCGGCAGGCCCGCGCCGACGGTGGCCTCGTAGCGGAAGCGCGCGCCACCCGCAGCCGCAGCCGCGCGGATCGCCCGGTAGCGGTCGATCGGCCCGGCGCCCGCCTGCTTGTTCGGCGTGATGACGTGGATGCCGGCCGCAAGCCAGCCCGAGTAGCGTTCGGCGATCGCGTTGTTGCCGCTGCAGTCGACGATGAGCGCGTGCGGGAGGTGCGCAGCAAGCAGGTGTTCGACGAACTTGTCCAGGTCGCACCCCGCCGCGGATGCGGCGAAGCGCGCGCGCCAGTCGTCGCCGGCGTTGCGCGCGTCTAGCGCCATGCGCTTGCTCGATGCGATCGCGCGCAGGCGCAGATCGAGATTCGTCTCGCGCTTGAGGCGCGGCGCGGCCTCGGCGATCTGGTCGAGCAGTGCGGCGCCAACCTTGCCGGGGCCGATGAGGCCCACGGCAATCGTCTGCGGCGACAGCCAGAACGCGGCATGCGCCGCGCGCAACGCGAGCGTCGCCTGGTCGCGAGAGATCGCTACCGAGATGTTGCGTTCGGATGCGCCCTGCGCGATCGCGCGAATATTGACGTGCGAGCGCGCGAGCGCATCGAACAGCCGCGCGGCCACGCCGGGCACGCCGGCCATGCGATCGCCGACCACGGCGAGCACGCTGATGTCGCGCGAGACCGTAACGCCACTGATCTGGCCCGCATGCAACTCGCGCGCGAATGCACCGTCGATCGCGGCGCGCGCGGTGTCGGCTTCGTTGAGTTTGACGACGCAGCAGATCGAGTGCTCAGATGAACCCTGCGAGATCATCACTACCGAGACGCGCGCAGCGCGCAGCGCCGCGAAGACGCGTTCCGCGGTGCCGGGCACGCCGATCATGCCGGTGCCCTCGACGTTGAGCAGCGCGAGGCCGTGCGCGAGGGTCAAGCCTTTGACCGGGCCGCTCGCATCGCCGACTGCGTCGATGCGCGTGCCGGGATGCTCGGGCTTGAACGTGTTGCGAATCAGGATCGGCAAGCCGCGCGAGATCGCGGGCGCCATCGTCTGCGGATGGATCACCTTCGCACCGAAGTAGGCGAGTTCGCAGGCTTCGTTGTAGCTCATCGACGCCAGCGTCACGGCTTCGGGCTCGATGCGCGGGTCGGCGCTGAGTACGCCGTCGACGTCGGTCCAGATGTGCAGTTCCTGCGACTTGCACAACGCCGCGAAGATCGCCCCGGAATAGTCGCTGCCATTGCGCCCGAGCACCGTGTCGCGGCCTTCGCCGTCGCGTGCGACGTAGCCCGTGACGATGAGGCGCGACTGGCGATGCGTGTCGCGCCACGCGTCGAGCTTGGTCTGCGTCGCGTTCCAGTCGACGGCGACGCCGAGTTCCTCGTGATGCACGACGAGCACTTCGCGCGCGTCGAGCAGCGCGTAGTCGGCGCCCTGCGAGCGCAGAAACGCGTGCAGCAGATAGGACGACCAGACTTCGCCATTGCCGCTCGTCGCCTCGGCGACACCGTGGCCCGCGCCGCGCAGCACGGCGATCGCATTGAGCACGTCACCGAGCTCGTCGAAGCGGCGGTCGAGCCATTCGCCGGCCGCGACCGACTTGTCGCCGAGCAGCTCTCGCGCGGTGTCGATGTGACGTCGGCGCAGCGCATCGAGTTTCTCGCGCCACTGCGGCAGGTTCTGGGCTGCCGCCGCGGTGAGCGCGAGCAGTGCGTCGGTCACCCCCTGCATCGCCGAAACGACGACCACCTGTGTCGTTTCGACGCGTGCGCGGATCAGATCGGCAACGTGGCGGATGCGCACGCTGTCCGCGAGCGAGGAGCCGCCGAACTTGTGAGCGACGTTCGTCACGCTTGCCGGGACGACGCGACGGGCGTTCGGAATGGCCTGGGTGTTCTCTGCAACGGTCATGCTGCCTCTTGCGCCAATGCGCTTGGTCTCGAAACTTGCGTCGAGGCCCTGCTTTCTATTCGAGGCTTGCGGCGCGTCCGCATCCTCGTCGAGGTGCGGGGCCAGTGTCGTTTCGCTTCAATCGCACACGGCAGACCGCACCACGGTAGTCGTGGTAATGGTCGTCGTAGTCGTCGTGCGCGTGTTGAGCATGAAGCAAGTGGAACCGATAGAGGTCGCCCGTGTCAAGCGGGCAGCCGCGCCAGCAACGCCTCGTGCAGCAGCGGACGGCGCCAGCCTTCGAGCGCGGCCGGCCAGGAGCGATCGGCCAACAGCGCTTCGAGGTGGCGGCGTGCGCAGAGCAGCGCCGCCGGGATGTCGAGGCTCGCGGCAATGGCGTCGACTGCCTCCTTCATCGCCGCGAGAGCGCGCTTTTCGGCGCTGGTCGGGGCCGCGGGAATCGGTGCGATCGCGAGATCAGCGGCACTGAGCGGCGCCTGCAGCACTTCGAGCAATTCGCGGCGTTGCGCGCTGCGCAACGCCCGCAGACCCTTCGTCCGTTCGAACAACTCATTGTCGTTCGCCGGCGGCTGCGCGGCGAGGCTGAGCGCGCTACCGTCGTCGAGCAGCCATGGCCGCGGCTTGTCGAATCGTCGCGCCGCATCTTCGCGCCAGAGCAGCAGCCTGCGCAGCAGCGCCTGCTGCGTTGGCGACCAGTCTGCGGCCGCGCGGAATCCGCGTTGGGGCTGGGTGTCGGCCTGGCCGCCACGCACGCGTTCGATCAGGCGCCGACAGTCCTCGGCGAGCCACTCGCCGCGACCGAGCTCGGCCAGCTTCTGCGCGAGCAGTTCGTGCAGCCGGTCGAGGTGGACGACGTCTTGCGCGGCGTAGTCGAGTTGTGCGGACGTCAGCGGCCGCTGCAGCCAGTCGGAGCGCGTTTCCGACTTGGGTATGTCGAGGCCGAGCAGGGCGGCAACGAGCTTCTGATAGGACAGCCCGGCGCCGAGCCCGACCATCGCCGCGGCGATCTGCGTGTCGAACAACAGCGCGGGTCCTTCCGGGACGATGGGCGCGAGCGCCTCGAGATCCTCGCTCGCGCTGTGCATCACGCAGACGCTGCGCTCGCCGCGCAGCCGATCGCGCAGCGCGTCGAAACGGGTGACGGCGGGCGCGTCGACGAGCGCGATGTCGCCGCCGACGCAGATCTGGATCAACGCCAGCCGCGGCAGGAACGTGTTGGTGCGCATGAACTCGGTATCGAGGAAGATGCGGTCGGGCTGTTGCTCGGTCGCCGCGTGTGCGCGCAACCAGTCTTCGAGCTGGCTCGCGTGGGTTATCCAGTCATGCATGCGGAAATCATCGGTGAGGCGCGACTCGTGTTCGCGCAGTAACGAAAGCTGAAGAAGGTCGCGCATGCTGTTGCGATGCGCGGACGCATAGCCTAAGGTGCAACGGTCGAATTGTCAGCCAGAATTCAACACAGCTCGACTCGGCACACGCGTTCCGGCGACGAACGACCGCAAGACGACCAGCGACTGCGAAAGCCGGCGGTCGCGCCGCAACCCAGGGAACGGAAACTCTTGAACATTTGCGATGGCAGCGCAGGAATGATTCGCAGCGAATTGCACAGCGCCTACCCGGTTTGATCAGCGATGCCTGGCAGCGACATCGTCCAGAAACAGAATGTACTCGGCGGCATCGCAGGCATCGCCGTGCTCGCATTCGCGCTCGCCTACCGCTTCTATCCGGGCGCCGCTAGCGGCCAGCTGCCTGCCGCCTCCGGCGGATCGACCCGTGTATCGCAGCCGGCGCTGACGTCGAGCCCCTCTCGCGACAATGCAAACCTCCCCACCGGTGCGGTGACGAGTGCCGCCTTGCCGCAAATGGGCCCGCCGGTGAGCCTCGCGCCACCCCCGCCGCCGCCGCCGAAAGCCATCGCGGCGTTGCTCAAGAAGGCCGATGCGGCGTTCGAACGCGGCAAGCTGCTCGAACCGAAGGACGGCGCGCTCGCGCTGTATCGGCAGGTGCTCGATGCCGATGCGAAGAGCCTTACGGCGAAGGCGGGCGTTCAGAAGGTGCGGGACGCGGTTCTGCAGCAGACAGAGGCTGCGCTCGATCGCGGCGACGAAGGCGAGTCCGAAAGCCTGATCGCGGCGCTGCAGGAACAGGCGCTGGACGACAGCCACATCGCTGCATTGCAGGGGCGACTGAAGAAGCTGCGGCAGACCACACCGCTGCTCACGCACGCGGCGGACCTGCTGCGGCAGATTCCGGCAGGCAACGATCCTGCGGCGGCCGACAAGGCCGCGGCGACCGCGCTCGTGGCGTATCGGCAGGTCATGAAGATCGACCCCGGCAACAAGCTCGCGGACCAGGGCATGGCGCAGATCGAACGCATCTACCTCGATCGCGCGCTCGCGGCCGCCGCGCAGGACGACTTCGGCGGTGCTGACCAGATCCTCGCGGGCGCATCCTCGATACGCCCTGATTCGCACGAATTGCTCGACACGCGCACGCAGATCGAGGGCATTCGCCACCAGCGCGCGACGGCCGTGATGACGCAGGCCAACTCTGCGCTCGACGCGGGCAATCCCGACCTCGCGCAGTTGCTCGAGCAGAAGGCGCTAGGACTGAGCCCGGATGTCGGCGGCGTGGATGCCTTCAACGAGCGCCTGCGCAACGCGCGTCTGTATGCGAGCTTCAAACCGGGACAGGTCATCACCGACGCGTTCCTCGATCGCAACGGCAAGCCGCCGGCGCTCGTTGTCATTCCGACCGGCACATTCATGATGGGCTCGCCCGGCGGCGAGGCGGGACACCGCGCGACCGAAGAGCCGCAGCGCGAGGTCAGGATCAGTACCGGCTTCGCGCTTGGCCGCGACGAAGTGAGCGTCGCCGAGTTCCGACAGTTCGTCGACGATGCGGATTACGTCTCGGAGGCCGAGAAGCTCGGCAATTCGATCGTCTATGACGAGGATTCCGGCCGCACGATAGACCGGCGCGGCGTCTCATGGCGCGACGACTACACGGGTGCCAGCGCGAACGACAGTCAGCCGGTGCTCCACGTCACCTGGAACGACGCCGTCGCGTACGCACGCTGGCTCGCGGCGCGTACCGGCAAGCGCTATCGCCTGCCTAGCGAGGCCGAGTACGAGTACGCGTTGCGTGCGGGCGGCACGACGCGCTATCCGTGGGGAGATGGCAATCCGACGAAGGTCATCGCGAATCTGACGGGCGACGGCGACAAATCTCCATCGCAACGACGCTGGACGAATGCGTTCCCGCACTACAGCGATGGATTCTGGGGGCCGTCGCCACTCGGTAAGTTCCCGGCCAATGCGTTCGGCCTCCGCGATATCGACGGCGATGTCTCGAACTGGGTCGAAGACTGCTGGCACGACAGCTATCTGCGCGCACCGGCTGACAGTCGCGCGTGGGTCAATCCAGGCTGCGCGCGTCACGTCGTGCGCGGTGCATCGTGGGGTAGTGCACCCGACCAGGCGCGCTCCGCATTCCGCACGAGCATGCCAACCGAAGCGCGCAGCGCTCAGATCGGCTTTCGCGTCGCCCGCGATCTCTAGGACCCATCTCGTCCGAATGGCGACGCTGCACGTCGGCTTCGCCACGCGCGAGCGGACGGAGCGCCCGGAATTTTGGTGCAATATTCTGTGACGTACATCACATATTGTCCGAATCGCGGAACTTTTCGTTGACCCTCGGTCGCACTAGGTAGTGAATATCCTCCATCCGGCATTCCTCTGACTGCTGGACGCTTCGCAGCGGTCCCTGAATCCCGCTGCGATTCGCCGTGTCCACATACCTTACCTGCGAAGGAGAAGCAAAATGAACTCGCGTTTCGAACGAACCGGCCCTGTCGATCAACTGTCCAGCTATCCGATCTGGGCGCAAGACATGGTCACCGAATTCAACCTGCACAAACAAGCGGTCGTCGACCACGAAATTTTTGCGCTCATGCGTGAAGCAAAGCTCGATGCCGCTTCCACCAACAAGTTCATGCGCGGCGTGTGGCCCGTGATCGAGCGTTTTCCCGGCTATATGGCGCAGAGCCTGCTGAAAACGCGTTTCGGCCGCAGCACCGGCGACAACCTCGCGCGACGCTGGCTCGTCCGCAACATCCGCGTCGAACAGAATCACGCCGAATATTGGCTCGACTGGGCCGAGGGCGCCGGCGTGTCGCGTGACGAAGTGCTGCACGGCTGGATTTCCCCCGACATCACGGTGCTCGCAAACTGGTGCGAGGAAGTGAGCCGCGACGGAACGCTCGCCGCCGGCATGGCGGCCACGAACTATGCGGTCGAAGGCGCGACGGGCGAGTGGTCGCAGCTCGTCTATCAAAGTCAGGCCTACGCCGACAGCTTCGCGCCTGGCACGCGGGCCAGCAGCCTGAAATGGCTGAAGTTGCATGCCGCCTACGACGACACGCATCCGTGGGAGGCGCTCGAAATAGTCTGTACACTGGTCGGTGTGGCACCGCCTGTGCATGAGGTAAAACACATCAGCGAGTGCGTCACGCGCAGCTATCGCAGCATGGTGATGACGCTCGACAAGTGCTTCGACGCGCGCAGTGTGTTCGCCGGAGTCGAAGTCGCGGCCTGATGGGAATGGGTCGGCATCGAGCGATCGATGTCCGATCGGTATGAGAGGGCAAGATGGGCGATCCGAACGCCAATTCGCAGCATGCTCTGTCGCGGCGCCTCCTGCCGCTGGCATATGCGCTGGCGGCGTTGGTTGGCCTGATCCTTCTGTTGACATGGGGAGCCTTGCAGATTCAGGTGACTCTCGCCGGATTCCTCAACGGCGAGAGTCTTTGGTCCAAGGCTCAGAAACAGGCGGTCGTCGATGTCGGCAATTTTGCCGCGAGTGGTGACGTCGCCTACATCGACAGCTTCAAACAGCACTACGGCGTCCTCGTCGCAGACCGCTTCGCGCGCGACCAGATTGCGGCAGGCTTCTACGACAACGCCGAGGTGACGAAGGCATTCCGGCGCGGCGGCGTCCTTCCCGATGCCATACCGGGAATGATCTTCATCCTCGACCGCGTGCCATGGGCGCCGTACGTCAAGGAGGCGATGCAGGCCTGGCGCTCGGTCGACGACGCGATCAGCGAACTTGATGCGATCGCGGAGGAACTGCAACGCGACTATGCGAAGGGCTCGATTTCCCGCGAGGAGATCCGCCGCCAGCATCAGCGCATCAATGAACTCAACGATTTCATCCAGCCGCGCGCCGATGCGTTCTCCAAGTCCATCGCCGGCGGCGCGGCGTGGCTCGGGCGTGTCCTGTTCGCCAGCGTATTCCTGATCGCACTGACGGCCTTCCTCCTGTGGTTCGACATGGCGCGACGCATCGTCGCGAGCATTCGTGGTACCGAAGAACGCTATCGTCTGCTGTTCGACAGCGCGGCCGATGCCATCGTGATGGTCGACGAGGAGACGGGCTCAATCGTCGATGCGAATCGCATGGCTTCGGCGTGGATAGGCCGCGGCCAGAAAGATCTCATCGGCCAGAATTTCCCGGCATTGTTCGAGGAAGGCACCGCATTCGACGGACGCAGCCCGGCGATAGGCAGGCTGCGCTCGCGCGACGGCACGATGCGTCCGGTCGAGACACAGAGCAATCTCGCCAAATGGGGCAAGAATTTCGTTCGCCAGGCGATCATCCGCGACGTTTCCGAACGCCTCGCGATGGAGCAGGAGCGGCGCGTCGCCTCCGAGGCGCTTGCTTCTGTCGCCGAGGGCGTCATCATCGCCGACGGCTATCGGCGCGTCGTATCGGTCAACGCAGCACATACGCAGATTACGGGTTACACGGCCGAGACACTGCGCACGCTCCGACTCGACGACCTGCGCACGCTGCCCGACGGCAGTCCGCTGCCAAAGTCGATCTGGGAGACGATCGAGCGCGAAGGCAACTGGATCGGTGAAGTGAAGACGCGTCGTCGCGACGGCGGCATCTACACCGAGCGCCTCAGCATCAGCGCGATCCGCGACGAGCAGCGGCGCATTCAGCACTACGTCGCCGTTTTCACCGACATCACGATCAGCAAGGCCAACCAGGTGCGGCTCGAGCACCTCGCGACGCACGATCCGCTTACGGGTCTCGTCAACCGCGCGCGCTTCGAGGAACTCGTCAACGAGTCGATTGCGCAGACCGACCAGGACCGCTCCGCGATCGCGTTGCTGTTCATCGATCTCGATGCATTCAAGATCGTCAACGACAGCTACAGCCACGCCATCGGCGATCGCCTGCTCAATCTCGTTGCCGAGCGCATCTCGCGGCAATTGTCCGATCACGACGTGGCTGGCCGCATCGGCGGCGATGAGTTCACGGTACTCGTGCGCAGGTTGCGCCTGCGCGAGGACGCAGCCGCGCTCGCGAGCCGCTTGCTCGTGGCGATCTCCGAGACCTATGTAATCGACGAACACGAGATCGTCGTCAGCGCGAGTATCGGCATCGCGGGCTATCCGCTCGACGGGCATGACGCCGTCACGCTGGTTGCCAACGCCGACGCGGCGATGTACGCGGCCAAGGTGAAGGAACGCAACTCGATTCGCTTCTACACGCCGATGATGCATGCAGACATCCGCAAGCGCCTGCACGTCGCCGCGGAATTGCGCCAGGCTCTCGCGCGCGAGGAGTTCCGCGTCGTCTACCAGCCCAGCGTCGAGATGCGCACCGGTCGCATCATCGCGGTCGAAGCGCTGCTGCGCTGGCGCCATCCGGAACGCGGCGACGTCATGCCGGACGAATTCATTCCGGTCGCCGAGAGCCTCGGCCTCGTGCGGCACATCGACCAGTGGGTGATGCAGACGGTTTTCGCGCAGCTCAAGGCCTGGGACAGCGAGGGCGTGCCGCCGATCCGCGTCGCGCTCAACGTGTCTGCGAGCTGGTTCGGCCATACTGCCTTCGTCGAGTTCCTCGGCCGCAGCCTGCTGTCGACGCAGATCGCGCCGGGGCGCGTGCTGCTCGAAATCACCGAAGGTTCGGTGCTCAGCATGGGCGAAGACACCGATCGCATCATGCACGCTTTGCACGCGCTCGGCGTCAGCGTCGCGATCGACGACTTCGGCACGGGCTACTCGTCGTTGTCCTACCTCAAGCTGCCAGCGGTGGCATACCTCAAGGTTGACCGCTCATTCGTGTCGGGGCTGCCGGGCAATCCGAATGACGTGGCGATCACGCAGGCGATGCTCGCGATGGCGAAGAGTCTCGGGCTGTGCACGATCGCCGAAGGCATCGAGACGCAGGCGCAGCACGAATTCCTGCTGCGAGAGGGCTGCGTCGAAGGGCAGGGCTACCTCTATTCCATTCCGCAGCCGGCAGGCGAAATCGCCCGCCTGCTGTCGCCAAATCCGCGCCTCGTACGCACGAAGCTGCAGCTCGTCTCGCCGAACCAGCCCTGAGCATCGCGCTCAGGGCGCGATTGTCACTTCTTCTCGTCAGGCCTTCGGCGTCGCGTCGCGCAACTCGCGCCGCAGGATCTTGCCGACGTTGGTCTTCGGCAGGCTGTCGCGGAACTCGACGATCTTCGGCAACTTGTAGCCGGTCAGGTTGGCACGGCAATATTCCTTGATCGTCTCGGCGGTGAGATTCGGGTCCTTCTTCACCACGACGATCTTCACGGCCTCGCCCGATTTTTCGTCGGGTACGCCGACCGCCGCGCATTCGAGCACGCCGGGACAAGACGCAACGACATCCTCGACCTCGTTCGGATAAACGTTGAAGCCCGACACGAGAATCATGTCCTTCTTGCGGTCGACGATGTAGAAGTAGCCCTTCTCGTCCATCTTCGCGATGTCGCCGGTGTGCAGCCAGCCGTCGGGCGTCAGCACCTTCGCGGTCTCGTCCTGGCGCTGCCAGTAGCCACGCATCACCTGCGGGCCCTTGATGCACAGCTCGCCGACTTCGCCGACCGGCAGCAGCTTGCCGTTGTCGTCCTGGATGCAGACCTCGGTCGAGGAGATCGGCATGCCGATCGACGCGTTGTATTCGGCGAGGTCGAGCGGATTGATGCATGCCGCCGGCGACGTCTCTGTCAGACCATATGCCTCGACCAACGTGCACTTGGTTACGCCCTTCCACTTGTCCGCGACGGCACGCTGCACCGCCATGCCGCCACCGAGCGTGAGGCGCAGGTTGGAGAAATCGAGCGCGTCGAAGCCCGGCGTGTGCAGCAACCCGTTGAACAGCGTGTTGACGCCCGTGATCACGCTGAACTTGACCTTCGACAATTCCTTGACGAATCCGGGCATGTCGCGCGGATTCGTGATCATGAGGCTCATGCCGCCGATCTGCATGAAGACGAGGCAGTTCGCGGTCAGCGCGAAGATGTGATACAGCGGGATCGCCGTGATCACGACTTCCTCGCCGACACGCAGGTTCGTGCCGAGCCAAGCCGACGCCTGCAGCATGTTCGCGACCATGTTGCGATGGGTCAGCATCGCGCCCTTCGCGACGCCCGTCGTGCCGCCCGTGTACTGCAGGAAGGCGATGTCATCGTGGTTGACCTCGACGTTCGGCGCCTTGCCGAGGCCGCCGAGCGTGAGCGCGTCGTTGAAGCGCACCTCGTTCTCGATGCGATAGGGCGGCACGAGCTTCTTCACGTGGCGGACGACGAGATTCGTGATCAACGCCTTCGGGAAGCCGAGCATGTCGCCGAGCGCCGTCGTGATGACGTGCTTGAGCGATGGCGCCTGCGGCAGTACCTCTGCAAGCGTGGCGGCGAAGTTGTCGAGCACGACGATCGCGCTGGCACCCGAGTCGTTGAGCTGATGCTTGAGCTCGCGTGCCGTGTAGAGCGGATTGGTGTTCACGACCGTCAATCCGGCGCGCAGGATGCCGAACGCCGCGATCGGATACTGCAGCACGTTGGGCAACATGATCGCGACGCGATCGCCCTTCTGCAGCTTGAGGTCGTTGAGCAGATAGGAGGCGAACTGCGCGCTGAGGCGGTCGACTTCGCCGTAGGTCAGCGACTTGCCCATGTTCGAGTAGGCCGGGCGGTGACGAAACTTGTCGAACGCCGTCGCGAGCACATCGGCGATAGATCGATACGCGTTGACGTCGATTTCCGCCGGCACCCCTGCCGGGTAATTCGCCAGCCACGGGCGATCTTGATTGGTGCTCATTGATTCCCCTCCATTTTTTTTGCTGATTCCCGTCGAGGCAAACGATGTGCCACGACCTCCGCTGGCTCACGCCGTGGCGGTGCCGTCGATTTGAGCATGCGCGCTGCGGCACGGCAAGCTTCGCCACGGTGGCGCTCGCGGCCGCGCAACGGGGGCGGCGAAAACGGCCATTTCTTCACGCCCGCAAACTAAGGAAAGAGATTGTAAAGAATGGTGATTTGCTCACAAAACGCGCGGAGCTTATGCGATGTTACGCGCGCACCTTGCGGGTCGTTCGCAACGACGACGGAAAGGGGCGACGGGGTCGGTAAGCAACATCGTTGGGGTAGCAGCTCGATGCAACGCATATTCATCGTCGGTTGTCCCCGTTCCGGGACCACGCTCGTGCAGGCGCTTCTCGCTCGACATCCGGACGTCTATTCGTTTCCCGAAACCGCATTCTTCGAGGCGCTCCTCGGCGGCCTCGAGTCGCGCTGGCACGATGCGGAACCGCGGCGCGATGTGCGCTGGTACCATCGCCACGGCATCGCGCACGCACGCGGCCGCCGCTACCTGCGTCATCTCGAGGCGCAGCTGCGCGGCGCGCCGACGGGCGCGCCACCGCACCTCGTGCGCGCCTGCGTGCGCCGCTATCTCGATCTGCTCGACCGAACGGCCGCGGCTCACGGCTGCGCGACCTGGGTCGAGAAGACTCCCAACCATCTCGTCTACATCGACGACATCGCGCGCCACGTTCCCGAGGCTCGCTTCATTCATGTGCTGCGCAACGGCGAGGATGTGGTCGCTTCGATCGTCGACGCGGATATCACGCAGCCCACGCGCGCGTTCCGCGGCGGCGTGAAACGCTGGGTACGCCGCTGGAACTACGCGGTCGGCGTGCAGATGTCCCACCTTGCGGATGAGTCCCATCACGCCATTTGTCTCGAGGACATGGTCGAGAATTTCGATCACGAATGGCAGCGCCTGTGCACGTTCCTCGGGCTCAATACGAGCGCCTCGCTTTCGGCGGAGCCCAAGTGTCCGATCGCAGACCTCCGCGAAGAGCCGTGGAAGGCGAGTTCGGTCTCGGGCCACGTGCAGCCGCCGATGCACAAGGCCGAGCGCGTGTTCGGGCCGCGCATCCGCAACTGGGTGCGTTCGAGCCTTTTGCCGTACGAGGCGATTCGCGCGAAGATCGCGCACGGCGGGTGATCGAGCCGGATATCGCTTGGCCGGGCGCGCCTGTGTTCGCGGGTTCGATCGCGAACGCGGGGGCGCCGGCGATCGCTTGCGCGTCCCTGTCGGCACGAGCGAACTGCGGCCAATCCCGGTCGCGAGCGAGTCGGAATCGATGTCATGCTGAGCAAATCGAAGGTGACTGTCTTCATCGCGCTCGCCGTCGCGATGCTGCTCGCGAGTGCATGCACTCGGACGCCCGACGAGAAGCGCATCCGCGACACGATCGCGCAGATGCAGAAGGCCGTCGAGGCCGGTTCTCCGCGCGATTTCATGCAATCCATCAGCGCCGACTTCACGGGCAACGACGGCACCGTTGATCACGACGGGCTTGCGAACATCTTGCGTCTCCAAGTCCTGCGCAATGCCCATCAGGGCGTTTTGCTGGGGCCGATCGAGGTGAAACTCGACGGCGATCGCGCGACCGCTGATTTCACCGCGACCCTGACGGGTCGCAACGCCGACGCGATCTTGCCCGAACGCGCCTCGATCTTCTCGATCACGAGCAGCTGGCGCAGGCAGGGTTCCGAATGGCGCTGCTACAACGCGAAGTGGGAGCAGAAGGTCTGATCGCATCGTCGCAGTGCCGCAGGCCCGACCGGTCTGGAGGAGGCAAGCGATCGTGCATCCTCCGTGATTCTTTCAGCTTCGATTCCACGTCTCTTTGCGCAGATTCATCGCCGGAGGGCATGTGCATGTGGAAGGTATATTCGCTGCAACTGCGATGTTGCTTGCCGCGTACCGAGTCGCGGTACGCAGCGGGGCCGGAGCGGAGCTTGGGTCGGATGAAAGCGCACTCGGCGCCGGAGAGAACGATCTCGCGCTGGGCGCTGATTCTGCTAGCAACCTTCGCTGCCGCCGGCATTTCGAGCGCAGCCGCGGCTCAAGGCTCAAACCGGTCCGGAACGCCAACCAGAGCCGAGGCGAGGACGCCGCCGAATCAGGCCTGGCGGGCGAGCTACGCCGAGGCGACCTGCAACAAGCTGGTTCCCATTCAACTCAGCTTCCTGGTTCCTGCAGGTTACGTCACGCGCTCGCCTGGTCAGGGTACGCAGGCGGGCTGCCTGTGGGGCACGCCGGCCGACCTGGACAAGGTGACAGCAGAACCCGGCAACCTCGATTTCACCGGGATTCACGACGGCGTGTTTTGGGCTCGGGCGACCGGCAACGTCGGCTATTTCGACGGACAGTTCCTCAGCGGCCGCAACAAGACCGAGCGCGCGGAACGCGAGACGCTCGAACGCTCGGGAGCCAAGCTCATCCGTTACGGGCGCGTGAGCGGCGCTCCCCAACCAGCCCAGGAAATTGTCGCGGAGTACGCCGGCAAGCGCGTGTACATGCTGTACCTCGCCATGGGCATCGACAGCAATACGCTGTTGATCAACTACCATCCGCCGGCAGCGCAGCCTCTGCCGGCGAGCGACCAACGCTGGCAGGAATTCCTAGCCGGAATGTCTGCCACGCCTGCGCCAGCGTCTACTTCCACGCAGCAGGCGGCGCCGAATCCGCCCGCGGCTCGCACGGAAACGGCGGCAGCCGGGTTCTGGAATGCGACACGCATCCGCGAGGCATTCGCCGCGTATCGGCAAAAGCTGTCGGGTCAGATCAAGTCCGTCGGATTGGACGTCGACAAGGACAGCGTGCGCCTGTTCGTGCAGCAGCCGCAGCATCCCGAAAATGTGGACAGTTATACCTATCGCGACGGCAAGCTCGTCGGACCGACGCCCGAGCGCTGGCCCTTCGGCGAGATGCTGGGACCGTTCGACTGGGGCAGCGTCGAGGTGTTGGCGCAAGGGACGATCCCTACCGCCGTCGAAACAGCGCTCGAACGGCTCAACCTCGAGGGAGCAGTGCCAACGATGGTGCAGATCCTGCGTTCGATCGACGACAAGAAGCCGCTGCTGCGCGTCTACGTCGACGGTACGCGCAAGAGTGGATCGGCCGACTTCGAGATCAACGGCAAGCTGATCTCGGCCGAAGCTCACTGAACCCTGCGGGCAGCAATGGCGCTCGGCTGCCGAAAGCGGGATGCGCTGGGCGCATCCCCCGGCTGGCACTAGGCCGCTTTCGAGGTACCGGCCAGCTGTCGCAACACGTACGGCAGCAGACCGCCGTGGCGGAAGTACTCGACTTCCTTCGGCGTCAGCAGCATGACGTTGACCTTGAAACGCTTCTCGCCGGCGCTGCCCTTGGCGACGACTTCGACGACTCTCGCCGCGCCATCGTTGAGCCCGGCGATGTCGAACACCTCGTCGCCCTTGAGGCCGATCGTCTGTGCGTTCTGGCCGTCGACGAACTGCAGCGGCAGCACGCCCATGCCGACGAGGTTCGAACGATGGATGCGCTCGAAGCTCTCGGCGATCACAGCCTTCACACCGAGAAGCACCGTGCCCTTGGCTGCCCAGTCACGCGACGAGCCGGTGCCGTATTCCTTGCCGGCGACGACGACGAGCGGCACGCCTTCCTTCTTGTATTCCATCGCCGCGTCGTAGATCGGCAGCTTCGGCGACGGCTTGCCGTCCGCCGAGAAGTGCAGCGTGTTGCCGCCTTCCTCGCCGCCGAGCATGAGGTTCTTGATGCGGATGTTGGCGAACGTGCCACGCACCATGACGTCGTCGTTGCCGCGACGCGAGCCGTACGAGTTGAAGTCGGCCTTGACGACGCCGTGCGCCTGCAGGAACTGTCCGGCCGGCGAGGTGGCCTTGATGTCGCCCGCGGGCGAGATGTGGTCGGTCGTGATCGAATCGCCGAAGATGCCGAGCACGCGCGCGCCGTGGATGTCGGCGATCTTGCCGACCTGCATCGTCATGCCTTCGAAGTACGGCGGGTTCTTGATGTACGTCGACTTCTCGTCCCAGTCGTAGCGCACGCCGGCCGGAGCCGCGATCTGGTTCCAGCGGCTGTCGCCCTTGAACACGTCGGCGTAGTTGTGCTTGAACAGGTCGGGGCCCACGGTGCGTGCGATGACGTCGCCGATTTCCTTGTTCGTCGGCCAGATGTCCTTGAGGAAGACTGGCTTGCCATCGCTGCCGGTGCCGAGCGGCTGCGTCGTGAGGTCGATGTCGACCGTGCCCGCGAGCGCGTACGCGACGACGAGCGGCGGCGAGGCGAGGTAGTTCATCTTCACTTCGGGATGCACGCGGCCTTCGAAGTTGCGGTTGCCCGACAGAACCGATGCCGCGACGAGATCGCCATCGCCGATGCCCTTCGAGATTTCGGCGGGGAGCGGGCCCGAGTTGCCGATGCATGTGGTGCAGCCGTAGCCCACGACGTAGAAGCCGAGCTTCTCGAGGTCGCCGAGCACGCCGGCCTTCTTGAGATAATCCGTGACGACGAGCGAGCCCGGCCCGAGCGAGGTCTTCACCCACGGCTGTGCCTTGAGACCCTTCCTGACCGCGTTGCGCGCGAGGAGGCCGGCGCCGAGCATGACGGCGGGGTTCGACGTGTTCGTGCACGACGTGATCGCGGCGATCACCACCGCACCATCCTTGAGCTCGTAGTTGCCGACCGTGGCCATGCCGGGCGTCGCAGCCTTCGTCTTCGCAGCGCGCGCGTCCGCCATCGGCTTGAGGCTTTCGCGATAGTCCGCGCCGACCTTTTCGAGCAACACGCGATCCTGCGGCCGCTTCGGACCTGCGAGCGACGGGCGCACATCGGCGAGATCGAGTTCGAGCGTCGACGAGAACTCGGCATGGGCCGTATTCGCGTCGTGCCACAGGCCCTGCGCTTTCGCATACGCCTCGACGAGCGCGATGAGGCCCTCGTCGCGACCGGACAGGCGCAGGTAATTGATCGCCTCGGCGTCGACCGGAAAGATGCCGCAGGTCGCGCCGTACTCGGGCGCCATGTTCGCGATCGTCGCGCGGTCGGCGAGCGGCAGGTGCTGCAGGCCATCGCCGAAGAACTCGACGAACTTGCCGACGACGCCGTGCTTGCGCAGCATCTGGGTGACAGTGAGCACGAGGTCGGTCGCGGTCGCGCCCTCGGGCAGCTTGCCCATGAGCTTGAAGCCGACGACCTGCGGGATCAGCATCGACGACGGCTGGCCGAGCATCGCGGCCTCGGCCTCGATGCCGCCGACGCCCCAGCCGAGCACGCCGATGCCGTTGATCATCGTCGTGTGCGAGTCGGTGCCGTAGACGGTGTCGGGGAACGCCCAGGTCGCGCCGTCCTTGTCGGCGGTGATGACGACGCGGGCGAGATACTCGAGGTTGACCTGATGCACGATGCCCGTGCGCGGCGGCACGACCTTGAAGTTGTTGAACGCCGTCTGGCCCCAGCGCAGGAAGCCGTAGCGCTCCTTGTTGCGGTCGAACTCGATCTGCACGTTGAGATCGAGCGAATCGGCGGCGCCGAACGAGTCGACCTGGACGGAGTGGTCGATCACGAGTTCGGACGGGATCAGCGGATTGATCTTCTTGGCGTCGCCGCCGAGCTTGACGATCGCGTCGCGCATCGCGGCGAGGTCGACGACGCAGGGCACGCCCGTGAAATCCTGCAGCACGACGCGCGCAGGCATGAAGGCGATTTCGGTATCGGGTTCCTTCTTCGCGTCCCAGTTCGCGACCGCTTCGATTTCCTTCGCGGTGACGTTGACCCCGTCCTCGTGGCGCAGCAGGTTCTCGAGCAGGATCTTCATCGAGTAGGGCAGGCGCGCGATATTGAATTTCTGGCCGAGCTTGGCGAGACTCGCGATCGCATATTTCTTGCCGTTGACCTCCAGCGTATCGCGGGTGGCAAAGGAATCGGTCATGTCAGGCTCCTGGCATCGATGAGGGCGGGGAAGGTAGCCCTAAATTATCGCGCAGATGCATTTCGCGCGGAAGCGCGAAGCCGGGGATTGCCGTCAGCCCGCGCGCTTTTTTCGATTTCGAACAAGAGATCGCGAAAATCTGATTCCAAACTCGCCTGCGCAGGTGTATAAGCCGCGAATCCGGGGCAGGAAGGCAGATGGTGCGGGCATCGTTTTGTTCGTGTGTGTCGTCGCTTGGGTCGTATGGAGTTTTCTGCCTGCGCGCGCTCGCCGTCGGCATGGGGCTCGCGTCGAGCGCGTAACGCTAGCCACAGACCTTCACAGGTGGCGTGACGGCCGCCGGGATCGCAACAGGCGATGCCGCCGGCACGACGCTCCACATCGAGAAATCCGCCGGGCTCCTCCGGCACAGCACGGACAACGTTTTCAACTCCGATCAACGCGGTGGACGGAGGCTCCCGGCGACATCCGTCAACCGCATCACGAGCGCAGTCAGCACGGGCAACGGTTCGACTGTGACGATCGGCCGCACCCTTGGCGATCAGGCTTCAGCGGTCGCTGGCGGGACTCGCTCGCACGCCGAGCTGATCCAGTCGGCTCAGACGCCGGTCAGCGTGCATTGCGCAAGCAGCCCGCGCGCCATCATCGCGTACTGACGGCGACGGAACAGGAGCCGCCACTGCGTGCCGCCGAGCTGGTTCCAGAGCACTGCGGCGCGTATCGCCGCGAGCAGCAGCGCGCGGATTTGCGCCGCCTGTGCCTCCTGGCGCAGGAACTGCGGGTTGCCCTCGACGAGCACGCGCGGCTGGAGCTGCGAAATGGTGTCCGTGTAGAGCTTCGCGAGGCGGCCGACCACCACCGCGTCGCCGGGCTGCGAGCCCCGCGTCTGCGCGGCGATCGCATCGATGCCCTCGCGCAGGCTGCCAAGCAGGCGCGCGCGTCCGGTCAGCTTGCGCTGCAGGCGCAGCACCGAGATCGCGATGCGCGTCATCGCGAGGTCGCGGCTCCTGTCGTCGAGCTGGGTGATGAGCGTTTCGAAACCCAGGCGCAGATTGCCGATGCCGCCGAATACGTCGGCCGGGCTGCTCGCGTCGATCTTGAAGATGCTCGCGAGGCTCGGCTGCATCGCGAAGGCATCCGCGCCGCCGCGCAGCGCGATCGCGCGCACGAGCGCGATCGCCTGGAACATCCCCGCCAGCGCAATGACGCGCTCTTCTCTCATGCCGCTTTCCTCAGCCCGCCGAACGCAGCATCGGTCGCGTCGATGATGCCGCCGCCCAGGCACTCGTCGCCGCGATAGAAAACCACCGACTGACCGGGCGTGACCGCACGCTGTGCCACATCGAAAATGACCTCGCAACCCGCTTCGGTGATGACGACGCGGCAGGCCTGGTCTGCCTGGCGATAGCGCGTTTTCGCGGTGCATGCGAACTCGCCGTCGGGTGCGGATCCCGAGGTCCAACTGAGCCCGCTCGCGACGAGGCGCTGCGACTGCAACCAGTCGCTTTCGCCGCCTTGGGCGACGTAGAGCACGTTCTTTGTGACGTCCTTGCCGACGACGTACCACGCCGCCGTGCTGGCACCGCGGCGACCGCCGATGCCGAGGCCCTCGCGCTGCCCGAGCGTGTAATACATGACGCCGTCGTGTTCGCCGATGCGCGCGCCTTCGGGTGTCCGCAGCTCGCCGCGCTGTGCGGGAATGTAGTGGCCGAGGAATTCGCGGAAGTCGCGTTCGCCGATGAAGCAGATGCCGGTCGAGTCCTTCTTGTCGTGCGTCGGCAGCCCGGCGTCACGCGCGAGCGCGCGCACGTCTGCCTTCGGCAAATCGCCGACCGGAAACAGCGTCGCGGCGAGCTGCTCCTGGCCGAGTGCGTAGAGGAAATAACTTTGGTCCTTGTTGGCATCGCGCCCGCGCAGCAGGCGCTGGCGGCCGTCGAGGTTGTCGGTGCGCGCGTAATGGCCCGTGGCAATCTTCTCGGCACCGAGCGCGCGGGCGTGCTCGAGGAACGTCTTGAACTTGATCTCGCGATTGCAGAGTACGTCCGGGTTCGGCGTGCGGCCCGCGCGATATTCCGCGAGGAACGATTCGAACACCTGGTCCCAGTATTCGGCTGCGAAGTTGCGTGTGTGGAACGGAATGCCGAGCTTGCCGCAGACGCGCAACGCGTCCGCACGGTCGCGGTCTGCCTGACACTCGCCGAAGCGCTCGTCTTCCTCCCAGTTCTGCATGAACAGACCCGCCACTTCGCGGCGCTCGCGTACGAGCAGCAGCGCGGCGACGGAGGAATCGACGCCGCCGGACATGCCGACCATGATCTGCGCGGAGCTCATCCCGTCGCGGTTCCGGCTTCGAGGAGCGACTGCACCGCGCGCAGCGGGAACCGCACACCGGCGAGCCAATCGTCGACGTTGCCGAGCACCATCGGGCTGCGCAGCCGCGCGCGCTGCGCCGCGATCTCGTCACGCGTGAGCCAAAGCGCGCGGACGATACCGGCGTCGAGCGGGCGCGCGGCGTCATACGTCGCCGCGGTCGCGGCAAACGTGAAGCGCAGGAACTGCTTTTGCCCGTCCGGCGCGCACCACTGATACGCCCCGATGAGGTCGGTGAGTTCGACGCTCCAGCCCGTTTCCTCGAGCGTCTCTCGCACCGCCGCGTCGAGCAGCGATTCGCCCGCCTCGAGATGCCCGGCCGGCTGGTTGAGGACGAGTTCGTCGCGGACCGTCTCCTCGACGATCAGGAAGCGACCATCGCGCGGCACGATCGTCGCAACAGTCACGTCGGGGCGCCAGATCGCGTCGAAATTTTCTTCGTTGCTCATCATTCCCTGATCGAAAAATACGTTCATGAATTTTACACGCTGCGGCGCGCCGCCGTCGGCGCCTGTGTCATGCCATTGAATAGGTCGACCAGCGCTACCATAAGGAACGTTCGGCATGATGCCGGTGTGAGCAGGCGCCGCCTGGCACGCTATAATCGGGTGGCGGATCAACGAGTTCGATGATGACAGAGCTGGCAAAGAACCAGGACGGAATGGAAAACGAGCATCAGCGCGGGCTCGTCGTCGAAGAGGCGCGTCCCGAAGTCGCGCGGCCACCGTTGTACCAGGTGCTATTGCTCAACGACGACTTCACGCCGATGGACTTCGTGGTGGCGGTGCTCGAGACGTTTTTCAACATGGATCGCGAACGCGCGACGCAGGTGATGCTCCACGTCCACACGCGCGGCCGCGGCGTCTGCGGCGTCTATACTCGCGAGGTTGCGGAGACGAAGGTGACGCAGGTGAATGAGTTCTCTCGCTCGCATCAACACCCACTACTTTGCACCCTGGAGAAGGCGTAGGATTGGCAAGGAAGCTGCATTGAATCGGTATGGATCGCACCCAATGTAATGCGCTGATCCGGCTTGAATGAGCCCTGTCTAGGTAAGACTCAATGTTCAGTAAAGATCTCGAACTCACGATCGGCCAGTGCTACAAGGAAGCGCGGGAGGCCCGTCACGAGTTCATGACGGTCGAGCACCTGCTGCTCGCCCTGATCGACAATCCCTCCGCCGCGGCGGTGTTGCGCGCGTGCGGCGCCGATCTTGCCAAGCTCGGCAAGGATTTGAAAGCCATCATCCTCGAAACCGTGCCGGTGCTGCCAGCGGCGGACGAGCGCGATACCCAGCCGACGCTCGGATTCCAGCGCGTGTTGCAGCGCGCGGTCTATCACGTGCAGTCGTCGGGGCGAAAGGAAGTCACGGGCGCCAATGTCCTCGTCGCCATCTTCGGCGAGAAGGATTCGCACGCCGTCTATTTCCTCAATCAACAGGAAGTGTCGCGTCTCGATGTCGTCAACTACATCTCGCACGGCGTGGCCAAGATCGGCCAGGAATCCGCGCAGCCTTCGTCGGAACAGACCAAGGACGGCGAGGGCGGCGACGAGCCGCGCGGCAATCCGCTCAGCGAATTCGCGAGCAACCTCAACGATCTCGCGCGCCAGGGCAAGATCGATCCGCTGATCGGCCGCGTCGAGGAAATCGAGCGCACGATCCAGGTGCTGTGCCGTCGCCGCAAGAACAATCCGCTCTACGTCGGCGATGCCGGCGTCGGCAAGACCGCGCTCGCGGAAGGGCTCGCCAAACGCATCGTCGAAGGCGACGTGCCCGACGTGCTCAAGGAATGCATCATCTACGCGCTCGACATGGGTTCGCTCGTGGCGGGCACGAAATACCGCGGCGACTTCGAGAAGCGGCTCAAGGCCGTGCTCGCGCAGCTCAAGAAGGAGCCGCACGCGATCCTGTTCATCGACGAGATCCACACGATCATCGGCGCGGGTTCGGCTTCGGGCGGCACGATGGACGCGTCGAACCTGATCAAGCCCGTGCTGGCGTCGGGCGAGCTGCGCTGCATCGGCTCGACGACGTTTCAGGAATATCGTGGCGTGTTCGAGAAGGATCGGGCGCTCGCGCGTCGCTTCCAGAAGATCGACATCGTCGAACCGAGCGTCGCCGAGAGCTTCGAGATCTTGAAGGGGCTCAAATCGCGGTTCGAGGAGCACCACAAGATCGAATATACCGCCGAGGCGCTCAAAGCCGCGGTCGACCTGTCGGTCAAGCACATCGGTGACCGTCTGCTACCCGACAAGGCGATCGACGTGATTGACGAAGCCGGCGCGCGCCAGCGCCTGCTGCCCGAAAGCGAGCGCAAGGCCGTCGTCGACGTCCCCGAGATCGAGTTCATCGTCGCGCGCATGGCGCGCATTCCGCCGAAGCAGGTGTCGACGTCCGATCGCGACGTGCTGCGCAACCTCGAGCGCAACCTCAAGATGGTGGTGTTCGGCCAGGACAACGCGATCGAAGCGCTGGCTGCGTCGATCAAGATGGCGCGCTCAGGCCTCGGCAACGCGCAGAAGCCGATCGGCGCGTTCCTGCTCGCAGGTCCGACTGGCGTCGGCAAGACTGAAGTCACGCGTCAGCTCGCAATGCAGCTCGGCATCGAGCTGATCCGCTTCGACATGTCCGAGTACATGGAAGCACATTCGGTTTCGCGCCTCATCGGCGCGCCTCCGGGCTATGTCGGCTTCGATCAGGGCGGCCTGCTGACGGAGCAGATCACGAAGCACCCGCACTGTGTGCTCTTGCTCGACGAGATCGAAAAGGCGCATCCGGACGTCTACAACATCCTGTTGCAGATCATGGACCATGGCAAATTGACCGACACGAACGGGCGCGAGGCGAATTTCCGTAATGTCGTGCTCGTGATGACGACGAACGCGGGCGCGGCGCAGGCCGCGCGGCGCTCGATCGGCTTCGTCGAACAGAGTCACGCGACCGATGCGATGGAAGTGATCCGCAAGGCGTTCGCGCCCGAGTTCCGCAACCGTCTCGACGCGATCATCCAGTTCTCGTCGCTCGATTTCGACCACATCCTGCGCGTCGTCGACAAGTTCCTCATCGAACTCGAGACTCAGTTGCAGGAGAAGCACGTCAGCCTCACGGTCGACGCGGATGCGCGGCGCTGGCTCGCGGAACATGGATTCGATCCGCAGATGGGCGCGCGACCGATGTCGCGGGTCATCCAGGAGAACGTGAAACGTCCGCTCGCCGACGAGTTGTTGTTCGGCAAGCTCGCCAAGGGGGGCAAGGTGTCACTCGGGGTCAAGGACGGCAAGATCGATGTCAGCGTCGAAGCCGACGAGAAACAAGCGGTGGTCGTAGAATAACGACCGACATAGAAGCAAACGAAAAACGGCGACTCGCGGGTCGCCGTTTTTTTTTGACGGTCACTCGAGGTCTGCGCGCAACGCGCGCGGCTCGCGGCGACGCAGGCTTACTTCATGCGGTAGGTGATACGACCCTTGGTGAGGTCGTACGGCGTCATCTCGACCTTGACCTTGTCGCCGGTGAGGATGCGGATGTAGTTCTTGCGCATGCGTCCCGAGATGTGGGCGGTCACAACGTGGCCGTTCTCGAGTTGCACGCGGAACATCGTGTTGGGCAGAGTGTCGAGCACCGTGCCTTCCATTTCGATTTGATCGTCTTTTGCCATTGATTCCAGTGGGCAGCGGAGAAGGAGTTTTCCGCAAGGCGCGCGATTTTGCCACGTCCGCGCGCGCGCGGGAAGCGAAATCGCGTTTCAGGAGAGTGCCCGGGCCTCGCGCAGGGGCCATTTGTCGGCCCAGGAGCCGACGACGCCTTCCTCCGTGCAGAGACGCCCGACCGCAGCCGCAAAGCGCTGGCGGGGCATCTCGTGGGCCCCCATCGAAACGAGATGCGGGCTCGACACCTGTGCATCGACGAGCGGGAATCCCCACTCGCCCAGACCGCGACAGAGCGCGATCAGCGCCACTTTCGAACCATTCGAGAGGCGGCTGAACATCGACTCACCGAAGAACATCCGTCCGACGGCGACACCGTAGATGCCGCCGACGAGTTGGTCGCCTGCGTACACCTCGATCGAGTGCGCATGACCAAGCAGATGCAGACTGCGGTAGGCGGCGAGCATCTCGCTCGTTATCCAGGTAGTCGGTTGGTGCCTGCGCGGCTCGGCGCAGGCGCGCATCGTGCCGGCGAAGTCGCGATCGGCCGCGATCGTCCAGTCGCAGCTGCGCAGCCAGCGCCGCAGCTTCGTCGCGACGTGGACACGCGCGCAGTCGAACACCATGCGCGGGTCGGGCGACCACCACAGAATCGGCTCGCCCACAGAGAACCAGGGGAAGATCCCGTGCCGATACGCTTCGAGCAGCCGTTGCGGCGACAGGTCGCCGCCCGCCGCGAGCAAGCCGTTGGGCTCGTGCAACGCGGTCTGGATCGCGGGGAATTGCTCGAGCGCCCCCGCGCGCAGTATCGGAATTCGAATCACCGGGAAATCACTTTGTCCTCACAATATTTTACAGCGTTCGCATTGTCGCCCGAGTGAAGTTGGAATAGCCTGCTGGCGATCGGGGCTGCGTCAACGCTGCCCCGACCCCAGCGTTGCTAGCGTGCCGTCGTCGCGCATTCGGACGCGCACGCGTAGTCGGAGATTCGAAGGATCATGGGTTATTGCATCGTCGGGGTAGGTGCGGTCAAGAACGAGGCCGACATCATCGAGGCGCACGTTCGCCACAACCTGCGCTATCTCGATCGCATGATCCTTCTTGATCACGACTCCAGCGATGCGACGCCACGCATCCTGCAGTCCCTCGTCGACGAAGGCCTGCCGCTGACGATCAGTCGCCTCGGCAGGCCCGAACCGACCTTCAAGCAGGCGCAGTTCACGACGGCGCTCGCACGCGGCGCCTTCGAGAAATGCAGCGCCCACTGGGTGATCCCGCTGGATGCCGACGAATTCGTGCACGCTCCCTCGCGTGATGCGCTCGAGACCGCGCTGAGCGGCGTCAGCGCGGACGTCGCGAGCCTGCG